>PVBE012914612.1_pt1 | contig 191823 bp, 184 predicted proteins | sample 1631181 | NCBI WGS metagenome assembly PVBE01 (sample SAMN08397723, study PRJNA350692) | Marine metagenome, whole genome shotgun sequencing project. | isolation source: water | place: Pacific Ocean | collected 2012-04 | reverse complement strand
CTGATGATGTTCTGACCACCACTATTTTAGCAACTAGGGCTCCAATTATTATCGCCCCTGCAATGGATGCCAACATGTTTGATAACGCAGCTACCCAAGCAAATGTGACCAAACTTGTAACCAGGGGAGTTTTTATTGCAGGCCCAGCCAATGGGAGGCTTGCCTCAGGCCTTATCGGACAAGGAAGGATGGTTGAACCCTCTGACATAATTAGTTCGGCCAATATGATATTAGGTAAGGATGGGGACTTGTCAGGTAAGAAAATTGTCGTGAGTGCTGGAGGAACTGAAGAAGCGATAGACCCAGTAAGAAATATCACCAACCGTTCATCAGGAAAAATGGGCTACGCGATTGCAGAGGCAGCGAGAGATCGGGGCGCTATCGTTAGCCTAGTTGCAGCTCCTAATGCTTTACCAAAACCTGTGGGTATTTTGGTGACCAAAATTCAAAGCACAGAGGAAATGAAAAAAGTGATCGATACCGAATGCGATGGAGCCGACGCCCTGATAATGGCAGCGGCCGTCGCTGATTGGAGACCTTTGGAAAAATTGGATTCCAAAGCCAAAAAAAGTACTTCTGATACTTGGTCATTAAAATTGGTAAAAAACCCTGACATTATTGCCAGTATTAAAAATGACAGCCTTATTAAAGTCGGGTTTGCAGCGGAGAGTGAGGATCTCATAGAAAACAGCAAAGTAAAAATCAAATCTAAAAACCTAGACTTTATTGTCGCAAATGACATTACTGCAAAGGACAGCGGGTTCTCAGTAGACACAAATAAAGTAACCATCATCCACTCAAATGGGAACATTGAATCTCTTCCATTAATGTCTAAGTATGATGTAGCCCATTCCATATTAGACAGGGTGAAGTCAGGCTTTTAACCAAATTGACAAAAAGACAAACTATGCCTATTAAAATAGCGGTCATTTCAGACACGCATTGTTATGAATGGCACGATATTCACCCAGATATGCGCACTTTAGTGGCTGAATGTGACATAGCGATTCATTGCGGAGATATAGTCCGACAACCAGTTGTGGAAGGATTTTTGAAATCAGCAAAGAGGGGGTTAATAGTGCATGGAAACTCTGATCCCGTGGATTTGCGGGAAAGCCTTCCGTACACCCAAGTCATAGAAGTTGAGAAAATAAAGATAGGTATCACTCACCCAGCTTGGGGAGGACCTGAATTTCCGCCTTCGGAGCTATTTAAGGATTTTGATGAGGCTTTAGATATAATTCTGTTTGGGCACACTCATGAACCTCTAATACAAAATATTAGCGGTACCTTGTTTGTAAATCCGGGCCAAGGATATAAATCATTTATGGTGGACGGAACTATGGCTGTTATTACGATTGACAACGGTGTGGCGGATGCAGAAATTGTAGTAATAGAATCAGGACGTTCGTAAAAACATTTCACTCTTCTTGTATTAGGTAGTTCCAGGTTTCAAGTGCAAGTGGATGAACAACCTTGTTCTGTTGCATTACAGACCTGATCCTCAATTTCAAATATTCTAAAATACTCTCATCAAGATCAACTTCAATTTTTTCTGCGACCAATATCAGTCCTGAATTACCTGTCAATTTTTCTGGTTCTACCTTGTCTGCAATAAAAACTATTTTTTCGACATTCGTCATGGATGGCCGCCCAGTTGTGTGATACCTAACTGAATTTACCACTTCTTCATCGTCACATCCTAGGTCGGACTCCAACCAAACGGCTGCCAAAGGTCCATGTAGAAGCACCGGACTATCAAGTTCATAAGAATTTAAAGGGATATTTTTTTCTCTAGATTGCATTAAAAGTTGGGATCCTTCAAGATGCCTTGCTAGATCATGGGCAAGTGCGCCTAGTGCGCATCTTTTGTCATCAACCCCATGAATTTTGCCTAGCCTTCTGGCCAAATCACAAGTCCGATTTATATGTTCCTTTAAGGGTAACGGGAGGGAAGCGACCATCTCTGCTACCCGATCATAAAGTTTGTCAATTTGACGAGTCACATTTATCAACCAATACCTGCTAGATTGTGTCCGCCAATCAAGTGCAAATGCAAATGTGAAACCTGTTGCCCAGAATCTCTTTTCTGGTTGATCACGAGTCTATAACCACTTTCAGATACTCCCTCCGTAATAGCCAGTTCAATAGCGACCTTGTACATAGAGTTTAATATCTTAAAATCTTCGACTTCAAAAGATTGAAGGTATGCCAAATGAACACTGGGAATGATCAGCAAATGCACAGGTGCAACAGGGTTAATATCTTTAATAACAAAACAATAGTCATCTTTATATAAAATTTCGGAAGATATTTCGCCCCCGTAGATTTTACAAAAAAGACAGTCGTCCATGTTTACCTATCCCAGAACTGCAATCGCCTCGATTTCAATAAGGAATTTTGGACTAACTAATCCGCTAATAAATACAGTGCTGCTAGCTGGACCGTCTTCCGGAAACAGTTCTAGTCTCTGAGTTGCATATTTTGAATAATCTTCAGGCCTAACAATGAATGCTGTTATCTTAACGATATCATCATTAGTAGCCCCTACCGAGTCCAAAGCACTCTCAATATTCAAGAAGCATTGTTTGGCTTGGAGATAGCAATCATCTTCCCCGATAAGATCTCCTTTAGAATTTACAGGTACCTGACCTGACACAAAAAGCAGATTGCCGGATTTGGTGATTGGAGAAAACCCAGATGGCTTATTAGCTGGATTGGGGGAAAAAGTTTCTCTTGGCATTGTTCCTGACCTAGTTCCATTAAGGTAGCTGCATCACTTCTATGCGTACATCATCCGGTGCTTGTATAAATCCGATAATTAGACCGGTTGGTGTCTTGGTTGGTCCATCTAATATTTTTGCACCTAAATCTTCCAATCTTTTAAACTCTGCATCGATGTCATCCACTTCAATTCCGAAGTGCTCCAATCCCCAATGAGCTGCGGCGTCTCCCACTCCCATTGCTTCCCCGGTTCGATCACTAGATATATTTACAGCTATACCATCCTTAGTGCGGCACCTAATGAATCTGTCTCCCTGGGGACGGGGGTTTTCATCATTGATGATTTCAAACTCAAAAGCTTTCACATACCAATCTGCAGTTGCACCAGGGTCTGGGGCTTTAAGGTGAACATGGTTAAAAGAATACGACATTTTGAATTCCTCCGATTATATTAAAATAGCAGGTTAAATTAGGTGTTAATCTCTGTCAACATTCTCATTCATGACTTAACATCATTTACAGCTGCAGCAAAGGCGAATATCTTACTTTCGTCTTTAGCACCGTCAGTTTCGACACCCGTCGATACATCTACGGCCCATGGTCGTGAAACTCTTATCGCTTGGGATACGTTTTCAGAGTCCAGCCCTCCAGCTAATATAAATTTACCTGACAAGTTGAATTGTTCGATCACATTCCAATCAAAAGTTTTACCCGTGCCCCCCAAAGCCCCCTTCTCATACTTATCTAGCAAAGGTATGTATCCCGCGCCAGATATGTTGTCCAAATCCGAATTGATTAATTTACTATTGACACCAAAATCGATTTTAACTTGTTTGATCACCTCAGCATCAACTTCATCCCAATAAGATTTATCCTCATCGCCACATAGTTGTGCATAATCTAACCCACATTGACTTATGATTTCGTTTACTTCTTCTATCGGTTGGTTCGCAAACAAGCCAACCAAAGCTGGCCCTCCACGACCTGATTCATTTCTGTATTCATTTAAAATTTGGATTGCCAAATCTAAACTCAATTCACGCCTAACACCGTGCACAAATACAAACCCCAGAAAAGAGGCCCCATTTTCTCGGGCAACAAGGGCATTTCGTGAGTCCTTTAACCCACATATTTTAAACAAAGTCATAGTAAATTCCTAAGTGCAATTGCAGGATCATCTGCTGTTACCAAAGATTCTCCCACCAAAACCGCGCCCACTCCTGCTTTCATAACTCTTTCAATGTCAGACTTATCTGATATACCACTTTCACTAACTGAAATTTTTCCGAGCGGTACTTTTGGAGCCAAAATTTCGGTCGTTTCCAGTGTGGTATTGAACGTTCTTAAATCTCTATTGTTGATCCCGATGATTTCAGCTCCGGATTCTACAGCCAATTCAAGTTCTTTTTCATCATGCACCTCAACCAAACATTGCATCCATAGTGAGGTTGCGATGTTTGTGAAATCTATCAATTGGTCTTTATCCAACATAGATACAATGAGTAAAATTGCGTCAGCCCCATAAGCCCGAGCTTCATAGATTTGATAAGGGTCAAATATGAACTCTTTCCTTAAAACAGGCACACCCGACTGATAAACTTTATTGTGAACTTCAAGCAAATCTTCTATGCTGCCATAAAAATGATCTTCGTTTGTAAGAACGGAAACTGCTGCCGCACCATTCTCGGCGTACACTGCGGCCAGTTCAGAAGCTTTGATACCTTTTGAAAAGACACCTTTTGAAGGCGATCCTCTCTTTATCTCTGCAATGACCCTAACGGAATCTCCCATCAGACAACCAGAAAAATTTAACGGCCGTTCACGACTTGATATCAAACTCTCTACTTCTTGCCTAGGCATATCCCTTTTACGTGCTTTCAATCTCTCTTGCTTAATTTGGACAATTTCTTTCAAAATATTAGGTGTGTCAGGATTGATCATTAAACTTAAATCAAATTACTTAATTTTACGTGTTCATCAAGGGCCTTTCTTGCTTCAAGAGAATCTATCGAGTCTTTACTAAGGCTTACACAATGACCAAAATTGGATGACCCTTCCTTCGCAACAAAAATCGAGGCTGCGGCATTAAGTAGAACAATGTCTCGTGCAGGGCCAGTTTTCCCCAACAATACGTCGCCAATGATACTTGCGCTCTCCTCGACACTATCAGCCTTAATTTGATCAAGGGGTGAGAGCTCTATCCGGTAATCTTCAGGGTTTATCTGATAAGTCTTAACACCTTTAGCTTTAAGTTCCCACACGGTACTAGTAGTAGATACCGTTATTTCATCTAAGCCATCGTCCCCGTGCACAATTAATGCTCTTTCACTATCTAGTTTCTTTAGAACATTCGCCATAAGTTCCCCCACTAAAGGATCGGCGACTCCAATAACTTGTCGAGTTGCGCCTGCGGGATTTGTAAGAGGCCCTAAAATATTAAAGACTGTTCGGATACCCATCTCCCTCCGAGGTAGAGCGGCATATTTCATCGAGGGATGAAAAGATTGAGCAAACATAAAGCCAAATCCAGTCTTCTCTAAACAAGTTGCGATTTGTTGGGGTGTCAATTGAATATTAACTCCAAGCGCCTCCAAAACATCTGCGCTTCCGCTTTTACTAGACATAGCGCGATTCCCATGCTTGGCAACATGAACACCAGCTCCGACGGCGACAAAAGCAGCAGCTGTAGACACGTTGAATGTCCCAAATCCATCACCTCCGGTACCACATGTATCAACTAAATCACTCTCAGTTTCCACATGCAGAGACATAGAGCGCATTACAGAGGCCATACCTGATACTTCATCTACGGTTTCCCCCTTCATCCGAAGGGCAGTGACCAATGAGCCGAACTGTGAAGGGGTTGCCTCTCCTTCCATTATTAGGGTCATTGCAGAAGCGGCTTCATCGAAGGTAAGGTTCTCCTTTTGAACCAGTTTCTCTATCAAATCAGTGATCATAAATTAATCCTTTGAAAGTCATTAATACTTCAAAAAATTTTCCAAAAGTTCCTTCCCATTTTCAGTCATTATAGATTCAGGATGAAACTGTATCCCTTGCACAGGATGATTTTTATGCCTAACGCCCATTATTAACCCACTTTCGGTCCAAGCGGTAACTTCCAAATCATCAGGAAGATCTTCCTTAAAAATTGCAAGCGAATGGTAACGAACCGCATTGAATGGATTCGGTAATCCGTTAAACACCCCTTTACCGTCGTGATGTACAGCAGAGGTCTTGCCGTGCATTATTTCTCCTGCACTACCAACCACCCCACCATAAGAATGCCCCACGCATTGATGACCTAGGCACACCCCTAGTGTTGGTACGGTTGGCCCGAAATGTTTTATAACATCGTTTGAAATACCGGCCTTGTCAGGAGTGCATGGGCCTGGAGATATAACTATTTTTTCAGGCCCCATTTTAGTTATCTCTTGCAACGTGATTTTATCGTTTCGGACAACAAAAACTTCAGCTCCCAATTCAGCCAGATACTGATACAAATTGTAAGTAAAGCTGTCGTAATTATCTATCAGCAGAATCATTTAGTGAGCATCCAATTTATTTTCAGCATCTTCTATGGCTCTCATTAGGGCTCCAGCCTTATGAATCGTTTCATAAAATTCTGTCTCTGGTACGCTATCATAGACTATCCCTCCTCCTGCCTGAAAATGCGCCACCCCATCTTTGAAGACTAGCGTCCTTATTGTGATGGCAGTGTCCATATTTCCAACAAAATCAAAATAACCAACAGCTCCGGCATAGGGGCCTCTTGAATCCTCCTCCAATTCTGCAATTATCTCCATAGCCCTTATTTTGGGGGCACCGGATACAGTCCCTGCGGGGAAACACGCTCTAAGAGCATCGTAATTTGAATATCCTGCTTTTAGTTTCCCTTCCACGTGGGACACTAAGTGCATAACATGGGAGTATCTTTCTATTCCCATTATTTCTACAGCCTCAACAGTTCCAGGTTCGCTGACTCGTCCGATATCATTTCTACCAAGATCTAATAACATGAGATGTTCAGCTCTCTCTTTTTCGTCAGATAGCAATTCTTGTTCCAACCTACGGTCTTCCTCGGGATTATCCGCCCTAGGCCGGGTACCCGCTATCGGATGCGTAGAAACCACACCACCTTCTACTTGGACCAACATTTCTGGTGAAGCTCCAACTATTTGAAATCCATTCAAATTAAGATAGTACATATATGGAGATGGGTTTATAGCTCTGAGGGAGCGATAAATATGAAATGGATGAGCTGAAGAAGGCCTTGAAAACCGTTGAGAAACCACAACTTGAATTACATCTCCAGCCACCACATATTTCTGGCTATCCTCAACCATGGATTGATGATAGTCAGGTGTCATATTGGAAATTTTATCTCCAGATCCAAACCCGGATTCAGAGGGAATATCAGAGAGATCAAGCGGTGAATTAAGTCTCTCTATAATTCCATCAATGCGCTCAGTAGCCTTCACGTATTCATCTTCAACCACACCATCCAATTTAACGTGACTCACCACTTGAATCACATGTCGAACATGGTCAAAAACCAGGAAGGTTTTTGTCAACATAAAAACTGATTCCGGAACATCAAGAACATTCTTATTGTCATGGGGGATGTCCTCAAAATATCGAGCAACCTCATAGGAGAGATAACCAACCGCTCCCCCCATAAACCGAGGAAGGTGTCCAGAATTAACCACCTTATATTTCGATAGAATAGATTCCACCAGTCGAAGAGGATCTACCTCTCCGTCTTTCCATCCCGGTCCGGTCTCAATCACATCCTCTGGTTCAGTTCCAATAAAACTATATCGAGCTAAATGTTCTCCCCCTTCCACACTTTCTAGCAAAAAAGAGTAGGGAGCACGAGCAACCTTAAGGTACGCTGAGACAGGAGTCTCAAGATCTGCACTAATCTCCCTGTAAATAGGAGCAAGATTACCCTGAGAGCTCATCCTTTTCACCTCAGGAAGCCTAGGATAATACATGTTGGCACTCCATGAATTTTGAAGTCAGATGGATTATCTTAATCACGGTACGATTAACCCCATTTTTTCTTTCATTTCACGAACTTTGGGTGTTGAAATTGAGGCTGCATGCTCAGCACCAATAGCCAACAATCTATCCAATTCAGAAACATCATTCATCAAATGTTCATATTGTTCACGTATGGGAGTAAGTTCTTCTATAACAACCTCTGCTACTGCTTTTTTTAGGTCCCCGTATCCTCTGGCTGACTCAAAGTCTCGCTCAACCTCTTTTTCGTTCTTCCCTGTAATGACTTTATATATGCCTAGCAAGTTATTGACCCCCGCCTTCTCTTCTTCTTCAGAAAACAGAATTTCGTTTCCTGAATCAGTAACGGCACGCATAAAAGATCTTTCTATTTCCTTTGGGTCATCTAACATTCGAACAGCGTGACCTCTTATGTGAGAATAACTTTTGGACATTTTCACCATAGGGTCGTTAAGACCCATAACACGACCACCAATATCCGGTATTACAGGTTCAGGCACAACAAACGTTTCCCCATAAATGCTGTTAAATCTGTTAGCGATATCTCTTGCAAGTTCAACATGCTGCTTCTGATCCTCCCCAACAGGAACCTCGTGGGCATCATAAAAAATTATGTCACCAGCCATCAATACCGGGTAATCCAATAAGGCTGTCGATACACTGCCTCTACCTTCTGATTTGTCCTTAAATTGTGTCATCCTTTCTAACCAGCCGAGAGGTGTCACACAATTTAAAAGCCAACATCCTTCAGCATGGGCTGGAACATGGCTTTGGACGAACAGTGTGCTCTTTTGAGGATCCAGCCCACACGCAAACAAAATTGCTGCAAGATCTCTAGTTTGAGAAACAAGTTGCACAGGATCCGGGTTTACTGTTAAGGCATGGAGGTCAACCACACAAAAAAAATTCTCCTTTTCTGACTGTCGGTCTACCCAACCCTTAAATGCGCCCAGGTAATTCCCCAATTGAGGATCCCCACTTGGTTGTACCCCACTAAACACTCTTTTTATTTCTTCCATTTCTTCCTGCAATTATTTTTCCTGCAATTATTTCAAAAAAAAACCGCCCCTCGAAAGGGGCGGTTATATTACCGCGGTGCCACCCTTATTCCTCTTAGTAACTAAGAGGCACTCTATGGAATTTAATTCCAGGCTCTTTTAACGGGGCCTATCCGTCTGTTATCCAACCTTACAGGTTAGTTAACAGCAGCTCCCAGGTCCATTCACTATCTGCGCTTACACCGGCTCACAGCTTACCCGGCTCTCTTAGTATCGCTAGATGGTTACTATTCCTGTTCTTCGCCTTTTTAAGTAAGGTAATTATACCGCATAATGTCTACTGGAACGCCGGTATTACCTCTTTCCCAAACAGTTCAATAGAGGTCATAACTTTTTCATGAGGCACTTGGTCTGACTGCATAATTAAAAGAAGTTGATCTACACCGATTTCCTCATGCCGACGGACAGATTCTATGCATGATTCAGGATTGCCAGCGACTATTACACCTCGTTCAGCCAAAAGTTCTGCCGACATTTCTCCTAACATGGCTCTTGGGGCTCCTCCTCCCCCTAGATCTTCTTCACCTCCCAAGAATCTTGAAAAATTCGCCTGTAGATGATCAGGGATTCCTCCCCATGAGTCTAACAATTTTTCATATACGTCTGCCCTATCAGCCGTATATGGCCTGTTAGGCCCGAAAAATTCCTTGATAGCACTTGCTCCAATCTCTTTTGCTTCTTGATCATCATATCCACAATGCCCCAATGTGAAATTAGCCCATTGATTGTTTACAAAACCCCCAACGGGGTTTGCATTTTTTATATTCTCCCTGTAATTTTCAACATGTTCCTTCATACCTGCAGGTGCACCAGACCCAAATGACAAAACACCTATTCCTTTTTCCGCCGCCATTTCATAACTAGTAGCCTGCGTGCATGCCATCCATATTGGAGGGTGAGGAGACTGTTTAGGTTTGGGTAATATTTCCCTTTCTGGGATGTCAAAATGTTTGCCCTTATGAGAAAACAACCCTTCAGTTTGCCAAATTTTAGGGATGATATTCAAAGATTCTTCCATGATTTCTCGAGTATCTCTAGGATCGATTCCTAACCCTAGTTGCTCATATGGGCTGCTGCGCCCAACACCAAACTCCACTCTGCCACCAGAGAGATGGTCTACCATAGATATTCGCTCTGAAACTTGTATTGGATGATGATTAGGCAGAACAACAACACCAAACCCTATCCTAATTTTTTTGGTCAACTTTGATAGGGCAGAAATTATCACTTCGGGTGCAGAGGAGCCAGAAAAGGTTGTTAAAAAATGATGTTCTACCAACCATAAATGGTCAAACCCCACCTCATCAGCCAACCGACACTGTTCGATAGTTTCATCGATTAAAGATGAATAATCAACCTGAAAGTCGCTATGGGGACGCTGCATTTCATACAGAAGTCCGAATTTCATATTCTATCTCCTACGGAAGTGATCTTATTTTGGTGCAGTCTAACACAAGCTAAATTGCTCCTCGATAAAGACTAATTATGTGTACACTATCAACACGATTCTCGCCATACATGGTAGGAGGTAGCATGAATATATTAATAATGGCTGCTGGAGCTGTAGGTGGTTACTTTGGGTCCGTTTTATCCTATTCTAATGACGTCACTTTTGTGGCTCGAGGAGAACATTTACGAAAAATCCAAGAATATGGTCTTTCAGTAAAAAGTGTCACCAGCGGAAATTATGTGTGCTGGTCCAAAGCTTACAAGGAGCCCCCCCCAGAATACAAAGCTGATCTGGCTATCTTCTGCGTAAAGGAATACCAAAATGAACAAGCCTGTGAAATCATTGCCAATTCAATTTCTGATAACACTACCATATTGACTCTGCAGAACGGCTTAGGGAGCGGAGAATTCCTAGGCCAAAAATTTGGAAGTGAAAAAGTCGTACTAGGGGCCGCATATGTCGAAGCTTCCAAAGGCGGACCCGGAGAGATCTTCGAACACGGAGGAGGATGTAGCATAACTTTTGGCAAACAATCTGACATACAAGAAGGCCGGGTAAGAGAACTTGCAAATATCTTTGAAAGTTCGAATGTTGATTTCACAGTGTCAGAAAATATACATGATTCCCTTTGGCAAAAATTGGTTTTTATTAGCGCCTTAAGTGGTATGACGTGCATAACCAAATCCACTTTTAAAGAAGTAATGAACCATCCTGAAACACGAAATATCACTATAAATCTTGTGCGGGAAACGGCTTCAGTGGCATCTAAAATAGTACCGAATTTTTCTAAGGATACTGTCCAAAATACGATTGATCATCTGGAAACTCACAAAAATGATCTAGTCTCATCGATGCATCAAGATCTATTAGCCGGCAAGCCTATGGAAATTAACGCTATAAATGGTGCGGTCAGCCGGAAAGGAAAAACCCTTGGTATTGCCACCCCGATCAACGACATGATAGTTTCTTGTCTTTCACTGCAAGACACTAGGGCTAGAAAATAATCACTCACTCAGGAAAGGAATTTTTATGAAGTATTTTTATAGGGCCGAGGATGCTAATCAGCGAGAACTTGCACCTGGGGTGAAATTAAAAACCATGTGGGGGGATAAAATAATGATGAGTCTTGTCGAACTTGACCCTGGTTCTGAAGTTCCTTTGCACAGCCATCCCAACGAACAAGCCGGTATGGTACTTGAAGGAGAGTTCGAATTCACTATTGGAACTGAGTCCAAAAAGGTGAAAGAAGGCGAGTATTACATTATCCCAGGTGGCATAGAACACAGGGTTGTGGCGGGCCCCAAACCTGCACGGGCCTTAGACATATTCAGTCCTCCTCGTGAGGACTACAAATCATAGCTGTCTTACAGGGTGCCTATTCGCCAAGACACCCTGTATTTAAACAGAATTATCTATGCTCCGAACCGAACGTCAGCATTGGGATCACTGTAGTCGACTCCTTTTGTGGCCCAAAAAATCTTAGCAATTCCATCCACTGCATCAACTAATTCCTTCGCTGAAGACGAACTTACACCTTGTTTATTGGCACCCGCTAGTTTATCCGCGTTCCAGAACAGTTCGTGGAGATTTGGATAATCAGAAAGATGCTCTGGCTTGAAATAGTCTGACCAAAGAATATTAAGCTCGTTTTTAACTCCCTGAGCATGTTCTTCTTTAACCGCCACGTATCGTGCTACTGAATTAGGCATCCCGGGATCTGGAGCACCGCTAGAAAAGTCCACGGCTTCGAGTCTTATCGCCATTTTCAGAACCGTCTGCGCAGCTATTTTTGCACTAATTGGGTCATATATACCACACGGAACATCACAGTGGGCTTGTACATCTCCAAAGAGTCTTGAAATGATTTTCATAAACAACCTTCCTTAAACCTGACCTTGCTTTTCAAGGCCCAAAATTTTAATTTATACCAGAAACCTATTGACCAGCTTCTGACTGTTAAGATACAGAAAATTACTGTCCAAGGCAACAAGACATCAAATGAGGATTGCAAAGGCTCTATGTTCCATATTCGAAGGGTGAAAAATCGCAGTATGGAACCAACATTAGCCAATAATGTGCTGATTTTGACGAAAACTTTTAGATTCCCTTATCGAAGCCAGATAGTGACGTTCAAAGATCCAATAAATTTCACGGATACAATAATAAAAAGAGTGATAGCAATAAAGACCGACCATTTAAAAATTACAGAAGGGTCTATCTACCTAAACGAGGAAAGTTTAAAAGAGCCTTATATAGAGGGATTACCCAAAACAATGAGCATTGAAGAGGAGTTTAACTGGAATCTAGAGAATGATTCCGTTATTGTCTTGTCCGATAATCGTCTATCAGGAAATTTAGACAGCCGCATCTTAGGAGCTATCAAATGTGAGTATATTTTAGAGGAATTTGTTATGAAATTATGGCCAATAAAATTCGGCAACCCATGAATAACAAACTATAGATACTCATTTAGTAATATAATTCGGCCGACAAAACAAATTGCGGCTAACATCAGAGGTGTTTTATGTCAGATACCATAGTTTTATACACTAGCCCGGATTGTACGTATTCAGACGCCTTAAAAGAAGAACTTATAGATTTAGCACTAGATTTCGAAGAAATAAATCTAGCCCTTAACCCTGAACTCTGGGAAAAAGTAGAAGAATTAACGGGGGGAGAGAGAATAACTCCGGTTATGGTCACAGGAGATAATGTAGAAATAGGATTCCATGGAGTCGGTTGAAGTTATTAGATGACCGTGGCCGTGAGCCACAAACACTAAATAACAGCGTTCTATTTATATTGATTTAGTTTCTTGATTCAAACTTTGTTAGCAATGGAGTTGCCATGATTTGGGTACGTAGAATAATTGCATTACCTTTCATAATCATGGCATTCGTCACCTTTCAAGTTGGTGTTCTTGCCCAGCAGACAGCTTCCAATCTCATCAATCCATCTTTCTACCTGGAAACTTTGGCAGAGTCTAACATCTACCAGTTTCTATTGACTGATTTGCCCAGAACAGCTCTAAAAGACGTGCGGAAGGCAAATAGTAACCCTATTATTGATCAGAGCGGATTATCTGATGAAATTATAATCACCTCGATAAACGAAATTATCCCACCTGAGTGGTTGCAATCCAATTTTGAATCCACCGTCACAGGGGTCGGTGACTATGTAACTGGAAAAAGTGACGATTTCACCATTTCGATACCGGTAGATGAAAGAGTGCAAGCAGCCTCTAACCAGATAACTTTTATTTTAAATGAAAGTGACCTTTATAAACTTGTCATGGAAAATCAAGTTCGCCCAGTTGTGTCTCAAGCGTCGAAAAACGAATTACCTTTCGACGTATCTGTTAGCGAGGACCAGCTAATGGGTTCGATCCAAAAAATAATATCTAAATCATGGCTCACAGGGCAAATAGATTCGGTCCTCGGCGAAGTAGTTCCTTACGCGGTAGGAGCTAAAGATACTTTCGCTGTCGTGATAACTGTAGACGATCGAATTGAAGTAGCAGTCGCAGAAGTCAAATTTTTATTGGCTGAAGCCAACGCATATGAATCATTATTTGAAGGTTCAATTGCTCCAAATATATCCTCTTCAATAGGCAACACTGCAAAATTGCCCTATGGTGTGGAAATTACTGACGAGGAAATATCAGCAATAATAAAAAAGACAGCCCCAGCTGCTTGGGTGCAAAAAACCACTGAATCAATACTTGATAATGCCACCCCGTATTTGGTCGGAAGAACTGATGAATTTACTATATCAATTGACATAGAGCCAAATAAAGAGGATGCGGTCAGTGATTTGATGGCGCTCGCCGAGCAAAAGTTAAACAGCAAATTGGACAATTTACCAGATTGTGACGCGGCTGAAGTCGCCAATATATTGAGCAACCCCGTCGGAGGAATTCCATCATGCTACCCCGCAGATCCAGCCCTTAAAGGACAAATGCAGAGTTATACCAAAGCATACATAAGTACAGTCATCTCAGCAGTAAGACCCCAGATTATCAATACAATTCCAAACTTAATCGAATTTGATCAAGACTCCTTGAGGCAGGTAGTCCCACCAAAAGCATTAGATTCTTTTGACCAGGGTAGAGCCATCATGCGAGAAGGATATACCTTCAGGGAAACTGATTTGGAAAGCCTTATCAAACAAGGTGCTGGTGACAATTCTTGGGATCAAGTCAACACTGTTAGAAATTCGTTATCACAGGGGATTCAATATAACGATCAAGATTTTAGGGTTCATATTGAAACAATAACCGCAGATGGTGGCCAAACACTATCGATGCTTGACCAACTTCGAGGCATACTTAAGCTAGTACACATGTTTAATTTGGCAGTCTACATACCGACTATTCTAATAGCAGCTCTAGTGGGGTTTTTAGGCGGACGAGGATGGAATCAAAGACTCATGTGGGCTGCTATAGCTATGTTGATCGCATCATTTCTTGTATACGTAATCTGGGGACCGATTTACTCTTCTTTCGCAGAGCCAATCATACACGTACAAATAGATCAAATCGCATCACAAACTAGCGGACAAATCGCACCTCAGTTCTTAGCCACTGAATCTTTAGTGCTTCAGCAAGTCACCAGCATTGGGAAAATTGCGATTTCAAAGTTTATAGCAGGGATATCGGGTACTGCACTCATAACATCAATTATCTCGGTGGTGATAATTGCCGGATGTGTGATTTTAAAAAAGATAAATTTTAAAGAGCAATTTAGAGGTAAATAGTATGGCTAGAATCAAGCAAATAACATCAAAAAATGAAGTGTCAGATCAACATCATGAAATATTCGATTCCATAGCTTCTTCCAGAGGAAGGATAAGTGGCCCATTCTCAGTTCTGCTTCACAGCCCAGAGGTCGCCGGAAGAGCGGCGCATCTTGGGGCCTACATACGCTTTGAATCTTTACTTAAGGACGATGAGAGGGAGGTTGCGATCATTACAGCTGCCCGTGAAATGAATTGTAATTACGAATGGGCAGCTCATGTGCCAATAGCTATGGAGGCTGGTGTAACCCAAGAAGTTGTGAACGTCATAAATAAAAGAACTTCCACAAACAAGGTCGCCCCCAACTATTCACTGGTAATACGTTATGCAAGACAATTAATAAATGATAAAAAAGTGGACCAAGAAACGTTTGATCAGGCTGTTTCCAAATACGGAGAACAGGGGGTCACAGAATTAACGGCAGCCATTGGCTATTACGGGATGCTAGCATGTGCCCTCAATGTTTTTGAGGTAACCCCAGATTCTGGCAAACCGACCCTAATATAACTTAAGGAAGAAATTGGGTGACCTCTTCATATTCCTTATCAGTCAACTGCCAATCTGCTGCGTCAGCGTTGGAGATAACCTGTTCAGGTTTGGTTGCACCAGCTATTACTGAACTAATATCATTGTTATAAAGTAGCCAGGCGAACGCCAAATCCAAAACAGTTTTACCTCTCTCTTCGGAAAAATTGATCAATTTTTCCAGTAGCGCATAATTATCCTCCGTAAACAGCCCTTTATTGTCAGCTTCCAATCTAGACCCTTCTGGAGGTGGAGAATTTTTCCTGTATTTTCCTGTCAGAAATCCATTGGCTAATGGAAAATATGGGAGAATTCCGACCCCATACTTTCCACAAAAAGGAATCAGTTCCTGCTCTACATTTCGTTCTAACATGCTGTAGTGTGGTTGGGCACTTATGAAAGTCTGGATTCCAAGTTCCCTGGAGGTCCATATAGACTCGCAAACCTGCCATGCAGAAAAATTTGAACACCCAAAATACCTTACTTTGCCTTGGGTGACCAAATCATCCAAAACTCTCAAGGTTTCTTCTATCGGGGTATTGGGGTCCCACCAATGAATTTGGTACAAATCTATATAATCGGTACGCAAGCGAGCCAGGCTGTTCTCAACTTGTTCTATTATATGTTTTCTGGAGTTGCCAGCTTGATTGGGGCCTTCAGACATACGACTTGAAACCTTTGTAGCTATTACGGCCTTCTCACGCCTACCTTCTAGGGACCTACCAATATATTCCTCTGACATGGTATTACCATAGCTATTTGAGGTGTCAATCAAATTGATTCCAACATCAAATAATTGACTGATCACGGAGTTCGAACTCTCGTAATCCAACCTACCTCCAAAATTATTAGCCCCAAGGCCGACAACAGAAACCTCCAAGCCAGATTTTCCTAATTTTCTATATTTCATTAGAGTCTCCCGTTATTTACTATATTTTCAGGCCTGGATACAAAATATCCGTCTTCTTTATTAATCATAAGAGCAAATGAGTGTGAATTTATATCCAAAGCCATTTCACGATCTTCAATAGGCCATTGAGGGTATTCAGCGGTTTCGTACTTTTGCGACTCTTCACCAGATATAACCAATGATCTTACAGCCTTATGATCAGGGGTTCTCCCTTGCATGGTATTCCGTAAATAAAGAGCACATTGTTCATCTTCATCTGCTCTTATCTTACCTTCTAAACCCATGGCTACTATAGTTACTATCTCTGGCTGTGCCGAAAGAATGTTAGTTGCCGTAGCAGATGCCACAGCAAACGAACCTCCATAGATGACATCTGCCTTAGAAGCCGCTGTAACACCCACTGTTCCTGCCCTTGTGGACTGGATAATTGTCTTGTCGGTCAGGTCTACATCTTTTAATTCAAAAGGGGAATTTCCAAAATCAAATCCTTCCGGCCTTTTACCTCCAACTTCCCCCATCAACACATCCCCCATCCCTTTACGCTTAAGTTCAAAAGCCTCCTCTATTTCAGCAACCAAGATGATTTCCTTTGCGCCGTTAGCAAAAGCCACGGCTTCTGTAGTAAAACAACGGAAAACATCGACCACCACCACGACTCCCTCAGCCTCTCTGTCTCCCGCAATCAGACTTTCGATTCTTATTTCCAATTTATGCGTCCCCTATATCTCTTAATTCTTTAGGCAAGGTGAAAGTTATATTTTCTTCTTCGCCCCCCATTTCAATTACATTGTCAGGGTCAATGAAATCTATGATGCCCCTCACTAGTGAGTCAGGTGTAGATGCTCCGGACGTTATACCTACGTTTACCACGCCAGCAAGCCATTTAGGATCAAGTTCTTCTACATTATTAATCAAAAAGGCAGGGACTCCGTTTGATTCCGCAACCTCTTTTAATCGATTGCAGTTAGAACTATTTTGCCCACCCACCACCAAAAATACCTCAACATGATTAGAAATTTCCTTTACTGCCATTTGCCTGTTTGTAGTGGCATAACAGAGATCATTCCTTACTAACACATCAGTAAAGGAGTTTTGAATATTGCGTATCGAATTTTCAGTATCGTCTACAGAAAGCGTGGTCTGCGTCAACACAGCCACGGGAATGGAATTATCCCATTTTGGAGGTACAAATTCCTCCCTATCATCCACAATTTTCATATCTGTTTGGCCCGTTGTCCCTTTAACTTCCTGATGGCCTTTATGCCCAACCAATATGATTTTTCTGCCGTCCCGGTTGTATTTTTTTGCTTCGTTATGAACCTTAATCACAAGAGGGCAAGTTGCATCCAAAACTTGTAATCCCTGTTCTTTTGCATTCTTGAAATCTTCAGGAGGAGAGCCATGAGCCGAAAAAACGACCTTTGATCCTCTTGGTATTTCATTTACATTTTCGACTGTTATAGCACCTTTCGATTCTAAATCCTTCACAACGTGAGGATTATGAACTATTTGATGCTTCACATATATCGGAGGCCCATATTTTTTAAGGGCCAATTCAACAATATCTATTGCGCGAACCACTCCGGCACAAAACCCTCGCGGGACTCCCAAATAAACGTTCACTTAGCCCTCCTAGCATGATATATACCCAATACTTGGTCTAGCATATCAAATAATGTCATATGGTTAGGTTGATGAGCCCGTTGTAGTAGTAACCTTTGAGTCGTTGTATACTAATCATATCTAACTGTCGCAACGGAGATTCCACCCCATATGAAATTAGCTCAGCGGATGAGTCGCCTTGGAACTGAAACAGCCTTCGAAGTACTAGCGAAAGCCCAACAGTTAGAAGCCAAAGGAAGAAATATCATCCATCTCGAAATCGGGGAACCTGATTTTGATACCCCGACTAACATTGTAGAGGCAGGCAGGCAGGCTTTGTCCGATGGGTTTACCTCATATAACCCTTCTCCCGGATATGCCGATTTGAAAGAGTCAATAGCAAAAGATATATCTAAAAGTAGGAATATACGTGTCAAAAAAGAAAACGTGATTGTCACCCCAGGTGGTAAACCAATAATGTTTTTCATAATACTGGCGATGATAGAGAATGGGGATGAAGTGCTTTACCCGAACCCGGGGTTCCCAATTTATGAATCTATGATTGAATTTTGCGGCGGGACGGCAGTCCCAGTGAGACTTGGTGAGGAAAACTCTTTCAATTTAGATATTAAGGAGTTGGAAAGCCAGATATCTGAAAAAACAAAATTGCTGATTGTCAATTCTCCTAATAACCCATGTGGAAGCGTAATAGACAAAAAAGATTTAGAAGCTTTGTCGAAACTAGCTAAGGAAAATGACATTACAGTTTTATCTGATGAAATATACTCACGCTTCCTATACGAAGGAACACACCACAGTATCGCAAGTTTCCCTGACATGATAGATAGAACCATAATACTCGACGGCTACTCTAAAACTTACGCTATGACTGGTTGGAGAATCGGTTATGGGGTCTTTCCAGATGACTTGGTTGAACCTATTTCACGGTTAGTGACCAACAGTGTGTCATGCACAGCCAGTTTCACCCAAAGAGCCGCTATTGAAGCAACAGAAGGGCCTCAAGAAGATTCAATACTAATGGTTGAAGAATTCAAGAAGAGAAGATCTATAGTGGTTGATGGGTTAAACAAAATTGACGGTATAACATGTGCTTTACCTAAAGGTGCCTTTTATGCGTTCCCCAACGTAGAAGGAACCGGAATGACTAGCTCTGAATTTGCTAATAGAGTCCTTGAAGAAGCCGGAGTAGCGGTATTGGCGGGGGAATCGTTTGGTGAATACGGAACCGGTTATATAAGAATATCTTTTGCAAACTCAACAGAAAATTTGATCGAAGCCATAGACAGAATACGTAACTTCGTAGAATCCAAAACCTAAATCAGCACCGATTACAGTAGAATAGGTCCCGTATATTTTATTTAATTTATGTTGATGGACCATACTAGAATTGGCTACCCTACGTTTAGCATTAGCGCAGATTAACCCTACAGTCGGTGATTTAAGTCATAACAGTGACGTCATCATTCACCATATAGAGAAAGCAGAACAGGAAGGAATTGACATTATCGCTTTCCCAGAACTGGCGGTGACAGGATATCCTCCAGAAGATCTCTTGCTTAAACATAATTTCATAAAAGACAACATGGATGCTGCCGAAAGAATAGCTCGATCTACCGGTGAAATAACGGCTATATTCGGATATGCGGAACGTGTGGAAGACAAAATCTATAATTCTGCTGCGATAGTTAGCAACCACGAAATCCTGGATAGCTACCAAAAGATGTATCTGCCGAATTACGGAGTCTTTGATGAAAAACGTTATTTCACTGAAGGGTCTGATTTCCCGGTATACGACTTGGACCATGTGAGGTTCGGAGTAAATGTATGTGAAGATATTTGGTTTTCACCCGGTCCAAGTGATATCCAGAGTGATAATGGGGCATCTTTGATTATCAATATCAACGGTTCTCCTTTCAACTTAGGAAAAAGATCTCAAAGAGAAAAAGTATTGATCGAAAGAGCAAAAAGCAATGGTGTATTCATCGCATATATAAACATGGTTGGAGGGCAAGATGAACTTGTGTTTGACGGCGGTAGTCTCATAGTTGATCCAGCAGGCAACATACTCATGAGAGCAAATCAATTCGAAGAAAATATATATATATATGAAATTGATCTTCCTACATATAAGCCTAGTACTACGCAGGACTCAGTTAACGAGATAAAAAAGGTGATCTTACCGGGGATAATAAAAGAGAGCTCCTCTAATATTCCCTTAACTCCACTGACAATTATTGATCAGAACGAAGAAATTTACAGGGCTCTGGTACTCGGAACACGCGATTACGTAAGAAAATGCGGATTCACTAAGGCCCTAATTGCTCTATCCGGAGGTATTGATTCTAGCCTGGTTGCCGCCATTGCAGTAGAGGCTTTAGGCTCGGAAAATGTAAAAGGTATATCTTTGCCTTCCAAATTTTCCTCCAGTGGTAGCAAAGTTGACGCCAAAAAACTAGCTGATAATTTAGAAATACCAATGGACACGATTCATATTGAGGAAATTCTTCAATCTATGGAAAAAGGTCTCAATGATCAATTTCAAGGAACCGAATGGGGGGTCGCCGAGGAGAACCTCCAATCTAGAATCAGAGGCAATATAATGATGGCATTATCTAACAAATTCGGATTTCTGGTATTAACCACCGGGAATAAAAGTGAAATGGCTGTCGGATATGCCACCATTTATGGGGACATGGCAGGAGGATTCTCAGTAATAAAGGACTTACCCAAAGGTATGGTGTACGAAATTTGCCACTATATTAATATGAAGCATGGATACGACTTAATTCCCAATTCTATCTTGACCAAACCCCCTAGCGCGGAATTAAAACCTAACCAAAAAGATTCAGACACTCTTCCTGACTATGATATCTTGGATGCTATCTTGGAAAAATATGTCGAAGAAGATCTTGGAATTGCGGATATCTTAAATATCGGATTTGATCCCGGCACCGTGGCTGAAATATTAAAACTTGTAGACATAAATGAGTATAAACGGCGTCAGTCAGCTCCAGGTATCAAAATAACTTCTAGGAATTTTGGTAGGGATCGCAGGATGCCTATTTCCAACAAATATCGACCGTATTAAATGCATATATTAGTATTACTGCCGTTATAAATAAATAAAATACAATAAGAGCTTAAACATGATTAGAAGAGAACGACTTGTACAAACATTTTGCGATTTAGCAAGAATTGATAGCCCTTCAGGTGAAGAAGAAGATATGGCTCTTAATATTTCCTCCCGATTGGAAACATTGGGGTTTAAAACAATGAGGGACGCATATGGAAACCTAATTGCATCAGACGAACGGCCAGACCCCATCCTTTTATCGGCCCATTTAGACACAGTAGAGCCAGGAAGGGGAATAAAACCATCAGTGAAAGGCGATAGAATTGTGTCAGACGGAAGCACTATTTTGGGAGGAGATTGCAAGGCTGGAGTATCGGCCATTCTTGAAGCCTTAGAATCGATCATGGAAGATGGGGTTGAATATCATCCAGTAGAACTTGCCTTTACCAGGGAAGAAGAAATAGGACTAGTGGGTGCACGCAACCTAGACTTCAATCTAATAACCGCCAAAGAGGCGATAGTATTTGATGGAGAAGGACCGGTAAGCCAAATAACGGCATCGAGTCCAACCTATGTGGGATTTGATATAGAAATCACTGGCAGAGCTGCCCATGCAGGAGTGGAACCTGAAAAAGGCCTTTCCTCTATCAAAATAGCCTCAGAAATTATCACACGACTCCCGCAAGGAAGATTGGATGAAAACACAACGGTGAATGTAGGAACTATTGAAGGTGGCACAGTTAGGAATGCTGTTCCCGAGACAACTACAATTCGCGGGGAGTTTCGCAGTACAAGTATAGAAAATTTAGATGGATTAAGGGTTCAGATAACAGATGTTGTAAAAGAAGTAGAAAAACTATTCCCCGAGGCGACAATAGATAATCATCTACATGTAGAATTTGAAACCTATACCTTGACTGACGATGATCCAGCCACCATGAGAGTTAAAGAAACCCTGAAAGGCCTTGGATTAGACCCAAGTATGAAGCCATCAGGAGGCGGAACTGACGGTAACGTATTTAGGCTGAATGGAATTAGTTCAGTTGTGGTAGGTATGGCAGACCATGGCATGCATACAGTACGAGAGTACGTAACAATCCCTGATTTGGTAGATGCCTCACATCTTTGTGAAGCCCTTTTAAGAACTAAATAATATGTTTAGGCCCTATGTATGAAAATAGATTTAGCGTACGGCAAAACAGGCCTAACTATTGATCTACCTGATGATCGAACTTCGGTAATCGAACCTCAATTTATTCCCGGTTTGCCAGACGAACTAGGGGCTATTAAAACAGCGCTACGAAATCCAATTGGAACAGCCCCTCTTAGAAAATCCGTAGCGCCAGGACAAAATATAGGAATAAGTGTTTGTGACATAACCAGGCCTATGCCTAATAAAAGGGTTTTGCCTATCATTTTAAATGAGTTAAAACATATCCTTCCATCAAACATAACCATATTTATTGCGACAGGAACTCACCGCAAAAACACACATTCAGAATTAATTTCCATGTTGGGTGAACAACCTATGAGCGGTGGCTATAACATAGTAAATCACGATGCCTTCAATCGAGATAATTTAACGGAGGTAGGAGTCACTAAAAAAAATATACCGGTATTCCTAAACTCTGACTGGATAAAAACAGATTTTAAGATTACCACGGGATTTGTGGAACCTCATTTTTTTGCTGGATTCAGTGGAGGCCCAAAAATGATTGCTCCGGGGTTGGCCGGGTTTGAAACCATTATGAAACTCCATGATTCAGACATGATTGGAAACACTAAATCAAAATGGGGTATAACCTACGGAAACCCTATACACGATTCCATAAGAGAAATTGCCACTTTGTCGCCATCCGATTTCACATTAGATGTCACTATCAATAAAAACCATAAAATAACGAGTGTCTATGGTGGAGAGATGTTTCAGGTTCATAAGGCAGCATGTGAATTCGCTCATTCCACCGCGATGAGGGAAGTCTCCGAACCGTTTGACATAGTTGTCACAACCAACAGTGGATATCCCTTAGATATGAACTTATATCAGGCTGTGAAAGGGATGTCTGCTGCCCATCAAATTGTAAAAAAAGGTGGGAGTATTATCTGTGCCGCTGAATGCTCAGATGGCATACCAAATCACGGTTCTTATGGGGAAATACTCAAATCTCAAACATCCCCTCAATCACTTATTAATATGATTGAGTCCTCAGATTACCAGAAACATGATCAATGGCAGGTCCAAATACAGGCCTCTATACAAATGGAAAATGATGTCTATATCAAGTCAGATAACCTGTCCATAGAACAGATTGTTGAGGCTCACCTTCTTCCAACTGAAGATGTTTCAATGAAGGTGCGTGAACTACTTTCTAAAAAGTACCAGAAAGGAACAGTCTGTGTGTTACCTGAAGGACCTCAGACTATCCCCTTTCTAAGTGGGGTAGATAGGGACGGACAATGTAGAAAGGTCCGCCCCACTAACTGTTAAAACCATCTAGGAGATCCAATATGCCTTAGATCAATTCTACGACGGCACCAGCTTCTTCTAGTTCTTTCTTTACGTTATCTGCCTCTTCCTTGCCAACCCCTTCTTTGACCGCAACTGGAGCACTTTCTACGAGGTCTTTTGCTTCCTTTAATCCTAGCGAGGTAGCAGCTCTAACTGCCTTGATAACGTTAATTTTATTCTCGCCAATCTCTTTGAGATTAATGGTGAAGGCATCCTGTTCTTCCTCAGCAGCCCCTGCTGAGTCTCCAGCGGCTGCCGGTGCGGCAGCAACTGCCACGGGTGCAGCAGCGGCGGCACTAACCCCAAATTCCTCTTCTAGATCTTTGACCAATCCAGCTAGTTCTATAACAGGTAATTCCTTTATAGCCTCTAGAATTTCATCTTTAGATAAAGCCATAACTAATACTCTCCTAACTATTTATTAATTTGTGTTTCTTCTTAAGAAATTTGTCGAACACGGCTATTCAGCACGTTTACCAAGCCACTAGACGGGGAATTCAAGGACTTAGCCAACCTAAGTAATGGATTATTCATCACATGAACTAATCCAGCCAATTGTCCATACAACTGCCCGACCAACTTCGCGGCCAATTCTTCTTTACCAGGTAAAGCGGCCAGCTCCTTCAGCTGTTCTGAGGATAGAGTTGTGTCTCCAATCAAAGCATTTCTTATTTTTAACTCTACCCCTGAATCTCGAACATATTTAGTAATTACTTTGGCAGGAATTTGTTCATCTCCATAGCCAAAAGCGATTGCAGTTGTCCCGTCAATAAGATCTTTAATCGCCGGCATTTCAGCTTGATCTGCAGCGATTTTAAATAGGGTATTTTTAACAACCTTATACTTGATTCCGTTCTCTCTCAAAGTTGTTCTAAATTCACTCATCTCTGATACATTCAAACCTGAATAATCAGTGGATATGGCTATCGTACAGCCTCTCATAGCTTCCATAAGTGAATCTACATCTAGTGCCTTTCTGTTAGTAGGCATATCTATCTCCGAAAATCTTTATTTAAAACTTCAACTGGCAAAAAAAAACCCGGCCACAGCCGGGTTGATTATTTCAGCAAATTTGCCGAAATCCCGCCTGTGCAGGCTAATTTTTAATCTGAACATCAGAGCCCGCAGTCTATGGCAACTGAACTATTCTACTCTAAGAGACATAATCCCCGCAATATCTATAGGAACGCTAGGTCCCATTGTTGAGGTTAAAAAGGCAGACCTTAAAAATTGTCCTTTTACTCCAGAAGGCCGACCGCGAAGTATCGTGTCAACCAAGGTAGTTAGGTTTTCCATCAACTGATCCTCATCGAAACTAGCCTTACCAATCGGTGCATGAATCAAGGCGCTTTTGTCCAATCTAAACTCGACTCGCCCCTTTTTTGCCTCTTCTATTGCCCGAGGGATGTCTTCTGCGGAAACTACTGTCCCTGTCCTAGGATTAGGCATCAAGCCTCTCCGTCCAAGAATTCTTCCCAATTTACTTATCTTTCCCATCATATCGGGTGTGGCGATGGATACATCAAAATCAAGCCAGCCCTTTTCGATCTCGGCTATCATATCGTCATTACCGACATAATCTGCCCCAGCCTGTTTTGCGCTCTCTATCGCATCTCCTTGGCAAAAAACCAAAGTGCGAATTTCCTTACCGACACCATGCGGAAGCAAAGCTATTCCTCTAACCATCTGTTCAGCATGCCTGGGGTCCGCACCCGTTCTTAAGTGCAATTCCATAGTCTCATCAAATTTGGCAGTAGCATTTCTTTTTGCAATAGAAACAGCCTCTTTGGGATCATATGGTGACTCCGGATCAATCTCCGCTATTGCCGTATCGTATCTTTTACCACGTTTAGCCATAATGAATTCCTTAAATTAGAGTACTTTATTCAGGGTGGGGTTATTCGACAACTATTCCCATACTTCGGGCAGTTCCCTCAATAATTTTCATAGCCCCTTCTATATCTGCTGCATTGAGATCTTTTATCTTGGTCTCGGCAATTTCTTTAACCTTGCTGCGAGGAATAGTAGCCACTTTCTCTGCCAAAGGACTCCCACTACCTTTTGGGATTCCTGCCGCTTTTCTCAGCAAATCTGACGCTGGGGGGCTTTTGACTATAAAATTGAAGGATCTATCTTCAAAAACCGTAATTTCAACAGGCACTATAGCACCTGCCATAGAAGCAGTTTTCTCGTTATACTCCTTCACAAATCCCATAATGTTAACCCCGTGTTGTCCTAATGCAGGACCCACCGGGGGGGCTGGAGTAGCCTTACCAGCTTCAATTTGCAGTTTTATCAATCCTATTACTTTCTTAGCCAATGAGAAATTTATCCTTATTAAGTTTTTTCCACTTGTAGAAAATCGAGTTCAACGGATGTCTCCCTGCCGAAAAACGATACTAGTACCTTTACCTTCAATCTATCAGGGTATACCTCGTCAACAACTCCCATAAAGTCTATAAATGGACCTTCTGTAACTCTGATAGTTTGACCGCTTGCAAATCCCACTTTAATTCTGGGTTCATCTGAGCGTATTTGGTTAAGTATATGATCGACTTCTCCTTGTTCTAAGGGAACAGGTTTTGGGCGATTATCACTTTCGTCTTCAGCCGATACAAATCCTGTTACTCCTGGAGTATTTCTAACCACAAACCAACTATCGTCATCCATCTCCATTTGGACAAGAATATACCCTGGAAATATCTTCTTCAAGTTAGTCTTTTTCTGGCCATCTTTGTATTCCATCTCCTCTTCTGTAGGGACGACAACCTGAAAAATCTTATCTTTAACATCCATGGTTTGGATACGTTGTTCAAGATTTTTCTTCACTCGGTCTTCCTGACCAGAATAGGCATGTATTATGTACCAGCGCCTGTTTTCTGTTTGTTCCTCAATCATCGGTATTCACCATCCACCATCTACAAAATAGTGTCAAAAACCCAACCAAACACCAGGTCCGCCACTCCAAGAACGACTCCCAAAACTGCTGCAACAGCTAACACCATGAGGGTGAGCCTGAAAGTTTCGTTGGTTGTTGGCCAAGTAACTCTACGCAGTTCTCCAATAACTTCTCCAAAAAATCGGAAGTTTATTGATCTTCTAGTGGAGGTTCTGCCATATCTCTGTTGCAATTTATCTGACTTCCCTATGAAGCGTATGAGCTCTACATCTAGGACAATATTTTTTCAATTCCATCCTCTGAGGATCATTTCTTCGACTCTTGTTGGAGTTATAAGTTCTTTGCCTGCAGTCGGTACAGCCAAAAGTGACAAGTATTCGGTTTTCTCCTCTACGGGCCATATATATTTCCTACGTTTCTACGAAAAACAGCCAGATCAGACTGTTTATCCTGATCTGGCTAGATTTAACATTTAGTATTTTACTCAAGAACTTTGGTTATTACTCCAGAGCCAACCGTTCTTCCGCCCTCTCTCACTGCAAACCTTAGTTGTTCGTCCAATGCAACAGGAGTAATTAGCTTAACCTTCATCTCCACGTTATCGCCAGGCATAATCATTTCAACTCCATCCGGGAGTTGGATTTCACCAGTAACATCTGTCGTGCGGATATAAAATTGAGGCTTGTACCCATTGAAAAATGGGGTATGTCTACCGCCTTCATCCTTACTAAGTACATACACTTGGGCTTCGTATTCAGTATGCGGCTCTATACTGCCCGGATCGCAGAGTACCTGGCCCCTTTCTATATCCTCTCTATCAACTCCTCTAAGCAAAACTCCGACTGCATCCCCGGGTTCTCCAGAGTCAAGGGTCTTATGAAACATTTCAACCCCGGTAACAATGGTGGTATATGTGTCTTTGATACCTACCACTTCTATTTCCTGTCCAACATTCACGATACCTTTTTCAACCCTACCTGTCACAACAGTGCCTCGTCCCTTAATACCGAACACGTCCTCCACAGGCATAAGAAAAGGTTGATCCTTAGGTCGATCGGGAACTGGGATGTATTCATCAACAGCATCCATTAGTTCCCAGACACCTTTCCCCCATTCACTATCTTTACCTTTATCTTCCGCTTCAAGTGCGTTTAAAGCACTTAGTCTAATGAAAGGGATATCGTCTCCTGGGAATCCATATTCTGAGAGTAATTCTCTCATTTCTAATTCCACCAACTCCAACAATTCCTCATCATCCATCATATCAACTTTGTTAAGAGCCACAACCATTCGAGGCACCTCAACCTGTCTAGCCAGTAGGATGTGTTCCCTAGTCTGAGGCATAGGTCCATCAGGAGCACTAACCACAAGAATAGCACCATCCATCTGAGCAGCGCCCGTTATCATATTTTTGATGTAGTCAGCGTGACCCGGGCAATCCACGTGGGCATAATGCCTGGTGTCAGTCTCATATTCAACGTGGGTGATAGCGATGGTTACACCACGTTCCTTTTCTTCAGGAGCATTATCGATCGTATCGAATGCTCTGAAATCCGCCAACCCTTCAGAAGCCAATACTGAAGATATAGCTGCCGTTAGAGTTGTTTTGCCATGGTCAACGTGACCAATGGTGCCTACGTTTAAGTGAGGCTTTGTTCTATCGAAAACCTGCTTAGCCAATTCTATTTCCTCCGAATCCCTGGAGCCCACAAGCAGATTTGAACTGCTGACCTCGTTCTTACCAAGAACGCGCTCTTCCACTGAGCTATGCGGGCCTATTTTTTCTTTTATTTACCTTAGTTATTTTATGGTGGAGGGTGTAGGATTCGAACCTACGTAGCCCTTCCGGGCGCCAGATTTACAGTCTGGTGGATTTAACCACTCTCCCAACCCTCCAAATAAACCGCATTTCAGTTTAACATAGGAGCAGTGGTTGGGCTGTCAAATCAGCGTCCAATTTAGGCCAACAGCGCACCATACAAATCGAATCAGGAGATTGTACTAGCATAATAAACAAATGGTCAACACAATCAGGTCAAATTTGGGATCAGAATTCGTCATAGATTTTAAAGGTAAATATCTTCTGCTTCCCTCTTCATTAAAAAAAACACTTGGTTGAGAGGAATTGAATCTTCAGAGGCTATTTTCTTACAATCTTCATACTCTGGTGCTACTGCCACTACTAATCCATTTTTCTTTTTTAATTTAATTCGCACATTTCCAAGGGACGATTCAAAATTTTCAATTTCCCTCTCCGCCTCAATTCTCTCAACTGGTCTCACCCGTATTCCGAGTGTGGAAGTTTCAAGCATAATGAAATCAGAGATCTTTTCTTTCATGCTTTCGTCTATCAAGGTTGATAATAAAACCCCTGGACGGTTCTTTTTCATTTGTATGGGAGTAACCCATACATCTCTTGCACCTAATTCAAAAAGTTTTTCTTGAACATATCCCAGTGTCTCTCCAGTGGTATCGTCTAGATTAGTCTCCAATAAGATAATCCGAGTTTCGTCTGTAGGAGTTGATAAGTCACCCAGCCAAAGAGATAGAACATTGGGATACGATTCAGGGTTTCGAGTCCCTAACCCATAACCGATGGAATGTATGTTCATTACCGGTTGTGAAAAATCAGCCAATGTTGCGAGTAAAGCCATTCCTGTAGGGGTAACCATTTCACCAGTGGGAGGCATGTACGATGGTGGTGGGTAGCAGGGTATATCCTTTGAGGTCAACATGTAGGCAGTTGCCGGAGCTGGTACCGGTAGAAGGCCATGCTCGGTTCTAACAGTACCTGAACCTGTAGGTATCGGAGAGCTATAAAGCTTTTCCACAGACAGCATTTCTAATCCCAATACAACACCGACCACATCTATGATTGTGTCTATAGTACCTAATTCATGGAGATGAACTTTCCCTTTGTCTTCACCATGTACAGAACCTTCAGCTTCCCCAATCAAATTAAATACTTCACGACACTTAGATCTAGAGGATTCTGATATCGGGGCAGTATTGACTATATCTATAAAATCTTCCGGAGTTCTTTTACCGGGGTCCGCCCTGTCTATATTTACATCTAAGTGGGTCCCTTTCACACCTCGGCGATCTCCCGACAGGGCCTCTAGTTCAAATCCTTCTACACCTACTGATGCCAGAGCTGACGATAATTCCACTAAATCCAACCCCGAATCAATTAAAGAAGCCAGCAACATATCCCCGCTAGCTCCACCTATTGCATTCACGTAGGCTGCTTTCAAACAGATCTCCCGATTTCCAACTCAGAGTTATGTCGTGATCATACGGAGGAAGATGTCAGTGAAGCTGGAGTCTCAGTCTTGATTATTAGGTCGTTTTCATCCAAATCCACGATAGCTGTATCCGCAGGTCCTATCTCTCCAGCAAGTAATGCGTCAGATAATTTATCTTCTACAGTGTCTTGAATCAATCTTCTAAGAGGTCTTGCCCCAAAAGTTGGATCATACCCTTCCTCGGCCAGCCATTCGCGGGCGGCGTCCGTTACTTCAAGAGATATCCCCTTTTCAAGGAGGTTGCTTGATACTTCCTTCATCAAAATATTAACAATATCTTCCATATGTGACCGACTTAAAGCATGGAAGACGACGGTACCATCAATTCTGTTCAAAAATTCAGGTCTGAAAAAATGTTTTACTTCATCAAGGACATTATTCTTCATTCGCAAATAGGATTCTTCTTCATCCTGGGCTCCCTCTGTCCTGGCATTGAATCCAAGGGACCTGTCCTGCCTAATCAAGTCTGACCCAATATTGCTAGTCATCACGATTATAGTGTTCCTAAAATCGACTTTTCTTCCTTTAGAATCAGTGAGATGGCCATCATCAAAAATTTGTAAAAGAATATTGAAAACCTCAGGGTGGGCCTTCTCTATCTCGTCAAGAAGTATCACACTGTAGGATTTTCTTCTCACAGCTTCTGTTAACTGCCCTCCCTCGTCATACCCGATATAACCTGGTGGCGCTCCTACTAATCTAGCAACAGTGTGACGTTCCATAAATTCAGACATATCGAGCCGTATCATGGAATCTTCGCTACCAAACATAAACTCAGCCAGTTTTTTTACTATGTAAGTTTTTCCGACACCTGTTGGTCCCAAAAATATAAATGCCCCAGTTGGTCTTCTAGGATTCTTCAAACCAGATCTGGATCGCCTAACAGCCTTCGACATGATCTCTATTGCTTCTTGTTGCCCGATCACGCTTTGGTGTAAGGCTTCTTCCATCTTAATGAGTCTTTCGCTCTCCGCCGCAGCTAGCCTTGTAACCGGAATTCCAGTCCACATACTAACCACTTCCTCTATATTTTCCTCTTCGACTATTGGTTGTTGATCCCCTTTTTCTTCTTCCCATTCTTTTTTTATATTTTCCAATTTTTCTGACAGGGAAACTTCCCGATCTCTCAGTTCTGCCGCATGTTCATATTCTCTATCAGAAATGGCGTCGTCTTTCTCTTTTCTGACGCTATCAAGCATCTGGGAAGCTTCTTTTACAGATCTGGGGGCCATGCTATGGTGTATCCGCACCCTTGATGATGCCTCATCAATCAGATCAATCGCCTTATCTGGAAGAAATCTATCTGCAATGAATCTTGAGGCTAAGCTTGCTGCCGATTGGATGGCTGAATCTGATATCTCAAGCTGGTGATGCTCTTCATATTTTTCCTTGACCCCTCGAAGTATATCAACAGTTTCATCTACGCTTGGTTCTTCAACTCTAACGGGTTGAAATCTCCTTTCCAAGGCGGGATCTCTCTCAACATATTTTCTATAATCGTCCAATGTCGTCGCGCCAATAGTCTGCATCTCACCTCGAGCCAAAGAGGGTTTGAGAATATTGGCAGCATCAACCGCTCCTTCTGCTGCCCCAGCCCCTACCATTGTATGAATCTCATCAATAAACAAGACACAGTTACCTGCACTCTTAATTTCTTCTATTACTTTTTTGAGTCTCTCTTCAAATTCGCCTCTATATTTTGTCCCTGCCACCAAGGAACCCATGTCTAGAGTAACAAGACGCTTCCCTTGCAAGGTTCCGGGCACATCATCTGAAGCGATCCGCTGGGCCAAGGCTTCCACGATTGCAGTTTTACCCACGCCTGGTTCCCCTATCAAAACTGGATTGTTTTTCGTTCGCCTACTCAGTATTTGAGTCACACGTTCTATTTCTTTCTCTCTTCCCACGGTCGGATCCAATTTCCCATCATTGGCTTTTTCAGTCAGATCCACTCCCAATTGATCAAGAGTAGGCGTCTTTGTAGTTGTTTTTCCACCCGACCGCCCTTTAGATGACCTAGCACCTTTATTCAAAACAGAATTGGTTTCACCCCTGACCTTATCCAAAGTGACACCTAGGCTCTCTAGGACCCCAGCAGCAACTCCTTCACCTTCTCGCATCAACCCGATTAGCAAATGTTCCGTTCCGATGTAGTGATGATTCAATCTTCGAGCTTCATCAACTGCCAATTCGATCACCTTCTTGGCCCTAGGCGTCAAGCCGATCTCGCCACTAGCTGCAGTATCTCCCTTGCCTATGATGAATTCAACCGCAGACCTAATTTTATTTAACTCTATACCGAGACCTCCGAGAACTTTGGCCGCTGTTCCCTCGTTCTCTCTTACTAGTCCAAGAAGAATATGCTCAGTACCAATATAGTTATGGTTGAACCGCTGAGCTTCTTCCTGAGCCAATGACAAAACCCTGCGGGCTCTTTCTGAAAATTTCTCGAATCTACTTGCCATATATATCGGCTCCTACATAGCTATTCTTTTTCAGTATCTTGGGTAGGTTCTACCACATCATCTTTTTCTTCTTCTGAATTATTGGTCTCAGCAGCATCAGGTTCAGTCACATCAGCAGCATCAGGTTCAGTCACATCAGCAGCATCAGGTTCAGTTGCCTCAGCAGCATCAGGTTCAGTTGCCTCAGCAGCATCAGGTTCAGTTGCCTCAGCAGCATCAGGTTCAGTCACATCAGAAGAAAGTGTACTATCCTCTTTTCCATCGTCACCTTTTGTTTCTTCCTGATCTTCGACTGGAGCCTCAGAAATGTATCCTTCAGGAGGAAGTGTTTCTGAGGTTTGTTTAAGACTTAATCCAAGTCTTTTTCTTTCCATCTCAATCTTTAGTATTTTTACCTTGATTTCTTGCCCTTCACTAACAACCTCATTGGGATTCGTTATCACTGCATCACTGAGTTCTGTTATATGAATCAGGCCTTCTATTGAATCCTCCAGCCTGGCGAAGGCTCCAAAATTGGCTATCTTGGTCACAATTGCATCTACAACGTCGCCAACCTGATATCTTTCAAATATGGTTTCCCAAGGCTCCGGTTGCAGTCGGCGCAAGCTTAGAGCGATCTTCATTGTCTCCCTGTCTATCCGGAGGATATACACATCCAATTCTTCCCCCACCTTTACCAAATCCTCAGGAGACCCAACCATGCTCCAGGACATCTCTGAAATGTGGATAAGTCCATCCGCACCGCCCAAATCTACAAACGCACCAAAATTACTTATGCCAGTTACGATGCCTTTGCGAATTTCCCCCTCTTCTAATTTCTGAATAAGCTCAGCCTTCTGCTCATCCCTTTGTTCTTGCAAAGCTGATCTCTCTGAAAAAATAGCCCTGTTTCGAGATCTATTAACCTCAAGCACTTTAACTGTGAGGGTTTTACCGATCAAATCTTTTCCAATTGTATCTTCTGAAACATTTGCCCCACCAGGCTCGGAGGATTCCTGTTTAAAAAGATCTCTTGAAATAGTTATTAGTTGAGACATCGGAACGAAGCCTTGGACATTGGCGACTTCCAGAATACACCCGCCCCGATTAAATCCTGCTATGACGCCCTCAACAGGTTCGTCTTGATCCATTAGTTTTTGAATATCTCTCCAGCCTTCCTCCCCTCTAGCACGGTCCACCGAGAGTATGGGGCCATCTTTAGAATCAGGTCGCATTACGAAGGCAATTAAAGAATCACCTTCACTGAGCTTCACCATTTCTTCTTTGCTAATGGTTTTCATTTCACCCAGCGGCACAAATCCTTCTTCCTTGTGCCCAATGTCAAGAAAGACTCCATCAGAGTCCACCCGCATCACGGATCCTTCAACAACCTCTCCCCTCCTCAAAATCTTGAAATCCATCTCTTCTAGCAGTTGTTGCATATCTTGCGGAGAATTATCTTGAGTTTCAGGTGGCATCCATATACTTCCATTCGTCATAATTTGGCTTGTGCAGCCAACCTAATTATATGTAATACACCATGCGAAGGTAAAGGATGCATTCCAGATTGAGGTTAATTACACAAAATTATTGGCTGTTTTAAGGTTGGGTTTTTGATTAAGACCCTACGGATAGAATAAAAAGAATCCCCTGGCAGTGGCCTATTTTCCCACGCCGTTACCAGCGCAGTATCGTCAGTGCTGAGTAGTTTCACTTCCGTGTTCGGGATGGGAACGGGTGGGTCATACTCGCTTATACCACCAGGAGACAATTAACATATTAACAAGCCTCATCAAAGGCAGGAGTATAAATGTACATTCAATCCACAAATAACACAATACATGTGGGAAGCCAATACAATGTCAAAAGTTATCCGAAATACCAGGTATTCGTCACGGTCCCTAAACCCTTCTACATCCTACTGGTTATTCTTGACCGTACCAATCCCAAATGCTAGCCTTACCGTAGGTAGTTGGATAATTATTTGCAATTGCGAAGGGTATAACTTAAAGAAGCGGGCGAGTGAAGGAGTTGAAAAAGTGGCAACAACAAGCCTAATACAGGTATCTAAGTTAGCTGCCGATAAGCTTTCTGAGATTCTGAAAGAACAAGGTGAAGAAAACGGAATGCTCAGAGTTATGGTTACTCCTAGTCCTAATGGAGGATTCCAGCATGTTCTTGGAGTGGAGTCTGAACCAAAAGATGAAGATATAGTCATCGAGGCATTCGGCATCAAGGTTGTTATCGATGGAGAGAGTGCACCTCTACTAGAGGGAGCTGAAATTGATTATGTTGACGGTTTAATGAGAAGTGGGTTTGTAATCTCAAACCCGAACATTGAGCATTCTGGTGGTGGATGCGGATGTGGAGGCGGAGGAGGAGGTTGTGGCGCAGGAGGCGGAGGCTGCAATTGCGGTGGCGGTGGTTGCGGTGGTGGAGGTTGTGGTGGTGGTTGTGGTTGTGGTGGCCACTAAGATTTAGAAATTTAAAAAGGGGCGGTGTAGACCGCCCCTTTTCACTTAAGAAATGATCCTCCAATACTTAGATTCATTTTTAAAAGACCCTTTCTCAACCCTCGTATCTTTGAGTCTAGTATTACTTTCCATTTTAGTCGCAGTCACAATACATGAATTTTCACATGCATTGGTCTCGAGCAAACTAGGTGATACCACAGCCAAATCATTAGGCAGATTGACACTAAATCCTAAAAGTCACCTTGACCCACTCGGCTCCTTGTTATTTTTATTTGTCGGATTTGGATGGGGCAAACCAGTGCCGGTTGACATATACAGAATCAAAAAAGCGCCTCCTTTATTAGGCATGTCGATGGTATCTTTCGCTGGCCCAGCCTCTAATTTAGTAACAGCTATTTTAATAGGGTTCTGTTTAAAAAAACTGGCTTTAGAATTTGGGTTAAGTGAAATATGGATTGAATTAGGATTCACTTTCGTACAAATTAGCCTAATCCTAGCTGTTTTTAACCTTGTCCCTCTGCCACCATTGGACGGGTACAAGGTAATTTTAGGCATATTACCTAGAAACCTATCAATACTGTATTCGGGTATTGAAAAATATGGGCCATTTGCACTAATAATTCTGTTTTTTATCGATATGACTGTACCCGGTATAAGCATTTTATCAACCCTAATAGGAGGGCCAGTGAAAATACTATTGAACTGGATTTTTTAATACCTATTTATGTCGTCGTGTATCATTTTCATAAGTTTTAATTCTTTATAATAAATCATAAATAAAACATCCGGCTTCAACACAAATTGAAGCTTGGACACCATGAAGAGGTGTAGCTTTGGAACGTATCACTGTGGTTGGAATGGGCGCACTGGGAGCATCACTCGGACTAGCTTTAAAAAATATCAGGCTCAAAAACACTGAAGTAATAGGCCATTGCCTAGACCGAAAAGCAGGGTCTGAAATTAATAAGATCGAAGCATTTGATGCACTGGAAGGTAATCTCAAAAAAGCTATTGAGGGAGCACAGCTTATTGTTCTTGATTATCCTATAAATGAATCTAGGGATCTTTTTGAATCAATAGGATCTTTTGTGTCAGATGGTGCAGTTGTGACAGATATGCGGTCATCAAAAAAGAGGTCTGCAGCTTGGGCTGAGGAATTTTTACCGGGCTCCGTCTCTTATGTCGGAGGTCGGCCAATAATTAAAACCCCAACTAAAGGGATAGGCGATTCTTCACCTAATTTGTTTGACGGGGTCAATTATTGTGTAATCCCATCAAAATCCGCAGATGACCAAGCCACTAAAACAGTGGTCGGATTAGCAGAATCAATAGGAGCAAAACCCTATTTCTTAGATGTTGATGAACATGATAGTTATTCTGCTGCTATGGATCATCTGCCTTATTTGATTTCCACTGCTTTTGTAAATGCCACTTCCAGTAATGCTTCTTGGAGAGAGATGCATAAAAGTGCCGGAAGTTTATTTGATATGCAGTCCACATTAAGCGCTAATGATCCAACAGATACAGAGGCCGACTCGTTGACTATGTCAGAACCATTGATTTACTGGGTTGATCAAATGATCCTATCGCTACATAAACTAAGGACCGAATTGCAAGAAGACAGTGAAAGCTTCATAGAATCTTTTATACACGCTTGGGAACAAAGAGCCAGATGGGAAGCCGGCGTAGTGGGTCAAAATTCAGATATGGAGGAACTGCCAAGTGCTGCTGAGTCTATGGCTTCTGCCTTCCTTGGGGACAAGCTTGCGAGAAGAGTTACAAAAATGGGTGATGCAAATAAAAAAGAGTCCTGGAGATATCCTAGGAGCAGATAGAAAGCAATATGATCAGTAAAATAACATCCCCAGATAGATTGCATGGCATAGTGAAACCCCCAGGGGACAAATCAATATCACACCGAGCAGGTTTATTGAATAGCATCTCTGAAGGTGTATCACATGTATCTAATTTTTGTGTCGGTGATGACAGATCCTCCATGCTAGGTTGTCTTAAAGGATTAGGAGCCAACATCACCAGACATACAAATTGTAAAATTTCCGGAGCCGAAGAATGCTTTGAGATAATCGGATCTGGACTTAATGGTCTAGCCGAACCACAAGATATTTTAAATGCTGGTAACAGCGGTACCACCATGCGGTTAATATCCGGTTTGTTGGCAGGGCAAGACTTTTTCAGCGTGATAACAGGAGACGCTTCTCTTAGGAATCGGCCCATGAAAAGGATAACCACACCGCTAACTCAAATGGGTGCCTATATAAATGGTCGTGATGATGGTTCTCTAGCGCCACTTTCTTTTACAGGTAGTTCTTTAAAAGGAATAGAGTATACGATGCCGGTCGCAAGTGCCCAATTAAAATCCTGTCTCATAATTGCCGGATTATACTCAAATAGCCCCAGCATCATACATCAACCTGCAGAGTCAAGGGATCACACAGAAAGGATGCTCAACTCTATGGGCGGGGATTTGGAAATAAATGGCCTCACAATTAAAACAGGGAACAAAGAACTCAGTTCTGTTGACGTTAAGGTACCTAGCGACACTAGTGGATCTGCTTTTTGGTTGATCGCCGGTGTGTGCCATTCTGATTCAAGGATAACGATCCCGGGAATGGGTATGAACCCTACCCGCACCGGGGTCTTGGAAGTACTTGAATCCATGAACGCGAATATAACAATAGAAAATAAACACCTAGAAGGTGGAGAACCGGCAGGTGATGTAACAGCATCAACTAGTGATTTAGTAGCAACTGAAATATCAGGGGATCTGATACCTCGGGTCGTTGATGAATTACCTATATTAGCTCTCGCCGCCTGTTTCGCTAGAGGCACAACCGTAATAGCTAATGCAGAAGAATTAAGAGTTAAAGAATCAGACCGGATTTCAGCAACTGTTGACAGTCTACAAAGATTAGGTGCACAAATAGAAGAAACATCGGACGGAATGCGAATAACGGGAACTCATACGCTAACTGGTGCTGAAATGGAAACCCACGGAGACCACAGGATTGCCATGACCAACGGAATCGCAGGCTTATTAGCCTCAGGGGAAACCATTATCGGAAATTCTGAGGACGCCAGTGTCTCCTACCCTTCTTTTTGGGAAGTCGTTTCAGAATTACAAAAGTGAGGTTACTAATCTTTTGAATCACAAAGATGTACAACCTCCCATCCTACTAATACTTTCTGGACCGTCAGGCGTGGGAAAGGACGCAGTACTTTCTCGGATGAGAGACCTAGAGGAGCCATACCATTTTACTGTTACAACCACTACAAGAACCAAAAGAAATGGTGAAACAGATGGGAAAGACTATATATTCGTCAGTCAAGCTGAGTTCAGAGCACAAATGGAGCAAGATGGGTTTCTAGAATGGGCAGAGGTTTACGGTAATTATTATGGTGTACCACGTAATCAAGTAAAAACAGCTTTAAAAAAAGGCAAAGACGTCATTGTGAAAATAGATGTCCAAGGGGCCAAAACTATTAAAAGTTTGGCCCCAAACGCCTTATATATATTTCTAGCGCCTCCTAGTATGGATCAGCTAGAAAAAAGATTGAAAGAACGGATGACTGAATCTCCCGATAGTCTTAAGATCAGATTCGAAACTGCCGCCGAGGAAATGAAATCCGCAGGTTGGTTCGATCACGTCGTTATCAACCATGAGAACCAATTGGATCTGGCTGTCGCAGAAATTCAAAATGTGGTTAAAATTGCACGGCTAAAGCAAATGGAAACGCCGAATTTTGAAATTATCTGAATGAAATTTAGGAATCTTTAAGGTTTTTTATAACGTCTCGTAAGATATTTTCTTCATCATCATTTTGAGTATCCATGCTGAAACTCACGGATGCAGCATACTTCCCATAAGTTGATTTTATTTTTGTAGCTATTTGGTCGTAAGTACCTACTACTGCAAAACTATCTAACATTTCATCGGTTATTTCATCACCCATTTCGTTCCATTTTCCATCAATGGACATCCGGTATAGCTTTTCATGCGTATCATCCCAGCCTTGAGCCCTCATAACATCGCCGTAACTACGGGTTGATGCATAAAAGGAGATACGGCTCTTCGTTTCTTTTTTCTTTTTTTCTAGCTCCTCTTCATTTTCACCTGCAACAATAAACCCCCCCCCAGAAATTGATATGTCCTCTACTGACCTGCCAAGTCTTTCCGCACCTTTCTGTAGGTTAGGTAGAACCACATCTCTTGTATACGTTGGAGTGTTGAATGAATGAAGAATCACACCATCACAAAGTTCACCCGCCACTCTAAGCATATTAGGGTTGACACCAGCGATTGAAACTTTAATGTCTGGGTGTTCTATCGGTCCTGGATTGAAAAATGGTGACATTAGATTAAAGGAATAATAGTCTCCTGCGAAGTTTAATTTAGTTCCGTTCTGCCAACAATCCCAAATGTGTTTCAAAGCCATGACATACTCTCTCATCCTTGGAGCGGGAGCTGACCATGGCATGGAAAATCTTCTGACTATGTGCCCTCTAACTTGGCTTCCAAGTCCTAAAGTGAACCTACCTTTCGAAAGGTTTTGTATATCCCACGCAATGTATGCGGTATCCATAGGGCTTCGAGAAAAAGATAGAGCAATAGAAGTTTGCAGCTCAATCTCTTCCGTGTGCTCGGCCGCTAATACCAAAGGCAAATATGGATTATGTCCGGTTTCACTGGAAGAAAAAATGTCGTAACCTCTCTCCTCTGATTTCCTAGCGGCACCAACGATGCCGTCAACAGAGTATTCTTGAAAGCTGGTCGAAACCTTCATAGTCTTTTATCCCCCGTGCATTAATTTCACAACAGGTGGCATTTTACACAGATGCTAAGGCCCTTAACAATAATTTCGGTTCTTCCCAGGCCATTTCCTTATTAATAGCTGGTTTTTGTTTGGGTGGCACCATATATAATGCGATGCAGCAACAAAACATATTGGGGGAAAAATGCAAAACCATTTAGACCTTCTAGAAGCCCTTTACAGTCAGCGAGCCATAAGATATTTCAAAGACCAAGATATCCCAAACGAAATAATCTATAGATTGATAGAAATCGCCACTAAAGCACCCAGTGGGGGCAATAGCCAACCATGGAGATTTTTGATAATTAAGAATCAAGATGCGAAAAACAAAATTGGAGAACTATATCTGCAATCATGGAATCAGGTTTATGGAAGCGGCTCGAATGGAGAAAGGAATCTAGAACAAAAAGTTATGACTTCTGCCTCATACTTGGCTGAAAATATTGCTAAAGCTCCAGTTTGGGTAATGGCCTGCCTGAACCATGATGGAAGCGATTCCCACATGGGGAGGGGGGCGTCAATCTATCCTGCTGTGCAAAATTTTTTACTGGGTTGCATGGAATTTGGACTAGGAAGCGTCATAACTACATTACATAAAAGGTACGAAAAAGAAGTGAAGGAACTGCTAAACATCCCAGATAATACTGAAACTGCAGCTTTGTTGCCTCTGGGTTATTTGGATGAAAAAGTAAACTACGGTCCCACCAAAAGGGAGCCCGTAGACCAAATTACCTATCAAGATAGTTGGGGAAATCCTTTCAAATAGCTAATCAAAAATCGAAGAGGAGATAGGCCATGGAGTACGAATTCATAAATTACGAAAAAAAGGACAAGATAGTCTATATAACAATAAATCGGCCGGAAAGACTGAATGCGCTTCATCCCCCGGCTAATCTAGAGATGAAAGCCGCCTTTATGGCTTTTGAGAATGACCCTGATGCTTGGGTAGCAATAGTTACTGGAACCGGTGAAAGAGCTTTTTGTGCGGGTAATGACCTTAGATACACAGCGGAAAACTGGGGAGAACGAGAAAAAGAAGCCACAACAGGAGCCCGTACAAGAGCGGCATTCGGAGGAATAACCACGGATACAGATTTCAAATGCTGGAAACCAATAATAGCTGCGGTCAATGGGTACGCTTTAGGAGGCGGTCTTGAACTTGCTATGGCCTGCGACATAATAATCATCGCAGACCATGCAGAAGTAGGACTCCCGGAACCGCGAGTTGGGTTAATTGCAGGCGCAGGAGGGGTCCATCGATTGCCAAGGCATGTACCGTTGAAAAGAGCACTGGGCATGATGCTAACCGCAAGGCGAATCAGTGCACAAGAAGCCTACGAATTAGGTTTAGTTAACGAAATAGTCCCTTTAGCTGAAGTTGTCTCCACAGCAGAAAGATGGGCAAATGAGATTTTAGAGGCGGCTCCCCTTTCTGTCCGAGCTTCTAAACAAATGGCTTATGAAGGCCTTGGTTGGCCACTTGATAATGCACTACAAAGAAAGTACTCAGAGGAAAATAATTACCTCGGTTCAGCTGATCAAAGGGAAGGACCATTGGCATTTTCAGAAAAAAGAAAACCAAATTGGATCGGGGCCTAAGGAAACATTAAATAAAGGCATTTGCACTCACTATGACAACAGAAAACAGATTGCTACTTCCCCAAAGCGTTACCCCAGACAATTACCAAGTTGAATTAGAACCTAACTTTGAAACTTTCACTTTCAATGGAAAAGTCATCATCAAAGCTAGCGTTAATGAAAACACAGATTCGGTAACGCTTAACTCAGCCGAACTTGAGATCACTGCTGTATCAGCAGTTTCTCAAGGTCACAATTTAGAAGTGTCCACTATTTCCACCGACCCAGATCACGAAACCCTCACCATCACTTTCGACAATACCATCAAAAAAGGCGAATCCAACTTACAGTTACAAATTTCATTTGTTGGTGAGCTCAATGATAGGTTACTTGGTTTTTACAGAAGCCAATACACTGATATTAATGGAAATGAAAAATACTTGGCAGCCACTCAATTTGAGTCCACGGACGCAAGGAGAGCTTTCCCATGTTGGGACGAACCCTCTACAAAAGCAACCTTTGACGTCTTACTGGTCATACCAGGTGAAATGAAGGCCGTATCAAATATGCCTATTGCTTCCGAATCTCAAGGAAGAGATGGTCAAAAAACCATAGTTTTTGATACTACCCCGGTTATGTCCACTTATTTACTTGCTTTCATTATTGGGGAATTAGGATGCATTGAACAATCGACCGATAGCGGAACATTAATGCGAGTTTGGACCACATCCGGAAAAGAGGAACAAGGACGGTTTGCATTGCAAACTTCTGTGGATTTGCTTAACTATTATAATGACTATTTTGGTATTCCGTTTCCTCTGCCCAAATTAGACCATCTGGCCATCCCTGACTTTGCAGCCGGTGCCATGGAGAATTGGGGAGCCATCACATATCGAGAGGTAGCCTTGTTGGTCGACCCTGACAATAGTTCAGCGGGTACAAGACAAATAGTGGCTGCAATAATTTCCCACGAAATGGCCCATATGTGGTTTGGTGATTTGGTAACGATGAAGTGGTGGAATGATTTATGGCTCAACGAGAGCTTCGCTTCATGGATGGGAGATAAAGCAGTAGACGCTATCCATCCTGAATGGGATATGTGGACGCAGTTTTTAACTGCAGACACTGCCTCAGCTTTTTCTCTAGACGGTCTCTCAAATTCACATCCGATAGAACAAGAGGTAAATAATCCGGCAGAAATTGGACAGTTGTTTGATGCGATCAGTTATAGCAAAGGGGGCTCGATTTTACGGATGCTGGAGGACTTCATAGGAGCTTCAGATTTCCAAAAGGGTATACGAGCCTACTTAACAGACAACTCCTACGGAAACGCAGAAACTCAAGATTTATGGAGCGCTCTTGAAGTTTCTTCTGGTAAACCAGTTGGTAAGGTAATGGATTCCTGGGTTAAACAAACAGGATTTCCTATGATTTCAGCCGACAGAGCCCAAGATTCCAAAAACATAAAGCTTTCCCAAACAAGATTTTTATATGACCACATAGAAGATAAGCAGGACAACAAAGAGAAAACATCTTGGTTTGTCCCAATAAAGATCGGCAGCAACCTGGACGATAATCTTCAAACTCTGTTAATGGAATCCCGTGATATAAAAATACAATTGGAGACCAATCAAAAGGGCAATGTCTCATGGATTAAATTAAACCCAAACCAAACAGGATTTTATAGAACTAAATACACTGAATCGGATCTAGAAAATTTAGAAAATGCAATCGTTGCCGGGGAACTTAATCCTAGAGATAGACTAGGGGTGCAAGGAGATTGTTACGCTCTTGTCAGGGCTGGGTATACACCAGTGGAACATTTCCTTAATCTAGCCACAGGGTATTCCAATGAGTCTGATGCTTCCGTACTTTCTGACCTTGCAACTGGGCTTAGGGGTATTGAAAACTTAATTTCCGAATTAAGTTGCCACCCTGAATATCAAATTTTCTGTAGGAACATATTCTCGGCTATAAGCGAAAAAATAGGATGGGAAAAACGATTAGGTGATGGCCATTTAGACGCACTTTTAAGAAGCACGTCTCTTGGAAATTCTGGACACTATGGTGACAAATCTGTCCTTGAAGAAGCTCGCATCAAATATGACAATCATGTATCTGGACGGCAACTCATACACCCTGACATACGTACAGTTGTTTTCAACTTAGCGGCCCAAGAAGGCGATAAAGTAGTTTATGACCAGATGTGGGTTTTGGAAAAAGCCTCGAATCTTCAGGAAGAGAAGGTTAGACTCCATTCGGCCTTATCTAATTTTAAGGATAGATCTTTGTTGCAGGAAACTTTGAAAAAATCACTAAGCGAAGATATCCGCGTACAAGACTCGATAAGGGTAATTGTGACAGTAGCAGGCTCAGTATTAGGAAGATCATTAGCCTGGGATTTTGTACGAGACAATTGGAAAGAAATTGACCGGAGATACGGTGACGGGGGATTCGCATTGATGCGCCTTGTATCAATAGTTTCCGGGTTTACAACCAGCGAAAGATTGAAAGAAGTGGAACTCTTCTTTGAAGAGAATCCAACTCCAGCGGCCGAGAGGACTATAAGACAGGCCATGGAAAGAATACGATTGAACCAAGCTTGGCTTTCAAAATACTCTGGCCAAATATCGGATTTTTTGAGGTAGAACCCTATTTAGGTTTATAGACTTCTTCAGTTAGTCTCGATCTTTGAAGTTTAAGGTATGATTTGATTGAGTAGTCGGGCTGAAATTCACTCAATATCTTATTTGCCGGATTGTCTTCACGGCAAAGCAAATCAACTATCGTAGCCGCGAGCGCCTTCGCTGGATTCACCACACCTTGAGTGTAATCTTGCACTAAATAGTCATCCCCGTGGCCAGTGCCCGTAGCGACTCCTGTGTATGGATGAATTACAGGCATGATTTGACTGAGATCGCCCATATCAGTGCTGCCACCAGAATTGTGAGTTGGGGATTTTTGGATCACATGATCATCCCCTACCAAAGAGGCAGCGTTGCTAATAAAAATATCTGACATATGAGGATTATTTTTGATTGGCATATATCCTGGTAATGTGATTATCTCCAGCTCACAGCCTAAGGCAAGTGCCCCCGCTCTCAAACACCTGTCCATTTTCAAATTAGCATCTGCAATTGCTGCAGTTGTGCCACCTCTTACTCTCCCTTCATATTTAATTTCAGCAGGTATCGAACTAACGGAAACGCCCCCTTTGGTCATAATGCCGTGAAGTCTTATGGTATCCTCGTTTTTGAAGGTCTCTCTTTGGGTATTTAAAGCGTTTAACGAAACAATTGAAGCCTGCAAGGCATTAATACCCTCATGAGGTGAGCCTCCGGCGTGAGAAGCCTTACCTATAAATCGGACGTATTTCACCACATGTCCGTTACTTGTACCTCCGATTGAAAATTTTCCTTCTTCAATTTTGGAGGTGTGTGCCATGACAGCCATATCCACATCGTTGAATGCTCCTATATTCAAAAATTCTTGTTTCCCAGACATGAATTCAATTTGACCTTCCTTATGAAGGCCATATCTATACTCAACGTCAATAAACTCCTCGGCAGGAAGAGCCATAAATGCCAGCTTACCCCGGGTTTTGGAACTCTTGGCAATTTCCTGGAAAGCAGCAACAACCCCTAGCATCATCCCAATTTGACAATGATGGCCACATGCGTGGGCAGCGTCGGTTTCCGGATTGGCATGTGAATGTCCTGCAACCCTCAAAGAATCCAATTCTCCGATTATGGCAATAGTTGGTCCAGGCAGTCCACCATCGATAATTCCCTTGATTCCCGTGAGGGCAATTCCTTTTTGGTGCGGCAGGCCAAGTTCTTGCAGCTTTTGGCTCACAAATTTGGATGTTTCGAACTCATGGAAGCCTGGTTCAGGATTTTGAAGAATATGTTTCGATATATTTACCAACCAGTCAGCGCGACTATCGATAATCTCCCAACACTTCAATTTAAGGGAATTAGAATCCATTCCTATCTTCTCTGATACACAATTATTCTTTAAAAGTTTCTTCTTTAGTCATGCTTCGCAAAAGGGAAAGGTATGAAGATTTGGTGAGTGGAGGCTCATTCTCGGACACTATTTTAGAGGCATTAGAAGCTCCTTCTGTCAATAGGTCTACAACGGTCATTGCCATTGCCTTTGCTCCAGTTAGGACTGCCAACTCATAATCCTCTATCACGTAGTCAATACCATGCCCGTTACCAGATGCGGCTTCAACGTATGGATGTATCACTGGCATTAGCTGAGATATATCCCCCATGTCAGTTGACCCAGTCCGATGGGTAAGTCGACCCAGGTTTTCAGAACCAACTAATTCAGCCGCATTCCCTTGATAAAGATCTAAAAAAGTCTCGTTACTTTGAATCGGAAGATATCCCGGCAGAGTTGTAATAGCCACTGATCCTCCAACAGCCATCGCACCTGCCCTTAAAGCCCTATCAACTTTTTCGGATGCAGATAAAAACGCCTCTATTGATGCGCCCCTAACGTAGGTTTCCATCCTGACATCGGCTGGCACTGAACTTACAGCCACTCCCCCTTTTGTGATAATCGGATGTATTCTTATCGTATCTTGATCCCTATAAGTTTCCCTTTGGGCATGTATAGCAGACATAGCAACCATAGCAGCATTTAGAGCATTGACTCCCATATGAGGTGCTCCCCCGGCATGAGAAGCAACTCCTGAAAATTTGATCGATTTTGCAACCAACCCATTGTTTGTCCCACCAAATGATATTTTGCAATTATTTGATGGCACCGAGGTATGAGTCATCATCGCCATATCAACATCGTCAAAATGTCCGAGTCTTACAAATTCTGGCTTACCACCCAAAAATTCTATTTCCCCACCTTTCCTTAAGCCATCCCTGTATTCGACTTCAATATACTCTTCGGCTGGCACTGCCATAAAGGTTACTTTCCCCGCCAATTCATCTAACACTCCAGCTGCCTTCAATCCGACAGCGACACCCAACATCATGGCTATCTGACAATGATGCCCGCAGGCGTGCGCAGCTGTAGTTTCTTTATCCTCATATGGGTGTCCCAGTACTTTAAGTGAATCTAATTCACCAATGACGGCTATGTTTGGACCAGGGGTCCCAGTTTCTAAGGAAGATTTAAGACCTGTAATTGCTATACCTTTCTCATGGGGTATCTGAAAAGCTTCAAATTCCCGAGAAACGATTTCCGCAGTCTTAAATTCCTTGAACCCTGGCTCAGGGTTTTTCAGTATCTCTTTGGCAATGGAAATTAATTTATCCCCATTTCTTTCAATTTCGTCGCAAACCAAAGATTTAATTCTTTCTAGATCCAAAATCCAACACTCCTCATTAAATTAACCAGTTGATATAAAATTAATCATCTTCTAGGGTTGAAGTATCTCCTTCTGGTAGTCCAAGCTCGCGAGCCTTTAAAAGTCGACGCATGATCTTTCCACTCCTAGTTTTTGGCAATGACGGTATGAAATCTATTTCCCGAGGAGCTACTGCGGTTGATAGTTTCTCTCTGGCGAACCGCATGATCTCATTTCTAAGTTTAGTGGATTCTTCATACCCATCTTTAAGAGATACAAATGCCTTAACTATCTCCATAGCAATTTCGTCTGGTTTCCCAATTACACCGGCCTCAGCCACTGCCGGATGCTCAATCAAAGCGCTTTCAACTTCAAAGGGTCCGACGAGATGGCCAGCGGTATTTATTACATCATCAGCCCTTCCAACAAACCAGAAATATCCGTCAGAATCTTTCCTAGCGGTGTCTCCGGTTATATACCACCCTTTTCTAAATCTGGAATTATACATTTCAGCATTGTTCCAATATCCATGAAACATTGACGGCCATCCGGGTTTAACGACCAAGTTCCCGTCTTCTCCATCTGGCACCTCGTTGAAATCTTCATCTACTATGGCAAGCTGAACACCTGGTATAGGTTTACCCATAGACCCAGGCCTCACTTCCATACTTGGATAATTGGCACACATAATTGCCCCAGTCTCTGTTTGCCACCAATTGTCATGGAAAGGCATTCCGAAAACATCGTCCCCCCACACAACCGCCTCAGGGTTTAATGGTTCACCTACACTACACATGTACCTCAATGAAGAGAGCTCAAACTTGGCCGGGACTTTTTCTCCCGCCTTCATAAGCATTCGAATGGCAGTTGGAGCCGTATACCAAACAGTGACTTTATGCTTTTGTATCTGTTCGTACCATCTACTAGCACTGAATCCTCCCTCGTAAATCAACTGAGTTACACCATTTGTCCAAGGTGCTAGCATCCCGTATGAAGTCCCAGTCACCCACCCTGGGTCCGCTGTGCACCAATAAATGTCATCGTCATGCAGATCCAATGCCCATCGACCCGTGGCCATTTGCTGCACTACAGCTTGATGCCTGTGAACTGCACCTTTGGGTTTCCCGGTAGTTCCGGAGGTGTAATGCATTATGGAATAATCGTATTGACCTGTAACTACAGTGGTGAAATCTTCAGAAGCCTTATCCATTTCCTCATCATAAGAAAGGTCCTGAGGGTCAATAGGAGCAGCATCTCTAAAATCTTTATTCACTATTAATATGTGCTGAAGGTCAAATAATTCTGGGATGATCTCAGCAATTTTTTTTCTCAAGTCCGGCTGGGTAACTAACACTTTAGCCCCACTATCTTGCATCCTATCTCTAACTGGTTCCGGACCAAAAGCAGAGAAAAGAGGCCCTACAACAGCACCTGCCTTCAAAGCCCCGAAAAATGCAATATAGAGCTCAGGCAGCCTATCCATAAATATGAATACCCGGTCACCTTTTTGAATTCCAAGACTTTGCAGTACATTTGCAAATTTATTAGTCAGGCGCTGCATATCACCAAAGGTATAATCTTCACGCTCCCCGTTTTTACCTTCCCAAATCATAGCTATTTTCTCTCGTTTATCACCATTAGCATGTCGATCAATAGCTTCATGAGCTTTGTTCAAGCCTCCTCCGGGCAGCCAATCCAACTGTTTGTAAAGGGATTCCCAATCAAAACCTTTATAAGATTCTTCGAGGTCGAGATTCGGCTTAATCTCCATTTTATCCACTGAAACTTTCTTTATCGGTTTGAAATTTGCCTCTGCCATAAAACTAACCTCGTGAATCATTTGTGTAGAATGCGAATATTATCAGGATCATGGTTTATAGTGCTAACTTTTTATTTTTGGCCTGAAAGAAGATAGTGGAAATAATATTTACAACCAATATTTTGAGATATTTCGCATGGATACCTATGAAAATATATATGAAGTAGTTAGACAGGTCCCGTTTGGTATGGTGACCACATACGGTAAAGTCGCGCAACTTTCAGGGATGAATAATGCCAGGGTGGTCGGTTACGCCCTTTCTGTCCTCCAAGCCAACACAGAAATTCCATGGCACAGAATTGTGAACAGAAAGGGAGCGATAAGTTACAGAGAGGGAGCAGGGCCAAGTTTGCAAAAAACTATGCTGGAATCAGAGGGAGTAGTATTTAACAAAAAGGGTTGCATCAACTTGGAAATATATCGATGGTAGTGCTCAATATCCTACATCCGATTTCTTGACCCTTTGGAAAAAAGCTTCCTATAATTCTTCACCACTAACAATTGAACTGAAGGAGCATGTATTGACCTATCAAACGATCCTATATGACACATTTGAAGGGGTAGCTACTATAACCCTCAATAGACCCGAGGTAATGAATGCCCTCAGCACAACTCTTTATCGTGAACTTGACCGAGCCATAACAGCGGTCGAATCTGACGATGAGGTCAAGGCAGTTATAATCACTGGTGCTGGAGACAGAGCATTCACTGCAGGGGCAGACATCCACGAGATGACAAGAAATGCCGAAAGTGACAATCCTCCTGCCCAAGACCCTAACAGACCTACTTATGCCTGGCACATTGGAAGCTGCACAAAACCAACCATAGGGGCCCTAAACGGTTTGGCCTACGGAGGAGGTGCTGTTTTGGCTTCAAGTTTGGATATAAGAATTGGGTGCGAAAGAACAAAATTTAGATTTCTTGCAGCCGCATATGGGAGAGTAAATTCAACGTGGAGCTTACCTATGCAAATAGGTTGGCCTAAAGCCAAGGAATTGCTACTCACTGCCCGTGTTGTAGAAGCCGAAGAGAGTCTCCAAATTGGATTGATAAATCATCTAGTCCACTCTACTGACCTCTTAGATAAAGCCAACGAATTGGCCAAAATGATTGTAGGGAACGACGATCGCATGGTGCAAGGGATCAAGAAACTTTTGATCGAAGACATAGGGGAAGGCTGGGAGAGTACCTATCAAAAGGAGTTGACTGCTCAAACCAATGAACTTAAACCTACACCAGTCTTAGAAGGATTTAAACCTTTTATAGACCGCAAAGGCAGAAAAGCTTAGGTCAATATCGAAAAATCGCTGGTTATATATCAAATTATGAGAACAGAATAAAGTTCGACGCCGATTTAAGTAAGGAGAATTAGGTATGAAAACGGCAGCTATCGGAGTAGGAGCAATCGCAGGAACCTTAGCTGGTTTTATGGCTAAGGAAGGCAATGATGTGTTACTGATAGATGGATGGAAAGAACATGTGGATTCCATGAATGAAAAAGGACTTACCTTGAACGGCATAGTGGGAGAGCATATCGTCAAGGTCGAGGCTATACACACAGATGAAATCCCAAACATAAGTGATAAATTCGATATGATTATTGTAGGCGTAAAATCCTACGACACGGAGAATGCTATCACGGCGATGCTTCCATTCATGAATGACGAAACCTATGTGGTAAGCCCTCAAAATAGCATTAACGAAACTTTGATAGCCCCTCTTGTAGGAGCTCATAGAACTATCGGATGCATAACTACTATTTCTGCAGGGCTTTACGAGCCGGGCCACATAACCCGCACTGGCAGTGTTTCTCAATCTCTACAGAAAGAACCAATTTGCTTCACAGTAGGAGAATTGAACGGAGAAATCACCGAAAGAGTCCAGACAATAGCGGATCTATTCAGTTCTGCTGGTAAAACGATGGTTACGGACGATCTGTGGGGTCAACGCTGGTCAAAAATGGTCACTAACTGTATGGTCAATGCAACGGCAGGGATAACTGGGCTTTTGAGTCACGAGGTGAGAGCCGATAAAGAAACCAGAAATCAAATACTCAATTTAGCTATTGAAACGGTAAAAGTCGGTCGAACTCTTGGGTACAATGTTAAACCTCCCATGGGCGACTTTTCACTTGAAGATATGGAAAAAGGCGCCGGTCCAGAAGGAAATGAAGAACTAGATAGAGTCCTACAAGGAACTCCACCCGAAGTGCCAGGAAGACCATCCTTAGCCCAAGATGTAATGAAAGGAAGAAAAACCGAAATTGATTATCTGAATGGCCTCGTGTCTGATAAAGGTAGAGAAATAGGTGTAGAAACCCCCTATAGTGATGCAGTTACCCAGGTGCTAAAGGGAGTTGAATCGGGGGAATTTGAGGTGGGTATGGATAATATACAAAGAGTTTCAAACATTGTAAGGACATATTATGCAAAATAATTCATCTTTAAACGGGAAAGTGGCTTTAGTAACCGGTTCCGGCCGGAATATAGGAAGGGCAACCGCATTGCGACTGGCATCTTTGGGCGCTGCAGTGGCAGTAAATGCCAGAACAAATGAATCAGAAGCTAAGTCGGTGGAGAAAGAAATTACAGACAATGGTGGGCAGTCCGTTGCAGTGTTGGGAAACGTTGGATCAGAGAGTGAAGTGAAATCAATGTTTGAAAAAATTGAAGGAACATTAGGAAATGTCACCATACTGGTAAATAACGCAGGGCTCAGAGAAGATCAGTTTACTTCCCAAATGACAACCGAGGAATGGCGTAGGGTTTTATCCGTAAACCTTGATGGCCCATTTTACTGTAGCCGAACAGCTATACCAGGAATGATAGAAGCTGATTGGGGAAGGATAATAAATGTATCTGGCTTAAATTCATTTAAAGGAAAGGATGGATGGGGACACGTCTGTGCTTCCAAAATGGGAGCGATAGGGTTAACACGAGCTTTATCAATCGAACTTGCAGCAAATAACATATTGGTCAACCACATAGTCCCAGGTGCGTTTGACACTTCCAATGCATCCGGAAGCAATCCGACACCGGTCGTTACAAACATACCTGTTGGCCGACTCGGATATCCAGTTGAGATAGCCTCGGCAGTAGATTTTTTGGTATCCCCTGAAAACACCTTCATCACCGGGCAAACAATACATGTAAATGGCGGGGCATTTACTTATTAAGCAGAGACGAATACTGACTATTTCGGAGATTCAAACTGAAAATTAAAGTACTTTATTTCGCATCCTACAGAGAACAATGTGGGAAAAATACAGAAACATTTACATTGCCTAAAGAAAGTACGTTGGCTGATCTTATTGCTTGTGTTTTAGAAACAAATATAGGAATAAGATGCTCCCCTGACACAATAGTTGCAGCGGTGAATGAAGAGTATCAAACACACGACCAGGTGCTGCTTGCAGGAGATATTGTGGCGCTGATACCCCCTGTGAGTGGTGGATAAATCAACCAGGAGCCAGTTTGTCTAAGAAGATTGGATACGAAACATTCATAACCCATAATGAGTTGAACATTGAAAAATTATCAGCAGATGTCATTGCAGATCGCCACGGTGCTGTTGTGGTTTTCAATGGAATAACCAGAGATCATACAGATGGAAGAAAAGTTTTGTTCCTCGAGTATGAAGCCTACCTTCCAATGGCCAAAGCGAAACTTAACGACGTCGCCGAGGAAATGTGTGACAAATGGGACGTATCGGTAGTCATAGCCCACAGAATTGGCAGAGTAGATATAGGGGAATCTAGCCTAATAGTTACAGTTGGGTCCCCACACAGAGCATCTGCTTATCAAGCCAGCCAATATTCAGTCGATAGAATAAAGCAAATAGTTCCTATCTGGAAAAAGGAGCATTTTGATGGCGGAGAAGTCTGGATTGGCGATGCAGAAGGATTCAGACCACTGACTGGATAAACGTACTCTAAATTTAATGGCAGAAAATATAGGAAAATATTTACCTGGGCGCGACCAAAGAAAGGTAAAAGCATTCCTAATTCATTACTTTTCCTATGAAAGTACATTTTCGGGGATTTCGGCATACACATTAGGTTAAAGTACGTTTATCGTATAATTTATACAATTACCCTATGTGTTAATTCGCGTATTTTCTAATTTTTTTACGGTATTCGTATATATATATAGATTAGTTCCGGATTTCACAATTAATTGTCTTGCCACGACTAGATAGTCAAACCTATAATTGAAGTTCTATAAATGAATTGGAGGGATCGCATAGAGGTCTAGTGCGGCCGCCTGCTAAGCGGTTAGGGGATGAAAGTCCTCTCATGGGTTCGAATCCCATTCCCTCCGCCACAACTGAAAATTATGGGGCTTGCAATAAATAGATGCGAAGCTATCACATTTGGACTACAGGATGCCAAATGAACAAGGCAGATTCAGAGCGCCTAAGTAGTGCTTTAAATCAGATGGGCCTTGTGTCAACGGAATCAAAAGAAGCAGCCGACATAGTTGTGCTTAACACATGCGTTGTCCGGCAGAACGCTGAAGACAAAGCCGTAGGAACTTTGACCAGCTTAAAGCCGAGTAAAGAGCTGGATCCAGAAAAAGTTATTGCTCTGATGGGGTGTATGGTTGGGCCCAACATGAGTGCTTTAGAAAAACGTTTCCCTTACGTAGATGTATTTATGGCACCCCAGCAGTACAGCCCACTGATTAAATATCTCGGAGAAAAGTTAAAAATTGATGCGGAAGGCTGTATAGGTCCTTTAAGCGCTGCTCCCGCAATAAGCACCTACATCCCAATAATTCATGGGTGTGACAAATTTTGCTCATTTTGTATTATTCCTTATCGTCGTGGAAGGGAGAAAAGTAGATCTGTACAAGAGATTGTTCATGAAACCGAAATGTTGGTAGAAAGGGGAGTTAAGGAAGTTACATTGCTAGGCCAAAATGTAGATTCCTTTGGTCACGATCTAGGGGGAACAATTAACCTTTCAAACTTGTTGGTAGCTGTAAATGAAGTATCTGGCTTGGAAAGAATAAGATTCTTAACCTCACATCCCAATGATATGGAAGACAGCATAATAGAAGCCGTGAATGGTCTAGAAAAAGTTTGCGAGCATATAAATTTACCTTTTCAGGCCGGGGATGACGAGATTCTGCGCACTATGCGACGCGGTTACACAAACGAAGAATATAGGCGCCTAATAGATAAAATTAGGAATAGGGTGTCCGGTGTGAGTATAAGCACAGATTTAATAGTTGGTTTCTGCGGGGAGACTGACGAACAATTTGCAAACACTCTTGAGATGATTAAAGACATAAAATTCGACAAGGTTCATTCGGCGGCGTACTCCACCCGAGAAGGTACTATAGCTTCAAGGAAAATGATTGACGACGTAGAAGAAGACATAAAAAAAGAGCGCCTCAAAATAATTAATGCCGAACAAGAAAAAATAGTGGCCTGCATCAATTCCAACCTCAAAGGAAAGACTCAGAACATCCTTGTCGAGGGACGAAAAAAAGGGAAATGGTTTGGAAGAAACAGGAATGATAAGCTGGTTTTTCTTGATAGTGACAATGTGAATGCCGGCGAAATGATCGACGTGAAAATAAAAGAGACGAGCCCATGGTATTTGGAAGGCTCTATAAGTAACGACATCCGAAAGTAACAAGGAATACATAGAAGATGGTTATAAAAATAGATAAACACCCCATACCAATTACAGAAATAGAACAATCGGCCTTCTGTCAAACTGACGAAGAACTAGCCTCAAAAACTTTAGAACAGGAGTTTAATTCCGGTGTTCGTTGGCAAAAACTTCCAGTAAGTTATATGCGAACGAGCCCGGAAAAACTTGAACAAAAGATTTCTGCAGCAAAAAAGAAGCTTGGTAATAAAATCGTAATACTTGGTCACCATTATCAAAGGGATGAGGTCATTCAGTTTGCGGATGTTAGGGGTGACTCTTTCAAATTATCACAACATGCTGCGGAATTAAGAGACCCCGAATATATTATTTTTTGTGGTGTTCATTTCATGGCCGAAACTGCTGACATATTAAGTAGCCAAACACAACAAGTCATCCTACCCAACCTCACCGCTGGGTGTTCCATGGCTGACATGGCTCATATTGATGACGTAATGGATTGTTGGGAGGATCTCACAGAAATACTGGGCGAAGGGTCCGTTGTACCAATGACCTATATGAACTCCACCGCTGCAATAAAATCACTCTGTGGAAAAAATGGTGGGATCGTTTGTACATCTGCAAATGCTTCAGCTGCCTTCAATTGGGCTTTTGAAAAAGGGGAGAAAATCCTATTCCTTCCAGATCAACATTTGGGAAGAAATACTGCTGTAACGAAAGGTGTAAACCTTAATGAAATGATCGTTTGGAATCCTTTTAAACCTTTGGGGGGGAATTCAATTGAGTCGATTGAAAATTCTAAAATCATTCTATGGCAAGGCCATTGTTCAGTTCACACCAGATTTACGGTTGATCAAATAAAATCTGCCAGAAACTCTTATGCCGATGTCTCCGTCGTGGTACATCCAGAATGCACATTAGATGTAGTCGAATCAGCAGATTATGTAGGCTCCACAGAATACATAAGGCAAATAATTGATGAAGGAGAGCCCGAAACGACTTGGGCGGTAGGCACTGAAATAAGTTTAGTGAACAGAATTGCCACTGAAAATCCGGATAAAAATATTTTTTGCCTGGATTCAGTTGTCTGCCCTTGCTCTACAATGTATCGGATTCATCCAGCCTATCTAGCCTGGGTCTTGGATGGGCTACTAGAAGGCGTCGTGGTAAACCAGATAACAGTAGATGAGACCACTAGAAAATATTCACGGATAGCACTGGATCGAATGCTATCTATAAAATAAAATACCTCCCGATTATTCCATACATACTCAAAATGCCCCGCCCTCAAACACAGGCTGGGCATTTTGTTAGGAGACTAAAGTGCAACTAACGCCCGATATTGAAAAACTCATAGACTTAGCAATCATGGAAGACTACTCCATGGGTGACGCTACCACTGATGCACTGATTTCGAATGAAACTATTGGCAGTGCTACGGTAGTCGCAGACGAAGAAGGTACCATAGCGGGTTTAAGCCTTGCTGTGAGAATATTTCAAAAAATGGATTCATCTCTTGAAACCACTGTATTGATCCCGGACGGGTCAAAAGTGACTAAAAATGACCGTATACTTGAAATTAGTGGGTACCTATCATCAATTCTGACAGCTGAAAGAACTGCACTTAATTTTCTAAGAAAATTGAGTGGGGTGTCCACTGAAACTGCTAAATATGTCGATGAAATATCTCATACGAATTCCCGAATCGTCGATACTAGAAAAACCACACCAGGGTTCCGAGCTTTGGAAAAGTACGCTGTGAGAATGGGTGGTGGTCATAATCACCGACAAAATCTCTCTGATGGAATACTAATAAAAGACAACCATGTAAAAACATTAAAACTGGAGGGCTTAAACCTGACAGGAGTAATACAGAAAGCCAAATCCAATGCATCTCATACTATAAAAGTTGAGGTGGAAGTCGAAACGGTAGAACAGGCTGTAGAGGCTGCATCTGCCGGAGCTGACATAATATTGTTGGATAATATGTCGATTGAAGAGATGAGGAAAGCCGTTGAATCCTGCCCGGATAGAGCTGTCACCGAAGCCTCCGGGGGTATTAATTTGGAAACTATCAAATCGATCGCTGAAACTGGGGTAAATCTAATCTCAGTAGGAGCGATAACTCACTCGGCCCCGAACCTAGACTTGAGTTTAGATATTGATTAATAGAAGGATTGCATATTAAGTCGCATATCTAACTAGTTCTTTGAATCAATAAATATAGTGACGGGGCCATCATTAATCGAAGAAACTTGCATTTTCTCTTGAAATTTTCCAGTCTCCACCTTTAATCCAGATTCTTTGAACTTTCGAACGGTAATATTGAAAAGCTTTGATGCCTCGCTGGGTTCCATAGCATTTATAAAACTCGGCCTTTTACCCTTTCTGGTATCCGCGTATAACGTAAATTGGCTCACTACTAACAAATCGCCTTCTATGTCTTGAACAGAAAAATCGAATTTACCTATCTGATTGTTGAAGATGCGAAGCCCTAGAGTTTTACCTACAATGTAGTCTACATCCTCGAGGTTATCCTCGGAGGCGATTCCGACAAGAACCAAAAGTCCCTTTTGGATTTCCCCAACAACAGCGTCCGAAACTTTTACATTTGCAGAGTTAACTCTTTGCAGAATTACCCTCATTATTCCGGCTGAGAAGTGGTTTTGGATCCTGATGAAGAAGAACTATCCGATGAAGACGCTGTTGTGTCGTTTCCTGACTTAGTCTCTGTTGACGAAGATGACTTCGAGTCTGTGCTCGATTCAGTAGTAGTCCCTTCAGTTTCGGAGGAATTAATGTTCTTACCTGATGAGCTACCCTTTTTACCGTAGTCGTTAACATACCAACCGCTACCTTTAAACACTATCGGAACTACGGAAAATTGCCTTGTCGCCACTTTGTCACAGCTGTTACAAGGTTGATCCACAGAGTCACTAAACCGAAGCCTCAGTTCAAATTCTGAGCCACACTCTTCACATTTATAATCATATGTTGGCAAACTTAACACCGTCCCGATATCGTTATTGCGGTCGAACAAATAATCTAGCATCGGGTATATGCCGTGTCAAACGGGCTTGCAGGTATTACCAATAAATAAAACAAAAAAACAGCCCTTCAAACCCCAACCATCCATGCATCAGAAATATCAGCGACTGAGACGTCCAGCAACCCCGGCACAAATAATCGTTCGCCACCAACTTTACCCAAATTTAGCACTTCAACCTGATAATCAATACCTAAACGCATCACCTCGGCAACATCATCTTCTTTGACAGAAATCACTATTCTAGATTGTTGTTCACCAAAAAGTTGAACATCCCACCGTCCTCTAATTTCAAATTCACCTTTGAAGCCAATTTCACCTTTTATACAAGATTCTGCTATTGCGACAGCCAATCCACCCTCTGAACAATCATGAGCCGATTTGACCAACCCATGTTTAATAAGATCCCTACATAATTTTTGTACCGAGATTTCTTTCTCCAAATCTATTGATGGCTGTCCAGCAATTAAATCGTGGAAAATTTCAAGGTATTCGCTTCCGGCAAGGTAGCCAATGTCACAGGTAACCTCCGAGGATCCCAGCAATAACGCTACATCATCATCATTCTTAAAGCTCATGTCTACATAATTTCTGACATTCTCAGTGAGGCCTACGGCTCCTACGACAGGGGTGGGATATATAGGAGTATTTTGTGTTTCATTGTATAAACTCACATTTCCGCTTATCACAGGGCTAGAAAATTTTGTACTAGCATCTGCCATACCTTTAACACAATTCTCAAGTTGGAAATACACCTCAGGTTTTTCCGGATTACCAAAATTCAAACAATTTGTAAGTGCTATTGGTTCAGCACCGGTACAAGACACATTCCTGCAAGCTTCAGCGACAGCTATTTGACCACCCACATACGGGTCCAGATACGCAAGACGCCCATTTCCATCAGTGGAAGCCGATATACCTTTCTCCGTTCCTTTTATCCGGATGAGGGATCCATCAGAGCCAGGTGGTATCACTGTATTAGTTTGAACCTGATGATCATACTTTTGGTAAACGGACTGGCGGCAAGTCAAATTGGAAGTAGACAAAAGCCTCATTAAGACCATATCCGGAGCAATATCTGGAAGATTTATCCGATTTAAATCGTAGCCCTGTAATTGTCGCAGATATGGAGGGGTAATTGAATCTATGACATATTGCGGTGGGTCTGTAAGCAGGCCTACTGGAAGATCAGCCAATAATTGAGTCCCACTCACTATATGAACTCGATTAGAAGTAGTAACTTTACCTATTATGGAATTATCTATGTCCCATCGGTCAAATATTCGCTTCACGCTTTCAGCATTCTCAGGTTTAACGGAAACTAACATACGCTCCTGAGTCTCAGACAACATAACCTCATATGGAGACATGTCATCATCTCTCCGAGGTACCAAATCAATATCAATCTCAATACCAGTGGATCCACTAGCGGCGCATTCCACCGATGCACTAGTCAGACCGGCCGCCCCTAAATCTTGCATTCCATCAATTTTTCCAGATTTAGCAACTTCAAGACAAGATTCAATTAGTATTTTTTCGAGAAAAGGATTCCCAACCTGGACCGTCGGCCTCAATTCTCTTTCATCTTCAAAGCTTCTGGAAGCCAAGCCGGAGGCTCCATGAATCCCGTCTTTCCCTGTCCCAGACCCCGCTAGGATTAGTAAATTTCCACTGCTTCCAGAAGTGGCTTTAATGAGCTCATCTACCTTTAATAACCCTATGCACATGGCATTTACTAATGGATTGCCGGAATAACATTCAGCAAAAACAATTTCCCCTCCTATGTTGGGAACGCCTATGCAGTTTCCATACCCAGAAATACCTGATACAACCCCGTCAAAAATATATTTATTTCTGTCATTTAACAAAGGTCCAAACCTGAGTGAGTTCAACAGCGCAATAGGCCTCGCACCCATGGCAAATATGTCCCGCACTATACCTCCAATTCCAGTAGCGGCCCCCTGGTATGGTTCAATGGCAGATGGGTGGTTGTGGGACTCTATTTTGAAAACAATTGCATACCCATCACCTATATCGACTACACCGGCATTCTCGTCTCCGGGATTCACCAAAAGTCTCGGATTATCTGAAGCAAACAATTTAAGTAGTGGCTTTGAGTGCTTGTACCCGCAATGTTCGCTCCAAAGAGATCCAAACAATCCGAGTTCTAGGTGATTTGGCACCCTTCCTAACCTTTCTACGATGATCTCGTATTCAGCGGGGGATATTGCGAGCTCGTCCAATATCTCCTTATCAAATACCATATTTCTTATAATCCATATATCTTCATTAAGTACCAAACCCCACAAACAATACTCCAATAACTACAATTATCGCCCCCGCAACAGTTTTCTTGGTAACTTTTTCTATCCCTCGCAAAAATAGTGATGCTGCCAATATTGTTATCAAAGGATAAACGGCTACTATGGGAGCCACAACCACTACCTGAGTTACATTTAGGGCCAAGTACCACCCCGAAACACCTAAGGCAGAAGCACATCCAGACAATCCAATTAGAACCCAGGATCGACCGGACAGATATCTAGCCTCCTTGCTTACAGTACGAAAAAACACCGATCCTGTTGCAACCAACCCAAACAAAATCGAAAATGCTGAAGCAACCATAGGAGAGGAGAAATCATCTGTAATTTTCTTCCCCACCAGAGCTGATAAAGCATATAGGAAAGCCGCACAAACGGCGAAAAGGAACCCATAGTACGTTATTTTTTTTGCAGTCTCATTCATTCTTGTATTACCACCAAGGTAATCCCAAAAACTATCATAGCGGTGCCAATACCTAACATTACTCCAATATTCTCATCTAAGAAAATTACAGCCAATATGGCGGCAAATAATGGAGTCGCTGACACTACTGCCGATGCTTTTGAGGCTCCAACTAAGCTAATGGCGTGAAAATTAAGAAATCGACCCCCCAAAAAAGTAATTAACCCAGCCAAGATGAACCAAATAAAGGCCACTGGAGATAAGGAAAAAATTTCTTCATAATGCAATAAAAACGCTACAATCATGGTGACAACAGTGGAGGAAATAAGTGATATTACTGTAGCTGTTTTTACACTCACAGAGGACATGCCTGCCTTTACTAAAACTGCACTCAGCCCGAAACCTAAGGCGGCCATCAGTGAAAGTAATATACCGGTAATCAACCTACGTTTTATTCCATAGATAATCAACCAGGGATCCGAATATCAATTTGCCATCAGTTCCTCCCAGCAGGGAATCACAGCAACGTTCGGGGTGAGGCATCATACCTAAGACGTTTCCTTCTTGGTTAGTCACTCCTGCGATATTATTTATAGACCCGTTTGGGTTATTAACGACGTCAATATCACCGTTCGCGCCACTATACCGAAATATCACCTGCCCGTTGTTTTCAATCTGTCTCAAAGTCTCATCTGGAGCAAAGTAGTTTCCTTCCCCATGCGATATGGGAACTGAAATTACTTGCCCGGCCTTGGCTCTACTGGAAAATGGGGTGGAGGTATTATCAACTCTTAAATCTGTCCATTGGCATCGAAATTGCAGATGGTTGTTACGAACCAAAACCCCCGGGAGTAATCCTGCTTCACACAAAATCTGGAACCCATTACATATCCCGAAAACTAATCCTCCGGAATGAGCAAATTTGGTCAAAGATTCCATCACCGGAGAAAACCTCGCTATAGCCCCGCATCTTAGATAATCACCGTATGAAAAGCCCCCCGGCAATATGATGCAGTCAAAGGTTGAAAGGTTCGTCTCCTTATGCCAAACATATTCAACGGATACGTTAAACACCTCATCTAGCACGGTGTAGCAATCCACGTCGCTCCATGTGCCTGGGAAAACAACAACTCCAAATTTCACAACGTTTACAATGCTCTCAATTTTTCAGTTACGATCGTATTCACAATCTTACCATCGGCACGACCTCTAACTTGAGGCATAACAAGACCCATAACTTTCCCCATATCACTCAAAGTTGAAGCCCCTATCTCTGATATGGCAGTTTTAATGATCTCCTCGATTTCTTCTACAGGGAGCTGTTCCGGAAGATACACCGATATAATATTGATCTCTTCTGTTTCTTTATTAACCAGATCCTGTCGATCGGCAGCAGCGTATGCTTCCACACTATCTTTTCGTTGCTGCACTTGCTTAGTAAGAACAGAAATTATTCCCTCATCATCTAAAGTTGTCTGGGAATTAATCTCAGCGTTACGTATTTCAGATAGCATTGTTCGTAACACTGTTCGCTTCAAAGCTTCTTTGTTTCTCATCGCGTCCTTGAGATCTGAATCTAAAGTATCACGTAGCATTTCTTTGTATATATTCCTCTAGGCTTTGGTTTCGACGTCATGCTTCTGAGTATAAATTTTGACTGCCCTGCTGGTCAATCTTAATTCGATCAAGGCAATTTGGATTTGGCAACATGCAATAGTTCCAGAACTCGACTGCGCCCTAACACTTCCAATGAGTCAAATAGAGGCGGTGATACCTTCTGTCCGGAGGTAGCGACCCTAATGGTACCAAGCAAGGTTCCGACTTTAACCTCCATCGCATCGGCCAGCGCCCTTAATTCAACTTCAATGGCACTAGAGGAAAAAGTCTCGATTTTTGAAACTAACTCATTCACTCTATCCAATATTCGGGTTGTAGATTCCGCATCCATCTGTTTCTGTATTAGCTCATTTGAATCGTAGGTAATTTCATTCTTGAAAACAAAGGCCACCAAACCTGAAGCTTCAGAAAGGACTTTGATTCTTTCTTGAACTAATTTAGAGACCTCATCTATCTCACTCGGACTTGGGGTTCTATCAAAAACTATTGGAGGGAATTCCCTCCAATAGTTTCCAAGTATTTGTGATAATTCCAAGCTGCTCATTGACCTAATATAGTGTCCATTCATCCAATTTAGCTTTTCTATATCAAAAATGGCACTTGCAGAGCTTATCCGGCTGGGATCAAATTTACTAACCAACTCTTCTTTAGATATTATTTCAGTGTCTCCATCAATAGACCAGCCAAGTAGACTTAAAAAATTGAACATAGCTTCCGGTAAATAGCCTGCCTTCTTATATTCCAAAACGGAAGTTGCCCCATGGCGCTTACTAAGTTTAGATTTATCAGGTGCGAGTATAGTCGGCAAATGAGCAAATAACGGCATTTCCCATTCCAGGGCCAAATAAAGCTGGACATGTCGTGGCACACTTGACACCCATTCCTCACCCCTCAACACATGGGATATGTCCATGTAATGGTCATCAACAACCGAAGCTAGATGGTAAGTAGGGTATCCATCTGATTTCAGTATTATGAAATCATCAGAAAGGGAATTATCGAATTTCAAATGACCCCTCACCAGATCATCCAATTCTGATATGCCCGAACCTGGCATCTTGAACCTCACTACGAAGGGCCCAGAATTGGATTCGTCGGATCTTAGAGACCTACAATGCCCATCATATCCTACTAGAGTCGCTTTACTTTCAAGTTGTGTCTTTCTCAAATTTGACAACCTCTCTCCATCACAAAAACATTTATATGCCTTCCCATTTTGCAAGAGGCGCTCAGCCACATCGGTATATAAAGTTAGTCTTTCTGACTGCGTGTAAGGACCATACTTCCCACCCAGCCCAAGTCCTTCATCCCAATCCAGTCCCAACCATTTAAGAGAGTCTTTTTGTAATTCTATAGCCCCTTCCACTTTCCTTGCTTGATCTGTATCTTCAACCCTCACTATAAATTGCCCTGAGCTGTTTCGAGCTATCAACCAGTCGAAAAGAGCCGTCCTGATATTTCCAACATGAGGTTCGCCTGTTGGACTTGGAGCATATCTAACTCTTATCTTGGGAAAGTCCATAATTTAATCAAAACCTCAATTATTCTATCAATAACCTATTTGAATACTAACACTCGCTAAATTTTAACTTAGAGAGTGCTTAAATTTAAGCAGGTCCTGTGGTAACGGAGATTTGAATTCCATAAGACTATTGTTGCTAGGGTGTGCTAATAAAAGACTTTCTGCATGCAAGAATTGCCTGTCAAGCCCAGCAACCCCATTGCCATATAAAATGTCCCCCGCTACCGGGTGCCCTAAGGAACACAAATGAACCCGAATTTGATGAGTTCGACCTGTTTTTGGTTTCACACCCAAACAATCAAATTGTGCAAATCTTTCGTCTACTGCATATTCTGTCTTAGCATCTCGTCCTTTTTCGATTATTGCCATTTTCTTCCTATCGTGTGGATCTCGCCCTATTGGACCATCAATTATTGCTTTTTTTTGGTTCATGTTTCCTTCAACCAAGGCCACATACTTTTTAGTAACCGTGCGATTCTTAAACTGATCTGATAAAGATCTATGGCTTCGGTCGTTTTTGGCAACAACGATTACCCCAGAAGTATCCATATCTAGTCGATGTACAATGCCTGGCCTATTTTCTTCACCCACTCCGCTTATGTCAGGACATAAAGCCATTACAGCATTAATCAAGGTACCATCAGGGTGGCCAGGTCCTGGGTGAACAGAAAGCCCAGCAGGTTTATCAATAACAATGAGTGATTCGTCCTCATATATGACTGATAACTCTATTTGCTGTGGCTGCAGAGAAGTCTTTTGGTACTCCGGAATAATAGCCGTGATTTGTTGTCCGATAGCTACCTTTGTCGAAGGTTTTCCTATCTTCCCATCCACTTTCACTAAACCTTTTTTTATCAGTTCCCTTGCCGCAGAACGAGAATAAGCCTCAATAACACACGAAACAATTTGGTCCAATCTAATATCGTCTCGTTGGGCCACAAATTTTATTTCATTCATGAATCATCAGGTCGACTTTCATTTGAAGTGGGGATCCAACCAAATCTTTCTCCAAACAACAAGGTAATAATCAATAAAACCATTCCGACGCTTATCGAAGAATCCGCCACATTAAAAGCAGGCCACCATCCGACACTTATGAAATCCACAACTGCCCCATCTTTCAAACGATCCACCAAATTTCCTAAAGCCCCTCCAACTATCAGTCCTATACTCAGCCGATACCAGATAACCGAAATCTCTTGTTTCTGAAAATAATACAAAACCACCCCGATCCCAACTATAGATGCTATGGTCAGGAGGTTAGTGAACCCAGAGAAAAGCCCGAATGCAGACCCTGTGTTCAATCCGTGAACAATCCTTAAGAACCCATCTTCTGGCCAAGAACCATATAAGGGAAGGTGGCGGCGAATCACCTCCTTGGAAATTTGATCCAAAATAAACACTACGATAGCTATGCTGTAGAAAACCCAGTCTCTATACCAAACCATATTCTTTAAACTTTGATGAACTTATGAGCACCTTAAGTAGTAACTGATGCTATTACATCATATTGTATCGGGTTTAAATTACACCCGGTTTAAGCCAACTCCCTCTATAAAAATACCAAAGGAACGCTAAACATCTCACCACATTCCCACAAGCGATGCCCCATGGAACTCCTCCAGAATCCAAGGGTGTTAAAAAAGCCAACCCAAAAGCCATAGGTATTTCAATTAACCACATAGTTGTAAGGGTTATATTCATTGGAGCCACAGTTGCACCAGTGTTACTTATACCGTGTGTTAAAACTTGGACTGAGCTCATCGGAAAAGTGGCTATGGCAAGTATGATTAACCAGGTAGTCATATGCCCTATAAAATTGGGGTCCCCATTAAATACAGCAGCAATTTCTTCTGTAAACAATAAATACAAAGTCATCGCTATAGCGCTTAAAATGGCAGAATAGACTAATGCCCAGCTCAAAGAGTTCTTAGCCCGATTGAGGTACCCAGCCCCCAAATTCTGCCCAGCTACTGCAGCCGAAGCTCGACCCAAACCCCTGCTAGTATTATTTACTATATTTTCAACTCTTCTTGACAGAGCAAAGGCCGCAACTGGGGCATCACCAAAGCGTGAGACGCAAACCAAAAGGACCAATTGAGAAACAGATCTTTGCATAGAAGTCATGGCAGCTGGCAGCCCGATTCGAAACAATCTCCATATCAAAATGACATCAACTCGATAGGATTTAAAGGACAGTTTTAAACCTGAATTTCCTTTGTGTAACACTATTAAATTCATAACCAGACCCAGGAACTGAGCCACTATGTTTGCTGCAGCAGCGCCAGCTATACCCATGTCAGGAAACCATAACCACCCAAAAATAAAGAAAGGGCTCGACAATATGTGAATTCCACGGCTTACAGTTACAGCCTTCAGTGGATTTATACTGTCTCCCGCTGCGTTCAAGGCCCCACTGGTGAGGCGTATAAAATTTTGCATCGAATAGGCCACAAATTGAAGTTGCATATACATGGTTGCTGATTCAACCACAGCCCCGCTTACTCCAACCATCGACAATAATTTATCTGTGAAAATGATCCCTAATCCACCAACCACTAAAGTCCAAATGAAAGTCATTGTCAAAGCTTGTAGTAACACATGGTTTGCGTACTCTCTATCATTTGCCCCAATAGCCCGAGATATCATAGCCCTCATGCCAGCATCCAAGCCTATCCTAGCTGTGGAGTAAATCAATATATAAGTTTGAGCTACCCCAAGACCTGCTATTGTCTTGTACCCCATTCTGCCAGCCCAAAAAAGATCTGCAATTTGGTCCACAACAGTAAGGGCACTGTCGGCCATTTGAGGCCAAGCCATGTTCCACAAGTTTCTGGGAACACTACCGCGTGTCAGGTCTCGCCTAGAGGCATCACTGCCCTTCCCTCTCGAATTGGCTTGCTGCATTAAGACACTTTAGGAATTCAAAGAACTAGTTGAGAGTGACAATTTGGGTTTTTTAACTAGTAACATGACAAAAGCGCCGGCTAAGTTTATTACCGCATAGGAAATAAATGGGACAGTATAACTGCCATAATTATCAAACATCCAAGCGGCCCATACTGGAGCGATGGCCATTAAAACGCCGTTCGGTAGCATAGACCAACCCATTATGGAAGCGAAAGCTTTTCTACCAAAATAATCACCCCTTATTGCAGTCATGAGAGGTATTCGTCCTCCAAAGGCTGTTCCATACAATATCGCAAACAATAAGGCCATCGGCAAACCGTTCGCTACGGTCAATACTATGGTGGATATCCCTTGCAAAAACAAAAAAATCGCCACTAAGTATTTCTTCGATAATTTGTCTCCCAGCCATCCGGCTGCAAAAAGGCTAGGTAAGGCAACTACAGAAGATGTCAGTTCTATGTAACTCGCGGTAGTTGAACTTAGGCCAATATCCTGCAATCGGGCCATCAAATGAATCGACAGAGTAGCCAGAGAAATAGTAGAAGATACATGTGCAGCCGTGAGAATCCAAAAAACTTGGGTCCTCAGAGCCTGCCCTACTGTAAATTCCACTTCGTTGTCTTCCCTGGTTTCAGTTAGCAAAACCTCTGAAGAGGGTTCCAGTTGCTTTGAGATTGGAGTATCTCCATCTGGCTCGAGACCCAACTCCTCTGGATGATTCTTAATGATTTTCACGCAAGGTAGCGCAATCGCAATAATAATGAGCCCGAAGAAAAACACGGTTAGTCGAAAACTATGGTTCAGTGCGATTGTGTAGGGAGGAACGAAAATGCCGGCGATAAGAACCCCTGACATTGCACCAGCCATCGCTATTGTTCGTTTCTTTTTAAACCAACTATTTAAAATAGTAACTACCGCCAACCACCCCCCTATACCGTTGCCAAGATTTATTAAAATGAAAACAGCATAAAATTGCCATATTGATTGGATAGATGAAAAAAGTACAAATCCAACAGCCATAATGGAAAATCCAATCAGTACCATTTTTCGGGCACCAATCCGATCAATTAAAAAACCTTCAACAGGGCCTAGGGCGGCCCCTTCTACTCGGGTCAAAAGAGAACTTAAGGAAATTTGTGTTCTAGACCAGCCAAATGTATTCTGAAGCACGGGCATCATAGGACTCATGCCCCTAAAAACACCAAGTGAGCTAATGGACAGTAAAAAAACACCAACAACGACAAGATACCAACCATAGAAAACATTTTTTGATTGAGAACCCTGTTCTAAAGATTCGGTGTCGTTATGTCTCGGAAGTTGCATCCTGAAGATGGTAACAGAAAGGTATTGAAGTTACAGATTTGGATCCTTTTTATTGGATACCATTAAGTGGTTTATGGAAGGCTTTTATTCATGAAAATAACAGATTTAAAAGTGTGGGTAACGGTTCCGGAAAAATCCTCCGGTGATGGGTCCCCGAGTGGGCGAAGTTATGTGTTCTTGAGAATAGACACTAACGAAGGTATTTCTGGTTTCGGGGAAGCGACCAGATCAGGAGGCGGCGGAAGCATCGTAGTTGGTAACATGATCGAATTTCTGAGAAATTCCACTGCTGAAAGGGATTTCAGAGAAACGATCATAGGTGAAAACCCTGAACATGTAGAACTGATTTGGCATAAATTATTTAGGCGATTCACAGGTGGGGGGGGGTTCGGTGGTTTTGTTACCACAATGTTGAGCGGAATAGATATTGCGCTCTGGGACATAAAAGGTAAAGCTGCCGGCAAACCAGTATATGAAATATTAGGTGGGGGCCCAGTCCGAAAAGAAATAGATCTCTATACTCATGTGGCTCCAGGAGATCCAGTTAAAGCAGCGAATCAGGCAAAAATGTTGGTGAAGCAAGGATTCAAAACGCTTAAAACAGACCCCTTCATGCCTGAAATGCGACAACACCATAGGAAATATATGCAAGGTTCCATATCTTCAGAAGGTGCGGCACTCGCCACAGAAACAATAGCAGCTATCAGAGAAGGCGTTGGAGAGAGCGTAGATATATTGATAGATTGTCACGGAAATTTTGATGTTCCTACAGCAATAGCCATGGCTAAAAAATTAGAGCCATTTAACATAGGTTGGTATGAAGAACCTGTACAACCCAATAGCAACCAAGCCTTGAAACACGTCAAGGAATCCGTATCGGTACCTATTTGTGTAGGAGAACGGTTGTATACCAGATGGGATTTTATCCCTGTCCTAAAAGATAGGCTTGCAGAGTTTTTGATGCCTGATATTCTATGGACTGGAGGAATTAGCGAATTCCATAAAATAGCCAACCTGGCTGAATCATTCTACGTACCCGTCAGCCCCCACGATGCCAGTGGGCCCATCAACATTATGGCCGGTGCTCACACAATGATGACTGTGCCCAATTTTTACAAATTAGAATTCAACCATGCCCAACTCGATTCTCATAATTCCTTGATAGACAGTCCCCTCAATATCGTGGACGGTAAATTAAAAATGTCTGAAAAGCCAGGATTAGGAATTGAGTTAGACGTAGAATTCATCGAAGCCCACCTTGATGAAGACTGGAAGTAACCAAATATGTCCCATTATGAATTTGAATGTACCGAATGTTTTAGAAGTCATAAAGCTGATCCGCAAACACTCAGATGTGAAACTTGTTTTGGAACATTGTCAGTCAAATATGTCAATTCCAAGAAACAGGTGAATACCCTAGTTGGTGGTGGGACCTTAGAGATGCCGATTCCTTTATGCTCCCTATCCGAATACCTCTCACTCGGTGAGGGAAACACCCCTGTTGTATCAATGCCTAACATTTCTTCAATGTTCGAAGTTGAAGCTCACGCGAAGCTTGAATTTATGAATCCCACGGGGTCTTTTAAGGATAGAGGCACTGCAATGATGATATCCGCTTTGAAATCTAAGGGTGTCCATGAAATCGTGGAAGACTCTTCTGGGAATGCTGGTGCCTCCGTATCAGCATATTCAACCAGAGCAGGTATGAAAGCTCATATATTTGCACCTTTGTCAGCCCCACGCACAAAGCTAAATCAAATCAAAATTTACGGTTCAGTTTTACACGAAGTAGACGGCAGTCGTGATGAAACTACGGAAGCGGCAGAAAAATTCGTTAAGAACAAATCAATTGTTTATGCCTCGCATAATCTCAGTCCTTTTTTCATAGAAGGTACAAAAACATTCGGCTACGAAATATTCAATGATTTCGATAGAGAAATGCCGGAAAACATTGTAGTACCTGTAGGAAATGGGTCCCTTTATTTAGGAATTTGGAAAGCGCTTGAAGAGTTAAAAGAAAAACGCTTAATCAAAACTCTACCTAAACTGCATTGTATTCAAGCTGAAAATGTAAATCCGATAGCGTCAAACAACACTTGGAATAAGTCTGAAATGAAGTCAACTGTGGCAGGAGGAATAGCAGTCGGATCTCCTCCAAGAAAGCTAGAGGTTCAAAGTGTGTTGCGTCAATCAGGGGGAACTGCTAATTCCGTTAAAGAGGCTTCAATTGTGGAATGGCAGATCAAATTGGCAAAATATGAGGGCCTCTTCTGCGAACCCACCTCTGCAGCGGCATTTGCTGGCCTTGAAAATCTCATCAATGGAAAACAGATTGACAAAAATGAAAGCGTCTTGATCCCAATTACCGGTTCAGGATTAAAAGATGTTTTCCCCGAATAGGTTCCTAATTACCGATATTTTGATATTGCTTTTTCTAGACCCTCTAAAGATCCCCGTATAGTAGCGTCCTCCATGCAGTAGGATATTCGGAAGTACCCAGGTAACCCAAAACCGCGACCTGGTACTACGAGAACTCTATTCTCCTTTAACTCCTCAGAAAATTTAACATCGTCCTCTATAGGAGATTTTGGAAACATATAAAAAGCACCCTGAGGCTTGATTAATGAATATCCCATATCCGTTAGTTCTTCATATAGATAATCTCTTTTCTTCTCGTATACTTTCACATCTATCGTAGTATCTTGTAGATGAGTTATCAGATGTTGAATAAGAGCAGGGGCATTCACAAAGCCCAGGGTTCTATTACAGAACACTAACCCATCGACCAATTCTTCTAAATCTGGACAACTTGGATTGACTGCGATATAGCCGATTCTTTCACCTGGCAATGCAAGATCTTTGGAATGAGAAGTAGCGACTATGCTCCTATCGTGGTAATTAAATATGTGATTATATTCGAGATCGTCAAAAATAATTTTTCTGTACGGTTCATCACTAACAAGATATATTTCAGTACCGAATTCAACTTCCTTTTCTTTAATAATCTGGCACATTTCGGATAAGGTTTTATCGTCATAAACGATCCCTGATGGATTGTTTGGAGAATTTATCAATACACCTCTTGTATTAATGTTAATAGAGTTCTGAAAAACTTCCATATCCGGCAAAAAATTCTCATCGGGCGGTACTATTTTGCATAAACCACCATGATTGTCAGCGTAAAAATTATATTCAACGAAAAAAGGTGCAAAAATTACAAATTCATCACCAGGATCCAACAGGGTTTTCATAACTACGTTGAGGGCACCGCCAGCACCGCATGTCATCACAATCTCGCCCGAAGTAAATGACAATCCTGTCTCATTAGAAAGCCCATTAGCCACTGCTGTTCTAGTTTCAGTTAATCCGGCATTGGGCATATATCGGTGCATGCCGGTTATAGGATTTTCTGATATCTTTTTTAACTCCTTATAAAATTGTGCAGGCGGGTTCATCACAGGATTACCTAGAGACAAATCAAAAACATTTTCCTCTCCGTATTGCTGCTTAAGAGAAATGCCTTCTTCAAACATTTTTCTTATCCAAGAACCTTTTTCCATGAACCCGCGAACCTTGTTAGAAATCGCCATTTTGTTAGCTCCATTCAACCTTTTGAACAATTTGGATTATAACCGTCAATTTTCTTCACCCATATCGCCTATCGCATCTAGTAATCTACTCAGAGTTTCAATTCCAAGTCTTCCGGGCATTCTAAGTGCTATTTCACCTTTGTCGTTTATTACAATGAAAAAAGGGAAAGAACTTATACCGTAGGCAGTGGCAATTTGGCTAGAGGGGGTGTCTACCATTGACGGAACAGGCCATTTTTCAAGATCTAGCCATGTGTGAGGTGGGAAATTGGGCCTTTCATCATTAATGGAAGTTAATAGAGTAACCATCCGAACCCTGTCTAGAGAATCAGTTTCATTCAAAAATGGCGCTAATTCTCTCACCTCATTTCGGCAATGAGGGCACCAATGTGCGAGAACCATTATTAATGTCGTTGGACCCTCACCACCTATATAAATTTCTTCCCCATCCAAGCCAACAGCTTTTACTTCGGGGGCCGCCCACCCTAATGCTGAATCTTCATAGCCTTGAACCAATTTTGGCAGATATTTTCCTCTGATTTGTACTTTGGCTTCCCTATAAAACCCTTCTTTTTCATAGGGTTTAGTTACTTTATCCTCAACGATTTCATCAACAACATTTGAAAAACCGGTTGCGAGTTTTTTATCGTTAAGTGATGTGAGAGATGTAGACGCGTTTTTAGGGACGGCCGTTGGAAGGTGAGTAGCCGGTTCTGGCTCTTTAGATGGTAGTGCATTAGATTTGACAATGACGGTTTTAGAGGCTGACAAATCTCTCGCCTCATCAGCAGATTTGTTATTAGCTACGACCTGGGGTTTTGAAATCTCCGGTTCGGCAATAGCATTAGAGGCGGAGTCTGCCCCGGTGCTGCATCCTATCAGCAACGCGAATAAGACTACCCATATTGGAAATATATCAACCTTATAGGGGTTTCTAAGCGAGAAAAATTTATTGGGCAGTGATTCCACCATCTATAACCAATTCCGAGCCTGTGACATATCTAGATTCATCACTAGCCAAATACAAAACCCCAAAAGCCACGTCTCTAGAATTAGCAATGACATTTAGAGGTGTCCTATTCAACTGAAGATCTCGACCTTCTTTACTACCAATAATTTCTGAAACCATATCTGTGTCGATAATTCCAGGATGAACGGAATTACACCTTATATTCTCATGTCCATGATTCACAGCTATAGATTTCGTTAATGTCCTAACAAGCCCCTTACTAGCACCATAGGCACTAAATCTAGACCCAATCAAACCCGCGATGGAAGATATATTAACTATAGATCCTCCACCCGATTCTCTCATAGCTGAGATCACTGCTTTAGAACCCAAAAAAACTCCTTTAGAATTGATATTATGGAGGTAATCCCACTCCTCACTACTAGTATCTTCAACCCCTTTCATCAGCAATATACCGGCATTATTAACCAATATATCTAGTTTGCCATACTCAGATATAGCCAGCTGAACAGCTTTTGACCAGTCATCTTCTATCGATACATCAAGACGAACAAATTTAGCCTGCCCGCCTCGCTCAACGATTTCAGATTCTACCTGAATTCCTTCTGAATCCAGTATGTCTCCGATGATTACTTTAGCTCCTTCGGATGCAAAAAGGCGTGCCTCTTCTGCACCCTGCCCTCTAGCACCACCGGATATTATCGCCACCTTCCCAGATAACCGACCCATGTCATTCTCCGTGTGGATTAATTTGAACCTATATTATCAGAGGCTTTCCTTGACTACGACCTTCGCTTACAGGACAATTAAGGACGCAAATTTTTGTTCGTGCTACAGATTATTAGTAGGCACAACTCACATTTGGGCCCGTAGCTCAGTGGTTAGAGCGGTCGGCTCATAACCGATTGGTCGCAGGTTCGATCCCTGCCGGGCCCACCATTACAAAAAAGGAACGAGTTTTGATTGTCCAAATTAATTTTACTTAATTTATTGGCGGCCATTTTGGTCACGTTATGGGGACAAACAACCCAGTTAGAAGCCCATGGCAATATGAAAAATATCCACTTTGGTACCGCCGGTGAATATGATTTAAAAGTCAGTATAATTCCTCACGAACCGGTATCAGGTTCAGTTCACTTTCACATTGAACCAACCTTGTCATCTACAACTGAACCTCTTGAAAAAGCCATTGTAACGGTTGTAATTCGGCAAGGAGAAAACGCTTTTCAATCAAGAGCTGTAAATTCCCCTTCCTCACCAACTATATACGACGCAAATTTAACTTTTGAAACCCCTGGTGGATGGGAAGTGGAAATAAAAATCTCCACTAAGCCAGATATTGAAGATAAAATCAGTTTCCAACTGTATGTTTTGGATTCTGGAAGTCCTACAAGTAATGCCGCAGGAATATTCTTCCTATTTGTATTTTCAGTGCTTATAACGGGTTCCATATTTTTATATATCCGTTATGGGAGAAAGCCCAAAAATAAAATCGTCAACGAAAAGTGAAATCTCGTATATTTCTTAACCAGTACTCACCATCACGCCGAAAATATGATATTTCCACCAATTCCCCGTGAACCATATGTTGTCGTATATGGGATGGTGTGAATTCTCCCAAATTTCTACCAACATTTAGTTGATAGATTTGCCCTACCTCAGTCTCTATGGTGAGGTGATCTATATCCGTGAGTGAGCCGGCCTCGAAATCAATAATCAAACCAGACACTTCCACATGTGAGACATCACTTATACCAATGCGATCTCCACCACAGGATAAATTCCCTATCACCAAAAGAACGCACATTAGATGCACATTAAAGAAAAACGGTTTACACATCCCACGATCCATATATTTATTACACCCGCATCACTTGTAAACATTCACACAGGTTCGGCAAAAATAGTTCCTAAATTAGATTGAACTTGCAACGGGTTCAATCTAACATAAATTACTATAAAGTTAGAACATAATTTTTATACAAATCCAAAAATCGCTGCCTGTAAAAAAGGCCCTCAAAAGCGTATAAGTTAAAAGTGGTTTATGAGTACAACAAATAAGACCCTCCTGAGCTGTATCGGTCTTATTATCTTTGTGTTCACCTCCTCCCACAGCTTAATACAAATATCCGCTGATCAAAATGGTCAGTCAGACCATCGGATAATCATTCTCGGGATAGACTCGAATTCTGTGGTTTCTAAAAAAACCCATATGGAAATGGTGGATTCAATAATTGGAACCATGTCGACAATAAGACAAGGGGATGACTTCTATCTAATGACAATGGACTCACCCGACAATTACATTGGCCCTTATAGGGCTGGGGAAACCGATTTCGAAGAGTTCACAGGAAAAGTGCAGGACATCATTTCAAATTCCGAAGATAACTCCTCGTTGGGCGTAGCAGTAGATCAGACGCTTGGTGAATCTTATGGTTTGTTAGATATAGAAGGTGCCCCTCCTGGGTCTGGAATATATCTCATCAGTACTAACGAATATCCAGACCATAAAGATTATGTCGGGCATAGGTTGGACCCTTTATCAGATCTTTTTTATGAAAGGGGCTGGCATATATCTACCTTCGCGTTATCAGGAATTCCAACATCCAATTTAGAAGTGTCTACCAATCTTGCAACTGCTACTGAGGGGAACATATTCCAATTAGCGGATATCCGAGGATTGAAATTATTTACAGACTACTTATTAACCACTGATAACCGAGGGAAATTGATTTCTTCTGGAGAAAAGAAATTGACTTTCAGCAACCTACTTATCTCAGATATAGAAATTTTACCTGGTACGGAATACGTAATGGCTTTATTTTTCAGGGAAAGTAATGCCGGTTCATTTAGGCTTAAAAATCCTGATGGACTCGAAGCTTCCACGGGTGACAGGTCTTCCTCTTCTGTATTAGAAACACCCAATGCTGTGATATGGATAATCAATGAACCTGCCCCCGGAAATTGGAACGTCGATGTAACAGGAATAAGCGGCCTTGTATCATCATGGTACTTAGCATCCAATAAATATAGCCTGAATTTTCAGATGCCCGAAGTCGTACCCATAGATGAGGCAGCTACTATTTCTGCTTTCATAACAGAGGCTCAATCGATATCGATAATGGACAAAGATGCGGTTATTAGTGCTGATGTTGCCACCCCGGATAACACATCCATAACCTATACACTGAAAGATGAGGGGGTTGATGGTGATCTAAAATCCGGTGACGGGTATTACTCAGCCAAAATTCCCCAACCTCTTGCAGAGGGAACATATTCGGTGTCAGTCCATTTAAGCTGGCCCAATGTTAAATACAATCTGACTCGAGATTTTATCTTTCAGGCCCAAGTATTCCCAACAATCGAGATCGAGCCACTTTACACCACTAATTTATTCATTGGCGAGGAATACACAGTAGCCACTCTATACACAAGGATTAAAGATTCTCCTCACGCTGTTTTACCAGCTGACATCAATACCCAAATACTTAACGATTTGCAATTTGATGGAACTTTGAAAATCAATCCCAGATCACCTGATTCCGAGGGTAAAGCTTGGATGTATGATGTGATTTTCTCTCCAGATAAACCTGGCCAAACTTCAGCTATATTTAATGTGGATTTAAACTATGCCAATAGGAATTATTCACGGGCAACAGAAAATTTGATTTTGGAATCAAGGGTGATTCCCCATTCAGCTGCACAACCATATTCCAATGTGCCCTATCAGCCTGAATCAAATGCCCCTCTCCCAAGCACAAACCCTTCAAAAACCAAAACCCCATTAGGAATCATCATTCCTGTGGCAATTGTAGCTATTATATTAATAATAATAGCTATTTATCGAAATTCTCTGCCAAAGCCGTATGGGTTCGTTAGTGATGAGTCGGGAACCTCAGTGTTAAATTTCGACCGTTTACAAAAAAGAAGATTAATAAGGTCAATTTTTGCCCGACACATAATCAGCGGTTCGGAAACTGGAATGGCTGAGTTTGTTGGAACCGATTTCGTATTCGGAAAGGGCTCTCTTTTGATAACCGCAACAAGTGCTGCACATACAATTAGGGTAAACAATCACCCTTTGGTTGGGTCAGCATACGTTGTAGATGGCACTTGGATTGGAGCAACAGGTAAATTATTCCGATTCACAAAAGAGAGAACTTACCCCGATCATAGTTCCTAGTTAGATTCTCTCGTCGTTATCGTCACAGTTTTAATAGCATCGCCAGGTTCGGTGGCAGAACTAGGATCCCGTTTAGATATCCCGGTCACAACATCCATCCCAGTCAACACCTTGCCAAACACTGAATGACAGGAATCTGAGGCACAATCCTTAGGTTGGTCATTCGCGTCAAATCCATCTAGGAATTCAGTTGCTGAAAAAGTTATAAAAAACTGGCTACCATTGGTCCCTTTCCCGTCCACTAGCCCTTTATTAGCCATAGACAAAACTCCTGCAGAATCATGCCTGGCATCTACATGTAATTCGTTCTCAAAGTAATAACCAGGGCTACCACTACCACTACCGGAAGGATCGCCCCCCTGTGCCATAAAGCCATCGATCACTCTATGGAAGGTCGTACCATTATAGTAATTTTCGTTTGCAAGAAATACAAAATTATTAACCGTATTAGGTGCGAGTTTTTCATATAGATCTATGGTGAATCGCCCACCATCTTCCATTTCAAACACGGCAAAAAAGTCTTTAGTAGTATCTATAGTCATGGCAGGTGGGTTAGCATACGGTTTCACTTCAGAACTTTCCTGACTAGTTTCGCTTTCCTGACTACTTTCGCAAGAAACATATATAAGAAACAATGCCATCAATATTAATACTGAGGCCGGTACCGCAATTGGTATTGAAAATCTCATTTTTTGTAGATCTACCCCTTTAACATTACCCAGCGATGTTTTTGATCGCTTTCAAGGCTATATAGTATCCAAATAATCCAAATCCAGTGATAACACCTTTGCAGGAAGGTGCTATCTGGGAAGCATTACCTCTTGCCGAGGGATTGGAAATATGGACTTCGATTGTTGGATACTCTACTTGAGTTATAGCAGCTGCCAATGCTGGATGGCCCGATGAATAACCGGCCGGGTTAATAATAGCTGCATCGTAGCCATCCTCATGAGCCTGGTAAAACTTATTTATGACTTCCCCCTCGATATTTGAGTGGTAAATATCAACGGTTACATCCAGTTGTTTAGCATATTCTTTAATTTGGTTACTATAGTCTTCCATTGTGTCACTTCCGAAAATTTCCACCTGTGACTTACCCCGCATATTAATCCCCGCACCATGAACAACTAATATTTTCATCATCAATATTTCTCCAAATGGAATTCTCTCAGAATAGTGCCAAATTCTAGCACAGCGTGCAAATCAAAGTTCTAAAGTAGATAAGGCAGCATTTACGATTGTTTCGACATCAATTCCATATTCTTGGTAAAGATCTTCTCTACTACCAGACTGCCCCCAATCATCAACACCTAACGACACTGTTCTGCTACCGAGGGCTCCCCCAATCCAGGAAAGGGAATGTGGATGCGCATCTGCCAAAGTCAAAATCGGTGCGCCATCTATATGACCTGGAAACAACGTTGCCAAACCTTCAGACAAGCCATAACCTTTTCCAATAGATTCCTTTACTAAATCTCTATAATGTCGATACAAAGGGCCGGGGCCGGTCACATTAATGACATTAGCTAAGACGCCTTCCTCAAGCAGAATGTCACTAGCCTCACATGCCTCCGGAATCATGGCTCCAACACTTAGGATTGTTATGCGATCTCCATTCCCTTTTGAAAAGGAATCCGTCGTCCGGTCTCTCAAACAATAAGCTCCTTTCAAAACCTGCAATCTCAACGAGTCAATTTCCGAAGTATCCGATGGAAGTTGCAATAAATTTTGATCGACTCGTTTGCTTGTGAGTCTCAAATAAGTTGACTGTCCTCTTTTCCTTATCTGATTTAAGGCAGATAACATGATCCACTCCAGCTCTTGACCAAAGCAAGGTTCATATGCATCCAACTGGGGCATTTCAACCCCAATAGATGCAGTCATCATAGATTGATGTGCACCACCTTCAGGGGCCAAACTCAAACCGGACGGTGTCCCTACAACAATGAACTTAGCACCTGAGTAAACGCTATACACAAATGCATCCAACCCTCTCCTTATAAATGGATCGTAGAGAGTCCCTATAGGAAATAACATTTCCCCATTCATTTCATTGGAAAGCCCTAACTGGCCTAGCATCATGAACAAATTATTCTCAGAGATACCCAATTCAATATGTTGTCCATCCTTGGATTCTTCCCATTTTAAAGCTCTTACAATACCCTCTTCTGGAAGAGTCTCAGTTTCATTAAGCTTCCAGATACCGACTCTATTTATCCAACCGCCTAAATTCGTGGAACTTGCTACATCAGGGCTCACTGTAACTATTCTTCTAGATAAGTCTCCCAAACTTCTAGACATATCAGTTAGCACTAACCCAAAAATTTGTTGTGTCGACATATATCCAGAATACCTCCTGCCAAAATCCGAAGGAATGTCTTCTTTGGGGGGAGGGGTTACCACATCAAGTCTTCTCAGTTTTTCCGACGTAGACATGAGAAAGTGAGATTCTTCAGATTCACTATCAAACCCGCCCCATATATTGGCTGGTTCGATATCTAAATTTTCTCTGAGCTCTTCCATTTGAGAAGCTGACAATGTAACCGAATGATTCTGAGGATCCCCGACAGATGGCAACCTGTATCCTTTCAACGTATAGGCAAATACTACACTTGGCTCCTTAGTTTTATCTGTCTCTTGGAAAGCCTTCCTAAGGGTCGAGAAGTCGTGACCTCCCAAGTTATGGAAAAGGCGGTTTAGTTCTTCATCATTCCAGCCAGATATGAATTTCTTCATTTCTTCTGGATAGGCGGTATAAGAAGGCAACCATGCCCGCAGTTCTTCTGAATTTACTCTCAAAAGACGCTGATAGACCTGATTACTCATGCTATCTATTGCTTCCCGCAGCATTTCGCCATTTGGTAGCTGAAAAGCCTCCTCCAGCAGAGCTCCGTATTTAGCCTCCACTACATGCCACCCATTAGCCACAAACATATCTTTCCATGCGCCAACTCTTATGCCAGGGATAACTCTATCTAGACTTTGCCGATTTAAATCAACAACCCACAAAATATCTGAAGCATCCTGCATAGCGGGTTCGGCTATTGCCTCCCAAACAGAACCTTCATCTAATTCAGCATCTCCAACTATCGATATGTATCTTCCTTTAGGGTTATCTCCATGCTTATGGGAATTGTTGTAAGAGCGTACTATCGAGGCAAAATTTGGAGCTACCGGCCCTAGGCCTACCGAACCTGTTGAAAAATCAACTAGATCTGGATCTTTGGTTCTACTAGGGTATGCCTGAAGACCGTGATAGGCTCTCAATTCAGTGAGATATGATGAATCAAGGTTCCCTAAAAGGTACTGAATTGCATGAAAAACTGGAGATCCGTGGGGTTTTACAGCAATTCTGTCCTGATTATTCATGTGGTCAAAGTACAGAGAGGTCATCAATGTAACTATTGATGCGCTGGAGGCTTGATGCCCGCCGACTTTTGCCCCATCAGGGTTTTTTCTAATGTTGTTAGCATGGTGAACCAATTGCATTGCCAACCAAAGCACACGGTCCTGCACCGACTCCAAAAGCTCTATTGAAAGTTGGGGTTCACTTTTAACTGAATCCATATCACTTGCCACTATTCATTGCCCCTGGAGTGCTTGTTACAAAAGTATAGCATTGGTAGTTCTATTCGGTATCTAAAGTCCCTTATTTCAGGTAGGAAGTTATCCAACCTAGACCGCCAACAGTAGTACCTGCAGGAATATATTCGCATCCTATCCATCCTTGGTATCCAAGGGCATCTATAAATTCAAATAAATATTTGTAATTTATTTCCCCAGTTCCAGGTTCGTGCCGGCCAGGATTATCCGCCAATTGCATATGGCTTATCAGGTCAATATTTGACTCTATCGTTCTTGCCAAATCTCCTTCCATAATTTGCATATGGTAAATATCGTGCTGCAAATATAAATTGTCAGAGGCAACCTCGTTAATTAATGAAGAGGCCTGGTCCGTTCGATTGAGAAAAAAGCCAGGCATATCCAAAGTGTTTATGCTTTCCACAATAAGCTTCACACCGGCTTCTTTGAAAATAGGCGCCGCATACCTGAGGTTGGCGACCAAAGTAGCTTGAGCTTCTTGGTTCGACACTGATTCTGGTTTTATTCCAGCTAAACAATTCACCTGAGGGCAATTTAAAGCCGAGGCATATTCCGCAGCTAACCCAACACCTTCTTGGAATTCGTTCACCCTATCAGGGTAGCAAGCAATCCCTCTTTCTCCCGCATTCCAATCACCAGCTGGCAAATTATGCAAGACTTGGACCAAATTATTTTCCCCTAAAAGAGTCACCAATTGTTCCTTGGGATACTCATATGGGAATAGATATTCCACTGCGTTAAATCCAGACTCAGAGGCAACTCTAAACCTATCAATAAAATCTACCTCGTTGAACATCATGCTGAGATTAGCTGCAAAATTTGGCATTTCTTCTCCTTATTTATTTGATTTAAAGTTTGCATATTGGGATGTCTAGATTGTATATCTACTTTCCAAGTTAAACATCGCGTCCTATTCAATCATAATAACTCCAAACAAAGTATCCGAGGAACCCAATCATGATAGAATTTGCTACCACATGGGGACGCGCGGATTCGACAGGGGATGTCACCGCGAGATTGCAGGTCGGGGCGCCTTCACCCTCGTTAAAAAGATGGCAAAAAAGTAACTGGCAACAAACAGCTAGCACTAGCCGCTTAAGTGGCTACGTCCTTCACGTCCGATCCCCGAAGGTAGTGAAAGGGCGACAATAGACGGGGTGCAGTCAGTTAGATGCCGATATATCTGGCTAAAGACTATCGGCTAGTCTGTTTCAAGCGCTAGCCGGTCAGGGCTTGAGCAGTCGAATTTAATGTCCGGCTAAACCTGTAGTATATCTCGGTCGGGGTGTCTTCTGGACGGGGAGTTCGACCCTCCCCCGTCTCCACCATGGACGCAATTGCCTTCATCAAATTTATTGAGAACCTGCTTTGAGCATTTGCGGATCCAACAGCAGTATTGCTGCAGCGAATACAATCAACTCTAATCCAACAGTGATCTTCCAGTGATCTGCCAATGATCTTCAAAAATTGTAAGCCTAGGCATTTCCAAGGTTTAACACTACATTCTTAGTCAATTCACAATGAAGGGTACTCAAGGTGCCAATTTGTATTTTGTTCATACGCATAGGCAACATTCATGACCATAGCTTCATCAAACGGCCGGCCTGCAATCTGGATTCCCAAAGGAAGTTTGTTATCTCCTTCTACTGTATATCCACAGCAGATAGACAGAGCTGGGCCGCTTACTAGACTAAACAACCCTCGATATGATGCCTCAGTTAAAGCACGAACTGCCGCCTCTTTACTTCTTATTCCAGGTTCTAGATTCATGACTGTAGCCGGTTCTGAGGCACCGGGCATTACCAGCACGTCAAATCGTTCAAGTGCTTCCAAAGCCTGTTTGCGCACCAAGGTACGTACCTTCTGTGCCTTGTAGTAAACCTGTGACGGAATCAATTCCCCAGTAGTAAAGGCAACTCGAGTATTATGATGAAACTCATTTGGTCTGTTCCGAAGCCATTCTGGGTGCAAACTTGAGCGTTCAACTGCACTTATTATCCGGCTTGCGACACCAGAGACGGGGGCTAATGGGATTGATATCTCTTCTACTTCAGCCCCAAGGGTAGCAAGCACTTCTGTCGCCTGTAACACTCCTTGCCTCACCGATTTAGTAACTCCCATGACATCAGGGTCCAAGAATTCCCTCACTACCCCTATTTTAACTCCCTTTATATCCCCAGTCAGTGCAGCACAATAATCTGGAACTGGTAAATCTCTCATATACTGATCTTTTTGATCAAATCCAGCAATGGCGCTCAAGGTCAATGCACAATCCTCAACCGTACGAGAAATTGGGCCTATCGTATCCAGGGACCATGACGCCCCATCGACTCCATACCTACTAACTCGACCCCAAGAAGGTCGAAGCCCGACTAATCCACAATTGGAAGCAGGGCCCCGTACCGAACCTCCTGTATCCTCTCCAAGTGACGTAGCGCACATAAAAGACGCCGTGGCTGCCCCAGAACCAGTACTTGATGTTCCTGGATTCCGAGTGAGATCCCAAGGATTATGTGTTACACCAAAGGCAGATGTTATCGGGTCACCCATAGCAAATTCAGTCATGTTCAGCTTGCCAAGGATTATTGCCCCAGATCTCTTAAGTCCTTCGACCACTGTCGCATCAAAGTCCGGCACAAAGTCTGACCGGATTTTGGATGCACTTGATGTTCGTATATCTTTTGTATATATCTGGTCCTTCACCCCAACTGGAACTCCATGCAAAGAGCCCTTGATCAACCCTGCGTTTATATCACTTTCCGCCTGTTTGGCTTCCGCTAATGCCTGGTCCGCCAAAACGGTAATATATGCGTTTATTTTGCCATCAACCTCGGTTATCCTATCAAGATATGCTCTTACAGCCTCCACGGGGGAAATTTGTTTTCCCTTCATTCTAGTAGCCAGATCTGCTGCTGACATAAAAATTAATTCTTGATCGCTCATAATTTTTAATCCTCCTTTTGTATAACAGACAGAGGCTCAACAGCATTGATACCTTCTGGATTAATACTATCGATAGCTTCCAACATGGCATTCAAGCTATAGCTAATATCTGTAATATCAGAGTTTTGTATTTCGATGTTGACGGCCTTAGCTAATCCACGAATCTCATCTTCATTCAATTCAGACATGTAAACTCTCCTCAAAAGTATTACTGGGTTGACTCAGCGATTATAGGATATGTCGGTGAAAGCAGTTCCCCTGTTGATCTTAAGCATGTGCGCATTTCCAACAACTTGCCGATCAGTTTGCTAATGTCAAAATGTCCCTCCTATTTTAAAAGCTTGATCTGAAATCCCTATTATCTTTACGGTAATCACCTCGGCATATGAAAAATAGACCGTATGAATCCAATATAATTAAAGTTATTCTACGGTAATGAAGCTAGAGTGAAACAACATAGCTGGGTATCTAAAAATTGCAAAAATCAGATGAAGTAGACATATTGGTAATAGGTGGAGGCCCGGCAGGTAGTACAGCAGCCTCAATGGCAGCCAAATCAGGCCTCTCAGTCAAGGTGTGCGAAAGATCTAAATTTCCAAGGGAACATGTAGGAGAATCTCTTCTTCCGGCAAGCATAGGTATATTGGAAGAATTAGGTTTAAATGAAGCGATATCAAACGCAGGGTTCTTACCTAAATATGGGGCAACCATGGTATGGGGCAAAGATGAAACACCTTGGTCGTGGCGGTTTAGTGAAACCAATAAACAGAATATTCATTCATACCAGGTTTCAAGGCCTATTTTTGATGAAATACTACTCAAAAGATCAGCAGAACTTGGTGTTTTGGTAGAAGAAGAGTCATCGGTATCCAAGATACTGACAGATGATTCAAATAGAGGAGTAGTGGTCACTAATAAAATGGGCCAGGAATACTTCCAACCCGCTAAATTCATAGTAGATGCCAGTGGACAGTCCGCCCTCCTAGCAAGGAATTTTGACTTGAGACAATGGGATGAACATTTTCAAAACCTAGCAATTTACGGGTATTTTGCGGGGGCGAAAAAGCTGGACGCCCCGAACGAAAACAATATATTTATTAAGTCGTATGAAAATGGATGGGTCTGGGCGATTCCCTTAAATGACGACACTACAAGTGTAGGAGCGGTAGTAGATTCCAATGAGAGCAATGCGAAATTGCGGAAAACTGATCCGATAACCTTCTTAAAAGACCAACTATCAATGACCAACAGAACATCACATATGCTTTCGGAAGCAGAGCTAAAAAGTGATGTGAAAATATTGAAAGATTGGTCATATACAACCTCAAAGATGGCCGGCGATGGTTGGGTATTAGCCGGAGATGCGGCATGTTTTATAGATCCTTTATTTTCTTCAGGGGTTCACTTAGCTATGATGTCAGGTGTACTTGCTTCAGCATATGCTGTTACATGCTTAAAAGATAAGATTCTTGGCATAGAAAGCGCATCAGTGTACGAAACCACATTTCGACAAGAATATGACCATTTCCGGGACCTTGCCTTATTATTCTATTCCAGCAATAGAACCGTAGATTCATATTTCTGGGAAGCCCGTCGAATATTTAAAGAGGAAAATTATTTTTCTGACAGGATCTCCTTCATAAGAGCGGTGTCAGGACAATCTGTCCGTGGATATGAGCGGGTGGCTTTAGAGAGAGGTGAATTACCGAATGAATTCATGTCTGCCATGAGCCTACACAACAAAAAATCTGAGGATAGAAATGCGAAATTACTTTCCATTCAAGATTCGATCTTGGAAAAAATACCGTGCCTAGCACCAGAAGCAGAACTAGAAAAAAAGCCGGTTCTAGCAGAAGGAGAATTTGAGTGGGGGACAGTTATAACAACACCATATCGGAAGGAAGGAGTGCCATGTAGTAATTTCGTGGCAAATCTATTGATGGAAATAGATGGCGAAAAGTCGTTAAGCAAAATCGTGGAAGGCCTTTCAACATCTGCTAGTGAAGACACCAAAAAACAATTATTAAAATATAGTATAGAGGCGATAAGTATTCTTTTTATAGAAGGAGTTATAGATAATCTCGATTAAGGCAATTAAATAGTAATTAAGGAGAAACCTATGTTAGAAGATATTCAAGGCAAGGTCGCCTGGATAACCGGAGCGGGGACAGGTATCGGGGAATCTGGTGCCATAAAATTAGCGGAAGCCGGCTGCAAAGTGGTCCTTTCAGGACGAAGGCATGATGTGCTGAAAAATGTAGCCTCAAAGATATCCGGGGATGTTTCGATACAGCCTCTAGACGTTTCAGACAATGATGCTGTTTTATCAGTCGCCGACTCGATATTAAACGAATATGGTCAAATAGACATTGGTGTATTCAGTGCAGGTATCAATGTCAGGGAACGCAATTGGCCGGTAGTCTCAATTGAAGATTGGGATAAAGTCATAAATATAGACTTGAATGGAGCTTTCTACTGTTGTCAAGCTGTACTCCCTTCTATGAGAAGCAACGGAGGCGGGCTTATTATCAATGTTTCTTCCATGGCCGCTAAAAGTGCAGGAGCCTTAACAGGACCGGCTTACACTTCTGCGAAGCATGCAATGAACGCAATGACTGCCAGTTTAATTGTTGAGGAAAGAAACAACGGAATCCGAGCTACAGCATTGTGCCCGGGGGAAGTAGCTACACCGATCTTGGAACAACGTCCCGTACCCGTGAGTGCCGAGGATCAGGCCAGAATACTTCAATCAGAAGACCTTGGGGAGCTCATATTGTTTCTCGCAAAGCAACCACCACACGTGACAATAAATGAAGTGTTAATTAACCCCACCTGGAACCGGTTCGCATAAGCTAAAAATGTATAAATCCCTCTGAGGATTTTAATGATCTCAGAGGGATTTATATTATTTGCTTTAATCTCCAGGAGTGGCGGCAATTTCGTCGGGGCTCTCAGACTCTATTGCATCGAAATTTTTTCCTGTCTTGGGATCAACCTCGAAAGGGCTATCTAGCCCAAGCTCATCTGCTATTTCTCTCACAGCTGGTAATACTTCCTCCCCCATAAGCCTAAGACTTCTCATTTGATCGTCATGAGTCATAGCTCCATCACCGTCCCAGAAAAACACTGAGCCTGGCCTAAGATATTCAAGTACGTGACGTATTTTCGGTATAACAGTCTTGGGAGTACCAGATATTATTGAATAGTCTGACACTTGATCCTCAAAGGACCTAGATAACTGCCCTCCTCTGTTAGCAGTAGCAACTTGTGCAGTTGGAAGTGTCCTTCTACGTGAAGTCATTCCTGGAAGTTTGTTTAGAGCCGGATTGGCAGTACCTTCGTTCCCCGCGTTGAACGGGTTACTAGGACCTTGCACAAATTTTCTCGCGACTTCTTCTGCAAGTTCCTCAGTTTCATCCACGTGAACTTTCCACAGGTATCCAAAATTCTGAGGGCCTGCTTCATAACCTTCTTCTCTAGCTGTCTCTTTATAAACTTCAAAAGATTGCCTTGTCGGTTCTAATTGTGTAGCAAGCATTATGTAGGGGATTCGTTGCCTAGCAGCCCACATGACCGAATCTCTACTAACAACACCTGGAAGCATTATGGGGGGATGTGGTTTCTGGTATGGCCTCACCCACGGGTTAACATATCGGTATTGATAGTGTTTCCCTTCCCATCTGAAGGGTCCCGGTTCAGTCCATGCCTTAATGATAAATTCATGGGCCTCTTGAAATCTTTCCCAGTTATATGCAGGAGGTGAATTGTGAGCAACACTCTCTCTAGCAGTACCCCGAACCCATCCCGAAACCAACCGACCCTTGGAAATCATGTCGATGGTTGCTAGTTGTTCAACCAACCAAAGTGGATCATCCCATATAGGAAGAACATTACCCAAAAGTACTATCTTTGCCTTATTCGTAATACGGGCGAGAATGGAAGCTTCTACGTTAACGGTACTACCCATGCAGAAAGGGCTGCTATGGTGTTCGTTTAACATCAAGCCATCAAATCCCATTTCCTCCGCATAAATTTTTTCATCTAAGTACCTGTTATACAGGTCGGATCCTAACATTGGATCGTATATATCATTGCTAAGGGTCAGGTCCTTGATAGACTTGCCCGTCGCCCCAAAGTAGCCGGACTTGGGGTCTTGATATGGCCTCTCCGTAAAATGTCCTATGAACATATATTCCTCCCTATGTGGGCAAATTTATCATTTTTTTAGGAAATTTATTAATAATTTAAGGAAGTCCTCAGGTTTTTCTATCTCCGGCCTATGACCACTCTGGTCTATTAGACTTAGTGAGGATCCTGGTATAGATTCGTTATATATCCTCAATGAATCAATAGGAACTATAGAATCTTGTCTTCCAGACACGATCAGTGTTTGAAGTGTTTTCAACCTCCGCAGTAAGTAAGGCAAAGTCGGGTTATACATAAAAGGTTTCCATGCTAATCTTGCAGACTGTTCGCGTCCTACTTCCCACAATTCTTCCTGTTCCGGGGAAGGCTCATCGGGTCTTAAAGTTGCATACTCTTCCACTGAATTTGGGTCCAAAAAACTTTCTTCCAAAAATTCGGTGGCTAGATTTAGGAAAAGATCGTAAATCTCACCCTCCTCTGGTTTAACACCCATAGGTCCGACAAGTACAAGTTTTGAAAACTTACCAGGATCCATCGCAGCCATTTCCGCAGCCAGCCAACCTCCCATCGAAAAACCCACCATCTTGATTCCCGATAAATCAAGGTCATCCAGCACCTGAAGATATACTCCGGCTAAATCACTTACATGCATAGCCCAGTCCAGTCTATCTGACCCGTCATACCCTGGATGACTTGGTGCCATAACTCTAAATTGTTCTGACAGTGCTCGGTGATACTTCATCCAACCGGGAAAACCCAACTCACCGTGGAGCAACAGCAACGGTTCTCCTTCCCCCGCAATCCGCATCTGAAGTTTTCCTTCCGCAATCATTATTTCTTGTTCTTCAAATTGGGAGATTTCGCCTGCCATTCCTTATTCCTCTTATGGTTTCCATCAATCAGCACAAAGCCTAATTACGCGATTATAGCTGAAAATATGGGAAAGCCGGTGTTTTAAGAATTTGTTCGATTAGTTTGGTTGCATTTATACTGCCGCCATGATGAACTTTAGCTTATCCAATCTGGTGGGGTTCTAACATGCCTAACATAAAATCTGGAATCTTTATAATGCCGTTCCATCCTCCGGGCAAAGCATTGGCTCAATGTCACGATGAGGACATGGAGCTGCTAATTGAGTCGGATAAACTAGGAATCGATGAGTTTTGGGTTGGCGAGCATCACACTTTGTCATGGGAACCGATCGTCAGTCCTGAAATGTTCATAGCGGCCGGATTCAGGCAAACTAAACGAATAAGAATTGGACCTGCACCCCTCCTTTTAAATTTTCATCATCCTGCCCAAGTCGCAAACAGACTTTCGTTTTTGGATCATTTTTCCCATGGCCGGCTTAACATCGCCTTTGGCCATGGTGGAGCACCGTCAGATTTTGAACTATACAATCTCCAAAGTTCAGAAATGCAGAAAATGTCAGAAGAAGCGATGGGCATGATATTGCAGATGTGGGAAAAAGAACCTCCCTATGAAATCACCGGTAATTATTGGAACATAACTCTCAAAAGTAGTGATGAAGATATTGGATACGGTAGAATTCAAAAACCATTACAAACACCCTATCCTCCGATTTCTGTTCCAATTACAGGATATAATTCAAATTCGGCGAAAGTAGCTGCTAAATACGGATTTTCCCCCTTCAGCCACTCAATAACTTCCTTACCCGTTCTGAAAGATAATTGGAAAACCTATTCAAGTGCCAGCAGATTGGGAAATACCGAGCCCGACAGATCTAATTGGAAACTTGCACGGACCATATTTATCGCTGATTCTGACAAAGAAGCAATCAAAAAGGCAAGAAATAACAGTATATCCAAGGCCTATAAATACTTGGCAACCGCCATAAAGAAAGGACCCGGCCTAGCCATTATGAAATCAGACCCAAACGACCCCGATAGTGAAATAACTGAAGATTACCTCATCAATGAACTAGTCATTGCTGGGTCAGTTGAAACTGTAATAAGTCGTCTGCAAGAAGTCACAGAATACCTCGGGCCTTTCGGAACCCTGATAAATATGTCATTCGACTGGATAGATGAATCTGATAAAAGAGACTGGTTAAACAGTATGGCTCTTTTTCAAAATGAAGTAATCCCAAAGCTAAGTTCCCAAATCAACCAATTAATTGCTCCGGAGAATTCAAATGACTAATAACTATCGGCAAAACCGCACAAAATCCAATTTATTAAAAGGCAAAACCATTAAAGTACCCGAAATAAATAGGGTTTTCGACCCTACGGTAGTCGAAACAATCGCATCAGTCGGTTACGAGTGCGTTTGGATAGACATGGAACACAGCCACGCAGATTTCAAAGACCTCGCAACACTCGTCTTAGCAGCGCGTGCCTCGGAAATAGATGTGTTCGTAAGAATACCTCACGGGCCTTACAACCAAATAATAAAAACCTTGGAAATTGGCGCATCCGGTTTGATATGGCCTCACTGTAAAAGTAAAAAAGAGGCCGAAGCGTTCGTTGAAATGGCCAAGTATCATCCAGAAGGCATGAGAGGCATGGGTGGTGGCAGGGATTCCTCCTTCGGTAAAAGTGAAAAGCCAGCGTATTACGACATAGCGAATGAAAATGTGCTGCTTGGTGTGATGATAGAAGACAAGGAAGGGGTGGAGGCCTGCGGAGAGATCGCTTCAGTTCCTGGTATTGACTTACTTTTTGTGGGGCCCGGAGACCTATCCCAAAGCTATGGTGTCCACAGAGACCCCGGAAACCCAATAAGTCAACCTATCATATTGAAGGCTTTTGACAAGGTTGGTTCAGCCTGTAAGTTGCACGGCAAGTTTATGGGCACAGCAGTAGATCCAGGGGAACCGATGGCTATGGCAGTGGCAAGGGGGGCCACTTGGTTAAATTGCTGCCATGACGTAACTGCTCTCACAACCGGTTATGAATCTGCTATGGTAAAGACAGACCAAATCGTGGCTTCCACAAATCAGATTTAGGAAAGATTCACCGAACCTCTATAGTCTGATTTGGCTTTTTCAATAGCACGGATTCTACCGTCCAAAAGAACATCTACCCTGTCTTTGGCCCACTGGTTTGAAACTTCCAAACCTGTAAGAGAACCTTGAAATTGAGGCATCACATATCTCGCTAGAAGCTCATAGCTACGTAGAATACTGTCACTCGGAGCCCAATCAATGGTTTGTACCAGGAATCCCCCAAATCCATCACTCTCTCGAGCCAAATTATTAATGCCTTCAATACAATCATCAGGGGTTCCGACTATCCAAAATCCATTATCAGACATCCAATCGACGACTTGATCTCTAGGTCCGTCAAAGACTGGCTTCCTCCCATTGGTACCTTCAGAATAATCCCTTAAAAACCCTGCAGCCCCTTCCCTAGCTTGCTCCCGGGCCTTCTCTCTGGTCTCTGCCAAATGTACCGGTACTACCAATCGCCAATCCTCTCTTTTCACAACTTTCCCATGTTGTTCAGCTGACTCTTCTGCTATATCCCACAATTTTCCATAGTCTGCTCGGTCGGCCAGTGGATCCCTTGGTACGGTGATAGTCAAAACTGAAGCACCGTGTTTACCGGCCAGCTGAACCCCGGAGGGAGATTGGATAGATGCAACGGCAATCGGCATATGTGGACTCTGATAAGGTCTGAGCTGCAGCAAAGCCTCATTTAATTCAAACCAATCGCTCTTATATGTTATTGGTTCGATTTCTGTAAATAACCTCAATATGACCCCTAGGGCCTCATCCATCTTTTCTCTCTGGGTAGTGGGATCTATGCCCATCATATAGGCATCTGTAGGCAAGGCCCCAGGACCCACACCAAACATGACCCTACCTCGAGTCATATGGTCCAGCTGGACCATTCTATTGGCGACCATAAAAGGGTGATGGTAGGGAAGACTTACGACTCCAGTACCGAGGCTTATACGCCTCGTTCTTTCTGCTACTGCAGCTATGAATAGTTCAGGAGATGAAATAGTTTCCCAGCCCGCACTATGATGTTCTCCTATCCATGCCTCATCATATCCCAGCTTATCTAGCCTCCCAGCTTATCTAGCCATTGAATCAACTCCATATCTCTCTCTAAGGCCAAAGTTGGATTTTCACCCACCTTATGGAAAGGAGCCAAAAATATACCAAACTTCATCTTTTCAGGTAGATTCATATCACATATCCTCCGCACTTCATTAATCTTGATATTTCATAATATATGAGATCATATGGGAGTGCCTTAATCATGACAAATAAACCCGCGCATCGTTTTTTAATGACGGATGGGCTGATTTTAAAAGATCTCTAAGAATAATTTTTGAAACCTAAATTTTTTTACGGCTGGTGGATTGCATTAACCGCTTTGGTGGTGAATGCTGTGATTTCTGCACCCGCATTTGGGGCAACAGGACTTTGGATCGATTCCCTGGAGACTGAATTTGGGTGGAGTCGTACTCAACTATCTATCGCTTTTTCCCTTGGCCAACTTGAAGGAAGTGTCGCCGCCCCTTTTGTTGGCTACCTAATCGACAAAATTGGTGGTAAGAAAGTAGCCTGCATCGGGGCAATCGCTTCATCCGTGGGATTTCTTTGTTTGAGTCAAACAGTTCCAATAACTGAATCCAGGGAAAATTGGCTCGACCCGGCTATATTTTACATTTCATACGTAACAATAATGTTCGGTGTAACTTTAGGTGGTTGGATACCGATGACGGTAATCATAAACAATTGGTTTGCCAAACACAGAAGCTTAGCTATGTCGATCGGATCTGTCGGCTTCTCAATCGGCACCTTCGCCATTGTTCCCTTTTTGGCCATCTTGATTGAATCGGAAAGTGTCGGCTGGAAAACGACAGCACTAGGACTTACTCTATTTTTTCCTCTCCTAATATTTCCCATCACAAGAATAATTAAAAACACTCCAGAAGAAATTGGAGAGGTTCCCGACGGAATAGAAGCTACATCGACTGTCAACAGCATCCCAGATCAATCTGTGGAAATAGGATCAAATGATTTTTCTTTGAAAGCTGCTTTACAGGAAAAAGTGTTTTGGTACATAGCAATCGGCCACGGAGCTTCTGCAATGCTTACTTCCACTATGATGGTTCACTTGATCTTAGCATTTAAACATCAAGGCATAAGTCTACAAACGGCGGCATTTATTTGGGGGCTGGCTATGGGAGTCGGCGGGGTGTCACAAATCTTAGGTGGATTCTTAGGAGATAGGACAAAAAAACATGTTGCTGTTTGTATTTTTGGTTGTATCCAAGCCATAGGAGTCTCCCTTGCTGTCTTGGTCACAAACACAGGAACGGCATTAATATTTGCAATCGTCTATGGAATAGGGTTTGGGGCTCGTGCCCCAATAACTACTTCTATGAGAGGTGATTATTTTGGTCGTAAGGCGTTCGGCAAAATAATGGGAGTTTCTGCCATGTCCATGATGCTTATGACCATGTTTGGTCCAATTTTTGCAGGAAGGCTCTTCGACCTCCAAGGAAACTATCAAAATGGTTTCTTGATCTTGGCCTGTTGCGGTTTCATAGGAAGTCTAATTTTCCTATTAGCAAAAAGGCCGGTTCTCCAAAAAACAGGTTAGACGAAAACACAGTATGGAATTATGTTACGGCTACGATGCCCGGCTGGTTTTCCTAATCTAATATTCCCAAATCTCTAAATATAACTTGAGTTCCTTCCAAATCTGATAGGTCTTCTATAGTCAACTTTGGCTTATGGAGATCAGCTAAGGGGGTGAGTAACATGTGAGTTTTTATTCCTTCAACAACTGGGTATTCAAATATTTGCCCAGTGAAATATTGCTGAACAACTTTTGAGGTCAGAAAGGTAAGAAATTTTTCCGCGTTAGCCCGATTTTTCCCGGTATCGACTATTCCTGCTCCGGCTACCATTATCAAACTGCCGGGTCCGCCATCACTCAAATAAAGATTACGAGCATTAAAGCTGTCACCTTGTTCTGAAATAAAACGATGCAAGTAATAATGATTAACCAGTCCTATGCTTATCTCCTCCGCAGCAGCTGCCGCCACTTGGGGCGTGTTCTTCGGATAAACGATGGGTTCATTGGCTAACATATCCGTCAACCATTGCCGAGTTTTTTCTTCTCCCCAGCTAACCCTCATTCCAGTAATCATCGTCTGGAATGAGCTATTTGTGGGGGCCCATCCTATTTTGCCTTTCCATTTAGGATCTGTTAAATCATCGAGGGACGTCGGTAAGTCACCGGAGGGAATTGTAGCTGTATGGACCAAGGTCCTAGCCCTACCAGATATACCGAGCCATTTACCGTCATTTGGCTTCGCCCAATCAGCAACCCTGTCTGTTATGGTATCGGGAAGTTCTATGAGCCGTCCTTCTTTGGCTAGAAAACCCAACCCCCCGGGATCTTGTGCGAAATACACATCAGCAGGGCTGTTGGAACCCTCTTCAAGAATCATGGTAGCAACCGGAAATGTTTTGCCATATTTGACCTGTATGTCTATCCCGGTCATTTCTTCAAACTGTGCGACTATGTTACCAACAAGACTTTCAGACCTCCCGGAATAGAGAATTAATTCCCCGGGATCAAGATCTTTTACTGTGTTTTCGACTACGGGGGCTTCCAGGGTTTTTACAATTTCTTTCTCGATTGTCACCCCTACAGGCACCTCTTTCACTACTTCTGTGGTGCAAGCCGTAAATACTGCGGTAAGAGTTAGTATGACCAGCGTCATTGTAAAAATGTTCCTATTGATGATCACCACTTACTCCTTATTTGTTCTGTTATCCCATGACATTATTTAACCTTTATAATACTAATTAATACACAATGTCTGCTAATATTATTTATTTCGTATATATATCTTATATAAATAAGTATTAGCTAAGTAAAATAATTAGTATGCACGATAAGATAGTTTAGACAATATGAAACAGTAGTGTCAATAGGTGGAATCAAATAACTAATATTAGTATTTTAATACTGTTTTACCTAAGGTTAAGGAGGTATGAAAGAGCCAAATGAGAGATATATTATTCCGCTATATACGCCAAGTTTAGGATCCTAGTCTAGAACCATGCCTAGATACTCTCCTACCCAACTGTAATTAATGGTTTTGTTTTCATATGAAATCCCATTTACTTTAACGTTAATCCTAGAGAATTTATCCATACACCCATCCAGCCAACACACCTCCTGAGTAAATGCCTTTGTGAAAACTCTAGGAAAGATTGGATATGGTTCCTTGGGTCCGATTATTCCCTTTTGGGGTTAGTGTCATGGTTAGCAGATTCCCGTTTTTCCTACCAAAGTTAGTAGGATGACCAAGCAACTCGCTCTTTATACGTACGGAATGATTAATTCACAGGACGTTGTAGTACGAAAGAATATAAATATTAATACATGTACATGTAATTGCGATCGTTACCACCAAACCTAAAGGAACGATACTATGAAAATGTTTTCGTTCGACCATTGATAACGAATGATAGCCGAATAAAAAAATTGCCAGAAAGCTAAAAGCCCATACTAGAATTGCCGTCCAAAACAATATTTCAGGATTTGAATGGAACAAGGAATGATCTGCAACGACATTGTTTCTATAATAAAAACTTGCGTGCAAAAATATCGAAGACGAAATGAATGGTAAGCACCCCAGTAGTCCTTTGGTTATCGATTTATCTTTTACAACTTCAGGAGGAATATTTATTCTATCCCGATCATCCATCAATTTTTGGGATTTTTGCCGTTTCATAATATTTTAATTATTGTGTGCATTTATGGTTTTTGTAAGCCTGTGATAACGTTTAACAAGAATCATCAGAACATCCAGCAAGAGCATTGAAAATTTGAACATCATCATCCTATCAGCTATATGGGCAGTCGCATCGTATTTCATTGGGACCGTTTCTGTGGGAGACTTGATATCAAAATTAAAAAATGTCGATATTCGTTCTGTAGGAACGGGTAATCCTGGTGCCTCAAATATTTATGCAGAGGTCGGACCCATATATGGAGTTGGGGTTTTTTTTATAGATGTAGCCAAAGGTTTGATAGTCACTCTCCCAGTGATTTTTTTCAAGTACCCAACCTGGATTGCAACTATTGGAATTATCTTCTTCCTTATAGGACATATGATTATACGGCCATGGGGAAAACCCGGGGGGATCGGAATGGCCACCACTATGGGGGCCGGGATTGTTCTACTCCCGGTCGGCGCCTTAATAGCAGTTTTACCTTCTTTCTTGATATTAATAATTACAAGAAGACCTGCATACACCGGTGTTTTCGCTTTTGTATCCACAATAATTGCCGGATGGCTGGTACATTTTGATTTGATCGCCACAACGACTGTAATCATCTTAGCTGGCGCGGTGTTAGTTAAATTTCAATTCCAATACAGGGAGTTAAACCCCCACCAATGAAACCACAATGCCCAGTCCTAAAAAGGATTTCAAAGTCCACAGAGTAATTCTTATCCAGTTTGTGTTGATTAATCTTTTGGACAGAAGATTCGGTTTGCTGGAAACGCCAACAATGTATTTACTGACGTTCCCAAGGCTTCCGCAAGTTTGAATAAAGCTGCCATAGTTAGATTTTGTTTACCGTTTTCAACCAGGCTTATATAGGCTCTATCAACCCCTGCAAGAACCGCTAATTCACCTTGATTCATACCTTTGGCTCTTCGAATCTCCAAAACTTTTCCACCTACACCTAGAAGTGTATCCTGTAATGACAAATTGCCTGCCCCTATTCCCATAGCATCCTGCAAAACTGTTAGCCCCGTAGCAAAATTGTCTACAATGACCGCCTTCCCGATTTCACCACTAAATCCTTTGAAAGCGGGCCCGCCCAAAATTACAAAGGGTGGATTGTCCAAAGATTCGATGGTTGAAACAGCGTCCTCTACGCTCATAATATTACCAGGTAAAACTACAGAAAATGCAACGACATCTACCTCAACTTCTTCGAGGTAGATGGCCAGATCTTCTGCGGGGATATCCACCCCTATATATTCAACATCCCAACCTTCAAGAAATAGCAAATTGGCGAAAATTTTTGCCCCTATCCAGTGGTTTTCACCTGAAGGAGATGTTACCAGCGCACGAAGACCGTTAATCGAGAGTCGTTGGGATTTTTGGACCACCATATTTATAAGACCATCCACAATTTGGCTGGCATGATGTTCATGAGCGATGGTGATTCGTCCTCCATGCCATAACTCTCCTAGATCCACCATTACAGGAATTATAACTGAATTATATATAGAGGCTGGTGTACAGTTATAACGCAATGCCTCCTCAATCACCGAGACACTTCCAGTCCTATCAACTGAAGTTAAATGGTTCAGCAATCGCCCTTTAAAGCGGTTCAATAAAACAAAATCATCATTATTGCGACGAGTCATAAATCCTACCCCCGAAACGCATTTGTATAACTTTTCTTCTGTAAGCGAAGATCCTTACTAATATGTTTTTTATTATGTATTTGTGAGCTATCCTACCCAAAATCCAACCTGGTACCCTATAAAAAACTTTGTCTTCCATCCGACAAGTAGAAACCCCTTCCGTAACTATACGGTGTTGGTGCCACCACAGGCTGTATGGACCCTTCTTTTGGTAATCCACAAATAAATTATCTGGCACCCAATTAATTATTTCTGTCCTCCATTTAATTGGAAAGGGACCCAGATTGATTTTGTATTCGAATTCTGAACCTTTATTCATATCGGATGAGGATTCAGTTATATGAAAATCCATCCAATCCGGGGTGGCCAGTCCCAAGTTAAGAGGAGAGGAAAAAAATTCAAAAGCCTGTTTTGAACTTACCTCTAATTTTACGGAGGTCTCAATTTTATATTGAGCCTGAGTAAGTTCAGGTACATTTTCAACTGTATTCCCAGGGTATTTTTCCTGTGTATTTACTGTGGTGATGCTGACCGCTGTGGGAGAACATTCCTCTTTCAAAGCATGTACTAAATCTCCGTGAGCAAACTGAAACTTTTTTTCCTGCAAAAGAGTTGGGTAAGCTTTTTGACTACTCGTTAAGACTTTTTCTCCCTCTCCAAAGACAAGTCTCAAACATAATCTAGGTAATCTGATAAGTATTTTGGCTCCCAGGATAGGAGCCAAGGCTTTTGCAAAATTTTTACCGGTCACTGGCCTAGGTGACGTGCAATTTATCGGGCCAGATATACTTTCATCATTGATCGTAAGATCTATGATCCGCAAAAGATCTAAATAATGAATCCATGGAACCCATTGGTTACCACTGCCAATGTAACTCCCAATACCCATTTCAAATGGTAATGACAACTGCTTCAAGAACCCACCTTCCCTTCCTAAAACCAAACCAATCCGCAAAGCGCACACTCTAGTATCAAAATCTTCAGCCTTAAAAGCTGTTTTTTCCCATAGATCGCAAAGATCAGCCAAAAATCCTTCGCCTTTTTCTGAGGATTCTGTAATTTCTTCACCAAATCGGTTTCCGTAATAACCAGTGGCGCTAGCCGACACCAGAACCGATGGAGGATTTTCGCACTCCCTCATAATTGCTACAATTCTTTTTGTAACGCCAACTCTACTATCAAAAAAGTCTTTTTTTTTGGCTTTCGTCCACCTAGAGGGAGCCAGTGGACGCCCAGTCAGATTAAGTATTACCTCAGAGTCTTCGAATTCTGCGATCAACTCTCTATCAGTGCTTCCAAAACTGATCAACTTTACGTCAGTTCCAAGTTGTTCCGCCGCTTTATTTACATCTCGAACCAGTGCGGTAAGGACATGACCTCTTCCTTTTAAAAAAGAAACCAATGCCTTGCCAATAAATCCTGTAGCACCAGCGATGAGTATATTCACCAAAAAGTTCCACTACATTTGCTTAGTATGCCAAGAAAGGCGTATCTTGGCGCATTTTAAGTTCATATAATTGTATTATAACACAATTATATGTATTATTAAATTTACCTCTGTATTAGCGTGATCAGGAGATGTTTAGAATGCCAATCACATCCGTATTCTTTCTAGTGAACCTGGTGGGGGGGGTAGCGGTTTTGGGTTCTTATTGTGCTGGACTATATCTATATCCTGAACATCGAACAGCCCTATGGGGAGGCGTCGCAGGGAATTGGAAAACCTTGTTTACTACCTCTATGTTTTTTGCTGCTGCCGGCTATCTCGTTTTCTGCTACACAATGACGATTTCAGATGGAGCTAATGAGTCTTCATTCTTAGGAAAATACACCTTCATCATCCTCGCCGCCGCCTTTTTGTTCTCAGCCTCCGTATGGATGCCAGCTACATTACAGTACCTCGATACTAAAAATGAAATATGGTGGATTGTCTCCGTGACATCACTGTGGATAACAGCTGCTTCTTTGACATATTTGGGGCTGGCCTTCAATGCCACTGAATTTCCTCACGTGAATCTGTTCCAAAATTCAGTGACATTGATAGGAATAATTTGGATAACGTGCCATTGCCTAGTATTTGACGCAATCATTTGGGCAGCCAAGTTCCCATAAAACATATTTGTTCCATATAGAGGTAAAAATGGCCCCAATATACAAATCTAAAATGGATTCTTTTGTAGCCAAACAATTACCCAAATAAAAAACGGTGACCAACTACTATATTGAATCAATGTTTGAAATTTTTACACCTGATCAAATAGTTGAACGTACTGGTTTGACTTCGGATGAGGTCATAAATTCTTTCAGATTATCATTGAGAAAGGAATCTTTGACGGAACAGTACTCGGAAACATGCGAGATAAGAGTTGAAATGTTTTCTGCCCACTGGTCGAAGAATTATGTCGTTGGCTCTTGGTAACGAGACGAAAAGGGCCACGTTGACCCTTTCAAAAACATACTCTCAGATTTCGGAGTTGATAGAATTTGATTTCCGATCAGATAAATTAAGCAAAAAGCACCACAGGCTACAAGTTACACCATGAGGCAGGTTTTAGTCCGATAGGTTTAACTACATATGGGATGATGCAAGAGTGTATTACCGATAATCAGTACGGACTTTTCTATCTCCATGCTCTCATTTTCAAAGAAATGTTGGATGCAATCGGCACAAAAGCTTCCCGAAGGCAGGATTTAAACTAGAGCCTCTTCTAAGTCTTTTAATCTCAGTCCCGTAGCTCTATAAAAACCTTTTTTTAAATTTTCCCTTGAATGAGCCGCAGTCAATGTTCGAGTGGGTCCTGAAATATTCACGCAAGAAGCATAGGGTTGGATCGTACCAGACCCCTTTTCTGGAAATCGTGATAACAAAGCACGATTCATGATTTTGTATTTGATCTTAAATGACGTCTTATCCAAGGATTTAATTAATTCCTCTCTGTATTCTGGTCTAGGAATTGCCGCCAATGTTTTGATGGGTAAATAATTAGTCTTACCACACATCAAACAGCTGATTTCTTCAGACCTCGATATCATTTTACCTCCGCAATGTGAACAGTCGGAAGCGCGTGTCGTCAATTTAATGCTATTTTCTATCAAGGGAGTTTCTCTAAAGTATTAATACATACACTTTTCACCAATTTGGCAAATATGTCAAATATGATGTAATAAAGTACACATACCCCTAGTTAGTCATACATCAAAAGTAGATTACCACTCATAAAAACAAATTGTAAATCATTTAGTGAGAGAGTTTTTTACAGAAGAAAGAATATGTTCAGGGACCTGCTCAATATATGACTCTTTGCCTAAATCTGGTGTCGGAGGATTAGGTATTGGCTGCAAAATAACATATTCAAATTCAATGTCTAGTTCCTTGCATTCTTCCAAAATTCGAACTATCTGATTGGCAATCTGATGAGCGTCACCTCTTAGACAGAAGGCGTCGGCGTGCCTCTCACTTAAAAACCCTACCGCCCGTCCACTTTCAATTAAATCAGGTGCGTGGTGAAAATCAGGCCAAACTTTTCCTTGTTTTTTTAATTGTTCCGGGTGAGGACCTTCCCAGCCCAGGCCGATATTATTCAGTAGCATTGGCGAGTATTCGTAGTATCCAGCGGCCATAGATTTAGCCATCAAAAGAGAGGACTCTTCGTCTTCATAAAATACCGTATGGAAAACCGCTCCGATTTTTACTGCATTTGGGTCACGATTAGATTTTGAGGCTCCTAATCTTATTCTCTCAACTGAGGTCGCAATATTCCCAATATCAGTTCCGACTCTTATAAAGACCCCATCTGCACAAGAGCCTGCCATTTCCAAAGTTTTGGGGCCTCCTGCTGCAAGCCATATTGGTACCTCTTGGGGAAATGGCAATCTGGCAGGTTGTACTGCTCCTACATCTACGGGTTCCCCATTTAATAATGCCCTCATCATGTGAACACTAGATTCCAGCTCCTTAATCCGGGCAGGGCGAAGACCAGCTAATCGCACGGCTGTATCTCCTATACCCATGGTCAAAATAGTCCTATTGGGAGCTAATTCAGCCACCGTAGCTATACTCGAAGCTGTTACCGAAGGATGTCGAGTCACTGGGTTTGCTAGCAATGTACCAATGGTTATTTCTGACGTAGATTGAGCCGCAGCTGAAAGCAAAACATACGTGTCTCGCCGCCGTAATTGAGAATCGGGAAGAAATGCGCAATCCCAACCTAGTTTTTCTGCCCTCGCTACATCAGTGGCAAAAGCCGATATTGAGCTTGTGTCGTTTCTGTTCAAGCCAAATTTTGGTATGTGGATACCCATTAATAAGCCTCCTCGGATTCAAAACTTTACTCGGATTATAATGTCAGATGAATTTACTTATCATTAGTGGTAAGAATTACTACACTAAGTATCTCTTGGAAAGGGTAAGCAATAACGTGGCAAAATCTGAACTAGCTTTAAGCGGGATAAAAGTATTAGATATTAGTAATGGCTACGCCGGGGGTTATTGCACCAAGTTGTTAAGAGACCTCGGGGCCGATGTTATTAAAGTCGAAATACCGAAAATTGGTGATATATGCAGGTCTTTTGGTCCATTCTTTAACAACGATCCGAACATAGAAACGAGTGCGCCGCACCTATACCTTAATGCAGGTAAAAAAAGCATCACCTTAGATGTCACAAATCCAGAAGCCAAAGATGTTTTCTTAAAATTGTGCGCTGAGTCAGACGTACTTGTTGAAAATTTCAAACCGGGACTAATGGGTCAGATGGGATTTCAATACCAAGAATTATCCACATCAAACCCAGGGTTAATAATGTGTTCTCTAACCTATTTCGGACAATTTGGCCCATACAGCAACTTTGAAGGTTCAGACATTGTGTCGTACGCGATGAGCGGCTACATGTACCTGACTGGAGACGAGGATAAAGAACCAATGAAAGCTGGCGGTAGACAAGCTGAGTACCAATGTGGATTAGCCGGTTCAATGTCCATAATAGCTGCTCTCATTGCCAGGTCACTATCGGGCCATGGAGACCATATAGATGTTTCAGCAACTGAAGCTCTAACTAGTACCTTTGATGGAGTCGCTTATTTCCAGACCTATCATAAAACCGGTTCTGACCCAACTAGGGCTGGAACCAGACTCATAACTCGAGAACCAACAGGAGCCTATCCATCTACTCTATTACCTTGCAAAGATGGATGGGTACATGTCCACTATTCTCCCAGTAATCCAGAGGGTATAGGTTTCCTGACAAGAAACGAACGATTAGCAGATGATGAGATTATGAGTAGAATGAGAGAACACGCTGATGAGATTGATGACCTTATAACCGAATGGTTGCGAGATCACACGCGTGAGGAGGTTCAAACTCTAGCTCAAGAAGTAAGAGTACCCTTCACTATGGTCCAGTCAATTGAGGAAACCATGTCAGATCCCCAAAATAAGCACAGAAACTTCTTTGCCCCAATAGAGCATGAAGTAGTAGGTAAAATGTCCTACCCTACCTCTCCATTTCGGCTAAAAACAGCTGAATGGGAAGCATTACCTGCTCCGATACTTGGTCAAAATAATCATCAAGTATATGAAAAAGATCTAAAACTCCTCGCCTCCAAAATAGCTGGGCTGAAAAGCAAAGGTGTTATGTAAATGGCAACCCCCACTCCCTTATCCAACATCAGGGTTGCTGACCTTACCAATGTTATTGCTGGCCCCGTAGCAACCCGAATACTGGGCCATATGGGCGCTGAAGTACTAAAAGTGGAACTGCCTTGGGGAAGGGCCATTGGCAACATTGCTATGCATGGTGACGAGGGAGAAGGCAGAGCATATAACAAGGTTGGGACATTCAATGAAGTAAACAGAGCCAAGAAAAGTATGGCTATAGATTTGACACACACTACAGGTAAGAAATTGTTCAAGGAAATAGTAAGTGTCAGTGACGTAGTGATCCAAAACTACAGTCCAAGAGTCATGGGAAATTTAGGTCTCGCATATGAAGATCTTAGAGCGGTAAGGCCGGATATAATAATGGTATCTATGCCGGCTTTAGGACTTGAAGGGCCGTGGAGCAATTACATTTCATTCGGACCAGGTACAGATGCGTTGGGAGGGCTATCTTCGATAACAGGATACAAAGATGGCCGGCCTCACAAGCCAGGTAATTTCTATGCGGATCACAATTCTGGATTTCATGTAGCCACTGGAATAATGGCAGCTCTTTTCCGTAGATACAAAACAGGTGAAGGGCAGCACCTAGAGATCGTCCTCAGAGAAGCAACAATGTCAGTGATTGGTGAGTATTTCATAGAGTACCAATTCACCGGAAGAGAACCGAAAAGAATCGGTAACGATCATCCAGTCTTCTTTCCACATGGAATATTCCAATGTAAAGGTAATGATTCCTGGATTGCTATCTCAGTTGAGTCATATCAGGAATGGCAGGCATTGTGCGAAGTAATCGGGTCCTTTGAATTGAAAAATGACAAAACCCTATCAAAAGTGAGTTCGAGGAGATTAAATAGGGAAAAAATAGAATTAGAAATAACTAATTGGACTAAGAGACAAACTAACATGGAAGCTATGGATTTAATGCAATCCACCGGTATACGCGCTGGAATTGTGGCTAAAGCCTCTGACATACTCTCTGATGCTCACGTCTCTGAAAGAAATTATCTAGACACTGTTGATCATCCAGATGCAGGTGAATATACTAGCCCAGGCCTGCCTTTTAAATTCACTCGATCATCGACCAATTTGGGTGTGAGAGCTCCGATGTTCTCTGAGCACAGTCTGCCTATACTTTCCGACTTACTCGCAAAAGATATTTCAACGATTGAGTCGCTTATCGAAAAAGGCACCACCCCACTTGAACCGATCGATAGGGTCTACTCATAGATAAAAATTGACGTATTTTACATCAAATTCGATACAATAATTCATATCATTTAAATCTCACCCAAACAAAGGGAAGAAACAGTGGCTTTAATATTTGAAAAACGAAATAAGATTGCCTATTTAACCATTAACAGGCCAGAAGCTATGAACGCTATGGACCCAGAAACATACAGCGAATTATCTCAGGCTTGGATAGAAATTAGAGACGATCCAAATATCTGGTGCGCGATAATCACTGGTGCAGGAGACAAAGCATTCTCAGCAGGAGCAGATTTGAAAAAAACTATCCCAAGAAATCCTGAAAAATGGGAGTTATGGCAAACTCAGGACGAGCAAATTCTGAACAGGGGTTTGGAAGTATGGAAGCCTGTAATAGCTGCAGTCAACGGATACTGCCTAGCAGGCGGAATGACACTCTTAATGGCAACAGACATCAGGCTAGCAACAGAAAATGCCTCATTCGGCCTTTCTGAGGTAAAAAGAGGCATTTTACCCGGTAATGGTGGCACCCAAAGAGCATTAAGACAATTACCCTACCCTGTCGCCATGTGGATATTGCTAAGTGGAGAACGTTTATCTGCAGAAGAAGCCCTTAAATACGGCTTGATAAACGAAATAGTCTCCGCCCCAGAACTGATGAGTGAAGCGGAAAAACGAGCATCAATAATCTGTGAGAACGGGCCTTTAGCAGTCAGAGCTATCAAAGAACTGGCAGTAAAAAGCCAATACATGCAGCTAGAACAAGGGCTTAGAATGGAAGTAATGATGCAATCTCTCTTAAAAACCACAGAAGATGCCGTGGAAGGCCCGAAAGCTTTCACAGAGAAAAGAAAGCCGATATTCAAAGGGAAATAACATTAACTAAGGTACCAAACCAATATGACAGAAAGATATGAACTACCTGAGGAATTACGACTAACAAGAAACCTAGTCAGAGATTTCAACAAAAATGAAATATTACCCTTGGAACGAGAAATCCCTCACGATTCCATAACCATCCCTGAAAACGATTTTTTAAGGCTTTCCCAGAAAACTAAGGAAATGGGTCTATGGTGCTTAGGTGTTCCTGAAAAACATGGTGGGGCAGGTCTTTCTTTATTTGCAAATGCAGTCATTACCGAGGAAATGGTTCAGCATGCTGCCGGTCTCTATTGTCCCGCGTATGGAACAATGGGTGATGCCCCTCCCGAAATTATATGGGCTGGAGACGAATATCAGATAAAAAAATATGGCCTCCCCACTGTGGAACACAAGTTAAAAGGATGGTTCGCCATTACAGAACCCAGTGGTGGCTCAGACCCGGCCAGAGCCATACAAACCCATGCTGAAAGAGATGGGGACGACTGGATCATAAATGGAAGTAAGATATTCATAAGTGGATCCCCATGGGGGGATTGGGGAATTGTGTTCGCACGGACGGACCCGGAAAGCAGGAGAGGGATAACAGCCTTCATAGTGGAGAATGATTGGCCCGGCCTTACAGTGGAACCGGTACCTGTAATGAGAGCCTATTATCCTGGCCAGTTGTTTTTTGATGATCTACGGGTACCAAGTAAAAACGTATTAGGTGAAGTCGATGGAGGATGGGATCTACTTGCAAATAAATTATTGGCCAGAGCCCGAATACCATATTCAGCATCCAACTTAGGCGTAGCTGTTGCCGCCCACAAAATGGCAGTGGAATATTCAAAAACAAGGGAAACTTTTGGGGCCCCATTGGCATCCCGACAGGCAATTCAATGGATGCTAGTTGATAGTGAAATAGAAATAAGAGCTTGTCGGTGGCTTGTTTGGGAAGCTGCCTGGCAATTCGATAATGGAGAAGACTTCAGACAAGCAGCTTCTGTAGCTAAGATACATTCTGCTGAAACCTTGGGTAATGTAGTTGACCGAGCGATACAAGTTCACGGAGGAATGGGTGTAACGGAATGGCTCCCCTTAGAACGATGGTACAGAGAGGCGCGAATCCGCAGAATCGGAGAAGGACCAACTGAGGTTCAAAAAATGGTTATCGCTAGGGAACTTTTGAACCCTGGTGGGGTCCATGCATAGCACTGTCCATTGAACATATTTTTTGACACCGATTACACAATATTGGGAGTCGACGGGTCACTCAGGCCCCATGTAGAAGAGTTATTTCACTACCTGACCCGTAAAGATCACAATATTTATATTTGGTCCGGCAATGGTATTCGCACAAAGGATATAGAAAAACATCAATTGTCTAATTTCGTAACAGGATATTTTGAAAAACCCGTTCACGATTATTGGGCAAATACCTCCAAGTTGCCCACAGAAGATCAGCCCAATATGGTCATCGACGATAATCTGGAAATTGTTGCTGTTTTGGGGGGGATCTGGGTAAACCAATACTACTTCCCTAACAAAGCCGATATCGAGATGAAAGCAGTGAAGGAAATAATTGCGGAAATCGAATTATCAGGCACTTCGGAAGATCCACGGTTTCGAAAACTCAAATTCTAAAACGACAATCTTGCTGACGCTCTAGAAAATATCGATATCAGGAAACGATATCGATTAACTTCATCATAATCCAACCAGCCACCGACATTAAGGCGACGAGAAAAAGGGATAGCCCGAACATATAAATATATTTCATATTTTTATGAATCCCTTTTCTTTTCCAAACTGACTAAGACCTGAGTAGAACTTCAAGGATGCAAAAAACCCGTCTATCTAAAAGAGGACATTACCTCTTCAGACAACCAATCCATTTTCTCCAATGATTTATTCAAGTCTGCAGATCGGGTGTCCAAAACGATATGACTCACACCTAAGTTCTCATACTCTTTTATGTCAGCCACTATTTGTTCCGGATTCCCAGAAAACCGTCGTCTGTTGCCGCCGAAAGAATTTTCTTTGTCATACACCGGCGCTTTTAAAACTATGGATATTTCCGATCGGTTTCTCCCGATTTTCTCACAATATGAATCCATATAATCTATCTCAACTGCCATTTCTGAAGGTTCAAGTGGAGAAGCTGGGTTAGCACCTACAGGATGCCATGCATCTGCCATTTTAACTACTCTTCGAATAGCTGCTCTACTTTGACCTCCCACCCAAATCGGGGGGCCTGGTTTTTGTATTGGCTTGGGAGAGAATTGAAGCCGTTTGAAAGAATAGAACTCTCCGTCATAGGAAGGCTCCTCCTCACTCCACAATTCCTTGAAAATACTTATATATTCGTCAGTAACCTTGCCACGGCGATTAAATGGAGGTGTATCCAAGGATTCAAATTCCTCTTCAAGCCAGCCAACACCTACTCCTACAACTAATCTCCCCCCAGAAAGCACATCTATGGTAGATAACATTTTGGCTGTTAAGACGGGATTCCTATGAGGAACAATCATCACGCTAGTTACAAGTTTCGCTTTGCTTGTAATCCCGGCGAGAAATGCCAGCTCCGTAATCATTTCTAAATGCTCTCCAGAACTATCCCATGGCACCTCTGACCCAACAGAGTACGGGTACTGGGATTCCGGGTTTATCGGAGCTATCACGTGATCGCCCGCAACCATTGAATCAAACCCTATATTTTCAGCGTGAGAGGCAATTTCCAATATTGGATCTCTCTTAGCAAGTGGCCCATGAGTCGGCAAATAAAATCCAAATTCCATTTTCATTCCCTTTTAAATATATTTATAAAGTTAAATTGATTTTCAAGAATTTATGAACCAAATCATTGAAAAACTCCGGTCGTTCATAATAAACAGAATGCCCAGCTCGATCTACCATGATGAATTCCGAATGGGGGATTAACGAGGAAGCTATTTCTATAGTTTTAGGGTGGACTAATTTGTCTTCTCTTCCCACCATAAAAAGCATTGGTATTCCCAGGTCCCTGAACCTGCCGTCAGTAGAACCACTGTGATTTGGCCTGGGGGCAAGAAAATCCGGACTATGTCGTGGATTCATCCTCATGATCTGCCTATACAATAAAGATTTCTCAGGAAATTGTTCTGAAAATTCAGGAGATAGGGCCTTGATTGCCCCTTCCGGTAAAAAAGGAGGCGATGCTTTGTGTTTTCTCCGCACTTCCCTGGACTCTTCATTATCCGATCCTCCATTAGTACCAGAGAGGACTAATGCTGACACACGTTCCGGGTTTCTAATTGCGAATACTGATGCAGTACGACCTCCCATGGAATGGGCCACAATAGCCGTTTTCTCTATACCAAGATGGTTGAGCAAGCCTTCTAAATCATCTGCAAAGGCAGTTCTTCCTTTTGGCTCAGACTCATCTGGCGTCCTACCAAAAGTCCTATGATCGAAAATGACACATTTATAGTGTTTGGAAAAGTAGGGGATTTGTTGCCACCAAGATATGTGATTACCTCCTGAACCATGAGCAAAGACAACTGGAGGCCCCTCCCCGTGTACCTCATAGTACATTGAGACTCCATTTACATCCGCAAAAGCCATTGTTCTCCTTTTGGAAAGTTTTAAATAACCACTATTCCCTTACACCTGTTACCCCGCCGTCTATGACCAACTCTATGCCAGTGACAAATGAGGATTCATCAGAGGCAAGGTATAAAACCCCGTAAGCAACGTCAATTGATTGCCCAATACGGCCAAGTGGTATAGATCCAACTCTTGATTCTGGATCAACAGAATTCGTGACCGATTTAATCATGTCTGTATTAATTGGTCCGGGATGGACAGAATTGCATCTTATGTTTTCAGAGGCGAATCGCCCGGCAGTAGATTTAGTTAGAACTCTCACAGCTCCCTTAGATGCCGCATATGCCGGTGAAGAAAGTGGCCGACCCACAATGCCTGCTATTGAGGAGATGTTCACGATAGACCCACCTCCGGCTCTTTGCATGGCTGGCACGGCATATTTGATCCCTAAAAACACGCCTTTGGAGTTAATCTCCATCGTTCGATCCCAATCCTCGGAAGAAACGTCAAGGTAATCTTGCGGCAATGCTATACCTGCGTTATTAACTAGGATGTCTAATTTACCGTACTCAGATTCCGCCAGGTTTATAGCTCTTTCCCAATCCTGGGAATTGGTTACATCCAAATGAATATACTTCGCATTATGACCAGCAGCCGCAATATTTTTCTCAACTTCTAAACCCAAATCATCCAATATATCTCCAAATAAAACTTGAGCCCCCTCAGCGGCAAAAAGGGCAACTTCTTCAGCGCCTTGACCTTTCGCTGCCCCTGAAACAAGGGCCACCTTACCTTCAAGCCTATTCATTGTTACCTTCCGATGAATTGTCTATACAGTTTCCCAAGTCGTAACGTCACCATGCTGATGTACCCTTCCGAAATGTTCGTTGGGATGGAAATGGCCCGCTGCTATGATCATGCCCTGTGAAACCGACCTCTCTATAAGATCACGTCTACTTCTTTCACTAGCTATCTTATCGACGTCTACTCCAGCACACCAAGATGGCTCACTTATTTGTACTTTGCTATGAATCGCATCCCCAATAATAGCTGCTTTCTGTCCGCCAGAATTCAATAAAAATGACATATGCCCAGGGGTATGCCCGGGAGTTATTAGTGAAGTTATTTCGTCAGTGACATTAAATCCATCACCGAAAAGATCCATCAAAGACAGGGCCTTCAACGGTACAACATTTTCACTTACCCAGGGAGCATTAATTAGATTCTCAGGCCTGGTGAAATAATCCCAATCTATCGATGGAACCAAATATCTCGCATTCGGAAAATACGGGCGAGGCGGATCTGAGGAAAGATCCAAATTCCAACCTACGTGATCAATATGTAGATGGCTATGTACCACGATATCAATTTCTTCTGGTTTAATACCCACCCTTCCAAGATCATTTAGGAGATCGCCCTTTTGCCCTCCTCGAGTAGCGTGCGGCCCAGGCCCTATACCTGTATCAACCAGAACTATTTTCCCTTTTGACCTTACAACAAAGCATCCATAGTAAAGCTGAACCATACCTTTATCTAAAATTTCGCTCCTGTAAGGGTCCCAGAGTGCTATGTCCACATCTGGAAAAAAATCCTCTGGAGACCGGGCAGGCGGGACCATATCCATCAGTGATAGGATCTCTAAATTGCCTATTTGTAGTTTTTCTTGCATTAAATACCCCCGACTACGCTTGCAACCAATTCTTGTTTACTCCAAGCCTGATAAACTCGCGCCGACATTGTATTCTTTTTTTGCAAGGATTTATCTAAAGGTCGACAGGGGGAGAAAATCGATATGGAAAAAATTAAAGTCGGATTCATCGGGCTAGGAAACATGGGTGGAGGCATGTCTATGAATGTAGCCAAAGCAGGCTATGACATGGTAGTTCACGATATAAACAAAGCCGCTGCAACAAACCTTCTGGAATTAGGTGCTGAATGGGCCGGTAACCCTAAAGAATTGGCAGAATCATCTGATGTAATCTTCACTTCATTACCCGGTCCAGTTGAGGTTGAAGCAGTATCAATGGGTAATGAGGGATTAATAAAAGGAGTGTCAAACGGATCCATATGGATTGATCTTAGTACCAGCTCTCCCACCCTGATTAGAGAATTATCCGAAGAATTCGAAAAGCAGGGCACTTCTGTATTGGATGCCCCTGTCAGTGGTGGTGTAAAAGGAGCTGAAACGGGTAAATTGGCAATCATGGTTGGTGGAAGCGAAAACATCTTCAATCAAATAAAGCCGATTCTAGATTCTTTTGGGGATAAAGTAAGCTATACCGGTTCTATTGGTTCTGGCAGTATCTGTAAATTGATGCACAACACCATCGGATATGGGATGCAAATGATCATATCTGAGTGCCTAACTCTTGGAGTAAAGGCTGGAGTCGATCCGGAAAACTTATTCGAATGTATAAAGAATGGAAGTGTCGGGAGGGGTAATTTACTCAATGTCACATTACCTGACACTTACTTACAAGGTAAATTTGACCCACCCAATTTTGCTCTCAAGTTAGCAAGAAAAGATGTTTCATTAGCGCTAGAGCTTGGGCGCGAATATGATGTTCCTATGGAGGCAGCAAGTCATGCTTACAATGAACTAACTGCTGCAATGAATAGAGGATGGGAAAACAAAGATTCCAGGATTAGCCTACTCCTTCAAGAAGAAAGAGCAGGCAATATCGAGGTTAGATTGGACAACTCAAAGTAGGCTCCAAAAGTAACCGGTTAATCTCCCGGCACCATTTCAGCAACCGACCCCTTAAAGGCTGGCATAATTTCCTCTGAAAATCGTTCTAATTGTTCTATTATTACAGATTTTAAGGTGCCGACTGGGTGGCTAACACTGACTCTATTCAGGCCGGGATATTTTTTCTCTAGTGATTTCAATTGTTCAATAATTAAATCGGGTGGGCCAGCAAGTACGCCGCCAGCCTCGACGGCATCCTCTATCGTTGGCAATCCAGCCTTGAGTGCTGTTTCCGGATTGCCCATAGCAGTAATCTGGTCATCACTCAAAGCTTTCACCAGTCGGAGAGGGCCAAACATTTTTAGATTTTCTTCGTAAAAATTACCGACTTCCTTCATGGCTTGCTCTTTCGTGTCCGCAATATGAAAATGGAATCCTATCGCCAAATTCTCTCCGAGTTCCGTATCCACCCCTATCCTGGAATAGGCGTCCCTAAATCCTTCTACCGCTTTATCCATAGCCCCTCCTTCAGAACTTCCTCCCCCTATAATTCCGCTCATTCCATGCTTCGCCATGAAATCCAATCCACGGGGTGTGGCACTTTGAATAGGTTGCCAGCATTCGACAGGTCGATTTACTGGTCTCGGCACCAACGTGATTTCTTTTAACTCATAGCCTCTGTAGGGAACCTCGGGCGGTATGGTGTAGTAGGAACCTTTATGGGAAAAGGAATCCTTATTAAAGGCCTCAAATATTATATCGACCTGTTCCTCAAACAAGTCTCTGTTGGCCGGTTGATCTAGAAGGGGAGAACCAAAGGTTTCAACTTCCCTAGTGTGGTATCCCCTACCAACACCAAACACTACCCTGCCTCCAGTCAGCACATCGGCAGTAGCATAATCTTCTGCAAGTCTCAGAGGATGCCACATAGGAGCAATATTGAACCCGCAACCCAATCTAATATTCTTCGTTAAATGTGCCAAATGTAATGCCATCATGAGGACATTTGGCAGACATTCGTAACCTTCAGGTTGAAAATGATGTTCAGCCATCCAAAATGTGTCATACCCACATCGGTCCATAGTTTGAGCTATTTCTGTAGCCTTATCGAAGGCTGACACAAGATATTCGTTACCAAATGTCCGGTCGTTCACAGGTGTCCCGGCATACCCAACATTTGCCAAATCTACATGTCCGGCATAAAGACTATCGAAATTGGTAATCATTCTCCCGCTCCTTGATGCTTAAGAAAATTAACTTAGACTTTGGCGAATAATACCAGAGAACCAGTTGTACTATTTCAATCAAAAAAAGTCCTGGAAAACCTTTTATGAGATCCGGAAACAAAAAAAATAGAAACTGAAGTAAAATGTCGGCCATTACCAAAACATAAGGTACTTATATGACGCTAAAAAAAATACTTATAGCTAATCGCGGAGAAATTGCAATCCGAATTGCAAGAGCCGCCTCAGACATGAATATTACGACTGTTTCAATCTATTCTGAAGATGATGCTTCATCACTTCACGTTCAATCAACAGATGAATCTTTTGGATTGGATGGGGAAGGAGTAGCCGCATATCTAGATATAGACCAAGTGGTGGAAATAGCTAAAAAATCTGGTGCAGACTCGATCCATCCTGGGTACGGATTTCTTGCAGAAAACCCTGGATTTGCAAAAAGATGCCAAGAAGAGGGAATCGTTTTCATAGGGCCAAGTTTGGAAATGCTGGAGCTATTTGGAGATAAGGGGAAAGCTAGATTAGCTGCGCAAAAGTCAAACGTACCAACACCAGCCGGACTAGAAGGTCCGATCACACTTGAATCTGCAAAAGATTTTTTTAGCAACCTTGAAGAAGGTAGCGGTATGATGCTTAAAGCCATAGCAGGAGGAGGCGGAAGAGGAACTAGAGCAATTAAGAATCCATCTGAAGTAGAAAGGTTATTTAAGCGATGCCAATCTGAAGCAAAAAGAAGTTTTGGAAATGGTGATTTATATGCCGAACAACTTGTAGAAAATGCTAGGCATATTGAGGTTCAGATAATTGGAGATAATTTTGGCAATGTGACGCATCTCTGGGAAAGGGAGTGCAGCATACAACGCCGCTATCAAAAATTGGTGGAAATTGCCCCTGCACCTTTTATTACGCAAAGTCTTCGTGACCAAATTATCGAGTCAGCTATCAACCTTGCCGTTGACGTCGGGTATTGTAATTTAGGCACCTTCGAATTTTTAGCTTACCAAAGTGGTGGATCTGAATACGACTCGTTTGTGTTCATTGAAGGAAATGCCAGATTACAGGTCGAACACACCGTTACCGAAGAAATAACAGGAATAGATATCGTGCAGTCTCAAATCCGATTGGCCGACGGGTCTACCTTAAGTGATATAGGACTTGATCCCGACAATCCTCCCTCAGTGAGAGGATACGCGATACAAAACAGAATTAACTGCGAAACTATATCTAACACAGGTCAAATAAAACCCTCCACGGGAAAAATTACTAAATATGGTGCACCCGGTGGGCTAGGGATAAGAACTGACGGATTTGGCTATTCAGGCTATGAAACCACAATGGCTTTTGATTCTCTTATTGCAAAACTCATATGCCATTCAAATTCCGACAATTTCCTTGATGCTGTAAATCGCTCAAAACGAGCATTATCGGAGTTCGACATAGAAGGAGTTGAAACCAATATCGAATTTCATTTGAACCTTCTGTCTCACCCTGAATTTATATCGGGAAATATAACCACTCTTTTCCTTGATGATAACTTGGCTGAATTAATTCCAGACGCATCATCGTCTACTGGAGCGGCCAACACTAGCCAACCACTCAAAGCCGATGAGGGATTTGCAGGAGCCAATCTAAAAACGAAGGATCCCTTAGCTCTGTTTGATTACGATCAACAAGTAAAATCTACTCAACAAGAATCAGAACCTGAACTAACAACACCACAAGGGCCAGATGGGACTGTAAATGTGGTTGCACCTATACAAGGAACTGTCATAAGCATAGACGTTGATCTAGGACAAGAAGTAACAAAAGGTCAACAATTACTAGTCATGGAAGCCATGAAGATGGAACACATGGTCACTAGCAACATCAGCGGAATAATTAGAGGTATAACAATTAATGAAGGCGATACAATTCGGGAAAATTATCCTCTTTTCCATATAGAAGAATCTGACGTATCTGTATCTTCAAAGGACCTCAACCAAGAATTGGACCCAGATTATATTAGGTCTGATTTGCAAGAACTAAATGAAAGACGATCCCACATATTTGATGAAAATAGGCCCAGTGCCGTTGACAGACGTCGAAGCAAAGGGCAGCGAACGGCTAGAGAAAACATAGCCGACCTTTGTGATCCCGATAGTTTTGTAGAATTCGGTTCTCTTGCGGTGGCAGCTCAGCGACTAAGAAGAGATGAAGATTGGCTGCGAATAAACACTCCCGCAGACGGGCTAATATGCGGGGTAGGTACAGTTAATGGCGATATGTTTACAGAAAAAGACTCTAGGTGTCTCGCAGTATCCTATGACTACACTGTTTTCGCGGGAACACAAGGTAACAGAAATCACTATAAACAAGATAGGGTCTATGAGCTCGCACACAGATTTAGATTACCAGTAGTACTGTTTGGGGAAGGTGGAGGAGGTCGTCCAGGGGATACCGATAAAATGGGAGGTATTGGAATGGATACCACCACTTTTACGACTTGGTCCAGATTAAGCGGACTTGTTCCAATGGTAGGAGTCGTCTCCGGGCGCTGCTTTGCAGGAAATACCGCCCTAGTCGCATGTTGTGACGTTATTATCGCTGCGGAAGACACCACTATAGCTATGGGCGGGCCGGCGATGATAGAAGGCGGAGGTCTAGGTGTTTATACACCTGAAGAAATAGGACCGCTGTCCTTTCAGGTGCCGAACGGGGTTGTTGATATTCTCGTTAAAGATGAAGCCGAAGGTGTAGAAGTAGCAAAAAAATATATCTCTTACTTTCAAGGTGCTACTGAAGAATGGGAAGAAAATGATCAACGAGTTCTTAGACACTCAGTTCCCGAAAATAGAAAAAGAATCTATGACATGAGATCCATTATAGAAACCATCGCAGACAAAGATTCAGTTTTAGAAATACGAAAAGATTTTGGTATAGGAATCTTCACCGCTTTAATAAGGATTGAGGGAAAGCCAATGGGATTGATCGCGAATAATCCTCATCATTTGGCAGGAGCGATCGATAGTGATGCCTCTGACAAGGCCGCCAGATTTCTTCAACTCTGCGACGCATTCGATTTGCCCATCGTAAGCCTTATGGATTGCCCCGGCTTAATGGTGGGGCCTGAAGTAGAAAAGACTGCCCTGGTTAGACATTGCGGACGATTATTCAACACGGGAGCTAATTTAACGGTTCCCATGTTTGGTGTGATAGTCAGAAAAGCATATGGCCTCGGAGTGCAAGCTATGTGCGGTGGAGGCTCACTAGTACCATTCTTTACAGTAGCATGGCCTACCGCAGAGTTTGCAGGAATGAATATTGAAGGGGCTGTAAAACTAGGTTATCGAAAAGAATTAGAAGCAATTGAGGACCCCGAGGAACGCATCAAAGAATACGAAGGGATGGTCGAGAAAAGTTATGAGAGAGCCAAAGCGGTAAACGCTGGAAGTTACTTTGGGATAGATGACGTCATAGATCCTGCAAACACTCGAAAATGGCTCGTTGCTGGTTTAAAAAGTTTACCGCCAACTCCTCCTAGAACAGAAAAAAAACGTCAATACATAGATACTTGGTAGACCAAATTTGCCTACTGAAAGCCAAAACCCTGTTCATGCCCAAGTTCTTGAAGGGGTAAAAATAATAGACCTGACTGGTCCGTCTGGTTTCTATTGCACCAAATTACTAGCAGATTTAGGCGCGGACGTAATTCGAATTGAAACCGGATCAACTGCTGAACTTGAAACTTTCGCACCTTTCTATCAAGGTAATAAAGATATAGATAGCAGTTTATATCGATGGCATTTCCATACCAATAAACGTAGTGTTGAATTGGATCTCGCTTCGCAGCAGGGTAAAGATACATTTCTTCATCTGTTGGAAGTGGCCGATGTGTTAATAACAACGGAACCACAAAATTTAGCCAATGCAACAGTAATTAAGAAAGCTGAAATACGAACCAGGTACCCACAACTTATCCATACTGTGATTAGGGCTTTCTCCTCCAGAAGTGCTTACTCAGAATACAAAGCCACAGATATTGTGGCATTGGCGATGAGTGGACTTATGGCAATTACAGGTTTCCCAGAAGACCCACCCAATCAGATGGGTGGAGAGCAGGCCTATCACATGGTTTCAATGCATGGTGCCATAGGCACACTGGTTGCCCTGCTAGACCGTGATTTGACGGGAAAAGGAAAAGACATTGAAGTATCCATGCAAGAGTGTACCTCCATGGCTACTCTTCAAACAGCAAATCTTAATTACTACATCTGGCAAAATCTAAACCGTCAACGAACCGGATTGAATCATCCATTTTCTGTCCCTGCAGCTGATGAAACCCTACCGACCTACCCAAAAACTTTATACAAATGTCTGGATGGATGGGTATCTTATGCGGCACATTTGGCGCCGCCTGGAGCGTGGGAAAGATTCTTGCAATGGCTAGAAGATCATGACAGCCAACAAGATTTAAGAGATCCCAAATATTTGGATCCAGAAATAAGACAAAAAAACCAGAATCACATAAATGAGGTCATGGCTGAGCATTGTTCAAAATTAAAAGCTCAGGAACTCTATCACTCAGCTCAAAGCTACAAGCTTCTTTGTGTCCCTGTACAAAATGCTGCAGACCTCATTGCAGACAAACAGCTTGAGGAAAGAAATTTTTTTAAGACTGTAAAACATGATAATTGCTCAGAAGATTTCATTTATCCCGGAGCACCTTATAAGTTGTCAGAAACGCCTTGGGATATTAAAAATAATGCCCCAAAGATAGGACAACATACTAAAGAAGTTTTAGATGAATGGCTCAACCCTGCAAATGCAAAGGTGAGCTATGAATAGCCCTCGTTTACCGTTATCAAATATAAGGATCGCAGATTTTGGATGGATGATAGCCGGCCCCCTAGCGACCAGAGTATTTGCCAATTTTGGAGCTGAAGTTATCAGAATCGAGTCTGGTTCCAGGATAGACGAAATAAGAGTTGTCGGGGCAAGACCGGAAGGAATTGAAAGCCCAAACGTTGCTGGGGTGTTTAACGATATTAACACGTCAAAGTTAAGCGTGACTTTAGATTTAAATACTGACGAAGGCCTTTCATTAGCCAAAAACGTAATCGAAATAAGCGACGTTGTAACTAATAATTTCAGGGGCGATAGAATGGGAAAATGGGGATTAGATTATGACAATCTGAAAAAAATAAAACCCGACATAATTGCTCTCAGTATGCCAATGATGGGAAGTGACGGACCCCATCAGGACTACGGAGGTAATGGTATAAATATTATAGCTGGGGCAGGAATTAGCAGCATAACCGGTTATCCAGACAAAGCGCCAGTTGGTACTGGATCTTTGTACCCAGATTTTAGTGGTAACCCGAATCATGCCTCTATAGCCCTATTAGCTGCTATCAGGTACAGAAACAGAACAGGTAAAGGCCAATTTATAGACCTTGCCCAATATGAATCCACCGTATCTCTGCTAGGGACTAGCATCCTCGAATACACAGCTAACGGTAAATTACCCGATCGGCCAGGAAACAGATCTCAAAATATGGCCCCTCATAACGTTTATCGTTGCAAAGGCATGGATCGTTGGTGTGCCATAGCAGTTAGCACTGAAGAAGAGTGGCAAAACTTAAAAAAAGGTCTGGGCGAGCTAGAGTGGATGAATCAACCTAAATTCGCAACCTTTAATCAGCGCAAAGCAAATGAAGAAGAATTGGACGAAGGCATTAGTAATTGGACTTCGGATAAAGATGCATACGAGGTAATGAACCTACTACAATCCCACGGTGTACCCGCTGGCGTGGTTCAAGATACTGAAGACTTACTTAAACGGGATAAAAGTTTCACTGACACTCACGTTATCGATATGCCACACCCAGAAATCGACTCAATGAAGGTTCACGGTGAGACGATTTCAATGTCTGGTGTCACACCCAAAGTTGATAGGGCCCCGCTACTAGGAGAGCACACTGAATACATTTTAGGGGACCTTTTAGGAGTAGCTGAATCAAAAATAGATGACTTATATGTTTCGGGAGTACTTAAATGAATAAGGAGATAGTGATGGCAAACAAACTGGACGGCGATGTAGCTATAGTGACAGGGGGAAACAGCGGGATAGGCGAAGCAACTGCCCACCTGTTTGCAAAAGAAGGGGCGAAGGTTGCGATCTTAGCTAGAAGAGAGAAAGAAGGAAAAGAAGTCGAATCTGCTATAAAAGCTTCCGGTGGAGAAGCCACATTTTTTCAATGTGATGTAGCGGAAAGAGGCCAAGTAGATGAAGTAGTCGAAAATGTTGTCTCAACATACGGAAAAATAAGTGTTCTCTTTAACAATGCAGGAGGTGGTGATAAAGGTAACTTCCCCGACGAAACAGATGAAGGTTGGGACAGGGTCATTGCGGTAAATTTGAATGGGACATTCTACGTATGTCGTGCTGCATGGTCCCATTTGATCGAATCAGGAAACGGGCGAATCGTAAACATGTCGTCACTAGCAGCTCAAAGAGGGTTTAGTAAAAACATGTACGATCTGGTAGGCCGCGGGCCTTCGTCCTCCTATTACGCAGCAAAAGCAGGTGTTGATGCATTTACCAGATATGCAGCTGGTATGGGTGGCCAACACAACATTAGAGTAAACGGCGTAAGACCTGGTCAAATCATAACTCCTTTGACCGATGTCGGCGGTGGAAATCATTCCCTCAAAGGGGCCTTCGATTTTATCCAAATATTAGAAGGTGCAGGTTACCCCGATGACGTAGCCAATACCGTTTTATTCCTAGTATCAAACGATTCCAGATTTATCACAGGAGAGATAATAAATGTTGATGGAGGTATGCCTGGAAAACTTTAATTTCGTCAAACGAGCATTGTTTCTATGAACCATCTATGTGTAGTAGGATGCGAGAATAAGAGCATTTAGAACTTACCAAAAATAGTGGTATATGCAGTATACATTTACAGAAAAAGAAGAAGATTTCAGAAGTGAATTACTGGAGTTTTTAGATAAAGAATTGCCTGAAGACTGGAATTCTTTATCACCAGAAAGTCATTTTTCTAAGGAGAATTTACCGTTTACCAAATCCATGGCCAAAAAGCTGGCAGAAAAGGGTTGGTTGACCATGGCATGGCCTGAAGAATATGGGGGTCAGGGTCGCTCAATAATGGAGCAATTGATATACCGAGAAGAGATGACTTATCAGGATGTTCCGGGAACAGATCTAGGAACAGGTGCTATTAGCTGGGTCGGGCCTACCTTGATGATTGCCGGTACCCATGAACAAAGAAAGGAACATCTACCTCCTATTGGAAATGGCGATGCCTATTGGTGCACTCTTTATAGTGAACCTGGGTCAGGATCAGATTTAGCCTCACTCCAAACACAAGCACAAAAAGATGGTGACGACTACGTAATCAATGGCTCAAAAATATGGACCAGCTCCGCTCATATCGCAGACTTTGGGTGGCTAGCGGCAAGAACTAATCCTGAAGCCCCAAAACACAGGGGTATTAGTTTATTCATGGTGGATATGAAATCACCTGGAGTTACGGTAAGGCCAATATACAACATGGCCGGCTCTCATGAATTCAATGAGGTTTTCTTTGAAGATGTCAGAATACCTTCCAAAAACCTAGTGTGAGAAGAAAATCGCGGTTGGTATACCCTTGCGGTGGCTTTAGACTTCGAAAGGTCGGGAGTTGGCTATTCAGCCAATGCAAGAAGAATACTTGAATCTCTGACAGTCTATGTAAAGTCAGCACATAAAAATGGCAACCTGCTTTCTGAAAACCAATTAGTTCGAAATAGACTTGCTGAAAGACATATTGAAACAGAAGTTTCAAGGTCTATGTCATATAAGGTCGCTTGGATGCAGAGCAACGGTATGGTCCCAAATGCTGAGGCTTCCATGTCTAAACTATTTGGAACTGAGTTGGTACAAAGAGTAGCAAATACGGCAATGAACATAATAGATATGAAAGGCCTGTTATCACATGAATCAGATCTATCACCCTTGGAAGGGGCCGTCCAGAAAATGTATTTGAGCTCTTTTTCATCCACAATAGCTGCCGGTACTTCAGAAATCCAAAGAAACATCATTGCAGATCGAGGTTTAGGTTTACCGAGGGCTTAGTTAGATATCTAAATCACATATGGTGGTCTCCGACGAAATGGAATCTTTATGTCCTCCAACTCAAGAAAGGCTTCTGCCTTATACCATTTTAGATCTGGCCGAAGGAGGCCATAATATTTGCGGTCGGCTCTTGGGAGATATGGGAGCGGAAGTCATCAAAATAGAGCCCCCTGGTGGCAGTCAAACCCGTCTCAGAGGACCCTTTACAAAAAATTCAGATGGTAAGCCCAGAAGCCTATATTGGGCATCATATAACTCCAACAAAAAAGGTATTTCCCTTTTACTTGATACCGATGAAGGAAGGCAAATATTTCTTAAGTTGGTGAACAAAAGTGATGCAATATTAGAATCGTTTCAGCCTGGATATCTTGATTCATTAAATATAGGATTTGAAACCCTTGCAAAAATAAATCCCCAATTAGTGCATACCTCTATGACGCCTTTCGGCTCAACCGGACCATATGCTGGTTTCATATCCACGGATCTAATAACCAGTTCAATGGGCGGAATGCCTTTTGTAAGTGGTGACGAGGATCGTCCACCCGTAAGAATAAGCTTTCCACAGGCCGAATTAGTTGCTGGATCCCAGGCTTTTGGAGCAACAGTAGCTGCCTTAAGGCACAGTAGAAACAGTAAAACTGGACAACATGTAGATGTATCGGAACAAATAGCGGTGATGTGGACTTTAATGAACGCCACGCCATTTCCTCAATTACACGGCACTGATGTAACCAGGGCGGGGGCATTCAGAAAAAGAGGTCCTATAGATGCAAGACATGTATTTAGATGTGCTGATGGATATGTAAGTATGAATGCGCAGGCCAAAACACTTGATGGGTTTATTAGGTGGATGTCAGAAGAAATTGAGATCGAAAAAGAGATCCTAGGTTTTAATATTGATAAATGGAACCTTAAACCTGATAGTGACCCGAATGGTAAAGAAGCCTCTGAGTTCAAAAAAGTTGAAAAAGCTATAGAGAGTTTCCTTTCAATAAAAACAAAAATGGATATTTTTGAAAGGGCTCTATCTGCTGGGCTTTTGGTGGCACCTTGCAATACCGTTGAAGATATTAGAAAAAGCCCCCAATTAGAGGCAAGATCATTTTGGATTGATGTTTATCATCCGGAATTTGGTAAGGATATAACTCATCTAGGACCCTATATGAAGATGTCTGAAACTCCTCTAAAAGTTTACTCTCCCTCCCCCAGTGTTGGATCTCATAATGAAGAAATATTCAAAAGTCTTGGCATAGGCAAATCCGAAATCGAAGCGTTAAGGAAGAGGGGGATTATATAGTGCAAAACAACACATCAGAACTTCTTTTTGACGGTCTAAAAGTTTTAGATTTTACATGGGTTGGTGTCGGCCCCATCACAACAAAATACTTTGCCGACCACGGGGCAGATGTAATAAAAATAGAGTCTGTAAGTAGACCTGACGTACTAAGAGGGGCACCGCCTTTTAAGGACGCAATACCAGGCATAAATAGAAGTCAATTTAGTGGAAATTACAACTCAAGCAAAAGGAATCTGGGAGTCAATTTATCAATCCCGAAATCCGTAGACCTAATAAAAGATATCATAGTTCAGTGGCAACCTGACGTGATAGCAGAAAGTTTCACACCACGCGTTATGAAATCGTGGGGTCTTGACTACCTTTCTGTTAAAAGAATAGCCCCAGATGTGATTTATTTTAGTACCTGCCTAATGGGCCAATATGGGCCACATAACAATTACGCAGGATTTGGGCAACTGGCGGGAGCAATGGCTGGGTTTTACGAAATCACAGGGTGGCCTGATAGGGGCCCCGCTGGACCTTATGGGGCATATTCTGACTTCCTCAACCCTCCTGTAGCTTTTGGGTCAATAGTGGCAGCACTTGATTACCGGGATCGTTACGGAAAAGGACAACATATTGACCTTTCACAGTATGAGGGGGCGATGCACTTTCTAGCTCCACATATCATGAAATACAACGAGGATGGCTTCATTCTAGGTAGGATGGGAAACGAGGATGAAGAGATGTCGCCGCATGGGATATTTCAGTGTCTAGATAAGGAAAGGGGTCTCACCGACACAGAGGAATCATGGGTTGCAATAGCCATAGAATCTGAATCCCAATGGACTGAATTTTCAAAAGTTTTGGATTTACCAGAGGCGATATCTAATCAAAATTTGGCAGAGCGGAAATTGAACAAAGATCAAATAGACAATTTAATCTCGAACTGGACTTTACAGAAGGATGCTAGACAAATTATGAATTTGCTACAAAGCCACGAAATCCCATGTGGAATGGTACAAAGTCAGTCTGATATGTGGGAGGATCCTCAACTCAAGCACACGGACTTTTTTCAATGGCTTGAACACTCAGAGGTTGGTCCGATGCCATACGACGGACTGCAGTTCACACTGTCAAAAACGCCAGGGAGTCTAACTCGAGCCCAGGCCATGGTTGGTGAACACAATTTGGAAATCCTTGATGAAATTCTTTCTATGGGTCCCTCAGAAGCTGCGAATTTATTAAATGAAGGTATATTGGAGCAATCATTTTGATGACGAAAGGCGCATTAGATGGAGTAAAAATCGTTGATTTAAGCAGAATGGCCCCAGGACCATTTTGTTCGATGATGCTTGGTGATATGGGGGCCGACGTTATAAAAGTTGAAGCACCTCCTACATCCAGAATAATAGCTTCCAAAATCATTAATGACGCAGAAACCCGCAAAAAAGCGGCAAGCAACCCATTAAACCGAAATAAAAGAAGCATAGTATTAGATTTAAAGGAAAAAGATGGAATAAAAATATTGCATCAACTTTGCCAAAAAGCCGATGTTTTTATTGAAGGATTCAGACCTGAGGTAGTAACCAGACTGGGTTGTAATTATGAAACCATTAAAGAGATTAATCCTTCAATAATTTATTGTTCTATATCCGGCTATGGGCAGACTGGACCATACAAGGATTTAGTGGGACATGATGTGAACTATATCTCCGTGGGTGGGGCTTTAGGATTAATTGGCAGCAAAAATGGTACGCCTTCAATCCCATATAACCTTATTGCAGATTTCGCAGCCGGAGGTATGAATGCGGCTTATTCAATCGTTTGTGCTCTTTTTTCCAGAACAAACACCGGCAGAGGACAAAAAATAGACACCTCAATGTCAGACGGCGTCACCTACCTGTTATCAGCCATATCAGGAGAATATTTTAATTCTGGGCTAATCCCAAAGCCTGGTCAGATGACATTAAATGGTGGTGTCCCTTATTACAATGTTTTTGAATGTCAGGATGGTAAATACATTAGCCTTGGCTGTATCGAACCTAATTTCTGGAAAAATCTTTGCTCCACACTAAATTTGGAACAATTTGCCAGCAGCCAGCACAATGAGCATGAATACCAATTGATAATGCGTGAGTTAGAAGCCACGTTTAAAACCAAAAAGAGAGATGAATGGTGGGATATATTCAGGGAAGCCGAAGATGTGGCGGCAGCACCTGTCTATGAGTTCAATGAGGTTCTAGATGATCCACACATGAAAGCTAGAAACATGTTCATTGAGGCAGGTAGCGTGGATGGAGCAGTCATAACTCAAGTAGGGTTTGGTTCAAAGCTTACAGATACTCCAGGGGCGGTCCGAAACCTTGGGACAATTCCAGGGGCACACTCTGAAAATATCCTAAGAGAAATTGGCTACTCTGCCGATGAAATCAAAAAAATGGTCGACTCTGAAGTAGTATTCACCTAGCACTGATCACTCGGCTGAAAGGTCAGGGAATAAGGTCCCTATAAGTGGCCACCACTGTTCCGCACAGAACCAGGGGTAATGGCTCATCCTACCGCTCCAGTAAAGAGCATTTTCGACATTTTGCAGACGCGCTAGAGAGATAGAGTGTACCGGGTGGTCCGGCAAACACCAACAGTGGAAACTATCCACATCACATTTAGATGAAACAACGCCTGGGAAGTGAGATACCTAGGCCCTCCAGATTTACAAGGGAAGAAAAAGCACATATATGAAACTTGTCGCGGTTCTAGGAGAGATGCCGAGCAGCTTTTAGGGCAACCCTTATAACTCCTCAACAATTTTGTCTGGTATTAGTTTAAATATCACGACGTCTTTTTTATCATCAGGGTATAGATCAGCAAATTCCCTACCCTCCTCTTCTCCGTAATATCGTATAGCCAATTTTTTTACAAAATCCTGAAGCGGTATTTTTATTTCTTCAACTTTTCCATGTATAACCACCGATTTGTATGGAGGTTCCCTGAAATCTACACATAAAGTAGCGTATGGATTATGAGATAAATTTTTCCATTTCAATGTATTAGTGCCCGTAAACATAGAGGCACAATGACCATCCCATCCATACCATATCGGAACCGAATGCGGACGATAATCGGCCCCTACGGTACTAATAACGGCTATTTGGGTTTGATTTAGAAATACGTCAGCCTCTTCGCTTATGAAAACCATAATTCGCCACCTTAGTTAAATTTAAATGCTGTTGCCATAAATAGTAATATGACACAAAGAGTAAAAAATAATCCAACTAAATGAAAGGTGGGTGTTATGTCTAAAGTCGGATTAGCTATAGTCGGTTGCGGAACAATTTCTCAACTCAATGTGCCCGGGTATTTGGAACATCCAAATTGCGAGATAGTCGCCTTATGTGACGTTAATGAAGATAGAGCAATTGCAAAGGCAAAAGAGTGGAAAATAAACCCTCGTATTTATACTGACTACGACAGTGTTTTGGCCGATGAGGCCGTAGATGCTGTTGAACTTTTATCGCCAACCCATCTTCATGCATCGCAGATTATTTCTGGTCTCAATGCAGGAAAACATGTGTCATGTCAAAAGCCTATAGCAACCTCTATGGATGAGGCAAAACAGATTCGCAAAGCTGTTGAAAATAATGAAAAAATCTTTAGAGTGACTGAAAACTTTCTTTATTATCCTCCTATAACAAAGGCGAAGGAACTTATAGAGAATGGTGCCATTGGAACTCCTTCTCTGGTTAGAATCAGAACTATCAGGGGACTGGGTATGGAAACCATGATTAGGCCTGAAAAAGATGCGTACGTATGGAGAAGGGATCCTTCAAAAAATCCAGGCGGAATGCTCTATGACGATGGTTGGCACAAATATGCTACGGCTATATCTTGGGTTGGAGGCGTTGAAAAAGTAACAAGCATGGTAACAAGAACCGATGATTTTCTTGCTGATACTCCAAGTGCCGCTGTTATGAAAGTAAAAGACAAAGATTGTTTAATAACCATTGATTATTCTTCTGCAAATGAAATGCCCATTAAGGGGAAATATTACAGTGCTGACGAATTTTTCGAGATTATAGGTCCGAAAGGCACAATCTGGGTCACGAGATGTACGGGCGAACTACTAGACATGCCTCCGGTTATATTGGTTAAAGGTAACGAGACCATCTCATACAGCGTCCCTGCTGATTGGATTGAGGGATTTAAGGGAGCGGCAAAGGCATTCATAGATGCGATCACAGAAAACGAATCATTAGACATGGATATAGATTTTTCATCTCAAGTGTTGGAGGTCGCCCTGGCAATGTATGAGTCATCTGACAAGGAAGCCACTGTATACATAAAAGAGAGTTATTAAATGGCAAGCCAGAACACTGATAAGCCAAACATATTATTCATATTGAGCGACGACCAGGGGGCCTGGGCGATGGGGTGTGCAGGTAACGGTGAACTGTCCACACCAAATCTGGATCGCCTAGCTGAGACGGGAATAAATTTTCAAAATTTTTTCTGCGCTTCTCCTGTCTGTTCCCCAGCGCGCGCTTCAATATTAACGGGTGAGATTCCTTCCCAACATGGAGTTCAAGACTTTTTAAGAAAAGGAAACTCCAAATTTATTAACACAGACGGAACCGAAATAACGTATATGGAAGGTCGAACCTCATATATAGAACAATTGTCAGAAAACGGTTACAACTGCGGGTTAAGCGGGAAATGGCACCTCGGAAACGCTCGATTACCGCAGTTTGGTTTTGAGTACTGGAACGTTCATGCTTCTGGTGGAGGCCCTTATTACAAGCCACCTATGATTGAAAACGGCGAACTTTATCGACCAGCCGAATATGTAACAGACATAATTACTGATAATGCCCTTTCGTTTCTTGAAAAACAAATAGATTCTGATTCTCCTTTCTCTCTTAACGTACATTACACGGCCCCTCACGCACCTTGGACTCGTGAAAACCATCCACAAGAAAAATTTGACGCCTTTTACAACGAAAGCCGATTGGAATCTACACCTGATCTTCCAATACACCCGCACCAACTAGACAAAGAGGCGGGAGCTGCCACTATTGGAAGCGACCAGGAAGGTAGGAAGACTGCCTTAAGCGGATATTTCACTGCCATAGAAGAAATGGATAGAAATATAGGGCGAATAATAGACTGGCTTGAAGAAAACGATCTCAGAGACAACACTCTTGTCATATTCACTGCTGATAACGGAATGAATATGGGACATCACGGCATTTGGGGAAAAGGTAACGGAACATATCCACCTAATATGTATGATACCGCTGTTAAAATTCCGACCCTTGTTTCAAGACCTGGTCATGTTCCCCAAAATGTAGACTGCACCGAACTATTAAGCCAATACGATTTCAGTCCTACCCTATTGGACTATGTAGGCCTAGAGCAAAAAAATACCCATAATCTTCCAGGGAGAAGTTTTGTTAATCTGCTGGAAGGAAGAGATTTCGGGTCAGATAAACCCGTCTATGTTCTTGACGAATACGGACCAACTAGAATGATTCGTACACATAAATGGAAATACGTTCACAGGTACCAATTTGGGGACAATGAGTTATATGATTTAGAGAATGATCCCGATGAAGAAATCAATTTATTTGGATCAGACGCTCATCAAGAGATTAAGGAAAAATTATTAGAACAACTCGAGAGTTGGTATGACAAATATACTGATCCTAGTGTAGACGGTAGGAAAAACTCAATTATGGGTAGAGGTCAAATTGGCATGATAAAAGACAGCGACAAACCTTTCGCTGATGACGTCGTTTATTTCAATCAAAGTTAATATAACGTACCAATAACCCTATCTATCTTGTACCGAACCATCAAAGCCAATAGGAGTGTCCAGCACCTTGGGATTTCCAGGCATCGACAAGGCTTCTTCATTTATTTCAATTCCTAGACCTGGACCTTCAGGTACTTTCAGGTACCCGTCTATCATCTCCAGTGATTCCACAAAAAGTTCGCTCTTGGGCGGCTGATCTTCACCTGTGTATTCTTGCAGGGCGAAATTTGGAATGCAGGCATCCAACTGAACACAGGCCGCAGTACTTACTGGAGACAATGGATTGTGGGGAATAACTTTTACGTGGTTAGCTTCGGCCATGGCAGCGACTTTTTTCGATCCGCTGAGTCCGCCACACAGGCACAGATCTGGGCGAACGTACGAAACAGCGTTGGATTCCAAAAGCTGCTGATACTCAAAAATTGTTGTGAATCTTTCTCCAGTTGCAATAGGAATATTACATTTGGCAGCTATTTCACCCATTATCTTTGGGCTATCAGGAAGCATCGGATCTTCATAAAAAAATGGGTTGAATTGCTCCAATCTCCTACCTAAGGAAATGCTTTCCGCAGGATTCATTTGGCGATGTATTTCAACACATACGTCAACATCAGGTCCGACCATTTCACGCACCGCCCCTACCCTATTAACTGCTTCATCTGCCCATTCACTATATGATTTGTGTAGATAATAATCAGTTGAGAAAGGCGAAAATCTTACAGCTGTATATCCTTTCTTAACGGCACTTAAAGCATCATTTGCCAAATCTTCCGCACTACCACCCTCTCCTGATCCAACATGCATATAGCAACGAACACTATCCCTCGTTTTACCCCCCATAAGATCATAAATTGGCACGCCTAATCTCTTTCCTTTTATGTCCCATAGCGCTATGTCTATGGCTGACAAGGCTCCTTGAACCACCGACCCCATGAAATGGGAAGATCGATATAGCCACTGATAATGATGTTCAATTTTGTGTGGGTCCTGGCCTAGCAGATAGGGTTCCATAGTTTCTATCATTGTTTTCGTGGGTCGCTGCCACCCATGCACTCCTCCCTCGCCGATGCCAACAGTACCGTCCTCACAATGTATCTTCAACAACAACCATCTATCCCAAAGAAATGTTTCCAGTTTTTCGATTTTTGTAGGTTTTGGCACGCTTCTCTCCTTTTTACAATCAACGACGATTTCTAGCGGGGGGTAGGTGCGGAAGGAGGAAAATATTCCTGAACTGGAATTTCAATTACTGCAGGAGCGTTACTTTTCACGGCTTCAGCAACTGTATCCGCTATCTCTGATGGATGTTCAGCATAGTAACCCTTTGCCCCAAACACTTCAGCTAATTTGTCGAATCTTGGATTTTCCAAATCAACCCCCACATATTTCTCGTTATGCAAGGCCTTTTGTTGAGATTTCTCAGCACCCATGCAACTATTGTTCAAAACAATACTGACGGATGGAATATTGTGTCTAACAGCTGTGTTTAACTCCCCACAGGTATAAAGAAAACCTCCATCACCATGAAGACTTACTGCCGTCCTATCTGGTCTTCCCAGTTTTGTCCCTAAGCCCACACTGAATCCCATACCCAACGCACCCTGGCCGGCGTAATTGAACATTGTTCTAGGCTCCTCAAAAAAAACTCTGTCATATGCAAGTCCGGGAGCAACACCGGCGTCGATTGTAACCATCGCACCCTTTGGTAATGCTTTCGCTAATTCCGGGTATACCTGTTGAGGCATCATTGGATTTGCATTCAACGATTTTTCTGATTCCAATCTCTGAAGTCTTTTATTAGCAATACTTTGAAATTCCGACTTCCAACTATCATTAGTTTTACCATCCGCAGCTATTACAGATATAGATGCGATTAGCTGTTGGGCCACCCTCTGTGCATCACCTACAATCCCCACTGAGACCGGATAATTTCTTCCGATTTCTAAGGGGTCAATATCTACCTGAATGATTTTTGTCTCTTGATTTATAACACTGTAGTCCCATGAACTAGACGCCTGATTAATTTTGGTTCCTAAAGCCAATATCACATCGGCCCTATCCATCGCCTCATGAGCTTCTCCGGACCCTCTGCCACCGGGTGGGCCAATATAATTGGGATGGCTGTTTGGTATTGCATCATGATGACCGTAAGATGGAACCATCGCCATGTCTAGTAAATCAGCCAACTGTACCGCTTGGTTAGAGGCTTCAGAATCTACTACACCTCCACCAGCAAGTAATAACGGTCTTTTTGCTGAGAGCAGTAGCCCGACGGCCTGTTGCACAGCATCTAAATCACCGGACACCCGTGGGTTAACTGTTCTGTATTGATCAGGATTCAACATTTCATCAGATAACGTCTCTTTATCTAGCAAATCTCTTGGAATATCTAGTAGCACCGGTCCTTGTTTACCCCACATAGCTGATCTAAACGCTTCTCGAAGCAAACCTGGAACTCTTTCTGTTTTATTTGCCTGAACAGCCATTTTGGTCAACGGCTTAAAAACGTTTACTAAATCGAATGCTTGAGCACCGTCTCTGCCAATGTATTCCATCGCTGTGTCACCAGCGATTGCAATAACAGGTGCCCTCCCCTTCAATGCAAGAGACATCCCACCAGCCAGATTTATAGTCCCGGGGCCAGAAGTAGTCATACACACCGATGGTTTTCCGGTGGATTTGGAATATCCATATGCCATCAATATGGCACCTTCCTCATGTCTGGTATCTATAAATTTAATATCCTCACGACCATACATTTGGGTGACCATACTATTAGTGGTTAAACCGGTAACTCCAAATACATACTCGACCCCTTCAGCTCTAAGTAATTCTATGACTGCCTGGCCTGCTGCGATTTCTGCCATTTTTCTCAATCCTGTAAATTTTTCCTTGATAAACATCAACACCGGCATATTAGCATGAGTTAGAGCAATTGCCGTTATCGGCGTCAATCTGTACCATATTTCCCTCAAGAAAAAGAAATTCTAGGGGGCAAAGATGTCGCAAACCATGTCTGGAAAACAAGCTGTACTTGAAATGCTCAAAGCTGAAGGCATTGAGTATATTTTTGGTAATCCAGGAACTAGTGAAGGTCCGCTGATCGATATGCTGGGAGACTACCCAGAATTCAAATACATCATGGCATTACAGGAAAGTGTAGCCATGGGTATGGGAGAATCATTCGCTCGTTCGACAGAAAAGACCTCATTCGTCAGCCTCCATGTGGACAGCGGGCTTGCTAACGGAATCGCTCTGATGCTTGATGCCCTCAACACTGGCACTCCAATGGTTGTGACTTCAGCTAACTATGACTCGAGAAAGATAAATGAGACCAAGACTGATCTCGCTGAACTTGTTCGACCTGTCACTAAATGGGCAGTGGAATTAGACTTACCTGATCAAATACCAAGCGTTTTAAGACGAGCGTTCAACGAAGCAAACAGCCATCCAAAAGGGCCAGTTTATGTTGGTTTCACAGCGAACGCTTTGGAAGGCATAGCAGATATGAACATTGTCCCTTCAGGCAAAGTTCATGACGATGTAATTCCAAGCCCCTCAGGCATTTTGGAAGCCGCAAAATTACTAACTCATGCAAAAAATCCCGCACTTATCGTGGGTGACAGGGTCTCAGACGATGATGCCATAAATGAATCAATAAGCATTGCGGAACTCCTAGGAATGGCGGTGTTTCAGTCACGAGGGGCAGAAGTATCTTTTCCTACCACACACCCGCAATACCAAGGAATGCACTCTCTAAGATCACAAGCATCAAGAGAATCTTTAAAGGAATTCGACGTAATCCTCACCGTAGGAATGGACACATTAGATGAATTATTTTACTGGGGTGATGTCATCTTGGATGAATCCCAGAAACTAATTCACATTGATCCGATTCCTGGTCGGGTGGGTAGATCTGAACCGACAGATGTAGGAATAATTTCAAACTGTAAAACTGGTCTTACCAATCTAATAGCCGAAGTTTCCAAGACAGTAGACCAAAATATAGTTTCGACTCGAAAATCTCAGGTAATATCAGACGCTTCATCTCAAAAGGGTGACTACGAAGAATCAGTCAAGGAAAAATGGAACAGCACTCCAATGTCCCCTGCAAGAATGATGTATGAACTATCAAATGCTGTCCCCAAGAATTCGATAATAGTAGACGATTCAATAAGTAACAGACCCGCTATGAGACATTATTTTCCAGCCGTCGAAAGAAATGATATTAGAGGGGTCCGTGGTCAGTCGATTGGTGGCGGCATTGGAGCCACTATGGGGACAAAGTGTGCTTTCCCTGACAGGCCTGTGTTCGGAATTATTGGTGATGGCAGCGCGATGATGACTGTACAGGGCCTATGGACGGCTGCGAACGACAAAATTCCTTGCATATTTGTAATCTGCAATAACGGAATGTACAGGGTCCTCAAGACGAACTTTAATGTTTACCAAAAGGAAATTCTTAACGAGCCTGAACCAGCCGGAGACAATCTCCTTTATTCTGATTTCATCACTCCATTCAATATTTGTACTATTGCTGAAGGAATGGGCCTACACAGTGAGCGTGTCACCGATCCGAACGAGATCGCCGGCGCTGTTGACAGAGCCTTAGCCTCAGGAGCTCCCGCATTACTAGATATTGTCATAGATGGGAAAATTTAGTCACAGATGTTTTCTACATATAAGCAAGAAGTAGTCGGTTCAAAGGGAGTTGTTGCGTCTAACCACCCTTTAGCATCCCTTGCCGGGGTTGAAATGCTCACCTCAGGTGGAAATGCAGTGGACGCAGCAATAGCCACCATTTTCGCACTTTCTGTCGTCGAGCCTATGATGGTCGGTATAACTGGAGCAGGATTTATCAATTACTACAACTCAAGAGATAAATCTTCCATTACTATCGACAATTACTGCACTGCCCCTATAAAAGCTACTGAAGATATGTTCACACCAATTTCTGATAAGTGGCCTGATTATATGGAAACCAAAAACCATCAAAACAGGTATGGATATCTATCAGTGGGAGTTCCTGCGGCCCTTCAAGCTTGGGCTCATATAGAAGAGAAATATGGACTCCTGGGTATTGAAAAAGTTATAAGCCCAGCAATTAGATTCTCAAAGGAAGGATTTAGGGTAAGTGATTATCTTTCTGGGATAGTAGAAAACAACAAGGACATATTGTCTTCATATCCTAGCAGCAAATCAATTTTCTTAGGAAATGGCGTTGCTCTTAAAACAGGAGACACTCTTGCTAATCCTGACTATGCTAAGACACTGGAAGAGATTGCCAAAAATGGCGTTTCCACTCTGACAGAAGGCAAATTAGGTAATTCAATTGAACGAGACATGAAGTCCAACAAAGGAATCGTATCACTGGATGACCTAGATCAATACAAAATCAAATACAGAGAACCCGTGCGAGGTACTTACCGAGGATATGAAATTGTCGGGGTGGGCCCGGTAAGTTCTGGTGCTACCCATATAATTCAAGCTCTAAATATAATAGAGGGTTTCGATGTAAAGGAGATGCAATTCGGTAGTGTGGAATACATACACCTAATCGCGGAAACCCTCAAATTGGTTTTCGCTGATAGGTTTAAATACATGGGAGACCCTGATTTTGTCAAAGTGCCTGTAGAAGGTCTTATCTCAAAAGAATATGGGCAACACTGTAGGCAAAAAATAGATTTGTCTAAATCATCTAGTTTTGAACACGATAACCCAGCGGCTTTCGCCACTGAATCAAAAAACACCACCCACATTACGGTGGCAGATGAAACCGGCAGTGTGGTGTCCATGACCCAAACCCTTAATGACGCCTTCGGTTCACGTGTTACGGTGCCGGGGACAGGGGTTTTGTTAAACAATACTATGTATAACTTCGATCCTCACCCCGGAACGGCCAATTCAATAGCACCTGGGAAACGTGTCTTGAGCAGCATGGCACCAATCACTGTATTTAAGTCAGGTAAACCTTTCATGTCCTTAGGAACACCGGGGGCAAGACGCATATTCCCATCGGTACTACAAGGGATAATAAACGTTATTGATCATGGTATGTCGCTACAAGAAGCCGTAGAAGCCCCCAGAGTTTGGACACAGGGTCAAAATCTTGAACTGGAACCAGACATTTCCCCTGATGTGATAGAGCCATTAACCCAAAAAGGGCATGTTATTGAAGGGGTGGAAAGAGTTGCAGGTGGGATGAATGGGGTTTTATTCGACGACACCGGAACTATCCACGGTGCTGCTTGCTGGAGGGCTGATGGGTCACCGATAGCAGTTGGAGGAGGTCCAGCAACTATAAAGGGAAGCAACCCAATGTTTAGAGTCTAATTGCTTTGCGATTTACCTTAAATTTGGCTTCAATAACTTGACCATTGCCGAGTATTTGGATATATTTGATACCTCTTCGGAAGGATCATCCACAAACCCGGAGTAGGGAGATAACTTCAAACAACCGCATATTCGTGAGGTTTATACCTTACTGCTAAGCATTCAAGGCGGACCTTGAATGGCATTAATTCTTAACACCGCAATGGTGTAGCACCAAGTTCATCGATCATGAGCTGAACAATCAACAACCCGGTGCTTCAACCTTCTATGTCGTGGTATAAAACTTTACCTAATTGGGTCTTGAGACAGGGTGTAGAAATATTTATAAACTTAAGAATTCGCGATTTTCCACAAAACTAAGGAGAGCTATATGTTGAGAAGTATTTTAGGCAATAGAACCGCGAACTCGTTCATGATTCTATCAATCGCAGCTTTTTCTATATTTATGACAGCCTGCCAAGGCGAGACTATTATCAAAGAGGTGGAGGTCATAAAAGAGGTTGAAGTTGAAGTTGAAGTTGAAAAAGAAATAATAAAAGAGGTCATCAAGGAAGTTAAGGTTGAAGTTGAGAAAGAAGTAATAGTAGTGGCTACTCCAATGCCCGTTATAACAGGGGCAGGCGGCCAGCAATATGGTGGTACCTTGAAGTTAGGAATTATAGACTTCGGTGCTATGGACCCATCTATTATGGGACTATCGGAAGGTAGTGCCATATACAGTAACCATACATATGACAACCTCACCGAACCATGGTACGACGGTGGGATAGTAAACAGACTAGCCGAAACATGGTCAGCTAACGACGATCTGTCTGTTTACACTATCAATGTTAGACAAGGAGTCACATTCCACGACGGATCCGCTCTAACATCGGCTGATGTAAAGTGGACCTTTGACCGGATTATGGATGAAACAACCGCGTCCCCTTTACTAGGGGAAATAGACTACATCAGTGAGATAACAACTCCTGATGCTGCTACAGCGATATTCACGCTTAAAGGCTCCAACACCAATCTACCTCAAGATATATCTGACTATCATGCACGTATTGTTCCTGACGGCATAACCCAGGAGACACTCCAGGAGTCAAGCACTGACTTTGGAACAGGTCCCTATACACTTGGTGATCATAACCCAGCAGAAAGAACCGTAATGAATAAATATGATAGTTATTGGGTCGAAGGGAAACCTTTCTACGACCGGATTATCATGTACTACATGCCTGAAGAAGCAACGAGAATAGAGGCTATAAAATCTGGCGCCGTCGATGTAATCGGCAGTTTCTCTTTGGCACAGGTGGAAGGTCTCAATGAGCGAGATTCAATCACAGTCACCGGAACCGACTCTGCCACAATCAGAAACTTGGTCTTGGATACTCGTGAAGAGAGTATTTTCAGCGATAAAAATGCTAGAAAGGCTCTGCAATACGCTATTGATCGAGATTTTGTAAGAAAAGCAGTAACGTATGGATTTGGTGCTAATGCTAACGACCATCCAATAGGTACTGCAGACCAAATGTACTGGGATGAACAACCTCTCAGCAATCAAGACATTGAACTCTCCCGCAGCTATCTTACAGCTGCTGGATACAACGACTCTAACCCATTAAGCTTTGAGCTTGATGCATCAGACTTCAACCAAATGTTAGAGATGGCACTCGCGGTAGAACAGTCTGTTGAAGCCACCGATCTACCCATTGAGATAGAAGTTACAAAGCATGAAGAATCCACATTCTGGGAAGCTATATGGATGCAGCCCGGAGGAACACCCGCTGTTACTTCCGCATGGAACGGACGTCCAGCAGCCCAGGCGGTTAGCGTGGCCCTAAAGGGTGGTGGAAGTTGGAACGAGTCGTATTTCGATAATCCTAGGATGGACGAATTATTGGAGCTGTCCTCTACTGAAATTGATTTTGACAAAAGAAAAGCTTACTGGAAAGAAATACAGGAAATCCTTATAGAAGAGGTTCCTAGTGTTTACCTTCTTTATGTCCCAGTTCTAGTCGCACATCGAACCCACGTACAAGGAGTGCAAGCTCATCCTAATGCCTGGACCTTTATGGAAGATTGGTGGAGTTCCGAATAGGTACACCAATATCCAAAACGTAACACGTTGAATGCGTCAGTGGGTGATCTAGGTATGAAACAATCCTAGATCACGTGCTGACGTGACCCGCCCCATTTAACCTCAGGCCAAGGAGTTTCATAATATCCTAAGATTCCTCGTCATAAGGCTAGCTTTTATCGCTGTTACTCTTTTCTTTGTTTCTGTTGCTATCTTTACAGCTACCGAGTTTCTCCCGGGAGACGCCGCTTCTCTCCTTTTAGGCCAACAAGCCACAGAGAGCAACCTGAAAAACCTGCGCCATAACATGGGACTTGACCGGCATCCAGTAGAAAGGTATGCCGTGTGGATCAAAAATGCTGTACGAGGCGATTTGGGAATGGCGGCTCGAGGCGGTGCTACCATTAACAGCATGGTTAAAAGTAGACTTCCGAACTCTGCTCTACTCGCAGCGGTAGCATTCCTTATAGCGGTTCCAACCTCATTGCTTGCAGGAGTCTTGGCGGGCATTAGACCAGACACAAAACTCGACAGGATACTCAGCATAGGGAGTCTCCTTGCAATTTCGATACCAGAATTTATTATTGGTGTCATTTTAATGATGGTTTTTGCAACCAAACTTGGTTGGTTTCCGTCCTCCAGTATTTTGCTTCCTGGAGAAACTATTCTGGGTACCCCCAAAATATTAGTGCTTCCAACCCTTACTATCACTGGGGCTTTATTTGCTTATATATTGCGCATGGCTCGAGCCAACGTGATAGAGGTTATGGAAAGCAATTACGTCAGGACTGCCATATTAAAAGGCCTCAGTATGAGAAAGGTTGTGTTTAAGCACGTCTTACCGAATGCCATGATCCCCACTATTACAGTAATAGCAAACAATGTCGGATGGATGTTTGGGGGAATCATTGTTGTTGAATTCGTTTTTGCATACCCAGGTATTGGAAGCCTACTGATTATGGCCATCGATACCCGAGATATGCGATTGCTTCAATCTACAGCTCTAGTCATAGCCGCTATTTATGCATTCGCGAACCTCGCGGCGGACCTACTTTACGGCCTCTTGAATCCTAGAGTTAGAGTAGGACAATAAAATGAATGCTAGTACTTTGAGAGGAAAGGCAACGGCCGTTCAAATGTTGGTAGATACTCTTGCGAAAATCACTGACCTTCTGAAAATACCACTTCGTACAAACAGCGGCCGAATAGGGTTGGCGATTTTAACCGTTTATTCCATCGTAGTGATTTTTGGCCCATGGCTTACGCCTTATATTCCGACAGAATACGATTTGGACCATCGATTTGAATCTCCGTCCCTAAATCACTTTTTTGGTACTGACCATAATGGTCGAGATGTTTTAAGTAGGGTCATAGCCGGCGCCAGATCTATAGTTTTTATTTCTGTAATAGGTACAGCTTTGGGAATTTTCCTTGGAACTATTATCGGCATCACGAGCGGATACCTAGGAGGATGGTTTGACCAAATAGCTATGAGGGCTATGGATTTTCTATTGTCCTTCCCATCTTTGCTGTTAGCTTTATTGTTAATAACGATCGGCCTGCAAAGAACGTCACTAGACGAGTCGTGGCTGATAATAGCTGTGATAGGGATAGCATTTACCCCTAATAACAGCCGTGTTATTAGAAGTGCTGCTCTCACAATAAAACCACTAGAATTCGTTCAAAATGCACGACTCCGAGGCGAACCGTTATATCACATCGTGCTTAGGGAAATTTTGCCAAACATAGTCCCTGTAATTGGAGTCGAGGCTAGCCTGAGGCTCAGTTTCGCTTTATTGTTGACCGCATCTCTAGGATTTCTAGGACTCGGAGTGCAGCCACCAACACCAGATTGGGGGCTTATGGTCAATGAAAGCCGAACTCATTTAGCTCTAGCACCTTGGGCCTCTTTGGCTCCCGCCTTCGCGATGGGCACGCTTGTCATAGGGGTTAATTTATTCGCCGACGGTATCAGACAATCCCTTCAGCTCCCTGAGGATCGAGGTCAGAAGTAATGAATAAAGAACCATTGCTTAAAGTAGAAAATTTATCAGTGACATTCTTCACCCCTAGAGGTACGGTTACTGCCGTAAGAGAGGCTTCTTTTGAGATTTCAAGAGGCGAGGTATTAGGAATTGTAGGAGAGTCAGGATGCGGTAAATCAACTACGGCATTTGCCGTAATGGGATATTTACCAACGACGGCGGAGACAGGTGGCTCAATATCATTTGAGGGAAAGGACATATCATCCCTATCCAAAGAAGATTTGAGGGAGTTGAGAGGCAACCGAATCGCCATGGTATATCAGGACCCTACTACATCGTTAAATCCTTCTATGAAAGTCGGAATTCAGGTCCAGGAAGTAATCTCGGAACATTTAAACCTAGACCAGACAGCTATAGACGAAAAAGTGGTGGAGTTATTTGAAAGTGTGGGGTTAGCGGATGCAGACCAAATGGGAGACAGATATCCACACGAATTAAGTGGAGGGATGCAACAACGAGTGATGATCGCCATGGCTCTAGCCTGTGACCCTGACCTGTTAATAATGGACGAGCCCACAACCGGGCTAGACGTGACTACTGAAGCAACCATACTAGATCTCGTGGCAAGCCTAAAAGAGCGTGTAAACGCAGGGATACTTTATGTTACCCACAACCTTGGAGTAATCGCCAGAGTAGCAGACCGAGTCGCAGTTATGTATGCCGGCCAAACGGTTGAGCAATCCAATGTAAATGATTTATTTGCCTCTCCTAGGCACCCATATACCTCTGGTCTTCTTTCGTGTGTTCCTAAACCTCCAGGAACTGGAGAAGTTTCCTCAAGATTAAAAAGAATCCCCGGATTTGTTTATTCATCGCAGGAAGCCAACGTTAGTTCTTGTTTGTTTGCGGAACGTTGCCCAATTGCAGATTCAGAATGCACGACATCTGTTCCGGCTCTGGAATTTATCGGTCAAGACTCTCAAGTGAGATGTTTTCATAGCGACAAAGTCGAACCTGATACATGGGGAGGAGTAGAAGAAAGAATAAGCCGCAAAGATGTAGCCAGCCCAATTGTGTTAACTGGAAATGAAATAACACACCAATATGGAAAGCGACGAAAGAAATATATGGCTTTTGGACCTGACATAGATTTACCAGTCAGAGCCCTCAACAAGATAGATTTTGAAATACCGCAAGGTAAAACCTTGGGGATCGTAGGGGAAAGCGGTTCTGGAAAATCTACCCTCGCCAGGGCCGTAGTGGGCCTGATAAAGGCCCAAGATGGATTGCTCCAGTTGCATGGCAATGAATTAGATAAAACGGTGGAAAACCGCTCGAACGAAGACAAATCAGCAATACAAATGGTTTTCCAAAACCCGACTGCCTCCCTAAACCCTAAACTCAAAATAAAAAAGACTCTAATCCGATCACTTATGCGTTTTTCAAAGTTGACTAAACAGGGAAGTGAAGAAAGAGCTGCAGCTTTAATGGAAGAAGTAGGGTTAGACCCAAGTTATTTGGAAAGACTCCCATCCGAACTTAGTGGAGGAGAACAACAAAGAGTTGCTATAGCTGGGGCTTTTGCTACGAACCCTGAAATAGTAGTAGCTGATGAAGCTGTGTCAGCATTGGACGTTTCAGTACAAGCTCAAGTCTTAAGCCTACTTGAAGATCGGCAGCAGGAATTAGGCAATTCATATCTCTTCATAACTCATGACCTTGGGGTCGTGAGATACGTCTCCGATGACATAATGGTGGTCTATGCGGGTCACATAGCAGAATACGGACCTTCAGAGGCTGTCCTAAGCAGTCCATCTCACCCCTATACTGAAGCCCTTTTATCGGCAGCTCCCATTCCAGATCCTTCTGCGAAACCTAATCCACTCAGATTAGAAGGTGCCGTCCCAACTATGCGTGAGGAGTTCCCTGGCTGTTTCTTTGCTAGTCGATGCCCTCGCAAATTAGGATCTGTCTGTGACACAGAAGCGCCACCAGTACAGAAAGCATCTGCTAATGAAAACCATGTAATAAACTGTCACATCCCTGTGAAAGATTTAGAAATAATTCAAGCCTAAAACACAAAAAGACTGTTGATACGTTAGTTTTCTAACCTCTTCCGACGTAAGGCATCTGGGTCGCCATTATCGTAACGAACTGAATATTTGCATCTAGAGGCAAGTTTGAGATGTACAATACAGTTTCACCCACATGATCCACATTAAAAGTCGGTTCAGCGATCGTTTCACCGTTTGCTTGCAATACCCCGCCTTGCATCCTAGCTGTCATAGGGGTAGCCGCATTGCCAACATCAACTTGACTACACGCAATGTTGTATTTCCTACCGTCTAAAGATATCTGCTTTGTAAGGCCTGTAATAGCATGCTTGGTCGTAGTGTAAGCAACGGCATCAGGCCTAGGGGTATAAGCAGAAATCGAACCATTATTTATGATTCTTCCACCCTGGGGGGTTTGATTTTTCATTATTCTTATGGCGTGCTGTGCACAAACAAAACTACCAGTGAGATTAGTATCGACAACCCGTTGCCAGTCTTCTACTGGAAGATCTTCCATATTCATTCTTGGAGATCCAATACCAGCATTATTGAAAAGAACATCCAATCTGCCGAAGGTAGCTTCAGCCTTTTCAAAAAGAGCAGCGACGGAGTCTGGGTTACCAACATCAGTAGGAATAGCGATAGCCCTTGAATCGTCCACGCCAGCTTCAGAAATAGTTTCTTCTAAAGGTTCTATTCGGCGGCCAGCCAACACAACGGAGTAGCCATCCCCCAACAGCTGCAACACTGAACTTTTACCGATGCCTGTACCTGCGCCTGTTACTAGCGCCACCTTTCCATTAGATGCCATGATATAGAACTCCTTATTAAGTGATTAGGGAACGGATTTTAACGGATATTAATGGGAAGGTCACCTAAACAATAAATCATCGGTCATCAGGTATATGTATTTATAAGCAAAGAAATATATTAATCCAATAATTTTTCAAAAGCTTTCCTCAAACGTAACCCTACTTCGCCCAGCTTTTCTGGAGAGTTACCACTAAAAGCAAGCCTTATGTGATTATCGTGGAGAGCCGAATCTTGGTAAAACAAAGACCCATCAGGGAATATTACCCCTTCTTCAGCGGCAGCTTTTGTTAATGCCGCTGAATCAACCCCTATACACTTTGGCCAGAGGAAAAAACCCCCTTTAGGCTCAATAAATTCCAAATACTTTGAGCAATGCTGGGTCAGAGAGGTAACAAGTGCTTTGCACTGGGACTTGTACAGCCCTCTCATCCTTTGCACGTGGTTTGAATATTCAGATGAGTCTATAAACCTACTTACTGCCGTCTGTATGAAAGGAGCATTTCCCATATCAGACCTGGTTTTTCCAATGGCATCGATAGCCTCAGTTGAACCTTGTAGCCAACCTAATCTAAGCCCGGTAGCAATAGTTTTGCTGAAAGTGCCCATACGTAATACCCCTTCCCCACTGTTCATAGAATACATATCAAGGGGAGGTGCATTTTCAAAAAACAACCCACTATATGTAGAGTCCTCTAAAATCATAATTCCATTTTCTAAGGCTAATCGGCTGATCATACGACGATTATTTTCAGACATCGTTACACCCGTAGGGTTGTGAAAATCGTCTATGGTGTATATTCCCTTTATTATCTCCCCACTTCGCTTGCACCTCGCTACTATTTCCTCAATAGCCTGATAGGACATCCCTTCCGGGTTCATTGCCACTTCTATGATTTTACCTTGATACTTAAGGATAGTCTCAACTGTGCCAGAGAAACTTGGGCCTTCAACCAAAACGATATCTCCGGGATTTAAAAAAGTTGCGCAAAAACTTTCCATGCACCCAGATCCACCGTTGAAAAGTATGAAATTGTCTGGAGTTTGAGCCAGAGAGGTGAATCCGTTACTTGGATCATTTAACAGTTCTCTTAAATCGATCTTCCCTCTACCATACTCATACTCCATCTCTATATAGTTACCCGAAGATAAAACTTTAGAGAAATGCTTCGCCAAAGATGCTATAGGTATCCCTTCAGGTACAGGCATTCCAACTGCAAGATCAATAGGATCAGGATGATCAGTTGGGATTTCCCACCTACTTTCTTCTATGGCGCCGGCGCCTAAAGCTTTAGCTCCCGCCGAAAGAATCTTTATAACATCAAAGTTAGTATCTATCATGGATTACCTCATTTCTACAAATAACTAAATAATTGTACCGCGCGGGTTGATAATCAAACAGACCGGAAACGTACGCCTCACATTCTAGAATTAGAAAGTATCTTCACTTTCGTTATAATGGTGAAAATTTATAAGGGAAATGCTATGAAATCAGACAGACAACTTGTAGCACACTTGATGAGGAGAGCAGGTTTCGGGGCCACCCCCCAAGATTTAGATAGCCTGACATCTGACAAATCTTATGAAGAAATCATAGATGATTTGGTGACCCCAGAAAGGTTTGAACCAATCGATATGTCTTATGTTGAGCGATACTATACAGGTGAACCTGTAGCTGTTCATGTCGGGAAATGGCTTTACAGAATGGCCAACACTAAGAGACCGTTGGAAGAAAAAATGTCCCTGTTTTTACATCACATATTCCCTGTCGCATGGGGTAAGAGTGAGCATGGTCCATCTTTATACAGAGAAATAGAAATGTTTCGTAGTACTGGATTGACAAATTTTAAACATATCCTACTCCAACTGTCTCAAGATCCAGCTATGCTTTTTTGGCTCGACAATCATGAAAACCACAAAGATGAAATAAATGAAAATTATGGAAGAGAACTTTTAGAGTTGTTCTCCATGGGCGTTGGTAATTACACCGAAAATGACATAAAAAATGCTTCTAGAGCATTTACAGGATGGACTTTCAGGCAACCATTATCGCTTTACCCATATGGACATCATCATGCTGATTTCGAATTCCTTCCTGAAGATCATGACTATGATGAAAAAGTATTCCTGGGCCATGTTGGTAATTTTGATGGCGAGGACATAATAGATATCATTGTCGAACAAAATGCCGCAGCTAAATTCCTGTCACGGCATCTATACAATTTTTTTGTGGAAGATGAAGTTCAGGTACCTTCATGGGAAACAATAGACCCTAAAAACCCTCAGGCCATCGAAGAACTATCCAAAGCATACATGGAATCCAAAGGGGATATGAGACACATATTAAAGACCTTGTTTAATTCTGACTTTTTTAAAAATTCTTTGACCTTGTCCAAAGTGAAAAGTCCCACAGAACTTATAGTTGGGGTTATTAAACAAACAGGTGAATTCAACACTCCGACCCCGGGAATTCACGAGTTTGCAGTTACCACCCTTAACGGATCTGCAATTGAGGGGCCGCTTGCTATCATGGGCCAAAGACTTATGAATCCGCCCACTGTGGAAGGCTGGCATACTGGATCCGAATGGATCGACTCGGGCACGTTGAGTGAGAGGATAGGATTTGTAGAAAAACAGTTTGCAGATCCTACGAAACCCGGAGTCTCCGAGATGGTGAGCCGAGCTGGAAATTTAGACGACAATCCGTCTGAATTAGTAGACAGGTGCCTAGATTTGCTCGGGGCGGTAAATGTACGGCATGAAACCTACCAATCCCTAACAGATTATGCTCGAGAGCTGAAAGGATTAGAGGATTCTGCTGGAGTTCATAATCTCATCCAGATGACAGCATCTACCGTAGATTACCAATTTGCATAGAGCATAAGGAGAGGGAACTAATATGGTCACTGAAGCTAAAGAAAAAACGCTTGTCGTAATCCAATTGACTGGCGGTAACGATTTTATAAATACCATAGTCCCTTATAACAACGAACATTATTACGATGCTCGAAAGAAAATTGTAATAACTCAAACTGATGTACTACCCATTAACGAAGAATTAGCTATCAACAATAATGCCAGGCCTTTGAAAAGACTATTTGATGAAGGAAAGGTGGCTATAGTTCAAGGAATTGGATATCCAAACTCAAACAGATCTCATTTTCGTGGAATGGATATATGGCATACGTGCGAACCTGACAGAGTTGGTAGTGAAGGATGGTTGGGGTTGGCCATCAGGGACCTAGACCCTAAAAGTGAAAATGTCCTCACCGGAGTTAATATAGGCCAAGGGCTACCCAGGGCTATGTCTGTTGCAGGAGTACCTATAACTTCAGTAGGAGATTTGGAAGGCTATGGGGTGATGAACAAAATAGAACAAGAGCGCTTAAAGGAAAGATCCTTGCAAGCCTTCAAAGATATTTACGGGCAAGCTATCGGAAGTGGGCAGGTAGCCGAATATATCGGGAAAACCGGATTAGATGTCTTAAAAGGGGCCGACTTACTGGCAAATGTGGCCACTCAGTACAAATCCTCTGTGGAATATGCCGACAACTCTATAGCTAAAAGTTTGAGAGACGTGGCTCGGGTACATTTTGCTAATTTAGGAACCAGGGTCTTTTATACCAACCATGGTGGATACGATACCCATGCCAATGAAATGCCTACACATCCCAAGTTATTGAGTGATCTGAGTGGAGCCATTTCTGACTTTATGGATGATCTTAAAGAACATGATGCGGCCGACGATGTTGCCATTCTGGTCTTCACAGAATTTGGTAGACGAATGCGAGACAACGGTAGTGGTACAGATCATGGATCAGGTGGGGGAGCTTTTCTAATTGGTAATAATGTGAAAGGAGGACTTTATTCCGAATATCCCTCCTTAAATCCTAACGACTGGGAGCATGGAGAGGATTTAAAGCACACTATAGATTTCCGTGGAATATATGGCACCGTATTAGAGCAGTGGTTAGGGCTCGATGCGAAGCCAATTGTAAAAGGCGAATTCGAGCAGATAAAACCTTTCTATATCTAACACATTAGGAGACCTACGATGACTCGACCACATGGCCTATTGAGAGCAGGTTATCCGTATTCCACAACTTTAGGAATGAGACGAGTAACCAATTTTCCTACAGATATCGCATTTGGCGAGGAAAATATTTTATATGTGTTGCTTAGATCAGAAGGTGTCGCCACCATCCGAATCTGGTCTCGAGACGATATGGAAGAACTCACAGATGAGCTAAAAGGATTTGGTAATTTCGGATGTGAAGATGGGCAACTGAGATGGCCTGTCAACATAATTACGGACGATTCAGGAAACATATTCATCAGTGATGAAGCCAATCACAGGATAAGCAAATTTGATCCAGACGGTGGGTTCATAAGCAAATTCGGCAGGCATGGTCAAGGTGAAGGAGAATTCGATGGCCCATCAGGTTTTGCATTGGACATTAACGAACATTTCATAATATGTGATTCGAAAAATAGTCGGATACAGAGATACACAAAAGATGGTGAATATATAAATTCCTTTGGTTCCTATGGCTCGGAACCTGGTCAATTTAATCTTCCATGGGGTGTAGATTGTGATGAGAGTGGAGATATATATATTTCTGATTGGGGTAATCACAGAGTACAAATTTTTTCGCCAGATGGTGATCTCAAAAACGTTGTGGGTGAATTTGGAAGTGGTAATGGACAATTCAATAGACCAACCGGCATTACTGTAGACAACCACGGGGATTTTTATGTGGCAGACTGGGGTAATAACAGAGTTCTTATGTACAATTCAAAGGGTCAGTACATATGGAGTTTTTATGGTGACGCCACTTTATCGAAGGTAGCCCGGAATTATATGTTGACCAACGCTGTTCCAAACCGGTTAAGGGAAATGGGAAAGCTCGAGTCTGAAAAATTTTTGAGAAGACCCCGATCAGTGAGAATTGACGATGACTTCAGATTGTATATACCTGATTTTGAATCTTACAGAATCCAAGTTTATCAAAAAGACTTCATAGAACTAGACCAAACTCAGTACGCAGGACCTTTGCGAAACCCTACTTTAGAAGTAACTTAATACTTCACTCTTATAACTAGGACATACCTAAATGACAAGTGCAGGAAACATTGAATCGGAAATTAAACAGACCTTGGAAATATTAGGCATAACCTACAGCTGGATTGTTGTAGATCCGGATTTTGCGGACACTGAGAATTTCTGTAGAAAGTACGACTACCCTATGGAAAAATCAGGAAATACCATTTTGGTAGCCTCTAAGAGAGGTGAGAAAAAATATTGCGCTTGTCTCGTTTTAGCCACCGCCAAACTTGATGTAAATAAAAAAGTTAAAGAATTGATGGGAGTCTCCAGACTCTCTTTTGCCAATACTGAAGAGACAACCGACCTAACTGGTATGATGATAGGCGGTGTGACTCCTATTGGTCTACCTGACACACTATCACTTTTCATAGACAGTGATGTGATGGCAAGTGATTACGTCATAATAGGCGGAGGAAGTAGATCAGGTAAAATACAGGTAAGCCCGCAAGAACTACTCAAATTACCCAACTCCAAAGTTGTTCCAGGGTTGTCTAAATCTTAACTACTCTTGCCAATCCATTACGAAATCTCGTTGTATTTGAGTTTCTGGTGATGCCCGAAAAGAACCTGCGACTCCTGACCTCAAATTCATTATTTCATCTAAAGCTTCCTCACCAGTGAAACCGTGTCTAACCAGATAACATCCAACGACTGTGCCAGTCCTACCTAAACCCCTAAAACAGTGTATATAGACAGGTATATTAGATTCTATTTGAGAATCGATTAGATCCAATAGGTCTTTCATATAAGTGATATCAGGTATTCCTCGGTCAGTTATAGCAAATCGAAAATATTCTGATTTGAGTGATCGGCGACGCCGTTCTGAATGTAGGTATCTACGGTAGTCTGGTCTTTCACCAGGCTCTGTCAAATCAATGAAGCAACCTATACCACATTCCATAAGATTCCCAATTTTGTATGATGGGGTGTTCTTATCCCTAAACTTGGCTTTAAACATACCGGAAACAGAATTCACAATAGTTGCTATAGTGGTGGACGGTCTGAATGACCACTGATTACCGGGATATTCCCCAGCCGCCAATTTACCCTGGCTAACCCAGTAAGCAAAAACATTCAAATCATTGTTAGGATTATCAAACATGAGTATAAAATTACTCCGTACAACCTATATATTAAAGAACAAAATTTGTACGCCGAAGGTGCATTAATGGTATCAAAATTGGACAAGGACAATAATTTAGTCTGGATAGATCTTGAAATGACTGGTCTGGAGGATGACCACTTAATTATAGAAATTGCATCTATCGTGACTGATGGGAATCTGAAAGAGCTAGCAGAAGGCCCATCTTTAGCTATAAATCGAACTATATCCGAGATGCAGAACATCAATGATTGGTCAAAAGAGCAGCACCAAAAATCAGGACTACTTAAACGGGTTAGGGAATCAACAGTGACGGTATCTGAGGCGGAAAATCAAACTCTCGCATTTTTAAAGGAATGGGTGTCCGTTGGTATGTCTCCGATTTGCGGCAATTCTATCGGTACAGATCGGAGATTTATAAGAAGGGAAATGCCACAGCTCGACATTTTTTTGCATTACAGGATGGTTGACGTATCAACCATAAAAGAACTAGCAAGAAGGTGGTATCCAAAGACGAATCTGCCTGAAAAAGAAGGCAAACATCTTGCATTAGAGGATATTCGAGAAAGCATTGAAGAATTGAGATGGTACAGAAAGACGTTTTTCAATATTGAGATTTGAGTCTAAGGAGATTCAAAAATTTGATAAAAAGAATACTTGGAAAAACCGGATTGGAAGTTTCATTATTGAGCCTGGGTACAGGTGGTGCGAGACAACTCGGTCAAACAATCGGGCATTCGATATATGATCAAAAAAAACTGGTGGAAGCAGCGCTTGATACCGGCATCAATATTTTCGACACTGCTACCCATTATGGTAATTCAGAATCTATATTAGGAAAATGTTTGTCAGACAAACCTCGTGATTCATTTATTTTGTGTACCAAATGGCCAGCCAGAGATGAACTGAACAACACCATTGATGACCCTACCAAATTAATCAAATCCGTAGAAAAAAGCCTAGATAGGCTTCAAACGGACTATATAGATATAATGCTTTTCCACGGTATTATGCCTCAAGAATATGACCTAATCATTGAAACACTTTATCCAACCATGGAAAGATTAAAATCTGAAGGAAAAATTAGAAGTATCGGTTTTAGTAGCCGCTTTTCTGAAGATCCCGCACAAGAGGGTATCAAATTAGGTTTATCGAAACATCCGGAATTGTGGGATATCGTTATGCTTAAATATGGGATCTTGAACCAATCTGCAGGTGAAAACATATTGCCTTTGGCCCGAACTCACAATATTGGAGTAATTAACATGGCTGCGGTCAGAATAAAACTGCCTGATCCTATTCTTTTAGAGCAATTGATCGCTGAGTGGAAATATTCGGGGTTAATAGATAAGGACTCTCTTCCTGCCCATGATCCGTTTGGATGGTTGGTTGAGGGAAATGTGAAATCCGTGATAGAGGCCGGTTACAAATTTGCTGCCGAACCAACAACAGTTTCAACGGTATTGACAGGGACAGCCTCAATTGAACATTTAATGGCAAATGTAGAATGTCTTGAACAACCATATTTACCGCAACATCACACGGATCGACTTAAAACCACTTTAAGCCACATCATCCAATACGCATAATATACATGCTGCTAATAAATTAAAAAATTAGGAAGACAGGACATCTAATATAGTGGATGAAAATACAAATCAAGATTTCATTAGAGACATTGTCAAAGAAGATTTGGCCTCAGGCAAACACCAATTTATCACAACCCGATTTCCTCCTGAACCAAACGGGTACCTACACATAGGGCATGCCGCATCCATTTGCCTTAATTTTGGAATAGCAAAAGAAAATGAATCCGCAAAGTGCAATCTCAGATTTGATGACACTAACCCATCAAAAGAAAATACCGAATTTGTCGAAGCTATCAAAAAGGATATTCAGTGGTTAGGGTTTGATTGGGACGAGCGTGAATATTTTGCTTCAGATTATTTTCAAAAACTTTATGGATTTGCAATGACTCTCATAAATCAGGGTAAAGCCTATGTTGATAGCCAAACCCAAGATGAAATTAGAGCAAATAGAGGAACACTCACTGAGCCCGGGGCAGATAGCCCATACCGGGACAGAAACCCTCAAGAGAATACAAAGTTGTTAGAGGAAATGCGTAACGGGATTCACCGGCCTGGTTCACATGTCTTGAGAGCAAAAATAGACATGGCCTCCCCCAATCTAAATATGCGAGACCCGGTAATGTATCGAATCTTAGATACACCTCACCATAGAACTGGTAATGAATGGCCCATATATCCTATGTACGATTTTGCACACGGTCTGTCAGACTCAATTGAAGAGGTTACTCATTCCTTATGTACCATGGAGTATGAAGATCACAGGCCTCTGTACGAATGGTTCATAGATGAGCTTAAAGTATTCAAATCTAGACAAATTGAGTTTGGAAAAATTTTCCTGAGCCACACCATACTAAGTAAGCGGAATTTAACTAAACTGGTGGAAAACAAATTGGTTAGCGGGTGGAATGACCCCCGAATGCCCACAATATCTGGTATGAGACGACTCGGCTACACAGCAGATTCCATAAGGGAATTTTGCCGTAGGGTGAGTATAACTAGAAGATGGAATACGGCAGAAATAGAACTCTTAGAACATTGTTTAAGAGAAGACTTAAATAAAAAATCAAATAGAGCACTCGCGGTTTTACGGCCTATCAAATTAGTAATAGAAAACTACCCTGAAGATCAGGTCGAGTACCTTGAAGCTGCCAATAATCCTCAAGATCGTGACAGTGGGACAAGAAAAATACCATTTTCAAAAGAACTGTTCATCGAGCAAGACGATTTTATGGAAAACCCTCCTAAAAAATTCTTTCGATTAACTTTAGGAAGAGAAGTTAGGCTTCGATACGGTTACTTAATCACCTGTACTGAAATTATTAAAGATCCTATAACCGACGAGGTTTTAGAACTAAGATGCACTTATGACCCAGAAACACGGGGTGGAAATGCACCAGATGGAAGAAAAGTTAAATCAACCATACACTGGGTTAGTGCAAATCATTCGATTAACGCTGAGGTGCGACTTTACGAAAGACTTTGCCTAGACTCGGAGCCAGATATATCGGATGGGGAAAATTTGGAAACGGTTCTGAATCCAAATTCTCTCGAAATTATTCGGTCTGCGAAAGTGGAGCCAAGCCTTAAAGAATCAACCCCGGGAAACCCAATGCAATTCGAAAGACTGGGTTATTTTTGCTTGGATTCTGAGGATTCCAAAAACGAAGGCAACCTTGTGTTCAACAGAACAGTTTCCCTTAGGGATAGTTGGGCCAAAACCCAGTCAAGTAATTAGATACAGGACATCAGGATCTACTTTGATTGGGATTTTTGCAAAAAAGGAAGCCCACACTACCAACTAACGCTACCGAGGCTAGAATATAAAAAGCCCGATCGTAGCTGCCGTAGTGATCAAACATAAATCCTGCCACCCATGGCCCTATCATCATCAATGTCATCATCGGTAGCATGGACACGCCTAAAACTCTCCCAAATGCTTTTCGTCCGAAATATTCTCCCCTTATCGCTGTTCCAAGTGGAATTCTGGCTCCAAAACCTAATCCATATATAAAAACAAATATAGAAGCCATGTATACACTAGTAATAAATGTTGCATATATGACACCAAGCGCCTGTATTATCCCAAAAACACAAAGAGATAAGTTCTTAGGAACTCTATCCCCTAGATAGCCTCCGAGAACTTGGGCCGCTCCAGAAAAAAGCATAGTGGCTCCCCATATCCAGGCTCCGGTTTGAACTGATATTCCCTGATCCTTTAATGCCAAAATCAGATGTACAGTCATCGTTCCAATAAGCATCGCAGATGTGCCATTACAAATTGCCAAAACCCAAAACACCGGCATCTTTATAATCGTCATCATAGGAAAGTCATTGTCGATTCTTGTAGTTACACTTCTATCTGAATCTTTTACCTCAAAAACCCTTCCGTCTGGAATTTCGCCTAATTCCTCAGGAGAATTTCGTATAAGCCTACTAATGGGAAAGGCTATGAGAATGAAAAATATCCCCAAAGACAATGAAGTAGTTCTCCAGCCAACACCCTCTGGCTGAACCAGCCAAGCCAATAGTGGTACCAAAAAAAAGCTGCCCACTGAAAAACCAATACCGCCTAGTCCCATTGCCATTGTTCTTTTCTTATCAAACCAGTTGTTGATAACAGACATCATCGGTAGCCAGCCTCCAGCTGAGGCTCCTAACATGATGACAATATATGCACAATAAAACGTCCAAAGGTTATTGGTTTGACTGAATATGAGGAATCCCAAACCAATAATTGTCACACCAGAGAACACAATCTTTTTAGGACCATAGCGGTCAACTAGAATTCCTACCACTGGGCCAGCCAGGCCACTTTCTAGCTGACCAAAGGAAAATGCCAAAGAAAGCTCCGCCCTACTCCAGCCGAAATGCTGTTCCAAAGCATCGATCCATACACCCACTCCACCAAAAACAGGGGACCCTGTCGCAGCATTCAAAAAAATGGTTATAACAACCAACCACCACCCATAAAAGACAGCGTGGCGCCATTTAAACGGTGAAAATAAGGTAGGCGATTCAGTTAATTTCATAGACTCCAATTCAGATCCCGACAATTACAAACCCAATATATCCAAACTCAGAAATATTGGTGGTAAGTTAATCGGAATTCATGAATTTAAATAATGTAATAAAGCGCCGATTGGGTCAAGTATATATAAACTACCTTGCAGGCGGGGTTGCCTCTGGCTCACGAACATATGGTACCAACCGAGGAGAATCAAATTGGGGTTCGCCTTTTATAGATTCCACTAATTCAAAAGCCTTTAAAACGGTATCGTGGTCACCTTCTAGAGCCAACATGACTGCACCTTCAGAACCTGCAACGCCACCAGAACCAACATGAGTAGCAGTCACTCCGGTCAATAACTCCAAAGCTTGTATTTCCGTGATCACCTGAGCGTTCACAACAGGCATAAACCCAGCCGATTGCCCCATCGTATAATCCCATAAATGATTTCCACAGTGTTTGGCAGCCTCGATCACCGATGGTATCAACCTTTCCAAACTAACAGGCGCCACCCAATGGGCACCCCTGGCGGTGAGAGTTGGCCAAATACCCCCCACAGTACCACCGGCCTTGTCGGCAGCAAAAACGCCTATATTCCCCTCGGAATCAACGGCATTGGCACCTTTTATTGACACGTCATATGCAGTAAATTCGCTTAATGCTTGAGGAGCGGGTGTTTCATCTAGTTGGCCATCTTTGAAAACCCACGGTCCGAGCCGGTCTTCTTCCAAAACACTCGCCATTCGGCCTTCAGTAATAATCCCAGCGGTACAATTGGCGGTATCAAATTCCTGACCTGTCAACTCCTCCAATATATATGAAGGTGTTATACCCCTGGAGATTACAAACCATCCTTGTTTTAGAACTCTCTCCACTTCGGGCATTGCCAAGACCCCTTTAGCAATAAGGCGCTTAGATTCTCTGGGAAGAATATTTACCAAAGCGTGTGTCCTGTCATCCCTCATTGGCTCCAAGGGTTCTCTATATGAATGAGTATCGTAAAACATATGTACCTCTTAATTGAATTAATAAAAAAAACCGCGTAAATAATAACTCAAATAAATATACATTGTGAGAAGACATGTTAGTTTTAGTCAGTTATACTATCGCTCGATAAAAGAGGCTAATAACACAAAATGGAGGTATAGAGGCCATGGTGGAACAACAGTTACAGATACTACGACCTGAGACTCTCGTAGCGGAGTTCAAGAGTATCGGTGTTACGCATATCATTACGATCCCTGATAGTGAAACAAATTATTTATATGAATTAATGGAAAAAGAAGATTGGTTGGATGTAGTACCTGTATCCAGAGAAGGAGAATCAATGGCTGTCGCCTTGGGACTCAATGTTGCAGGCAAGGTACCGGTGGTTCTTATCCAAAATACAGGCATGATGGAATCTGGAGATTCGATCAGGGGAATGGCGTTGGATGCCGGTTTTCCTCTTCTAATGGTTGTTGGGTATCGTGGGTGGACTCGGAAAGGACACACGCCAGACTCAGCTGCCGTTTATACAGAACCATTTCTCAACGCTTTCCACCTAAATTATTATTTGGTTGAAACTGACGACGATGGAGCTCGAATAACTGATGCCTATAACGAAGCTGTTAAGACAAAAAGACCAGTGGTCGTACTAATTGGAGATGAATATCACGGGTTTAATAGATAATCGGGTTTTAAATCGTCAGGAGTATAAAATGATCGAATCAAAAGAAGTATTTGAAGCATTTCAAGAACACAGGGGCAATGCAATTGTGTCGGTCCAGGGTACGTCTGGAAAACATTGGGCCGATGTAACGACCAACCAAAATAGGGACATCTCTCTGGGTGGGGCCATGGGCCAGTCCACCGCAGCGATATTTGGTTTGGCCTTGGGCCTTCCAAACGAAAAGGTGGTTCATTTTGATACCGAAGGAGCATTGCTAATGAACCTCGGTGTTTTAGCCTCAATAGCCGGTAAAAAACCTGCGAATTTTGTTCATTTCCTTTTGGACAATGGATGTTACGCCACTACTGGTGGTCAACCGGTGCCTAACTCCGAAGATATCGACTATTCAGTAATAGCTGCTGGATCAGGCTACGCTGCCACATATAATTTCGACGACCTAGAGGAACTCTCCACCAGCCTAGACGAAATTATGAACCAAGATGGCCCGGTCTTTGTAGCCATTAAAGTTCCGGCTGAAGTTGAAAATCTTCCTATAGGAATGCGAGAAAGAAGGGTATCAAGGAACAGAGGGCAAACGATATCTGATTTGAGATCGGAACTAGGAATAAGTTAAACAGGCCCTAATAATGGTGAGGGTGGGTACAAAGTTTAAAGAAGGTTCCCATTCCTCTAAACCCCAGTAATAGCGTAGCATTTGGAACATTGGCTAAATAGGCTATAACTCTGCCAATTCCCTAATTATGTACCTATTTATTAGGGGGTTTGGACGATTTATTCTTCGCCCAGAGGCAGCAATCGCACAGTACAATGGCCGCCTGAAAACAAAAAATTTGAATCGTACGCGATGTAACGAGGTACCAATGCCCGAATTCAAGAACATACTTTATGAAATAGACGGACCAGTCTTAACTATTACTTGGAACCGACCAGACGCACTCAATGCTATTTCTCAGAATCTCGAGCGCGAATTTCATCATGCGCTTGATATTGCTGCAGAAAACGAAGCAATCCGATCCATTATCGTTACCGGCAGTGGACGTGCTTTCTCAGCTGGCTACGACATCTCGGGTGACAGAAGCAAACGACCTCGTCTTCCAACAAGCACTCATTTAAAGCGGCAATGGGGTTCATCGATGCTCAGCACGGGCGGACCTACGCACATCATGCATCTAATGGAGCATCCAAAGCCCATCATCGCTGCAGTTAACGGCTGGTGTATTGGAGGAGGCTTCTGGTACTCACTTGCTTGCGACATCACGATTGCTTCGGATCAGGCGACTTTCGGTCAGCCGGAGATTCGAATGACGTCAAATACAACTGTTTTGTTTGCACTGCTCTGTGGATGGAAAAATGCGCATCGATACGCGCTAACAGGAGATCATTTCGACGCGCAAGAGGCACTGCGCATTGGAGCGATCAACGAAGTGGTACCGCATGACCAACTGTTAGAAAAAGCTCGAGCACTAGCATTGCGACTTGCAAAAGTGCCGTCTGAATCGATCCGATTCAACAAGGCGATCACCACATACGGACTCGATGCAATGGGTCTACGTTCTGCTCTAAATATGAATGGTGCGCTCTCCACAATTGTTGAGGCTGCGAACGACGGTCCGGATGTTGAACACCTTGATCGCGCGCAGGCAGAAGGTAGCTTTGGTGCATTCCTTAAGGCGCGGGATGAACCATTCCTACCGGAACCGTTCGGACCGCGAAGCAAGCCTCGTGATTGAAGATCTGGTTAAAATCGGAGCATGTTTTGGAGTACATGCCTCCTTCCATTTATCACTCCCCTAGACAAGAGCTATCCCATAAAACAGGGATCAGGATCGACAACATCCGACCTAGTGCCCGTGATCACAGTGAAATATGGTCGAATGCTCTCCCATGGTTGAAGAAAGGTGTAGGCGTACTTTGACCTGCCAGGCCTAGCGTGCAGCAAACATGCAGCTATGCCCTTGAGTTTACCTGTAATTAGTTAAGTGCTTCATCAGCGTTTGCCCTTGTAAATACTGATGAGTTGGGACTAATTGAACCCTATAAAAAGAAGGTGCTGAGAATCTAACTCCTGTAATTGGGGTTATCTAGCGGTACCTTCATCCAGCTCATAATGGCCTTGACTGAGTTGTAAGCTTCCAACCTAGCTTCATCAGTTCCGTCCGATTCGGCATCTTCAAAAATATCCGATATTTTTCTTACCATATCAGGACCCAAATCCAACAAAGACTCACTTCCTGACATAGCCCATTTACAAAGAATGTACCTAACTACTGATCCAATAGGTATATCCAGATTTCGACTTAACCGTCTTACTGTTGGGAGAGGATCTTCCTGAGTATATAGAGCAACATCATTTTTGAAATTATTATCCTTATCAGGAACATTTGATTCCCAAATGAATTGCTCCAAAATAACCGAATCATCAAAAAGCATAATTTTTTCTCACTTTTTTAACCAAGATCTTCCTTCTTCGATATATTGAGTCTGACCAACAGCTGATATTGTGATTTCCTGCGAATAGGTCCCGAATTCTGTACTTAAGGAAGCTTCATGTATTTTCATTTCTGATATGATCTCGTTATCAGATCCTTTGAAGCTTTCTTCTAATATTCTCCCTTCTACATGAGCAGGGAGCTCTTCTCCCAATATTGACAGTATGGTCGGCAGAATATCTGTGTTACCAGTAGGTGACAATATTTTTTAACCTTCCAGAAATGTAGGCCCACTGCATATGAGAGTATTGTTCATCTCATGTAGGCTGATGGAACCGTGCTGTCCAAGATTTTTTGCACCACCAGTTGAAAACACATGCCCTGCGTATCCATCAACGTTATCAGAGGAGTCCCAGTGGAAAGACATTATTATATCTGCAGACCTTTTTCCTTCATTCATAATAGAAGACAAAGGAATAGTACCTTTTACTTCTCCTAAACGTTCCGAAGCGCATAAGGTTCCACACCATACCTGACCAGAAAGCCATTCAACCAACTCGGGAATCAAATAAACATCTTCTTGATTTTTCAAATAAAAAAGCACACAACCACCATTTTGTGCCAAGAGCCAACCATCGGAACCTGCCAAATTAGAAGACTCCAGAAGTGTTTCAATATCTATCACTTCCGTAATAGTTGAATACCCATGATCGGACAGAATCATTAAATCCGAATTCTGATGTTGGCTCGAAGTACTGATGTACTCCATAATTCTGCCGAATTCTGCGTCAGCCTGCCTCAGTGCTGCCTGGGCAGCATCACTTCCAACACCAGATGCATGCTGTGATTTATCTGGCTCTGAAGACCATATTAAGGCAACTTCAGGATTGATTTTACCCAACACATACTCAATAAATATATCGACTGCCTTTTTGTATCTTGGAGTGTTAGGTAATTGTTCTTCTGGCCATCCACCGAATAAGCCTTCAAGTTCCTTATGCAATCTGTGAGGTATTGTGAATTCAGGATGAATGGTAGCTCCACCATAAACATCAGCAAGAGGGTTATGCACATAAGCATTTCCACTGGTGCCTACACCAATCGCGACATACTCCATACTTTTTTCCGAAATGATTTCTTGCAAAGTTGGTACACCTAGCACCTCCAAGCCAGCATTTCGAATCTCAGATAATTGAACGTTGAGGGCCAGTATCACCTTCGAATCATCATAATCTCTTGCTACAAAAGAGTTACCAGCCAACCAATGTTTACCAGGATTCACGCCTGTGACCATTGATGCAGCGTTTACTCTAGTAACTGACGGAAAAACAGGATGATGGTTTTCAAAAAAAGCACCATTCTGGGATACTCGGAACAAGTTAGGTGTATCCACACTATTTATTTGAGCGGGCTGCAAACCATCGAAGACAGCTAATATTATCTTAGTCATATTTCTCCCTCTAAAAATTCCGGCTAATCAGAAAACCTTGAAATTATTATCTTGAGCCCATCAGATGATCTCCTAAAATCGGTCGCCTGTCACTCCCTATGTTATTCCCACTATACCCAGCCTTGACCCCTCTTGTCGTCAACATATCCAATCACTAACCTATCAAAATCAAGGTCTGCTACAATCGATCGCACTCATACTGTTCATACGAGGAAGAAATGACTGATAGCCAAAAACGGCACCACTTCAGACAGATACTCTCGGGTAATCGATGCGTGCATCCAGGATCAGTGTTTGACGCCATATCTTCTCGGATTGCTGAAGACTTAGAGTATCAGGTGGGTATGTTCGCCGGCTCGATCGCCTCGGCTGTAGTGTTAGGTGACCCTGACCACATTCTAATAACTCTTACTGAATTTGCAGAGCAAGCACGAAGAATATGTCGTGCCTCAGACCTTCCAATAATGGTAGATGCAGACCACGGGTACGGAAACGCACTTAACGTCAAAAGAACAGTGGAAGAACTAGAAAACGCGGGGGTGGCTGCACTCACGATTGAAGATACTGTCCTCCCAAAGCAGTTTGGGAAATCTGAGCCAGAGTTAATATCTTTACCAGAAGGTATAGGTAAAATGAAAGCGGCATTGTCCGGTAGAAAAGATCAAAGTCTAGTAATAGCTGGCAGAACCAGTGCATTCCAAGTAACAGGTACGGAAGATGCTATTGAAAGGGCCAAGGCATATGAAAGCATCGGAGTTGATGCGATTTTCTTTGCCGGGTTAACTACCAGATCTCAACTAGAAGCCGTCAAGAATTCCATTGCGATACCTATAATGCTGGGAGGTACACCAAAGGACATAAACGACGACCAGTATCTTTCATCAATGGGAGTGAAGATAGCGCTCCAAGGACACCTACCTTTTATGGCAGCTGTAAAGGCAACTAGAGACACAATGAAAGCTCTTATTGAAGGCAAACAACCTTCAGAAGTCAGCACAACAGCGCTAGATAGTGAGTTAATAGACAAAGTGACTAAAGACCAACAATTTAAAGACTGGTTTAAAGAGTTCCTATCCTAATCATTATTCATGAAATTAAAGGTATCACTTTCTTTTCGAACAATTTCATTGACTTAATTACCTCTTCCTGAGGGAGTCCTCCCATCGCAAAATTGCATCCGAAATACGAAATTCCGTGATCTTTTAGAGAAATGATTTTTTCAGCGACAGCCTCAGGTGTTCCTATAAATGCTCTTTTCCCAGAGATATAGCGGTTATCTGGTGGTAACTCATCTCGCTCATTCCTCCATTTTTTTATGGGTAAATGAACCTCAGTAGTACCCACTAAGTTCCTACGCCATTGCATAATATCCTGTATCCAATCTACATGTTTTTTGGTGTTATCAAGAGCCTTTCTCTCCGTATCAGCCACATGAACATACCGAAAAAACGGCACTTCATCCATATGATCCGATTGATCCTTCAGGTGACATAATCTTCTATATTTTTCTACCAAAGCAAGCGCAGCATCTGTATCTTGAACAACCGCTATACATAAAAGAAACTGGTTTGAAATCATAAAATCCAAGGTCTCTTCAGACCTCGTTGCAGCTATATATATAGGAGGATGAGGTGACTGAACAACAGATGGAACCAAATCCACATTGCGAACAGAAAAAAAAGGGCTGTCGACACTTACATCTTTATCACACCATAAATCCCGTACTGCTAGGACGGTTTCTCTAAACCTAGATTGGCTATCTTCCGCGGGAACTCCAAAACCACCATATTCATAACCATATGTACCTCTTCCGAACCCAACATCTAGACGTCCTCGGCTTAGGAGATCTACAAGGGCTGAGTCCTCAGCAATCCTGATAGGATTATGCAAGTTTGGAACAATTACTGCGGTCCCCAAACGTATTTTCTCTGTCACTGCCGCCAAATGCCCAAGCATTAGCAACACAGAAGAACCCATACTGTATCTAGTGAAGTGATGTTCTGCGAACCATGCTCCGTGGTATCCCATAGATTCAGCTAACTTAACCTGTTCAACTGAATCATGAAACACCGAAGTCTGATTCACTCCCTCTGGCCACGACATATGTGTGAAAAGTGCTAGCCTCATATCTGTTAATCCAAATCAGAAACAAGATCCATTAGCCTTCCTAAAGCATCGCTTTTACTAGCAATATCGTCACCAGGTAAATCAACTTTAAGAGTACTAACACCCAGATTCTTATAGAGTAAAAGTCTTTCCTTAATCATTTTATCTGTTCCAATTAAATTGGATCTCAAAGCAAGCTCATTAGGTACCATATCTCGAGCCTCTTCTCTTCTCCCTTCAACCCACAATTTTTGGACAACATCTACAATCTCGCCATAACCTTGTCTTGCATACGCATTCTTGTAAAAATTGTTCTTCACTGACCCCATTGCCCCAAAGGTAAATCCATATCCACGAGCATGTCTTTTTGCTGTTTCTTCAACGTCATCGGTGAAATCTAAGGAAACTGGTATCAATATATCTATGTCTTCAATACTTCTACCAGAACGAAAGAGCCCTTCTTTGATTTTATCCAGAAAAACGTTTCCTGTTTCTGGGATAAAACAACCTCCTATCCATCCATCGGCCTTTTCACCAGTCATTTCTAAATTGCTAGGACCAAGAGAAGCCACATATACTGGAACATGCCAAGTTTTAGCGCTGGTTCTTATGGACTTACCTTCTCCGCCATCCAAGGGTAATTGATAGTATTTTCCTTGATACTGGAGCTTTTCCCCGGACACACCCATTTTGATAATTTCCAATAGTTCCTTCGTTCTTAGTACAGGATTGCCAAAAGTCACGCCGTGAAATCCTTCTATAACTTGTGGCCCACTAGTACCCAGCCCAAGAATAAATCTACCACCCGACATAGATTGCAAAGTCAAGCTAGTCATTACCAAATTACCTGGGGTCCGACTACCGACCTGAACAATCCCCGTACCCAACCGTATCTTTGTTGTGGAAGCAGCCAAATAAGCCAGAGGGGTGATCGCGTCGGTCCCCCAAGCTTCGGAGGTCCATATCGAATCAGCCCCTAAAGATTCAGCTTCCTTTGCAAAATCTGCTATTTGATTCCAATCCGAAGGATCAGACCAAGATAAGTCAGACCTAACACCACTAAATGATCGTACTGCTATTTTCATGTTATCTGTCTATCACCTTTATTCACTAATTATTTGGATAATCAGCGTGAGATTTATTGTTTCTTATTTGGTTCAAATGATCTAAATCATGAACTCTTTGAAACATGTACCAACCTCCAGCATGCAAATCGCCAAAAAAACCGTGATCTGAATTGTTTTCCATATTGGGAGTATCTGGCAGATTATCTGTCATAGCAGTCCATTTAAATGCCCCTTCCAGAATTTGTCCGCGCAATTCATCAATGTTGGAGTGAGAAAGCTCTCTTGGGGGATCTATACCCGAGGAATCCCCTATACCTCCACTCGTGAGATCTGAAATAAGATCTGTCACTCTACTTGTACTATTAATTACGTGTTCCAATATCTCTGAAATAGCCCATTCATCTTTATGAAAAGAAAAGTCTGCCTGACTTTGAGTCACATCTGACACTTCCTTTATCAATTCCAAGCGAGCCGCTATAACTCTGGTCCATAACTGTTTAAAGGGATATTTTTCTCCTTGCGAAATTAGATACTCTCTGACTCTTTGTTCTTCTGGGGTCATTATCTTTAATCCTCTAAGCGACTACCTTCTATGCAACATCTCAGGCCATTTAAAAATGGCGAGTACCAGTATAAACAAACCAAGTAACCCATTGAAAATTAAGGCAAGTGATGCATTGCTATTTTCCGCAATAAATCCAGAAATCAACACCCCTACAGGCAAACCGTAAACAGCTAATTGGCGAAGGCCGAGAACCCGACCCCGCATTTCTGCTGAAGTGTATTTCAACAACATCATAGCCATCGTGACCATTGCAAAAGACTGTGATATGCCGACAAAAAATAAAACTGGCAAAGATACGTAGAACCATTGCATATAAGCCATGATTAGAATACCTATATGCCATAATATTGAACCGACTATCATTGCCCATCCTGCTCTATCCATATTAGAAAAATAACCAATAAGCAATGAACCAAGTAAGGCTCCAGCAGAGTATGTACCCATCAACCACCCTAAGCCCGCTGCATCGATATTCATCACCTGCCTGGCTATCACTGCCAGGAGTGTGTTGTTTAATGGAAATGCCGTTAAGTTAACAGTAAACGCAACAGCAAGCAGACCAAACAAAAACGGGTTTATTTTGACATAAGAAAATCCCCCTTTTAAGTTTTCAAACATAGATTGGGCAGTTTTTATAGCAGTATTGGGTACTCCAGGGATCAAGAACACAAAGAGCAAAGATAATAAGTGCAAAACAATAATAAAAAGATAGCTTCTACCTACACCTACAGACTCCAACAAAAACCCTCCGAAAACCGGGCCAACGATTTGTGTCATATCCCTTCCGGTCCTTAAGAGAGCGACACCGTTTTGCAATTGAGGCGGAGAAACGATAACTGGAAGCACAGACTGTCTGACAATCATATCCAAGGAACGGGAAAGCCCGACAAGGGCTGCGATGATTAAAACCGCTGCTACGCTTAGAAAATTAAACACGGTTAATAAAAATATTGACGAAGATAATATGACAAATGAAATTCGGGCAAACAGGTATATCCTGCGCCTTCCTATGCGATCAACTATGACCCCAAAAAAAGGCGCTACCACTGTGCCAGTAAACCTAAGCGCGGCAAAAATCCCCAGAACAAGAGGAGACTCAGTTTGCGCTAATATATACCAAGACAAGATCAGGATTTCCATAAATTCTGCAGTTGAGAGAGCCAAGTCTCCTAGCCACATAAAGCGAAATCCTCGAACGTTTAGAGAATCAAAAGCCCTTTCTAAAATTTTCCTCACAGAACCATTGAACCTACTCCACAGTTACTGAACATCAGAGAATCCTACACGAATCTCTAACCTAATACATATCATTTACCATAAGGGTATAATCCCAATCGAAGAAACGTGAATTAGTCCGAAATAGACGTAAGGTGGTAAAAAGCATGAGCCAAATAGAAAAAGCTACACTGGCAGCAGGATGCTTTTGGTGTATAGAGGCTGTTTTCGAGTTAGTTGAAGGAGTAAATCAGGTAGTATCAGGTTACATAGGGGGAACAGTTGAGAACCCATCCTATGAAGAAATTTGCACAGGTACTACAGACCATGCAGAGGCAATTGAAGTTTATTATGATCAAACTTTAATTGATTATCAGACTGTCCTAGAAATATTCTTCAGTTACCATGATCCGACGACACTAAACAGGCAAGGGGCTGATGTGGGGACTCAATACAGATCTGCCATCTTCTTTCACAACGAAACCCAGAAACAATTCGCTGAACAGGCAATAAAATATCTAAATGAGGAGAAGGTATTTCCCGATCCAATCGTTACAGAAGTGACGCATGCCTCGAAATTCTATGAAGGTGAGGACTATCATCAATCATTCTTTAAAAACAATCCTTACCAACCTTACTGCCAGTTCATAATCGCACCGAAGGTAACGAAGTTAAGAGAGAAGCACGCACATCTATTGAAAATTGCCCAACCACATTAATTCAAATTAGCCTTTCGTCATACACTAGCAGTCCTTTCTGCGGCCTTACGTGGGTGTTCGAATCGGAAATTTTCCATCCCAATAAGTTTATTGTACGAGCCAAATATTTCCTCTACGTTATCTTCCAATAGATCTAATGGGTCTTTCTCGTTATCCGATTTATCATATACCTTTCTCAAACTATAATTTGTGAATCTTTCTGCCGGCAACCTTCCTGCATCCCGTATCATATCTCTGAACTGTGAAGGCTTCATCAGCTGGCCATGTTGCGCCCCTGCGGATGTAGAAATACTTTCGTTAATCAAAGTGCCACCTAAATCATTTACCCCTGCGGTAAGAAGTAATTGAGAGATTCTGTCTCCCTCTTTAACCCAAGAGGCCTGAATGTTTGGTATCCAATTATTCAACATAATCCTCGCAACAGCATGAACCTTCACCACATCCATACCGGTGGGTCCAGTCCTAACATTAGGGATTAGCCCTTTAAGAAACATAGGGGCCTCAGAATTCACAAAACTCAATGGTACGAATTCTGTGAACCCACCCGTTTCCATCTGTATGTTCCGAATAATATCGATATGTTCAGCAATTTGCAGATTTGTCTCGACGTGCCCAAACATCACAGTAGATGTAGTTTGTATGCCCAGATCATGGGCTGTGGTTATGACCTCGATCCATTGATCTTTAGTTATACGACCCGGTGATATTTTATCCCTCAAGGCCTGATCCAATATCTCTGCTGAGGTGCCGGGTAAACTTCCAACACCTGCGTCTTTCAAATCACTAAGGTGTTGCCTTATAGATGTCTTGGATCGGATTGATCCATAAAGAACCTCTTCTGGGGAAAATCCATGGATGTGAATATCAGGAAGTTCAGCTTTTATCGCCTCACATAGTCGAATGTATAAATCGCCTTCCATTTGAGGTGGTAGGCCTGCCTGTACACATACCTCAGTAGCCCCATAATCCCACGCTTCTTTCGAGCGACGGACTATTTCCTCCACTGGTAATAGATAACCTTGTTCTTCTCTGAAATCTCTGCTAAATGCGCAAAATCCACATCTCTTTATACATACATTAGTAAAATTAATGTTTCTATTTACAACATATGTGACGACATCTCCCACAGTCCTTCTACGCAAAACATCGGCAACCAACACGGTAGCGTTGTACTCTAACCCATTAGAATCCAGAAGCAGGCAGGCGTCCGATGCTGAAATATCTTCACCAGAAATAGCCGCACGTAAGACGCGGGAAATATCTGGATCTATTGACCCCAGCAGGCCCGAAAAATCCATGTCCATGTCATGTGCCTCAATATCAGACATATCTGTTAATACCTTCCTTTACATATCCTTCATCATCAGCCAATTCTCGTACCTTCGTCAACAAGTCTACCGGTAAGTATTCAGTAGTATCAAGAAAGTACTCTGGGTATACAGCTAACCTTGGTCGCAATTCAAATCCCGCTGACTCTGTTTTTGATTTCAAATTGGTTATGAGAGGCCAGGGTGCTTCGGGATTAACATAATCGATTGTCAAAGGAGAAACACCACCCCAATCATTTATACCTGCAGCCAAATACATCTCGTAATTCTCGGAACTGAGGTTTGGCGGCACTTGTATATTAGCTTGAGGCCCCAAAATAATACGAGCCGCAGCGACCGTCCAGAGCATTTCTTGTGTTTCAGCATCTGGAGATTCTGCCATGGGGGTCTCAGGTTTTGCCCTGAAGTTCTGAATTATTGTTTCCTGTATATGATTATATTTTCGGTGTAGGCTTCTGATTTCCAGTAGGGATTCTATTCTGTCCAACATCGTTTCACCTATCCCAATAAGAAGGCCGGTAGTGAATGGAATTCTTAATTCACCTGCTATTGAAATTGTCTTCAATCTAACAATAGGTCTTTTACTAGGGGCAAATTCATGAGGTCCGCCTTTTTGATATAAAAGTTCGCTGGTACTTTCCAGCATTATGCCAGTAGAGGGATTAGAGTCTTTTAAAACATTTAGCTCTCTGTGAGTCATGGTACCGGGATTCGCGTGAGGCAAAAGCCTGGTCTCTTTAACTACAAGTTCAGTCATGGCACCCAGATAATCAAGAGTACTGTCATAACCATTATTTGAAAGCCATTCCTTCGCTTCCGGGTACTTCTGTTCTGGCCTTTCTCCGAGGGTAAATAATGCTTCGGTACAGCCTAGATTTTCCCCTTGTTTGGCCACATCAAGCACCTCTACTGCACTCATGTAAAGACTTTGCGCTTGGTCTGGGTCTATTCTAAACGTGCAGTATCCGCAGTAATCGCGGCATAACCTGGTCAGAGGGATAAAAACTTTTGGGGAAAAAGTAACCGTTGTCCCTTTTCCATGATTTCTAATCTTTGCTGCAGCACCACACAAATCACCCAGATGATCTTCTGAGTAGCGAGAAAGTAAAAGTGCCTCTTCATCAGTAATTTCAGAAATCTCTGAAGCCTTAGCAATTACGTCAGTCAGATGTGTATTTATTTTATGTTGAGTCATCATTTCACTTAAGTATTTTAAATCAAAGGATCTGTACCAGTTAATCCAAGGCTCTGAAATCGGGCTATTTCACTCTCAGACCATCCATTGAGGCTACTGAAAATTTCGTCAGAATGCTCCCCTAATGTTGGGGCTGGTTCTTGAGGTTTTCGAGAATTATTTTCAAAATCCCAAGGAGGCACTGGGTAATAGAAATTCCCTGACTTCAAATGAAATATCTGTTCAAATAATTCCATTTGATGAAAGTCATCATTTTCAGCGGCTTCCAATAAAGTGGAAATAAATTCACATGGCACTGACTCAGCCTGTAAATTTTCCACGACTTCACTTGCTACCAAATTAGCCATATTCTTTGATATTTCTTGATCCAACCGAACCGAATTTATTTTCCTAACATCTTTGGTGGAATAATCTTCATCGGTGATCAAATCATCCAGCATTAGCGAATTACAAAAAGATTCCCATTGACGGTCTGTTTTCACAGAAATGGCTATCCAATAAGAATCCTTTGAAAGATAACATCCTTGAGGAGCGTAGTCCCTGTTGGTATTGCCCTGTCTTCCAGGAGATTCCCCTGATATTGACCCCTCCATAATATATTCGGCCAATAATGTCATGCTCACCTCTTGTTGGGAAATATCTACTTCTTGACCCACTCCAGACATTAACCTTTCCCTCAAGGCAGTTATTGCGGCACCGCATGCTAATACACCGCTATAAGCATCAGTATGCATTATGCCAGAATTTATAGGAGGTCCATCATGGTATCCCATGAGGAATGACATGCCGGAGACAGGTTCTGTAGTTCCTCCATTACCAGGGTAATTTGAGTAAGGTCCGCTTGTCCCATAAGTTGGCATTCTAACCATGACAATTGAGGGATTAACCGACCTAAGAGATTCGTAATTCAGTCCCAGATTACTTATTACTCTACCGGAAAAGTTCTCTACTACGACATCACTTATTGAAACAAGTTCCATAAATACGTCTTTTGCTTCTGACTGGGCTAGGTCAAGAGTTATAGCTTTCTTACCTCTATTTACACCATTGTAAAGAGCATTTCTATCCCAAGGATTATCTCCAGGGTTAGTATCTGGATACAAGCCTGCCAACCTTGGAGGAACCCCTCCTCTCCAAGGATCTATCCGGGTAATAGATTCAACCTGAATAATTTCCATGCCTAGATCTGAGAGCAGTTGGGTGCTGTAGGCTCCAGCCCAGGCCTGTGTTAACACAATCCCTCTCATCCCAGAAAGGGGTCCTTTTGTTTTATTGCCCGTATCTAAACTTTTAGAGGTATTATGTGTGACTTTCATTGGGTTATCCCAAATTTGAAAATCTTCCGAAGTAGGTAAGGGTTCAAATTTCCATGGTGTTAAAGACATCTGGAAAGGAGGTCCCGGCATTTCCCATGATTTGCCTTCGCTACCATATCTTACAAAAGCATTCCTTGTTTTAAGGTGCTCATCTTCCAGTAAATCTGATACTGAATTGGCGATGCCAACCAATATCCGAAGAGGACTCAAACCGTGAAGGAGATCCTTACGAGAGTATTGCGCAAGTATTGGCAAAAGAATTTCCGAAAGCTCATCTTCATTATTACGTCTTTTAGCGGCTGTATCGAACTTCGGGTTTTCTGAGAATTCAGGGTCCCCAAAAAATAGCCACATATGTTCCCATGTAGGTTCATGACGCACACTGAGGGATACATACCCATCTTTGCAAGGTATCAGGCCAAAATGGAGTCCTTGTGGCTGCTGTCCCCGAGGGTTTCTGGTATGAAGTGCCCCTAACAAATATGGACTATAACTATGTAAAACAGATTTCAGAATAGATACATTCACTTCTTGCCCAATCCCTGTTACATCTCGGTTGATTAAGGAAGCTACAGAAGCTACGAATGCGTTTGCTCCAGTTATAAACTCACTTTCCGTACCTGGTTCCTTTAAAGGAGCTTTACCCTGCTCTCCGTTTACACTGCACATACCTGTTAAAGCCTGAATAGTTAGGTCGCTCCAAGGTTTTCCTGTCCATTTAGTATTTCTCCCAAAGGGGGTCAAAGAGCAAATTAGAATATCCGGGTTTAATTTACGTATATTTTCTAAATCTAACCCAGTTAAATTAAAGTCCTCACTTGAAAAATCCTCAATTAATAGATCCGCTGAAAGTGCCAATTCCTCAATTGTCTGTGTCTCTTTGGATACTGGAATAACCTGTTTGTTGTAATTCATATAATGGAACATCGCGCTTGACTTTGGATCTCGAATTTCGTTGATGAACGGTCCATATAAAGCAGAACGATCTTCTCGTCCCTCATATATGATCTTTTTGACGGAAGCACCAAAATCACTAAGCAATTTGCTGCAGTAACTACCAGCAAAATCAGCCGACAAATCCAAGACCTTCAAATTAGAAAATGGCGCCATTTGATTCAATCACCAAACTTTTTATCACGCTCTCTGGCGCGATCAATCGAGGTGACTCTTTCACCATCATAAATCTCACGCCTGTATGACAGTCCTAAGGCGTGATTATGAAACCCAGACATAATGCTATTCCGATAGCCCATCTGATCCTGTACTTGATTCAGGGACGCTTTGGATAATCTCAAAGCAAAGGCATCTTGCAAAGCTATTCTTTGAGCCAGTTTCATAGTCTCTTCCTCGAGTTGCTCAATAGGCACAACTTTATTAACAAGTCCCATTTTTTCGGCTTCAGAAGCAGTCATCCAATCCCCTGTGAAAAGGTATTCCTTTGCCTTTCGTACTCCAATTTCGTAGGGAAGACTTAGATATTGGACGTGCGGGCCTCCCCACCTCACCGTTCTATCACTAAAGCGAGCATCCTCCGAGGCAACAATTAGATCACAAGATGAAGCCAAAATTATTCCTCCCATAATACATACCCCTTGAACCTGAGCTATTGTTGGTTTGGGAAAATCTCTCCACCTGAATGTGTTCGCCACATTTTGTTGCCAACTCCTTTCGTACTCTCCTGCTGTACCCGGTTGATAAGGGCGTTTTTCTCGATCAGCCATTTCTTGAGGGCTACCCAAGTCATGACCTGCAGAGAAATTAGACCCTGCCCCTGCAATGATCACCACCTTAACTGATTCATCATCTGCTGCTTTATCAAATGCATCATCAAGTTCTTCTCGCATTATCCTACTCTGAGCATTCAAAACTTCAGGTCGATCAACTGTTATCTTAAGGACTGCACCGTCCTGCTTTAGTCCTAGATCCGTATAAGCCATTATCACACTCCAATTCTAGATACTTCTCCGATCACAGGATGGATTATACAATTGAATGTAATGATCCAATTTGTGTACTCATTAGTGAAATTAAATTGATCGCAATCAAAACCAATAAACTGACAAAAAAATACGGGAACTCTCTCGCAGTAAACGGAGTTTCTTTGACAGTCAATGTGGGTGAAGTGTTTGCATTACTGGGGCCCAATGGGGCAGGTAAAACTACAACTGTAGAAATACTGGAAGGTCACAGAACTAAAACATCTGGAGAAGTAAAAGTGCTAGGCATGGATCCTTCCAACGGTTCCACCGAATTTCGCTCAAGGGTAGGGATCGTCTTACAGGAAACTGGAATAGAACAATACCTAACAGCATACGAAATTTTGGAACAATTCACAAATTTTTACAAAACTCCTAGAAAAATCTCCGACTTACTAGAAATGACTGGCCTGACAGAAGAAAAAGACAAGCGAGTCAAGAAACTTTCAGGTGGTCAAAAACGTCGCCTGGATGTAGCAATCGGACTTTGTGGCAATCCTGATCTTTTGTTCCTCGACGAACCCACTACAGGTTTTGACCCTTCCGCCCGGCGCACTTTTTGGGACATGATAAAAAAATTAAAGACTGATGGTACTACTGTTGTACTCACAACTCATTACATGGAAGAAGCTGAATATCTAGCAGACACCGTTGCTCTTATGAACCATGGTGAATTAATTACCCAGGGATCATTAAGCGATCTCAGAATTTCGCACAATAAAACATTTATCACTTTTAAAACAGATGAGCCACAGCTTCAACTACCAAAGGACATAAAAGAAATAGCAGTCATGTCTGAAGGGGCTGTTTCAATAAGCACTGAAAATCCAACTGCCGTTCTTTCAGAATTAACAGGATGGGCAATATCACAAGGAATCGAACTCAGTAATCTAGAGGTATCCAGACAAAATCTTGAAGATATTTATTTAGGAATTCTCAAATGAATTTTAGAAAGCATTTGCCTCTTTTCCTAAAACAAATAATCTATGAAAGTAAATCGTACCGAAGAAATCCGGCGGCTGCTTTTTTTACTCTTGTTTTTCCTCTTCTTTTTCTATTTATGCTTAGAATTTTTGGGAATGATTCAGTGGAGATAGACGGTGGCATTGTATCCAGAGCCACTAAATATATACCGATGATAACCGCCTTTTCAGTAATAGGCTCCTCATACACGGGAATCGCTATGACTTTGACTGTGAACAGGGATATAGGAGTACTTAAACGTTACAAAGGGACCCCTTTGCCATTAATCCTATTCCTCCTAGGGAAAATAGCGCATAACACAATAGTGTCTTTTGCCTTAGCTGTCATTATTGCGATAATAGCTTTTGTAGTATTCGATGTTGGTCTACCAACCAATTCAATAGTGGCATTTTTACTGACGATGATTCTAGGAGCAGCTACTTTTACTAGTCTGGGAATTGCCTTTACGAGTGTAATCCCCAATTCAGATGCTGCTGCGCCAATGGTAAACGCATCTGTAATACCTCTGATGTTCATATCTGATGTATTCATCCCAATGGATAGTGCACCAAATTGGTTAAATGGAATAGCCCAAGTATTCCCTGTAAGACCATTTTCACTATCATTGCAGGAAACCTACAGCCCATTTTCATCTGGCCTCACTAGCAACCCAGAAAATTTTGCAATATTATTCGCCTGGCTGGTAGTAGGTGTTATCGCCTCTTTAAAATTTTTTTCCTGGGAACCAAGAACATAATATTTTCCCCAACATACCAGATGCCCTACTAAACGCACCTTCCACTAGAGTTGTAGAGGATATAACAAACTATTACCATTCATTCTAATACTATTCATTATTATTTCAGAATGATGGAGATGCTATGACTGCCTTAAAAGACTTAAAAGTATTAGATTTGTCGAGAATCCTTGCGGGGCCGCTTGGAACCCAGATACTGGCTGACCTTGGAGCTGAGGTCTGGAAAGTGGAATCCCCGTGGGGTGACGACACCCGTGGATGGGGCCCTCCTTTTGTGGGTGATCAAAGCGCATATTACCTTTCCGCTAACAGGGGGAAAAAAAGTATTATAGTGAACCTAAGAGATGAAAAGGGTCAAAAAATAATCAAGGAACTAGCCAAAAAGGCTGATATTTTCGTAGAGAATTTTAAGGTAGGCAATTTAGCTCGATTTGGCCTAGATTACGAGTCCATTTCTTCCTTAAACCCTAAAATAATTTATGCTTCAGTTACAGGGTTCGGGCAAACCGGCCCCAGAGCTCCAGAACCAGGATATGATGCAGCCTTGCAGGGGATGACGGGGGTAATGAGTGTTACTGGTGAAACTGAAGGAGGCCCTACTAAAGTGGGTGCTGCATGGATCGATATCATGACGGGTCTCACATCTACTATTGGAATTTTATCAGCTCTTCATGAACGTTCTTTGAGTGGTAAAGGCCAGCACGTTGACGTCTCATTGTTTGATGTCGGAATCGCGGGTATGGCCAATATAGCCCAAAGCTATTTAGCTAGTGGTGAAGCACCGGGACGAATAGGAAACGCACATCCTCAAGTGGCTCCTTACCAAGATTTTACAGCCTCTGACGGTGACTTTATGGCTGCCGCCAATAATGACGACCAGTTTAGGCGAATGTGCGAAACAGTAGAAGCCCCCGACTTAGCAGAAGATAGCAGGTTTTTAACTAACGCCGACCGCGTGAAAAATCGAAAAGAACTTGAAAGACTATTGAATACCCAATTCGTTCAGAAATCCAAATCTCATTGGATACCTACGCTCCAAGAAGCAGGATTAACAGTCTCCTCAATAAACACCTTGGATGAAGTCTTTAAGGACCCCCAAGCCAAAGCTCGCAAATCACTATGGCAAATTGATCATCCGACTCTAGGAACAATTGATTTGTTAGGAAGTGCCCTTCAACATCTAAGCAGAACTCCGGCCCAGCCAACAAATCACCCTCCTCTATTGGGAGAACATACGGAAGAGGTGATGAAAAATGTCTTGGGAATGGATGCACAAGAAATCCAAGAATTAATTTCATCAGAGGTTATAAAGGGGAAATAAATAAGTCCCCATTCCGTAACGCCATAACCAAGGGAAAAGAAAAATTTCCGCTTTAGGAGAATAGTCAACATGAAAATCAAAAGTATTAAGGCAATAGCAATAAATCTAAGCCCCAATCCCAAAACTCAGCCGAGAGTAGAGTTAGATCCAAATGGTGGATATTTTGTAAACCCTATGGATAGGTACAAATATGATTCGAAATACAGGTCGGGCTCAAATTGGAATCGCGTCGCATGCGTGGTAACAGCCGAAGACGGCACATGGGGCTTGGGAACAACAATACACTCTGGTCCAGTGGTTTCCATAATAAATGATCATTTTTCTGAGCTCCTAGTAGGTCAAAATCCAATGGCCACTGAAAAAATATGGGACATGATGCGTAGAGCATCTTCACCATATGGGACCGCAGGCGTAGTAAGTTACGCCATTAGTGCTTTAGACAATGCTATATGGGACCTCAAAGGGAAACTTTTAGAAACGCCGGTTTATGAACTTCTAGGAGGACCGGTGAAAGACGATATATTTTGCTATGCCTCCAACACCATGTTGAGGTACAAAACCAGTGACTATATGGATTGGTTCCTGGAATTAGGTTTCAAGGCCGTTAAGGTATTTCTGAGACACGGACCTGACGAAGGCCTAGCCGGATTAAACAAAAATGTGGAAATAATCGCAAATACTAGAGAACAGATTGGACCGGATATTGAATTGGCAGTCGATTCCTGGATGTCTTCTAATATCGAGTATGCAGTGCGTGTGTCAGAAGCACTCAAACCATACAATATCAAATGGCTGGAGGACTATATGCTTCCAGAGGATATGGACAGTTATTCCAAATTAAGGCAAAGAGTACCTAGTCAAATTTTAGCCACGGGAGAGCATTGGTACACAATTCACCCATTCGCCGATGCAGCAGGTCGGGGACTAGTAGATATATTGCAACCCGATGTCCAATGGGTAGGAGGCATCACAGCAAGTGTTCGAATATGCCATATAGCCGAAGCTCATGGCCTAACAGTCATAGGTCACGCAGGAATGAATTATCCATATGGTCAGCATTTAGCATATTCAATGCCTGTGATTCCGTGGGGCGAAAGGTCAGAAGGAGTATCAGCGCCTGGAGTTCCATTAGAGGAAATGGTCGCATTACCGGGAACACCAGTTATAAAGAATGGTCGAGTAAAACCTTCTGATGCACCTGGGTTTGGTATAGAAGTGGATATCGCCTGGATAGAAGAGAGAGCTCTATAGCAAGAAGCCCGCAGGTTAATTTATTAACCTGCGGGCTTTTTGCCTGATGTGGGATTATCTAGTTTTTTAGAAATCCGACCTTCTCATATTCGCCTTTAACCACTGAACTAGCATCAATTTCCAACCAATCTTCTAAAATCTCCGTATATACGCTCCGAAAGTCCAAATTAAATCTCAAATCGCCTTCCAGGAGTTGGTCAGCGGCGAGGGAAGGGTATTCACTGTACTGACCTCCGTCTACCTGATCCCCAATGACAAACGCAACACCTCCAGACCCATGATCTGTACCATTGCCATTGTCTTTGACCCTTCTTCCAAATTCTGTGAAAACAAACATAATTACATCGTCACTTTTATTTGCCCTCTTCATATCGTCATAAAAATCGTATATTCCACCAGACACATCGGTCAATAAACCTTCTTGAAGGGCAATCCCATTCGTGTGGGCGTCGAAGCTACCATGCTGGGTATAGCAAATCCTAGTGCCAATATCAGCCTGTAAAATTTGGGCTGCTCCTTTCATTGATTTTGCAAACGAATTTTCAGCGTATTCAACATCTGAGGAGTACTTATCGGTCACACCACCTATTATCTCTGCACCTTTCAAAGCATCAAGGCCCGTCTGGCTTAGGTAGTCCATAACCGGACCACTCCCAATTGCTTGCGAGTACATGTCTTTAAATGCCTGAAGGGCCTCATTTCGTTGGTCTAGCTCACTGACATGGTTCATAAGGCCATAAGTGTTCAAATCTGTCACCGATGCCACAGGGGCTCCATGGGATACCAGTGCCCGTGGTAGTCCAGCACCGAAATTAACGGCTGCAACCACATTGTCATGCTTTGGATACATTTGGTTTATAGCATTCCCTAACCAGCCTTCATTACCAACTTTGGTTGGTTCTGCGGTGTGCCAAATATCCATAGACCTAAAGTGAGATCTGTTTGGCTCGGGATATCCCACCCCGTGAATCACCGCAACTTTACCTTGATCATACAAATCCTTAATAAGGCTCATAACCGGGTTAAAGCCTAAGCCATCTCCTATTGGTATCACCCTATCCTCTGTTATCCGCACATTGGGACGATTGTCCACATAATGTGGATTGTCATATGGAATCACACAATTAAGGTAATCGTTACCTCCCGATAACTGGACAACGACTATTTTTTTTTCACCCATATTGTTCTCCTCTTCCCTATATGTATGTTGACCATTCTATTAAATTCTTTCGAAAATTTGAAATCGGTGCCTACCGGTCTCAAGTACATACACCGTTCCATCTTGGTCCAGTTCTACTGCAACAGGATCCCAGAAATAGGGTTCCATTCTGGCAGACACCTCAGAAGGATCCTCGGTATCAGCTTTGTAGACTGGAATAAATGATTCTCTTGCTTTCCTTTCATCGTCTTGGGAGGACAAATATTCCATTGACCACGGATTTAAATCAGCTTCACCTCTTTTAGTTTCCAAAATGCTGCCCGATTGGTCTAAAACCAATAGACGCTGACTGCCCCAATCTGTGACATAAATATTCCCATCTGGATCCACGGCAACATCAGAAGGTCGATCTAGAACAGAGGTATCCCCCTCCCCAATAGCAGATATGTAATTCCCATTTGAATCGAATTTTTGAATTCGGTCGTTACGCCAGTCAGCGACATAAATATTACCCTCAGAGTCGTCAGATATACCCCAGGGTATATTGAATTCTCCTTCCCCATCACCTTCTGAGCCCCACTGACCTTGGAAGTCTCCATCCAAGCTGTACATTTGAATTCTGTTGTTTCTTGAATCAACCAAATATATCAGTTGATCCTGAATCAATAACCCACTCGGTTGATTAAATTGTCCGTTACCAGAACCTTTAGTTCCCCATTCTGTGAGTGGGTTACCTTCACGATCATATTTGGTCACTTTATTAAAATATTCGTCCGCAAGATACAGATTTTCATCACTATCGAGAACCACAGAAGTTGGCCACATCATTCCTCCTAGGCCAGCTCCATAAGTACCGATCTGGCCTAGGAAGTCGTGGTTCTTAGTAACCATCTGTATACCATTGGAGTTTTTGGTAGAGGATTTTCCTCGACTGACAACAAATATGACCCCATCGGCTCTTATCGCCATTGATGAAGGTAGTTGAAAACCTCTGCCTCCGAAATCGGCAGCGAATCCAACATTAGTCACATATTTCAATCCAAAGGTAGTTGTAGTCATGTTTTTCCTCTCAATACCTTAAATAGTTTGATATTCTTGACTTGATACAACGAGTTGAATAATAGCAACAGCCGCACGATCAAATTCACTACTTAGAGACTGATCTGACCATTTCAAATCACCAAATTTAGAAGCGTAGTTTTTTAAACCGTGACGAGTTGTATCAAGTACCTCCAAAGGCCCTAAAACCTCTAGGCAATTATCAACTAGTTCATCTGATGTAATGGTTTGTCGGTCCGACAATGCCTTTATTCGATCTATGATATCGCGAACACCTTGCTTGTCAGAATCATTCAAAATACGCCCAGCGAAATTGACCCTTTCGACATAGGCACCGGTATTAATCCATTCAGTTCCCCCTTGCCATCCCTCCACACTTGGTGGACGCATCAATGCCTGTCCCATGTTGGCGCATGCAGCATCCGCCATGTAAGTTTCCTCAGAAGGAAGATCAATTGGACCAGCCAAACGCATTGTGCCTATGACCATCTCCGAAGGGCTCTTTATTCGAGCGTATCTTGACCCAGCATCTTTGAAAAAATCAGATTCAAATAAGGTTCTCAGCATTGCTCCGATATCATGGTTGTTTTCAAAATAAGATTTACATAAAACATCGATAGCTTCTGGATCTCTTGGCTCTTCATGCGGCCACTGTGGCACAGGCAATTCGTCAGCAACGAAAAAATGATATAGATGCCGAGCTACAAATCTAGCCGTCGCATCCTGTTCGCAAATTATTCTGACAGCATCTTCCCCGTTCCATTTTCCTTTTTGACCCAGAATTATCTTTTCTCCATCGTCATGATCATCGTCATCGTATTCAAATTGCCAGGACATGTATCCGTAGGGTCTAGCTGTATTATTTCGCATTCTGATGGACATATAATCGGGGTTAACAACTCTCCATCCTGTGAAGGCTCTCGCAGTCTCTTTTATATCATCTTCAGAGTAGTTGCCAACTCCCATTGAGAATAATTCTAAAATTTCCCTACCGTAGTTTTCATTAATATTGGACCCGTGGTTGTCCTGATTGTCCAACCACATAATCATTGCTGGGTCTCTAGACAGTTCTACAAGAAGATCATCGAACCGCCCCATTCCATGTTCTCTAAACATATCTATCTGATTTGTAACGACTCTGTTTTGAATGAGTTTGGTTGTACCAGTGGCAAACACCCTATGCCAAAAAAGACAAATTTTTTCTCGCAATGGAGTATCAGTCATGACTAGCCTATATACCCAATGCGCACCTCCGCCACTGCGTAAGTCAGACTGGTCAACGTGGTATCTCCTTATCAAATCATCCGGTATGACATCGGGGTGGTCCGGGTTCAACAAATCATCAAGAACAGCTTGATATCCCATGCTAAGAGCCCGATCCATTTCATATGGAGTTGCTCCAAATCCAGCCCTTCTCAGAAGGTGAGCCATTAACAATGCCTCTTGCCTAGAATGAACTGTTGTCATATTTTTGCCTCCCCCGATCTCAGTGTGTTTTCTTGAAATGTGAGTTTTTTATTGGCATGAGTATACCAAGCGGGTTGCGCATGTCAAAAGCCATATATATTTTTATATGCAGGCACGCAAAAACGACTTGAACCAATACTAAATCTCGGTGAGTTTACCCGACCTATACTTACTAAGAAAATTCGTGCAATATTCATCTTTGCCTAAAAGCATATTAATTGTGGTTTGTACCCGTTCAGATTCCATATCTAGGGCGAATATTCTTTCCACATCACTTTCAACAGGATTCAATATAGCTGCATCTACCCCCGACTCAATCGAAAGTCTAATGAAAGTGTCATTAATTAATTTTCTCGATGGAAGCCCAAAAGAGACGTTACTCAATCCTCCAGTTATATGAATTTTCTCTCCAAATCGTTCGCGGATTTGGCCAACTGCTCCAAGATAATGATTGCCGAAGTTCTGATCTACGGCTATAGGGAATACCAGAGCATCCAAGTAGATTCGTGATAGGGGGATTTCTCTTTCCAAACATTGTTTTATCATCTGGGACACATTGGATATGCGGTCTGAGATTTCACTAGGCATAGAATCGATACCACTCGCCGTTACAATCGCTGTCGCATTATTTTCAGTAACAAGATCTAAAACTGAAATCCTTTCTAATGAAGCTGAATTTATCATAGGGGGACCTTGCGGTGAACCAACACTCCGATAACATTCTAAGCCGTGCTGAATTATTTCGACACTAGAAGAATCTATACATGGCGGTAATTTTGCGACTGACGAATAGTGGCCAATTAACCATGCCATCGCCCTTTTTTGAATATCAATTTTGTAAGAGATCTCGTCAACATTTAAATCTAGAAAATTACTACCTCTATCTTCTTGACGTTTTATTTCTGCTGAGATGTAGCTCTCGCCATGAATCCTATCTTCATCTGAATTAGACATACCAAGAGTTACGGCTATCATGAAATGCTTTACGTTTCCTTGCTTGTAAACTTGAGTGTCTCTGAAAGAATCAGGTATCGGCATAAAGGAAGTGATGCCATCTATGTTCTTATAAATGACATATTCATCTCCATTTTCTTTTCTGATGACCCTTTTACCGTTGGTGCGTAAGACACGGGTTGTATGAATATTTTCCCCAATGACCGTTAAAACCGATTTAACCATTAATTCCTCCAACTATATTGACCATTTTAATAGAAAGTAATAATTTTTTCTGCTCCATCAGGAAATACAATTTGACTGCGAAACACATACCCAATAGACTCCGCCAGGCATACTACTGCTTAAATATTCCAAACCCTGAATAAACATAGGTACAAATGGATATGGCAAATTCAAACAAACCTCACGGCCCTTTATCAGGAACGCGTGTAATTGACTGGACAATGTGGCAGTTTGGGCCGGTATGTTCGATGATGTTGGCGGACCTAGGTGCAGAGGTTATTAAAGTTGAATCTCTTGACGGTGACCATGCACGACAATTTCACACAGTCAGCGGGTCCTCCTCCTCACTCCCTGGAGGCTTGAATGCATATTTCGAATCCCTCAACCGTCAAAAGAAAAGTCTTTCATTAGATTTAAAAAGTCCCTCTGGTCAAGAGATTATGCGGAAACTAGTAGGTGAATCGGACATATTCGTTCAAAATTTCAGAAAAGGAGTAGCTGAAAGATTGGGGTTAGGTTATGACGATCTAATTAAGATCAACCCTAAATTAATATATGGTGCAGCCACTGGATATGGTCCAAACGGGCCTGACTCTGATAAACCCGCATTCGCTTATACGGGTGAGGCCAGATCGGGCTCCTTGTGGTGGGCCGGTCCAAATGATGGTAACCCATATAATTTACAAAGTATCGCTGACCAAATTTCAGGGATCATGTTATGTAATGGGATTTTGGGTGCGTTAGTTAATCAAAAAGAGACAGGTAAAGGGCAAAAAGTTGATGTTTCTCATCTCGGAAGTATGATGTGGTTGGGAGGCAACCGTTATGGGATGGCCTTACTAACTGGGAACGAACCAGGAGGCCAAGAACGAAAGAGTGCTAGAAACCCTCTGTGGAACTGTTACAAATGTGCCGATGATGACTGGATCGCATTTGCTATGAACCAAAGTGATAGATACTGGCCATCATTTTGTGAAGCAATTGAAAGACCCGATTTGAACGAAGATGAACGATACCGCAATATGGGAGTTAGAACTGAAAATAGGGTCGAATTAATTGCGAAGCTAGACGATGTGTTCATATCCAAACCAAGGGCATATTGGATTCAAAGGATGGATTCAACTGAAGGAATAATATGGGAAAAAGTTCAGTCAATATGGGATCTTCCAGAAGATCCCCAAGTCGTACAGAATAATTACATCATAAATTTTGAACATCCAGCCTTAGGTCCAGTAAAATATCTTCAAACTCCGTTTCAGTATAGCGAGACTCCAATAGAGACAAAATTGCCTGCCCCGGAATTGGGGCAACATACTGAAGAAATATTAACTGAAACACTCGGGTATACATGGGAAGATATTGCAAATTTCCAAGATCAAGGAACCATAATTTAGGGAGAGAGTATGGATTACGAATCAGGTGTAATAGAGGTAGCAGACGGGGTGTACGCATGGATAAACGAAAACTGTGCAACTAATGCTGGATTCATCGTTGGCGATGACGGTGTAATACTTATAGACACTTTAATGACACCCACGCTAGCGTCTAAGCTTCTAACTGTTGTGAAAGATGTTACTTCTAAACCAATTAGATTTGTTGTGAACACACATTTTCATGGAGACCACGTATATGGTAACCAATATTTTCTACCCGCTCCAATCCTAGGACATGAAAATTGCAGAATTGAGCTCGACACAAAATGGGATGCTAATTTTTCTAGGTATTGGACAAGAGAGGCATTAAGACCAGAGTTGGAACGGATTAACAAAACACTCCCCGATGTAACATTCAAAGATCAAATGTCTATTTGGTTAGGGGATCGAGAAATAAGAATGTCCTACCACGGGCGGGCACATTCAGACAGTGATATTTTATTATATTTACCTGAGGAAAAAGTGTTGTTTGTGGGAGACCTGGCTGTAAATAAAACCATTCCTGCCTTCCCAGACGGCCATATTTCTAAATGGGTGGATGTATTAAACAAGGTGGAAACTGTTGATGCTACCACTTTCATTCCCGGACATGGACCAGTAGGAGGAAAAGAGGAGTTTGGAGAAGCCCGTGACCTTTTGAAATTGTTGCATAATGAAATAAAAAAAGCCTTTGATGATGGGAAAAATGAAGAACAGGCATCCAAAGATGTAAATGTCGGAAAATTCTCAGTTTTTGCCAACCAAGACAGAATACCTCAAGTAGTGGAAATGGCATACAAAGCATACCGGGGTGAGTTGGATTAGATTACTGTCCTAACCCGTCGGGGTGAAAGCTTGAGTGGTCGAGCTCTCCTTTCGTCTGAAGATAGCTTCTTACCACTGCATCTAAATAATAATAATCCTTCAAACCGTACTCATCGTACTTAAGATCACCGCTCATTAAAACCGAAACACTTCTCTCCACAATGCCTGGCAGAGCAACTCGAACAGCAATGACATTCTGGAAGTAAGAAGTAAAGACATCGACTGATTCGAAATCTTCTCCTGTAAATACTCCACCCTCTTTCATTTGGTCTAGGAAGAAGGAAAATAACGGGGTGCCAGAAGCTCCATGCCCTTCGACATAAATCTCTCCTTTAAAAACTAGTTCCCCCTTTACTTTAATAGGGTGGGAACGATGAATCGATATTCTGTTCCATGTCATTACAGGTGCACATTCAACAGTGATATGTCTTTCCAACTCCCGCGGACCCCAGGTCCAGTCGCCACCCCACAGACTTTTTATTGGTATAGCTGACCCTCCTGGCAAAAAATCAGGGCCATTAGACAAACCTATCATATGCTCCACATAAGCTTTTATAGCTTTTATACCAGAATCACTTAAGACAGTTTGGTATCGATCAATAAGCTGTTTAATTTCTGTTACGTCTTCTGGTTCACCCGTCCAGCTTTTTCTATATAAAAGGGCATCTATAATAGGCATACCATATGCTTCTTCTAACCCTTCAGCTATTCGATTGCTTGCGCCTATTTCACCGGCCTCAATCCTTGATATTACGCTTTGATTAACTCCCACAAGAGCAGCCACAGCTTTTTGGGTAAGTCCCTTTTCTTTTCTCACTCTCTTGAGCACATCTGGGGCATGAGCCAGCCCATTGATAGCCATATCCAATTCTCCTTTGCATTCAATAAAAAACCCCCGTCCTATGGATCAGGGCGGGGGTTAAATTTCGCCAAAAAGCGACTAGGCAAATACCCCTTGTTACTTCATACAAGAACAGTTATTAACAGTAAAATAAACTTGAGTCACTGTTCGATATCTATCTATCGCGTGGTGATATTTTCCATTATTAAACATACTAGGTACCACTATACATAAATACCTGGGGATTTATGTGTTATTGAGCTCATATTTTGTGAATATTTTGTTAAATTTTTAACTTTTTAATCACCATATTTCTATCTTTCCAAGTAGCAACTCGTAATAAATTTGATAACAATGAATGATATGCAATAAGTATCATAAATATGACTGTGATATGAATGAAAACAACAATAAAAAGACTATGAGAAAATCTCTTGCAAGATAAGAGATATGATCCAAGTAACAGAAATATTGTTACCAAAGACAAGAGCTCGAAAAATTCGAACTGACCACCATTGGCAACGTAGAAATATAGATTAAGAACTGGTGCGAAAAATAATCCCATTAAGAAAATTGATATCAATAAAATCAAACTGATACGATAATTCAGCGCAGGAGCCAAGCTTCGAGAAACACCATTCACAGTCTCCAATATGTCATCGTAAGGTAGCGAAGTGACCATATTGGTCCCGTCTTTCAATGCCCACTTCAGACCAGAACTTTTAATTAAACGCCCAAGCCCGAAATCATCAACGGCGATGTCTTTAATTTTCCTATGTCCTCCACTCAAAATATAAGATTCTCGCTTGAATAACATAAACTGCCCGTAGCTAGCTGAAAGATATGAGTTTTTCGACAAGTGTGCCAACTGTAATGGCAACCAGGCATAAATGGCCCAATCTATAAACCCGTAGAGGTTTCTTTCAATAAAATTGTTTGCACATCTGGCGGGGATCATTGTCAATAAATCCGATTTTTCAAGTATCGCTTCATTAAGGGCTGCTTTGATGGTGTCTTCGTGCAAAACGGTATCCGCATCGATAAACAAAATATAGTTGCCGTCGGCTTTCAACATCAATTGATGACAAGCCCAGTTCTTCCCTAACCAACCCTTTGGGATTGGTTCTCCATCAATCAATTGAATTTCAAGATCCGATGCAAGGAATTGACTAACTATTTCAGCAGTATCGTCTTCAGAACCGTCGTTTAAAACAATAACGTCATAATTAATGTGAGTCTGACAGCTTAGAGCAGTAAGGACTTCTCCGATATTTTTCCCTTCATTTCTCGCTGGAATCAATACCGTTATTGATACATCAGTATCACCAAAAAGCTCATTACTAGGGCATAGTCTGAGCCTATCGAGGTATTGCCAATTCCATATCGTGATTAAAAACGAGGTAAAGGCAAAAAAACCCGAGGTGAATGTAATTAGGGTACTAAGTTCCATTTACCTTATGTCCTTTCCCGCCCTCTAAGAACTATTCCCTGTTGATATTCGGATCTGTGCTTGAACGTCACCAACATCAGATTCAAGATCCCAAAAATTATTAAAGCCTGACTGTCAATTATACTGAAAATAACTGTGAATCCGATCAGGCAAGTCGTCACGGTTATTGCATGATTTCTCTGCATCAGATGCATTACCCCCAGAATGAGAACTGCCACAGGAAACGCCATACCAGAAGTAAGGGCAATCCATGATCCCCAGCTTGGAGCGAGAGCTTTCCCGCCTCTAAAGCGCAGCAAAGGGGAATAGGCGTGTCCTATTATTGGAGATAAAGCAACCACTGTTACTGACAAAAAATCCTCAGAATATGAGGTCCCTGTAAATTGGTTGGTGACTACCCATACGGGTACTGCTGCTTTTAATACATCCAGCAGCATAGATATTGATCCAATCATCCACCCTGATGATATCCATGCGTTGGTGGCCCCTGGATTTCCGTCCCCTACTTTCCTAACATCCCTACCCGAAAGAGTTCGCACACAAATCAAAGACCACGGTATCGAACCGCTGAGAAATCCTATAAATGTCCCTACTAAGGTGTCATACATTAGTGCACTAACAACTATCTGAAGCCAGCTAACAAGATATTCCGGAAGATTACCACAAAGTTAAATACATCTTTAATTCAAGATCACAAAAGGTGAATTGGTATGCCTATTACTTTGTTTAAGGTAATTCCAATTCTAAGTATTAACCCTACTGATAAAATCTATTGTGTGATTATTGAATATATAACTATTAATTGAATTATTGGGAATAAATATGCTTTATCATGATCCGATATTCAGTGTTAAGGATAAAACCGCCGTAATAACAGGTGCTTCTTCTGGCTTGGGAGTCACCTTTGCCCAGATACTGGCTGAGAGAGGTGCCAATGTAGTGCTTTCTGCAAGAAGAATCGAAAACTTAAACACCCTTAAGGAATCATTCGACTCTGAAAATTTTTCTTCAATGGTGGCCCAATGCGATGTAACAGAATCAACCCAAGTGGCGAATATGTTCACAAAGGCTGAAGAAAAATTCGGAAGAGTAGACATACTGGTAAATAATGCCGGACAGATAGCCGAGGCTGGATCAGTTCCAGAAAACGTTACCGATTATATGTTTGAACAAACTGTCAAAGTGAACCTAATCGGGTTGTGGTATTGCTGTAAGGAGGGAGGAAGGCGAATGCTTAGTGATGGACGAGGAGGTTCAATAATCAATCTATCTTCTGTTGCCGGTCTTAATGGCATGCGGGGAATGCCAGTTGCCTACCAGGCGACTAAAGGAGCAGTCACCACACTAACAAAAAGTTTAGCAGCCAACTGGGCAGACCGAGGGGTACGAGTAAATGCCATCGCACCTGGATGGTTCCCTAGTGAGATGACTGGTGCATGGGTGAAGAAAGGTATGTTTCTCGATCACATTAGCGCAAATTCCCCTATGGGAAGAATTGGCAAACCTGAAGAGCTAACCGGAGCTTTATTATTACTTGCCTCAAACGCATCCAGTTTTATAAATGGAGAAGTCATTTCTGTTGACGGTGGTGTTAACGCCTCTACGGGGCTTCCATTTTTCACTGAGGAAATGTTCAGTGTAATGGAAAAAGCGGTACCTGGTGATCTGGGGAAAAGAGTGAAGCCACCAGAAAAATGTTAACCCTTAAAGACCCCAATACGGTTCTTGCGATCGTTGCCGAATCGTCAAATAAATTTATAACCGGACTAGCAGACTTAAAACCAACCGAATGGGAAATACCTAGTAAATGCCACCAGTGGGCCGTAAAAGATGTCTCTTCCCATACTTTGGCTATTGATGGGTTTTTGCTGAATTCTTTATCTAGAGCCATAGAGGGTGACGGAAATCCAACTGAAGGCATGCCAAACCCGGGAACTGGTAATGCTCGAAGCATGGCAGATGGGATTGCGTCACGGGCTATACAGATATCGGAAACAGCTTTTCCTAAATTAGAACAATTGCTCGATACATTATCCAATATGGAATGGGATCTAATAAATGCTTTTCAAAACATTGCTTCAGAAAACTGGCATATTCCAGCTTACCACCCTGCAGGTAAATTTTCCCCATATTTATTGCTCAAAATGAAACTACTGGAACTTGTTATACATTCTTGGGACATATTTTCATCTCTAAATTCTTCGTACAAAATGCAAAATTCAGAGGCCAAATTACTATGTGAGGTATGGAAAGAGCCTAATATATCTAATTGGCTGTACACTCCAGACCTTGAACAAATCGACCCTACCACAATCGATTTTTGTTTTGATGACAGTGAAGCATTAAGGATTCAAACCTGGCGGGGCTCGCTTCACATATTTGATCGACCTATCGAAAAAGCTACTGAAACTATCACGACAGTTGAAACCACATACCAGGATTTCGCCTTGCTGATTACGGCCAGAAGAAATATACACGAGGCTTACAACAGTAACGTGATTTCTGTTACGGGCGATAAAGCCAAATTAGACAGTTTTCACAAATGGTTCAGAGGCTCTTAAGCAGGTTAACTATGCAGATTGTGATATCAGGGAGCCGGGGCTGGCACTTGGCAAAACTGATTTAGGAATTTTACAAATCATTGTGTATGCCGGATCAAAAACATTCCCTACATCGTACTGAACATACGTGCCCAACATGATATTAGCGTCTGGCCAAGACAACGCATAGTCATTAACAAGCCACCTCAACATTTCTGAAGTACTATGTTGTAGAGCCTCGTCTAATGGTCTCACGTTCCCGGCAGTAAAAATAAAATCTTCATTTTGCCCCCTGGGCCAAAATATCTCTATCTTCGGAATTACGGTAAGGGTAAAACTCACATCCATTGAAATCTCAATTCCGGTTCCCAATATTTCCCCATCAGATTGCCAGGCATGGCCATCTCCAATATGGAAAAGCGCCCCATCAACAAAAATAGGAAAGTAGGCAGTGACTCCACTTTCAAAACCTCTATAGTCCATATTGCCACCATGGGGTCCAGAAGTAGCAGTTGAAATGGCTTGACCACGATCAGGAGCCACGCCAAAACAGCCTATCATCGGACGAATTGGAACTGATAGATCCGTAAGACCTTCAGAAGGATTTTCAATCCTCGCTGTATTAGAATCAAAATCTAAAAGGAAATCGAATGTGTCTAAATCTGTCACCCTACTATCATGACCCGGTTCCAGCACATTGGATGCTATTTTGGGTCTGCAAAACCCATGACCCCGATTAGGCCAAATATTGTTTAACCTAACGGCTAAAACATCCCCAGGGCAAGCTCCCTCCACATAGATGGGCCCAGTTTGAGGGTTACCTCTTCCTGACACAAGTATTCCCTTTTTATCAAATCCACCGGCATCAACAGTGTTTGTATTCACTGTATCCCCACTATTTATTTTCAAAGCTGGAGGATGGGAGCCAATCGAAAGATAATATTTATCTGGTTCAAACGAATGTATCATGGGGTACATCTCCTAAAGAAAAATCCGGTGTACTCTATCTGATGAGGCTATGCATCCGATAAATCGAAGTAGGTGATCTCCGAGGAGATTCCAAAAGAGCTACGAGCTTCTCCAAATTCCCGTCATCTGTCCTATATTCCAAATATTTCAGATGATGTTCTTTTGATGCCCAATTTTCAGTCATTATAAGACGATTTGGATCTTCCTGATCAGCTGATATATCGATATGGCTACAACCATCAAACTCCCTCGTCACTGGAAAAATATTTTGACAAATTTCAATGAATTCATCCGCGTTTCCATCGACACAATTGAATTCAGCAAGTACTTTTACAGTCATGGAAATGGCTCCATAAATTTATCTGTCCTTATTTAGCTCGGTCATTATAGTCGATAACCCAAAAGGAAATATGTTCACAATTGGGAGTAAAATATATGCTATGAGGTTTCCTAGGTGATCGATTACCTTCCAGCTACTGGACCTTTCCGTATTTCCAACCCGCCCAAATAGAAAACGGGACACTCCAGAACAAAGATCCAAATAAACCCAACAATCCAAATTGCCATAATGGTTCTGAACCCGAGGACCCGAAAAGTGCTCCTAACACTGGAATAAGTAATGTCATGTAAGTCACTACCAAAAAAAAACCACTTTTAGAGTGGCTTAATTTGGATATCAACAAAGAAGCGGATCCGGCAATAATCAAAGAAATCGCAAATTCCCACAGACTGAAATTAGAATCGGAAGTAAACAAATCGTGGGCAAGTTTGAATACTAGTGTACTTACAACTCCAGTAAGGCCAAAAAGCATCCAATTTTTTATTGCTGTGACCCAATTCATATCATCTTCTATGATTGCAGATAGAGGCTTCTATACAAGTCTTGATAATGAGCAGTAATCCGCAAACTACCTCTCCTTAGTTACTGACTCTTAATCAGCAGGTTCACGGTTCAAATGGGTTTCCTCTTTCCAGCTACTCATTCAGAGGCCTATCAGCACACATATGTTTGATTAATCTACAATGGGGTTCCTTTCAACTCTAAAACCATGTGTCAATCTTGTTGTCTAAGGAGAACCCCACCAGAAGATGCCACTAACACGATGGAGATTGCGAATACCGCGAACCCTATATCGTCAAGAATAAGTGCTGCTGGAAACATTATGATACCAATCAAGCACAGGAGACCAGATAATACGGTCGGCAGAGGTCTTTTTTCTAATAGCATTCCCAACCCTAATAGTGCTAAACCCAGTCCCCAGAAAACAGGCATTCCCATAAAGGCAGAGTCGGATATAAGTTCCAATGACACTGCAACATCTTTATACCCATCAGCGAAAATTTGATTGGCGCTAAAGGATAATCCCATACCTACAACAGTAATTGTTAATATCGCTGTGAAAATCAACGAGGATAAAGTCCCTATCGCAGCTCCAGCCCCTTTCAAAGATTTCCCAAGGAGAGCAAGTGCTGAAATCATACCAACCATGAATAATAGCCCAAAAATACTTATGAAATAGCCAGCCACCTTCTTATCATTGAAAGTTTCCAAACCTGCTAACACTCTTTCGTTAGGACCTAAACCTTCTCCGGCTGCGCCCATAATCAGAGGTTCCAAGCCGGCAAACATTACCATCATCCCTATCGGGCAGATTATCATTAACCATGAAGTTAAAACTCTAGTATTCACGTGCTACTCCTACCACTCACCTGTTACCAAATTCTGAATCTAAGATAATTAGATAAAATCAAAAAAGCCATAAAAAAATCACTAAAGATCCACCAAAATATATAGAACATCCCGTAAGCCAACCGATAACATCTGACTATCTGAAGAATCCTATTCAATTGTAAGAGTAACCACTCATACTACGTAAAAATACTCTTTTTTAGGAGGAGTGACGTACAATGTGATGAGAGGAAAAATAGTTATTGGGTCAGCGGCAAAACGGATTTACATGAAAGCTTTTGTTATCACTTTTGTAGTTTTGTTATCGAGTTTTTTCATATCGTGTTCAGATGACGGTATTTCGGTATCGTCTGGCACAGAAGTGGCTCGCGCTATGTCTTCTGACTACCCAATGAGCAGTCCTGCCTATGCTCCCTCACCCGAGATTGAAAGTTATTCCAAAGGTTCGTCAGAACCTAGAATCCAAATAAACGGGAATTTGTCTTTAGAAGTTCAAAACGTACCTGCCGCTTTAGAACAAGCTAGGGAACTGGTCATTCAGTATGGCGGTAGTATCACATCGTCAGATTCAGGAGGCTCCTTGAACCGTTACGCCAACATATCAGCTCTTATTCCGAGAGATTCATTCTATGAATTAATTGGGGTCATGAAGAATATCGCTACGAAAGTTTCCAATGAAAATATTAATTCCAATGATGTAACCGAAGAATTTGTTGATACTGAAGCGAAATTGAATGTGATGAAGGAAACAGAGAAACGTTTCATAACCCTTCTCTCCGAAACAGCCAATGTGGAAGAAGTAATGAGTGTAGAGAGAGAACTGATGAGACTCAGGGGCGAGATAGATAGCCTCGAAGGGAGGATGAAATATCTTGGTAAAACTACAGATAACTCCGTTTTGAATATCTATATGACAGAAGAAATGCCGATTACAGGTAGTGCCTGGAGTTTCTTTGATTCTCTAGACAATTCAGTAAGGGATATGGTTTCTTTTTCGAAACATATCGCAAATTTCTTGATAGGGATAATAGTCTTTTCACCCATCTTAATTGGGGTAATACTCATTGTATTTCTAGTCTACAAGTACGGAAAAAGATACGTGCTCCCTCGCAAAAAATAGTGTCGTATCCGGACGGGTATCTACTGCTGACAGATGTGTAGTGCCTAAAGGGAGCCATACGCACGTACCGGGGCTTCGTCCCTCGCCTTTCCATCCAGCGAGCATACCCCGACACAGATTTTTGAATACTATTCCAGAGATTGTGCATTATTAGAACTATTTTCCCGATGTCTTTCTAATTTCGGACAAAAGTGTCTCAATATCAGGCCTATCACTAATGCTTTCCCCAATATATTTCCAGTTTATTGATTTTTCACTGGACACAATGAATACTGATGGAGTAGCCACCCCGTCTCCAAGAAGATTGTAAACATCATATTTTTTTACCACCTTACCGGTCGGGTCGGGGAGGACATAGTAACTTAGCCCTAACTCTCTAATTAGGTTCAAAGTGTCTCCTCTGCTGTCCATACTAATGGCAACTAGCTCGGCATTATATTTTTTGAATTCGTTATAAACCCCTTCAAGCTCAACCAACTGTTGCCTGCAGATACCTCAAAAATGACCTCTAAAAAAAACAATGACTACACCATCATTGGTGTTCATTAAATCAGTGAGTTGAACTTTATTGTTGAGAGTGTCTGTTAAAGAAAAATCATTGACTGTGTCAGGTATAGGAACAATCTGAGCAGTTTTGGCACACCCAACCATCACCAAAATAACCAACGCTATGAGTACTATCTTTTTCATGGGCACATAATACCAAGATGACATATTGTCGCAATAACTCGCACGTAATAAGGGGCTTCGTCCCCAGCCATCTCTATCCAGTGAGCATAGTCCCACACAGATTTTTGATTAATTATTTATAACTTCAATCGTGGAGTTTGCGAACCAATCTACCCCAATGTTGGCCCCACTCATAGCATTTTGAAACAACTGAATCCTCGGAAGATTCAGATAGTGCTATAGGGCCGTAATGAGACGAAAAGGCGTTTCCCTGAATGACCATACCGTGATTGAGCAATACATGAAGCATGCTAAGTAAAGCTAACTCTGCACCACTCCCAGGGCTTGCTCCAGCAGTGAATGCACCACCGACCTTTCCAGACAATGGGCCTGGATAATCTTGATGGGCCGTCACGTCGAAAAGCCGCTTGATTTCCCAATCGATACCTCCAAACCTAACTGGGGTCCCGACAATTATTCCTTTAGCTGACAACATTTCTTCCCACCGAACGTCGCTAACCAACCTAACGGTTGCCTCTAGCCCGGATTCCCGAATCCCTTGGTGAATAGGTTCCACCATACGTTCCGTACGCCCGTTTTTGGAATTATAAATTATCAGTAAATCATTCTGATTCTGCATCTTGAGTACCTTCTGACATTTCTTTATTTCTTATAGTATGACGTAATTGCACCACGACTTGTCTTGTATTCTGTATTCTGTATTCTGTATTCTTGAAAGCGTATGGCAGGTGAAACAGCAGAGGAAAGAATATCTTCCCCTGAAGAACGGGTGGTCGAGTTTACCGAACTAATACGAGAATTAACAGAGGCATTACAGCCATAATCATGATGGGGAGCGTCCCGGCGGCGCCGCCGGCACATGAAGTTGGTATCTTTATAGCCACCTCATGACTCCTATCACGCCAGCTGCGGCATAAAAAATTTGAAGAAACAACATGCCGTAATGCTTGAATGAAAAAGACCATACTCCAATTGCAATTGCAGAAATAAACAAAAGTGTAAAGCCAAGAACTTCATTACCAGTGTTGGAAGCAACAAGCATTGAATATGCGATAGCTGTCAATACTCCGAACCATTCCAGTGACTTTTCTCTTAACATTGGTCATCCTTACGAAACTATTTTCAAGATTACAGAATAGGTAAACCCCTGCCTCTTACCCACTATGGTAGGAGGGATGATAATTCGCACGTAGCCCCATTATTAGAAAGGTATTTTCTCTGTTATTTTCGCGTCTTCGCAAGGGTTATGCCCTTCTGGGTGGGTATCCTGAAGCATTTGCCCAAAGCCATCGCTGGTAACGTGACATAGAAAATACAACCCTGCTTCTTCAAGGAATTTCATTACATCATGGTGGATATCTTTTCCTTCTGGGTTCTTAGCTAATTCAAAAATACCGTTCCTTCCGTAATAGTTGTCTTTGGGGGTAGGGCCATCTGTAAATGTTTTGTCTTTAACTCCTCTCATTTTGAGTTCTGAAACTAGCTCTTCCCACCTAGCCTGGCTTACCTCTGAAATGTCGTACATCAGAGCGTTACGAATGGGAAACATGAAGGCCATCACTCTATGAAAAGCTTTTTCATCATCTGTCATTTCGCCTTTTGAATACCTCACGAGCTCATCTCCGTTAGAAGCGGGAGTTCCTTTGGCCTGTAGAATTTCCCCAGAGGAGTTTACTGCCACAGCCTCATTCATGGTAAAAAGGAAAACTCCATCAGCATCTACGATGTCTTCAGTATATGGCTTAAGACCAGTTTTATGAGGTCTCCCTGAGAAAATACAATAACCGCTGGAGTTTATTGCACACGTATATTTATCTCCAGGCTTATCTCCCTGGCTGGTTGATTGTGCAGGATTTGGCTGCGGCATTTGAGCTGTGTAAGCCGTTGGAACGGCCAGTAGTTTTTGCTCTGAAGGAGCAGCAACCGTATCTGCACAACCAACCATCACCAGAAGAACCAATGCTATGAGTAGCATCTTTTTCATAGGCACATAATACCAAAAGGGGGTTCCCCTAGCCATCTCTATCCGGCGAGCATAGTACAACACAGACTGAATTAGCTAACAGATATGTCTTGTAGCAGTTCTTGAGGTTCCATATTTCATATAAGTTTCATAAGTGCCGGCAGTTGTTACAGTACCCGTGGACTCATAAACATTCCATTTGTAGTCATTTTTAATGACCAGTTGGACTAACCATACTCCAAGACCTTGATATTCTTCAGTAAATTCACTCAGAGGAAGAGGGGAACCTTCTTGCATTGCAAAGTCATAACCTAAGCCATCACATATGGCCTCTATTGTTAGTGCAGTCGCCTGACCATCAGCAAATGAAGGGGTGTCCACCTCAGTTTCTGAACAGCCAACCTTCACCAAAAGAACCAACGCTATGAATAGCATCTTTTTCATGGGCACATAATACCAAGATGCCTATAATGGTGACAAAAAGAACAAAACAGTAGAAGGGTTGGGGGGTGGTGATACGAATCTTTTAGGTTCTAAAGTTAATAGTGGTGGAGCTGAGGAGGCTCGAACTCCTGACCCCCTGCTTGCAAATCGGATAACACTAGATTCGTACCTAAATTCCCTCAAAGTTCGTAATTGTTCAGACAAGTATATAGGAGCCAACAAAAGATTCTTGTTAACACTTGTTAACACTTTTCCAATAATTAACGAAGAATCAGCCCTTCAATATCTTGGTACTTTCAACGACATTGGGGCGAACTCTAGAGCCAGATATGGGGGCATGTTAAAAGGATTACTCAATCACATGGGCATGTCCTTTGATACCAAGTTCAAGCGCCCCAAACTCCTCCCCCAGCGAGTACTACACGAGGATGTTGAAAAGCTGAAGGACACTATAAGAAATAAGAAGTCCCACAAGAAATCAGCCTTTAGAGACCTAATACTAATTGAGACTGCCATCAAGACCGGTATGAGGCGTGGAGAGTTGGCAAACCTTCTAGTGAGCCATATCGCATTTGAGGCAAATAGAATCATCGTAATGAACGGCAAAGGGGCTAAAGACCGAACCATTCCAATGGGCGATAACCTCAAGTCCCAACTGCTGGAACTATGTGCTGGTAAGAAGGCAAATGAGAAGGTATTTGGGTTCAAGGCAGTAAGTCTTGGAATGAAGATTAAGGAGTGGGGTGATAAGGCTGGAGTGCCGATTAAGGCCCATAGTTTGAGGCATTACTTTGCTACCAATCTAATGGAGCGAGGGGCAAATATTAAGCAAGTACAAGAACTACTGGGACATGAGAGTTTGGCTACCACTCAGATATATCTATCCTTAATGGCTGACCATCTGGAGGATGCTATTCAATTATTAGAATGAGGAGCGCCATCCACGGCCACAGTCTTCATCTAGGTCTTCGAATGGCACAAAAAATGGGCTTACCGAAATTCAAAAAAGTGGTTAGAAACTTCTCAACATTCAGTTCAACTACAGCATTTTGAAAAGATGATTTGAGTCTATCACTGTAGCAAATTCGCCGTTCAAACTTGCAAGTGCGGTCGAATGAATTAATTCTGAACTGAAATGCTCCCCATTAATTCCGACCTTATTGAAGGTGGCAGTGGCGTCAGAGATGAGATATGTATCGTATGAGTAATTGCCAGCCATACGAGTTGTTGTTGACACGCAATGGTCTG
>PVBE010260740.1_pt1 | contig 194573 bp, 185 predicted proteins | sample 1631181 | NCBI WGS metagenome assembly PVBE01 (sample SAMN08397723, study PRJNA350692) | Marine metagenome, whole genome shotgun sequencing project. | isolation source: water | place: Pacific Ocean | collected 2012-04 | reverse complement strand
CGCGCACACCCCGATGAGCTCGCTCCAGTTCCGCAGCCAGCCCAGCGAGCGCTGCAAGAAGACGCTCCCCAGCACGGGCCTCACGGTGCCTCAACTCGCTCGTCAGGACGGTTTCGAGGTGATGTCGGGCCGGACTGCTCGAAGCCCGCGCCAGCTCGTCCTCCAGCTCGACGACAGCGCCGAGCGCCTCTCGGGTCTCGTCCACGAGCCGCCGGGCGAGGGCATCCTCCAGACCGAGGCGGTCCTCGCGCCACCCTGCGAAGGTCGCCTCTGGCCCGCTGGAGGCCGGGAGGCTCAGGTCCGAGGCGAGCGCACGTCGCCCGCGGCTGCGTCTCCGACTGCGACAAGCAGCCTCCGCGAAGACCACGTCCGCCTCCGGGTAGCGACGCTGCCAGCGCCCTCGAGAACGCAGGATCTTCCTCGCTCGTCGGGGCTCACCGAGAGCCAGCCAGCTCTCGGCAGCGCCCAGCTGCGCCGCCTCCCAGAGGGCGTGGTCCCTGGGGTGGCGAGAGAACATCGCGACCGCCTCCTCGTGGCGACCGCCCAGGGCATAGAGGCGCGCCAGCTCGTAGTGAGGCTCCCATGGACGAGACCCCGTGGCGAGGCCGGCGTATGCCCTCGCCGCCCCCCAGGGGTCCCCCAGAGCCGCCTGCAGCCGAGCATCCAACAGGCGCGCGGGTTGGCTCCAGTGCGAGCGGGGACCGACCATCTCGAGAGCGCGCCTGGCCCCTACGAGCTCGCCAGCGTCCGCTCGGGCTCGACCCAGCTGCAACAGCAGGTAGTCCCTCTCCTCTGGCCGGAAGTCCCCTGGCTCGGCGCCGGCGAGGGCGACCCACAGATCGGTGAGATCTCCCGTTGAGCGGGACACCCGCGCCAGCTTCGCGAGACAGAAGGGCTTGAGGTGGTCGCGCTCGGCGATGCACCGACTGAAGTGCCAGGCCGCCGCGCTGGGGAAACCCTCGGTCTCCAGCTCCACGCCGACGCCGTCGTGCCAGGCCGAGGTGCGGCAACCCTCGATGGCGAGCAAGGCCGTGAGCGGCTCTGCCGACCTCCGCGCCGAAGAGACGGGCTCCGCGCAGGGAAAGGCCGCGAGCGCCGCTCCAAGCCAGATCAGGTTCAACGGCTGAGCTCGTACTGGTAGCTGCTGCCGTCGATCCGGAAGGCGTCCGGAACACCGTCGCCGTCGAGATCCGCAGCCGCGACCGGGCTCGAGTCGAGGAAGCCGACACCGCACTCGGAGAAGCTGGTCGAGGGGTCGCCGTCGCCATCGTTGAGGTAGACGGCGAGGACCACGTCGCCGTCCCACGTGCCCCAGGCGAGGATGTCGAGGTCCCCGTCCCCGTCCCCGTCGGCGAGGTCGACGCCCTCCGGGTCCAGCTCGGGGGAAGGGAGCACCGTGTAGATCCCGAGCTCCGCCGAGCTCCCATCGAACTCGTAGACCTTCAGGTCCCCCTCGGCGACCTGCACGACCTCGACGAGCCCGTCGCCGTCGAGGTCTCCGAGCTCGAAGGGGCCGGTCTGGCTGATCAAGCAGCTGGCGTCCCCGACCGAGGTGCCCCCCAGTCCGAGCCGAACCGCCATGCATCCGAGCTCCTCGCTCGTGTAGACGAGGTCATCCCGGCCGTCGAGGTCCACGTCCGCCAGCTCGACGTCCGTGGCGTCGTCGTCGAACTCGGCGTGGACACGGTTCCAGGTGCGCGAGCCGTTGTGGACGAGGGTCACCATCAACCCAGCCTCGTCGTCGATGGTGACGAGGTCGTCGTTGCCATCGCCGGAGAGGTCGCCGATGCCTACGCAGGCGCTCCCGTCGCCGAGGTGGGTGGAGCTGAAGTCCGCGCCGTAGCCCCCGCTTCCGTCCCCCCAGTAGACGACGAGGTCGTCCGCTGCATCGCAGACGACGAGGTCCACGTAGCCGTCACCGTCGATGTCCTCTGCGAGCCCACCGAGCCCGGTCTCGCCAGTGAGCTCACCGCCGGACCACCCGCGGCTGGCGTCGCAAGCCCAGCTGACCTCGACCACCGCCTCCGCCCCGGCGGTCGCCTGGCCGTCGCTGACCTCGACGAAGCAGGTCCAGACCGCGTCCTCGAACAGGCTGTCGCCGTCGACTGTGTCGCCGCTTTGGTAGGTGGTGTCACCGGAGACCTCGACGCCCTCGACCTCCCAGTGGAACTCCAGGCTCAGCTCGTCGTCGTCCGAGTCGGTCGCGTCGACATCGACGACACAGACGAGGTCGTCGTGGGCAGCGTGGGGTTCCGGCGGGGAGAAGGCGATACCCGGCGCCACCGGCGGGCTGTTCTCGATGGTCACGACGTTCGAGCTCCTCGCCTCAGAGGCCTGGAGCGCGTCGCTCGCGGTGACCGAGACGCTGACCTGGTCGTACTTGGCGAAGTCCTCGGCGGAGAGGGTGTCGCCGCCGTCGGAGAGGTGGAGCGCGCCGTTTGCGTACCAGTCGATGACCAGGGTGGTGTCGTCCTCGTCCACGACCTCTGCGACCACCGTGAAGGTGTCCTCGACGGTGGCATTCTCGGGGCTCAGCAGGACGCTGTCGACGACCGGCTGGGCGTCGTCGACCGTGACGGTCCCGGTCTCCTCGGTCCAGCTCTCACCGTCACTGGCCCGGGCCACCACGGTCCACTCCTGGCCGACCTCCAGGAGCAGGGCAGGCACCTCGAGCGCGCTCACGCCGGCGTCGACGCCGTCGACAGTCCAGCTGGCTTCGACGAGCACGTCGTCCCCGTCCGCGTCGCTGGCGTCCGCGACCACGACGAGGGCGAAGCCGGAGCCCTGGACCTCTGGCAGGGTCAGGCTCAGCTCGGGAGGCTGGTTGCCGATGACGACCTCGTCCGTCGCTGGCGTGGCGTCGCTGAAGCCGTCGCTGGCGATGACCCGGACCTCCCAGTGCTCGCCTTTGCCGGTGTGATCGGGGATGACCTCTGGGCCGGACAGGCCACCCATCAGGGTCTCGTCGCGGTACCAGACGTAGCGATAGGAGAGGTAGTCGCCCTGCGGATCGACGGACTCCTCGACGAGCAGCGCCGTGAGTGTGTCGGCGCCCGTCGGCTCCGCGGGGTCGATGACGACCTCTGGCGTCGAGGGGGGCGACTGGCAGGCCAGGAGCAACCACATGGCGCCACCTTAGCGCTTAGAGCGCTTGGTTCACCGTCCCGACCTCTCCCTCCTTCATCGTGCCGAGGAGCGCTCGCCGGAGGCAGCCCTCCAGGTCGGGGTTCACAGGGTCGATGAGGTCGAGACCGATGACCATGCCTCCCTCCGCCACCTCGAGCTCGTAGCGCGCGTCCTCGACGGAGTACTGGGCGAGGCAGCGCTCGGGATCCCGGGCAGCCGGCGGCGCCCCGGTTCCACTTCCTGCGTCCAAGCGCTCGCTGCCAGAGGTCTTGCGCTCCGGCTCCTCCGGCTCGACCGAGTCGGGGCCCCCTCCGTCCACGGGCGGGGGCGGGAGATCGTCGAAGGTGGAGGGTTCGGGATCGGCCCTGATCTCCGCTGGCTCGCTCGAGGACGTGGGCTCATCCCTGTCCGGAGAGAGCGTCACGACGCCGATGCCGAGCAGCACCATGGCCGCCAGCAGCATCGGCACGTAGCCAGGCCCGGTCGCTTCGGACTCCTCCTCTTCCTCGGCGGGCAGCTCGGGGGGCTCGCTCGGGGGCTCCGGTCCGCGCATCGCGGCCATCAGGCGGTCGATGTCGCTCATCGCGCCTCCTGGAGCGAACCGCGCAGCTGCTCGCGAGCACGGTGGAGGCGAACGCGGACGGTGGTGGAGTTCATCTCGAGGAGTCCGCCGATCTCCGCGCTGTCGAAGCCCTCGAGGGTGAGCAGCAGGATGCGACGGTCGATGGGAGCCAGCTCGTGCAGCGCCCTGCTGAGCAGATCTCGCAGGACGACCGGATTCTTCCCGCTCGCCGCTGGGATCGCCGCCAGGTCATCCGGGTCCATGCTCCACATGCTCGCCTCGGCGCGTGAGGCATCGTGGCCGGCGTTGACCGCGATCCGGAAGAGCCAGCTTCGGAAGGGGCGCTGCCCGTCGTAGCTCTTGCGGTAGCGCCAGACCTTGAGCCACATCTCGGAGTGGGCTTCCTCGGCTGCCTGCCGCGAGCCAGTGCGCTTGAGGAGAAAGGCGAAGACCGGCCGGTGCCAGCGATCCCAGAGCTCACGCCAGGCGGATCGGTCGCCGCTGACGACTCGTTCCATGGCAAGACGGTCGAGCTCATCGCTCACTCCGGGCATCCTCCTCTACCTGGGCGAAGCCTACGGCGTTTCATCAGCCTGCGCCTGCCGGGACAGCACGAGGATGACCGCGACGGCACCGAGCACGGTCCAGGACAGGAGCTTGTCCGGCGGCACCGGAGTCCAGCCGTGGGCCTGGCGCGGGTACTCCCAGGAGCCGAACAGCGTGCCCCAGTTCTCCGCCATCCAGATCGCGACGCCCAGGGCGGGGAAGGCGAGGAGGATCGGGACCCGACCGACGCGTGTGCGCCAGAACAGCGCGAGACCCGCGAGCGCCAGGACCGGCTTGAGATCCCAGATCCAGACGTTCGTCCAGAAGTTCAGGTAGCAGAGCCCCGCAAACAGCAAGGACCCACGGGGCAGATCGACGCGGACGTGTCGGCTCAGCGAGAGCACGAAGCTCCCGATGGAGGCGTACATGAAGCCCGCGAAGAGCGGGACTCCGAGGACCTTCGCCAGGCCGGGCTCGGGGTAGGCCCAGCCGCCGTGGCTGACCTTCCAGATCTCCAGCGCCACGCCCATGAGGTGGAAGATGGCGATCCAGCCGGCCTCTGCGAGGGTCTCGACCCGGGTCGCCACGAGCAGGACCTGCATCCCCAACATCGCCAGCAGGAGCATGTCGTAGCGGGCGACTCCGGGGATCTCCACGAAGCGCGAGACGGCGAGCGCGCAGAGGACAAAGCCCGGGAACAGCGAGGCGTGGAGAACTGCTCGGAGAGCGCCCATGGCGGCAGAGGATAGGCTTCAGGGGTGATCTGGCTCATCGCATGCGGCCCGAATCCGCCCACGGTCACCCTGGGGCCAGAGGGCGCGACGACCGACAACGCCATCTCGGCCCACCTCACGAACATCGAGAACGACGAGTTCGGCGACCCGGTCGAGCACGATTTCGAGTGGTTCCTCGACGGCGCGCCCTTCGAGGACCACCTCGGTGACAGCGTGGCCGTCGGCTACACGGAGAAGGGCCAGCGGTGGGAGGTCGTCGTGACCGCGGTGGGAGGAAGGCGCTCCGCCTCTGATGCCCTGAAGATCGCAAACGCGCTGCCCGAGGTCAGCATCTACCTGCCAGAGAGCGCCGCGACCGACGAGGACCTCGTGGCCTACCTCTACGAGGACGACCCCGACGAGGGGGACGAGCTCACCTTCGAGGTGTGGTGGACCGTCGACGGCGAGGACAGCGACATCACGGACACGACGGTGTCGGCCTCTGCGACGGACTCGGGGCAGACCTGGACCATCCACGTGGTCCCCAGCGACGGGGACGACCCTGGCGAAGAGACCACCGCGAGCGTCGCAGTCGACTGGATCTAGAAGCTCGCGTAGATCCCGACCGAGTGCTCGATGCGGCCGACGTCCTCGCCGAAGAGGTCGTAGCGGATGCCGTAGTCCACGCGAACACGATCCTCTGCGACGAGGCCCGCGCCGCCGGCGACGAACTGCCGCGAGCCCTCCAGCCCGTAGCCGCCGCGGAGCACGAAGACATTGGAGATGAGCACCTCTGCGCCCCCGTGGGTGACCAGCGGACCGATGTTGGGGTCGTAGCCTCCGTCGGCTCCGAACCCGATCCAGGGCCAGGGCTCCCACCAGACCCCGAGATCGTAGCTGGGCTCTCGAAGTCCCAGGGGGGTCATGAGATCCCTGGCGGTGCCGGCCACCACGAGGCTCGGGACGGGGCGACCCGCCACGGAGAGATCCAGCGCCCAGCCAGTGCGCATCCCGGTGAGGGTCTCCGTCCAGCGGTCGTAGGCAACCGAGGCGCCGATCGCGACGCGACGGATCTCCTGGTTCCCGCTGGGACTGACCACAGCCTGCGGCAGGAAGCCGTAGCCCGCGCTGATCCGGTAGGAGCCCTCTCTGTTCTTGTCGAGGACCTCGACCCCCGGCTCCTTCCAGCCCGGCATGTCCTCGTCCGAGGCCGCCTGGTTGGTCCACTGGTGCGTGACCATGACGCCGGCCCCGAAGGCCGAGGTGCGCGTGTCCCTCACCGCCACCGTGAGCCGCGGTCCCTGCCCGAGCGCGAGGTCGACCTGGGAGGTATAGGCGACCTCCAGGAGCATCGCGGCCGGATTGCGACGGATCGCCCCGACATCGCCGGGGTTCGCGCTGCCAGCGGCGGTGCCGAAGGTGGGCGTCGTGTCCCCCTCGACCGCCCAGGCGGCTCCCATTACCAGCAACGCGGTCAGTTCCAGGCCCATCGCCGGCGCAGAGTAATCGACCAGGAGTCTCCATGAAGGTCACGAAGGCCGTCCTCCCCGTCGCCGGCCTCGGCACGCGCTTCCTTCCGGTCACCAAAGCGGTGCCCAAGGAGATGCTGCCCCTCGCCGATCGGCCATGCCTCGAGTACATCGTCGCCGAGGCTGTCGAGGCAGGCCTGACCGAGCTCATCTTCGTGACGGCAGCCGGCAAGGGCGCGATGGTCGACTACTTCCACCGCAGCCTCGCGCTGGAGGAGCACCTCGAGGCCGCCGGCAAGCTCGATCTCGCCCGAGAGGTCCGCAGGGTCGGCGAGCTCGGCACCGTGATCACCGTGCGACAGGAGCGGGCCCTGGGCCTCGGCCACGCGGTGCTGATGGCGGCCCCGGCCACCAACGGAGAGGACTTCGCGGTCTTCCTCGGAGACGACATCATCGACAGCGAAGTGCCCGCCATCCAGCAACTCCTCGACGTGCACGACGAAAAGGGCGGCTCCGTCGTCGCCCTGATGGACGTCCCGCGCGAAGAGACCAATCGCTACGGCATCTGCGCGGGCCCCATGGTGCGCCCGGGTCTCATGCACGTCACGGGCATGGTCGAGAAGCCCGACCCCGCGGACGCGCCCAGCACCTACAGCATCGTCGGCCGCTACGTGCTGGCGGGGGAGATCATGTCGATCCTGGAGACGACCCCCCGGGGGGCTGGCGGGGAGTTCCAGCTGACCGACGCGATCGCGGTGCTCGCCGAGCGCGGCGAGGTCCACGGCCTGGAGTTCGAAGGTCAGCGCTTCGACACCGGCAACGTCGTGGGCCTACTGCGCGCCAGCATCCACTTCACGCTCGCGCGCCCTGACCTCGCCCCGGCCATGCGCGCCGTGCTGCGGGAGTTCAGCTCGTGATCCCGCTGGTCGGCACTGCGTTTGCTGGGGACGACTGAGCCCCTCGATGCGGCACTACGACTGCGCGGTGGCCGTCCCGGTGCCTGGCACCTTCACATACCGCAGCGACCTCGACCTGCGCCTCGGCCACGCGGTCCTGGTGCCCTTCGGGAGCCGCAGGATCACTGGCTACGTGCTCGGCCCCGCCCAGGCGAGCCCCGGCCAGAAACTGAAGCCAATCGACCGCCTGTTGGACCCCGAGCCCGCCTTCAACGCGGACCAGCTGCGCCTGTACCGGTGGATCGCCGAGTACTACCGCTCGGGCCTGGGCGAGGTCATCCAAACCGCTCTCCCCACGGCCATGGAGGCGCACACGCGCTCGGTCCACCGCCCCTCCAACGAGGGGGTCGAGGCCCTTGCCGTCGGCGAGCTCGACGGCGACGACGCGGAGCTGATGCGAGAGGTGATCGACCGGCCAGGCCTGACCAGGCGCGGTCTCCAGCGGCGCCTGCGCGAGCTGCTCGAGCCCGCCGCCACCCTCCGAGCCCTCGAGCGGCTCAAGCGCAAGGGCTTCGTCGACGTCGAGCAGGAAGAGGTGGGAGGCCCCGGCGGAGAGATCAAGGTCGCGGTCCTGCTGGCCAGGCCAGAGGGTCGGCTGGGGGCTCGCCAGGGGGCCGTGGTCGACGCCCTGGCCGAAGGCGAGCTCCCGGTGGCTCGGATCGCCGCGGAGCAGGGGCCCTACGCTCGGACCGCGATCAAGAAGCTCGTGGAGAGCGGGTACGTGGCCCTGGAGCTGCGGGAGCGCCGGGACCCGGTGGTCATCGGCGAGCTCCCCGAGACCAGGGAGCCGCCGGTCCTCACCCCCGCTCAACAGAGCGCCGTCGAGGCGCTGCGAGAAGCGAGGACGCACCTGCTCCACGGCGTCACCGGCTCGGGCAAGACAGAGGTCTACCTGCGGGCGGCGGCAGAGGTCCTCGACGGGGGACGGCAGGTCCTCGTGCTGGTCCCGGAGATCGGCCTGACGCCGCTGTTGACCGGGCGCTTCCGGGCGCGCTTCGGGGATGCCATCGCGGTGCTGCACTCCGGCCTGACCGGCGCCCAGCGCCTGCGAGAGTGGAGGCGCATCCGGGCCGGAGAGGCCATGGTCGCCGTCGGTGCACGCAGCGCGCTGTTCGCCCCCTTCCGAGACCTTGGTCTCATCGTCGTCGACGAGGAGCACGACGGCTCCTACAAGCAGGACGACGGCGTGCGCTACTCCGCGAGGGACATGGCCGTGGTCAGGGGCCACCTCGCCGGCTGCCCGGTGGTGCTGGGCTCGGCGACCCCCTGTCTCGAGACCTGGCACAACGCGCAGACTGGCCGCTACGGCCACATCCAGCTCTTGGAGCGGCCAACGCCCAGGCCAGTCCCCGACATCGAGCTCGTCAATCTCAACGACGAACCCCGAGACACCGACGGGCGGGTCCCGCTGGTGGCAGAGGTCACCAAGGACGCGCTGCAGACGGCCTTCGCCAACGGCGGCAAGGCCATCGTGCTCTACAACCGCCGGGGCTACGCGACGCTGGTCGAGTGCGTGGACTGCGGCGCGAGCTTCAGCTGTCCCTCCTGCGGGGTCTCCCTCGTCCTGCACCAGCGCCACCGGACCCTGATCTGCCACTACTGCGGCTTCCACCGGAACATGCCGCGCAGCTGTCCGGCTTGCAGCGGCACCCTGGATGTCCTCGGAAAGGGCACCGAGCGCGTCGAAGAGGTCCTCGCAGAGCTCTTCCCCGACATCCCGGTGGCGCGGATGGACGCCGACACGACCTCTGTCCGAGGCAGCCACCACCGCATCCTCGAGGACTTCCGCGAGGGTCGGGCGCGCCTGCTCGTCGGCACCCAGATCGTGGCGAAGGGCCATGACTTCCCGGACGTGCACGTGGCCGCGGTCCTAGGCGCAGATCACGTGCTCGCCATGCCCGACTTCCGCAGCGGCGAGCGCTGCTTCGCGCTGATCACCCAGCTCGCGGGGCGCGCCGGTAGAGGCGACGTCCCCGGTCGGGTGCTGGTCCAGACCCGCCAGCCCAAGCACCCCGTCTTCCAACAGCTGGGCGACTACGAACGCTTCGCCACAGAGACCCTGCGAACGCGACAGCTGCTGCGCTACCCGCCCTGCTCTCGCCTAGCGCTGCTGCGCATCGAGAGCCCGAACCGCCAGGCAGCCCTGGACGTGGCCTGGGACCTGCAGCGGCGCCTCCGCGCGACCGCCGACGGCGAGCTCATCCGGGTCCTGGGGCCGGCGATCGCGGCGCTCCCCCGACTGGTCGGGCGCTGGCGCTTCCAGATCCTCCTCAAGGGCCAGGAGGACACCGCCTGGCGAAGCTGGCTGAAGGCAGCCGACTTCGGGGCGCGCAAGGCGCGAGGTGTCCGGGTACATGTCGATGTCGACCCCCTCCATCTCCTCTGAGGCCCCATGAACCTGGTCCCGTCGTCGTGAGCTGGCTCTCTCGGGCGATCGAGGAGCTCGGCGCGATCGGCCTGAACGCCTGGGGGGTCGCCCCGGGACGTGAGCACCAGGCGCTGCTGCCGGGCTGCCGGAGCGTCGTGGTCTTCGGGAGCGGAGGGCCGGATCTCTGGAGGGCCTTCGTCGTCGAGCTGGCCGAGCACCCCCAGCACCTCGCGGACGAGGCCCACCCGCTGGATGCCTTCGTGCGCCGACGGGTCGAGGCGCTCGAGCTGCCCGGCTGCCGCGTCGTGCGAGCGGCGGGGGACGAGACGACCTTCCTCGACTTCCGGCTGGTGGCGCTGGAGGCTGGCCTCGGCTGGCACTCGAAGCTCGGCCTGCTGATGCACCCACGCTTCGGGGTGTGGCTGGGTCTTCGGGTCGCGATCCTCACGACAGAGGCGCTGGAGCCCAGCGGAGCGCTGGCCGGAGAGGGCCCCTGTGGAGCCTGCCCCGAGCCCTGCCGGGTCGCCTGTCCGGTCGACGCCGTGGGCATCCCCTTCGACATCCGTGCGTGCGGCCGCTTCCACCACGAGAGCGAGCAGTGTCGCGCCACCTGCCACTCCAGAGAGGCCTGCCCCGAGGGCTCCGCACAGAGGTACCCGGAGGAGGCCATCCACTACCACTACCACCGCAGATCAGGCAGGCGCCGCCTGGCAGAGAGGCTCGGGATCGTGGACCACGGAACAGGCACGGGACCCTTCTGGTAGGGTCCGCTGGTGCGGCGCGGATTCCTCCTCGCGGCGGGTTTCGGGACCCGCCTGCGACCCCTCACCAACCACCGCCCGAAGCCCCTGACCCCGGTCTGCGGCGTCCCGATGCTCGACCACGCCGCGGCGCTCCTGGTGACGCACGGGATCGAGGCCGCGGTCGTCAACGCGCATCACCTCCCCGAGCAGATCGAGAGCTGGGCCGAGGACCACCACCTCGATCTGCACGTCTCGGTCGAGGTCCCGGAGATCCTCGGCACCGGCGGAGGGCTGAGGCTGGCGCTGCCCCAGCTCGCCGATCCATTCGTCGTGGTCAATGGAGACATCCTCTCCGACGTGGACCTCACCGGTCTGCTGGACCTCGGAGACCAGGACCTTGCCTGCATGGCGCTCCGAGAGAAGGGGCCAACGGACCGCTACGGCGAGGTGCGCGCAGATGCCACCGGCACTGTCGTCGACCTCGTCGGGCTCGCCCACGCAGACGGAGAGCCGGTCTCGGGGACCCACTTCACCGGAGTCCACGCCCTGACCCACGAGCTCGTCGAGCGCCTCCCGGCCACCGGAGAGAGCTGCATCGTGCGGCAGGCCTATGTCTCGGCGGTGCCAGAGCGACGGGTCGCGGCGAGACTCCACCGGGGCGCGTGGTTCGACGTCGGCACGCCAGAGGCCTACCTGCGCGCAAACCTGCTCGCCTGCGAGGGCACCCTGAGGCTCCCGCTCGATCCCATGTCACGGGCATCGATCGCCAGACGCCCGGGAGCCCAGAAGGGAACGATCCCCTCCGGAGTCCAGATCGCAGGCAGCGTCTGGATCGGCCCGGGAGCCGTGCTGGAGCCCGGTTGTCAGCTCGGGCCCGGCGCCATCATCGGCCCTGGCGCGCACATCGGCCCAGGGGCACGGGTACGCGAATCGGTTGTCTGGGACGGCTGCAGCGTTCCCGCGGGCGCGGACCTGAGACGGGCGATCGTCTACGATGGGGGCCTGTTGGAGACGGAGCGGAGGCCCAGCGCGAGTGCCGACTGAGGACCGCGTCACCGTCGGAGTCGTTTGCACGCGAGGCATCGGTCCGAAGCGTGGCGGACGGGCCCGCAACGAGGACAACTACCTCGTCTGCCAGGGGGCCGAGGCGCGCTACCGCAGCGGCGACGACGAGGCTGTCGAAGGGGTCGACTCCTTCGGGATCCTGATCGCCGTGGCCGACGGCATGGGCGGGCACGAGGACGGCGACCTCGCCTCCAGCGCCGCGGTCCGGGCGATGGCCAGGCTCTTCAAGCGCGGCCCGACCGCCGAGCCCGAGCTCCACCTGCATCGCTTCGTGCTGGACGCCCACCGCCGCCTGCACGCCAAGGTGGCGGAGCTGGGGCCCGTGAAGATGGGCACCACGCTGACGGTGATCTGGATCCTCGACGGCAAGGCAGCCTGGTGCCACGTGGGCGACTCCCGGCTCTACCTGTTCCGAGACGGCACGCTGGTCCAGGTGACGACGGATCACACCCGCGCCGAGTTCGCACGCCGCGACGGTCGCGCGGTGGACTCCGACGGCCCCTTCCTGGCCCAGAACTTCGTCTACGGCAGCCGCGGATTCGGGGACGACCAGGGCATCCGCATCGACGCCGGCACGGACACTGGGACCCTCAACCTGCGCTCCGGCGACCGCCTGTTGTTGTGCAGCGATGGGCTCTCCGGAGCCGTGGAGAACCACCGCATCGGCGACGCACTCCGCGAGACCCCAGAGCCCCAGGCGAGCGCGACCGCCCTGATGGAGCGAGCCCTGGCCAGCGGCTCGGACGACAACGTGACGGTGGTGGTCGTCCGCGTCGACGAGCCAGCCGTGACACACAGTGACCCGGAAGTCGCGGAGTACGAAGTGCTCGGAGATCCGGATAGCTACGACGACACACTTGTTCCAGAGGACTTCGAGTGATGTCGCTGATTCTGCTGTCCCACCTCGCCGCCGCCGAGACCTACACCATCGACTCCTCCCACACCTACGTGGGCTTCAAGGTCACCCACATGACCGTCAGCTCGGTCCGAGGGGAGTTCGGCGAGGTCAGCGGGACCGTCGTCTACGACCCGGACGACCTCTCGGCCACGACCGTCACCGCCACTGTCGGGGTGGGCTCTCTGGACACGCGTGATGCCAAGCGCGACGACCACCTCCGCGGCGATGACTTCTTCGACGTCGTGCAGTTCCCCGAGGCCACCTTCACCTCGACGAGGGTCGACGGCATCGGAAAGGACGGGAGCTTCGACGTCGTCGGCGATCTCACCCTCCACGGAGTGACGAAGGAGACCACCTTCCACTTCTCGCCCATCTCCGACGAGATCATCGATCCCTGGGGCAACCACAAGCGAGGCGGGTCTGCGGCCGCGACGATCGACCGCCAGGACTTCGGCATGTCGTGGAACAAGACCCTCGACGCCGGCGGGCTCGCGGTCGGCGACGAGGTGGCGATCGAGATCGAGATCGAGCTCAACGGCCCCAAGGAGTAGGGCACGGCGCGAGCCCTTCGCCAGCGATTCGCCACCGTTGCGCGGAGAACCAGTTGTCCTCTGTCGGAGGGAGCCGCGCCCGACGTAGATGGGAGTCTCCAGCGTCGGCGGCCGGGAGGTCTCGCGAAGCACGCCGAAGTCCATGCCAAGCCCTCTCGCGCACAACGCCATAAGATGCAGCAAATGGATGGGCCACGCACCCGATACTGCAGCCGCTGTCTGACAACGTTCACGGAGTCCTTCGACCGCTGCCCGAACCTTGGCTGCCGCTGCCATGAGCCAGAGGCAGGGTGGGGACTCCTGCTCGACACCGGCGACGTGTTGGATCGGCACTACCGGATCGACAAGCTCCTCGCCATCGGAGGCGCCGGCGTCACCTACCTCGCGAGGGAGCTCGGAGAGAACGACGAGCCGGAGGGGCCAGCGCTCGCCATCAAGGTGCTCTACGCCCAGCGCGACCAGGGCTCCTACCTGAGGCGGCTCGCGACAGAGGCCAACATCCTGCTGGATCTGTCGCACCCGAACATCGTCCACATCGCGGGCTTCGTACAGCGGGCCGGGCACTCGCCCTACCTCGTGACGCGCTTCGAAGACGGCGGAAGCCTGCTGGACCAACTCCGCCGCGTGGGCCGGATGAAGCCCCGCGAGGTCGCGGCGATGGGGGTCCAGCTCTGCTCGGCGCTGGAGATGGCGCACCAGCGCGGCGTGATCCACCGCGACCTGAAGCCAGAGAACATCCTGCTCGCGGCGGAGGTCGGGGCGGGCGAGATTCCCCAGACCCGACTGACGGACTTCGGCATAGCCAAGGTCTACGGCGGGGTCGGCTCCCGCCTCACGCGGGTCGGCGCCTTCGTGGGCACTCCGCAGTACGCCGCCCCGGAGCAGTTCGAGGGCATCTCACCCACCCCCGCCGCGGACGTCTACTCCCTGGCGGCGGTCCTGCTGTTCTGCGTCACCTTCCGCGCGATCCTCAAGGACATCGATCTCGGCGACCCGGCCGCGGTGCTCGAAGAGCTGAAGGAGCTCCTGCCCCCCAACTGCGAGCTGGAGGGCGAAGACCCCCTCGTGCTCGAGGGCTTCAACCACTTCCTCAGGGCGACGATGGGCTACGAGTCCGGAAACCGCGTCTCCATCGGAGAGGCTCGTCGCATGCTCGACTGCGTCGCCGAGGGCCGCGGGATCCCCCTCCCCTCGAGGTCCACGGTCCTCCCCGAGAGCTTCACCGGTCCGCACGCGGTCGCGGACGGGGTGAAGACCAGCGACACCTTCGAGGGGCTGTTGTCCACGGACGAGGCCAGCAAGGAGCTGAAGAACAGGCCACTGCCCACACCCACCGAGGACTCCACGCCGACGGACGTGGGCGGCACCCTCGATGCCCTCGATGGCGTAGACGAGGCGGACCCTCCCCCGAAGAGGGGCGGACTGCTCCGCGCGGCCATGGGCCTGCTGCTCCTCTGTTCGATGGTCGTGCTGGCCGTCGGCGCGGCCGTCCACCTCGGCTACGTGCCCATGCCCGGAGAGACGGCCCCTGTCGTCCTGGGCGCCGACGACCCCGAACACGCAGCGCTCATCGAACAGATCGCCGGCAAGCGCGAGGCGCTGTCCGCCTGCGGCGAGGGCATCGTGCGCTTCCACGTCACCATCGGCCCGGACGGCCACGTCGCCGAGATCGGCAAGCTCGAAGCGAGCGACACCGAGCTCGCCCACTGCGCCCGGAGAGAGCTGCTCGGGGAGCACTTCGAGCGCAGCACCGACCGCGCGGTGAAGGTCGCAGCCGAGCTGACGCTGTAGCGCCTACTCCTCAGCGAAGTCGGGGATCCAGGCGAGCGCCAGGCTGCAGTCGTCGCCGGTCCGTGCCATCAAGCCCAAGCGACGAGGCAGGTCGCGGATCACGGGGACCCAGCCGCGGCGCGTGATGTGGTGCAGCAGCCCGCTGCCCCAGTCCTCTTCGAAGCGAATGGGATCACGGTACTGGTCGACGAGGCCGTCGGTGGTCAACAGCCCCAGCTGCAGAGGGCGCTCGGCGAGGCTCGTGAGGTCCATCTGCATGTGCTCGAGACAGCCCCTCATCGCCAGGCTGTAGGTGGCCTGGCGGTCCCTCTTCGCCGGGACCGGGAAGACCCAGCGCGTGCGGGCGTCCTCGACGTGGATGCAAGCGCCGTCCCGAGCTGGAACCACAGGGCCCAGTGCTCCGAGAGGACCAGGGACAAGAGCGTAGAGCCATCGGCCCGCACCCCGATCTCCCGGTCTCCGTCCATGGCGCCGGGCCAGGGGCTGCCCTGCTCCAGGCGATGCCGCATGGCAATGTGGTGCTTCACCCTGCGGTTCCACTCGTAGGCCACGAAGCGGCAGTACTCCGGCTCCAGCATCGCGAGCACGGTTTCGCTCGGTCCCTTCACCCCCCGGAGGCGGGCCAGGGCCATGCGGCCCGCGTCGATCCCCACCTCGCAGGCGAGCCTGGCGCCCACGTCGCTGTGGGTGTAGCGCTGGTGCCCGTGGCCATCGGCGATGGCGATGACCTGGCCCTCCATGCCCTGCCAGGTGCGAATGGCGTCCTGGCACACCAGGCCACCGCGGACGAGGTGAATGGCGCCGGGAATGGCCAGGGCCGTGAGGCGCGGACGGTCCATGGTCCGCGATCCTGTCGCTGGTCCCTCAGAGCTCCTGGACGTAGACCTCCATCGGCACCACGCAGAACCCGCTACGAGCCGCGTCGCGCCAGGGGATCTCGTAGACCTCCAGCCCCTCCTCCCCCACGAGCTTGTCCTCGCTCCGACCGCAGCCCTTCGAGCGGTCGCAGACCCTGGCTCCACCGATCACGGCGCCCGGCTCGATGCCATCGATCGGCCGGCAGAGCTCCTCTGCCCTGACCTCGAAGATCACCACCTTGTAGAGCCGGCGGGAGCGCCAGCCCGCGCGCTTGCCCACCATGCCGAGACCCTGGAGCACCCGAGTCTGGTCCGCCTTCTCGGCCCGGACGAAGTCCCGGAGGTGCTCGACGCGGACGACGGTCACGTCACGGTTGGCGCCGACTCGCTTGCGCACCGGCGAGACCCACGCGACCTGCACGTCCGCTGGAGGCGTGACGAGCCCCTCCACCGAGCAGGACGGACCATCAGAGGCGGCCAGCGCGGCCCCGACCAGCCACATCACTCGCCACCTCGCCGAGCGACGGTCCCGATGAGGTCGCGGAAGCCGTCCAGCACCGACAGCGGTGGCGCCTCGGCGCGCCGCAGGAAGTAGCGCCTCCGAGTCGCCACCAGGCGCTCCATGCTGTCGGTCGCCAGGCGGTCCTGGGCCGGGTCGTCCTCCTGCAAGCGAACGAGGTCCTCGAAGACCTCTGCCTGGAGCCGGGGATCGGAGCAGACGAGGAAGAGGTCCACCGTGGCCGTGCAGGCCCGCTCCAGCTGCACCTCGAGAGCGTAGCGCCCACGCACGGCCTTCATCTCCAGGTCGTCACTGACGATGAGGCCCCCATAGCCGAGCTCCTCGCGCAGGACGCCGTGCAGGATCCGGCGACTCATCGTGGCCGGGTTGTCCTCGTCGAAGCCGGGAAACAGCACGTGCGCGGTCATCATGGTGGCGACCTCGGCCCGCGCCGCAGCGATGAAGGGCTGGAGCTCGCAGTGGCGCAGATCCGGTGGCTCCTTCTCGACGGTCGGCAGCGTCAGGTGGGAGTCGGTCGCCGTGTCGCCGTGACCCGGAAAGTGCTTTGCGCAGGCGAGCACCCCACGAGCCTGGGTCGCACGCACGTAGGCCGCCACGTGCTGGGCGACCTCGTCGGGACGGCGCCCGAAGCTGCGATCCCCGATGATCGGGTTGTCGGGGTTGCTGTCGATGTCGGCGACCGGAGCCCAGTTGAGGTTGAAGCCCATCGCGGCGACCTCGTCGGCGAGGGCCTCGGCGTAGCGCCGGGTGAGCGCCAGGTCCCGGCAGTTGCCGAGGTGGCGGAGCGGCGGGAAGCGCGTGGCGCCCTCCTTCACCCGCTGGACCCGACCGCCCTCCTGGTCGACGGAGAGGATCGCCGGGTACTCGTCGGCGACGAGCGACGCCAGCTCGCGGTTCAGCTCGCGGACCTGCGCGGGCTCCTCGACGTTCCGAGAGAAGAGGATGAAGCCGGCAGGCTGGAGCTGTCGGATGAGGGCTCGGGTCTCCCCGTCGACACCACACCCCGGGATGCCGATCAGCATGCGCTGGCCGGCGCGGACCTTGCGCGCGTGCAGCGAGGTCGTCTCGCCGCGGGCCTCGACCGGGACTCGGCTCATCGCCGCTCCGTTGGATGCTCGGCCAGCTCGATCAGGACACCGCCGGTGGACCTGGGATGCACGAAGATGACCCGCGTGCCGTGGGCGCCGGGCATCGGCTCCTCCGAGGTGAAGCGGTAGCCCCTGTCCCTGAGTCGCTTGACGTCTGCGTCGAGGTCGTCCGTGGCGAAGCAGATGTGGTGGAGCCCGGGGCCGCGCTTGTCGAGGGCAGCCCTTATGGGCCCGGCCGCCTCGAGCGGCGCGACCAGCTCGATCCGGGTGCCCGAGATGGGAAAGAAGGCCGTCTCGGTCTCGGCGCTGGGGACTGCCTCCCGCCCAGCCAGCTCCAGGCCGAAGTCGTCGAGCAGACGCCGCAGCGCCGCCTCCAGATCGTCGGTGGAGATGGCGACGTGGTCGAGTCCGATGATCATGCTCCCCTGTACCCCTGCGATGCTCCGGGCGCATGGACCGGATGCGCTTCTGGCTTCGCTGGGCGAGTGGGCTCATTGCCCTCTGCCTCTTTGCGTTCTGGTCCCTCGGGGTCGCCCAGGAGTCGAGGGAGCTCCAGGCAGACCGCGAGCGGCGGATCCAGCTGATCCGACAGCTCCAGCACGCCCAGCGCGTGCTCCAGACGACCGCGCCCTTCGAGCCAGCCGTGGACAGGGCCCTCGATGACCTGCTCTCCGTCGAGAAGAAGGTCGAGGCGATGTCGCCGTCCCTGACTACGGGAGGGGGGCTGGTCGCCATCCATGTAGAGGCTCTACGCGCCGCGATCCCGGAGGAGGACCCGACACTCCGCACGGAGGCTCGCACCGAGCTCCTGCTCTCCGACGTGCTCGACATGAGCCGCATCGAGGCCGGACGCCTGGAGCTCAGGAACGAGGACTTCGACGTCGAGGAGCTGCTCGACAGCGCTGTGTTGCTCTTCGCGAGCCGAGCCGAGGCGAAAGGGCTGGAGCTGAGCGTGTTCGCGGAGGTCGGTCTGCCGTCCCTGCTGCGCGGGGACCGCTCCCGCATGCGCCAGGTGCTCCTGAACCTCATCTCCAACGCGATCAAGTTCACCGAAGAGGGGCACGTCCGGATCCTGGCGGGACTCCAGGTTGGAGCCCTCGGCAAGAACCCGGAGATGGCCATCCTCGACCTGTCGGGCCATGCCACGGACGACTTCCGGCGGGACGCGCTGCGGGCGGGCATGCGGGAGTACCCGACCAAGCCCATCCGACTGCGAGAGCTCCGCGACGCCGTCCGCAGGCAGCTGTCGGATTGACTGGATGTGGCCATGGAGATCAGACCCGGCGGCACCGATGATCCAGGTACCGCCGACGTCCGGTGGGGGCGCACTCAGCTAAGACCTGCCCTTCCCTTCCGCCTGAGTTCCACCGGACGCCGGCACACTCCAGAGTCCGAAGCGCTCAGGCGTAGCGGTTGATCAGCTCCAGCTGGGTGCCCACGTCCAGCTTCCGGAAGATGGCCTTCATGTGGTTGCGCGCCGTGTGAGGGCTGATGTGGAGGCTCTCGCCGACCTGCACCGCGGAGAGGCCCTTGAGCAGCAGGTCGCAGACCTCGCGCTCTCGCTCACTGAGCTCCTTGAGGCTCTTCGCGTCCTCGAACATCGCTACGAGTTTCTGGGCGATGATCAGAAGTGTGGCCATGTACCCTCCCGAATCGGCTGCGGCGGTGGATCCGTCACTGGATCCGATGAGACTGAAGCGCTGCTCCGTACAAGCACCGTAACGGAGGCTGCTACTTTGCGCCGTTTGCAGCGGACCGACGCGTGGTGGCTGGCGCTCTTCCTCGGAGCGCTGGTGGTGAGCCTGGGAATCCTGCCCTGGGGGACCGCTGTGCGCGACGGGCCGACCGTCCAGGTCATCGGCCACACCCTCCCCCTGGACCGCGTGGGGGACAGCTTCACCGTCGGCCGGAGCGCCGAGTCGGACCTGCGCCTCGACGAAGCCCTCGTGGCCCCCCGGCTGGGCCTGCTCACGGTCGAGGGCGGCGTGGTCCACTACCAGCACGAGGCCGCCCATCGCTCGGCGCTGGTCACCAGGCCAGAGGGTCTCGGGACCCGCGACGACACCTTCAGCAACCGCGCCGTGCCAGCCGGGGAGCGCGTCCTGGTGCTCTCTGGGCTCGACGATCTGGACGAGGCCACCGGCGGCGCCGCCATGGAGCAGGCCTGTGACTCGAGCGCCGATCACGGCGTTCACCAAGGTGTCTCCTGGGCCCGAGTCGAGCTGATCGACGCGGTCGGGGTCTGGCTCGAGACCGGCGACGAGGTCCGCACGGTGCTCGTCCCCCTGCAGCAGGGCGCCTCGCGGGAGATCGGCGAGGCCGTGCTCGAGGTCGTCGAAGAGGAGGGCAGCCTCCTGGCCCGCCTTCGGGTGGCGGACTCGACCTGGGAGCTCGTCCCCCTACCAGGCGGCTTGCCCGAGCCGCTCGTGGTCGCCCTGTCCGCGGACCCGACCATCGGCGAGGACGTCAGCGCCGACCGCGTCCTGAAGCACGCCGCCTACCTCGTGGTCGGCGGGGCCGCGGCTGCGCCGGTCCAACCTGCCGGACTGGGGGCGTCCACCTTCACGCTGGGACCGGACGGCCCAGAGGTCTTCCTCTTCCGCAAGGGTCCCGGCGGCGAGTCGATCAGCCCCTGGTTCCGCCCGGTCGACTGGGCCCTGTCCCTCGTCGACGCCCCGCCTGCGCTCCAGGTCGCGCGCACACCGAACCACGAGGGCTCCGTCCACGTCTTCGACTGCGAGCTGCTCGAGGACTGCCTCTCCGATGGCGAGGAGTGCCCCAGCGAGGTCGGCGAGACCGATCTGGCGGGAGGCGACTGGTTCGTCGCGGGCGCTGGGGTCCACTACGCCGTGTCCGTCGACGAGGACAGCGTCGACTTCGACCTGGAGCTCCCGCCGAGCGGGCGGGTCCGCTTGCTGTCCTCGCTGAGCGCCGGGCGACTCCAGGCCTGGGGGGCACGCGTCGACGTGCCGAGCTGCAACGAGGGCCGCCTGGTCCTGCGCGGTGCGACCAGCGAGGTCCTCCTCCCCGACGGAGTCGAGCGCAGCTCAGCGCACACGGTGCGACAGGCCGGGGACAGCCTCCACGACCTGCCGCTGCCTCGTTGGCTCGCCTTGCGGCACGACGATGTCCAGGAGGAGGGACGAACGACCGTCGATCTCGCGGCGCTGTGCACGAGCGAGGACGACCTCGTGGTGCGCTCGCTGCTGCCCCCGGACCTCCCGGGCGCGGAGGGACGCTTCACCCCCGGGGACAGCTTCCCCCTCGCCGGACACACCCTCCGCTACTGGGATCACCAGCCGCTCCGGGACCAGCGCATCCCCCTCGGTGGCTTCCTCGTGCTGGTCTGCGGCCTCGTGGTCGCCGCGCTGCGGGAGGCAACGGGCGTCGCCACCCGCGGCGGTCGCGCTCCGATCTCCCTCCCCATCCTGCTGGTCCTGGGCTCTGTTGCGATCCTCCTGTCCGCCGGGGGTGCCCTCCAGATGCGCATGGCCGCGAGCGACGCGCTGCTGGGCTCCCCGGACTACGTGCAGCGCCACCTCATCACGGGCTACGGCGCCGCGGTGCTGCTGCTGTTGGGTGTGCGCCTCGGCCACCGCTGGCGCGCCAGCAGCGCCTGGCAGCTCCTCGCGCTGACCGGGCGCACCCTCGGTGTCGGTGTGCTCGGCCTCGCCGTGTGGGTGAGCATCGACCTCGGCCTCTGGGCGCTGGTGGGCCCGCCGGTCCAGCAGCTGCCCACCAGCGATCTGGTCCGGGCCGCCCTCGCCAGGGGGGTCGTGAGTGTCTGGGTCATCGGCGCTGCGCTGCTGGGCGGCTCACTGCTCCTGGCCCGCTTCACCCACGATCGGCCCGATCCCGCCTGGCTGCGCGCAGTCCACCCAGAGGTCCTCGCCGAGCGCCTCTCCGAGAAGCCCTGGATGAGCTGGTACCGCGAGCGCCGCGGACCCGTCTCGCGGGCCATGCACCTCATGCTGGACAAGCCCGCCGGAGAAGACGGGGCCTCGACCTTCGGCCTGCTGGCCCTCTGCGTGGGCCTCGTGGTGCTCGTGCTCGGGGCCCTCCTCGACGTCGCCGTTGGCAGTCGCTGGCTCGCCGGCTTCGATCTCAAGCCCGCCGAGTTCACGCCCACACTCATCGGCATGGGCATCGCCGGGCTGCTCGCCGGCTTCTCCAGGGAGCACAGCTCCGAGTGGTGGCGCGTCCCGGCCCGAGCGCTCGGCTACACCGTGCTCATCGGCGGCCTGTTGCTCATCTGCTACGGCGCCCGAGCGGACCTCGGCCCCCTGATGGTCATCGTGCCCTCGGTCGTCGGCATGCTGGCGCTGTGGGCCTTCCCCTGGGCGAGCACCCGCCTTCGTCCCCGGCGTGTCCTCTCGCGGCTGGCGGTCTTCGCGGTCGTGGTCGTGGCGCTGGTCGGCTTCGTCGAGCTCTTCGTCTTCCTCACCGCCGCCTTCCAGGACCAGGTCACCGAGATCCCGAGGGTCGGCCGCAGCATCGAGCGAGCGATCGACCGTGGCGAGACCTGGCAGCACACCTGGTACACGGCCCCGGGCTGGTGGAGCACGAAGGCCCACTGGATCGCCGCGGGCTTCTACGGCGAAGGCAACGAGGTCTACCTGTCCAACCTGCACAACGACCTGGCTTTCATCGCCTTGCTCCAGAGCTGGGGTCTGCGCCGAGCGCTCCTGGTGCTGTTGGCCTTCGCCGTGCTCGTCGGCGGCCTGATCGGAGCTGGAGACCAGCTCCTGGAGCGGGCCGGTGGGCTGCTGCGGGCAGTCGGACAGCACGCAGAGGACCAGGCCCTGCCCGGCGCGATCGCCGACGCGATGAGCGACCGGGCCGAGATCCAGGCCCGCCGCTGGGCGGCCGCTGGCTACTTCTGCTTCTTCGGTGCGCTCTACGTCGCCAGCGAGGTCGTCGTGCACATCGGCACCTGCTTCAACACGGTCCCCCAGACGGGCATCACGCTCCCCTGGGTCTCCAGCGGCGGCTCGGCGGCGATGGGCTTCGCGCTCCTGGTGGGGGTCGCGACGGGTCTCTACGCCCGCTCGATGTCCGAGCACCACCAGGGGCTCCGTATGACCGCCCGTCGCGAGGCCGCCGAGGCCATGCTCGAGGAGCGCTCATGACCGGCCGCAAGACCCCCCGTTGGCGGCGCCTGTTGTCCCTGGGCCTGCTGCTCCTCGGCACGGCGGTGCTGGCCGCCTGGACCCTGCGCGCACGCAGCCCCGAGCGGCCGAGTTCCGACGAGAGCGAGAAGCTCATCTACCTCCCCCTGCGGGGTGAGCGCCTCTTCACCCTGAAGCTCGTGCGAGGCACGGCGGACCGCTACGCCCTGTCCTCGCGCATCGAGTGCATCGGCGAGGACGGCCGAGAGGCCACCGAGCTCGCCCCGGAGAGCGCCATCGCGTGTGAGACCGGACAGCGGGGCAGGACCCGCTTCCGCCTGGACGTCGATGGGAACAGCCACCGCCTGGTCCTCGACGGCCTCGAGGTCGACGTGCCGAAGGGCGGCGAGGGGGTCCTCGCGACCGTGGGGCTGGGGCGCGACGCCGACATCGTGCTGCCCGTGGCCGGCATGGGCGTCGAGCACCTCCTGCTGCGCGCACCCGCCGATTGTGGTGGGGGGCTGCTCTGCGTCGAGAACGGAGGTCTCCGCGGAAGCCTCGTCATCGACTCCAGCGCCCGACTGCGCACGGAGGAAGGGGGCACTCGCGTCGCCGCCGGAGAGAGCGCCCCCCTGCTCCGCCGCGCACCCGGCCACGGCGAAGCGGTGCCGGTCCATGACGGGGATCACATCTGGGCCGGCCAGGTCCCGATGGTCGTCGAGCGTGTCCGGGTCGACCTCGACGGCGCCACGCAGGTCCGCATGCGCATCCCGGACACCGAGCGGGACGATCCGACCTGGCGCCGCCTCGCCGGAGACCGCCGCTGGATGTCCCTGGAGCTGCCCAGCTGGCCGCTGGCGACGCTCAAGGCCGCCGACACACCGCTGGGTTGGGAGGCGGACGGCCAGAAGCGCTTCGTGGCCTTCTCGCGGGAGGAGCTCTTCAGCTCCTCGCCCTGGCCCTGGATGTGGCGCACACACCTCGCCGACCACCGGGTCGAGTACGAGCTCGAGGAGCGACTGCAGGCCTTCATCGACAACGAGCTGCTCTGCTTCGACTCCGACTACGACCCCGCCGATCCCCCCGGCCCCCACGAGCCCTTCCCCGCTCGCTTCCGCTGGAACCTGGAGACCGGCGTCGCCTGCGACGGCTCGCCGATCCCGCCGCCCGAGCCGGAGCTGTTCCGTGCTGCAGAGGAGCAGGCCCACGATCGCGAGACCACCGACAAGCTGCGCCGAGCGGCGGCGTCCCTGCGCGATCTCCCAGAGGCCGTCCCGGATCCCAGCGAGCTCGGCTTCGTCTTCGACTGGGCACGTGTCGCTGGCGAGGACGACATGGTGCTCGTCCCCACCCGGGTGCTGGGGGTGCGTCCGTTCTCGACCCGCAGCGGGCCCAGCGCGAGCCCGGCGGTCCCAGACGGGGACACGAGCTGCCGCCTGGCCCGCTCCGGCTACGCACGCCCTCCGATCGACCTCGCCCAGGGCTCCACCTCGGCCTTCCTCGAGGTCGAAGAGGGCACCCTCGCCGGCAGTCGGCTGCTGTTGAGCTCGGACGAGTCCACGATCTGCCTGGGCGACCGGGCCCGCGCCGGTGTCGAGCTCTCCTCGGCCGCGGTCGTACCGCTGGGTCACCTCGGCGTGCGCGGAGCGAGCGCGACCTGGGATCCGGCGGAGAAGCTGGGCTCCGAGTCCGCCACCTGCGCGACCTTCTGGCGCCAGGACGGCGTCCTGCAGGTGACGAGGACCGGACCGGGCGAGCTCCTGCTGGAGCCCCCGGGCTCTGAGACGACCCGCCTGGAGGACCTCGCCGAGGACACGCCGAACCCACTGGAGGACGGGGCGCGGCTGAGGCTCGAGAGCGGCTCCTACGAGCTGGTGCTGCTGCTCAGCGACCCGGACAACCCGGACCGGGCGGCCGAGAGCGTGGTGCGAGACGAGCGCGTCGTGCGTCGCTACCCCTTCGGCGAGGACCTCGCCGCTGTCGTCGGGGTTCGGGGTGTGGTCTACGGCGGACTCGAGAGCTGGCTGGAGCCGGGGGTCTGGCGCGAGGCCTCAGAGGCCTGGGAGGACACCTGCGACGATCTCCCCGCCGAGCAGGAAGGCGTCGAGCTCATGCTCTCGGGAGACCTCCAGCGCATCATCGCCGCGGAGCTGAGCGCGGTGCTCTCCGACACCGAACCCGCCGGCAGGGCAGAGACCGTCACTGGCCAGGCAGTGCTCCTCCACGCGCCCACGGGCGACCTCCACGCAGTCGTCAACCACCCGAGCTTCGACCCGAACGACAAGGTGGCGCTGGAGGAGCTCCAGGCCCGACTTCGCCAGCGGGACGGGAACTGGCGTGCCCCGGCAGAGCTCGAGAACCTCGCCTTCCGCCGGAACAAGGGCGCTGGATCCGTCTACAAGCTCGCGACCTCCTACGCCATGGCCCGCGGGGGCCTCCTCGACCAGCCCGCCAGGCCTGCCCTGGACGACATCAGCTGCGTTCGCATGGTGTTCTCCTCCCTTCATCTGCCGGATGATCCCAGTGAGGAGGCCACCCTCTTCCCAGAGGACCCGGGTGCGGTGCGGACCAGCAAGACCGTGCGCTGCAGCGACGACGAGGGTCGCCGCCAGACCTTCCACGCGGCCTCGGCCTCCGCTGGCTTCTTCGACGCCTTCCGCAAGTCCAAGAACCCCTACTTCGCCCTGGCGACGATCGACCTGGTCCCGAGCGCCAAGGTCGGCTTCGGCGAAAGCTCCGCGATCCAGCCAGAGGTCTCCGGCGGACTCTGGAAGACCGGCGGCGACCTCGTCGTGGTCCTCGACCCCGGCTTCTCCATCGAGGACGACCTCGGCCGGGACAACCTCTTCGTCGACACCCTCGTGCAGCTCGGACACCGCACGCACTACCGCATGGCCTTCTCGAGCCAGGACAAGGACGCCGTCAACGGGATCTCCTTCCCGACCGTCGGCGCCGCCCGCTGGCTGCCCGGAGTGCGCCTCGGCGGCTTCGTCTACCCCTCTTTCGAGGGGCCCGAGATCTATGGCCTCGACGACGGCCAGAAGCGCAAGATCGACTTCCGCTACAGCCGCGCCGGCCAGGCGAGCGAGCTCCAGCGACACCTCGGCGTGACCCATCTCGCGAACTACGCCCGGCTCGGCTACGGCCTCGGAGGTGTGCAGACCTCTGCGCTGGGGCTGGCGGTGATGGCCTCTCCGATGGCTCGCGACGACCACGGCGTCGTCAGCCCGGACCTCGTCCGGATGGAGGGCGAGGAGGAGCTGCGGTTGTCCACAGAGGCGCTCATGACCGACGAGCAGGCGGACCGTGTCGAGGCGGCGATGCGAGCCGTCGTAGGCGTGAGCGGCTCGACCGCGGTCCGCTACTTCCAGGGCAGCCCGCTCCAGGACCGCATCGGCGGAAAGACCGGCACCTTCGCGACCCAGGCGGCCTCCAACCCCGCGCCGGTCACCCAGGGCGGGCTGGCCCGCGCCGGCATCGAGGCATGGGCCTGTGGCCAGGTCGGGGCGACCTACGAGCGATCCGACTGGGAGACCCTGGCGCTGTCGCTGAGCACGGCCTCTGGCTGGCGGCGAGCGGGCCGCACGATGCGGGAGCGCCCCTACCTCGAGGCGGTCGTCGCCGACGTGCTCGCTGGCGAGACACCCCCCCACGGCTTCGGCGCGGGGGCCCAGGCCTGCGAGGCGGTCAGCCCCAACCGAGCCGGGGTCTCGGCGAACCTCGGGACAGAGGACCTCCCGGTCGACGGCGGTGTCTGGCTCGACGAGGTCCTGGGCCTGTTCGCTACACCCGCGCCGGAGGTCGTGCTGGTGCCGGGCACGAGCTTCGTGGCCGTGGCCTTCGACGGGCTCGCCGAAGACTCGGAGGGCAACCCGCTCGGAGAGGGCTACGTGCTCGCAGTGGTCGTCGACGGTCACGACACCGTCGCCAAGACCGCCGCGCGCCGGATCCTGGAGCGCATCGCTCAATACCTGGAGGTGACGAGCCCATGAAGGTGCAGCGCGACGAGGTCCTGCGCATCGTCGACCGGGGCGATCACTTCGAGCCCTGCGGCCTCTGGTACGAGAACGTCGAGGAGCGCGTCCTGCGCGACCTCCGCAAGCTGCTCGGGGTGCTCGGCGGCGAGGAGCGCAGGCCCTTCCTCTGCGACTGGGTCCCCAAGGACGGCAAGCTCCACCGTCGCGCCCTTCCGCTCCGTGTCCAGGGCCACGCCTGGGTGTGGACCGAGCTCTCGGAAGGGGTCGAGCGCTTCGTCCTGCCCATGGAGGGCTGCGAGCTCCACTGCGTGCTCGAGAAGGAGCGGACCAGGGACCGCTGGAGGTTCACGGTGGTCCGCGGCGAGGAGCGCATCGAGCTCCCCGATCCCTCCATCGAGGTGGGCCCCGGCGGCCCGGTCGCGCTCGAGGCCCCGACCGGCGCGCGCATCGTCGGCGACGAGGACGAGCTGGAGCTGGTGCTGCCGACCCTGCACTTCGTGGGAGGTGCGCCCTTGCCCGCTGGCGCGGTGCAGGGGGCAGAGGTCCTCGACGGCGGCCGAGTGGTCGAGCTGTCGACCCTGGAGACGCTCGAGGACCCCCACGTCCGGATCTGGACGAACCTCGTCGGAGAGGACGGCCCGCTCTCGAGCCCGACGGTCCCGCTGTCCGTAGAGACTTCCTTCACCGGGCTGGGCCCTGTCGAGCTGCCCCTGTCCAAGCTGGTGCTGCAGGGCGTCTCCCTGCGCCCCGAGCGCCTCGGGCTCGTGCTCCACCACCACATCGGCGAGCGCGTGGACCGCGTGGAGATCGAAGGCCAGCGCGCCGGCGACGCCTATGTGCTCAGCCCCGCCTGGAGTCCGCGCCTGGCTCCCATCGGCCACCTCTCGGTCGAGGTCGCAGGCCAGGGCGTCCTGGGCCGCGTCGTCCTCGAGCCGCCCCCGCTCCGCGCGCGCTGGAGCCACCCGGCGGCGGTCGGGGCAGCACCGGCACCGGCGCGGGTGGCCCTGAAGCCCGTCGAGACCACCGCGGCCCGCTGGAGCCTCGGCACGGACGGCCGCGTCCGCTACCCCGAGACCGGTCAAGAGGGCCCGGTCGACGACCTCGCCTTCGAGCCGCTGGCAGCGGCCAGTGCCGAGGACCTGGAGGAGCTCGTCCGCGCCGGCCCTGTCGAAGCCTGGCTGCCAGGGCGCCACCACATCGTGCTCAACGAGGTCGACGACCTCGACGCCCTGCGGCTCCTGTTTCGGACAGGCGAGACCGTGCGGATCGGACGCGGAGACGCCCGCGGCATCTTGGACCCGAAGGTCTTTTCCGCCTGTGAACTGGTCGAGCTCGAGCCCGTGGGGGGCCGCTTCCACCTCGTCGGAGAGGGGCGAGCGAGGATCTTCCACCGCGGCCTGTTGCTGGATGGTGTCGTGCGCTCCCTCGGCGAGTCCGGCCAGTGGGCCTTCGAGCTGGACAGCCCCCTGGCGATCCTCGACCTCAACGAGCTCGGCCCCTTCTGGCCACTCCGCGCCTGGAACACCGGCGGCGGCCTTCGCCTGGAGGGACGCGGTCGGAGCGCGCACCTGCGTGTCGGCGGCGAGCTCACCGGAGACGGCCTGCAGTACCACTTCGAGGGCTTCGGCTACGACAGCCTCCTGCCCGCCGAGCGTGTCGAGCGCACCGCCTGGCGGGGCTGCCTGTTGCGGGGCCTGGAGTTCGCCGGCTGGTTGCTGGACGAGGAGCTCGTCTTCCCCACAGAGGGGCCCTTTCCGGGCTGGGCCCTCAGCCGCCGTGGCGCGACCGGCGTCCCTGACGACGGCCGCCCCCAAGAGGTCCGCGAGGCCGTCGCTGCGCTCATGGCCGGCACGCGCATCGCAGCCGAGGTGATCGTGGAGACCGCCGACGGAGCCTGGTGTCTTCGCCCCCGCTACGTCCACCCCCGGAAGCCGCCTGTCCGGGTCGACGTCGACGCCCCCGGGGGGCCCATGGACGAACACGAGCCGACCGTGCGCGTGTGGGTGGAAGCATGACCTGGTGGCAGCGCTTCGTGCAGACGGTCCTGGACTTCTTCACGGCCCCGGTGGACGGGGACGACTTCTACGCAGAGATCCCCGGCGAGGACCAGAACCTCCTGACCGACGGATCCGCCGAGACCGAAGCCACAGAGGTCGAGGTCGTCGAAGAGGCCTCGGCGAGCCTGCCCATGCTCGAGCCCGACGGTGGCCGTCAGGTCACAGCCGTCCGGCCGCTGCGGCTCTGCCTGGACTTCGGCACCTCCGCCTGCGCCGTCGCGTGGCCGCGGGGCCTCGACGGGCAGCTGGCCCGCCTCGTGGTCGCCAGCCGCGAGCCGCGGACCTTTCGCCACACCATCGACTCGGTCCTCGCGGTCCACCGGGATCCGGACGAGCCAGCCGTGCTCGGGGCGCCCGCCAGGCGACTGCGCGACCAAGCGGCACCGGATCCGCGCTTTCGCTACTACCGCTCGCTCAAGCGCCTGCTCGCGGACGGACGACGGCAGGGCAAGGGCGCCGGTCAGCTCGCCCATCCGCTGGAGAAGGTCGTCGAGGAGCTCGTCACCCTCGCGCTGACACCGAAGGGCTCCGGCACCATCCGCGAGGAGCTCGCGATCTTCGAGCTCGAGGACGACGACTACTGCGAGGGGCTCGGCATCGAGGGCTTCCCGGTCGACGCCATCCGGACCCAGGGTCTGGAGCTCCGCCTGACCGTGCCGAACGCCTTCGGCGCCTACGAGTGTGAGCTGCTCCAGCACGCCTCTCACGCGGGGCTCCGTCGCTTCCTCGAGAGCCTCTTCGCCGCCCGCGGCTGGGGGCACTTCGACCAGGCAGTGCCTGTGCCTTCGCTGGTCCGCGAAGCCGACGCGGTCGTGTGGTGGGAGCTGGCCCGCTGGCGCGGCAGCAACCCCCGGGCGAGCACCCTGCCCCCCAGCCGGCTGCTGGTCTTCGATGTCGGCGGAGGCAGCACGGACGCGGCGCTGGTGTCCGCCGAGATCGACGAGGGCCTCCCTCGCGTCGCCATCGAGCGCCACTCGGGGGTCACGGTCGGTGGAAACGACGTCGACGAGCTGCTCGTGCGCTGCCTGGCCGACCTCCGGGAGGGCCGCCTCGACGAGCGCATCGCGGAGGTGGTCTCGGACATCGCCGGGACCGGTCGAGAGAACCGTCGCGGCGCGCTCGGGCAGGTCTCACCAGCCAAGATCGACTGGTCGACCGAGCTCTCGCGGGTCCTGTCAGAGGCTCGGAACCAGGGGGACGTGCTCGCCGAGAGCTGGGCGATCTGGCTCGCCCAGGCCTTGCTACCGGGAAGCCCGGAGTCCATCTCCGCTGGCGAGCTCGACTTCCAGGCCTACGGGCTGAAGGCCCTGCCGCCGGTCCCGCACAGCGCCTGGGGACCTCGGCTGACGAAGTTCCTCCGAGCCACGATCTGCACCGTGGTGGATGACCTCTTCCCGCCGGGCGAGGACCACGGGACCATCGACCGCGTGGTCGTCAGCGGCCGTGGAGCCTTGCTGCCCGGCCTCCGCGAGGCCCTCGCTGTCTACCTCGTCGAGCGGGGGCTGGTGCGCACCAGCGACGCCGTGGACTTCACGACCGCGGCCAACGAGGACGACGTCGACCACATGAAGCTCGCCTGCGTGCGCGGGGCCTGTGCCTCGACCACCAGCGCTGGGACCGCCGTCGGCCACTTCGTGGGTCAGGAGATCACCTACCGCCTGGAGATGCGCCCGGAGACGCGTGTCTGGCGTGCTGGGACGCGCCTGATCCCCGGAGGACAGGCACGGGCCGTCGTGCGACTGCCGCGGGTCGGTCGAGACGCGCGGGTCCAGTTCGCCCAGCGCCGCTTCCCGACCTCTGTCGACGCCTGGTTCGGGGACTCGGACAGCTGGACGAGCCGCACCATCGCGACCCTCGACGTGCCGCTGGCCAGCGAGTGCTCGCTCCTGGCGCGCTTCGACGCGGCCCGCTGGCGCCTGGGTCTCTGGCAGCTCGTCGAGGGCGGAGAACCCATCCCGCTCCCGGAGGCCCCGGACGACGAGGGTCCCGCCCCGAGGAGCCCCATCACCGGCCTGCCCTTCGGCTGGGGAGACCTGTTGTGATCTGGGTGCTCCCAGCGCTGGCGGCGCCCCTGGGGGTAGAGCTCGGCGAGCCGGGCTTCCACGACGCGGACCGGTCTCGGTACGGCCTGGTGATCCCGAGCGATGCCGGCGACATGCTGCTCGCTTCACCGTTGGTCCACGAGCGCACCGGCCGCAAGTGCGACGGTGACGAGTGGGGCTTCGGCGACCCCTCCGGCACCACCGCCCCGCCGCGCTGGTGTCCCTCTGGCGGCGAAGAGGACGGGGATCCCGCCCTGATCCCGCTGCGGGGAGAGCTCGTGCTCGAGTCCCCGAACGACCTCGAGCCGCTGGAGCCGATCCGCACCGTCTGGAGCCACACCTTCTGGAGCTCCGAGCAGAGCAACCGCCGACCCTGCGGCGAGCAGACCTGGGCGGACAACGCCGGCGGCGTGCTGCATGGACTGTCCCGGGACGCCCGTGTCCACGCCGGCGTGCTGAGGCTGGGCGAGCAGACCTGCGCCGTCACGGTCGGGCCCCAGGGCTTCGCCTTCGAGGACTGCACGCTGCCCCCCGGAGCCAGGGGAGAGCTGCTCTTGTTCGACTTCGCGCGCACACCCTCCTGCGACTCTCCGAGCCTCCCCGCCGTGGTCCTGAGCGTGACCACCCCCGAGCTCGAGGTCCTCGTCGAGGAGGCCCCCCTGGAGGAGCCGGTCGAACAGGGAGCTCCGAAGTCGTGGCTGCTCATCGTCCTGGCTGGCGCTGGCGGCATCGTGCTCGGGCTCATCGCCGCCCGGATTCGGGAGCGGGCGAGGCCGACCGTCGACGAAGCCGGCCCCCTGCGCAGTCGCCTGCAGCTGAAGGAGCGCAGGATCTCGGACCTCCAGGCAGAGCTGGACCAGGCGCGCGCAGGGATGCGGGCGCTGGGGGGCCGCGTCGCCTCCCTGGAGACAGAGAAGGCCGCCGAGGCAGAGCGCGTCGAGGAGCTCGCGGTGGAGAAGCCGACCGCCCCGGAGCACGACGGCCTGCGTGGAGCGCTGGGCCAGGCGCTGGAGTACCCGGAGCTGCGCAGCGCTTGCGGGGCCGTCTGTGACCTCGGCATGGCCGAGCACGGCGATCTCTTCCGTCGAGGGCGCGATCTGTTGGAGGCCTCCCAGCGGCTTCGCGCCCTCACGGAGGGGGACTACCACCAGCGCTGGGAGGAGCTCGAAGAGGGCTTCCGCGAGGGCTACCGGGAGCTCAGCGCCTTCGCCATCGGCGCCCGACACCTCGGAGCCGGCTCCCTGGACGACGTGTGCCAGGCGGTGCTGGCCGAGAAGGCCTACTCCCGACGCTCGGCCCGTCCGGCGCGAGGCTACCGGGCCTGGGCCAGCCTCGCCCCAACGGTCGAGCGCAAGCAGCAGGACGACGGCCTGGCCTTGGCCAACGGCCTGCGCCGCGAGGTCTTCAACCGCTTCGTGGTGCCCTGGCTCCGACTCGCCCAGTTCCTGGTAGAGGCCCTCCCGCACGAGGTCCCGGAGTCCTCGCGGGTGGACGTCCCCGTCGAAGAGGCGACCGCCGCCGCCCTGTCCCGCCTGGGCTACGGCTACGAGCACGTGCCGCTGTACCGGGTGCGCGAGCGGGAGTTCCTGAACCGCAAGGTGCTCACGACGCCGGTGCGCCTCGAGGACATCCTCGGCGATCGGGCGCCACCGGCCACCGCAGCCCCCGGACTCATCGTGCGGGTGCAGGTCCCCCTCGTCCCGCGCGCGCCTCGCGGCCACACCGTGCGCGCCGTGCTCGTCTACCTGGAGGCCTGATGCTGCCTCGCATGATCCTGACTCCCGAGAGCGTGACCGAGGCGCTCGGACGCCCGGCCGTCGACCTCCTGCCACCCCCGGGCACCCGCGGCCTGTTGGACACCTTCCGGACTCCGGCGAGCTCGCCTCGACGCGACGCGCTGGTGTTCGTCCTCCCCTTCGTCGACGGCGCCTGGAAGCGACGGGTGGAGGCCATGCTGGCCTTCGAGCGCGAGGCCTGGCGGGCCTGGTGGCACGTGGTCGCCCACCTGGAGCCCGAGCCGACCGGTGTCCTGTCCATCGCACCCCTGGTGGGCCGCATCGACGAGCGTGTCCGCACGCTGGAGCTCTCCGTCGAGGGTCACGCCTTGCCGGCGCTGATCCGCCCGATGGTCGAGTGGCCCTCTCTCGAGGCCCACCCCCTGTCGGCCTCTGAGGCACGCCGCCTGCGCGAGGGCCCGGACGGCTTCGACCGCCTCGCGACGGCGATCTGGGACTTCACGAACGCCTCGGTGGACAAGCTCGAGCTGCGAAAGGACCTCACGGCGATGGAGCCCTGGCACCTCCTGAGCGACGGCCGTCACCTCGTCCCGACCCAGTGGCGTCGTTTCCACAAGGACTTCGCTCGGCTGGATGTCGGCAAGCCCTGCGCCTAGACGAGCCGTCCGCGGAAGGGCCCCGAGTTGCGGACCAGGATCACGCTCGGCATGCCCTCGACCAGGGTGATCAGCCGAGCGGCGATGTCTTCTTCGGTCCCTGGCTCGGCGCGCGCGAGACCCAGGAAGACGAGGTCCGCCTGCCTGGAACGCTCACTGATGCAGTCCAGGGGGGAGTGGTCGTCGGGCCGCACGACGACCTCGATCTCGGCCTGGATGTTGGTCCCTGCCAGACCCCCGGCCACGCGCTTGCTGAGCGCCTCTCCCTCCTCGACGGACTCGACGACGCTCGCGAGCGTGATGCGCGCACCGCGCCAGGCCTTGCTCATCACGAGCAGGTGGGCCAGCAACAACATGAGGTCGCCGTTGGCCTCCTTGCCCTTCCACCAGACCAGGACCTCGCCCCCTCCCTCCTTGGTCCGGCTCCCCTTCACCGGTCGCATGATCATCGTGCTCTTCTCGAGGTCGTCGAAGTGGCGGACCCAGCGGATCATGCGCTCGAGGCGCTCGCGCTTCGACGGCCAGCGGAAGCACACCATGTTGGACTCGATGCCAGCGAAGCCGTTGGCCTGGCAGGCCGAGAGCAGGCCGAGCTCCTTGTTCTCGCAGGTGACGACCTCTGGAAAGGCCATCACGCCAGCCGCCACCAGGAGCTCGCGGTTCCGAGCGAGGGTGCGCTTGGGCACATCCCGGTCGTCCAGGTGGCCCTTGTGCAAGGTCAACACCGAGACGATGCCCTGGTCCTGACCGAAGTGGGCGGCCATGGACACGACGCCGACGTCGCGCTCCAGGTTCGGCGTGAAGACGAGGATGTGGGGGCGCCAGTTGCGGGGCTCGATGCGTGCGGTGCGCAGCTGGACCATCGCGAGCCGGGCCGTCGCGAACCAGAAGCCGCTCCGCAGATCGCCCCAGGTGGCCTGGAGCCGACGGCGGCTGAGCCACCACCAGATCCCGGTCTCGATGAGCACCGCCGCGACGAAGGCCAAGGGGCTGATCAGGGCCATGGCCAGGGCGCAACCGAGCGCACCCACCAGGCTGATCCAGAAGGGCACGCGGATGCGCGGGCGGTAGCTGGGATCGCGAATCCAGGCCTCTAGCGCTGATGCCAGGTTCAGCATCCCGTAGGTCGTCAGGAAGAACATCGAGACGACCGCGGCGACTGCGTTGAGGTCACCGAGGGCGACGGCGGCCAACGCGACGGCACCGCTGATGTAAAGGGCGACCATCGGCTCGCCCGTCTTTTCGTCGACCCGCCCGAGGCGACGATCGACGAGCCCATCCTGAGCCAGGGCCTGCATCGTCCGGGGGGCTCCGAGGATGCTGCCGATGGCCGAGGACAGCACGGCGCCGAAGAGCCCGGGGAGGACCGCGAAGGCGCCGAAGACCGCGACCTCCGTCCAGATGAGCTTGTTCGTGAGCAGCTCGTCGATGGGGGCGGCGTAGCCCAGCACGAAGGGTGCGGAGATGTAGACGACGAAGCCGGTCACGACAGCCAGGCCGACCCCGCGGGGGATGGACTTCCCGGGATCGCGGAGGTCGCCGGAGAGCCCGACGCCAGCGAGCACGCCGGTCACCGCAGGGAAGAAGACGGCGAAGACGCCCCAGAAGCCCACCTCCTCGAAGGGCCCGGTGCTCCGGGCGTGCTGGACGTCGAAGTCGACGCCGACCCAGAGGGCCACCAGCGAGATCACGATGAAGCCCAGGATCGGCAGCTGGGCCTTGAGGGCGAGCTCGGTGCTGCGGGCAGCCAGCGCCGTGACGGCGATCACGATGAGCGCGGCCAGGGGCTGGACGAAGCCCTCGGTGTTCTCGATCCCACCCAGCTCCGAGGCGACGAAGACGGTGCTCTCCGCCAGTCCGAAGGCATACAGCGTCACCGACAGGACCTGCGAGAGGTAGAGCGGGATGCCCAGGGCGCCACCGAGCTCCAGGCCCATCGAGCGGCTGATGATGTAGTAGGCGCCGCCTACCCCGACCCGCATGTTCGTGGACAGGGCCGACATCGACAGGGCGGTGATGGCCGTGATGCCGTTGGCGATGAGCACGATCGCGACGGCACCCCAGATGCCGGCGTTGCCCACGACCCAGCCCATCCGCAGATACAGGATGACGCCGAGGATCGTGAGGACGGTCGGCGTGTAGACGCCGAGGAATGTCCCGAGGCGGAGGCCCTTGGGTTGGGACTGGTTCATTGCCGCCACGGAGGGTATCGCGTGCTACCTCGCAGTGGTGAAAGCGCTCTTGTTGCTGTCGCTCTCGGGCTGCACCCCTGGCGGGACCGCCGACTCCACTCCAGCCTGCGGCCCCCTGCGGGTGGCCTCGTGGAACCTGCTGCACGGCTACCTCGACGAGGATCCCGACGCCCAGCCCTTCGACCGGGTCGAGGAGCGCCTCGCCCTCGCCGGCCCGGCCCTGGCCGAGGATGGGCTCGCGGCGCTCATGCTGCAGGAGGTCGTGATGGGGGCGACGGACGGCTACCCCGACACGGCGGAGATCCTCCGCGTGGCGCAGGGCGAAGCCTGGTCGCTCACCTTCGGCGACCTCTTCGGCACCGAGCCAGCCTCCTCCGGCAACGGCTGGGGGCAAGCAATCCTCACCTGCTACGAGGTGCTCGAGGCCAACAACCACGTGCTGACGACGACCTCTGGCACCCCACGCAGCGTGCTCCACACCCGGGTCTCGGTGGAGGGGGACGAGGTGGACCTCTTCGACGCTCACACCTCGGGGAACGGAGCCATAGAGGTCGAGGACGTGCTCGGCTTCGTGGAGGAGCTCGGCGGGGATCGCATCGTGCTCGGCGGCGACTTCAACATCGCGGACGACGAAGAGGGCATGGAGGTGCTCGAGGACGCAGGTTTCACCGACGTCATCGGCGAACCATGCCTCGTCGAGGGCGGTCCTACCTGCACCAACAGCACGATCCCCCTCGGCGAAGAGGGCAACCGCTCGGACCAGCGCATCGACTACCTCTGGGTGCGCGGGCTGGAGGTCGTCGAGGCAGAGGTCCTCTTCACCTCCCCGATGGAGACCTCGGAAGGGGTCCTGTGGGTCTCGGACCACCTCCCGGTCGTGGCGACCCTGGACTGAGAGAATCTTGTGATGCGCCGGCGGGCCCGCGCCCGGTACCGTCGTGGGAAGGAAGAGCACCGAATGGACGTCGCCAGCTGGATCGCAAGGAATGCGGACCGCGTTCGCGTTGAGGGAAAGGCCGTGTTCCGCCAGGGCGAGACGTCCGGCTCGTGGACGGTCGTAGACCTCTCGGAGCGCGGCCTGTGTGCCAGGGGGTCCCTGAAGAACCTCGACACTGCAACGGCTGTCGAGGTCCGCGTCCAGGTCGGCCGCACGGCCTTCATCGCCCAGGTCCAGCGGCGCTGGGCCCGTGAGACCCCCTCCGGCATGGCTCACGGCTGGGAGGTGCTCTCCGTCCGTGAGGCCTCGCAGCGCAAGCTCCGGCGAATGGTCGAGCCAGCCCCGGAGCGCGGCATCCACTCGAGACGCTTCGGAACCCTGCTCGGCGTCGCCTGAGCCGTGGACTGGCGGACTGCAGCAACCCGGCTGGCGGGCGAGGCGGCCTTTCGCGGCGAGCTCAGCGAGGCGATTCGCGGCTTCGGGTACGCGGGCTTGTTCTGGGAGTGCCGCCCCTTCACGACCGGGGAGGAGCCCTTCGAGTACGTCGTGCTCGAGAGCCGGGCGGTGGCGCGACTCCGGGTGGATCCGCGACCATTCGCCGCGGAGCTGCGGGGAGCGGTCGGACCGGTCGCGGCCTTCGACAACCTGGGCGGCGACGCGCGCCTGGTGGCGCCGACCGCTCCCCACGCCCACCTCGCCGCCTTCCTCCGGGAGGGGTCGGACCCGGACATCGACGCCTTCTGGCAGCGCGTCGGGGTCGAGGCCTCGGCCCGGATGGGGCGCAGGACCTGGGTGAGCACCTCTGGCCTCGGCGTGAGCTGGCTGCACGTGCGCCTGGACGACCGCCCCAAGTACTACACGCACCGGCCCTATTCGAAGATCACCGGGTAGCTCACTTCCGCCCGATGCCGAGCTCCACTGCGTGGGGCTTCAAGGCGTCGATGATCATCTGGATGTGGGCGTCCCGATCGACGCCCAGGAGCTCGAGGCCTGCTGCGACCTCGCCGCGCTCCACCCCGGCGGCGAAGCGCTTGTCCTTCAGCTTCTTCTTCACGCTCTTCGGCTTCAGGGTCGTGACGCCCTCTGGCCGCACGTAGCAGCAGGCGACGACAAAGCCGGTCAGCTCGTCGCAGGCGAGCAGGGCGCGGTCGAGCAGGCTGTCGTAGGGCACGCCCCACTTCGTGTAGTGGGCGCTCACAGCGTGGGCGATGTCCGGCTCGCCCTGCTCCCCCAGCCAGGCGACGATGCGGTTTGGATGGTCCTCTGGCCAGGCCTCGTAGTCGGCGTCATGAAGCAGACCAGCGATGCCCCACTGCTCGATGTCGCCCCCGTGGACCTCGGCAGCGCGCCGCATCACGACCTCGACAGCGCGGGCGTGGTTTCTCAGGGGGGCACCAGTGGTCCAGGCGCACAGGTGGGACCAGGCCTCTTCTCGGGTCATGGCGGGATGGTCTCATGATCCGAGGACACCAGCAGTCGGCTGGGTGTCAGTCGTCGCAAGAGGCTGGCCCCGGAGGCACGAGACCGCTGGGCCCCCGTGAGATCAGGTCCCGGCGACCCCAGGCGATCAGCGCCTCGCGCACGTGCGGCCACTCCTCCTTCTTCCAATAGAGCAACAGCGCCCGCTGCCGGCTGCGCTCCTTGCCGCCCCTGGCCACGACGACGGGCTTCTTCGTGAAAGGGTCGACCCCCGTCACGTACATCGCCGTGGCCAGCGTCGCCGGGGTCGGCATGAACATCTGGACCTGCCTGGGGCGCAGTCCGTGCTTCTTCATGTACAGCGCGAGTTCGATGGTCTCCTCCGGGCCGACACCAGGATGGGCACACTGGAAGTAGGGCACGAGGTACTGCTTGATGCCGAGGCGCTCGTTGGCAGCCCGGAAGCGCTCCATGAACTTCGTGAAGTACCGGATCTCTGGCTTCTTCATGTAGCCCAGAGCCGCAGCGGCCGCGTGCTCTGGCGCCACGCTGAGCTGCCCCTGGACGTGATGCTCGGCGAGCTCTTCGACGAAATCACCATCCAAGTCCGCCAGATCGTAGCGTATTCCAGAGTTGATGAAGACCCGGCGCACACCGGGCAAGGCTCGAGCGCGACGCAGCAGATCCAGGTAGGGGCCGTGGTCGGTGCCGTAGTGCTTGCAGCGCACCGGGTGGAGGCAACTGACACGGCGACAGAGGGCGTTGGCTGCCTCGCTGGTGCACCTCATGTGGAACATGTTCGCGGTCGGCCCACCGAGATCCGACACGATCCCCTTGAAGCCCCTGGCCCTGCTCCGGAGCTCACGCAGCACGGACTCGGAGCTGCGGGAGGTGACGTCCTTGCCCTGGTGGATGGTCAGGGCGCAGAAGCTGCAGCCTCCCGAGCAGCCCCGGTTCACGGTGACGCTGCCGCAGATGCTCGCCAACGCCGGGATGGGCTCCCGGTAGGAGGGGTGCGCCCGGTAGGTGTAGGGCAGCTCGTGGAGACGGTCCATCATCTCGGTGGTGATGGGCTCCGCCGCTGGGTTCTGGACGACCACCCGCGAGCCGTGGCGCTGGAGCAGCACCTTGCCGCAGTGCGGGTTGCTCTCTCGATGCATCAAGAGCGTCACCCTATTGAAATCGCTCATGTTCTTTCGACAGTCCGAGAGCGAAGGCAGCTCGATACCGCCGTCGGGCGGGGGCTCCTTCGCACCCAGAGCGTAGGCAGTTCCCGGAATGTCCCTGCAGTCGCGAATCTCCCTGCCGTCTCTCAAACGTCGTGCGATCTCGATGACTTGACGCTCGCCCATGCCATAGACGAGGAGGTCGGCCTTGGCATCCAGGAGGATGGACCCCCGGATCTTGTCCTGCCAGAAGTCGTAGTGGACCAGCCGTCGCAGCGAGGCCTCGACACCGCCGACGACGACCGGCACTCCAGGGAAGGCCTGACGGCAGCGACCGGTGAAGGCGATGGTCGCCCGGTCCGGGCGGCCGTCGACAGCTCCACCAGGAGCGTAGGCGTCCGAGCTGCGCAGCCTCCGCGAGGCCGTGTAGCGGTTGACCATCGAGTCCATGTTCCCGGCGGTCACGCCGAAGAAGAGGCGCGGTCGGCCCAGGACGCGAAAGGCCTCCGGGCTGCTCCAGTCCGGCTGGGCGATGACTCCGACGGAGAAGCCGTGGGCCTGCAGCCACCGACCGACCGCTCCGACACCCCAAGAGGGGTGGTCGACGTAGGCGTCACCGGTGACGAGCACGACGTCGAGGGGCCCGCCGGCCTCTCGGAGCGTCATCGGCAGCGCGTAGGAGGCCATCAGGGGTGTCTAACTCCGCGCCGCCTGCCAGTGGGGGCGCATGAAGTGGATCCACTTCATGGGCGACTGCCCTGGGATCTCCAGCCGCATGAGTCGCCCGTCGGTGCGCACGTGGAGCTGATCGGCGACCTCGACGACCAGCACGAGCACATCGGACCACAAAAAGCGGTCCTCTCCGACGTCCAACCCCGCCTCGTCGAAGCCCACGACTCCCTCGGCCACCACGCTGTCATCGGCAAGGTCCACGAGGCGTCCCTCGCCTGAGAGCAGGGAGGGGTCCGGGAGGGCTCCGAAGTGATCGGCGATGGCCTGGTGCGCCAGGGGCACGTCGAGGCCCGGCAGCAGCTCGCCGTAGACCGTCAGCCGCCAGGACGCCGAGCAGCTCCCGCAACAGACGCGGTTGCCCCGAGGCAGGAGGGACTCCAGGGTGAAGCAGGAGGGGCAGGCCCAGAGCCACGTCGGCAGCCCCTCGGCCATGCGGAAGCCCCAGGCGAAGCCCGCTGGCCGAGCTCGCACGTCGATGCGGATGCCCTCGTCGACGGCTGCGGTGATCTCTTCCGGCGTCCGGTCCTGGAAGGCCCGCAGCGGCGAGTACTCGATCTCGACCGGCACCCAGCGCGGGAAGCGGGCCCAGCGCGGATGGAAGAGATGGGCGGTGGTCAACCGGCAGAACACCACCTCGGCACCCAGGCGCTTCACGAGTCGCCCGATCCCTGGCAGGACCGGCTCGTTGCGCCCGTCCCAGGTCCGCTTGCCCTCTGGGAAGATGCAGATGACCTCGCCAGCTTCGTAGCGTCGAGCCAGCTCGGCCATCGAGTCCCGGTCCTTCATGTAGCGGACCTTCGGGAAGGCACCGAGCGCCGAGACGAAGGCGCCGACGAACCTGTTCCGGAAGAGGTTTGTCGAGGCCATGAAGGCTACGTCCCCGCCTACGAAGTAGCCCGCCCACACGGGGTCGAAGAAGCTCGTGTGGTTGCACAGCAAGAGCAGCGGGCCCTCGCGCTCGACGTGCTCGGCGCCCTTCGCCCGCCAGCGGAAGAGCACTACTCCGAGCAACCAGGCCACAAGCCGGGCTCCCCACACTGCAAGGCGCTGGCCGAGAGTACGCATAGGGCAAGAGGATGCCTGATAGGACGCAACGTTCCGGAACGCCACCACCGGTCTCCGGCTGCTGGGAGACATGGGACTCCTCATCGACGGCACCTGGCACGACCGGAGCTGGACTGGGACGAACCTCACGGGCGCGGCCCCGTGCTGGAGACCGCCCTGAAGCAGGCCTATCGAAGGGCCCAGCCGCCCTCGTCATCCCCGACGACCGCGACCAGCTCCGAGCCATCCCAGGCCCAGTCCTTCACCGGTCCCCCGGGGTCCTCGCAGCCGAGGCGAGTGCAGAGCCCCGCGGCGCTCACCCAGGCGGGCTCCACCCCAGCCCAGAGCGGGCCGAGGTGGAGTGGCAGCGAGGCGTCGCTCACCACGATGTTGGCGGCGTTCCAGCTGACGCCCCCGTCCGGACTCTGGACCCGGAGGACGACGCGGTCGTCGCCCGTGACCCCGACGACGAGCAGCTCGACCGTTTCCCCATCGACGCGGAGCGCGGGGCGCTCGACCCGCCAGTCGCCCTCCGTCGGCGCGACAGCGGACAGATCCACAGCCTCGGGCGCCTCGACGGCGAAGCCCTCCTCCGCCCAGCTCGACCGCTGCACGTAGACGCGACGGTCCCCCCGGGAGTCATTGCTGTAGGTGCTGGCGATAAACGCGGTGAGCTGCCCCTCCGACACCTCGACAGTGACCGCGTCGGTGGGGTAGCGCAGCGCGGGGTCAGGATCCCGGCCAGACTCCCAAGCGCCGGCGACCAGCCTGAACCAGACCGGGCCGACCTCGCCGTCGATGCCAGGCTGGGCGATGTCGTCCGGGTTGTCGACGAAGCTCAGCGCCAGGCCGCCGTCGGAGAGCCGCATGTCAGGTCGCCAGTGGGCGTTGACCTCGTCGACGGGGGGCTCCAGGTCCGTGAGACCGCTCGGCCCGCGCATGGCGCAGCGCGGCACCCAGGGCGAGGCCTCCTCGTCCTGGATCAGCTCCCGCCAGCAGGCGTACGCGACCTCCTCGTCCGCGACGACGGCTGGGGCCTCTGCGGCCCATGCCTCGTCAGAGGACACCAGCTCTCCGTTCCAGGTCACGGCGCTGCGAGCGCCGGGGTCAGAGGCGTACTCCACCAGCACGAGCTCGTCGCCAGCCGCCGCGACCTGGGCCACGCCGCTGCGCCCCTCGACATCCTCGACCAGCGCGACGTTCATCGGCAGGCCCTCCGCCCAGGGCAGATCGATCTCCAACAACGCGGCGACGGTGGGGGCGAGGTCCGACAGCGCGTAGGGCGTGTCGTCCTCGATGCCGGCTTCGACGCCAGCTCCCAGCAGGATCACCGGGATCTGCCGGTCCCCCTCGACCGCGGTCCCGTGGTTGCGCCAGTAGTCGTCTCCGCCGGGATCGCCGAGGCGATGCCGGCCGTGATCAGAGGTCACGATCAGCACGGTGTTGCCTGCGTAGGAGGGGTCGTCCTGGATGTGCGCCCAGAGGGACACGAGCGGTCCGTCGACCTTCTCGACCGCCTCGAGGTAGTCCTCGACCCCATCGCCGTAGTGTCCGACTCGGTCGACCGCCTTGAGGTTCGCCACCACCAACCGAGGCTCGCCCGCCTCCAGCTGCCGCTCGAGGGTGCTGAAGACCTGGCTGTCCTCTGGCGCCGGACGCTCGCTGCCAGGCGAGGACACGACGTGGAACCAGGTAGCGCCGAGCTCCTCGCCGTAGCCGGGCATCATCGACCACGTCATCGGCGAGATCAGTGACTGGTTCGCCATCACCATCACCTCGTCCGCGTCGAGGTCCAGCTGTCGGCGCGCCTCCTCGACGATGGTCGGCCTCTCAGGGCGATAGAGCCCGACCCCCTCGTCGACGGCCATGTTCCCGAGGGGGATCCTGGCTCCGGTGAACATGGTCGCGTGAGCGGGCGCGGTGATCGTCGTGCCCTGGTTTCGCACGTTCGTGAGCACGGTCCCATGCGGCGCGAGCTCGCTCCAGATGCCCGGCCAGTGGTCCCGGCCGGCCAACCCCGAGAGCTCGCTCACCTCTTCGGAGAGCGACTCCTCGACGCGCACACCGTCGACGACGATGACGATGACGCTGCGCTCGGCCTGCGAGGCCGGACGACAGGCGAGGAGGGCGAGGAGCACGACCTCATCTATAGCCTCCAGCGAGTCAGGGGGCGGCCCAGGGCCGCGGCTCACTGGCCGAAGAGCTGCTCGCAGTCGGAGAGCACGGCCTCGGGATCGGCGCCAGTGGACACCGCGCCCTCGTGCCAGATCACCGCATGAGCGTCCTCGCCCAGGATGAAGGCGTGACGCATCGGGACCTCCTCCCAGTCGACGAGCACGTCGTAGTGCTCCGCGATGACGTGGTCGGCGTCGGTCCAGATCTCGTAGTCGTAGCCGAGCTGGTCCGCCCAGGCCCGGGTGGCGTCGGGCTCCGCGAAGCCGACCGCGACGATGCTCACGCCCAGGGCGTCGAAGTCACTCTGGAGGTCGCGGTACCCGCAACCGTCGTTCGTTCACGAGGAGCCAGCGTTCCGGAAGAACCACAGGACCGTGCCGTGGCCAGCGAGCCAGTCGGCATCTCGCGACTCCCGGTCCTGGTTCTCCACAGAGAACTCCGGGGGCGCCAGGGGCGGCTCCAGGAGCACTCCGGCATAGGGCGAGTCCGTGTCGCTGTCGCTGTCGCCATCCGCGTCGGCATCGGCGTCGGCATCGGCGTCCGTGTCGCTGTCGGGCTCGCTGTCGGTGACCGCGCTGTCGAGGTCCTCGACGGTCTCGACACAAGCGACCAGGACCAGGATCACTTGTCCAGCGCCACGGCGACGTGCTCGCCAGGCAACAACCGCAGGAGCTCACCGTGCTCGAGCGAGCCCTCCCAGCGGGCATCCTCCGTCGGCGAGACCCCGAGCTCGATCTCACCCACCGCTGCGGTGGAGACGACCGACTCGTTCACGAAGACCAGCCTCCAGCTCTTGGCGAAGGCCAGCTCCAGGCTCGCCTCCTCGCCCAGGCTGCCCTCGGCGAAGACGACGTGGTCCGCGCCGGCCCGGAAGGCCTCGTAGCCGAGGTCGTCGGTCAGGAACCAGCTCACCTCGATGGGCTCGTCCTCGACGGAGAACTGCTCCCCGAAGCGCCAGGAGGTGGTGTACACCCGGGAGGAGTCGACCGTGCCCGAGATGGACAACGCGGCGCTCGGGGCGGCGACGTCCAGGGGCTCCAGGGTGCGCACCGGCAAGGGCTCGCGGGAGCCGGGCAGGCTCACCTCGGTGATGTCCGTCTCGCCGATCGCGATGCCCTGGGAGCCGTAGGTGAAGCTCTCGTCGGGGTAGCCACCCAGGGTCGGGTGATCGACACGGAAGGCGTAGTCGGACTCGGCTCGAACCTCGAAGGTCGCGACACCGTGGATGTCGGTGGAGGTCTCGCCGGCGTAGCCCCAGCCATCGTCCCAGGGGGTGATGAGCGCCACAGAGGCCCCGTCGACAGGCAGCCCGTCGGCGTCGGTCACGACGTACTGCATCGTGAAGGTGTCCTCGATGTACTGGGTCGTGACGTTGAAGACCTGTGAGTCACCGCGGGTGGCGTAGTTGCTGTAGGGAGCCCCGTAGGCGTGGTCGAGCCAGAAGTTGACGGGCTCCCATGCGACCCAGCGGTCCTCGTAGGCGTCGTAGAACTCGTTCCAGGTGTGGTCCCAGGACGCGGGGGCGACGTTGTAGTTGGGAATGAGCGCAGTGCGCGTGAGCGCGGTCGTCATGTCGGCCCACTCGCCGCAGTTCCCGCGACCCAGGCCGTAGATCCGGTTGGGCTGGATGCTGCGCTCGTCGTATGCGCCGAAGGTCAACCAGCGACCGAAGTCCTCGTCGTTGTAGAGCATGAAGCGGGCGATCTGGCTGATGGCGCCGGCCTCGTCTGCGTAGGAGCCGCTGGTCCAAGCCACCTCCAGACCAGGCAGGATCTCATCGAGCACCGGGCACTGGTCGTCCTCGGGACAGGTGTCCCGGGCCCCCTCCCAGAGGAAGTGACGCCAGAAGGTGCCGCCCTCCTCGGGGCTCGAGGGACACTCCAGGGAGCTGCGCTTGCACTCGTCCCAGGCCTCGACGTACCAGGGGCTCTCGTCCTCGATGCTGGGGTGGACGACGAACCAGTAGTAGACCTCCGGATCGATCTCGACCTCGAAGAGCTCCCCGTCGGCGTCGCTCACGACGTAGCTCGTGGTCGTGTAGTGGTCCGGGTCGCCCGGCTCGCCGTACTCGACGAGGGTGACGTAGTCCAACAGCGGCTCGATGTCGTAGATCCACTGGGCGTTCTCGACGAGCAGACCCGGGACGAAGCCGCCGCTGGTGAGATCCTCTGGCGAGGAGTGCGCGATGGCGAAGGCCACCTCGTCGTAGAGGTAGGGATCGTCGAGGTCGACGAGCAGCACGGCGAGGTCGTCCTGGACGGTCGAGTCGAGCTGCTCGAACTGGAGCTGCAGATCGTCGGCGAGCCAGTCGGGGCTCTGATCCACCGCCTGCGCCGCCAGGGTCGTGATCCCGTTGTCCTCGCCCTCGATGGCCGCGAGCGTCGGGGGATCGGAGGGCGCACGCTCGGTGGGCTGCGTACAGGCCAGCAGAAGGAACATCGGTGCCTCCAAGGACGCCAAGGATGCCTCAAGCGGTGGCGGTCGGGAGGACGTTCTGGATCCTGCTGGGGGATCCACTTGCACCTTCCCTCGATGCGCACAGCAGCCAGCGCCTTCTGCTCAGTCCAGTACCCGGACAGCGCGTCGAGCCTCGTGTTCCTCAGCCAAGTGGCCTCGCCGGAGGAGAAAGCCAGTCGGTTGAAGACGACGCGCCGGATGGGCGGACCCGAGCGGAAGCCGTGGACCTGCCACCAGGAGGCGACGGTGACTGCGCCATCACGGATCGGAAGGCCGAAGGCACCATCGATGGATCCACCGAGGCCCTTTCCTCGGCTGGCGAGCACCAACTCCAGCCGACCATCGAGCAGCAGCAGGAGCTCGCGGCAATCCGGAAACAACTCGGGGTGGGGCCTCTGGGTCCACGACCCGTCCCGGAAGTGGCCCCAGCGGGCCGGCTGGCAGAGGCGCTCCCGAGCCAGCACGAGGTGCCCGGGGACATCCAGCCAGCGCTCGATGCATGCGAGCACGCGCCCGCGCCGCGGGTGGCTGCAGAGGGTCAGGCCATCATCCTCGGCCAGGACCGCCTGGGCGAAGCGCTTGGGGAAGCCGTGCATCTCGCGCCCGGTGACGAGCGCCATCAGGTTGTCCGGGCGGAGCTCCGGGCAGTACAACACCGGGCCCCGAGCGGGGTGCAGCATCGGCACGAACAGGGCGATCTCCGCGTAGACGAAGGGATCCACGACGAGATCAGAGGTGCCGAAGCTGGGGAAGCTGGCGGCGACCATGAGCGCCCTGCGCTCGAAGACCCGGACCATGTACTCGGGACAGTCGACGGGCTCCACGAGGTCCACCAGGAAGAGGTCCATGCGCACGTCGCGGGAGTGATAGGGCCCCGGCATGATCCGGGCTCCAGGCCTCACCAGGTAGCTCGCAAGGCCGAGCTCCAGGCGACGGCGACGGCGACGGAGCTCCACGGCTTCGTCAAAGAAGAGCGCTCGCATCCGTGCAGCCTGCTCGGGCTGCTCCCGCAGCAGGTCCTCGTAGTCGAATGCGAAGACGCGGCTCGGCTCGATCGCGACGAGGTCGATGGGCCCGTGGTCCGGACGGAAGAAGCCGATGGCGTCGCCAGGCCTCATCTCGATGTTGTGACCGACCGGGGACACTCAGCTGTTCTGCACTGGGACGATCTGGAACCGGCCCTGGATCGCGGTGGCGCTGATGACCTCGAAGCCCGCCCCGAAGCCCGTCTCGAGGAGCTCGATCGAGGTGTCCTGGAGCCGCCACGCCCGCCCCTCGTTCAACCTGAAGGCCGACTGCGGCGGCTGGCCCGTCCAGCGGCTCCGCGCCTCGCCAGAGTAGAGCCGCAGCGTGCCCTCGGGGAGGCCGACGTCGCTACGCCAGGCCGGCCCGGGGATGGACGCGCCGAGGACCCCCCTCGCGATGAGACGCGGCTGGCCATCGACCGCGACCATGAGGCTGGAGTCGTCGAGCGGCTCGATGCGGCCGAAGCGGGTCTTGAAACCGAAGAGCTCGCGCACGACCCGCACGGCGCGAGCGTCGTCGGCCCAGGCCATGACCAGCCGCAGCCCGTCGTCCATGGGCACCCAGAGCGTCACCTGGCGGTAGTCGGTGCCTTCGCCTGAGTCGCTCCCCGCGCTGCCCACCTGCTCGTACTCGGCCACCGTGAACAGGGCGCGGTCCGGGTGCTTGCCGCGCCACGGCCAGGACTTCGGGCGGACGAAGAACTGCCGGCTGTCGATGCGACCCGTGTAGGGCTCCCGCACCCGCAGGTAGGGGTCGTCCCCGCCGTAGCGAAAGCGCTCGCGTAGACGGTCCCGCAGCAGCCGCTGATCGGCGAGGGCGTTCGCGGCGGCGGCGAAGCGAGCGACGACCTCTGAATCGACGGTGCTCCGGTGGGAGTCCACGGCCTGTCGATCGAAAGACACCACGACGGCGGCGGACAGGGCCTCGAGCCGGGTCTGGACGTCGCTCCACCACGTGCAGACGTCGGGCCCCGCGCAGATGCGATCGAAGCGGTCCGCCGAGTAGAGCGCGAGCTGGCCGCTCGAGAGCAGGGCGATGCGGTCGGGATCCACGTCCAGCTCGTCCCCGACGCCGAGTTCGTGCAGGAGCAGGTTGGCGTCGGCATCGAGCACCGAGTCCTCGGGCAGGGCGACCAGCGCCGGGAGGGCGCCCCTCAGCCCTAGGAGGATCGACGGAATGTCGCCCACAACCTCTCCTTTCTGACACCCCACCGCATCCACTGCGAGCGCATCTTTGCCACGGGACCGTCTACGAGGTCCCGGACCGGCCGTGCCGCGTACATCGCCATGTCGACCTCGGCCAGGAAGGCACGCTCCGGCTTGACGAAGGTGAACCGACCCCAGCCCCTGAGATCGAGGCCGCCGAGCTCCGCGAGCCGGCTGTACCCGAGCACATCGAAGGGCACCCAGGCGAGCTCGTCGACGTCCCAGTCCACCGTGCCGAGGTCCCGTCGACCGACGCTCCGACGAACGTAGAGCGGGAGCGCAGTGCCGCTCCGGATCATCGGCCCGGCCGTGAGACGGGCGCCGAGCTTCGTGAGCCGCTCCATGAGCCGGCCCTCCGGGTCGTCCTCTCCCAGGATCGCCCCGACGAGCTCGCCGAGGTACTCGTGGACAGGGATCTCCTTCTCGTCGGTCCAGTGGACGTAGGCCTGGGTCCCGTCGATGTCGACGTGGGCGTGGTCGTCCCTCAGCGTGACGCGCCCGTAGCGCTTGGCGAAGCCGAAGAGCTCGCTCCCGACGATGACCGCCATCATGCTCTCCGGCCAGACCTCCGGACAGTAGAGACCTGGCCCCCCTCCGCCGAGATCCCAGCAGGGGACGAGCACGATGCACTCCTCGTAGGAAGCTCCGATGCCCCCTTCGGGCCCGAAGTGGGGGAACTTGCAGAAGGTCAGGAGGAAGCGGCCGTCGGAGAGCGGTATCCCCGGAAGCCCAGGCGGGAGCTTGCTGAACTGGGTGTCACGCGCGACGACCATCAGGAGCTTGGCGCCCAGCGCGACGTAGGGCGCCTGCACGGCCTCGCCGGTGGTCGGGTCGAAGAAGTCCTCCAGGGAGGCCTCGATCTCGCGCCGCTCGAGCTGGATGCGATGGACCTCCAGCTCGGCGAGGGTGGTGACGTTGTGGATGAGGGTGCGCCTCCGCTGGTCCAACACTCCGCCGAGCTCGATGGGACCGAGCAGCAGGAGGGCAGAGTCCTCCAGGGCCTCGAGGGTGAGGTCGTGCCCGGGACGGATGAGGCCGATGACGTCCTCTGGCCCGGCGAGGCGCTCGAAGCGGTCGGCGTTCGACACGGCGACGCGTCCCGCGATGACCAGGACGATGCGCTCGGTGGGGACCGGGTAGGGCGCGCCTGCATCCAAGAGGACGACCTGGGAGAGATCGGCGAGCAGGAGGGGATCGAGATCCTGGAACAGCGGGTGCTCGCCGAGCTGGGCGAGGTAGTCGGCTGGGACGGTGGGGAAGGTCATCCGACCAGCCAGGCCGCGGTGATGGCGAGGATCTGACGGTCGAGGGGAACAGGATCGGCGAGGCGGAAGTCAGCCTGGAGGCGGAAGCCGTAGATCGGCTCCACCGGATCGACGAGCGTGACACCGTCCATGCTCTCGACTCTGGGGATCTCGAGCTCCTCGAGGCTCAAGAGGCTGAGCTCCTGGTCCCCCTTGCAGCCCCGGAAGAAGCCGGGACCGACTCCGAAGCCATGGCGCTCGAAGCACCACTGGAGCGGCAGGCGCGTGGGGTCCCAGGGCATGCCCACCATGTCCTCCCAGTGGGTCAGATCCGGGGAGACCTCCTTGAGCCACTCCGCCTTCAGTCGCAGCCGCCGACCCCAGGCCATCAGGCGCTGGGGGTAAGAGGGGATCTTCGGATCGTAGACCTCTCCCTCCCGGCCGAGGAGCCCATAGAGCTCGCGCAGTACGTGGACGTACATCAGCTGCCCGGTCCACACACTGGCGCAGTACAGCCCCTTTTCTCCAGACCAGGAGGCCGGAACCAGCACCGCACCGTAGCCACCCTCCGCCGGAGGATTGTGGCCGGAGAACAGAGACGACGGCCCATGGATGCCGAAGACCAGCACGACCCGTTCGTCGTCGAAGAGCGGCACCAGCCCCCGGGGCAGCGAGGGGACCAGCTCGGTGAGCACACCGGGCAAGCCGATGAGGATGTAGTCGAGCTCCCCGACATAGGGTTCGTCAGCAAGGACCGAGCCGGTCGAGGGCCCCACCCAGGTCTGGCGATCCCCCAGCGCTGCGAGGCCGGCCCGCTCCTCCCGAGTCTGCTCGAGGGTCACGGCGAGGCGCTCGCTCACGTCGGTGTAGGCGTCCAGGTCGCTGCGCAACACCCAGACCAGCGTCCCTCCTGGCTCCAGGGTGTGAAAGCGCGCCGGGCGCCCGAGCCCTGGATGGACGACATCGAGCACGATGGGTCCCTCCACGAGGCGCTCGGTGTCGGCGAAGCGATGCAGCACCGCCTTGCCGGAGACGAGGACGCAGACGTAGTCCTCCTCGAGCTGGTGGACCTCGCCGGGACCAAAGGGAACCTCGATGCAGAGGTCCGCAAAGGTGCTCCAGTGCGAGACGTCCACGCTCGTGAAGGGCGGAAAGGTGAAGAGGATGGCCGGCGCGCTCACGGCAGGAGCTCGAGAAAGGTCCGAAAGGGGACCTGGGCCGCGAGCCAGGGGTTTCGGAGGGCCCGGAACAGCCCTGTCCGATCTCGGACCGCGTAGGACTCGTGGAGGTTGATGTCGACCTCGACCTCGAAAGCCGCGATCCCCTTCAGCGAGAAGCGGTTCACGTCGTAGAGCCAGTCGAGACTCAGCGAGCGGGCCTCCTTGATGGTGAAACGGAAGGGCGCCCTGACCATCTCGTTGTTCCCGAGCGGCGTCATCGGCGAGCGGTCCATGCTCTTCCGCTCAGTGAAGACGCGCAGGGGAATCCCGATCCGGGAGATTACGGGCCCGGTCAGGCGGGTGAACAACCCCATGAACCCCGACGGCACCCGGCCAGCCCAGCCAGGGAGGAAGGCCTCGGTCATGTCCGACATCCACTCGTGGACCGGCTGGACCGTGCCGCCGCTCCACTCGGCGTGGAACATGAACTTGCCCTGGAACGCCGCCCCACCCCCATGGTCGTCCATCCAGACCTCGCCGCAGCGCTTCGGGAAGGCGTAGAGTTCGCGACCGACCGCGGTCGGCATCACCCCGTCCGGGAACATCCGGCCACTGTGGAAGCCCAGGCCCGAGGTCGTGACGCAGGGGATCAGCTGGGCCAACTCCTGGTACTCGTAGTCAGATGGTGCATCGGCGGCCTTGAAGTTCGTGTAGTGCGAGAAGGCCCGGATCCACCGCTTGCTGCCAGGCAGGGCGGGGAACACGTTCCACGGAAGCGGCGGGGGCGGATCGTCCTCGACGACGACGAACACGAGCCGCACGGTGGTGCTCCGGTAGGGCCCCTTCATGAGCGCGCCAGAGGCCTCGAAGTAGTCCGCCATGCCGGCGAAGGTCGCCTCTCGCGCCGCGCGCGTGGCCTCGAGATCGGCGACCGCCGAGTCGAGCATGCCGTGGGCCCACCCGGAGCTCATCGCGTTGAACAGGAGGGCGTTGGCGACCGCCATCCGGCAGAGCACCGTGCCCTCCTGGAGCACGAGGATGTCGGGCCCGCCGAAGCCCACGTCGCTGGGGGAGAGCACGGTGGGCCCGCGGAGAACGCGGTGGAAGTGACCCGTGCTCCGGAGCGCCACGCAGCCCTCGGTCATCAGCCAGAGGTCGCCGGCGACGTTGGGCTCCTGGTCACCGCTGGCGTACTTGCGCCCGGCCAGCGCCAGCCCGTCCGCGACCAGCAGCCGCGGGACAGGCGGGAGCCCCTCGACGGGGGGCAGCGCGAGCAGCACAGGCTTTGCAGCGGCCCGCTCGGCAGGTGTCAGCGGAACCCCGGCCACGACACAGAGCCTACGCCAGACCGGACGACGTTATGCGCGCAGCGTGCGGTCATCCGTCCCGGCCAGGCTTCTCGATCTGGCTCTACCGGTCATCGGGCTCAACGTGCTCAATGTGCTGGCGCTCTTCGTCGACACGGCGATGGTGGGGCGCCTGCCCGATCCGGAGCCCGCGCTCGCGGGCATGTCCTACGCCTTCCAGCTGCTCTTCCTGCTGATGGTGGCGATGCTCGGGCTCACCGTCGGGAGCGTCGCCTTCGTCTCCAGGGCCCACGGCGCGAGGGACCACGAGCGGGTCATCCACATCCTCCACCAGTCGACCCAGCTGACCGTGCTCCTCGGGGTGGGCGTCGCGGTGGTCGGAACCCTCGCCGCGCCTGGCCTGCTCTACGTCCTCGGGGCGCGGGGCAGCCACCAGGAGCTGGCGCTGGCGTACCTCCTGCCGTTGTTGGTGGGTGTCGTCTTCAACTACCTCAACATCCTGTTTGGGGCCGTGCTGCGCGGGGTGGGCAACACGCGCCTGGCCTTCGTCATCGCGCTGGGCATGAACGCCGCCAACGTCGTCTTCAACTACGGCCTGATCCTCGGACACTGGGGCCTGCCGTCCCTGGGAGTCCAGGGCGCGGCATACGGCACGCTCCTGGCCCAGGCCCTGGCCGTGGTCGCGATGGTGGTGGCGATCCGCAAGGGCGCGGTCCCCGGGGTCACGCTCCGGCTGCGCATGGCGCGGATCGACGGCCGGCTCACGCGAGACCTGGTCCGGGTCGGCAGCCCCGCCGCCCTGGACATGATCGTGCTCAACGCTGGCTTCCTGAGCATCATCGCCATGCTGTCGCGCATCGACCAGGTCGCGGTGGCCGCCCACGGGGTGGGCCTGCGAGTCCAGGCCCTGGCCTTCGTCCCGGGTCTCGCGATCAGCCAGTCCGCGGCGGCGATGGTCGGGAACGCGCTCGGAGCGGACTCGGTCGCGGAGGCCCGGCGGATCGTGCGGGCCGCCATGACCCTCTGCTTCGGCGTCATGAGCACCCTCGGCATCCTGCTCTGGGCCCTCGACACCCCGATCCTCACCATCTTCGACGTCTCGGCGGACACCCCGCTGGGCGAAGCGACGCTCACATGGATCCTCATGCTGGCCCTGTCCATGCCGCCCGTGGGCGTCTGGCTCGCCTACGGGAGCGCGTTCTCGGGCTCCGGGCGCACCGACATCTCCCTGTCGATCAACGCCTTCGCCACCCTGCTGGTCCAGATTCCGCTCAGCTACGTGCTCGGGTTCACCCTGAACATGGGCATAGCCGGCATCTGGGCAGCCTTCCCTCTTTCCTTCGTCGTCAAGGCACTGGTCGGAACCATCGCGTACCGCCAGGGTCGATGGGCCAGACCTGGAGCTCAGGCATGAAGCGCCTCCTTCCTCTCTTCGTCCTCGCGCTGGCGGGTGCCGCCCTCGCCGAGACCGCCACGGACACGGCAGACACGGCGGACACGGCGGACACGGCGGACACGGCGGACACCGCCTTCCTCGACAGCGCAGACACCGGCGAGCCCCTCCACGACAGCGAACCCCTGGACTCCGGCTACTTCCTGGACAGCGAGCACCTCGGCGACGACACCGGAGACACCGGGGAGACCCCGCTGGCCTGCGACGAGCGCGGGCTCTTCGTGGGTGACCTCGTCTTCTCTTCGAGCGATGCGCTGTCCGAGTTCGCCGAGCGCTACGGCGAGCTCAGCGGCACCCTGCGCCTCGTCGGCATCCCGGAGCTCGTCGACCTCTCGGAGCTGGAGTGCCTGCGCTCCGCCGCTGCCTTGGAGATCGAGGGCATGCCGGCGCTGCGGGAGGTCCGGCTCGAGGGCTTCTCGACCTCTCGCCTGAGCCTCGTCGGAAACCCCGTCCTGGAGGACGTCGAGCTCACGATGCCGGAGCTCTCCGGAGGCCTCGTCGTCGCGGAGGCCCCCCGCCTCCGACAGCTGTCGGTCGACCTCTACGCCGCCTCCGAGGTGACCCTCCAGGACCTGGGCTCCGCCTACGTCCAGCTCGACAAGCTCGTCCTCGTCGAGGGCGACGTGCGGCTGAGCGGTCTGTCCGGGACCATCGATCTCGGGCGCCTGACGAGGGTCGACGGTGACCTCAGCCTGCGCGATCTCGCCAATCGCGACCTCCGCTTCCTGGACGGGCTCGTCCACGTCGGTGACACGTTGGAGATCGTCGGCATGCCCTCGCTGAGATCCCTGAGGGGTCCACGGCTCGCGCGGCTGAACCGACTCTCGCTCGCTGGGATCCCCGAGCTGACCTCGCTCGATGGCCTCGAGGACCTCGTCGAGATCAGCACACTCCACCTGGAGGCGCTGCCCGAGCTTCGCGATCTCTCGGGGATCGAGGACCTCCGCCGCCTCGACGCGGTCGAAGGTGATCAGCGCTACCGCAAGCTCTTGATGACGGAATAGGTGCGACTCATGTGGATGCTCCTCTGCTCCTGCTTCGTGCTCGACACAAAGGTCGACACCCCGGTCGACGCCAGCGACACGGAGACCGTGATCGTCGAGGTGCCGTCTGGCTCCTCTGCCCGCGGCCTGGGCCCGGCGTTGCTCGAAGAGGGCCTGATCCACGACGACGTGAGCTGGCGCTACTACCTGAAGTCACGCTCCGCGGGCTCCTGCCTCAAGGCTGGCAAGTTCGAGCTGGCGCGCTCGATGACCTACCCCGAGATCATGGAGACCCTCTGCGGTGTGCCGATGGCGGACGAGGTCCCATTCACCGTGGTGGAGGGCTGGCGCATCCGCGACATCGACGAGGCGCTGGCAGAGGACGGCTGGCTCGTCGCCGGGGAGTACACGGCGGCCGCGAAGGACCCCGCTCGCTTCGACCTGCCCTTCGAGATCGACGGGCTCCGCTCGCTCGAGGGCTTCCTGATGCCGGAGACCTACAACGTCCCAGAGAGCGGCTTCACGGCCGAGGAGCTCATCCAGCGCCAGCTCGATCTCTTCTGGCGGACCTGGGGACAGGACGCCGAGCTCGGATCCCGGGATCTCTACGAGGTCGTCATCGTCGCCTCGATGCTCGAGCGCGAGGAGCCGAAGCCCACGAACCGCCCGCTGGTGGCAGGCATCATCTGGAAGCGCCTCGACGAGGGCTGGCAGCTCGGGATCGACGCGACCTCGCGCTACACGCTGGAGAACTGGAACGACCGCAAGGCCTTCCTGCGACAGCTCAGGGACCCGGGCGACGCCTACAACACCCGCGAGCGCAAGGGGCTCCCGCCGACACCCATCGGCAACCCGGCGCTCCCCTCGCTGCAGGCAGCGTCTGCTCCCGTGGAGAGCGACTACTACTACTACCTCCACGACGGCGAGGGGAACCTCCACCCGGCGGTCAACGCCGCCGAGCACGAACGAAACCGGGCGAGGTACAACGTCTACTAGGCAGTCACGGTCTGACCCGGCGCAAGGGGCTGTGATCACCGGCGTTTCCATGTCACACCGGCGTCACATGTCGGGGCCTGACCCCCGGGCTTGACATTCTGCTGGCAAAAAACCCGCCGATGGTCGATGGTCGATGGTCGATGGTCGATACTCGACCTGCGGCTGTGTCCCACCGCGGGGGTCGGGCTCGGCGCACCAACGACGAGCTGGCCAGAGTGGCCACGGGACGACACATGAGGCGCATCATCAACGAGACCACCGACAACACGCTCGTGTGCTGCGCCGCCGGCGGCTACATCGACGTCATGACCTGCTGATGCTGCTGTTGGTGCTCGGCTGCGACGGGCCCGACGCGCTGCCTCCGGGGGACGTGTCGCCGGTCTACACCTCGGCGACCTGCCCTTCGGCGGCGTGCATCTCGCACCAGCCCCCGGGCATCGTCGCCGGCGACTCTCCGGTCGACAGCGACCCCTCGATCGACACGGCCGTGCCGGAGGACACCGGGTGGAACCTGGGGGACGACCTCCTCCAGGCGCCGGGCTCCTCGGTGGAGGAGGGCTGGACCGAGCCGGTCCTGGAGCTGGAGGGCAGCGTCGACGACGTGGTGGCCATCGACCTCGACGGCGACGGCATGGACGAGCCCATCTGGAGCCAGCAGGAGTGGTTCGACCACCAGGATGGACAGAAGCCATCCCCCAAATGCGTAAACCCCCGGAAATCCGAGGGTTTAGCAGAAAAATGGTGGAGGCGGCGGCACCCTGACCCAGGGGTCGTGATTACAGGTATTTAGGGTGTTTCGCCTGTGATCACCGGGGCTTGTAGTTTCGGGCAGTGGTGGCTAATGCTCGCCAATACCGCCTAATGTCGGCTTTGTTGTGTCCGTGGTGTGTCCAAGATTCAGGAGCCGACTCGGGCGTCAATGACCACCGCGAAGAATCCAAGGATCCAACTTGCCTTTGTTTGACTCCGAAATAGGAAACTCCTACACTCGCTCGGATTTCGCACGAAAACCACTCCATCCCACCTGACGCCAGGAATGACCATGAGAGTTCTACCCTTCTTCCTTCTGCTTGTCGCCTGTCCCTCCATCAACGATACCGACAAGACAGACGCCGTCCGCGATTCCGCCTCGCGGCTCGACGAGCCGACCGGAAGCGACTCGCCAACGGATACTTCGGCCCTGCTCGAGGCTGCCGAGAGACACAACACCGCCCTGACTTGTCTCAGGAACTACGAGATTGACCCAGACCTCGCGGAGGAAGACTGCTTTGTAGCCTCGCTCAGGATCGGACTGGCCCATTGCGACTTCCGTATTCCCGAGGGCATGACGGAGGACGAGGCGGTGCAGCAGGCGGTGGAAGCTCAAGCCAGGTCAACAGGGTCTCTGGCTGGGAGTGCGGAGTTGATAGGCTGGGACGAGGAGTGGGTTCGGCTCGTCTCGGATTACGAAACGGCGGCGTCGACACTCGGTGGGGACGGCAATGTGATCAACTATGCTTTGTACAAGCTCAGTTGGGTCTACTTCTCGAAAGCTGTGGAGCAAGATGCTCCGGCCGTGGTCTTGGAGACCATGGCCCTTGCGATCAAGTCCACGGAATTCGCGATTGCGATCGTGATTGAGGACGAGGATGAGTACGGAGGATTCATCGGTTGGCTATGGGGGGTCATCAAAGCGGATGTCGAGGCCTACCAGCTGATGTCGTATCATATGGGCGACACACCCGGGGGCACCAGATTCTCATTTGAAGTCGCCGCGGATATGAGTGCGTGTGCCATGTAGCGAAATGATGGCCAGTGCCTGCTAATTGCGGGGAATGGCTGCTTTGTTGTGTCCCTGGTGTGTCCAAGATTCAGGAGCGGGACTCAGCCCTCTTCAGCTCCCACGGGGCGGTCGTGCGGGTGGCAACTCGCCGTGCGCGGGCGGCTCGTGCCGCAGGATGCGAGCGATGAGCCTGCGAGTGTGCTGCTGGAGAGGCTCAAGGCAGAAGGTCCTTGTGCCACACGTCGAGGCGTCCCAGAACATGTGGAAATGCCTGCGTATATGGAACGGTTTCGTATCCCACAAACATGGAACTTTTTTGCTGTCGCGGAGTGTCTGCGCTGGGGTTTGCTGGATGACCTGAAGGACGGAAACCACGGGGCTAATCACCCGAAAGTCGCCGAGTTCACAGAGCAAGGTGTACCTTTCATCACCGCCGCTCAAGTCCGGTATGGGACCATTGATTATGCCGGGGCGTACAAGTTGTCTGGCCTGCGAGATGCCCTTCTGGTCGAGCTCCCCGCTGCCGCCGAGGGTCAGGCCGTCCTTGGAGTGGACCAGGCTCATGTCGGTCGACAGGCGCCCGGTCTCCGCGTCGTACTTCACCCCGTTGATGGTGGTCAGGCTTCCGTCGACCCGCTTCACCTGGGCGTTGACCGCCGGCGAGTCGGAGCCGGTGCCCTTCGTGCCGCCGTCTTCGGAGTGCTCCACCTGCATCGCTGTGATCAGCGGGCCAGAGGCGTACTCGAGCTTGGCCTTGATCTGCTCCAGCGCGATGTCGCGGATGCGTCCGAGCTTCACGCCGCCAGAGGCCGAAAAGCCCTTGCCCAGGTCGAACTTCTTCTCCAGCTCCGGGATCTCGACGTTGGCCAGGGCCTCTGCGAAGGCCTCGACCGCGGCCTCGTCGGACTCGCCGATGTTGTTGAGCTGCTCGCCGAGCAGCTTCAGGACCGAGTTCAGCCCATCGGTCGCATAGCCGCTGAGCTTGTCCATCGTGAGGTGCGGGCTGACGGCGTCGTAGAGCTCACCGCCGAGCCAGCTGCCCAGCGCCGACTGGTAGTTGGCCAGGCCTCCGTCGGAGGCGCCGGGGACCTCTTCTGCGATCGCGCTGTTCGACTCGTCGACCTCGACATCGCTGGCGACGACCTTCGTCGAACTCAGCGCGGGGGTCTGTTCCCTTTCGGCGTAGTCCGGCATGGGGCCAGAGTGGCAGGTCGGGGGCCGCCGGGCGATGAAGAAATCGCCACGTGGAGTCCCCAATGCTGAGCTGGCTCATCGCCGTCGCCGCCGCGGCCGACATCGCCGAGATCGACATCGCCACCCTCCAGGCGAAGAGAGAGGCTGGAGAGATCGCCGTCTTGCTCGACGTCCGGACCGAAAAGGAGATCATCGAGGTTCGCGTGCCCGGCATCGTGCACATTCCCCTCGATCAGCTCCCCAAGCGACTCGACGAGCTCGACAAGGAGACGCCCGTCCACGTGATCTGCCACTCGGGCGGTCGCAGCGCGAAGGCGACGGAGCTCCTCGGCGCGGAGGGGTTCACGGCGACGAACGTCGCCGGCGGGACCGCAGCCTGGGTGGCCGCCGGCTACGCCGTCGAGCGCGGACCGCTCGACCTCGAGGCAACGCCCGCCGAGTAGCACGGACAGAAGTGCTGCTCGTCTATCTGGGCGTAGGTGCACTCCACTGGCCGTCGGGCCGGCTTGGGCTCCATCTGCTTGATCTTGATGCGCTCGGCCATCCCGCCGCGCTGCTTCAGCTGACAGGTCACGAGCTTCATTCCCGCGGACTCGAGGGGCATTCCGTGTCGACAGTCCATGTCCCATTTCTATCACGCCATATGCGGCTTTCAACCTGTCTTTGAGTGCGGGTATCCTCGGTATTTGGACTATCTGGACCTCCTGGATCACCATTCGTGGTCCGTAGCAGAGGTTCCGGGGGGCGGCTACGTTCCGCGCGCACCGGAGGACCCCCATGCTGCTGCTCTGTCTCGCGTGTCAGGACTACAAGCTACACGGAGAGGGCGACGTCCCCGGGGGCACCGACGACTCGGGCTGGAGCGAAGACGACACCAGCGATCCCGAAGGCGAGATCTGCGACGTCGGGGCAGAGGCGATCGAGGTCGGCGTGACCGACACCTGTGTCCCCCACGAGGGTGGCTTCACCCCCATCGTCGAGTGGGAAGAGAGCGGCACCGGCTGCACAGCACTCCCGGTGGTCGGCGACCTCGACGGCGACGGCATGCCCGAGATCCTCGTGAACGAGTCCTTCGTGATGGGCACCGGCACGCTGCACGCCCTCCACGGAGACGGCTCGGGCAGCCTGTGGAGCGTGAACGCCCAGGCGGGCTACGGCGCCTCACCCGCCCTCGGAGACATCGACGACGACGGGCTCCCCGAGATCGCCATCATCCGCGAGTACGAGTCCAACATGTTCGCGGACGGCGACTACACGGTGGTGTTGTACTCGGGCGAGGGCAACGAGCTGTGGGAGTCGGACCACTTCATCGGTCTGGACTTCAACTACGCAGGCGCACCGGTCATCAGCGACATGGACCACGACGGCATCCCCGAGATCGTCGCTGGTCGCGTCATCCTCGACGGACTCACGGGCGGCACTCGCGGCGTCGGCGAGTACGGCCACGGCAGCTTCGGCATCATCGGCTTCGGCGACTACATCATGTCCGAGGGCTCCATGGCCGCGGTCTCCGACCTCGACCTCGACGGCGAGGAGGAGGTGATCGTCGGCAACGCGATCTACGAGATCGACGGCGAGGCGATCTGGTCGGACGCTTCGCAGTCCGACGGCATGGTCGCGGTCGCGAACTTCGACTCCGACCCAGAGGGCGAGTTCGTCGCCGTCAGCAACAACACCTACCGGCTCCACGACACAGACGGCTCCATCATCTGGGGACCGGAGACCATCCCCAGCGGCAACATCCTCAGCGTGCCCGCGATCGCGGACATCGACCTCGACGGCGAGCCGGAGATCCTGGTGGCGGGCGGAAACGAGCTGCGGGCCGTGAACGCCGATGGCTCGCTCTTGTGGAGGGCCACGGTCAAGGACGAGAGCGGCGCGACCGGGGCCAGCGTCTTCGACTTCGACGGCGACGGCGAGCCAGAGGTCGTGTACATCGACGAGATCGAGATGGCCGCCTACGACGGCATCACCGGGGCTCAGGAGTTCTACAGCTCCGACCATGCCTCCGGCACGATGTACGACTACCCGGTCATCGCCGACGTCGACGCCGACGACCAGGCCGAGATCGTCGTCTGCCACAACGGCTACAGCTCGATGATGTCGGTCTACGGCGACCAGGACGAGAGCTGGCCACCCGCGCGTCAGCTCTGGAACCAGCACGCCTACAGCATCAGCAACATCAACGACGATCTGTCCGTGCCCGAGACCGCGACCCCGAACTTCCAGCACACGAACACCTGGCACTCGGCGATCGCGACAGAGGGCTACGGGCTGACCGACGACCTCGAAGCGGAGATCGTCGAGATCTGCGAGGACGAGTGCGACGCCGGCGTGGTCTACGTCGTCGTGCGCTTGTACAACAAGGGCTCGGAGGAGATCGCCGCCGGCGTGAAGATGACGCTCTACGGCGAGGCGGGCGCCTACCGCTACGCCCTGTCGACGATCGAGACCACCGACGCGATCCCCAGTGGCTGGTCCACAGAGGGCTTCGAGATCGAGCTCTACAGCGATCAGCTCACCTCGATGGACGGGCTGGTGCTCGTCGCAGACGACGACGGCACCGGCACCGGAGCCATCGCCGAGTGCTCGGAGTCCAACAACGACTACGTCCGGAGCGGGCCTTTCTGCACGGACTGAGCTCCCCCGGTAGGCTTGCGCGGTGTTCTACCTCCTGATCAGCCAGGTGTTTCCTTGCTCCATCTCGCTTGGCTCCACCCGGCTGGGCCTGGCCGAAGGCTCCACGGCGTGGATCCCGCCGACCACCACGAACTGTCCCGACATGAGCGTGGATCTGTCGGGCCCCAACGCCGACGAGCTCACCCTCGGCGACGAGACCGGCCAGGTCGTCCTCTCCAGAGACGGTGTGCTCCAGGCGGTCGTTGCGGTGGAGATCATCGACGACGACGGCGTGTCCTTCCACGTCGTCTGCGAAACCGACGACTGCTGGGCCGAGGGGGACATTGGCCACAAGGGGCTCCTCATCGAGGTCCGCCTGGGCCGTCCGCACCCCGAGAAGGTGTCGCTCCAGTTCCACACAGAGGACATGCAGGCCTCTGGCGACACCGACTACGTCCCGGCTCAGGGGTGCCTGAGTCTCGACCCGGGAGTGCAGTCGAAGCGGTTCCAGGTCGACGTGCGCGGCGACGAAGACATCGAGGGCGACGAGTCCTTCCTGGTCGTCTTCGAGGACCTGCAGGGCTCCGTCTACAACGCCAGCGAGCGGCTGGAGGTCTGGATCCTCGACGACGAGTGACCGCAGCCCACATCTCGGTCATCACAAGTCACGGTGAGTCACACGTAAGCGTCGCGTGAGAGAACACGACGACCTGACGGTCTTGGAGGCAGGGGCGGTGCGCTACAAGAAAGGCGGCACCAAGGTCGACCTCGAAGAGGAGGACGGGACCTGGTACCTCGGGTACGGCGACAGTGATGATCCCATCGAGGCCGACACCTCGTACAAGATCAAGGTCTACGGCGCCAGCGGCGGCGTGAGCGGCTACCAGGACAGTGACGCGATGGTGATGCCAGAGCCCATGGAGGGCCTCTCGATGACCGCGCTCAGCGACAGGATCAGCTGGGACTCAGAGGATCACGGTGAGGGTGTCTTCCTGCACTTCGACGACGGCAACGCCGCAGTGGTCTGTCACACCGACGACGACGGCAACTTCGAGCTCTCCTCGTCGTGGGCCGACCTGCTCGAAGAGAACTCCGTGGGTCTGACGGCCTGGCGAAGCGAGGAGACCATGCACGTCCTGCCGAGCGGCCTGGCCGCCCGGGCCATCGGCTCTGCCTACGCCACGGCGACGCCCGGCTTCGGCGCGCCCCAGTGATCTTCGTCATGGTGGCCTGCTCCGGGGGCTTCGGCTCCGAGGAGCAGGCCCTGGAGTGCCCTTCTGAGAGTTCCTCGGAGTGCGTGCGCTACTGCAACGCCGCCGAGCACGTCTGCCAGGGCCAGCTCTACGTCGACGAGTGCACCTGCCTGGCGACCTGTGCGGAGTACGACCACACGGGGCTCGAGGGAGCGCTGAGTGGGGACACGGTGCAGTGCCGGACGACCCTGGCCGAGGCAGACGAGTGCCAGGACGCCGGCGCTGACAGCGACATCTGCTCCTCGAGCGACGAGGACTCCGGCCGCGACTCCCTGATGTAGGGCTACTACTTCATCGCGTCGAGCGTGAAGCGCATCTCGCAAGGGAAGGTCGTGGAGAAGGCGATCTCGACCTCTGAGCAGTCCGCACCCGAGCAGGTCGCGACAGTCGCCACGTCCATCGCCGAGCGACCGGGCTCGCTGAAGTTCCCCACGGGACTGTAGGTGAGGTGGAGGGTGCCGTCGTAGCCGTACTCGGCGCCGTCGAAGTCCTCGTAGCGCTCGGCGCAGCTGTAGAGGCCCCCTTCTCCGTCGAGCTTGCACGTCTCCAGGACCCCGTCGCTGCGCTGGAAGTCGAAGGCATCGACGCTCTGCATCGTCAGCGTGAGCGTCTCACCGACGACCTCGCCCACGAAGAGCGAGGCGGCGCCGCAGTTGTCGGACTTCACCGAGCTGCTGAGGATGACCCAGACGCCCTCCTCGGGCTCGACGACCTCGTCGACGTCCGCGTCGGTGTCGGTGTCGGTGTCGGTGTCGGTGTCGGCGTCACCGCCCCCCGGACGGGTCACCTGATCGTTGGCGGTGTCGTAGCCCTCGGGGGCTGGTGTCACGCAGGAAAGCAGGAGCAACACGGGGTTATCTCTTCGGTGCCTACCAGAAGGTACCGCGTCGGACGCTCGGGTTGTCATCAGCTTTGCAAACCGGATGTGGAGAATTGTGTAGTCTCCTGACTACATCGGCACCGTCGGACAACGTATGTTCCTGCTCCTGGCTTGTGCCCCCGCCGTGGAGGACTCCGCGGCTCCCATCGAGAGCGGCCCCATCGCCTGGGCCACATTCGAGAGCCCTGACCTCGCGGTCGAGCTCCTCGACCCCGACGCCGCGGAGGGGCCGATCCGCCTCGACGACGAAGGCCACTTCGAGAGAGGCATCGTCGAGCTCCGCGAGTCGCTCTTCGGAGACTACGTCGGCATCGAGCTCATCCAACCCGACCAGGGCTCCGAGTGCACCTTCGAGGGCGAGTGCGGCTTCGCGATGGCCTCGACACAGCTCACGGCGGTCTCGGGCGAGGTCGTGCTCCGCGAGACGGACGAGGTCCTTGGCGGCTTCGTTCATGTCGCCAGGCTCGATCTCGACGAGGGACTGATCGACTTCGCCTTCGAGATCCAGGTCGGCGACGGCTGGCTCTCCGGCGAGGTCGTCGAGGGCCGCATTCGGCCCTAGAACCAGTCATCGGTTAACGGCCCCTCCCATCTCGGAGCGGTGATGAGCTGGTTCTCCAACCTGTGGGCTACGACTATCGGGAAGAAGATCGTCATGGCCGTCACCGGGTTGATCCTCGTCGGATTCGTCCTCGTCCACGCCTCCGGCAACATGCTGGTCTGGCTGGGGCCAGACGCCTTCAACCACTACGCCGCGGGCCTCAAGTCGAACCCACTCCTGCTCTGGGGAGTGCGCCTGACCCTGCTCGCGGCCTTCCCGCTGCACATCGCCTCGGCCATCCAGCTGGTCCGCCTGAACAACAGCGCCCGACCCCAGGGCTACAAGAAGCTGAAGAGCACCAGCAGCAGCTACGCCGCCAAGACGATGCGCTACGGCGGCATCCTGCTGTTGGCCTTCGTCGTCTACCACGTCCTCCAGTACACAGCGCACGTGACGAACCCCGAGTTCGCCGCCTACACGACGGCCGAGGGCACCCACGACGCATACCGGATGGTGCTCGTCGGGTTCTCCGACCCGGCGGTCGTCGTGACCTACCTCATCGCCGTGGTCTGTCTGTGCATGCACGTCGACCATGGCGCCTGGTCCATGCTCCAGACCTTCGGCGCGAACCACCCCGACTACAACGGCCTGAGGCGGCAAGCAGCCCGCGCCTTCGCCGTGTTGCTCTTCCTCGCCTTCAGCAGCGTTCCGATCGGCATCCTCGCTGACCTGGTACCCGCGCAGTCGTCCTCTGTGGCGGAGATGGTCCGATGATCCTCGACGGAAACTGCCCCAACGGCCCCATCGAGACCGCCTGGGACCGCCACCGCTTCCAGATGAAGCTGGTGAACCCGGCCAACAAGCGCAAGCACTCGGTCATCGTCGTCGGCACCGGTCTCGGGGGCGCCAGCGCCGCCGCCTCGATGGCCGAGCTCGGCTACGACGTGCAGGCCTTCTGCTACCAGGACAGCTCGCGTCGGGCCCACAGCATCGCCGCACAGGGGGGCATCAACGCCGCGAAGAACTACCAGAACGACGGCGACTCGGTCTGGCGGCTCTTCTACGACACCGTCAAGGGTGGCGACTTCCGCAGCCGCGAGCCCAACGTCTACCGGCTCGCCCAGGTCTCGGCGGCCATCATCGACCAGGCCGTGGCCCAGGGCGTGCCCTTCGCCCGCGAGTACGGCGGGCTGCTCGACAACCACTCCTTCGGCGGCGCCCAGGTCGCGCGCACCTTCTATGCCCGCGGTCAGACCGGCCAGCAGCTGCTGCTGGGCGCCTACCAAGCCCTCGCGCGGCAGGTGCGCGCGGGCAAGGTGAAGCTCTCCCCACGCACCGAGATGCTCGATCTCATCGTGGTCGACGGCAAGGCTCGCGGCGTCGTGGTCCGCGACCTCGTCACCGGAGAGCTGAAGAGCCACGTCGCCGACGCGGTGGTGCTCGCCACCGGAGGCTACGGCAACGTCTTCTTCCTCTCCACCAACGCGATGGGCTGCAACGTCGGCGCATGCTGGCAGGCCCATCGCCGGGGCGCCTTCTTCGCGAACCCCTGCTACACGCAGATCCACCCGACCTGCATCCCGGTCCACGGGACCTTCCAGTCGAAGCTCACGCTCATGAGCGAGAGCCTCCGGAACGACGGGCGCGTCTGGGTCCCTCGAAACAAGGAAGACGTCACCAAGCGTCCAGAGGACATCGCCGAGGCCGACCGCTACTACTACCTCGAGGAGCGCTACCCGAGCTTCGGCAACCTCGTGCCTCGGGACGTCGCGGCCCGGAACGCCAAGTACGTCTGCGACGACGGGCTCGGTGTCGGTCACGAGATCGACGGCGAACGCCGCGCGGTCTACCTCGACTTCGCCGACGCCATCGCTCGGCTCGGCAAGGACGCGGTCGAGGCCCGCTACGGCAACCTCTTCCACATGTACGCCAAGATCACCGGAGAGGACCCCTACAGCACGCCGATGCGCATCTACCCCGCGGTCCACTACACGATGGGCGGGCTCTGGGTGGACTACAACCTGATGAGCAACCTGCCCGGGCTGCACGTCATCGGCGAGGCGAACTTCTCCGACCACGGCGCGAACCGGCTGGGTGCCTCGGCGCTGATGCAGGGTCTCGCGGATGGGTACTTCGTCCTGCCCTACACCATCGGCAACTACATCGCGACCGACGGGCGCGACCTGCGCGAGATCGGCCCGGACGCTCCAGAGGTCACCGACGCCGTCGCTACGACCGAGGCCCGCATCGAGGGGCTGATGGGCGTCGGCAAGCACGCCGTGGACCACTTCCACCGCCGGCTCGGTCTGATCATGTGGAACCACTGCGGCATGGCTCGCACCAAGGAGGGGCTCGAGCAGGCGCTGGAGCTCATCCCGGCCCTGCGGGAGGAGTTCCGAGAGGGGGTCTCGGTGCCAGGCTCGGCCAGGGGCATCAACCCCTCGCTCGAGAAGGCCCTGCGGCTTGACTCCTTCATGGAGCTGGCCGAGACATTCGCCCTGGACGCCCTGACCCGGGACGAGTCCTGCGGCGGTCACTTTCGAGAGGAGTGGCAGACCGAGGAGGGCGAAGCCCTGAGGCGTGACGACGACTTCAGCCACGCCTCCGCGTGGGAGTTCAAGGGCGACGGACAGGCCCCCGAGATGCACACGGAGCCGCTGTCGTTCGAGTACGTCAAGCTCACCCAGCGCAGCTACAAGTAGGACGGATCATGAAGCTCAAGCTGCACGTCTGGCGAGGCACCGCCGACACCGGGTCCTTCGAGACCTACGACGTGGACGCGTCCCCGGACATGAGCTTCCTCGAGATGCTCGACGTGGTGAACGACGGCCTGGAGGCCAGCGGCAAGGAGCCCATCGCCTTCGACCACGACTGCCGCGAGGGCATCTGCGGGACCTGCGGCTTCGTCGTCGACGGGCTGCCTCACGGGCCGGAGAAGGAGACCACGGTCTGCCAGACCCACATGCGCCGCTACAAGGAGGGCGACGAGCTCATCCTCGAGCCCTTCCGCGCGAAGGCCTTCCCGGTGCTCAAGGACCTGATGGTCGACCGCCAGGCGCTGGACCGCATCATCGAGGCCGGCGGCTACATCTCGGTCCGGACCGGCTCGGCTCCCGACGCCCACGCCCTGCCAGTGAACAAGGAAGACGCCGACACCGCCTTCGACGCCGCGACCTGTATCGGCTGCGGCGGCTGCGTCGCGGCCTGCCCGAACGCCTCGGCGATGCTCTTCACCTCCGCCAAGATCACCCACCTCGGGCTCTTCCCACAGGGGCAGATCGAGCGCTGGGAGCGGGCCGCGAACATGGTCGACCAGATGGACTCAGAGGGCTTCGGCGGCTGCACCAACTTCGGCGAGTGCGCAGAGGTGTGCCCCAAGGGCATCAGCCTCGGCAACATCGCCCGCATGAACCGCGACCTCGTCGTGGCGAAGCTGATGGGCAAGTAGCTCCTCGGAGCAGCACTGGCAGATGGCGCCCGCGAGATAGAGGAACGCATGACCGAGGTGTCCGACGAGGCGAGACTGCAGGAGCTCTTCCGTCGTCAAGCCTGGTCGGAGCTCGTCGAACAAGCGGCGGAGCTGCTCGAGGCCCAGCCATCGTCGGCGCTGGCCAGGGGCCTGCTGCGACACGGGGAGAGGGAGCTGGAGCGGCGCCGGCGTGCGCTGCGGGCCCGATGGGACGTAGCTGTGGCCACAGAAGACTGGGAACGCGCCCTCGACGTCGCCGAGAAGGCGGGCTGGACGTCCCTGGCGGACAAGGCGAGGGACCGGCTCGGCTGAGTCCGAGTAGCGTAAACCCACCACGTGCCGTGTCATTTGCGCGGACAATCCGTCAGCTCGCGACAGGCTCGACCCTGACCGCGCAGACCTTGTACTCGGCGGTCTGGGTGACCGCGTCACCGGCGTCGTTCGTGAGCCGGTTCGTGTTCTCCTCCGGGAAGTGCAGGGGCATCCACACGCAGCCAGGGCGCATGCGCGGGCTGTAGAGGACCCGGGCGGTGACCTCGCCGCGGCGGCTGGTCACCCGGACCTCCTCGCCGTCGGACAGGCCCCGCTTCCGAGCGTCACGCTTGTTCATCTCGACGAAGTTGCTGGGCTGCTTGGCCATGGAGCCAGCGCCACGGCGGGTCTGGGTCGCCGAGTTGTAGTGGTAGAGCGTGCGTCCGGTGCTCAACAGCAGGTCGTACTCGGCGTCGGGGAGCTCCGCGCTGGGGCGATAGGCGATGGCCTGGAAGAGCCCGCGGCCGCGGATCGGGCCGTCTCCATGGAGGGTGGGCGTGCCCGGTTGGTCAGGGGCCTCGCAGGGCCACTGCAGCCCACCCTCGGCCTCGATGCGCTCGTGCGAGATGCCGGCGAACTTCGGCGCCAGCGAGGCCATCTCCGCATAGATCTCGCGGGGGTGGGAGTAGGACATCGGGTAGCCGACGGTCGTGCTGAGCTCGCAGAGGATCTGCCAGTCGGGGCGGGCCTCTCCGGGGGGCTCGACGGCCTTGCGCACCCGCTGGACCCGGCGGTCCGAGTTCGTGAAGACCCCCTCTTTCTCGGCGAAGCAAGCCGCGGGCAGGATGACGTCGGCGAACCTGGCGGTCTCGTTGAGGAAGATGTCCTGGACCACCAGGAACTCGAGGGCGTTGAGCCCCTCCTCGATGCGTCCGGCGTTGGGCTCGGAGACCACGACGTCCTCGCCGATGACGTAGAGCCCGTGGATCTCCGTGCCCAGCTTCTTCATCATCACGTTGAGGTTCAGCCCGGCGCCACTCGGCAGCGACACGCCCCAGGCCGCCTCGAGCTTCTCGCGGGCCGCCGCGTCGCTGACGCGCTGGTAGCCCGGGTAGAAGACCGGGCTGGCGCCGGCGTCGTTTGCGCCCTGCACGTTGTTCTGGCCTCGCAGCGGGTTCAGGCCGCATGAGCGCTTGCCGAGGTGGCCGGTCATCAGCACCAAGTTGGCGAGGCCGTAGACGTTGTCGGTCCCGTGGGTGTGCTCGGTGACGCCGAGGGTGTAGTAGATGCCTGCCCGATCCGTGGTCGCGTACCAGCGAGCGGCGGTCTCGATGTCGGCAGCCGGGACGCTCGTGATCCCGCTCGCCCACTCGGGGGTGCATTCGGCCACGGCCTCGACGACACGCTCGAAGCCTTCGCAGTGCTCGGCGATGAAGGCCTCGTCGTGCAGCCCCTCCCGGATGATGACGTGGGCCATCGCCGTCAGCAGCGCCACGTCGGTGCCGGGCTTCAGCTGCAGGTGGAGATCGGCGATCTCGGCCAACCAGATCCGCCGCGGATCGGCGACGATCAGCCTCGCCCCGGCCCGGGCGGCCCGCTTCATCTCCATGGCGATGACGGGGTGGGCCTCCGTCGTGTTGGACCCGATGACGAACATCAGCTCTGTGTCACGAATCTCCGGGATGGAGTTGGTCATGGCCCCCGCGCCGAACATCGTCACCAGACCGGCGACCGTCGGGGCGTGTCACGTGGCCGCGCACTGGTGGCAATTGTTCGTGCCGAATGCTGCGCGCGCGAGCTTCTGGGCGAGGTAGTTCTCCTCTCCCGTGCAGCGTGAGCTGGAGATGATCCCGAGGCTGTCAGCGCCGTTACGCTCCTTCACCCCGAGCAGGCCTTCGGCTGCGACCCGCAGGGCCTCCTCCCAGGTCGATTCGTGGAGCTCGCCGTCCCGACCCCGCACGAGGGGCACGGTGAGACGGTCCGGGTGGTGGATGAACTCGGTGGCGAAGCGGCCCTTGATGCAGAGGTTGCCGTCGTTGACCGTGGTCCCGGGCTCCGGCGGACTCACCCGCACCACCCGGTCCTCGCGCACGTGCAGGTCCAGCTGGCAGCCGACCCCGCAGTAGGCGCAGGTAGTGCGGACCTTGCTCTCCTGCCGCCAGTCGCTCTGGAGCGAGGGCTTCTCGGTCATGGCGCCGGTGGGGCAGACCGCGATGCAGCCGCCGCAGAGCTCGCAGCTGGTGTCGAGCAGCCCGACCCCCTCGGCGGTCGCGATGGTGGTGTTCGCCCCCCGTCCGGCCAGGGTGATGGCGCTGACGGCCTCGACCTCGTCGCAGTAGCGCACGCAGAGGTTGCAGAGCACGCAGGCTTCCGGGTCGAAGTGCACGTATGGGTTGTCGTCCGCCCGGCTGGCTCTCGGTGTGTCGAGGGTCGAGAGGCGGGGGCCCGTCCCGTGTCGGAGGGCGAAAGCGCGCAGGCGGTTGCCTGTGCCCCGCTCCCGAGGAAGGTCGTCCTCGTCGAGCTCGTGGTCGGCCAGGTACATCGACAGGAGCACCTGGCGGTGACGCTGGACGCGGGCCGAGCCGGTCGAGACGACCATGCCCTCGCTCGCGGACAGGGCACAGCTGGGCTGGAGCCGCCGCTGTCCCTCGATCTCCACGAGGCACATGCGGCAGGCCCCCATGGGCTCGAGCCGCTGGTCGTTGCAGAGGGTGGGGATCTCGATGCCAAGCCGCTCGGCGCAGGTCAGCACGGTCTCGCCTTCGCCGGCCTCGACCACGGTCCCGTCGATGGTGAGCTTCATGGTCCTTCACCGTACCAGCCCCAGGTCCCCTGTCCGGCGCCCAGGAAGGACGACGAGCAGGACGAGCCACAGTCCTGGTCGATTCCGTCCCCGGGAATCTCGACGGTCTGGGACGAAGGGCCCGCGGGTCAAGACGACCCGAAGTCCTCCGGGAAGTGCTTCATCGCGCTCACCAGCGGCAGGCTCGCGACCATGCCCAGGCCGCAGATGCTGCCCTCCTCCATCTCCCAGTGGACCTCTTCGACGTGCTCCAGGGTGGCCGGATCCCGGCTCGCCAGGAAGCGGTCGATGGCGCTGCGCTGGAGGCTGCAGCCGATGCGGCAGGGGGCACACTGGCCGCAGGTCTCGTCCTCGAAGAAGACCTGCTGCCACCTGGCCGCCCGAGCCATGTCGACCGTGTCGTTCAGCAAGACGGCGCCTGCGCTCCCGAGCATCGAGCCGACCTCGACCAGGCCCTTGAAGTCGAGCGGCACATCGGCCATCGACATCGGCAGGAAGCCGCTGGAGGCGCCTCCTGGTGAGAAGGCCCGGGGCGCCCCAAGCGGACCGCCGGCGGCCGCGACGAGCTCGTTCATGGTGCTGCCCAGGGGCAGCTCGTAGACGCCGGGGGTCTGGACGTGGCCGGAGATGCAGTAGAGCTTGGTGCCCGGCTCCGTCCGCCCACGCTCGCGGAACCAGGCGCCACCTCGCTCGACGATGGAGGGCACGCAGGCCAGGGTCTCGACGTTGTTGATCAACGTCGGCAGGCCGAAGAGCCCCGCCTCGGTCGGGTACGGCGGCTTCAGCCGAGGCATGCCCCGGCGCCCCTCCATGGCCTCCAGGAGCGCGGTCTCCTCGCCGCAGATGTAGGCCCCGTGCCCGGTCACGACGCGCACGTCCAGCGAGCCGAGGCGCGGCTTCGCTTCGGCCAGGGCGCGCTCGAGCTGGAGACGGGGCTGGTGGAACTCGCCGCGGATGTAGACATGGGCAGTGTCTGCGCCGACGAACCAGGCGGCGATGGCCATGCCCTCGATGAGGCGATGGGGTCGGCGCAGCATGACCTCGCGGTCCTTGAAGGTCCCCGGCTCGCCCTCGTCCGCGTTGACGACGACGTGCTTCGTCGCCGCGCCCTCCCGCAAGACGGCGTCCCACTTGATCGAGGCCGGGAAGCCGGCGCCGCCGCGGCCCTGAAGCCCAGAGACCTCCAACTCGGCGAAGAAGGCGTCCCTCCCCATCGCCCGGGCCGCCGTTAGCCTCGCGAAGCTCCTGTCGTCCTCGCCCCCGAGGTTGATCGGCAGGTCCGGATCGTCGGGCAGGACCACGCCGCGCTCGCCCCCGAGCACGCCCATGTCCCCATCCAGGGCGACAGGGGCGCGGTCACACTGGCCGAGGCAGCTCACGGCCTCGATGTCCTCTGGCGTGTCGGCCCTGGCCAGCCGGCAGGACAGACCCTGGCAGATCCGCGCCCCGGGTCGCGCGATCAGCCCATAGAAGGTGGCGACCCCGTAGACGTCGGCCTCCGGCACGCCGGTCTCGGCCGAGATCTCCCTGGCGAGGCCTGGCCGAAGTCCGCCGGCCTCCTCGAGGCGCTCGAGGAGCTCGTGCCGCCGGGCGCCCTTCTTCTCCATGGGTGGACCCTATCTCTGGGACTTCAACCGATGCCCACGATCTCGCCATCGACGAGGTCCACGTCCAGCGCCTGGGGTCGCCGGGGCAGGCCAGGCATGCGCAGCAGGTCACCGGTGAGCACGACGACGAAGCCGGCCCCCGAGTTCACCTGCAGCCCGCGCACCGTGATCTCGAAGTCCCGCGGGCGACCGCGCAGCTTGGGGTCGTCCGACAAGGAGCTCTGGGTCTTGGCGATGCAGACCGGCAGATCCTCGAAGCCGAGGGCGCGCAGGCGCCTGAGATCACGAGCCGCCTGCTTCGTGTACACGACGTCCCGGGCGCCGTAGATCGTCGCCGCCACCTTGGCGATCTTGGCCGGGATCGGCTCGCTCCAGTCATACAGCGTCTTCAAGGGAGAGGGCTCCACCGGAGTGTGCTGGACCACCACGCGAGCGAGCTCCAGAGCGCCTTCGCCACCGCGCATGAAGTGGTCGGACTCGGCGAAGGGCAGGCCAAGCGCCGCGCAGCGCTCCCGCACCGTGGCGATCTCGTCGTCGCTGTCGGTCCCGAAGCGGTTCAGGCAGATGATCGGCGGCTTGCCGAAGGCCTGGACGTTCTCGATGTGCTTGTCGAGGTTGGCGAGTCCTCGCTGGACTGCCTCCGGGTCCGGCGTCGTCAGGTCCTTCTGGCCAACACCGCCGTGCATCTTCAGCGCTCGGACCGTGGCGACCAGCACGACCGCGTTGGGGTTCAGCCCCGCGCCCGCACACTTGATGTCGAAGAACTTCTCGGCCCCGAGATCGAAGCCGAAGCCGGCCTCTGTGATGACCCAGTCGGCCAGCTGCGAGGCCATGCGCGTGGCGAGCACCGAGTTGCAGCCGTGGGCGATGTTCGCGAAGGGCCCGCCGTGCAACAGCGCCGGTGTGCCCTCGATCGTCTGGACGAGGTTGGGCACGATGGCGTCCTTGAGCAGGGCCATCAGCGCGCCGGTGATGCCGAGGTCCCGCAAGTACAACGGACCCATTTTTGGGCGGTAGGCGACCAGCACGTTGTCGAGGCGACGCCGGAGGTCCTCTCGCGACTCCGCCAGGCAGAGGATCGCCATGACCTCGCTGGCCGCGGTGATGTCGAAGCTGCACTGTCGAGGCATGCCCTGGGTGGGACCGCCCAGACCGAGTGTCACGCCGCGCAGGGCCCGGTCGTTGAGGTCGAGCACCCGCGGCCAGACCACGTGGCGGGGGTCGATGCGGAGCTTCGTCCAGAAGTGGAGGTGGTTGTCGATCACAGAGGCCACGAGGTTGTGGGCGGAGGTGATCGCGTGGAAGTCGCCGTTGAAGTGCAGGTTGATGTCGACGTGGGGCTCGACCTTGCACAGGCCACCGCCGGTGCCTCCGCCCTTCACGCCGAAGCAGGGGCCCAGGCTGGGTTCTCGCAGGGCCAGACAGGGCTTCTCCCCGAGCATGTCGAGGGCCTGTGCGAGGCCGATGCTGGTGGTCGTCTTGCCCTCGCCCGCAGGGGTCGGCGTGATGGCTGACACCAGCACGAGCCTTGCGGGGGGGCCGCTTCTGGGTCGATCGAGGACCGAGAGCTTCACCTTGGCTTTGTGGCTTCCGTAGAGGACGAGGTCCTCTTGGGAGAGGCCAAGGCGGGCGGCGACTTCGGTGATGGGCTGCATGGGGGCTCCGTAGCTGACAGCGGAGGTCGTCATGAACAAGATCAGGGTCACCCACCACGCCGCCGATCGTGCGCGAGAGCGCTTCGGTATCCACAGCCGCGACAGGGTTCGCCGAGCCTGGAGGGAGGGGGTGCGTATCCCGCGCAGGCTCGGGGACCGAATCGCGAGGAAGAACAGGCGCAGCGAGCGCTGGATCCAGTACCGCATCTTCGGCTCCCAGCTCCTCATCGGGCGAGAGAACACGGTCATCACGACCTGGCCCATCGCCGACGAGGACCTTGCCAGTGTCTTCGTCTACGCGCTGATGGGCGTCTGGACCTGAACGCTCCGTATGTCCCTACAGCCAGCGAAAACCCCTACCCGGAGACAGACCCATGCTCGTCTTGGTGCTTGCCGCGTGCACGTCCTGCAAGGACAACGATATCAACAACTTGCCCGTCATCCAATGCTGGCCACCGGAGAGCTACACCAGCGGCCAGTCGGCCTGGATCGAGTGCGGCGAGGTCAACGGTGACGCTGACACCGCTGCCCTCTCGATCGTCGTGAGCGGCCGAGCTCGCGACGGCACCGAGTTCGAAGAGCTCTACGACAACCAGGAGCTCGACGCCTTCAGCCGTCACGTCGAGGTCGAGATCACCGAGTCGGTGGCTCTCGTCCAGCCCGGAGAGACCATCCAGATCGTCGCCTCCGCCGGCGAGGTCACCTCCGGCACCATGAAGGTCCCGGTCCTGCCGGCAGAGCCAGCCGGCCTGATGATGGTCGGTCTCGACCGCGAGAACGTGCTTCAGCCGAGCCAGTTCGGCGACGGGCGCAACCTGCGCTTCGAGATGGCGCTGGTGCCCACCCACCGCAGCGCGGGCATCGAGGCCTTCTACGCTCGCGGCGGTGGCACCGAGGTGATCATCTGGCTCGGCGGCGACGGTGAGTCCCTCTTCGTTGAAGCCACCGACGACTGGGGCGAGTCCTTCTCTGCCGAGCTCGACACCAACGGCTGGGGCCGCATGGTGCGAGTCGGCCTGGACCTCTCCGGCACCGTCGACGTCTACATCGACGGCTTCGTAGCGGCCAGCTCGGACCAGGGCATGAGCTTCCAGGGCCTCCAGGGCACCCGCCCGGAGATCGCCGCGCAGGCCAACACGGCGATTCCGTACTTCTGGGCCGAGTGGAACAACAGCGGACCGGAGTTCGGCGACCTGAACCCCTGCACGGTCGGCAACGACTGGCACGCCCAGAACACCGGCTGGTGCGTCGCAGGCCTGGAGTTCGTCGAGAACGACGTGGTCGACGCACTCGACGATGACTACCTCCTCGACACCCACGGCAACGCCTCGCTGCTCGAGGGCGCGTGGCGCTTCGAGAAGTACGAAGCGCCTTAGGACTCCCGGCGCTGTTCGCCCCCGATCGGCTCGCCGGTCGGGGGTTTTCGCGTCTTGACTCAGTCGTCGCCGCAGACTTCGTCGGTGGCGAGCGCTCAGCCCTTCAGCAGGAGCGAGCGCAGGCTCTGGACCATGTCCTCGAGCTCCACGGCCGAGAGCTGGGTCTGGAAGAGCTCCACGTCGAGAGAAGCAACGGCGCGGAGCGGGATGAGGAGGTGGTCGAGCTCCAGGAAGTGCTGCAGGAGCGCCATGCTGCGTTCGGCCCGCTTGAGGCACGACAGCGCCGCCTTGTCGACCTGACTCCGGACGAAGTCGACCTCGGCAGCGGTCAGCTCCCGGGGGAGCCCCTCGCGGCTGGAGTCGAAGACCCGGTTTCCCTCTGGGGTCTCGACCCGCTCGAGGCCGAGGCTCGAAGCCGCGGCGTTCGCGTGCTGCATCGCCACCTCGAAGGGCCCGCGACGCAGCGCGTCGTCGTGATCCTGGCCGACCCGACGGTGGACGTTCCGAGCGAAAGCCTGGCCGTCCTCGACGCCGTGGAGGACCTTCTCCAGCCACTGGGCGCCAGGAGCGGGCTTGTTCCAGCCACAGTCGCAGCGCTTGGACTTCTTGATCCAGCTCTTGCAGCGGAAACAACGCCAGCCACGCTGTCCCCGGTCGGCGAGCAGGGCCGAGGTGACCCAGCGGTCGACCACGCCGAGCTCCTCGATGAAGGCCCGAGGCGACACGGCGTCGAAGCGGCGACCGCGCTCGCGAGCGAAGTAGTGGACACGCTTGCAGGCCTGTCGAGACGCGACGCGTAGGAGCTCCCGAAAGAGCTCGTCGGGCATGCTGGCGATGTCCGCCGGGTTGGTGTTGACCCATCTCAAGGTGGGGGCGTAGAGCTTGTCCAGGTCCATGACGACCTCCCTTCCGGGGCGCGGGAGCGCGCCCCTGAGGTTCTGGTCGCCGGTCGTGGGGGGCCGGTCTCGGAACTGTCAGCCAGGTGTCAGCGCCGGAGCAGGAGACGTCTCGGCACCGTGAGCGCCCCCACCAGGTCGGTCCAGTCCGGTCTCATCGAGCGGGTTCGGTAGAGCGCCAGCGTCACGGCCTCGACCTCGTGGAGGTCGATCTCCAGCCGGACGCGCGGCGATTCCGGGGTGAGCTCGGCGGTCCAGGTTCGGCTCGGCGTCTCGAAGGTGAGCAAGGCATCGCTCCAGTGGGGCCCGGCACAGGAGACGTCGTCGTCCAACTCCAGCCGCCACCGGTGATCACCCACGGAGATCACGCCGAGGGCAGGGAGGCTGTCGAGCTCGGCGGTGCCTATCAGCTCGAGGTCATCTGGCTCGGGGCGTCCGTACGTCCGAGCCATCTGCAGCACCACTCGGAGGTCCTGCTCTTCGACCAGCTCCGCGAGGACGTGGCCCACTGCGCACACTTCGTCCGGCTCGAGGTCCGCCTCGGCCAGCGCATGGATCGTGGAGACCGACAACGGGACCGGGGAGCCCCCCGTGTAGGGGGGGTACTCGCGGAGGTCGACCCTTCGATCACGCAGGTGGTTCCAGCGCAGACCCTGCAAAGGGTCGAGGTCGTTGGCGTGGCCGGCGGGCCCGATCCAGTGTCGGGCCGCCTCGCAGAACGGGTTCATGGCGACTCCTCGAGTTGGGAGGACCTACGGAGTGGCCAGCTTTCCCCAGAGCGCGGCGCCTCGACTCAGCAGCCGCTCCGAGCGAGGAGCACGGCGCCTCCACGTCTGTCGGCCTTCGCGAGCCAGGATGGCATCCGCCGTCTCCATGCCGCTGGCGGCCGCGAGCTCCGTCCCCACGCCACGAGCGCCGGCTCCGCACCCCGCGATGTAGAGCCCACCGATCGGCGTCTCCACGCTGGGCCGTAGCTCCCCCACCTGCCCGGGAATCTGTGCGGTGGAGATGGCCGGGCCGAACTCCTTGCCGACCCAGCTCTCGATCCAGCGGGTCGAGAAGCGGTCGCAGAAGACAGTGTGCGCGTCGAGGCCAGGGATGACCCTTCGCAGCGCGTTCATCAGTGCGGCCTCCCACATCTCCGCCGGGTCCTTCAGCTGGATGTCCGTCGTAGGCGCTACCGCGCAGGCCGTGATGAGCTGGCCGGGGCCCAGCGAAGGGTCGAAGTTGGTGGGAATCGGCGCGTAGAAGGGCACGCACTCGGGCACTCGTCCCTCGGCGACGTCCTCGTAGAGACCCTTCAGGCGCTCGGCGTCCAGGGTGAAGATGTCGTCGACCTTGCCGACCCCACCGACCAGCGCTCCGGCCGAGACCAGCTTCCGGCGCAGGGCGATCTTCACCTGGACCGCGATGGAGGAGCCGCGGATGGCCCGGGCTCTGCGGGCGTAGGCCTCTGGGAAGTGCTCGGCGCCGACGAGGTGCAGGACCGTCGTGCGCAGCGACGAGGTCGACACCACCACGTCCGCGGGCAGCACCTCGCCGGTGGAGAGCTCCACCCCGCGGACCGCGCCATCGCCCAGGAGCACCCGTGACACCCCGGCTCCGGTCCGCAGGACGGCCCCGCGCTGTTGTCCGAGGCTGCAGAAGGTCCCGGGCACGGCGAAGGAGCCCCCGACGGGGTAGCTGAGCTGGTTCGCGCGGACCATCTTCTGGAAGCACCAGATGGCCTCGCCGGCGCTGGCCTCCCAGTAGGGCACGACGAAGTAGAGCCCGAGCAGGAAGCCGAAGAGCCCGCAGACGGCGTCATGAAGGCCGAAGGGCTCCAGGAAGTCCTCGACCGTGCGCTGGTCCCAGGCCCTGATGTCCTCGTCCGACATCGCCAGGATCACGCTGAACAGGCAGGCCGCACGCGCGGCCTCGAGGGGCCCCAGTCGCATCGCGCGACAGACCCGCCAGGCGAAGGCAGGCAAGCGCGCAGCCGAGGCCGGCACCGGGATCGGGTCGAGGGCGCTGGTCTGCGTCGCGACGCGCAGCTCCGCGATGTCGCGGGTGCGGCGGAACTGGATCGCGCCGGGGGCTCCGACCCTCCGGAGCAGGTCACCGAGAGGACCCTCGTCACCGCGGCTGAAGAGGTGGGTGCCCACATCCAGCTGCCAGCCTTCTTTCTCGTAGAAGCTGCAGGAGCCGCCGATCAGGGGGTTCTTCTCGACGAGGGTCACCGGCAGGCCGGCGTGCGCGAGCGCCAGCGTCACCGCCGAGCCCCCGATGCCGGAGCCGATGACCACGACACGCGGGAGGCTCATGTCTCCATCACCTCGAGCTGCGGGTGCGCCTCGAAGAAGCGCTCGGCGTCCACCACCGCAGCCGGCGGCAGGACCCCCCCGACCTCGGAGACCGGCCCGCGCTGGAGGAACTCGCGGGCGCACCAGGCCGTGATCTCGGCCGTGATCTCGTAGGGCCCAACACCGCGCACCTCGATGGCGCCCAGCTCCTGCTCGGACTCGACGGAGACCTGGATCAGCCAGGGACCAGGCTTCGATACGCCGATCGGCCGTGTCCACAGGGCGGCCGCCTTCTGGAGCAGTCCAGCAGAGGCGCTCATCGCGCGCGAGTTGAGCCAGGAAGACGCAGCCACCGGCGCCGGCATCTCGAACCAGGCCTCGACCCGGTCGAGCTCGGCCTTCTGGGCGACGCAGAGGATCTCGACTCCTGGCCCCCAGGCCATCCACCTCGCCCCGAGCGAGCCGACCCTGGCGCGGCGGAGTCGACCGGCGACCCGCTGACCGTCCCTGATGCCACCGTCACGCCAGGCAACGGAGGACTGGCCAAAGACCTGGGCGAGGCTCTGGCGTGAGCCGCCGCTGCTGGCGAAGTCTCGGACATGGTTCACGACGTGGACGACTCGGGCCTCCGGGTGCCGGCGCAAGAGCAGCTCCGCCGCGCAGTCGGCGACCACGACCTCCAGCCCCATGGCGTTGGCGATCACGACGCCGAGCTCCTTGCAGCCGTCGTCGAGCTTTTCGATGCAGCGACGCTGGAAGCCCTGCTCCCCCGTGAGATCGAAGAGCGAGGTCTCGGTCTCCAGGGCGACCTGGCATGCCTCCCAGCCCAGCGTCGTGTAGGGCCCGACACAGTTCACGACCAGGTCGCATTGCTCGAAGAAGCGCCGCAGCGCGCGCTTGTCCCGGATCTCGCAGAGCTGCTTGCCGGCAGGCGCCACCTGGCTGGAGAGCCGGTCGAGCTTGTCAGCGTCGCGGCCGCCGAGCAGCATCGGCTGACCGAGGCGCTGGAAGACCCGCGCGAGTTTGACGCCGGTGTGTCCGGTCGCGCCAAGGATGCCGATCACGACTACCCCTCTTCGCAGCGGCCCTCGTATTGGCTGGCGCCGATGCTGGCGAACACCGCTCCCGCGTCGCGGAGGAGGTTCTCTCGTGCCTCGCTGCCCCCGGGCTCGCAGAGGCCCAGGTACTGGTTGGCCAGGCCGACATCCAGCGGCATGTCGTGCTCCTCGCCTCGAGCCCTGGCCTTCTCCAGCAGCTTCCGGGCCTTGTCTGTCTTGCCGTCGAGCAGCGCGGCGCGGGCCTGCATGATCCACTTGCGCGCTCGCGCCATCGGGAACAGGAAGGCGAAGATCGCCATCTGCTTGTTGGCGAAGTAGGCGCGGTCCCGGGCCTTCGCCACGTCGCCGCCGGCGGCCAGGGCCTCCTCCCAGATGTCGAGCTGGACGCCGCAGCCAAAGGTGAACGCAGGCAGCATGCCGTGGATGTTCGGCGGCGCGTCCTTGAGGCGCTGCATGGCGTCGTGGACGGTGTCCGAGGCTCGCGGGTCTCCCTTGCGGTGCTGGATGGTGCCGATGTCCAGCATGAGGGCGATCTCGGTGGGCTCCTCCGGCTCGAGCTTCAAGAGCTCCAGGGTCTCTTCCATCAGCGGCAGCGCCTCGTCGTGGCGGCCCGCCTCGAAGAGCATCAGCTCTCCGGGCTTGTAGGTGCCCCAGATCGTGTGCTGGACGCTGTGGCCCTTCGCAGAGGCCAGGACTCGCTGGTAGAGGCTCTTGGACTCTGCGTAGCGGCCCCGGTAGCTGGTGATCAGGGCCTTCATGGTGGTCGAGATCTCGAGGTCGTGGCGGTCGCCGGTGAGCTCGAAGAAGCGGATGGCGTCGTCGAGTTCCTCGTCCAGCCAGATCCCGACGCCCGCCCGCTGGTGGGCCTTGTTCTCCCAGTGTCGGGCGACAGCCCAGGGATCACCGACCTCGTTGGCGGCCTCGAGGCTGCGCCGGAAGTAGGCCTCGGTGAGCCTGTCGATCTGGAACAGGCCCGCGAGCACGCCGACATAGGACAGGCCCGAGGCGGACTCCCGAGAGGCTCCGGCGCGGGCGCAATGGGCGGCGCACATCACCCCGGCGACGAAGAAGGGCAGGTTCTCCTTGTCGAAGTAGTAGGTCGTCGAGACGGACTGGGCAGCGTCGGCCGCCAACGACGCGATCTCCCGCTCGTCCTCTGTCTTGCCGAGCAGGGCCTTGGGCGAGATCAGGTAGATCGCCTGCAGGACGTACTGCCAGGGCAGCTGGAGCAAGAGCCCGAAGGTGCTCGTGGCCATCGGATAGCCCGACAGCGCCATCGTGCGGAGCATGGCGTCCCGTGCGTCGGCCTTCTGACCCAGGGCGTAGTAGGCGAGCCCGAGCGACCGCCACCAGCGCGTCTGGCGCAGCGTGGTCCGCGTGTCCGCTTGCCCTCCTTCGAGGGCGAGGGCTCGGCGGAAGAAGCTCACAGCCTCTGCCGAGGCCCCGGTTCGCAGGGCCCGGGTCCCCGCCAGGTCGAGGTACTGGCGCGTCTTGTCCGGCACCTCGGCGAGGGTGAAGTGGTAGGCGAGCACCGGGTAGTAGGCCGCGAGGTTCGCGCTGAAGGTCTCCTCGTACCACTCGGCCACCGACCTGTGGAGGAGGTGGCGCTGCTTGAAGACGAGCAGGTTGTAGGCGGTGTCCTGGATCAAGGCGTGCTTGAAGATCCAGGCGAGGTCCGGCTTCGGACGCTCCGGCAGGGTGAGATCGGCCTCGACCAGCTGTGTCGCCTGCTGCTCCAGGCGCTCGGACTCCGTCTCCAGCGGCGCGATGGCCTGAAGGACGTCGAAAGAGAAGATGCGGCCGATGACGCTCGCGACCTTCAGGAGCAGCTGGGTCTCCTGGGGCAGTCGGTCGATCCTGGAGGTGATGACCCCCTCGATGCCTTGGGGGAAGGCCATCGCCGAGAGCGCTGACTCCGGGATGGCCAGTCGGGCTCTGCGGTCCTCGATGTGGAGAGCGCCCGTCTCCACGAGGTTCCAGGCGAGCTCCTCGCTGTAGAGCGGGTGCCCCTCGGCCTGCTCGCGGAGGACCCGCGCGACGGCGTCGGGCAGTTCGTCCACCCCGAGCTTGGCGCAGACCAGCGCCTCGGCCTCGTCGGGGGAGAGGGTCTCCATGACGAGGACATCGGCGCTCTCGTGTCCGCGCAGCGCGTCGTACTCGGAGGGCACAGGCTCGGGGATGGGCCGGGTCGAGACGACGACGAGGACCTCGTCCACCTTCGCCGCGACCTCGCCCAGGGTGGCCCAGCTCGCGGAGTCGAGCCAGTGCCCATCCTCCACGGCCAGGAGCAGCGGCTGCTCCGAAGCGGCGTGCCTGACGATCTGGACGAGGATCTCGGCCAGGGCCTGCGCCCGAGCGGGGCCGCTCATCGCTCCGGTGACCTCGTTGGGCTCGAAACCCAGCGGGGCCACGTCCTCGAGCAGCGGAGCCCACTGCTGCATGCGCTGGTCTTCGGCGAACAAGGCGTCGATGTTGCCCCGATCGCTTCCGACCAGATCATCCAGGACCTGGCGCCACATCAGGTATCCGGTGGTCGTCTCGATCGAGTCTCCGGCACCCTCGGCTACGCGGACACCTCTGGATGTCGCGGCGTCGGCAACCCAGCGCAAGAGCTGGCTCTTGCCGATCCCTGCCTCTCCCTCGATGACGACGACTCCGCCGACTCCCTCGCCGAGGCAACCGAGGCGTTCGGTGAACACGGCCCGCTCGGCGGCGCGGCCGATGAGCTCGGCGCTGCTGCCGTGCCGTCTGGCTTTGAGCGCCGTGGGGCGGAAGACAGAGACCGGCGCGTCGATGCCCTTGGCCTTCACGGGGTCCAGGGCCTCGAACTCGCCGCGTTCACCGACCGCCTGGCGGGTCTTCTCGTCGCAGAGGAGACCGTCCCCGACACAGGCCTGCATCAGGCGGGCGGAGAGGTTGATGGTGGTGCCGACGATGGCGTACTGCCGGCGGGTGTCGTTGCCGTACGAGCCGCAGAAGAGGCGACCCGTGGCCACCCCGATCGAGGAGCGCAGACCGACCCCGGTGAGTCCTTCTCGGATCGCCACGGCCGCGATGGTGCCGCGCAGGGCGTCGTCTTCGTGGGACATGCCGGGGAGGCCGTAGGCCGCCAGCAGGGTCGTGCCCTTGTCGTCGCTGAGGAACTGGTAGACCGCACCCTGCGTGCGATCGAGCTCCTCCTGCAGGACGCGGGACGCGGCGTGCAGCTTGTCCAGCGCCTCCGCCGAGCGCGGGTCGAGATCAGACAGCGTGATGAAGAGCACCGTCAGGTTGCGGAACTCGGCCAGGAACTCGGCTTGTCCGGCGCCGATGCGGCGATGGACGACTTCGGGCATGTAGGGCTCGATGTCGATGGTGGGCTCGGGTCGGTCGAGGGTTCCGGGGGCCTCGACCGGATACTCGATGGACTTGAGCGCCACGGCGCTGCGGCGCAGCTCGCCCTTGCAGCGATCGGAGACGAAGGACCAGGCGCTGGTCGAGAGCATCACCTCGCCGGCCTGGCAGAGCTTGTCGGCCTCTGCGACCTGGTCGACCGGGTCGCCGGCCGTGACGAGCATCCAGCGTTCGTCGAGCCCGCCGACCTCGAAGGCGTTGAGCTTGCCAGCCCCAACAGAGGCGCGCAGCTTCAGCGGCTGATCGGGATGGGTCGGGATGTCGTGGATCTCGAGTCCAGCCTGGACGGCGAGCATCACGACCTCTTCGAGGTGGGCTCCCTGGGCCGGCCAGACCGCCAGCACGGCGTCTCCCGCGAAGGTGAGGATGTCCCCGCCGTGTCGATCGATGGCGTCGATGATCGAGCCGAAGGAGAGGTTCAAGATCTCCGACAGTTGCTCGGCACCGCGAGCCCCCGCCTCGGAGAAGCGCTGGGTGATCTGCGTGAATCCGATGACGTCCACGAGCAGCACCGCGCCGTGGAAGCCCTCCACGGCCGGGCGCTCGCGACGCGCCGCGAGCCGCTCCAGGTGAAACGCGGACAAGTAGCTGCTGACCGTCCTGATCGTGCTGCTGGTCTCCATCGATCTCAGGCCGTGACCAGTGGACGCTACCACGCCCCTATACTCGGGCTGATGGGCACGATCGCGCACGAGCAACTGGCGGGGCTGGGCCTCATGAAGACCGCCTCGATGGAGGACCTGATCCGCTGCGCGCCTCTGTGGCATCCGCTGCGGGTGGCCGCCGACCAGGTCCTCTGGCCACGCGGCCAGGCCGCCCACGAGCTGGGTGTCGTCCTCAGCGGCGGCTTTTACCTCCAGGTAGGCGACCACCAGCTGAAGACACTGTCCCAGGGGGCCATCCTCGGCGAGGAGGGTGCCTTCTTCCACGGCGCAGTGCACTCGGCCGACGTGATCGCGAGAGAGGACAGCCTGATCGCGACGCTGCCAGCCCACCAGATCCGCGCCCTGCGCGAGACCCGCAGCTCGGTCTACGAGGCCCTCGTGAAGGTGGCGACCCTGTCGGTGGTGCGCCGGGTGCGAGAGGCCAGCGCCGCGATCGCCAAGGCAGCGCGACACGACACGGTCGCCCCGAGCAGGCAGGAGCTTTCGGCGCTCGTGAAGGCCTGGCGCAAGCTCGTACCGGGCGGGTCCGGAGGCGACTGTCCCCCGCTCGCGCCGCTCTTGAGGAGGCAGCCCGGGATCGCGCACGCCCCTCCGGAGGCGGTGCTGGCGCTCACAGCCTCGTTCACCTCCAAGTCGGTCGACGAGGGGGAGGTCATCTTCCTGGAGGGGGAGCAAGGGGACGCGATGTACCTGATCGGGACCGGCGCGGTGGACGTGCTCCGCCATGTCCGCGGCGGCGCAAAGCGACTCGTGACCCTCGCGGCCGGTGGCCAGTTCGGATGCAACGCCCTGGTCGAGCCGGGGCCTCGCACCGCCTCGTGTGTGGCTCGAAAGCCCAGCTGGCTCTACCGCATCGACGCCGAGCACTTCCGCAACCCGCCGCGCCAGGCCGGCGTGACCTGGTGGGAGAGCGTGCTCCACAACCTCGCGGATCAGGCTCGGCGGAGCGACGACAACCTGCTCGCCGCCCTCGAGATGAGGCACGCCCCCGAGCCGCCCACCGAGGCCGAGGCCGACGAGGGCAGCCTGAAGGCGCTCCTGGACGCCAGCGGCTTCCGCAACGAGGGTGACGTCCACACCTCGGAGCTGGCGGAGGTCGAGGTCGTCTACTCCAGCGACCAGCGCCGCAACTGGAAGGCCGACCGCTGACTCAGCGGGCCCAGCGCCCGCTGTCTCCGCCGGACTTCTCGAGGAGCTGGATCGGTCCGATCACGGGGCCCTTGTCCACGGCCTTGACCATGTCGTAGACGGTCAACAACGCAGCGCTCACAGCGGTGAGCGCCTCCATCTCGACCCCCGTCCTCCAACTGCAGCGCACCCGCGCGCGGACATGGACCCGGGTGCCCGCCTGCTCCAAGGTGAGCTTCACTCCAGTGAGCGGGATCGGGTGACACAGGGGCACCAGATCGGAGGTGCGCTTGGCAGCCTGGATGCCCGCGAGCTGGGCGATCGCGAGCACGTCGCCCTTGGCGATCCGGCGCTCGGCGATGGCGCTGGCCGCCTCCTCTCCGAGGGTGATCCAGCCCTCTGCGGTGGCTTCGCGATCGGTGACCTGCTTGCCGCCGACCTCGACCATACGAGCGTTGCCCTCTGCGTCGATGTGCGTGAGTTCAGGCATCGGGAACCTCCAAGCGAGGTTCTATCAGCCCCCCTCGAGTTCCCCAGGAGACGCTGCCGTCCCCGTCCTTGTCGAGGGTCTCCATCAGCGCGTCGGCGACGCCGTTGAGCTTCTTGCCTCGCCACCACTCGCCCTCTGCGAGCTGGAGATCGCTGTCGAGGTAGCGCTTCAGCAGGTCGCGGTTGAAGGCCATGTCTGCGGTGTCGGCGGCGTTGTCCGCTTTCCCGAGGATGCGATTGAAGGTGCGGCCCAGCGGTCCGCTGACTCGACGTTGCTTGTCGGGCATGACGATCTCCGTGTCCAGCAAAGCAAAGCAAAGCAAAGCAAAGCAAGCGCCGTGCCGACCGAAAACCGGGCAACTCCGCGCTGTCGTGGGTCATGTGGGGTCTGCGTACCCCAACAGAGCGAAGTACGCGTGCCCCACTTCGAAGGCTGCCCAGGCCAGCACGGGGACGCTGAAGGCCAGCATCGCCCAGCCAGCCCCAGAGAACCGCCTTCCCCAGGGAATGACGCGGTCGCCGAGGACCACCGCCACCACCATGCCGCCGAGCAGGCCCCCGAGATGGCCGAGGTTGTCGATGCGCAGGAAGGGAGCCAGCCCGATGACGAGGTTCAGTACAACCCACGGGATCAGCCGGCGTCCGAAGACCCGGCGCAGGTTCGAGGGCAGGTGTCGACCTTGGACGAGGCCGAAGACCACGCCGGCGCCGAGCAACCCGAAGACCGCAGAGGAGGCGCCCACCGACATCGACACGCCGCCCGCCCAGGACAGGACCGAGCCCGCCAGGCCGCTGACCAGGAACAGGAACAGGAAGCGTGCTGGACCGTAGAGGGCCTCGCAGAGCCGCCCGAGCCCGTAGAGCGCGAGCACGTTCAGCCCCAGGTGCAGGGGCCCTCCGTGCACGAAGAGGCAGGACGCCAGCCGCCATGGCTCCGCGGCGACCTCGTCGACGTGGCGTCCCCCGAGCACGAAGAGCACGTCTCGGGGCAGGGTTCCGGTCGCTGCCATGAGCAGGCCCAGGTCGGCGGAGAGCTGGACGGCGGCGACATGGAGCAGCAGACAGGCCGCGATCAGCGCGAGCGTCACGGGCGGAAACCAGGACAGGTCCCGCCGGTAGCGATCCCAGACCTCCTCGCGAACGAGCGCGTCCCGGAGCAACAGCGCCTCGAAGCTCGGCATCCTCATGGCGCGCGGTACACCCTCGCGCTCTCTCGGGGTCCCTCCCCGAAGCCCAGCGGCAGGGGGCCGAGGGTCTCGGCGTGGTAGCCGATGCCGACCTCGAGATCGACTAGGCGGAAGCTGCCCGCGGTGGTGCTGTGGACCTCGTCGATGGGGACCAGGCCCTCGGGGATCGGGGCGGGGCTGGAGTGGGTCGGCACGATGAGCACGTCCCCGGACGACAGCGGCTCTCCGGGGCTCCAGAAGGTGTGGCCGTCTTCGGTCATGGCGTGGCGGAAGGTCCACTCCCCCGTGAAACGAGCCGGTGCGTGGTGCGAGACCATCTCGGCGATCTCGCCAGATGCCTGCGCATGAGCCCGCTCGGCCAGCACCATCGACAGCGCCAGGGCTCCAAAGGGCAGCGCGAGGATCGCGGCCGGTCGAGGGAGGCGAGCGCCCACCAGCAGCGCCAGCGGCAGGACCGCCGGGAGCAGGTAGCGTCCGCCTGCGTAGTTGTGGCCGAGGACCACAGAGGCGAGCACGAGCAGGACCCAGATCGCGAGCAGACGCTCGGGAGCCCGGCGAGGCCGGAGCAGACCCTCGAGGACCCTCAGCAACAGCGCAGCGCCGAGGACGCCGAGCACGACCAGGATCCATCGACCGTCGGCCTCCGGCACCAGGGCAAGGCCACCTCCGAGGAGGGACGCGACGGTGACGGGGCCCAACCAGGCCGGGGGGCAGGCCAGCCCCAGGCGGAAGAGCGTGCCGAGGGCCCGTCCGCCGATGGGCCCGCGCCCGATCTCGGGGGCGGTGGAGAGCACATGCCAGAGGTGGGGCTCGCCGTACTGGAACGCGAGGTAGAGCTGCAGCCCAAGCCAGGGCAGGGCGAAGGCGCCGAGGAGCCGAAGGAGGGCGCGTCGATCGCGCCAGCCGTCGATGGCGAAGACCAGGACCAGCACGAGCGCCGGGTACTTCCACGAGGCCGCTGCGGCGAGGGCCAGCCCGGCCCAGACAGGCTTGCGCCAGACCCAGGCAGCGACAGCGGCAGTGCCCAGGGCAGCCACCGGGAGATCCGGGAGCATGCCGGCCTGCAGCGACAGCCAGAGGATGGGGCTCGTGGCGAAGAGCAGGACCCCCATCCAGCCCCCATAGCGCTCGGAGAGGGCGCCCGCCGAGAAGCCGAGCAGCGCGGCGAAGGGCAGGACAGCGAACAGGCGCGCAGCGAGAGAGGTCCCGCCTACGGCCGCGATCCACCACAGGTGGCCGGGGGGATGGGCGAAGAGGTAGGCGTCGTCAGGCTGCTCGTGGCCCCAGGGCTGCCAGGGACGCCACCAGTCGTAGGGCCGGCTGAAGTCCAGCTGCCTGGCCATGTCCAGGTAGGACTCCTCGTCCAACAGCGGCAAGGCGCCGATCTGCATCACGGCGGCGAGCACGACCAGGATGCCGGCGAGGACGAAGCGGGGCTTCACCCTCGAAGTCTAGCCTCAGACGGCGACGGCGAACTCTCGGAGGACCTGGTTCAGCGAGGTCTTGCGATCCGTCGACTCCTTGCGCTGGCCGATGATCAGGGCGCAGGGGGTGCCGTACTCGCCGGCTGGGAAGCGCTTGGGGCGGGTCCCGGGAATGACCACCGAGCGCGCTGGCACCCGGCCCTTCTCGACGACCTCGACCGGGCCTCGCACGTCGACGATGGGGGTCGAGGCGGTGAGCACGACGTTGGCTCCGAGCACCGCCTCCGCTTCGATGTGGACGCCCTCGACGACGATGCAGCGGCTGCCGATGAAGGCCCCGTCCTCGATGACGACGGGGCGGGCGCCGAGGGGCTCGAGCACCCCGCCGATGCCGACACCGCCGGAGAGGTGGACGCCGGCGCCGATCTGGGCGCAGCTGCCCACGGTGGCCCAGGTGTCGACCATGCTGCCGGCCCCGACCCGGGCGCCGATGTTGACGTAGCCGGGCATCACGACGACGCCGCGCTCGCAGTGGGCGCCGTAGCGAATGACCCCCGGGGGCACGACGCGGACGCCCTGGGCGGCGAGGTCGGACTTGATCGGCACCTTGTCGTGGAAGGTGAAGGGCGAAAGCTCGTGGACCTCCATCTGGGAGTAGCGGAACCAGAGCAACACAGCTTGCTTCAGCCACTGGTGGACGACCCAGGTGTCTCCTTGCTTCTCTGCCACTCGCAGCTCGCCACGATCGAGGGCCGCGACGGCCTCTCGAGTGGCAGCCCAGCCGGCCTCGTCGTCCAGCTCGCGACGGAAGGCGGCCTCGATGCGGGATTTCAGGTCTGGAGCCAACCTTCCTCCTCGTGGACCCGGCGCCACACGGTGATGGCCTCGCGGCAGCGCTCCATGGGGGGCACCATGGCAACGCGGATGTAACCCCTGCCCGCTCCGGACAGCCCGAAGTAGGAGCCCGGACTCACGACGATGCCCGCCTCGAGCAGCCGCAGGGCGTAGGCCTCGTCGTCCACACCCTCCGGACAGCGCAGCCAGAAGTAGAAGGTCGCCTGCGAGGCCGTGACGCCGAGGTCGACGCTGTCGAAGAACTCGCGGAACAGGGCCTTCTTGCGGCGCAAGAGGTCACGGCGCTCGGTGGCGTGGGTGTCATCGGCCCAGGCGACCGTGGCGCCTGCGTTGACCGTGTCCTGGGGGACCAGTCCGGGGTTGATGCGGAAGCGGCGGTAGGCCGCGATCCACTTCGGATCCCCAGCGATGAAGCCGGAGCGGTAGCCGGTCATGCCGGAGCGCTTGGACAGGGAGTGGAAGACGAGGATGTCCTCGCGGGCGACCTCGAGCAGGCTCGGCGGCGCATGCCCGGAGTAGACATCCGCGTAGCACTCGTCGGAGGCCAGGAGGATGCCGTGCTCCTGGCAGACCTCGTGTGTCCTGCGCAGCTCGTCGCGGGTCATGAAGCCGCCGCTGGGGTTGTGGGGGGAGTTGACCCACATCAGCCGGGTGCGGGCGAGCACCTCTGGCGGGACCTCCCAGGGTGCTTGCCGCCAGCCCCCCTCCAGCCGGTGCATCCGGGGCTCACCGCCAGCGAACAGCGCGCCGCGGTCATAGGCCGGGTAGCCGGGATCGGGGAAGACCACGAGCCTGTCCTCGACCTGTGGATCGATGACGAGGAAGGGCAGGTGGAAGACCGCTTCCTTGCTGCCCGAGGTAGGCAACACCTGTGTCTCCGGGTCGACGCCGACATCGAAGCGACGGCCCAGGTAGCTGGCGATGGCCTCGCGCAGGGCTCGCGGCCCCTGGACCTTCGGGTACTGCGAGATCACCGGCACGGCGTCCTTGATCGCCTGTCGGATCGGCTCCGGAGTGGGCTCGATCGGATCGCCGGTGCCGAAGTCGTAGAGGGCCTGACCGCGCGCCAGGACCTCTTCCTTCTTCCGGTCGAGGGCGATCTGCGGGTAGGTGTGCAGCTGGGACATGACGGGGTTCAGACGCATCGGAACCGGACTATCTCGCGGGGGCACTCGTCGTTGCGCTCAGGGCCGAAGCGCGAGCCTGAGCCCCACCCAGGTGTCGTCCTCGCCGAGGAACTGGCCGCGACGGTCGGGGCCCCGGTACCCGTAGAGGCCGAAATTGACGCGCTGGTCGTGCTGCACGCCGAGCCAGGCGCCGACTGCGAGATCGGGGTCCTCGGCTCGCAGCTGCAGGTCAACCGAGGCGAAGAGGAAGCGCCACTGGGCTTGCGCTCCTGCCTGGACCGCCCAGGGAGAAAGAGCCGGCGTAGACCGCGCGAGGAAGCTGCCCCCGAGCCAGGGAGTCACCGGGCCGAGCTCCGCGGCGACCCGGGTCCAGAGGACCTCTCGCGAGTAGCTGATCGGGATGTGCCGCTCGCCGGTCATGCGCGTGCCGTCGGCGAGGTGGGCGCTCTGGTGCTGCCAGCCACCCTCGAAGCGCCAGCGCTCGTACTCGACCTGCACGGGGACTCCGAAGGTGCCGTCGAAGGTCAACAGCGCGTATGTCAACGGCCCGTCCTGGCGAAAGGACATCCACCCCGCTGCGACGAGGTGGAGCTGCACGGCGTGGACCTGGACCAGCGGCGCGTCGATGCCCAACGTGGCGTCGAGGCGATCGTCACCGAAGCGAGTCGTGACCTGGGAGATCGGAGCCCTGGGATCGGCGAGCGAGGGCGCCAGCAGGGAGGGCTCCGGCAGCCACAAGAAGAACTCGAACATGGGGGGTACGGTACGCCCCGGGAATCCGACAGGGGAGGGTTGACACCCTCTGACACCCTGGGGACGGACGAACCTGGGTTTTCCGGCGAGCCAGGACCCCGAGGAGTCCGGCACGCCGCTTGCGACGCGGCGCAGCCATGCGCGACCCCTGCCTTGTCCCGGGAGCTCTCGTGGTCGTCGGTGTCTGGCTCTGGCCACACTGGCAACCCGAGGTCTCAACCCTGCTCCTCGGAGTCGGTGCGCTGGGCGTCTGCGCTCTTTTCGGCAGGCGGGTGGCGCCCCTGGCGGCCTGGAGCGCCGCGCTCCTGGTCGGCTCGGCCGCACCTGGCCTGCATGACGGTGCCCGACCGCGCGCAGAGGCCTACACCTCGGTCACCGGCGTGGTCTACGACAGCGGGGGGCACCGGGCCTCCTTGCGGACCGAAGACGGCCCCATCGAGGTCTGGCTTCCGGACCCTGCGCCCCCCGCCGGGAGCACCCTGGCCGCCTTCGGGCGCCTCCGTCCGGACTGGGAGCTGCACCTCCCCGGCGAACCGGATCCGGTCCTGCGCGCTCGCACGGCCGGTCTCCGCAACCGCCTGCTGGCGACGGACTGGACCAGCGACGCCCCGCCGCGTGCGCGGCCCTTCCCGGCCGCTGAGCACGAGGGCCTGCTCCAGGCTCTGGCCTTCGGTGACCGGAGCCTGGTGCGGGAGGAGGACGTTGCCCTGCTGCAGCGCACCGGCACCATCCACCTGCTGGCGATCAGCGGGCTCCACGTGGGCCTGCTGGCAGCCCTGGCCGCGGGGCTCGCGACCCTGTTCGTCAGACCCCTCGCGCTCCTCCACCACGACCGGCTGGTGCGCCTGGTGCCGGTCTTCGTCGGGCTCGGCGTCGCCTGGGCCTTCGCCCACTTCGTCGGCTGGCCGGTGTCTGCCCGGAGAGCGACCTGGATGGTGGCTGGCGCCCTGGTCGGCTCCGCCTCGGGACGCGGGGTTCGGCCCTGGAACCTCCTCGGCATCGCAGCCGCGCTGGTGGCCATCGGCGACCCAGGCGCGGTCCGCGGTCTCGGCTTCGGGCTGTCCTTTGGCGCGGTCCTCGGCATCCTGACGGTGAGTCCGCGACTCGAGCGCTACCTGCCCCCGGACTCACCTCGCCTGCTCCGCTGGGGGGTGCGCAGCGTCGGAGCCACTCTCGGAGCGACCCTCGGCACCCTGCCGATGACCGCCTGGACCTTCCAGCAGCTCCCCCTCGCCGCCCCGCTCGCGAACCTCGTGGCCGTGCCGCTGGTCGGCTGGGTGGCACTGCCCGGCTCGCTCCTGGCGTCGCGGGGCAACCTGCTCCCGATGGCCTTCGCCGACACGGCCTGGGACCTCACCCTGTCATGGCTGGCCCTCGTCGAGGGCCCCGTGCTCGTCCCTGCCGTGGGGAGTCTGGGCGCTCTCGCGCTGCTCTTGGCGCTGTTGCTTCGAGATCGCCTCGCGAGCCTCGGGCTGGCTCTGCTCGCGCTGTCGCTCAGACCGATCCCCACGGAGCTGCGTGTCACCTTCCCTGCGATCGGTCAAGGCGACGCCGCGCTGATCGAGGGCGCGGACGTCCTGCTCGTCGACGGGGGTCCTCCCGGAGATCGACTCTTGCGCTGGCTTCGACGCCGAGGCGTCGTGCACCTCGACGAGGTCGTCCTCAGCCACCCTCACCCGGATCACTACGGCGGTCTCGTCCCGGTCCTGGAAGAGCTGGAGGTCGACGCACTGCGCCTTCCGCGCGTTCCGCTGGAGGGCGAGGACGACTACGCCGCGCTCGTAGAGGGCGCTCGGGCACGCGGCGTCGCCGTCCTCGGTCCCGCTCACCCCACGCTGCCGGGCTGGCGGGTGCTCCATCCGAGCCCGGGGTTCATCCTCGATCATCTCGATGACGCCAACGAGAGCTCACTGGTCATGGAGCTCTCCTGGGGTCGGCGCCGCCTGCTCTTCACCGGGGACATCGAGCGCGACGCAGAGGCGGTCCTCGTCGGCCTCGTCCGAGAGGTCGACGTGCTGAAGGTCGCCCACCACGGGAGCCGCACCTCCTCCAGCGGAGAACTCGTCGAGGTCCTCGATCCCGCGCTCTCGGTGATCTCCTGCGGCCGCTGGAGCCGCTTCGGCCACCCACACGCTGCCACGCTGGGGGCCCTGCGCCACAGTCGTGTCCTGCGGACCGACCAGGGCAGCGTCCAGATAGCCAGCGACGGCCTCGACCTGCGCTGGCGTCAGCTCATCCCGGGCTCGGGCTGGACGAGCTGGCTCGACGTGCCAGCACGAACCCCGCCGTCAGCGACAGCGCCACCGCCGCCAAGGAGAAGCCCTGGGCCGGTGTGAGCACCCCCTCGATGAGCCACCCGCGCTCGCCGTCACCGCGGAGGATCTCGTTGACGATGCGGAAGACCGGGTAGAGCACGCCGAGCGTGACCGCGACCTGTCCGTCGAAGCGCCTCCGGAGGAACTTCAAGGTCAGCACCGGCCCGAGGATGGCGCCGAAGATCGCCGCATAGAGCTGGGTCGGGTGGCGGGCCAGGTCTCCCGGGGCGATCGAGTCGGGGTGGGAGAAGACGACTCCCCAGGGCAGGTCGGTGGCGTCGCCGTAGCAGCAGCCGGCCCCGAAGCATCCGAGCCGCGCGAAGACGAGCCCGTAGCCGACAGTCACTGCGGCAGCGTCCAGGGTCGGGAGCAGCGGGGCCTTCTTGAGCCAGACGGCCAGCGCCAGGCCGATCGCCCCGCCGACGAGCCCGCCGTGGAACACCACGCCACCGTCCGTGATCATGAAGATGGACGCAAGGTCCTCTCCGAAGCCCTCGCTCCAGTGCTGGCGCACGTACTCCAGCCGCGCTCCGAGCAGGGCCAACGGCACCGTCAACAGCGCCGCGAACCAGAAGAAGTCCTTTGCCCAGCGCGGGTCGCCCTCCGTCAGCTTCGAAGCGGTCCACATACCCAACAACAGGGCGGTGCCTACCCCAGCGCCGTAGCTGTGGAGCGTCAAGGGTCCGAGTTCGAAGAGCACCGGATGCATCGCCGCGCCTACTCAGGCCTTCTCGCGACGGAGCAGGACCACCCAGCCGATGGCCGCGACGATCGCGACCCCGATGCTGATGGCCTGCGCGTTCGACAGCAGCCCCTCGATGGCCCACCCGCGGCCCGGGTCCCCTCGGAAGAGCTCGTTGACCGAGCGCAACAGCGGGTAGACGGTCAACAGCGTCAGCATCAGCTGGCCATCGAACTTCTTCCGGCCCTTGAGCCAGTACAACAGGCCGAAGAGCCCCAAGCCGTAGATCACCTCGTAGACCTGCGTCGGGTGGAGCGGGATGCCCTTCGGGGCGACGCTCAGCTCGTGGGTGAAGGTCACTGCCCAGGCGGCGGATGTGGGCTTGCCGTAGCAGCAGCCGGACATGAGGCAGCCCGTGCGCCCGAACATGATGCCGAAGGGCACCAGCGGGGCGAGGATGTCGAGGAGCTTGAGCGGGTTCAGCTTGCGGCGCCAGGTGATGACCCCGAAGGCGATGAGCGTGCCGACCAGCCCGCCGTAGAAGACCAGGCCCCCGTCGCGCACGTTGAGCATCGCGCCGATCCCGGCGTCGTCGAACTGGTGCCAGTTCGTGCGGAGGTACTCCAGGCGAGCTCCGACGACCGCCGCGGCGATCGACCAGAAGCCGAGATCGGTGAAGGTGTCCTTCGGGAAGCCCTCCGCCTTCGACCAGCGAGTACCGATCGCCACGGCGAGCACCGTGCCCAGCGCGATGAGCACGCCGTAGCTGTGAACGGCGAAGTCACCGATGTGGAAGAGGACGGGGTGCATCAGTCTTTTCGCTTCCTCCTGCCCCAGGTCAGCTCGTGGACGACGAACATCGCCACGCCCACGCAGATGCTCATGTCGGCGACGTTGAAGCTGGGGTACTCCGCTGTGCCGAAGCTGGCGACGAGCCAGTCGTAGAGTGGGCCGGTGTCCTGGTAGATCCTGAGGAAGTCCGTCACCGACTGCCTCCAGACCCGGTCGACGAAGTTGCCGAGCGCCCCGCCGAGGATGAGCCCGAGCGCGGCAGGCATGAAGCGGGCCGCCGGGTTGCACTCCCGCAGCAACGAGATCAGCACGATGACGGCGATCAGCGTGAAGGGAACGAAGACCCAGATCGCCCAGTCGTAGCCGGCGAGCAGGCCAAAGGCGGCGCCGGAGTTCTCCACGTGCACGATGTCGAAGAGACCCTGGATGACGGTCTGGCCGCGCTCGCCCAGCAGGATCTGCTGGCGGACGAGGATCTTGGTCAACTGGTCCAGGACCACCGACACGGCAGCGAGGCCAACGAACACGCGGGTCCTCACGGTGTCGGCCTCACTCGGGGACGTCCTCGAGGCTGGGCAGCTCCTCGTCGTCGAGGTCCGCGTCCTTCTCTCTTCGGCCCATCACGATCTGCTGGACGAAGAAGACGATGATGCCGACCACGATGGCCGAGTCGGCGATGTTGAAGCTCGGCCACTCCGCGCTGCCGAAGTTCTCGCGGAGCCAGACGCTGGCTGCCTCGGCGTCGGTGTAGAAGCGCAGGAAGTCGGTGACGGCGGCGAAGACAGCCCGGTCGATGGCGTTGCCGACGGCCCCGCCCATGATGAGCCCCATGATGCCGGCGACGAAGGACTCCTCCTTCGGCAGGCGCCAGACCATCACCAGCATGATGGTCAGCGCGACCAGGGTGAAGACCGCGAACTTGGTCATCGCGTCCGGGTCGTCCTGCATCACCCCGAAGGCGGCGCCCGTGTTCTGGTAATGGACCAGCTCGAAGAAGCCCGGGATCACGTCGACGCTGTCGCGCCAAAGCTCCAGGTGGGTGCGGACCCACCACTTCGTCAGCTGATCGAGGGTGACGACCACGACGCTGACAAGGGCGAAGATGGTGTATTTGCGGGGCACGGGTACCTCTACGAGGAGCGCCACCTAACGATTTCCAACGGGTTAAGCCGCCCGCCAAATGGAGTGAGCTGATGTCGGAGATCGAACGCGAGTCCATGCCCGTCGATGTCATCTTCGTCGGCGGCGGCCCGGCATGTCTGGCTGGGGCTCTGCACCTGATGGGCCTCATCGAGAAGCACAACGAGACCGCACCGGAAGACGAGCAGTTCGAAGAGCCGATGATCGGCCTCATCGAGAAGGGCAGCGAGATCGGCAGCCACGCCATCTCCGGCGCCGTGTTGGACCCCCGCGCACTCGACGAGCTCTGCCCCGATTGGAAGGAGGACGACTCCTTCCCGCTCGAGCGCTATGTCGAGCGCGAGGCAATGCTGGCGCTCACCAGCGCCACCGGCGGCTTCCAGCTCCCCTTCATGCCCGCCGAGTTCCACGACGAGGGCAAGCCGATCGTCTCGATCGCCAAGTTCCAGAAGTGGCTCGCCGACAAAGCCGAGGAGATGGGCGTCATGATCTTCCCGGGCTTCGCCGGGGTCGATCTGCTCTACGACGAGGAGGGCAAGGTCGCCGGAGTCCGTACGGGCGACAAGGGGGTCGGCCCCGACGGCGAGCCGAAGGACAACTTCGAGCCGGGCATGGACCTCGAGTCTCCCGTGACCATCATCGGAGAGGGTCCACGCGGTCACCTCGCCCGCATCCTGATGGACAAGTACGGGCTCCAGGACGGTCGCAACCAGATGGCCTACGAGACCGGCTGCAAGGAGGTCCTCGAGTTCCCGGAAGGCACGATCACGGAGGGCTTCGTCTACCTGACCTCCCTGTACCCGCTGCAGGACGCCTTCGGCAGCGGCCCATTCGGCGGCGGCTTCATCTACAGCTTGGGCGGCGACCGGGCCTGCATCGGGCTGCTGGCTTCCACCGACGCGGCGGACCCCGGTCTCGACATGCAGTACGAGCTCCAGAAGCTGAAGCTGCACCCGAAGATCAAGGACATCCTCGGAGAGGGCAAGGTCGTCAAGTACGGCGCCAAGACCGTCACGGTCGGTGGCTGGGGCTGCATGCCCAAGCTCTACGCCCCAGGCGCGCTCATCGTCGGGGACAGCGCCAGCTTCCTCAACGCGGCCCGCATCAAGGGCATCCACCTCTCCATGAAGAGCGGCATGCTGGCCGCCGAGACCGCCTTCGCCGCGATGGTCTCAGGCGACAACAGCGACGAGGCGATGTCGAAGTTCAAGGCCGCCATCGACGCGAGCTGGATCCGCGTGGAGATGGAGCCCACAAAGAACTTCCACGCCGGCTTCCACAACAGCGGGATGATCGGCGGGAGCATGAAGTTCCTCTGGAGCAAGGTCTTCGGCGCCGGCTCCATCCAGGGCGTCAGCCCCGACCACGAGGGCATGAAGAAGCTGGGCGGCGCGGCGCTGCCCGTGCAGCCAGCAGCAGGGAAGTACGGGGACATCGAGTACGACGGGAGCTACGTCGTCGACAAGCTGACCGACGTGTTCCTCTCCGGCACGAAGCACGACGAGCACCAGCCCTGCCACCTCAAGATCACCGACCCAGAGGTCTGTGCGACGAAGTGCGTAGAGGAGTACGGCAACCCATGCGAGCGCTTCTGTCCGGCCCAGGTCTACAACATGGTCGACAACGAAGAGGCCGGTCGGAAGGAGCTGCAGGTCGACTTCAGCAACTGCGTCCACTGCAAGACCTGCGACATCCGCGACCCCTACCAGATCATCCAGTGGGTCCCGCCCGAAGGTGGGGACGGACCCGAGTACGGCATCCTGTAGACTGAGACGAATGCTCCTCCTGCTTGCCTGTGCCCCCGGCGTCCCGATCGAGAGCGCTCCTGCCCTCGACGAGGCTGCTGTGGCCAAGGTCCTGGAGCTGTCCCGCCCCGACGCGGCTCTGGCACTGCTCGATGGGGTGACCCGTCGCGTCGACCAGCCCGCCTGCCCGGTCGAGGCCTTCGAGGACGGTGACGGGCTGCGCGAGGTCTGGGGCGCATGCCCGGGCGGAGAGCACCTCGGCAACGTCGATCGCTATGAAGACCCCTCGATGGCCTGGATGGAGGTCCGCCGCCTCGCCGTCATCGACCAGGGGCAAGCCTTCCGCATGGACGGCGCCTTGGAGCACCTCGTCGACGAGGAGTTCGCCACGATCGAGATGGCCGCCACCCTCTGCGGCTCGCTCCTGGGTGGCGAGGGCTGGGGAGACTGCGCCGATCCGGTCCAGGTCGATCTTTCCTGGACCATCCTCAGCCGCTACGACCGGGACGAGGTCCTCGTCAGCGGCACCCTGGCCACCCCGGAGCTCGGCCCCCTGGAGGTCGAAGGCACCTGGACCATCGACCTCGCCGACTGCGAGTCCGAGCCTGTGCGCGGCCTCCTCCAGCTCGAAGGCGAGCGCGTGGTGGCCTTCGACTTCGACGGCCCCTGCGACGGCTGCAGCGCCTGGTCGGTGGACGGCGCCTCGCTCGGGGACTTCTGCGAGTAGACCGGGCGTCCGGCCGTCAGGCTCCGAGCAGCTCTGGCAGCAGCTCACCGCTCGGCCCCTGGAGCCAGGCGTCTGCGTGAGCGGTGATCTCGCTTTTGTTCGGATTCACGTCGACCAGGAAGGCCCCGTGCTGCTTGGCCTCCAGCGCCACCGCCGAGGGGGCCCAGACCATGCCCGATGTGCCGACGACAAGGCAGAAGTCGGCCCTCCGAGCGAAGGCGACGCCAACATCCAGGGTTCCCTCCCAGTAGCTCTCTCCGAACCAGAGGATGTGGGGCCGGGCCAGCGCCCCACAGCTCGAGCAGCCAGGCAGATCCTCGCTCTGTGGCACCGGGAAGATCGCCCCACAGCGCGTGCAGCGCGCGGTGTCGATGCAGCCATGGATCTCGACCAGCTTCTTCGAGCCGGCCCGCGGGTGCAGCCCATCGACGTTCTGGGTGAGCAGGAGGAAGGCGGGGACCTGCTCCTCCAGCTCCGCTACCGCCCGGTGACCGGCGTTGGGCTGGGCATCGTTGCAGATCTGCTTGCGCCAGCGGTACCACTCCCAGACCAGGTCCGGGTCACGGGCGAAGGCCTCGGGGGTGGCGAGCTGGGTGGCGTCGAAGCCCCTCCAGAGGCCGCCCTCGCCTCGGAAGGTCGGGATGCCGGAATCGGCGGAGATGCCAGCGCCGGTGACCACGAGCACTCGCTCGGCTCTTCGCAGGGCATCGCGGGCCCGCTCCGTCTCCGACACCACTGCTCCTCGCGCTATCCTTGCGTCCATGCTGATTCTCGCACTGTTGGCCTGTACCGGCGAAGATGACCCCTTTGGCTCCGGAGGGACCCACATCGACCCACCGGTGGACACCGGCGACACAGAGGACACCGGCGACACCGGCGACACCGCTGACACCGGTGACACCGGACCGGACACCGGCGACACCGACGACACCGAAGAGACTGGAGAGACTGGAGAGACCGGCGACACCGGGATCCCCGGCGGGGATGACTGCGGGACCGGCGCCGGGGACGTGGCCTGCAACCTGACCCTCACCGACCAGTCCGGCTCGGAGTGGCAGCTCTGGAGCCTCTATGGCACCGGCCCTGTCGCCATCGTGATCGGAAACGGCTGGGACAGCCACTTCGTCGGGGCCGCAGGGTGGCTCCAAGACGTCGGCGATGCCCGAGGCGCGACCGTGGCGATGGCGATGATGGAGGATCAGAACCAGGTCACCGCCACCCAAAGCAGCGCCCAGGCCTGGGCCTCCGCCTATGGGCTGGACACCGTGCTCTACGACCCGGACGACGTGATCACGGACGACGGGTGGGCGAGCGGGACGACCAAGACCTACATCCTGAACTCCGACCTCGAGATCCAGTCGATCATCACCGGCTTCGTCGGTGAGTCGCAGCTGGACGACAAGCTGAAGGCCCTATGAGCCTGCTGCTGCTGGCTTGTCTGGAGCAAAAGCCGGTCGGCGAGTACCCGGTCGACAGCGGGCTCGAGGCTGACGCCGACAGCGACAGCGACACCGACGCCGACTCCGACGCTGACTCCGACGCCGACACGGACGCTGACTCAGACGCCGACACCGACGCCGACGCTGACACAGACGTGCCCTACCTCGACTGTGGAGAGGACGTCGACTACCCGATGGGCATGTCCAAGGCGATGCCGATCGCGCTCTACATGAGCGGCCTCGGCGAGCTGCACTGGCACAGCTACCTCATCGACCTCGCGGAAACCCACGGCCACCTCTACGACTGTCCCGTGGTCACCTACGGAGACGAGACCGCGGAGCTCGTCGGCGGCTGCACGGACAAGACCGGCGTCGAGTGGGGGGGCACCCTGTTCGTGGACGCCAGCTCGGACCCGCTGACCGTGTCCTACTCGAACTTCGAGGTCTACGGCTCCTTCGAAGGCGACGCGGGCAGCCACAGCCTGGAGTACACCGCGAACGGGGACCTGGCGCTCTATGTGACGGATGGAGTGGACTACAGCGTCTCCCAGGATCTCGAGGAGATGCGCTGGTTCAAAGGCACGCCACCCCTGGATCTGTCCGAGTTCCTGGGCTACCGCCAGGTCGACTACACCTACGAGGACCGCGACGGGGACTACGTCATCGACTACGTCGAGTGGGAGGGCTTCGCGGATCTCGACGCCAACGCCTACAGCGTGTACATCGGCAGCTACTGTCACTTCGGGCAGCTCCACGTCGAGCCGGACTGCGACGCCGAGTCGCCCTACACCGGCGAGGCCCAGTTCCAGGGCAAGCGCCACGCGCTGGTCGACTACGACGCAGACGAGAGCTGTGACGAGTGCTTCTACGTGAGCCTCGACGGCGAGGAGCCCTTCGAGGAATGCTTGCTCTAGTCAGCGCGGCCCTGGCCTGGCCAGCGGACAGCGACTGGGTGCCGGTCACCCTCGACGAAGAGGGCATGACCGACACCTTCGAGGACCAGGACGGCGACCGGGCCCTCGACCTCGTCGGCAGCGTGGACGACTCGATGCTGCAGTGGGCCTCTGACGGCACGACGCTCTGGTGGCGGGTGCGGCTGAACGAGGATCCCACCGCCGCCGAGGGCGCCTGAGGCCTGGCCTTCGAGCTGAACGCGGACACGGCGGACGTGGAGGCGGTGCTCGCGGCGAGCTCAGACGGCAGCGCGGCGTTCCTCCTCGCAGACGAGGACACCGAGGGCGCGGACGTCTCCCTCGAGGTGGCCGAGACCTACAGCGACGCCTGGCGCACGGTCGAGGCCGAGACCACCTTTCGCGGCGACACCGACTACTTCATCGACCTGGCCTTTCCCGTCGCCGACCTCTACGGACACTTCGAGGGCGTCGACGACCAGTGGGTGTTCTGCGTGCTCCCCGTGACCGGCGACGACCCGGAGATGGAGCGGCTGACCTCCGATCTCGGGAGCGGCAGCGATCTCGATGGTCTCCACGAGCTCGACGGATCCTGGTCGGATGCCTTCGCCGTGGACTTCGACATCGACGGCCTGTCCCGCTCGGAGGAGCTGGTGCTGGGCTCGGACCCGCGCGACCGCGACACCGACGACGACGGCCTCTTGGACGGCGAGGAGTCCTGCCGCGAGGACAGCGACTGCGACGGAAAGCCCGACCTCCATGACGCCGAGGACGACGGTTTCTGCGACGGGGGTGACACCGACGGCCCCGGCGGAGAGAGCTGCGAGGGCTGCGGCGGAGGGGCAGGCGGATCCTTGCTGCTGTTGCTCACAGCAGCATCAGCGTCTCTCCGGCGTAGACGGTCCCGTCGGTCATGCAGTTGAGGCCCTTGACCTTCCAAGGGTTGTCGATTCCTCGGGACGCCTGGATCTCGCTGAGCGTGTCCCCGGGCTGCACCACGTAGAAGTAGGGTTCCGCGTCCAGGCGGACCTCGAGGTGCTGATCCCGAACGATGCGCGCCTCCGGGTCGAGGTCATTCCAGTCCGCGAGCTCCTCTGAACCCACGCCGAACCACTGACTCAGACCCCACAGGGTCTCCGCGGGCATGACTCGCTTCTGGAGGACATTGTCCTCTGCCCAGTACGAGTAGCAGCCGGAGCGCTGCTGGTCGGGCTCGGGCCTCAGGGCTTCGGGTGCGTGGATCGCGACCGCCACGGCTCCTGCGAGAGCCGCGACGACGGCGAGTCCTGCCCAGCGGCGGCGAGGACCGCCTGCCGCCTTGTCTCCGTGGTCGGGCAGAGAGCTCCGCTCGATGAGGGCAGCTTCTTTCTTCGTGAACAGCGCGTAGGCGGCCCCGCGGCTGTGCTGCCGGGCATAGGCGAAGGGGAGCCAGCAGTAGCCTGGACCATCTGGATTCTCGTGGGCCCAACCCGCCCCCCACGAATTCCGGACGATGAAGCGACCACCGCCTGGGTCGTCTCCGACGCAGTAGCCGGCGTAGACCATCGCGTGACCCCCGCAGGGGCGCGCCCCCGGGAGAGGCATCAGGACGCGGCCGGTGCGCGCGGTCTCGCCGCCCATCAGCCCGCGGAAGGTCTGGACCGCGAAGAAGATCGGTCTGGGCGGGAGGCGCTCTCCGCCGACCTCCAGCCCGACCAGCAGGCGCTGGATGAAATCCACGTCCGTGGAGTCGATGGCGTAGGGCAGGTGGCACTTGTAGAGGGAGGCCTCGAGCCGGGCCTTCAACGGCACGGGGCCCTGACCTTCGTTGCCGGGGATCTGGTTCGGGTTGTAGGGCAAGGTGCGCTCGGTGCACTGGCCTTCCTCGCGCAGGAGCTTCGCGGCGACGCGCGGGTAGGTACCCGGACCGGGGTAGCCGTCGTCCTCCTTGCAGCGGGCGTAGAGGTACTGCGAGCTGAGCCTGCGCTTGCCTCCTTGGTAGAACTCGTTGACCGCCGTGGCGGCCTGGGAGACGCAGGATCCACGTCGGCCCTGGTCCGCGACCGGCAGGAGGTCCTCGACCATGGAGCACCGATCGGGCAGGATCTGCCTGCGTGGTGGAGCCGACAAGGCCGGCGGTCCCCCGTCCTCGAGCTCCGCCCCGAGGACGAAGTCGGCCGGTGCCTGGATCGCGCTGGCGTGCTCGCGCGGGAGAGCTCCGAGGAGGTCGCCTGCCAGCGTGCGGACAGCCTCGTTCGAGAGCCCGAAGGCCGCCTGGAAGTCGGCGTCGATGTCCGCGTTCAGGATGAGCTGGAGCAGCTCTCCGACGGTCCGGGCCCCGTGGTCCCGCTCGATTCGGTTCAGCGCTCGACCCGGCAGCCCGGATCGGACGATGGCGCTCTCGCGCAGGGGGGTGGTGCGTTCAAGTCGCATCGTCCACCTCCTCGGCTTCGTCTTCGTCTTCGAAGAGGCAGCCCAGAGGGTGATCCACGGGCTCGAGCGGAGTCGTCAGGCTCGTCGCCAGCGAGCCAGCCAGGCGCTCGATCTCCTCCACCTCGCAGCCCAACAGCGTCGCCAGGGACTCGGCGCCACCCTCGAGCTGGACGGTCGAGACGAAGTCGGCCGGGCTGCGGTAGCCGTACTGCGCCAACGCGGTCGCCCAGCCTTCGGGCAAGAGCTCGTCGAGTGTGGACGTCATGACTGCCTCCGACGCCCACTACGGAGCGCGTTAGCGAAGGCCATGCGTCGTCCCCAGATCGCCGTCATCGGAAGCGCCTTCACCGACCCGGCCATCCTCGAACCCGCAGAGGAGCTCGGCCAGCTCTTGATCGACGCCGGCTGGCGCATCGTCTGCGGAGGGCGCGAGGGTGTGATGGAGGCCGTCTGTCGGGGCGCCCACGCCTCAGAGGCCTACACAGAGGGAGCCACCCTCGGCATCCTGCCGAACCTGGACGGCTCGACCGCGAACTCCTTCTGCGACATCGTCGTTCCGACCGGCTTGAACTTCGCCCGCAACGCGCTGGTGGTGGCTGCAGGAGATGTGGTCGTGGCCGTAGCCGGCGCCTCGGGCACGCTGTCCGAGATCGCCCTGGCCTGGCAGTACGGCAAGCCCATCGTGGCCCTCGACCAGGGGGTGGGCTGGGCAGCCAAGCTCGCCGGCACCAAGCTCGACGAGCGCTACGCCCGACCGATCCACCGGGCGACGAGCCCTCGCGCCGTCATCGCACACATCGAGCGTCTCCTCCCCACCGTGCAGGCGCCGAAGACCATCTGGTAGCCCTGTCAGCCTGTCGGATACCGAGGGCCGATCTGCACACGATCGACAGCTTGTCCGCCGAGGATGGCGATCCGGGGCCCTCAGCCCTGGCATAGCCCTTGTCGGCTACTCGCTGGTGGTGGTCCTCAACGACAACGGACTGCTCGACGCGGGTGACACCCCCTCGCGCACCGTCCGTCGGACGCGCACTTCTCGATCGCGCTCGGACTAGAGGAAGAGCTCGGACTAGAGGAAGAGCTCGGACAGGGCGCTCTCCAACAGGGCCGGGAAGCCCTCCGCGAAGGCCTCGTGGTCCGCGTATGCGTGAGCGTGCTCGAAGAACTCGTCGACGGGCGCGTCGACCCCGATGCCGATGCCGAGCACCGTACGCGAGGGATCCTCGAGCGCCTCGAGGGCCCTCGCGACGTCGCGGGTCTCGTCCTCCTGGGTCTGCCACAGGGAGACCCTCCCGCTCTTGAGGCTCTCTCCGGTCTGCTCTCCGCTGTCGTTGGTGCTGGAGAAGCGGGTCGGCTTGGCGAAGAAGCGGACGCGGGAGCTGCGGGGGTAGCCATCGGTGATCACCAGCACGAGGTCGTGACCTTCGTCCGGTGGGCTTCACGACACGCAACAGGGTGCGGGCCGTGGTGTCGTCCAGGTGGAAGCGACCAGCGAAGGCGGCCTGGCGCGCCAGCGACGCGGCGAGCCGCTGGCGGGCCTCGTCTTCTCCCAGGATCTTCGCGAAGTGGGGGATGTCCTCTTCGACCACGGGTCCCAGCTTCGGGACCTCCATATCGGCGAAGCGCAGGTGGGGGACCCCACCTCGGGTCGTGTGTTCGACCAGCTGTTCGCGCGCGCTCATCGCACCTCCGCGTGTGTGTACGGAGCACGATCACCATGGGCGCATCCACCAGCCTGTGATCCGGGCTGGTGTCAGTTGCAGTCGTTCGCGACCCCTGGGGTACCGAAGTCACCGGCCAGTGGGGTCTCGGCGACTACGGGGCGCCCTCCCGACGTCGTGGAGATCGCGGAGGGTCAGCGCCGCTCGCCCCAGGATCTCCCGGATGTCCTCGTCATCGAAGCGGACATCCTCCAGGCAGACGAGGGCTGGAGCTCCGGCGGGGAGCGCGTCGATCCGGAAGGGGGAGCCCTTGTTCGTCGTGCTCACCTTCGTGGAGACGCGGAGCCCCGCAACGGCTGCCTCGCCGAGGACACTGCTGCGGCTCATGAAGAGCTCCCGCAGCTTCTTGGGTCCGCGGCAGCGCCAGGCGTGACCAGCGAGCCGACCCGATCGGGTGGCCTCGTGCAGCGTCAGCGGCCCGCAGCGGCGGACCGTGTCACCCAGGCTCCAGTTCGATCGGACCAAGTGGCCCTCCCGCGAATCCCCATCCTCGGGCCGTGCCCGCCAAGGGTACCGGATTCACTCCAGATCTGGGTAGTTCACAAGGATCTCAGCCTCGGCCTCAGCGCTCGTCGATGCGCCCGAGAGCGAGGCCAGCACCTCCATGGTGCTTCCGTGCACGTCCTCTGGCCCCAGATCCTCGTCGATGATCAGGAAGAGGTTCCAGACCTGCTGCGCCTCCGCCGTCGGGTTGCAGCGCAGGGTCACGAAGGGCTCCGTGTGGGCGAGTTCCTCGCCACCGACGGTTCCGCTGAGCACGCCCAGGAGCTGCTCGTCCTGGTCGAAGTGCGTGGCCTCGAGCGCCAACACGACGTGGTAGCCCCCCTGCGGCCCGTGGATGAGCTCCACGTCGCCGTCTGGCACCTCCTCGAAGGTGACCTCGCCGACGCCGATCCGCAGTGTCGGCTCTCCGCCCGGAGCGCAAGGGTCGCTCCCCGTGTCATCGCCAGCTTCGCAGGCCAGCAGCATCAAGAGCACGGTCCGTCCCGGTCAGCGCCAGTACATCCAGAGGTCGTAGCTGGTCGTCGAGTGGTACCGATAGCTCGTCTCGAGGCTGTCCACTCCCAGGGTTCCGGAGTTGTCGTAGCCGGCCCCGAAGGCGGTCTCGGCCCAGCCCGTGTCGTCGTCGAGGTAGAAGCTGTAGACCCCGCTGTAGCTGTCGTACCAGAAGCAGTCGCAGCCGGGATCGGAGTTGTTGTTCTCGTCGCAGGTGTAGGGGTCGTCCGTCATCGTGCCGTCCTGGGCCACCGGATTCCAGGCGTCACCGCAAGCCGACGAGGTCGAGCGCGTCACCGTGGTCTGGCTCGTGAAGGCGCCGAGGATGTTGTTGGAAGTGTCGTTGCCGGAGTCGAACTCCCACACGGCCCAGTTCCCGGCCTGGTTCGTGACCATCAGCTCCGAGGGGCTGGACACCGGCAGGGTCGAGAAGCAGCTCGTGTCGCTGGAGGGGTCGCAGTCCCAGAGCTCCTCTTCTCCGAGCACGTCGGTGACGGCGCTCATGCCGGCACCGCCCTCGTACCACCACCACAGCGTCCAGCCGCCCCCGTCGAGGGTCATGTCGCAGTAGACCTCGAAGCCCGAGGTCCCCGTGCCGTCGAGGTCGATGGTGTAGACCCCGTCGGTGGAGGTCGAGTCCGCCGTGAGGATGGCGTTGCAGTCCTCGCAGGTCTCCAGCCCGTCGTCCCCGTCGCAGTCGTGATCGGTGGCGTCGCACTCCTCGTCGGCGCCAGGGTTCACGTCGTCCGCCGTGTCGTCGCAGTCGGTGTCGTCCTCGACGTACCCGCTGGGCTGCTCGCAGGCCTCGTCGGTGGAGCTGGAGTCGCCGTAGCCGTCGCTGTCGCTGTCCGCGTACCAGGTCTCGGGGTCGGTCACGCCGCTGTCGTCGTCGTCGGCCACGCCGTTGCAGTCGTCGTCGACCCCCGAGTTGCAGATCTCGGTCCCCTCCGGGGAGACGTCCTCTGAGGTGTCGTCGCAGTCGGTGTCGTCGTCGACGTAGTTCTTGGGCTGCTCGCAGCTCTCCAAGGTGATGTCGCTGCGACCGTAGCCGTCTCCGTCGGCGTCCAGGTACCAGGTCGTCTCCGGGTTGAGATCGGCGTCGGTGTCGTCGCAGTCGTCGTCGTTGTCGACGTACCCGCTGGGCTGCTCGCAGCTGTCGGTCGTGCTGTCCGGGTTGCCGTAGCTGTCGCTGTCGCCGTCTTCGTACCAGGTGGTGGCGTCGGCGGCGTCGTCCTCGTCGATGTCCCCGTCGCAGTCGTTGTCGACCCCGTCGCAGAGCTCGGTGGCATGAGTCGAGATCGACGCGTCGCCGTCGTCGCAGTCGTCAGCGTTGTCGGCGTAGCCCGTCGGAGTGTCACAGGCCTCGGCCGTGCCGTCGGTGCTGCCCTCGCCGTCACCGTCCACGTCGACGTAGAAAGTGGTCTGCACCCCCTCGTCGACCGTGCCGTCACAGTTGTTGTCTGCTTCGTCGCAGACCTCCTCACCGCCTGGGAAGGAGCTGGCGTCGGTGTCGTCGCAGTCCGTGCCATCGGCCACCTGGCCTGTCTCGCCGTCGCAGCTCCGGGTCTCGGTGTCCGGGTCGCCGTAGCCGTCCTCGTCGGCGTCGGAGTACCAGAGGTCGCCCGCCGCGTCGTCGACCTCGCCGTCGCAGTCGTCGTCGAGGCCGTTGCACGCCTCCGTCGCATCCGGGTTCACCGCCGCGTCGGTGTCGTCGCAGTCCTCGGCCTCGCCGAAGCCGTCGCCGTCGAGGTCATCGTCGGGGGTCTCCGGGTCGCAGTCGTTGTCGAGGCCGTCGTAGGGGACCTCTTCGGCGCCCGGGTAGACCGTGTCGTTGTGGTCGTCGCAGTCTTCGTCCGCGTCGTAGTTGTCGGCGTCCGCGTCGACGGCCTCGGGCGGCGAGCTGTCGATGACGCCTCCGGTGTCGAGGGGGTCCTTGTTGCGGCAGGCGAGGGTGAGGAGCGCGAGTAGCATGGCGGCGTGATCATCCGCCCTGGCACTCAGATCGGCAACCTCGAAATCGAAAGCCAGCTCGGAGTCGGGAGCCGCTGATCCCTCAGAACCAGGCCTTCATGGCGAGCACCCCGGCGGCCGGGAGCGTGCCGAACTCGGACTGGGGCACGAAGAAGTCGTCGGGGCGCTCGCCGAGGCCGATGAAGCCGCTCCCGGTGAGCTCGGCGTTGTCGGCGACGGACCAGGAGATCCCGGGCACCAACAGCGCAGAGGGCTCCTCCACGTTGGCGATGACCGCAACAGACGCGTTCCAGAGCGGGACGATCTCGAAGGACCCCGAGACCGCGGCGTAGCTCCGTCCGGTCAGCCAGTAGTTGTCGGGAGGCTCGGTCTGGAAGTAGCCCTCCGCCGCGAGGTAGCCGCGCCCGAAGCGCACATCCAGCCCCAGGGCCGCGCGCACCTCCTGGTCCGCGTCGACGGTGGCCTCCGCGCGCACCCCGACCGGTCCGACGGCGCCGGAGGTGACCAGGCCGGCGAGTCGCCAGCCGTCGAGCGCAGCGCCCATCGCGCCCACGTCCCAGCCCCTCAGGGTGGTCTGGCCGTAGACCAGGGCGCGCCGGTCGTAGGCCAGCACCAGGGACATCGTGTTGGACACCCCGGCGTAGGCATCCACCCGGGCCGCGTCGACGCCAGGCTTGTACTCCTGGTCGACCTCTGTCCCCGAGAAGGCCGCGACGAGGTCCATGGGGCGGAAGATGTAGCCCGTGCCGAAGCTGACGGGCTGTCGACCCACGCGCACATCGAGATGGTCTCGCCGGTAGCGCACAGAGGCCCGGTCGATCCGGGCCCGGGCGTAGTCGCCAGACCACGACAGGTCGACCAGCTCGTCCTCGCCGAGTCCCACGCCGAGGGGCAGGTCGGCAGCGCCGGCGCCGGCGGTCCCGTGGAGCTCGCCGTCCAGCGGCCCCACCTCGGCGTCCAGCTTGCCGCGGACATCCAGGACGCTCGAAGAGAAGGGATCCAGCGGCTCCGGAAGGACCACTCCGACCGCGAAGACCTTCACGTCCGCGCCTGCGTCGAGGTCTGCCCCGAGGGCCAGCCCGCAGAGCCAGATCACTTGATCTCGTCGCTCTCTACGCTGCCATCGACCAGGCGCACGATGCGCTTGGCGCGCTCCATCACCTTGGGGTCGTGGGTCGCGAAGACGAAGGTGACGCCTTGCTCCTCGTTCAGCTCGCGCATGAGCTCGACGAGCTCCGTGCCGGTCTTGCTGTCGAGGTTCGCCGTGGGCTCGTCCGCGAGCACCAGCGCGGGCTTGCTCGCGATGGCCCGGGCTACCGCGACGCGCTGTTGCTGCCCACCGGAGAGCTGGTCCGGCCGACGGTGCTCCATCCCGGCCAGTCCCACGCTCGCCAGGGTCTCCATTACGCGCTCTCGTCGCTCGGCGGCGGGCATGCCCGCCATCTCCAGCACGAACTCGACGTTCTCGAAGGCGGACAGCACCGGGATGAGGTTGTAGGCCTGGAAGACGAAGCCCAGGCGCTTGAGCCTCAGCCGACTGCGCTCGCCGCCGGTCATCGCCGCGAGGTCCTTGCCCTCGACCTGGATGGTGCCGCCGCTGGGCTCGTCGAGCCCCCCGATGAGGTTCAAGAGCGTCGTCTTGCCGCTGCCCGAGGGGCCCATCAAGACGGTGAACTCGCCGCTCTCCACGTCCAGATCGACGCCACGGAGGGCGTGGACGGTGTGCTCGCCCTGGGTGTAGTCGCGCGTCGCTCCGCGCACCGAGACAATCGACATGCTTCCTCTCAGATGTGCCGCATGGCGTCGACCGGCTGGAGCCGGGAGGCCTTGATGGCGGGGTACAGGGTGGACGACAGGGTCAGCAGGACGGCCCCGAGGGCGTAGTGGGCGACGCGCAGCCAGTCGTAGACGCCGTAGATGACCATGCTGACGGTCACCCCGCTGACGTCGATGTTGTCCCCACCCATCATGCCCGTGTAGTCGAGACCGCTCGTGACCAGGGGGTAGGACAGCGCCGCGCCACCGAGCACACCGAGCGCCATGCCGACGAGCCCCAGCAGCAAGCCCTCGGTCACGACCAGGGTGAAGAGCCGCCCGGGCGTCATGCCCACCGCCAGCATCACGCCGAACTCGCGCACGCGCTCCAGGACGGACATCAAGACCGTGTTCAGCACGCCGATGGTGACGATCAGCCCGATGATGATCATGAAGACGTCGTTGGATTTCCGGTCGATCCGGATGTACTCGACAAGCTCTGGCAGGGCCTCCTTCCAGGTGAGCACCTCGCTGCCGTCCGGGACCTGGAGCACCCCGGCGAGCTGCAGGCTGGTGTCCTCTTCGAGGTGGAGGCTGACCTGGTGGGCCGGCTCGATGCCGGGCAGGAGCTCTCGCGTCGCGTCGATGTGGGCCATGGCGAGGAAGCCGTCGATGTCGGCGGAGCCTGTCGAGAGCACCCCGCGTACCCGGAACAGGCGCGAGTCGACCTCGTCGTCCCCCTGCACCATCAAGACGACCTTGTCGCCGAGCTCCACCCCGAGGCTCTGGGCGAGTCCGGCACCCAGCACGATGCCGCGCTCGTCGTCGTCGGCGAGCCACTCCCCCTCGACCAGCTTCTCGTCCCAGTCCGTCACATCGATCTCGGCGGAGGGCTGGACCCCGGCCACCGCCGCTCCGACCGCGTTGGTCGTCGAGGTCAAGAGCCCGCGGAGCCAGGTGCGGGAGAGCACCTTGCCGTCGGGGGCGGCCTCCAGGAGGGCGGCTTCGATGTCGGGGGCGTTCTCGACCACCTGGTGGCGCTCCCGCTCGTCCTGGAAGCCGATCGCCTGGACCACGACGTGGCCTGCCTGCTTCGTGATGCCCTGGTCGAGCATCTCGACGTAGACGCCGTTGCCGACCGTGATCGACAGGACCATCAGGGCCAGGCCGCCGGCGATGGCGAAGACCGTGATCCCCGTGCGCCGCCGGTGGCGGATGAGGTTGCGGGCTGCGAGCTTCAGCAACATCAGATGCTCCTCATGGACTCGACCGGGCGCAGGCGCGCCGCCCGGACCGCGGGCCACACCGAGGCGAGCACGCAGATGACGAAGAGGCTCGAGAGCACCTGGGCGATGCCGAGGAGGGTGACCCTGCCCTTGATGACGGGATCGAAGGTGACCCCCATGCCGTCGAAGCCGGCGCCGAAGTCGAGGCCCTCTGTCACCAGGTACCAGTCGAGCAGCCCGCCGAGCGCGCCTCCGAAGACGCAGGACAACAGCGCCAACAGCGCCGACTCGGTCAGGACCAGTGCCACCATGCGCAGGGGTGTCAGCCCCAACGCCTTCATCAAGCCGAGCTCGCGTGTGCGCTCGAAGACCGCCATCAGCATCGTGTTGAGCACACCCAGCGCCGCGACGCCGAAGATGATGCCTAGGAAGATCATCGTCGAGACGTCCTGCATGGCCATCATCTGGGCGGTCGACGGGCTCGCGGCCTGCCAGGTGCGGACGAGCAGATCGCCGGTCCCAAGGTCCTCGATGTCAGCGAGCAGCGCTCCGGACTCCTCGGGATCCGGGCCGATCACCAGGATCTCGTGCACCTGGCCCTCCAGCGCCAGCACCCCCTGGAGGTCCCAGAGGTGAAGCCAGGCTCCCGAGCGATCCATGGTGGTCCGGCCGCTCCGGACCACTCCCACGATCTCCAGCGCCGCGTTGCCGAGGGAGCCGTCGGTGGCCTGGGTGATGATCACCACCTGGTCACCCACCCCGACGTCGAGGTCGTCAGCGAGCCCCTCGCCGAGCACGACCTCCAAGGCGGCGTCCTCGGCCAGGAAGCGTCCCTCGACCACCTTGTCGTCGAGGGGGAAGATGTCGAGCTCGCGGCCAGGCTCGATGCCGACGAGGATGGCCCCGGAGCTGTCCTCTTCGTTTCCGAGCAGGGCCTGCCCATAGAGTCGGGCTGTGACCCCCTCGACCTCCTCCAGTCCCGAGATCCGGTCGACGAGGCCCTCGTCCTCGATGGTGAGCCAGGGCTGCTTCGTCGTGGGGTACTCGGCGTGGTGGAGCTGCACGTGCCCGAGGCTCTGGGTGACGAGCGCGTCGCCCATGGTCGCGTAGATCCCCTCGGTCAGGGCCACCGAAGCGAGGCAGAGGGCCACCGCGAGACCCATCGCGACCGCTGTGAGCATGCTGCGGCGGGACTGACGCCAGAGATTGCGCCAGGCCATTGCAAGGAGGAACCTCACTGCTTCAGCGCCTGCAGCGTGAAGGTCTGCTCCGGCAGGTCCACGTCGAAGTCGATGTCGTCGTAGCGGATCTTCGTGTACTCGTCGGGGTGGTCGGCGGGGACCACCATGAAGGTCGTGGGCATCGTGCGCCCGTCCAGGGTGCGCACGTCCTGGTAGAGCATCGTGCGCACGATGTTGCCCTTCTCGTCGAAGAACTCGGTGGACACGGGCAGCTCGTCGCCGCCGACGGTCACCACGACCTTGCCCCAGACCACCGGCGCGTCCGGGTTCGGCACGAGTTCGATGACGTAGCGGTCGGCACCGTCCTCTGGGCGCTCCAGGAGCTTCGCCGTGTAGTCCTCGGACATTCGCGAGCCCTTCACGATGTCGTCGTTCGTGATGTGGGAGCCCATCCACGCGCCGCCCATCATCGCGGCGGGGATCTTCATCGTGCGGTCGACCTTGGGCAGGTAGTTCCAGATGTCGTCATCCACCTTGAGCGTCGCCACGCCCTTCTCCTTGGCGGGGGACTCGATGACGATGAGGGACTTCTCGGTGCCCTTGGACCACGCCTTCATGGTCACGCTGCGCTCGTAGCGAGCGGTCTTGACCTCCATCGTGAGCGTCGCCACCGAAGACTCGCCGCGGGCGAGGTCGTCAGTCGCGTCGAGCAGTCGAATGATGTCCTCGGTGTCGTCCGCGAGGACCACGCCGATGAGCGCCAGGATCATGCCTTCTCCTTTCGTGCCCGCCAACGAGCCATGAGGGCGGGGAGTTCCTCGTCGAAGAAGGAGTAGAGGTCGTGGACCTCCTCCAGCCGGACGCGCCGGTTCGGCTCGGCGTCCGCGAGTATATCGAGGCCCTCCTCCGCGATCTGGAGGAAGGCGGTGTTGTTGCGCAGCTTGAACTCGAGCACGTTGGACCAGCAGCCCTCGCGGATCGTGCAGACCGCGCCCCGCCATCCTGGGGCACCCGACCCCTTCGTAGAAGAGTCCCACGCGCTCGATGAAGTGGCGTTCATTCCCGTTTATTATGAATTTATTACGCCGTTCACAATGTTCAGTCAACTCTGAACCGGAGTAGGCTTTCACTTCACTCTCGTGAAAGGACGTCCCCGGGGATCCACGGCTGACAATGGACCGCAGGAGGGCCATCCATGACGGTCGCAATCCCTCGAAGTCGCCGCGTGCTGGAGCAGACGGATCTTCCAAGCCACGAGGTCAAGATCAGCATCGCCAGGCGCGAGAAGGGCGAAGATTGGAGGGAACTGGTGAGGACGGTCTCCCCGCTCGCCGTGTTGGCAGGAGTTCGCGACGACGTCTGGGGCATCCACCGCCCAGCAGCGCTCTCGAAGGAGTTCCTGACGACCGTTCTACAGCTCCGCCCCTAATGACCTCGCGCGCGCGAAGCTCCTGCCGCTGACAGGCAAGTGCGGCAACAGGACCACTGTCGCAGGGTGGCTGCGGACCTACCGCATCCACGAGCGTCGGCGCCAGCGGCGTGATGGCGGGGACTTCGCGAAGGAGACGACGCGCTCGGTGCTGACCGCGGTGACACGCGAAGACCTCGGCATGGCGGATCAGCTCCTCGTCGGGGTCCTGTCCGCCGCACCGCACTCGTCGATGTTGCGGGTCCTGCAGGTCTGGCTCGCCGGTGAGCGCGCAGAGCTCGACGCCGACGAGGTCCGGTTCGCGCTCTCCGCCCTGCCGATGAACGACCGCAACGCCAAGAGGTTGACGAGGATCCTCCTGGCCCAGGGTCCGGTCATGGGGTCTCGTCGGAAGAGCCTCGCTTCGGGTGTCCTCCGAAAGATCTCCTGAGGGTTCGATCCAGGCCTCGCCACGCGCGCATGAGCGTGCCACGCGCGCATGAGCGTGCCCGCCGGGCCGAGCATGGGCTCCTGGTGCCAGGCGAAGGTCGGGATCGGGAACTCGGGGATCATCGACCGCAGCGATCTCCGGGTCCGGCTCGACTCCGGTGGCTCGGCGGGCCTTCCGAACTGCAGGTTGGGGCCGGAGAAGATGATCTCGCCATCCACCAGCACGATGTGACGGCGACCGCCGTCGACCATCAGCACCTGCCCGAGCCGAGTCGGGTAGTTCCCCAGCTCGCGGCTGATCTGGAGCGCCATCACGCTGTCCTCCCACGCGGCGTGGAGCTGCAACCCGAGGACGGGGGGCACCAGCGGCAACCACCAGCGCCAGTGCACGACGGCCTGCCAGATGGCTGCCTGGCGGAAGGAGAAGCGGGCCCCGGTCTCCTCTGGACCGATGTCGACCAGGTGCTGGAGGACAAAGTAGGACTGGCTGACTCCCCAGAGATTGGGGGCCGGTTGAAAGGTCTGTTGCGACACGGGCCACACCTGGGAGCGCACCCGCACGATGTAGGGCCGTCGCTCGCTCAGCAGCGCCTCGTGGTCCTGGAAGATGAAGTCTGCCGAAGCCCGGAGGCGCCTGAAGTGCTCGGTCTCGGCGCGCACGCGTGCCTCGATGGCCCTCTGCCGTCTCTCCCCGCCCGCTCCGACGGGGCGCGCCTCGACGAGCTCGTCGAAGTCGCTCCGCGAGAAGACGCGTATGGTCGCATCCGTCGCCGCGAGGATCCTGTACCCGGGCGCCTCCACGCCCTGGCCGCGGAAGGCGTTGAAGGCCTGGTCCTTTTCGAAGACGCCCTCGAGGTGGCGATCGTCGCAGACGATGATCTCACCGCTGTCCACGAGCACGACCTCGTCCCCCACGAGCTTGGAGTATGTCTCGTTCGCCTTCAGCTCGTAGCGCTGGGAGAGCCGCCTGGCCTCGGCGCGGTCGACACCGGCGAGGTCAAGAACCACGATGAGCCCCCTCGGGCCCACGCACGAGACGAATGGACATCTCAGAGCGCCGGCGGCCCCAGGACGGTCACCTCGCTGTCTCCTACAAGCGCGAGACCTGCCACTTCCGCGTCTCTACGCTCCCGACCAGCTACGGAGAGAAGTGCGTCGTACGCCTGCTCAAGAAGGAGGCGCACCTCGCCGACATCGGCCAGTTCGGCTTCTCCAGGGAGCAGTTCGCCGAGATCAGCAGGAAGACGCGCCTGTCCCAGGGGCTGATCCTCGTGACGGGGCCGACCGGCTCGGGCAAGACCACGACGCTGCACGCCATGGTCAACTTCATCAACGAGCCGGACATCAATATCGTGACGGTCGAGGACCCGGTCGAGTCCACGATCGAGGGCGTCAACCACGTCCCGATCAAGCAACACGGCACCACCTTCGCTTCGGGGCTCCGAGCCATCCTCCGCCAGGACCCGGACGTGGTCCTCGTCGGCGAGATGCGAGACAAGGAGGTCAGCAAGATCGCCATCAAGGCCTCGATGACTGGCCACCTGCTGCTCAGCACGCTGCACACCAACGGGGTCATCCCGACCTTCAATCGCCTGCTCGACATGGAGATCGAGCCCTACCTCCTCGCCAGCTGCGTGAAGCTCATCGTCGCCCAGCGGCTACTGCGGCGGCTCTGCTCCAAGTGTTCGATCTCCACACCGATTCCGGCCTCGGCCCAAAAGGAGTACGGGCTCAGCCCCGAGCAGTTGGAGAGCGCCATCCACAAGGGCCCGGTCGGCTGTGACGACTGCATGGGCACCGGCTACCGCGGACGCGTGGGTGTCTACGAGATGATGGCGCCCGAGAGAACATCCGCGAGATCCTGCGCGACGGCGCCGACGACCAGGATCTCATCGAGGCCGCGCGGCGCTCGGGCTTCGTCCCGATGAGGCACGCAGGCCTCCAGCGAGCCCTGGCCGGGCTGACCTCCTTCGACGAGGTCCGCCGCGTCCTCGCAGAGGAATAGTACTAGTCGCTCTTCTTGTAGAACCAGATCGGCTGGTTCTCGCCCTCGCTGACCGTCAAGAAGCCGGCCTTGTTGAGCGCGACGGCCTCGCCCTGTGGCTCGGACTCGATGTCGATGCTGCAGGCGGGCGGCGTGGAGATGGCTTCGTCCAACGTGCGGCCCAGACGCGGCCAGAGAAAGAGGTGGGTGTATGTCCTCAGCACGACCCGCGTGTCGTCTGCGTCTGCCGAGGTCACCCCGGTTCCGCCTGGCAGATCGCCCGATCCGACGGTGAGGCTGCCGACCTTCTCCAGCTCGCCGTCTGTGAGCGGGGCCGCGAGCTTGTAGATGCCGCTGTCACCGCTGGCAGACTTGGTGATGATGAAGAGCGAGCCGTCCTTGTCCACGGCCATCGCCTCCGCGTCGTGGGGGCCGTCGGGGTAGGTGATGTGGAAGGACTCGAGCTGGCCGACCGCGAAGTCGGGTTCCGGCTCAGGGAAGCGGAAGACGCGGATGAACTCGCGGTTCTCCCCGTTGTCGCCGATGTCGCCCAGGTAGAGCTTGCCGTCGCCTCGAGCGGAGTCCTCTGGGTCGATCAAGAGGTAGTCTTCGATCCAGGCCGTGCCCACATGGCTCCCATCCACCTCCATCGCGTACATCAGCCCTTCGTTGTCGCTGTCGTTGTGGACCCAGACGTAGTCCTGCATCGGGGCGAGCCCGGAGATCTCGCCGAGCTCGGCGCTCTCCACCGTGCCCTTCTGGACGCCGGCCTCGTAGGCGCATGGATCTCCAAGGTCATCGCTGTCCGGGGGGGCCGACTCGGCGACGCTGGAGTCGTCCTCCTCCTCGGGTGGGAGGGTGTAGTCGAGGTCCCCAGGCTCGGTGCAGGACAGCAGCAAGACGACGTACATCCCAGCGAGCCTACACTGCTGACGAAAGCGGCTGCTACGCTCCGCCCATGCTGCTTGCACTGCTCGGCTCGACATTGGCCGCGGACCCGGTGTGCGCGGTGGGGCGCCGGAACCTCGACGAACCGACCTCCTGGTACACCCGAGACAGCGCGATCGCCCGGACGGAGACCGAATGACCCACCTGCTGTTGCTCTTTGCCTTCTTCTTCGGAGAAGCGCACGCCGCCGACGCCCTGCCCTATCGAGGCGTGGTCGTGGAGACCGACGACATGGGCGGCACCCAGATCCTCGACAGCCAGATGCGTCCCGTCACCCCGGGAGAGTTCGCCCATCGGATCGGCGACTGGCACACGGCCGAGCGCTACAAGAAGAGCTACCGGCTCCACAAGACAGCCAGCATCATGATGTGGGTCTACGGCGGCGTGGGCCTGGTCGGTGGCTTCTACCTGGCCTACGGCAGCGGGCTCATCGGGATGACCACCGGGAGCGCGCAGTTCCTCGCCCTGTCCGCCGCCGGGCTGGGGTTCATGGCCAGCGCAGTGATCTCGCTGCCCATGGGCTTCGTGTGGTTCTTCCAGGGCAAGAAGCGCCTCAACGATCCGCTGGCGTGGTGGCGAATCACGGAGCTCCACGAGCTCGCCGACTCCTACAACGCGGGCCTCGAGCAACGCGGACGGCGCATCGAGATCCGCCCGATCCTGACGCCCGGGTCCCTGGCGCTCAGCGTTCGTTTCTGACGCCGTCCCGGCGGAAGACCGGAGTGCCTGGCCGCTCCATGCCCTGGCAGGCGAGCTCCTTGCCGAGCGCGACCGCCGCCAGGCAGTCCGCCTCCTCGGCGCACTTCGCCGTGGCGTCGCCCTCGCAGCCGGCGATCCATCCATAGCGCGCGGCAGCGGTCAGGCTGGCCGCACGGCAGCGCTCGTCCGGGCACGCGGCGAGCACGACCTGGGGCCTGCCCTCCCACCACGCCCACCAGTATGCGGCCCAGACGACGCCCTCCGGATCGCCGAGGCCCGCGCCATAAGCCGCCACGGCGGTGGAGATGATCTCCTCGACCTCCGGGTTCGACCCCTGGGGTCCCGAGACCAGGAGCGCCTGGTCCGCTGCCCGGAACCAACCGTGCTGGAGGCAGCTGCGCTCGAACGGGCCGGTCTGGCGACACTTCCGGGCCGCCGCGTTGTGGGAGCCGGCCTCTGCGAGCTCCTCCGCCACCATGAACCGGCACTCGTTCCGGTAGGGTCCCTCGGCCAGCGCCTCGCAGGCGACCTCGTCCACGAGGTCGTTGGTCTTCAGCACCCCGAAGGCGCACTCTTCGGCGGCGTTGCCCTCGAGCATGCGGCAGGCCGCCAGCGCCTCAGCCGGGGGCGCGTCGAGGGCCTCTCTCCACGGCGGCTCGGAGCCGCAGGACAGGATCAGAGCCCAAGGACCCATCGGTTCCTTCGCTCGTCCAGTCCCTGGACACAGACCGTCACGACGTCACCGAGGCGGCAGATCTCCTCGCCGTCGCGCCGCAAACGGATCCCAGCGGCGCGGGCACCCGGGAGATCGCGGAGGTAGAGCTTGACGTCGAGCGGAGGGTCGAGGAGCTGGAGGTGGAGCCTGCCCTTTCCCAGGCCCATGACGATGGCCTCGAAGTGGCTCCGGGTCTCGAAGAGCCGGTCGAGCGCAATACGCTCACAGGCCCCGTCGAGACGCCGCTGGAGGGACTTGGCTCTGCTCGCGGCACGGATCACCGCCGCCTGCACCTCGGGGTCGACCCGGCCGCCGCCAGCGAGGAGCTCCCACATCTCCTTGTGAACGAAGACGCCCACCACCTCGCGCATCGGCGCCGTGAAGCGCGCGTACACGTCGGCGCCCACTCCATGGTGAACGCCGGGCTCGGCCGAGAAACCACTCCTTCCGCCCGCTCGCATCACCTGCCGGGAGATGACCTGCGACATGGGCTCGTCAGGCAGCCGGCGGATGTACGCCGCGAGGCTCTCTCCCCGGTCCCAGGCGAGGTCGGGCCGGGCCGCCGTGATGATCCCAAGCTGTCGTCTCAGCGTCATCAGCCGCTCCGGCGCCGGCGGGTCGTGGGTCCGAAAGACCGGCTGGACCCAGGCGTCGTGCGCGGTCGCCAGCAGGCGAGCGCCCTCGATGTTTGCCAGCAAGCTGAGCTGCTCGTTGTACCGCTCGACGTCGTTGCGCGGGTCCTCTCGGGCGAAGACGTGGAGGTGCTGGCCCCCAACACAGAGCTCCAACTCGCGCCGATGGAAGTGCACGACGTCACGCCCTTCGGCGTGGGCCAGGCGCGCCTCCCCGAAGTCGACCAGGCTGCGCAAGGAGTCCTCGGCCTCGGCGCAGCCGGACTCGCTGCGGCCGTCCAGGAAAGCCTGGACGCCGTCGTAGTGGAGCTTGGCTCTCGAGCGCACGTGTGCCCTGCAGACGCGGGTCGCGGTGGCCGTGCCGTCCGCAGCGACCTCCATCCGAAAGACCAGCGCGCGCCGTTCCACCTGCGGGTTGATGGAGACGAGGTCCTCGCAGAGGCGGCGAGGCAGCATCGGAACCATGAGCCCGGGGAGGTAGTAGGTGGCGCCCCGGCGGAGGGCCTCCGCAAACAGCGCCGAGTCCGGATGGACGAAGAAGGCAGCGTCCGCGATGGCATACCAGGCGACCCAGCCGGGCTCTCGAGACTCGACGTAGAGCGCCTGGTCGAGGTCCTTGCTGTGCGGCTCGTCGATCGTGACGAAGGGCAGGTGCGACAGATCCTCGAGTCCGCCGAGGTCGACCGACAAGGAGTCCGCCTCGGCCTCGCAGGCCTCTGGCAGGCGCTCCCTGAGCCCGAACTTGCGGGCGAGGATCCGGACTCTGTGCGGGGTCAACGCTGGCGGCGAGCCCAGAGGAGCAGCGTCGCGCCGAGGGCCAGGCCGGTCCCCCCGAGACCGCCAGTGGTGCAGCCGCAGATCCCCCCGCCGCCGCCGTCCTCGCCGGAGTCGTCCGAGCCATCCCCGGTCTCGTCGCCGTAGTCCTGGGGATCGCCCGAGTCTCCGGGCACGTGCGCGCCGGTGAGGTCGAGGGTGACCTCGCGCAGGCGTGGGCTCACCTGGACGTCGTAGCTCACCGTGAGTGTCTCTCCGCGCCGTGAGAGGCCCGGCCGCATGGCACCGGCACCAGATCCAGCCAGGTCGGTGACCTGGATGCTCTCCACGAAGTCGAAGTTCGAGTCGAGCACCGCGAGCCACACCTCACCCTCGTCCGCGGGGAAGTCGCCGTTGGCCTCGATCCGCGCCATGTACGCGAGGAGGAAGATGTCGCCGACCTTCAGGATCGACTGGGGCCACCAGACTCGCTCAGTCCGACCTGCCATGAGCTCGACCGACTTCGACGAGATCCTCTGCAGCTCCTCGTCGTAGACCCCGATCTCGATCTCGCTGCTCATCATCTCCACGCCTCGACCGATCAGGACCAGCTCTCCAGTGTCCTCCAGCGCGATCATGGAGCCACCCATCATGCCTGGGGTGTCAGACAGGTGGTGCTGTTCGATGATGCTGCCCTCGCTGTCGACCTCGAAGAGGTCCGACCCTCCGCTGTTGGAGAGGAAGGACACCCCGCTGAAGACAGAGCTGCAGACCAGGGCCATGTCGTTGTGCTGCCGCTCGCTCGAGCTCTCGGCGACGGTGTCTTCGTTGGTCTTGTTCAGCTCCGCGTCCGCCTTGAAGACCCAGACCGAGTCGTTGAAGTCATCTAAGTTGCCGGAGCCGGCGATGAACCAGGTCCCGTCCGGGCACTTGGTGATCGCCCGATCCACGAGGTCGTCCCGCTCCGCGACGTCCAGACGCTCCCTGTCGTCGTAGCCGTGGTCCTTGTCCGCCTCGAAGGCGACGTAGGAGCCACCCGCCCCGATGAAGAACCACCAGCCATCGTCCCCCCGTGGTGCGCTCCGGTGGAAGGTGCCGTTGGTCGGCATCGTGATCTCCTCGCCGAGTCCGACGAAGTACGAGGCCTCTGCGGTGAGCAGGACCGACAGCAGCATGGTTCGTTCTCCGGATCGCCAGCATAACTGCCGTTGAGTTCGCCCTCCCTGCGGATTAGAGGCGCCTGATGCGTTGGCTGGCCTGGGCCTGGGGAATAGGTGGGATCTTCCTGCTCCTCGCGCAGGCGCTCACGGCGCTGGTCCCGCTTGCCTGCGCGGCCATCGAGATGCCCTGGAGTGCCGGACAGTGGGCCTTCGCCGTCAGCTGGGTCCTCTTCATGGGCTACGCCGAGGGCTACCGCGGATTCCAGACCCGCTTCTCACCCCGCGTCGTGCGCCGGGCCATCCATCTCTTCGAGAACCCGCGGCCACTCCACCTGCTGTTCGCTCCCCTCTTCTGCATGGGCCTCATCCACGCATCTCGAAAGCGCATCATCGCCAACTGGGCCCTGGTCGGGGGCATCGCCGGACTCGTCCTCGCGATCGGCATGCTGGCTCAGCCATGGCGAGGCCTCGTGGACCTGGGGGTCGTCCTAGGGCTCGGGTGGGGCATGGTCGCCATTGTCGGGTTCGTCGTCCGGACCGCCCGAGGCCGCCCTCCCGACATCGACCCCGACCTGCCCTGAGCTGACTCGTCCACGGTCGGGATCGAGGACCAGGGGCAGTGAGCCAGCGTGTGCCACGCTGGCGATCTTCAGCTTGGAGCTGGCGAGGTCGATGCGTTCGATCAGGCACCCGTTGTCCACGATGCCGACCTGCGGCTTGGACTTGCCGCCCTCGCTCACTCCGTGGCTGTAGACGATCGCCAGCCGCCCGTCGTCGAGGCGGAGCGCGGTGCCCAGCGGATAGCGACCCTTGTACACACCGAAGATGCGCGCTGCTCCGAGGTGGACGTTCTCGATCCGGCCCGCGACGAGGTCCGCGATGACCGCGGACTCCGAGCGCATCTCCTCGCCAGCCCGCGGGTAGCTGACAGCCTCGTGGAAGGTCTCGACGACAGCCAGGAGCCGACCCGGCGTCCCGGCAGGATTGCCGAGGCGGGAGGAGGCGGCGTCGTGCACCGTGACGACCAGGGGCATGGCGGTCTCGGCGAGGCCAGCGTATCGAAACAGCGGGCGCAGCCGCGCTTCGGGCTCCGCCGCCTCCGAAAGCCCCCCGGTGATGGCGGCCAGTCCGATGATCATGAGCTGGTTGTTGTCGAGACCGAGCCAGATGCCCAGGCCGAGGGTGTCGATGCAGATGCCGACCCGGAGGCGGACATAGTCGATGGGCTGGCTGTGGTCCCGGACGTTGGTGAGCAGCTGGTAGATCGCGCCGTGGCGGCGCATGTTGTCGATGATGAGCTGCAGGATCCGCCGGACCGGCAGCAGCGACGGGGCCTCGCCGTCGCCCTGGGCCGCGTAGAGACGCTCGACGATGTCGAGGAAGCCGCTGTAGAGCCAGACCGCCAGCTTGTCCGGCTCCATGCGGAAGCTCGCCATCGAGCGACCCTTGAAGGTGGCGAGCCCGATGCGGCCATAGCGCCGCTCCAGCGTGCCATCCGAGCTGCGCTGGGCGGCTGCGAGCTCGTCGACGAACTTCTCGATGTGCGCCCGGGTGACCCCCTTCTCGAAGCGGATCTCCCCCGCGTCGTACTTGTTGAGAGTGGCCCCGAGCTCGGAGAAGCGCTCGTAGTTGTTGGGGTCGAGCTTCAGGAGCTTGCCGTTGGCGAAGAACTCGTCCGTTCGCAGCTGGAGGCGCAGCTCGGTAGCGGATCCGAGGAACTCGGCGAGCGCGGCCTCGAGCATGTCGACGAGCCGCGTGACCGTCGCGTTGTTCGGCTCGTAGAGAACCACGGCGCGGGTCAGGCCCTGGAGCAGGAGCAGGACCTGGCAACCCGCCTCCTGGAGGCGCTGGCGGCGAGCCTCGTTCACGTCGACTCACGGGTGGCGTCGTCCACGGCGCTGCGAACGCGCGGAGAGAGGCGCCAGCGTCCTCGGCTCTTGGCCAGGGCCGCGCGGGACTCGTCGGTCTTGATGCGCGCCAGCGCCTGGGCCGCCTGGATCTGGCGCCTCTCCAGGCCTTCGCTGCGGGTGATGTTGCTGGACATCAGCACCCTGGCGAAGAAGCTCACGGTGCGCGGGTCCTCGAAGGAGGCCAGCGCCTTGTAGAAGGCTCCCTGCTCCTCGTCGTCTCGGCTCGAGAACCCGCTGTCCTGCATGGCGCCCAGGATCAGCCCGGCCGCCCGGGTCTCGCCGGAGTGCTCGAGGACGTCCAGGGCGAGGAAGCGATTCTCTCGTACCGGATCACGGAGGGCGCGCCCCAGGGACAGCCTCGCGCTCTCGACGTAGTTGCCGACGAGGGCCTGCAGGGCAGCCTGGCGGACGGGCGTCAGCGTGTGGGCGAGGGCCTTCGCGATCTCGCCATAGGCCTGGGGCGTGCCGGTCCGGGCGAGCGACTTCACCGCGGCCACCACCACCTCGATGTCCGGATCGTCCAGGCCTCGGGTGTAGAAGGCAGAGAGATCGACGCCGCCTTCTTCCAGCATGCTCTGCAGGAGCTGCTGCGGCTTGCCTGGGCGCAGGTGGTTCAGCAGACCCACGAGCGGGGCGAGTTCCTCTCCGCAGAGGGCACTCAGGGCCGAGAGCGTGGTGCCTGGGTGGTGCTCGACGATCGGGGCGATCCCGGCGAGCCGGCGTGGCTCGAAGAGCGCTGCCCGCAGGGTCTTCCCAGGCGTGCCGGCCCGGGGCATCAGCGCGGCGAGTCCCTCCAGCGTCGCCGCGAGTCCCTCGTGGTCCCGCGACATCAGCAGCGCGTCGTAGTGTCCGAGCGCGAGCGGACTGGCCACGCCGGGTTCGTCGACGCCGAAGCGAATGGTCATCGCGAGGAAGCGGCGGTGGTCCGAGGGTGTCTCGAAGGACTTTCGCACCATCGCGATCGCGTCCTCGAGCTTCTCGGGAGCGGTCATGGGCGTCCGAGCGTCGCGCACCCAGAGGAGCGCCTCGTTCGTCCGCAGGATGCGCAGATCGTCGCTGGAGAGCACGACCTCGTCCCCATCGCCAGTGCCGGAGAGTCCGCGGACCTGGCGTCCGGATGCGAGCTGGGACTGGGTCTCTTCGTCGACGTACTCGCCCACCTCCAGCGTGTCGGTGGCGAAGTACCGGATGTGGGTGAGATCGGCCTTCCACAACAGCGTGACCCGATCCTCTTCCTCGTCCGCGAACTGCGCGGTGAAGACCTCGGCGAGCTTGTGAATCTGGGGGCCGTCGATGCCCTCGATGAGCGTCAGCTCGCGCGCGCCATCGCAGAAGAGCTCGAAGAGGTAGGAAGGGACCTTGTCGTCTCCGGAGATGAGGGGTTTGCCATCGAGCACGAGCCCCACCGGGGTCACGCGCAGGGTCAGCTCTCCCACCACGGTGTCCTTCGCCCTGGTGGCGACCTCTTCGACCAGCCGGTCCACCAGCGGGCCCTCCCCCTCGTACAGGCGGATCGCCCGCAGCAGCTTGTCGAAGGCCTTGAAGAGGCCCGCTGCGGACTCGTGCGTCTTACGGTCCAGACCATGTTCGGGCATCCGGTTTTGGATACCACAGGTTCAGATGATGTCTCTGCTCATTCCTCTGGCCGGGCGTGGGCCGAGAGCTGCCTCTCCAGGGCGCCCACCCAGGGGACGTCCATCCCTTCGACCTGTTCGATGCGGACCGTGACAAGGCGGTCGTCGACCCACAGGATCGTGTCCTCGGGATGCAGGCGCGCCCAACTCTCGACAAAGCGATCGGGGTCCTTCGGGCGGTGCTCGACGGCCTTCACAGAGGCCGGATCGCGAGGCACGCGCCCGTGCTTCTGGCCATCCTGCTCGAGGTAGTCGGGGATCTCCACGACCAGTCCGGACACGAGCTCGCGCTCCTCGAGGGTCGGTTCACCTTCTACGACCCAGGGTGTGCCGCTGGAGAGCGCCACCACCTGGGCGCTCAGGAACAAGCCCGTCAATCCGGCGGCGAGGCCACGAAAGATGCGCTTCGACAGCGGCGTCTCGACCTTCGCCGACAGACCCCACTGGAGGATCCCGGGCATGAAGAGCATGAAGCCGACGAGGCCCCCGCCCAGGTGACCGAGCAGGGAGACACCAGGAAGGAAGGAGACCGCAGCGTTGAGCAGGAGGTTGATGGTGGCGACTCGCCGAGCCTGGGGCAAGAGCGCCGGGGGCAACAGCCCGCGCGGTCGACGGGAGAGCACGAAGTGGGCGACGAGGATGCCCCAGAGGGCCGTCGAGGAACCCACGACCGTCGCCCCCGCCAGGGCGGTCGGCATGGCGAGGAGGCTCCCACCCAGCGCAGAGAGAAAGTAGAGGACCAAAAAGCGCGGCGTGCCGATGAGGCGCTCGAGGAAGCCCCCGAGCATCCACAGCACGAAGACGGCGAAGCCGATGTGCAGCCAGCCTCCATGGACGAAGGAGGCAGACGCCAGCTGCCAGAGCTCGCCCCTGAAGAGCACGTCCGAGGTGAGCCCGCCGCTGCGCACGAGGACCGGCAGGCTGTCGGTGCCTCCCGAGGCCAGCTCGATGAGGAAGACCGCTGCGATCGCGGCGCACAGCAGCCAGGTCCCCCAGGGCTTTCGGCCCTGCATCACGCTCTGCCAGCGAGAGAAGGCGCGGGCCTGCCGCAGGGCCTCGTCCGCGGCTGCCTGGAACTGGCCGGGGGGGACCTCTGGCTCGCGGGGGTCGAGGAGCGCGAGCTCTCCGACGGCCCCCGGCCACCTCCGGCCCCAGTGATCGACGTGCATCACGTCGACTCCCATCGGGCGGCCAACGGAGAAGCCAGCTGGGAGTTGCTCGGGCAGGGGGGGGTTCGTCTCGAGCTGCTCGCGAACGTCCAAACCGCCGCCGAGCACCACCAGCGTGGCCTTCTTCGTGGCCCGCTGGCGAAACTCCGTGGCGAGCTCGACCAGCCGCTCGGGTCCGTGCGCTGTGGTCAAGAGGACAGCGCCGAACTTGGGGATCGTGATCCACGCCGCGTCCGTATCCAGCCTCAAGAGCTGCCCGGGCGCGCCCTCCGCCAGCGCCAGCTGCCACGTCCCGAGGCGCAGCAGTGCGTCGTCTTGTTGGGGCGGATCGTTCACCTCTTCGCACTATCCGAGCGTCACGCAGACAGCATGATCGCGGGACTGCATGAAGCCGGCCCTCCCGAACGTATGGTGGGTCCGTGACCCTGTTGTTGGCCAGCCTCGCCCTCGCCGAGACCCCCGAGACCGCCACCCCGTCACGCGAGTTCGCGAGCTGCGCACCGCAGGCGAGGTTGATGCGGTTCTGCCCGAGCACCGTGGTCGTCGTGTGGAAGCAGTACCAGCCGTTTGGGTTCTGGAGCTCGTAGGTCGTCCGCGTGACCGCGGAGATCGCCGGCCCGATCAGCACGAGCTGGTCGTGAGATCGGTCTGGAGCTCGTCGCGGGGCTCCGTGCCGCCGAAGCCCATCACGCGGACGTTGGTCTCGATGACGCGGACCTCCTCGGAGGCCAACTCGGCGAAGGGGTGGTCCCCTCAGGCGACGAGGCAGCGGTTCACCGCCGCGAGTTCGCTCGGGTTCAGGGTACGGGTCCCGTATTCCCTGTCGTACTCGGCCTTGTCGGCGCCTTGGGCCAGGGCGATGAGAAGCAGCACTCTAGAACCTCACAGGTATGCGCGGACAAAGCCGTATAGCGGCCGCAGCGCTTGGATGTACAGGGTCTCGCTCGTATACAGAAGGTAGGCGACGCGCGAGCCCGCGACCGCCAGCGCGATGCCAGGACCCGACAGCAGCAGCATGTAGTCCAAGACACCGAAGCGGAGGGGTTTGCGCACCGCGCGGGGGGCGACGGGGTCGAATCCCCGGGAGTCGAGGGCCTCTGCCAGCACTTGGGCTCGCCTCCAGGAGCGGGCAACCACCGGCCGCATCAAGGAGACCTCGAGGACCAGCCACGCCCACGGCGAGCGCTTCCAGACCGGGCGTCCCCTGGCCGCTCGTGCCTTGCGAACGGTGAGGACCTCGCTGGCGATTCGCGGCAACAGCCGCAGCGCCGTAGAGGCCATCAGGGCCAGCCCGAAGGGCACGCGCATGCGCTGGAGGGCGGCGAAGAGTCGATCCGGGGGGGTAGAGACCGCCAGCGCGATGCCAGCCAGCGCCACGGCGATGAAGCGGAGTGACTGGGCCAGGCCCCAGGTCACCCCCTCTCGCCAGAGCACCAGGGGGCCCAGGTGGACAAGCGCCACCCTTGGCTGCTCCGAGTAGAAGAGGCCCTGGGACAGCGCCGTCCCCCACAGCAGGGCTACGACGAGGAGGAGACCCCGGCGCCACCAGGACCAGGACACCCTCAGCGCCACCAGCGACAGCGCGCACACAAGCGTCAGCGCGCTCAGGGCCTGGGGGCTCTCCAGCGAGATCGCCGCCACTCCAGCGCAGAGGATCAGCACGATGCGGGTCCGCGGGTCCATCAGGCCACCCGCCCGTCGACCAGCCGCACCGTCCGGGTCGCGTGCCGCCTGGCCAGATCGAGGTCGTGGGTCGCGAAGACCAGCGTCACGTCTCCGAGGGCGGACATCATGTGCTCGACCTGGACCTGGTCCTGTCCGCTGGTCGGCTCGTCGAGCAGCAGCACCCTGGGCTCGCAGGTGAGCGCTGCGGCCACCGCGCAGCGAAGCCGCTGTCCGCGCGAGAGCGCCTGGGGCGCCCGATCCAGCAGCTCCGAGAGGCCCAGCTTCTCGGCGGTGTCCTCGACGACGCCGAGCTCACTCCCCCTCTCCCGCGGCCCATAGGCCAGCTCCCTGCGGACGGTGCCGCAGAACAGCGCCAGGTCGGGATCCTGGGGCACCATCAGCCCCGGGAGCTTCGACAACAGCGTGCTCTTGCCGGCCCCGTTGGGCCCCACCAGGGCGACGCGCTCGTTGGCGCGCAGCTCGAAGTCCACGCCACGCAGGGCCTCGATGCCGTCGTAGTCGTGGCACAGGTCCCTCGCAGAGAACAAGAGCTCCCCTGGCTCGGTCACGGGCAGGCGAGCCGAGGACCGAGGCGGCGCCTGGTAGATCGCCGCCTCCTCTGCTGACACCACCCGACCGGCTGCCATGGTCGCCACCCGGTCCACGAAGGGCAGCACAGTGTCGATGCGGTGCTCGACCAAGAGCACCGCGAGTCCCGAGTCGGCCAGCGCCCGCAGGCGTCCGAGCAGCGCCTGGGCGCCCTCCGGGTCCAGCTGTGCGATGGGCTCGTCGAGCAACAGCGCCCTGGCGCCAGCGGCCAGGGTGGCGCCCACGACCAGCCGCTGGGTCTGGCCACCGGAGAGCGCCGCGGTGGAGCGCTCCAGCCCGATGTGCAGGCCGATGGTCCGCAACAGCTCCGGCAGCTGCTGGCCCATGGCCTCGGCTCCGAAGCCGGCCGACTCCATCGCGAAGGCGAGCTCGTCCCCGACGGTGCCCGCGACGAGCTGATCCCCGGGCTCCTGGGCGACGAAGCCCAGCAGCCGCACGCGCTCGGAGGGCGACAGCCCCGCGGGGTCGCGGCCATCGACGAGGACCTCGCCCTGGACCTCGCCCTGCCCGTGGCGCTGAAGGAGCCCGGCGGCCAGGCGCAACAGGGTGCTCTTGCCGCAGCCCGTCGGCCCGGTCAACAGCACGATCTCCCCGGCGGCGACCTGCAGATCGACGTCCTCGATGCCCAGGGGACCCGATGGGTAGCGGTAGCCGGCGCCGGCGAGCTCGATCACCGCTGGATCCTCCGCAGGGAGTCCGCGAAGGGCACGGCGATCAGGCAGGCGAGGACCACGTAGAGGAAGCCGGGGCCGGAGACCAGCGCGATGACGAACCAGTCCGCCAGGAAGAGCCGATACAGCGTCACCATCAGCACCACGCCGGTGGCGCTGGTGAAGGCAGAGGCCAGCCCGAGCCCGAAGCTCAGGCGCAGCCATCGCCTCCAAGGGACCTCGTCCAGCCAGCCGCTCTGGCGGGTGATGCCAGCCAGCCACAGGAAGCCCTCGAGCCAGAAGACCCGACCGCCGACGAACAACAGGTCCGTCACCTGGAAGGTGCCGAGCATCAGCCCCGACAGCATCCAGCTCACGATCACGGCCAGAGAGGCCACCCCGACCCGCGGCAGCAACACCAGGAGCGTGGCGATGAGCGTGTAGCGGAAGGCGTCGTCGACGAGGCCGGTGAGGAAGGGCGAAAAAGGCCCCAGCAGCGTGGCCACTCCGGTGCTGAGCAAGCGTCCAGCGGCGCCCACCAGGAACGAGAGCGCCCCGAAGAGCGCGATGGTCATGAGCTCGGAGGTCTGGAAGTCCTGGAGCCATCGGCGTCCGCGGGTGACCAGCAGGCCGGTGCCGAGCACGGCGGCCACCAGCGCGGCGAGCAGGCCCAGCGAGGCGGTCGAGGAGCCTCGAGAGGCGTGGATCGGTCGCCGGTGGACCGTGACGGCCTCGCTCGCGCCCAGGGGGATGACGGCGATCTCGGCGGTCCAGCTCTTGGAGCGCACCTCGTCCATGCCCAGCAGATCCTCGTCGACGTAGAGCGGGAGTGTGCCGACGGCGCTGGAGCCCGGGGGCACCCGCATCAGCGCCCGGACTCGCCCGCTGCCATCGTCCCCCGCCCTCATGCGAGGCCTGAAGGCCGGTGCGTAGTCGCCCTCTTCGTCCACGACGCGGGCCTCGAGCACGACGTTGATGGCGTCCTCGCCGTCGTTTCGCAGGTGGACCGCCTGCCAGGCGTAGACGGCGAACTCGTCCCGAGGCCGGAAACCCAGGCCCGTAGACCTCAGCACCGAGCGCCACCAGTGAGAGGGCAGCGCCACCCGGTCGCGGACCCTCGCCGGATCCGCGTGACCGCTGGGTTCTGCTGGGAAGACGACCTCTTCGACGTGGAGCAGCGCGGCGGCGTCTTCCACCGAGCTGTGCGTCGGCTCCAGGACGAAGCCGACCTCTCCCACGACGACCTCGACCTCCTCGGTCAGGGCTCGCACCAACACCGCTCGCTCCCCCGGTCGCAGGTCGTGGGTCTCGGGGTCCTCGCCACCGAAGCGGGTCTCGATGACGACCTCTTCCCAGGCTCGGGCGAAGACGCCGACCTCTGCCGGGCGCCCGCCGATCAGCGGCACGCTGATGACCTCGCCGTCGCCGACCTCGACCTGGGCCTGGCCGAGCGGGGCCTGGACCTCGATGGTGTAGACGGGCCGCTCGTGAGGGAGTTCGACTTCGATCGAGTGCGTCCCGGCCTCGTCTCGGACGATCACCTCGTGGGTCCCGCCCTCCTGCCACGGGACGCTGACCCGCATCTGCTCCAGCGCCGCTGGGGCCCGCTGGGCGGCGAGGGGCACGCCCTGGGGATCGACCACCTCGACGCGCTCGATGTCCCTCCCGACCACCTCGACGCCGCCAAGGTCGACCCGCACCTCGGGCTCGATACGCTCGGCGGCACAGGCCAGCAGGAGGGCCAGCACTCAGCGGAGCACGGTCACCCGATAGGTGCCGTGTTGGCCGCCTTCATCGGCGTAGGGGAACTCGGTCACCGCGACGCGTCCGTCCTCTGTGAGGGTCTGCCGGAAGAAGGCGGGGCCCTCTGTGGGGCAGAAGGCGCGGAGGCGCTCGTCTCCCGAGCCCTCGCCGGAGAGCTCGAAGATCAGCGCCCCGTAGAGATCCGCCCGGCTGTCCGAGCTCCGGGGGCCGGCGCCCGCGACGAGGGTGTCGCCAAGGACCGTGAGGCCCGCCAGCTCCTGCTCGCCGGTCCAGGTCCAGGATAGCTCGCCGTCGAGGTCGTGGACCCACAGCGCGTTCTCGCGGGGGTGGGTGCTCGGAGGCCGCAGCTCCGGCGAGGCGGCGCCCCAGGGGATCAGGGTCGTGCTCGTCTGGAAGATCAGCAAGTCCCCGGCGAACTGGCCGTAGCCGACGCTCGCCGCGATGGGGACCTCGCCAGAGAGGATCGGCGTGCCCGGGGTCAGCGCGAGCCGCTCGGTGCCGTCCTGGCCGAAGAGCAGGACGCGCCCGTCACCAAAACCCATGAAGACCGCGTCGCCGTCGACATCCAGGGCCTCCCAGACGAAGGGCGTGTCGTACCAGGGCTCCAGCGCCGGGGCGATGACCGAGACCACGGGCTCCAGCCCAGAGAGCGACAGCACCTGGATTCCGCCGATGGGCAGGTCCGTCGGGGCTTCTCCGCTCGCCGTGCGATGGACGGCGAAGACGATGCGGTCCCCCTCGAGGTCCACCCGGGGGTGCTTGAAGGTGGCGTCGGCGACCCCCGCTTCCGGCCAGGCGTCGACGAGCTTCCCGTCAGCGTCGAGACGCAGCACCCTGGAGGCGTTGCGACGCCCCTCGGGGGTGTTCCAGCCGTGCATCGCGGTCATCACGAGGCCGCCGTCATGCAGCGCCGCCATGCCAAAGGCCGCCGGGAGATCGTAGACCCCGTACTTCTCCTCTGCGGGTGGGAGCGGAGAGCTCTCGACCTCGTCGGCGACGCGGAAGCTCCAGCGCACCTCCAGGGTCCTGGGATCGAAGGCGTGCACGAAGGCGTCGGGGGACTGCTCCGCGGCGTAGAGGGTCTGGCCGTCGGCGCTCCAGGCGACGAACTTCACCATGGTCTCGGAGAGCTGCTTGTCCGCGACGACCTCGCCGGTCCAGCCGTCCAGCACGAGCACCTCGCCCCGGTAGGAGCCCACGGCGAGCAAGGAGCCGTCTGGTGAAAACGCCAGGGCGGTGTCGGGTGCGGGGAGCCCCATCGCCACCTCCCGCGAGACGTCGCCGAGCCCCACGCCGAACAGCGTGATGCACTCGGCGCGGTGGGGTGCCGTCGCCACGCGGCCCTCGTGCTCGAGCTGCTGGCCTGGGCTCCAGCTGGTGGGGACGACCTCGCCGTCGACGAAGATGGCGTCGCGGAGGAAGACGAAGTCCCCCTCGACCTCAGGGGTCCCGCAGCCCAGCAAGACGAGCATCACCACGGGGCCCCCCACTCCAGGTCCGTGTAGGTCTGGCAGGTCGCGTCTTCCGACTCGAACAACGCGCGACGCTCGGCGCAGATCGCGGCAACCTCTCCGCCGGTGGCCTCGCCTCGCTCGACGGCGTCGTCCTCGAGCACCTGCATCTCCCAGGCCCAGGTCGAGCATGAGCCGAGGAAGTCGTCCTCGTCGTCGTAGCCGGCGGCCTCCCAGCCCACGCCCCAGTCCTCCAAGCAGCCGCCGTAGAGCTCGGCGGCAGAGGAGCACATGGGGTCGCAGGCCTTGGGAGCCTCGACGGCGCAAGCGGCGAGGAACAACAACATCAGTCGAAGACGACCGAGGTGCCAGGCAAGGTGGTGCCGATGACCGAGGTCTGGGCGCAGCTCGCGATGTCGTAGACCACGACTCCGTTGGCGGCGCCGTAGTGACCGCCCATGAAGGCCTCGTCCCTGTCGTTTCCGCCGATGCCCACCATGTAGCCGTAGTCGAGCCACTCGGCTTCGGTGGTGCTGCCGTCGCCCAGGTCGACACACTGCACGCCGTACTGGTAGCTCGAGTTCGTGATGTTCATCAGGCCGGTGGTGCCGTCCTGGCTGACGGCGATGCCCACGGGGTTGCCGTCGGTGAATTCGACGACGGTCGTGAAGCCGTCTCCACCCGGATCGAGCTTGGAGAGCCCCGCCGGAGTGGTGTCCCAGGCCTCGTGGGTGACGTAGAGCTCGCCCGTGGGAGCCTGCCAGAGCTGCGCGTTTCCGCCGACGTCCCAGTCCCCGGTGATCGACTCGCTGGCGCAGTCTATCTCGACGACCTTGGAGCCCTCCGTGACCCAGCCGCCGTCACGATTGAGGCGCTGGAGGACCACGTAGAGCGTGCCGGCGACCTCCGCGAGGTTCGAGGCCTCTGGCCCGATCGTGTCGGAGTCGCCATAGGTCGAGAGATCGACGGTCCCGGTGAGGGTGCCGTCGTCGTCGTAGATGCCGATCCAGGTCTCGCCGTAGTGGCTCACGAAGGTCTTGCTGTCGCAGATCTCGAGGTCGTTGGGGTTGGTGCCGACAGAGAACTCGGAGACCGGAGCGTCCCAGCTGCCGGGAAGGTACCGCCGCACGTAGTCGAAGCCCAGGCGCCCGATCACGTAGACGTGGCCGTCCTCGACGTGCACCGAGGCGTCAGCGGCGATGTCCGTCGGCTCGTCGAAGGTGCCGTCTTCGAGGTTCACTACCGCCAGAGCTCCGACAGAGAAGTCAGAAGTCGTCAAGTAGGCCGTGGTCTGGCCTTGTGGGTCGGTGTCGGTGTCCGAGTCCGTGTCGGCGTCGGTGTCGGTGTCGGTGTCGGCGTCCGTGTCGGCGTCGGTGTCGGCCTCCAGGCTGGAGTCGGGGGTGGGGCTCGGCGGACAGCCGAGTGACAACGCGAGGGTCAGGATGGTCATGGTGGTCTCCTCAGAGAGCCCAGCGCAGGCTGAAGAGCAGCGTGCGACCGGGCAGCGGGTATCCGACGAAGTTGGTGATTGGTGAAACGATGCGCGAGGTGTCGGTCTCGTCGAGGACGTTGCGTGGGACGACCTCGACCGTTCTGTCGAAGAGGTTGAGCACGCTGAGCTCCGCAGAGGGCCAGGCCGGTGTGGGCTGGACGCGCAGGAAGACGCTGTGCAGGTTTCGCGGCGGCGCCAGGTGCCAGTTCGTGGCGTCCCAGTAGTTGCCCGCCGTGTAGGACCAGGTGTGGCCAGCCCGGACGCGCTCCTCCCAGTGCAGCGAGGTGGACTGGGAGATCTCCCAGGTCGGAACACGCGGCAGCTGGTTGCCCGCGTAGGCCCTGGTCCGGACCATGTTGACGCTGACGTTCCGCGTCACGGCCGAGCGGGAGTCGACGACGCCGACGATCTTCAGGGACAGCGCCGCCTCGACCCCCTGGATCCAGGCCTCGCCGAGGTTCCTCGGCACGCTGGTGCGCTGGCTGTTCTGGAGCAGGACGATGCGGTCCTTCGACCAGAGCCAGTAGTGGCCGAGGTCCAAGGCGACGCCGAGCTGCTCCCCGTCGTGCTCGACGCGGCCCCCGACATCCCAGTGCAGACCTGTCTCCGGCACCAGCTCGGTGTTGCCGATGATGGTGCCGCGGTCACCGAAGAGCTCGGTGAAGTCGGGGGGCCGGACGTAGCGCCCGGCGTTGGCCTTCAAGGCGAGGCTGGGGAGAGGCCGCAGCAACACTCCGATGCGCGGTGTGGCCGTGAGCAGGGTGTCCTCCCCCGCCGGAGCCACGGGGGTGTCCTCGAAGGGCACGGTGCCGAGGGCGCGGTTGTCGAGCCACAGACCCGCGAGCACCGGCGAGATGGTCAGGCGCTCGCCCCAGAGCAGGACATCGGCGTGGAGCGCCCCGTCGAGGTGCAGGCGGCGGCTGGCCTCGCTCTCCAGGTCAGCGAGGCGGTCCTCGCTGCGGTGGTGGTCGACACGCCCGCTGACCGTGACGCCCGGGACCAGCCAGAGACGGAGGCCGTAGCGACCGCTGGCCAACACACCCAGGCTGCTGAGTCGGGTCAGCCCCAGCTGGCCGCCGGTGCCGACCTCGCCGTCGAGATCGGCCCAAAGCTCGCGACGGTGGCTGCCCCAGGCCCGGGTGTCGATCTGCCAGCCGTTTCCTCGGTGTTCCAGCCCAAGGGCCGTCAGGCTGCGCCTGGTCTCGAGCGAGGTGGCCGCAGCCTCGGCGTTGACGTGACCGGGCACGCCCTCGTCCCGGGCGAGCCAGGCCTCGACGATGTCGACCTCGCCCAGCGGTGTGTCGAAGGACAGCCGGCCATGCAGGCTGGCCTGGTCCGTCGTGTTGTTCTCGCGGACCTTCCAGCTGTCGTCCCAGGTGTTGTAGAGGGTGGCGTTGTCCGCGAAGTAGTCGAAGTCACCGCGCGTCCTGAAGGTGTCCGCCATGAACAGGCCGTCGACCTCGTCTCCGAGCGGTGCGGCGACCAGGCCGCCGAGCTTCCATGTGCCGAAGGAGCCGGCGGCGCCGTGCAGCTCGCCATCATCCGGAGTCCCGGTCACGAGGTTCACGACCCCGCCGATCGGCGCCGCCCCGAACTGCGGGGGCGCGTTCCCTCGCCAGACCTCCACCTGCTCGAAGGCCTGCAGTGGCAGCTCCGAGAGGTTCACCGTCGAGGCCCCGTCGGGATTCAGTGGGATGCCGTCGAGGTGGACCTGTACCTGCCGAGCCGTGGAGCCGCGGATGCTCACTCCGGACCAGTCCCCGAGGCCGCCCAGCCGCACCACCGTCGTCCCCGTGGCGCTCTCGACGAGGCCAGCGACGTCCGTGCTGGCCGCGACCGTCTGGTCGACCTCGAGCACGGTCACGCTGGCCGAGGTCTCGAGCACCTGCGTCTGACGCACGGCCTCGTCCTCGACCACGATGGTGGTCTCGTCTTCGGCGATGGCGCTGGTGGCAAGGATGTAGAGCAAGCCGCCTTTCCTCCCGAAAGGCTGGTCGAGCTGCTACAGGCCGGTCTCCTGACTCCCGGATCATCCGCCCCGTCGCGCCTTCCCCCTCATCAGGGGTGGCAATCGCGGAGGGCGTACCCGGTCACAGTGGCGGGGGCCGTGTCGGTCTCTCACCGACTTCCCGTTTCATCCCACGACGTGGGACACCTGCAGGGCTGAACGTCAAAGAAGGCGACGCTCTAAGTGCTGGAAAGCGCATCCGCAAGTCCAAGGACATCGAGCACCCGGGAGTCGGACACATAAGACGGGCCGCCATCCAGGATGCGGGCGGTCGCGCGACGCTGGTCGCTGGCGAACAGCCCCGGCTGCTCGTCGAGCTGGCTGACCACCCCGTCCACCAGCACTTCCTTGCCCTCGAGCCTGACCTTGCCGCTGGTGGTCTCGATCAGCATGTCGGTTCGGCGAGGCAGATCCTCGCCGAGCTCGAAGCGCAGGCTCACGCCCGCGGCGCCGTAGCCGAGCGATCCCTCGACGAGGCCGCCGGTGGTGGAGCCTTCGATCGAGTCGGGGAGCCCGATGGCGTCGACCACCCGGTGGAGCCGGGCGACGTTGGCGTGGGCGACGCTGAGGAGGCCCTGTCTCGGCGGCCCCGTGAAGCGCACGTGGCCGCCGAGCACCGAGGCGCCCTGCAGGTGCCTGGCGAAGACGAGGTGGGTGGCGCTCAGGAGCTCGATGTGTTCCACGTGGAGCACCCGACTCCTGGAAGCAGCGAACTCCAACAGCGTGGCCGCGACCTCTCGAGACCCGGCCAGGGGGTACTCGACGAGCACGTGCATTCCGGCGACCAGGGCAGTGCGGGCGAGGGCGGCGTGGCTCACGTCGGGGGTGCAGATGGCCACCGCGTCGACCGAGTCGAACAGCACCTCCAGGCTGGGCATCACCCCCACACCAAGGGTCTCGGGGTCTCCCCCGAAGGCGCCGATCAGCCTCGAGCGTGGGTCGTGGAGGATCGCTTTTGTACGGGCCCTGCCTGCGCGGCCCGCTCCGATGAGGCCCCATCGCAGCATGCCTCAGGGTATCAGGTGGCCGAACTCCAGGTACCCGGAGAGCGTGGCTCGGGCGGCCTCTGAGCGAGGTACACGCGGAAGATGCTGCCTTCGCCCGGCTGGGACTCCACCTCGATGCGCCCACCGTGTATCTCCGCGACCTTCGCGCAGGTCGCCAGCCCGATGCCGGTGCCGGGGTACTCGTCGTCCCGGTGGAGGCGCTGGAAGACCTCGAAGATGCGCCCGTGGTGCTCGGGGGCGACGCCGATGCCCTCGTCCTCTACCTCCACCACCCGGTAGGGCCCCTCGTCGCGGCTGCGGACACGCAGGACCGGCCTCTGTTGGGGACTGAACTTCAGCGCGTTGCCGACGAGGTTCTGGAAGAGCTGGGTGAGGTGCGAGCGGCTCCCCCGAATAGGGCCGAGGACCTGGACATCGATCTGCGCCTCGCGCTCGACGATGCTGTCCTCGTAGGTCTCCAGCGCGCGCCCGAGGCAGACGTCGAGGTGGACCTCCGTGAAGCGGACGTCGTTGAGCCTGGCGTAGGAGATGAGGTCGTCCACGAGCCGTCCGAGCTCCTCGACGGCGTAGATGGTGTTCCCGATCATCGCGACACCCGCGTCGCCGAGCTCCGCCGCGAAGCGCAGCTCCAGCAGCTCGAGCGTGGTCGCGATGCGGTGCATGGGTCCGCGGAGGTCGTGACCGACGACCCCGGCGAAGCGCTGCAGCTCCTGGTTGCGGCGCCCGAGCTGCGTGTTCGCCCGGGCGAGCGCCTTGAGCGTGCGGTCGTGGTCGATGGCCCAGCGGATGCTGCGGGCGAGGCTGGGGCCGGTGATTTGCTGCTTCTCGAGGAACTGGGTCAGGCCCTGCTCCATGGCCTGCCGCTCGACCTGGACGCCGCCCGCGCCCGTCAGCATCAGCACGGGGGCGACAAAGCCGCCACCCCGCGCCTCTGTCACGAGCTCCAGGCCATTCCGGCGGTCGATGCGGTAGTCCACCAGGACGATGTCCAGGGCTCGCCCAGCATCCGGAGGAGGCCCCCGTCGGAGGTGGTCTCGGCGACCACGTCGAAGCCCGGCGGGGTCAGCAGCTCGCGCACATAGAAGATGATGTCGGGGTCGTCATCGACGATCAAGACGCGGATGCTGTCCACCACCCGGCGAGTCTACGTCCAGGGAGGACTCAGGCTGCCTGCTTCCTGGCGACGCCTCGAAGGAAGGCCCCCAGCGCGACGACGGTCACCTCGTCCATGTCGATCCAGGCGCCCGGGTGGTTGGCCTCTCCCGGGTTGCAGCAGCTGCAGACCAGCTCGACGACGGGGCCGTCGAAGTCCAGGACGTTCGTCTCATATCGACGACCGAAGAGCGCGACGGCGGCCTCGCAGAGCTCGGCCATGAACGCCTTGTCGTGGGGGCGGTGCTCGATGAGGACCTTCATGCCTGCCTCCAAGCAGCAGTTCGGCGTTAGAGGCACGAAGCATGAGTCTGTCCCGTCGATCCCTGCTCGGCCTCGGCCTCGGTGGCGCCGCCCTGCTCGCCTGCGGGGGCCTGGCGCTGCGCGGGAGTCGGCTTCGAACGCCTGCTCACGCGCTGAAGGTCCTGAGCGAGACCGAGTACTCGGTGCTCGCCGCCATCGCGGATCGCGTGGCCCCGAGTGGCGAGGGCTTCCCGCCAGCTCACGAGCTCGAGGTCGCGGAGCACATCGACGCGCTGTTGGCCTCGGCACATCCCGGCATCGCCATGGAGATCAAGCAGGCCCTGCTGCTCGTAGAGAACGCGCTCGCGGCGCTCCTCTTCGACGGTCGGTACGACACCTTCACCGCCTCCCCTCCAGAGGTCCAGGACCAGATCTGGGCAGACTGGTCGGACTCCTCGCTGGAGACCCGCCGCACCGTCTACAAGGCGCTCACCGGTCTCTGCACCGGGACCTACTGGGCGAACGAGTCCCTCTGGGAGGGCATCGGCTACCCCGGCCCGCCGGATCTCTCCGCGCTGACGACCGCAATCGGAGCCGACCGATGAGCCTCTACCGCGGCACCCAGGAAGACCTCGATCTCACAGCGGATGTCTGCATCATCGGCAGCGGCGCCGGGGGCTCGGTCCTCGCTGCCGGGCTCGCGGCGAAGGGGCTGTCCGTCGTCGTGCTCGAGGCCGGCCCATACGCAACGCGCCTCGACTTCTCCCAGAAGGAGGGCGAGGCCTACCCGATGCTCTACCAGGACCGCTTCCTGCGAGCGACGGCCGACGCCAGCGTCGCCATCCTGCAGGGACGGAGCGTGGGTGGCGGCACGACGATCAACTGGACGACCTGCTTCCGGACGCCGCAGAGGGTTCGGGACTTCTGGGCCGCGAACTTCGGCCTCCAGCTCGATCTCGATCCCCACTTCGAGGCCGTCGAGGCCCGCCTCGGCATCGCCCAGTGGCCGATCAACAACAACAACAACGAGGTCCTCCGGCGAGGCTGCGAGGCCCTCGGGTGGGAGTGGGGGCGGTTGCGCCGAAACGTGCGCGGCTGCGCGGACAGCGGCTACTGCGGCCTCGGCTGCCCCTACGACGCCAAGCAAGCGATGCTGGTGACCACGATTCAAGACCTGCTGGATGCGGACGGGACGCTGCTGAGCGAGTGCGAGGTGGTCGGGCTCGAGCACGATGGGCGCAAGGTGTCGAAGGTCCACGGCCGCAGCAACGGCCACCGGGTGACCGTCAGCGCCACCACTGTCGTCGTCAGCGGCGGCGCGATCAACTCGCCCTGCCTGCTGCTGGCCAACGACATCGACCCGAACGGGCTCGTCGGCAAGAACACCTACCTCCACCCGGTCGTGGCGGTAGGCGGCCTCTACACCGAGCGCATCGCCGGCTGGCATGGCGCTCCCCAGTCGATCGGCAGCCACCAGTTCATCGATCGCGGCGAGATGGTCGGATGGTTCATGGAGGTGCCCCCGCTGCAGCCGATGCTCGCCAGCGCGGGCTTCCTCGGCTTCGGGACGATGCAGCGCGAGTTCATGGCCCAGCTCCCGCACGTCTGCTCGATCCTGTCGATCTTCGCCGACGGCTTCCACGACGGGACCCGGGGCGGCACCGTGAGCGTCCGCGCCGACGGGCGGCCGCGAGTCGACTACCCCATCTCCGAGCAGCTCGCCGCGGGCATGCGCGATGCCCACGTCGCCATGGCACGCATCCACCTCGCCGCTGGCGTGAAAGAGGCCTCGACGCTGCACCCCGAGCCGGTCACCCTGCGGACCGAAGCCGACCTCGCCCGTCTCTCCGAGGCCGACTACGGCACCCTGAGGCACTCGATCTTCTCTGCCCACCAGATGGGGGGCTGCCGCATGGACAGCGACCCGGCGAAGGGTGTGGTCACCCCCGACTACAAGGTCAACGGCTTCGAGAACCTCTACGTCGTCGACGGCTCCGTGCTACCCACCGCGCTCGGGGTGAACCCCAGCGAGACGATCTACGGCCTCGCCCACCGGGCGGTGTCGCTGGTGTCGTGAAGGCGCCAGGACCTTAGGATGAGCGCATGATCCTCCCGATCCTCATGGAGCCGAACCCGCTGCTGCACCAGAAGGCGCGGGCCGTGCGAGAGGACGAGTTCGGAGCCGACCTGGAGCAGCGCATGCGGGACATGGCGGAGACCATGTACGCCGCCCCCGGCGTCGGCCTCGCGGGACCGCAGGTAGGGGATCTGCGGTGCCTGGTGGTCGTCGACCTGACAGCGGACCGGGACGAGGACGGCATCCGCAAAAAGGGCGAGTGCCTCATCCTGATGGTCAACCCGCGCATCTCCATGCGCAGCAAGGAGATGTTCCGGTGGGAGGAGGGCTGCCTGTCGGTGCCCGAGTTCTGGGAGTACTTCGAGCGTCCGCGCTACGTCACGATCGAGCACCGCGATCCCTACGGCGGCAAGCACAGCTTCGACGTGAGCGACTACCCCGGGATCATCGTCCAGCACGAGCTGGATCACCTGGAGGGCATCACGCTCCTGGACCGGGTCAGCCGGCTCAAGAAGACCCGGTACCTGAAGAGGGTGAAGAAGATCCGCCGCGATGCCGAGGAGCACGCCGAGTACTGGTAGAGGTTAGGGCCAGCGGCCAATGAAGGTCGCTTTCTTCGGAACCCCCGCCTACGCCCTGCCCACCCTCGATGCCCTGGTCGAGGCCGGGCACGAGGTGGTCACCGTCGTCGCCCAGCCCGACCGACGCTCGGGTCGAGGGCGCAAGGTCGGAAGCCCCCCCACGATCGTGCGCGCCCGAGAGCTCGGCATCCGGACTCGCCAGCCTCGGGGCCTCCGATCCGGCCCCTTCCCGCAGAACTACGGGGCCCTCGACCTCGACGTCGCTGTCGTCGTCGCCTACGGGCGCATCCTCCCGCAGGCCGTCCTCGATACGCCTTGTCTGGGCAGCATCAACGGCCACGGCTCCCTCCTCCCCCGATGGCGAGGAGCGGCCCCCATCCAGCACGCCCTGTGGAGCGGGGACACCGAGACCGGCGTGTGCGCGATGCAGATGGACGCGGGACTCGACACCGGAGACGTGCTGCTGTCCCGGAGCCTCACCATCGGGCCAGACGAGCAGCAACCGGAGCTCGCTCTCCGGCTCGCCGCCCTCACCGCAGAGGTCCTCGTCCAGACCTTGCAGACCCTGGAGACGTTGACTCCCGTGCCCCAGGACCACGCCGCCGCGACCCACGCGAGACCGCTGACCAAGGAGGACGCCCGCCTGGATCTCGGGCAGGAGGCTCAGCGCGTCCACGACCACGTCCGCGCTCTCCAGCCCTGGCCCGGGGCGGCGCTCTCATTCCGCGGCGAGCCCTTCAAGATCAAGCGGAGCAGGGTCATCTCGGGTCGGGGGACCCCCGGCGAGATCCTGGAGGCGGGGAGCCGACTCGTCATCGCTTGTCACAGAGATGCGATCGAGGTCGTCGAAGGTCAACTCCCGGGGCGGCGTCCCTTGTCAGGTCGAGACCTCGTCAACGGTGCCCGGATTCTAGTGATCGAGACCTTCGAATAATGATAAATGTACCTCTTCGATAATGATTATTCTCATCCTGGGCTGCGCCTCCCCGACGTACATGGACCGACCTCAGCGGGCAGGCCCAACGGCTGTCGTCGACGACAGCGGGATCGACGACAGCAGGATCGACGCCGACGGTGACGGCTACTACGCATTGGACGAGGATGCCGCCCTGGTGGACTGCGATGATGGCGATCCCGCCGTCACCCCCCTGACCGAGCGGCTCGTCCCCGAGGGCTGGTTCTTGCGTGGCCACCCGGACGTCGTCACTGCCAGCGGCGACATGCTCGTCGACATCGAGCAGCCAGAACGCCGTGACATCTACGTCTCGGGCTATTGCGTCGACGTGTACGAGGTCGTCAACAGCGACTTCGTAGAGTTCCTGGAGGCCGAAGCGGAGGCGGGCCGTTGGAACGAGACCGAAGAGGGCCTCCCGCTCTACGACTTCGAAGACGACGACGACACCTTCCCGGAGCGCATCCTGGATCTGGGGGACTCCTTCGAGATCATGGAGGGCTTCGAGGACCACCCGGTCGCCGAGGTGTGGTCCCACTCTGCGGACGCCTACTGCGAATGGGTCGGCAAGCGCGTTCCGACCGAGGCGGAGTGGGAGAAGGCGGCCCGCGGTGACGACGGGCGTGAGTATCCCTGGGGCGAGGGGCCCAGCGGCTGCGAAGACGCCAACATCTCGGAGGATCGCGACATGTGCATCGGGGACACGCTCCCCGTCGGCCTCTACCCCGACTCGGTCTCACCCTACGGTGCCCACGACATGACCGGCAACATGGGGGAGTGGGTCGCGGACTGGTACAACGGGAGCTTCTACAGCGAGGGGCCCGACGAGGATCCCTGCGCCACAGAGGATGACGCCGAGCTGACCAAGTTCCCCGGCAGGGAGACCCTGGCCCGGATCGCGCGAGGTGGCAGCTTCGCCCTCGGCAGTCCCTTCGACAACACCTACGCCCGCTTCCTCGAGCCCTCCGACGCGACCAGCAACGGCCTGGGCTTCCGCTGCGTCCGGGACCTCTGAGCTAGCAGGCCGCTAGAAGCTGCCCCCGACGCCCAGGGACAGGCCGAGCCCCCCGGGTGTGGCCGTCGGCACGACGTAGGGCTGGACGTTGGCCCCGCTGCCGGCTGCCTCGATCAAGAGGACCTCTTCGGGGCTCAGCTCCAGCTCCTGCCTGAGCTCGTCGTTGTAGCCGTCGATGCCCTCGCGGACCTGCTCGGGGGTGAAGGTGTACTCCGGGTCCTGCTCGACGCGGGTGGCCTTCGACGCCGGGATCGAGCCGCCGACGAAGCCGGTCAGCATGGTCGCGACGCCTCCGCCGGCGGTGGCGAAGAAGATCAGCCACAGATCGCTGTCGTTCTGCTGCCTGGCAGCGTTCATGCCGATCACGCCGACGACCGTGGCGGCGACGCCCAGGCCGCCGAAGGCATACAGCGCCTTGCTCGTGCGGTTCAGGCGCAGGATGTCGTCCTCGAGGTACTGCTGCATCTGCGCGCTGTCGATGACGCCCAGGTACTCCGGCACGCTCAGGCGCCGACTGCCCTGGTAGATGCCCCAGCCCTGTACGGTGTAGATGGGGTCCTGGACGACCTGGCTCGGAGTCACGCTGTAGGGGTTGGCCCAAGGACTCGAGACGACGCTGGTGCCCCCGCCGCGGATCTCTGTCTCCTGGCGGATCATGATCCGCCGACGCTGATACTCGCGCACGTTCGTGAGCTTCTCTGGAGTGAGCTGCACCACGCTGGGCGCACGCTCCTTGTCCCCTTTGGAGCGCTTGTCCCGCATCGCAGCGGCCATGACCGAGCTGAAGGGCGCCTCGTCGTCCCACGCCGCCCCCAATGCACGAGACACGGCGGCCTTCTGCGCCGGAGACAGGGACTCGTCGTCCAGGAGCTGGAGCAGAGCGTCGCGCCTTTGCTCGCCGCGAAGCTCCGAGACCGCCCCGAGCGCCTCGCGCAGCCCCTCGCGCTCCTCGTCGCCCAGGGACAAGGTCGCCGCCGTGGGCTGTGGCGACGACGACGTTTCTGCCGGGGCTGGCGGGGCTGGTTCCTCCGCACGTGCAGTGCCGAGGAGCATCGCGAGGGCCAGGATCATGCGCTCTCCTTTGTCCCATGAGTGTAGCCGCGCCCGAGGATCATTCACGGCCAGGCCCGAGACGGCTACGCTCTCGCACTTGATGCGCGTGAAGCTCCAGCGCCTGTCCTGGGCCCTCTACCTGCTGCCCGCGCTGGCGCTGTTGCGCGGCGCTCTGGCACCAGGCCGCATGCTCGGCGGGCCATACGGCGAGGCCACTCGCAAGCTCTTCGGCCACCTGCAACTCCTTCGGTGGCTGCGGCTGGAGGCACCGGTCGGCCACGCCGATCTCATCAACTGGCCCGATGGCCGTGGCTTCTGGCCGGTGGCGCCGCTGTTGGACCTCGTCCAGCTCCCCTTCAGCCTGACCCTGGGCGCCATCGCTGGCCTGAGCGTGCTCGCGCTGGTGCTGCTGGTCCTCAGCGGGGTCGGCCCATACCTGCTCGTCCGGGTCTGCGGCGGCGGTCGGCCCGGGGCCCTCGCCGCCGGTCTCGTCGTCCAGCTCTCTCCCTTTCTGCTGACCAACCTCGGCGACGCCATCGTCGAGGTGAGCTGTGTCGGCATCGCCGCGCTGGCGGTGGCCGGCCTGGTCCGGTGGCACGCGAGCGGCCGGCGTCGGGACCTCGCGCTGGCGGGCCTGGGAGTCTTCGCCACAGCCGCGAGCAGCCCATACTTCGCGATCTACCTTGCGATCGGATGCCTCTGCGCTGCGGCTTGGACGTGGCGCGCCTGGCGCCGCTGGTTGGCCTTTGCCGGTGTCGCAGCGGTCGCCTGTGCGGTGGCAATCGCCCCGATCTGGCTGACCGAGCGGGGCGACGACGGACGCCTCTCAGAGGTCCACAGTCACGGCTGGTCCCTCCACCCCGGCGAGCTCGTGTCGCCCTCGACCGGCCAGGTCGTGGCTCGCCGCCCGTCCACCGGTGGTGCCATCGCCGCCGAGCCCCCGCCAGCCTGGCTGCGCTCGATGGCCCGCTGGCAACCTGGCTGGCTGGTGGCCCTGGCGGCCCTCGTGGGCCTGGGCTTCCGTCGCTCCCGGCCATGGTCGATCCTGGCCCTCGTCTTCTTCGCTCTGGGTCCGGGCATCCCGATGCTGCTGCGCCAGCTCGGGCGCCCCGGCGACATCCAAGCGCCGCTGTCCTGGCTCGTGGGGGGAGACTTCCTCAGCAATCCCACCCGCTTGCTCGTGCCGTGGATCCTGAGCTCCGCGGTCGGCCTGGGCCTGGTCATAGACCGCTACAGAGCCTGGGCGGTGGCCTGCGCGATCCTCGCCCTCGCGGAGCCCCTCGTCCTCAAGCGCGGCTTCGAGCTCCCCTCGGTGGAGCAGCCCTTCGACGAGGTCGTGGTGGACGCCATCGACGACCCCTTCTCCATCTTCCCGAGCGGAGACCCGCCGGCCTGGCAGCCCGAGGTCGGCTTCGGCGAGAGCATGCTGCTCGCTGGCCTCGCCGACCAGCCGATCGGCTACGACTTCGCGACCGGCGCCACGGCCCCCTCGCTGGGGCTGACGCTGCGGCTGGCAGAGGCGGGCGATGTCCCCGTCGGCATCGAGCTGTACCGAAGTCGGGACCGACTCGACGAGGACCACGCCCCGCCGCTGCTGGTGCTGCTCGAGGACCGCATCGACACCGTCGGGGCCGTCCGGGCATCGCTCTCCGACACCCACGACCTCGTCGTGGAGGGGGAGCGACAGTCAGTCTGGCGCCGGCGCGACTGAGAGGCTCCACGCCGTCCACTCGGGGCCGACCCGCATCTCGGGCTCGCCGAGGCTCTTCTCCAGCACGACCGAGGCGAGCTGCCAGCGGTCAGGAGGCCAGCCTTGCCGATGAAGCACGATGTCTCGGACCCCGTCGGCTCGCAGTCCCGAGAAGTCCTCGAGGTCGAAGACCACCGCCTCGGGCTTGTCCCTGTCCATCAGCGTCCGGAACCAGGACAGCACCGGATCGGCGTCGACGCGGCTGGCGAGTGTCGGGTCGCTGAGGTGGTCGAGGACCATGTTGAAGACGATGGGTCGTCCGTGCTGCACCTGAAGGAGCATGTACCGCAAGTGGTTCTGCGGCTCCGGCTGGATCGGCAGATCCAGGACGACGCCCTCTCCCTCGGCGAGCCAGGCGGATCCCGGGTGATCCTGCAGCGCGAAGATGCCGCGTGGCCAGCGGTCCTGCTGCTCGATGAGGGCGTCTCCGACCAGCACGCCGGCGGCCGCGAGGGCCATCCAGAGCCTGGGCAGCCGCTCCACGGCGAGGGCGCAGCAGGTGGCAGCGGCGAGGCTCCAGATCACCAGCAGACGGTCCGGCCAGTGGAACCAGCCCAGCACCGGGAGCCGCTGGAGCCAGGCGAAGGGCCCCCAGTTGCCGTCTCCAGGCTCCAGCAGACCTGGACCCGGGCCAGCGGCGAGCAGCAGGGTGAGGGCAAGGCCCGCGGCCACGCCGAGCCCGACTCGCCCGCGGAGCACCAGCGGGATCGCAGCCAGGGCCAGCCAGCCCGGACGCACGGTGCCCGGACCGAACCAGCCGAGGAGCCCCACGCTCGCGCTGCGCGCGGTCTCCAGGGCGAAGTCCCCCTCGTCCAGGGCTCGGACCTCGCCGGCGTGGAGGAGGAAGAAGACCACCCACCAACCGGCGAGCACTGCGCAGGTGAGCGCCGCGATGCCGAGCGTCTTCCAGGGGATCGGACGGACAAAGGGCAGCATCCAAGCGAGCGCGAGGACCGTGAGCAGGCTGAGCTCCCAGCTGACGAACAACAGCGGCGCGCCCGCGAGCCCGCAGAGCCCGGGATGGAGGCGTCCGCGCAGCGCGAGCCCACCGGCACCGAGGGCGAGGGCCACGAAACCGATACCGACCTGCTCCGGGCGTCCGGCGCCCAGGTGCTCGAGCAGGAAGCCATCGCACTGGAGCAGCACTCCGGCCAGGAGCGCCGCGCGACCGGCTCCGCAGGCCCGCGCGAGCACGACTCCGCCCAAACCGGCCACGAGGACGTAGAAGCCGACGACCTGGTCGTAGGCCCGCTCCAGCGGTACGCCCAGCGCGTGGAGGCGACCCACGAGCCACACGTCGAGCCAGCCACCGAGGACGGGCAGGAGCTCGACTCCGTCCGGGGCGGCGAGGAGCTCCGTGTGTGTCAGCCCCTCGCGAGAGGCGTGCCAGCCCATCCACAGGTGGCCCGCGAGGTCCACCGAGAAGGGGCCGAAGGCCGCCGAGCCGGCTCCGGTCACCCAGAGCACGGGGAGGACGAACAGCAGCGACAGCTCGAGGTGCTTCATCTCCGATGGACCACCCGCGCCATGTCGCTGGGCATCGGCGCGCGGAGGCTCAGCATGCCGCCGCGGGGATGGGGAAGGTGCAGCGCTCGTGCATGGAGGCAGTGTCGGGGGTGTCCGAGACGCTGGCGAAGACGCGGAACCGGGCGCTTCTCGAAGAGCCCGAGGAAGACCTCCGGGTCCTGGCCGTAGAGCCGATCCCCGAGGATCGGGTGCCCCAGGTGGTCCAGATGCACCCGGATCTGGTGGGTGCGCCCGGTCTTGGGTCGACAGCTCACGAGGCTGTAGCGACCCAGCCGACGGAGCACGCGGACGAAGGTGCGCGCCGGGGCGCCGTCCGGCCTCACTCCTTGCTTGAGGCGCACCGGGCTCGTCGTGTCGGGGCCGATCGCAGCGTCGACACGTTCCTCCTCCCAGCTCGGCTCACCGTGGACGATCGCCCAGTAGGTCTTCACGCAGGCCCGGGTCTTGAATGCCGCCTTGACCATGCGGTTGGCCTCCGCCGAGCGGGCGACGACCACCACCCCAGATGTCTCCCGGTCCAGGCGATGGCCCAGGTGGAGGTCCTCGTCGGGGAAGCGGTCCCGGGCGAGGTTGATCAGGCCCCAAGCGAAGTCGCGCCCCACCGGGTGCATCAGCAGTCCGGCAGGCTTGGCGAAGGCGATGATGTCCTCGTCCTCGTGCAGGATCGGCGGGCACTCCGGCTTGGGGCCAGGCTCGGGACCGGCGATGAGGAGCTCCTCTCCGGCGCGCAGCGTGCTGCTGGGCTTGAGGCGGCGGGTCTTCGAGCACACCTGGCCGTCGCGAATCGCCCGGGCCACGGCGTTCCTCGACCAGTCGGGAAAGCGCAGGCAGAGGAAGGCGTCCACACGCATCCCGGCCTCGGCTGGCGAGGTGCGGAGCATGCGCTGTCCGGGGCCCATCGTCGGCTTGGGTATCCTGCCCCCATGATCGCAGTCCTCGTGGCGTGCACATCTCCGGTGGGCCCTGACTCCCCCTCGGAGTCGAACGAGAGCCGTGCGGAGACGGGGATCGAGGACTCGGAGTGGGAGCCGCTGCCCGAGCACCCGGACTACGAGTCCAAGGACTCCGGCGCCGCTACTGGGGCGGCCTTCGCGGACATCGACGGAGACGGAGACGCCGATCTGGTCGTGGCCTACGGCAACGACGTCGAGCCAGGTCCCCTTTCCGTCTACGAGAACCTCGACGGCTCCCTGGAAGAGAGCGCGTCCTGGACCTCGGCCGAGGACCACTACTTCGGACACCTGGCCGTCGGGGATCTCGACGGCGACGGCTTCGTCGATGTCGTGGTGAGCCGCTTTCTGGGCGATGACAGGTGGGACGAGCCTGGCGGTGTGCAGGTCTACCTCAACTCCGGCGGGACCCTGTCTCCCACCCCAGCCTGGGAGACCGAGGGCTTCTACACCTTCTCCTGCGCCCTTGGAGACGTGGACCTCGACGGCGACCTGGATCTGGCCATCGCCGCGGGTGAGCCCTACTACCACGAGCCAGAGGTCTCCCGGGTCTACTACAACGACGGAGAGGCCACCTTCACCGAGACCTGGACGACCGAGACGCCGCGCTACAGCTTCGACGTGGCCTGGTTCGACGCAGACGCGGACGGGGACCTCGACCTCGCCTTCGCGAACGCAGAGACACCCCACACGATCTACCTCAGCGAGGACGGGGAGCTGGATCCCGAGCCCTGGTGGACCGCCGCGGGGGCCGACTCGAAGTTCGAAGGAAACACCCTGGACTGGGGCGACGTGGATGGGGACGGGACGATGGATCTCGTCGTCTCGGACAACGATCAGCTCGGGGGCGACGGGACAGTGAGCCTGTACTGCGGCCCGGACTTCAGCCTGTGCTGGATTTCACAGGACGAGCCCCGCTTCCAGTCGGCCGTTTCGCTCGAAGACGTCGACCAGGACGGCGATCTCGACCTTGCCGCGGGGGCGTGGGGGGTCGTCGACTATTACGGAGATGTCGTGCGTCTGTATCGCAACAACGACGGGGTGCTGGACACCGAGACGACGTGGAGCAGCTCTTCGAAAGGGGTCATCGAGGCCTTCGCCTGGGCAGACCTCGACCTGTCACACGAGATCGTAGAAACTGTGTCGGGCATGGGGCTCGTCGAGGTGCCTGGGAGGGGCCCGGTCCTGGAGATCGCCGGTGGGGTCGCTGGCGACGGCTACGTCTCCGGTCCAGGTGTGGTGGAGGCGAGCTACCTGGCTCCAGCGCCACGTGACCTGGCGGTGAGTCACTGGGATCGGACCGTGGGGAACCATGTCTACAGGCGCTGAGCGGCGGCAGCGCGCCGACGGGGGCGTGATCGTCGCGCTCGCCTGGCTGTTCGTCGCCGTGGGCGTGACCGTGGTCTTTGGTGCCAAGCTCGGACTGCGCGGATGGATCTGGCTCGGTCTCCACCACGTCGTCTGTGTGGTGGGCGTGACCCACGAGCTGTGGCGCGGCTGGAAACGCCGAAAGCGCCGCTTGAACCAGGAGAATCCGTGATTCTACTCATTGGTTGCCTCGCCTCGAAGAAGGTCACGGACATAGAGGTCGTGAGCCCGGATGTCGGTGACACGCTGGCGCTCTGTCCCGGCATCGTCCAGCCCTTGGAGGTGGAGCTGAGGCTGAAGAACGGCCGGACGAAGCACACGCGGAGCTCGGGGCGGGACGGCGTGGCCTGGCGAGAGATAGAGCTGGTCCTGGACGGTCAGACCTCGGACGGCACCGGCGTGACGCTCTACCAGGATCCGCGCAAGAGCCAGGGCAAGGAGCTCGACCTCATCGTGCGCCTCGCCGACCGGCCGGAGCTGGCACGCCGATACTCGGTGGTGCCCCGCTACGACTGCGACTACGTGGCGGACCTTCGGGGTGGGTCGGGCTGGACGCCGAGCGGTGCGTGGGACGACCTCGACGGCTCTGACGGGGCGCCGGCGTCCACGGATGACGACGGGCGAGCCCAGGGCGCCGGCCAGGACGGGACGGCAGGTGGCAGCGGCCGGAACGGGGAGCACGGCAACGATGGCGGCGCTGGCGGCCACGCGCGGGTCTTCGTCTACGCCCACGAGGATCTGGTGCAGGTGAAGGTGGAGGGTGAGGTGCTCGTCGACGGGGAGTGGAGGTCGAAGACGCGGCGCTACCTGCTCGATCCCGAGGGCGGAACGCTGCGCATCGACGTTCGGGGCGGAGGCGGCGGCCATGGCGAGGACGGCCAGGACGGAGGAAACGGCGGACTCGGCGGAGAGGGCGACCCGATGGGACGCCACGGCTCCGGCGGGCACGGAGGCCACGGCGGTGACGGGGGAGACGGAGGCCCCGGGGGCGACGCCGTCCTCTTTGTAGATCCCGGTGTCACCTCGTACCTGGACAAGCTCGTCGTCGACCACGGAGGCGGACCAGGCGGTGAGGGAGGGCGCAGCGGCCAGGGCGGCGCCGGCGACGTCCCCGGACAGACCGGTGCCGGAGGACGACGCGGGCGCGACGGCGAGCCCGGGCCGCTCCCCGTGACCCATGAAGACCACTTGAAGAAGCTGTTCTGATGCACACGATCCTCCTCGTCGAAGACGAAGCCGACCTCGTCGCCACCCTCACGTGGAAGCTGCGAAGAGAGGGCTTCCACGTCATCAGCGCCCAGACGGGGCGCGATGGCCTGAGCGCTGCCTGGGCGGACCCCCGACCGGACCTGGTGCTCCTCGACCTCATGCTCCCCGACATCCCCGGCACAGAGGTCTGCCGGCAGCTGCGCGCGGACTCGAGGACGGCGGACATCCCGGTGGTGATGCTCACGGCTCGGGCAGAGGAGATCGATCGCGTCGTGGGTTTCGAGGTCGGCGCCGACGACTACATGACCAAGCCATTCAGCCCGCGAGAGCTGGTTCTCCGGGTTCGCGCGGTCCTGCGACGATCAGAACGCAGCGCAAAACAGGGCGGGGGCCCCCACGACTTCGGCTCGCTGAGGCTGGACGAGGGTGCCCACCGGGTCTGGCTCGAGGGCGAGGAGGTCCCCCTGACCATGATCGAGTTCAAGCTCCTGGCCCACTTCCTCACCCACAAGAACCAGGTCCAGAGCCGGGACCAGCTCTTGAGGGATGTCTGGGGCTACCGCGAGGGCATCACTTCGCGGACCGTCGACACACACGTGAAGCGACTTCGCCGGAAGCTCGGACCGGAGACCGGCAAGTGCCTGGAGACCCTGCGCGGGGTCGGGTACCGCTTCAGCATCGCCTGACGTTCCACGTGGAACAGGGCTACGCTGCGTGCGTGCTCTTCGTCGCGCTGGCCTCTGCCGAGCCGCTGGTCGTCCCGGCCTACGAGGTGGAGTTCCTCGAGTACGAGGCGCCAGCGTGGCCAGAGGACGACAAGAGCGGCACGAGGACCTGCTCAGCCGCAATCGACTTCGACCAGGGCGGCGAGGTGGTCCTTGTCGACGTCCACGGCCTGGCCTGTCCAGAGGGCTATCGAGCCGCAGCCCGAGAGGCGATGGGCGCCTGGCGCATCGACCCCTACCTCGTCGACGGTGCACCGACAGCGGTCAGGATCGAGGCCAACCTCACCTTCAAGCCCGCGCCGAAGGAGCGCAGCCTCCAGCAACAGCGGGCGGCTCCGGCCCCCGACTCGATGGAGTGGTGGCGCACGGGCGCAGTGCCCCCCGAAGAAGCCGACACCAGCACCACCGCCTTCGACTGGGCGGTGCTCGTCAAGTGGCCGGGAGTGCCTCCGCGCTACCCGCAGGTGGCCCGCGACCGGGTCATCGAGGGCGAGTGCTTCGTGCGCCTGTACGTCGACTCGGACGGGCGCCCCTACGGAGCCGTCGTCGACGAGTGTCCGGAGATCTTCGTCGACAGCTCCCTGGCAGCGGTCCAGCGCTGGCGCCTCGATCCGATGGTGGTGAACGGGATCCCCCAACGCAGCAGCGTGCTGATCCGTATCGAATACGATCTCTGAGACATCAGTCGGCCTGGAGATCGTACAGACAGCGCGCGTTGCCGCCCAGCAGCCCCGGCAGCCACTCCTCGCGGAGACCGAGCGCTCGCAGGGCCTCGAGCTCGCGATCCCAGGCGTAGGGCAGGTTGGGGAAGTCGCTGCCGTACATGACGCGGCCCGGATCGGTCATCACCGCCCGGAGCGGCACCTCCATCGGGAAGTAGCCCGAGATCATCATGGTCGTGTCGAGCCACAGGCCCTCGTATCGCTCCATCAGGGCCGCGAACTGGTCGAACTCGTCGGCCCCGAGGTGCGGCACACAGAGCTTCAAGCGGGGATGGTCCCGCAAGACGGACTCCACACGATCTACGCCGCTGACGGCCCAGGTGTCGACCTTGTAGGCCGGACTCTTCGGCTCGCGCCCGGCGTGGATGACCATCGGGCGATCGTATTCAACACAGACTTCGTAGAGCGAGGCCATCCGCGGGTCATCGGGGGCGAAGCACTGGACGTGGCAGTGCAGCTTCACCCCGGCCAGGCCCATGACGAAGGCCTCGACCAGCACGTCGACCGCCCCCTCCTCGCCGGGGAAGACCGTCGCCAGGGCGGTCAGGCGTGGCTCCCGCTGGGCGAGCCCGGCCATGTAGCGGTTCAGCCCGCGCGCCATGCCCGGCTTGTGGGCGTAGTGGAGACCGACGACGTGCTCGACCCCGCGCGAGAGCAGGAACTCCAGCACCGCGGGCGAGCGCAGCGGATAGCGAACCGGCCAGCCGTAACGCTCGAACCAGGTCCACAGCGCATCGAAGACCAGGTCCGGGAAGAGGTGGACGTGACCGTCGACGACCGGCGGCAGGTCCGGATGGACCATGGCCCCCTCCACGTCGTCCAAGGCAGGCATGGGCCCCGCGTCGAGCACGCCTCCGACGACGATCCGCTCCAGGCACTGGAGGCAGGGAATCGGCTCGGCAGCATGCATCTGTGCTCGCCTATCGGAGTCGGCTGGAACATGCAGGGCTCTCGAGCGTCTACGATCCTTGCCAGGTGACCGGTTCGGAGGCACAACAGAGGCGTGGGCAACGTGCTCCAGAACCTGCCGAAGTACCGAGGAAAGACGACCTCGCAGGCCGAGCTGCAACAGCGGCGCGACGACATCCACCAGAGACACAAGGAGGCGCTGACGAAGGTCGACGAGCTGGTGAAGACCCAGGACGAGCTCGGGAAGGCCCTCGGTGGTGAGCTCAGGAACCTCGAGCAGCACGAGACGACCTTGCGCGACCTGGAGCGCCGCGAGGCGGACGACTCCATCTGGAACTCCCTCGTGCGCCGCTTCTCTGCGCGCTCGGCCATCCTCGGCCGCAGATCGGTCGCCGAGGGCCTGCTGCGCCAGTACGAGGTCGCAGCGACACGCCTCCGACAAGCCACCGCCTTCTCCGATGAGCTGCGCCTGTCGGCCCTGGAGCTGCAGGAGCAGGTCGATCGTCTCCACGAGGGTCGAGTCGAAGCCCGCGCGAACGAGCGCATCGCCGCTCAGCGCGTGATCCAGCTCGAGAGCGCGCTGGGGGCAGTGGAGAGCGGCGAGCACGACTACACGGAGGAGGAGGCCGCCCGGCGCATCGACCGCCTCACCTTCGAGCTTCGCCAGGAGTCCCTGAACCTCGAGCTCTTCCGGGCAGCGAGCGAGCTCTCCAAGGGCTCCCTGGGACCGACGCGAGCCCTCCGCGATGCAGTGCTGGAGCTCCACGAGGGCATGTCCGGCTATGTCCTGAACGCCAGCGGCGCGGTCGACTCGGCCGGACGCCGGATCCAGGCCCTCGGCATGGCGGCGGACGCCCCCACTGTTGTCGCGGAGCTCCAGGAGTCGCTCACGGAGCTGGGCACGGCCATGGAGGTCACCGCCGCCTACGTCGAGCAGACCCAGCGCCTCCTGACAGAGGTCCTCCCTGATCTGAGCACCCGCATCAAGGCCGAGGTCGAGGGCAGGAACCTGCTGCTCACCGACAGCCTCGAAGGGGTCAGCCGCGAGCGCACCAAGGCCCTCGCCGACAAGGCCATGCGCACAGATGCCGAGGCCGAGGTCGAGGCCTGGTTCGGCGAGGACGACTGAGTGGAGCTGGGCCCGGAGCGCGCCGGACCCTATCTCCGCGCACTCCGTGCTGCGCTGGAGACGCTGGCCCCCCACGGAGACTACGTGCCCCTGTCGGAGGCCACCGCGCTGCTGGAGGCCCTCGACCCCGCGCTCTCGGCTGATGTCGTCCTCCCCGCCCGCGCCGAGCCGGCCAGCGGCATGCCCGACTTCGCCTGGATCAGCCGCGTCGTCGCCGAGCAGCACCTCGCGAGTCGGGGAGACGACGACACCGACCTCGACGACGAGAGCATCGAGCGGGCCCTGCGCCTCGATCCGGACCTCGGACAGCGCATGCAGGCGCGCCGCCGCCTCCACCGCTTCCTGCGTCGCAACCCCATCCTGCCCAGCTCTCGCCTGATCGCGGCGCTGCACCGGAGAAAGCCGACCATCGACGTGACGGTCACCTGGGATCGCCTCGCCGCGGACGGGCGCTGGCGGCGCGTCCGCTGCACCGTGCGCTGGCCCTCGCGCCACTTCCTGGGCCCCATCGAGCTCACGGAGGAGGGCATCTTCGTGCCAGAGGGCGTGGTCCACCTGTTCTCCCGCCACGCGGACGTACCCATCCTCGGCCTGCGGGAGCAGCTCGCGGCGGGTCTGGGTGGGCAGATCCTCAGGCTGTCCAGGGGCACGATCGGCCCCTTCTGGTTCCCCGGCATCAAGCTCCCGCGTGGTGTGCCAGAGGACCTGGGGAGCGGGCTGCTCCTGCATCTGGTCAGCGAGATCCTCGCAGAGGACGTCCAGGAGTCCCGCCACATGGACCCGCTGTTGCCCGACGAGAGCGAGGACGTGGTCGAGGGTGTCGGGCTCTTCCGTCAGCGGCGCTTCGCCGCGAGTCCGCCCGTGCTCGCGGCGGTGCAGGACTGGGGCGCCGCCACCGGCATGGAGCTCCAGGTCTCGGCCATCTGATGCGCTGGATCACCCTCTCCGACCTGGAGCGCGAGCCCGTCCTCGAAGCCATCGACGACTTCTGGCGAGCCTTCTCGGAGCGCGTCGATCGCATCGATGCGCTGTTCCGCATGCATGACCGGTGGGACCTCGTCGCTTGGATGAACGAGCACCTGGCCCCGATCACGCCGGGGCTCTTGTGGGAGTTCGGGCCTGGCCCAGAAGGCGCCGGCGGTCACCGCCTCGTCATCACGCCGGAGTCCGTGCGCAGCAAGCGCGCCGTGGTCGCCACCTTGATGGAGCGAGCGCCCGAGCTGCCTGGATGGGCCTTTTCGTCCGCGCGTCCACCTGCGGGGCCCGAGATCGCCGCGAACTTCGTCGAGCACCGCGTGGGGGTGAAGCTGGCGGGCGCCTCGATCGGAGTGGAGCCCGCAGAGGACCACCGGATCGGCGTCCGCTGGCACATCCCGGAGGCATCAGCCCAGGGGGTCTTCGACGCGGCCTTCGTCGCGACCGAGCGACTGCTGGGAGAGCGCATGCTCGACGACTGGGTCGGCGCCATCGAGCCAGCCGACTCCAGCGAGGGACTGCGCACATGGGAGACCCTCCCGGTGCTCTTCCATGGCGCACGAAACACAGTCTTGAGGAGCCTCCCCGATCTGCCCTTCCACGAGCGGCCTCCGGACGAGACCCCGTCGGCGATGTGGAAGCTCGAGGATGCCACACAGAATGACCTCATCGTCGCGCGCTCCACGCACCCGGCGATGTGGAAGGCCGCGCGCACCTCGCCGATGTTCGTCTCCGAGCGCTTCTCCCGCCACGGCGAGCGCTTCGCGACCCTTCGCCTCGAGACCCGGGACAAGTACGAGCTCGAAGAGGCGCTGGATGCCCGCCTGCGCCAGGACGAGCTGGGTGCAGTGACCGGTGGAGGCGCCGGGGGGGACTTCTCCACCATCGACATCGCGCTGGTCGATGTCCGCAGAGGGATGGATGTCGTCAAGCCGCTCGCCGCCAGGATGGCGACCCTACGCTTCCTCGACGCGGACCTGGAGGACGAGGGCCTCCCCTGAGGGTGTTCCACGTGGAACAACCACCCCCGGTCAGGGCCCGGTAGCCTGCTGGGATGATCAGCTCGCTGCTCGCCTGCGCATCGCCAGGGCCGCTCCTGGAGGCTCCGCTGCTGATCGAGCAGCTCGACCTGGGCTCGCGCAGCACCGGAGAGAGCGCGCTGATCGTCGGTCCGGATGGCACGAGCGTCCTGATCGACGTCGGCAACGACGCCCACGACGACGAGGTCCGTGCGGCCCTCGAGCTTCGCACGGGAAGGGACTCCCCGGACTACACGCTGATCACGCACTTTCACGCCGACCACGTCGGCGGGCTGAGCGATCTCGGCGACTTCGGCGCGCTCATATGGCGCGGTGGTGTCCAGCCCGACACCGACGAGTGGGTCGAGCCAGATGACGAGATCGCCCTCTGCACGAGCGCTGGCTGCGACCTCCCCTTCGTCCTCGACCTCGGGGACGAGGCCACGCTCGAGGTCCTCGTCGCGGGCGGAGTGCTCCCCGATGGGACCACCATCGAGATCACCGAGGAGAACGCGCGCAGCCTCGTGGGGGTGGTCCGGTACGGGGACTTCGCCTACCTCTTCGCCGGCGATCTGACCGGGGGCGGAAAGGACACAGAGGACGTGGAGAGCTTCCTGGCGAACCGCATCGCCCTGCCCGACGTCGACGTGGCCCACATCAGCCACCACGGGATCGCAAGCAGCACGAACTCCGCCTGGGTGGACGCGGTGTTTCCCGACGATGGTCACATTCGACACGGAATCGTCGGCGCCAACCGTGCTTATCTCTCGGCTCCGGACGAAGAGGTCCTCGAGCGCCTCGGCCCACGAGTGGAGCAGATCTGGGTCACCACGCCAGGCTCGCTGGCCGATCCCCACCCCAGGTGCACGAACGTCGACGGCAGCATCGGCGTCCACGTCGACATCGACGGGTAGGAGATCACCCGCCGAGATCTAGAAGAGACAGTCCTGTGGCCCTGAGCCCGCTCAACCCGGGTTCAACCTCTGGGCGAGCAGGATCTGCTGCATCGCGAGCAGGTCGAGGGGGGCCTCGACCTCCTTCGACCAGCAGGCGATCAGGCGGGCGATCTCCAACAGCAGGATCTCCTGCACCCGGCCCGGGCTCATCGCGCGGGGGACGACCGGGTGGCCGTGGTTCAACACCAGCACGAGCAGCTCGTAGCGGCTGTAGCGCATGTCCACCCGGACGGGCGGACCGAAGCGCTCGCGTGTCGTCTGGAAGTGCACGTCGGTGCGCCGGCCCAGCTGCGTGAGCAGGGCCCGTGTTCGCTTCTGGAGGTCGCCCTCCGGCACGAGCGCCGTGGTGGTCTGTGAGCGCCGGCTGAGGGCGGGGAGCGCGATAGGCAGACCGGGACGGCCCTCGGAGGGGCTCCGAAGCCAGGCCTCGAGGGTCCCCCACACGACGCCGTCGACCTCGATGGGGATCGAACGCGCCAGCTCCTGGACCGTTCCCAGCTGCTGCCGGCCACCTCGCCAGGCGAGCCACGCGAAGAGCGTGCCATAGCGCTGGGCCGTCACGAGAGCGTCGCCGCTGGAGCCCGACCCGCCGAAGCCGCCCCCGCGGAGTCCCTCCGCGAGCTTCTGGTACAGCTGGAGCCCCTCCAATGCGAGCAGCTCCGCCTGGGCCCTGGTCAGGGTCGCGTGGCCGCGCTCCAGGTACAGGAGCCCGTGGCAGGGGATGCGCGCGTCGACCTCTGGTACGGAGAGGATGCGTCCGCCACGACGCACCAAGATGGCCGTGGTGGCGTCGAATGGATGGCGCAGTCCGAGCCAACCGTGCAGGCCTGGCAAGCGGACTTCGTGTCGGATCAGCCAGCCCTCTTCGCTGGAGGCCAGGGAGCGCCAGACGCTGGGATCGTCGTCGAAGCGCAGGGTCAATGGTCCGTCCCGCTCCAGCCAGCGCAGCTCGGCGAGGGTGAGGAGGATCGTGTCGTGTTCAGCGACCTCCACTCCGCCTCGGGCAGAGGCGCGGGCGTTCGCTTCGCGCAGCTCGGCGAGCTCGCGAGGCTGGGAGCCGTCGGAAGGTGTCAGGGGCAGAGGCGGACGCTCCAGACGCTCGGCCAGGGCCCAGGCCGCGAGCCGCGCCATCGCTCGACCCTGGTCCGGGTACCTGGCGGAGTCCCAGGCATTGTCGCGCTCCAGGCGATCGAGCAGGGTGCGCTCGGCAGGAGCCCAGTCACCGGGCTCTGTTCCCACTCGCAGGGCGGCGCCGACCATGGGCGCAGGGCCCTCGACCTGCGTCCAGCGCGGGTCGTCGAGCTGGGGATCGAGGTGCCCCGCCAACCACAGGACCTGGCTCGGATTTGCATTGCCCCACTGCTCCGAGAGCACGACCCAGCGGTCCCCGACCCGCCCGACAGCCATCAGCGGCGCGTCGTCCCCAACCGGACGGAGGTGTCCCCAACCGAACAGCGCCTGCAGCGGCGCCAGGCGCTCGAAGGCCTCCGCAGGCAGGGGCCAGACCTTGTCCGTGCCCTGCAGGCCGATGAGTCCGTCGAGGCTCAACGGTCCGGGACCCGCGTCTGCGAGCGACAGCCGACGCAGCGCCGTTGCGCTGTCTCCCCACTCTGGAGGAAGCGCTGCGGCCAGGCGCGTCCGGCCGCCCTCTTCAGCGAACTGGGGCCGCGCGTGCTGGGCCAGGACCGAGGCAGCGAAGGCCTGGAGGCGGGCCCCCTCCACGAGTGCCGGGAGCGGGTCCAGCAGGCGCCAGGCGTGATCTACGACGAGGTTGCCGAGCCGATGGCGGAGCCGATCGCTGATGTCGATGTCGACGTTCAGCTCGAACACCGCGGACACGTGCAGGAGATCTGTGTGGAGTGCCCCACACCAGGTCGTACGCCCGCGCCGGGCGATGAGCCCCGGGGCGCGGTCCTGGGTCCCCCATGGCGGACGCGGCCCCCGCCCGTGAAACCGCAGCTTCAGGGTGCCCGATGGCTCGTCAATGTCGACGGCGACCTCGTGGACGCGCAGGTTGCGCTCCATGACACGGCGGACGAAGTCGACATCCGCCGCCGTGCCGATCCGCTGCAGCGAGATGTGCGGCACCTCCTGGACGAGGGCCCGGGCCTCGCCCTCCTGGAGCACCAGGACACGGAAGGGGAAGCGGCAGGGATCGGCCAGACCCTCGAGCGCTGCCCGGTCATCTGGCTCCAGCCAGAAGATGGGGTCCGTGACGGCCTCGAGCCGGACCTCGTCGATCGGCAGCGTCGTCTCTGGTCCGATGGCGCTGATGCGCTTCGGCAGCGGGAGCACCGTGGGGCCGTCGACGTCGACAGTTGGCAGCGGCGGAGGCTCGGACCTCTGTCCAGTCTCGTCCTCGATGAAGCTGCTCGCGTGGGGCTGCACCGCCGCGAGCATCGCCGTGAAGCGAGCGTCCTGGACGATGTCGGACTGGTCGGCGGTCTTGCGGAGGTTGTCGTCGCAGATGACCCCGAAGAGCTGGGCCTCCGCCCGCTTTCCGGTGCCGGTGCGCATCTCGACCGTGCCGAGCTCCGGCAACTCAAGCGACGTCACCCACACGCCACCCATCACGATCTTGAAGCCCTTGGCCTGGCCGGGTTTCTTCGGGATCGCGAGCACGCCGCGGCGAGCACCGTCGGCCTTGAAGCTGCGCTGTCGCTTCTCGCCGAAGAGCCGGACCTCCTTCTTCGAGGTGTAGCCGAAGGGTGCAACACCGTTCAGGATTATCGGCACCGGGCACTGCACGCAGCGCTCCTCGATGAGCGCCTGCTCAGGAAAGAGCGTCACGTTCTGGAAGCGGGTGAACCAGTTGCCCGGCTTCTCCATGAGCAGGTAGGTGCCACGGATCGGATCCACGGGGGCGCCTATCTGTCCCTTGCCCTTCGCGTCCATGTCGAGGCGCACAGCCCTCTTTCCGTCCCCGGATTCAATACGAATCGACTTTGGCTTGCGCTGGAGGAGCGCGTTGAGCCCGATGGCCAACTGCACCATGTGGCGGTGGCGCGCGTCGGCCCGATCCGCGAACAGGTAGTCGAAGACGTTCTCGAGCTGCTCGGGCTCGAAGGGACGCCCACCGATGAAGGCGATGAGCAGCGTCTCCCGCGTGATGTCGATCGCGATGTAGGTCGCCCCAGAGAGCACCGCGGCCTGGATCAACTCCAAGATATACTGTGTCGGATGACGGAGCGCGTACTCTCGCTGCTTCTCGATCGCCTTGGCGCGGGAGAGCGTGAACCGCCTGCGCTCGACGAAGGCGCCCGGTGAGCGGCTGCGTGCAACCAGGTCGGAGAGCTGAGACATCTACTCTCCAGCCGCTGCTTCGATGAGCAGGCGATAGCTGCGCTCGAGCTCGGCGTCCTCTTCGTGCAGCAAGGCCTGGGCGAGGGCGTAGGACGCCAGGTCGAGGTCCTCTGCCCCGGCGGTGCACTGCAGCTGGAAGAAGGGATGGTGGCGGTTCAACAAGAGCGCCCGCGATCTCAGGAAGGCCGGAATGCGCAGCCAGCTGGCCTCTGGTCGCTGGAAGACACGCCCGTCCTCTGGACCCTCCATCGCGAGGGCCTGGTCACGCGCCTGCTGGCTGCCTCCGAGGGCACCGACCATCAGCTGGACACGCCGCCCCAGCGCCTCTTTCAACAGGGCCGCGGTGCTGTTCACGAGCAGGCGCTCCCGCGGGGGCAGGGAGTCGGGCCGGATCAGGTCGGGGAGCACGTAGATCTCGTCCGCGCTGCGCAGGCTGCGCCCATCGGACCAGAACGCGAACAGCGGGGGGCGGTCCGCAGCCATCAAGAGCTCTCGCGTCTCGGGGCTGTCCTCGACGAGGAAGATGCCCTCTGAGGCGAGGGCATCGTCGAGGCGCTCAGACGCGGTGGCCATCAGCACGACGCCCTGGTCGTCCTCCTGGTCCTCGATCTCCTCCAGCGTGCGCGACGTGCCGCGGGTGTCGCGGAACAGCGGGCGATCACGAAAGGCGTCCAGCGCGTTCGGCCCCAGCGCGCTCCCGCACTCCTGCGCGAGATGGCCGTGCCAGGGGCTGAGCTCCTCGCCGGCACGCAGGGCCTGCTCGACCCGCTCTACGAGATCCGCCCGGAGCAGGTCCGAGGCACTCAGGAGCACCTCCATCGCCTTCTGCCAGTGCTCGTCCTGGAGCACGTTGTCACGAGTGAGCGTGTGCTCGAGCGTGTTGGTCTTCAGCTTGAATCCGAGGTGTGCCAGGCGCTCGTCCAGGGGGCCGAGCACGTCACGATTGCGCGTGTTCACTAGGGTCAGGCCACCGTTGTAGTAGCCATACCGGGGGCTCGGCTGGTAGGCGACGACGGCCTCGACCCCGCGCTCGGAGAGCCTGCGCTTCAGCGTCGCGCCGACCATGTCCATGGGCTTGTTGATCGCCTCGGGTCGCTGGCGGGCGCCTCCCTCCGCGAAGGCTGCGAAGGGATCGACGCCGCTGCCCTGGGCCGGGACCTCGTCGTCGCCGGTCCGATCCCAGAACGTCACCGGCGTGTCGCTGTGCTCGCACCACCAGCCGAGGATCCAGCGACAGTCCCGCACGAAGCCCTCGACCTCTGCTCTCGGCATCCGCTTGAAGAGGGTGATCTTCGTCCCGTCGACGAGCTGCTCGGAGCGCACCTTGTCGAAGCTCCGATCCGGATGGAAGAGCAGCTCCCAGGACTCACCGTGGCGCGAGGTCTTCAGGATCACGGCGTCCGGCTGGATCGCGAAGATCGACGTGAAGCCGATGCCGAACTTGCCGATCTTGGTCAGGTCGTCTTCCTTCGTCGACGAGAACAGCCGCGTCAGGTGATCGTCGATGATGCGCTCGTCCATGCCCTCGCCGAAGTCGTCCACATGGATCTCGAGCACGCCGTGACTCACGTCGTCCGCCACGAAGCGGAGCCAGATCTCGACCCGAGGTGTGCCCGCGTCGATGGAGTTCTGCACCAGCTCACGCAGGAAGTCGAGGGGGCGAGCGAACTGGTTGACGAGGTTGTCGAGGGCTTGTGCGGCCAGGCTGTCTGCGGCCGGGAGGTTCCGCTCGTCCAAGGCGCTCTCCTTCGCTGCTTCGAGGCTAACTGACGCGAGCGTCTGCATCCGTAAGGACGCGATCCCGTGCGACGTTGTCTGGGTCCGACACTGCCCCGGGTCCTGAAGTTGCTGTTCTGGAGTCTCCTGAGCCAAGCCCTCGTCGCCTTGTTGATCGGGCTCGTAGGAGGTGGGGTCTCCTTCTGGCTGCTCAGCCCGAAGGATCTCGACGTCGAGTGGCCCGAGCGAGCGCGCCACACCTGGCCAGCGCGCATCGACGGCGCGTTGGTGATGTTGGTCTTCCCTCTCTTCGCTGGGGCCGTGGTGCCACTGTTGGCGGGCCTGGAGGGGACCAGGCTGCCAGCGGCCGCCCGCTGCTTCCTGGCGGCGGGCCTTCCGGTGCACCTGCTGCGGATGCGCTTCGAGCGCGCCATGCACCCAGAGCCCGAGCGCCTCGCTCACGGGAGCTTCCTGCGAGGTCGCGCCGCCGTCGTGATCGTCCGGTTCGGCCACATCCTGCTCTGCTTCGCCCTCGGCTTGGCGCTGTGCTGGTTGCCTGTGTAGGCGGTGGTTCCGGCGGTGCCCGTCGCGATCGCCCTGCTCTCCGGCTGGTCCCTTGGCTGGGGAATGGACCTGGCCCTGCGGATGGGTCTGGCGAGGCCCGCTTCGCCGGAGCTGGTGGCGCTCGTGCGGGGACGTGCGAGGGCCCACGGGATCGAGCTCCGGGGCGTGCACGTCCTCGAGCACCAGCTCGCGAACGCCCTGGCGCTGCCGCTGGCACGTCGGATCGCCTTCACGCGCGGCTGCCTCGAGGTGCTGGACGACGCAGAGCTCGCCAGCATCACGGACCACGAGCTGGGCCACCTCTGCGAGCCACGCTCCGTCCTGTTCGCCCGCCTCGCGTCGACGCTGGCGCTGACGCCGATTGTGGCGATCGGCCCGATCTACCTCACCTGGGGCCCCGCCGCCGTCCTCTGCGTGGCCGTCGTCATCATCCTGCTCCTGGCGCTCGGGGGGCGCATGCGGCGACGCATGGAGGAGCGCGCGGACGCCCACGCCCACCGCGAGAACGGTCGAACACACGCTCGCGCGCTCGAGGCGCTCTACCGCTTCAACAGGGCCCCCGCCGTGGTCGGACGGGGACCGCACCCGGACCTCTACGACCGCATGGTCGAGGCAGGAGTCGAGCCAGCCTGGCCGAAGCCCGAACCACCTTCCCGCTGGGCACCTCGGCTGCGCGTCGGAGCCGGGCTGTTGGTCATCTCCATCGGTGTCATCGCCTGGCAGGTGGTCCTCGCCATGCTTCGGGTCGCCTGGCCCGACTCAGCCCTGTTGCAGTTGTTCTGGGGCGGCTGAGCTCAATCGGTCACAAGGCCGCCGCAGCCCGGACAGAGCACGTCCTGGTCCCCGATCTGCGCGCGGCAGCTGGAACACCGACCGCCGCGGAGAGACCAGCCCACCAAGCCGCCGAGCAGCGCCAACGGGGGGATCAGAAGGAGGCTGCGGGCCTCGCCGAGGGCCGCGAGGCCCACGAGCCCGAGCGCCAGACCGAAGAGCGCCCCCGCGACCACTCCAGCCACGCCATGGCTGACCGAGACCCGACCAACCGGCCGGCCACCGCTGATCTGGACGACCCGACCGATCGGCTCGTCGTCATGGAGCAGCGCCGACAGCGACGCCCGCCCCTCGCCATGAAACCAGGTCATCGCCTCCAGCACGAGCCGATGGCGGCGCGGCGGCAAGGAGCCGAGGAGGCGCTCGAGCTGGCGCTCGCTGGGATCCCGGGCGGCCAGCTGGGCGCCGACCAGAAAAGCGATCGACTCCGTGTCGAGCGCCGTGGGGGCCTTGGTCTGGAGGAGGAAGCCGCGGACCTCGCGCTGGCGCAAGGGCGGCCGGAGGACCTGGAGGCCGAAGCCGAGGTATGCCGCGGTCAGATCGGCGAGCAGCGCCTCCAGGCCTTCATCGTCGGCCACGAGCCCGTGCTGGACGCGGAAGGCCCGGGCGACGTCGACACAGAGGGCCGCCATGGAGCCGCCGATGCCTGCGTGGGCCAGCTCCGGGGGGAGGCTGCCGACAGAGGCGTGGCGCATCAGGTCTTCCAGGTCGTGGGAGTCGTCTTCGACCAGCGGCGCTTGCAACCAGCGGGCGTGGCCGTGCTCCCGCAGCAGCACCGCGAGCTGCTCGAGGAGCCAGGGTCTCTGGGCGGGAGGCGGGAGCGCCACCCTCCTTTCCTATCAATCGCAGCGCTGGTAGACGACCACGACCTCGTATGGCTCGTCGGAGAAGGACCACGGAGCGTAGGTCTCCACCGGGGGATCGCCTGCGACGACGAAGGCGTGGAGGTTCGCGAAGCCCTCCGCCGTGTGGACCCGGGGGCCCGGGAAGTGGTCCTCGATGACGAAGCGGTCGACCTCTGCGAGGCAGCTCTGCTCGGCCGGCTGCTGTGGCCACGGCGCGAGCGCCACGGCATGGCGCTGCAGTGGCTGCCCGTCGTCCTCCAGGGCGGTCCAGCCCAGGGCCTCCATGTGGTACTGCCAGCCCCAGTGGCCCGCGAAGGTGCCGGGCCCCTCGCCGACTCGCTGCGCCGCCTCCAGGTGAGCATCGGCCAGGTTCATGTCGTCCCAGGACAGCGTCAGGGCGAGGACCAGGTTGGCGCCGACCGCAGCTCCGAGGAGTCGATCGCCGAGGCCGAAGCGGGCCGCTGCGAGCACCGGCGCGGCCACGAAGGGGAGCCAGTACCGAGCGGCGGTGAAGCGCAAGGCGAGCAGGAAGAGGAGGCCGCCGAGCGCCCAGCAGGCCAGCAGACGGTCGTCCGGACGGCGCCAGCGAAGGGCGAAGAGCGCCATCCCGCCAGCGATCGCGCAGAGCACGGTCATCAGGAAGCCGACGCCGGACTGCTCGGAGAGGATCGCAGCAGGGATGCCCACGGCCGCACCCACCAGCCCGCCGAACCGTCCCCCACCGCGCCGAGCGCTCAGGATCGGGAGCAGCCCCACCCCACCGAGCATGGCGAGGGCCGCGACGCCCTTGCGAAAGACCTGGAACGGGCCGCCACCGACCGACTGGAAGCTGCCCATCGCGAAGACGTGGACCTGCCCGTATGCGTGCAGGTCGTGCAGGACCAACAGGCCGATCGGCAGGGCGGATGCGAGGGCATGCGGGATGCGCTTCCGCTGCCAACCGGCCAGCAGCAACAGGGGGATCAGGCAGACGCCCGAGTAACGAAAGAGCGCCGCGCAACCAGCGAGCAGGGCGAAGGCCCAGGCGTGCCTTCGGGCGGTGAGGAAGCCGCCGACCCCGGCGAGCGTGCAGGCGTACAGGGGCAGGTCGGGGGTGAGGGCCGACCCGGCGAGGACCACGATCGGGATGCTCCCCAACAGCAACATCCCGGCAGCTTCGTCCTCGAGGAAGTACTGCCCGAGACGAGCAGCGCCGAAGAGCGCGAGCAGCAGCCAGGGGAGCATCCAGAGGTGCTGGAGCAGGACCGGGGCGTCGTGGACCGGCGCGAGCCACCACCCGATCCCCGGCGGGTTCGAGAGCACATCGAAGGCCCGCTCGGTGGTCCCTTGCCAGTTGATGTCGATGGCGTGGGGCCGCCAGGCATCAGCGGCGGCGCCCCTCGCGAGCGTCAGGAAGTTCGCGTCGTCGACGTGGACCGGCTTGCCGACGAACGGGAGCACTGCGGCGAAGGCCAGAACCGGGCCGAGGATCCATCGGGTTCCGCGTCGAACCGCCACGACGCAATGGTAGCCTGAGGGTCCGCCTCCCGCTTTTTTTCGATCCAGTGAAGGAAATCGGGAACTCGCTCGTTGTTCCGTTGTCCATCCCGCGGCTGGAGTAGGCACTGAGCTCCCGGCCACCCCGCAGGACCCGTTCATGCCGCTGACCACGCTCCTCCTCGTCGCCTGCGCCCATCGGGTCTCCGCCCTGGACACGGTCGACTGGGACCTCAACCCGGGCGAGGTCCAGAAGGAGGTCCGGGTCGCACCGGTCATCGTCGCCGCAGAGGCTCCACGGCCTGATCTCACCGGCATCGTCGGCGAGGAGCTCCGAGACGAGCGGGCGGACGGTCGCCTCCACCGCACGGCTCAGATCGCGGAGCTTCCGCACGCCGTCCATGCGGCGGTCCCCGGGGCGCTGAACGCCTCGCTGGGGCCGGAGTGGTCTGGTCACTTCCGCGACACGCGCCTGCCCGTCGCCGACCTCATCACGCTCACCAACGCCGTCAACGGCCAGGCCTCCCTGGCGGAGACCCTCTCCGAAGTGGCGCGAGAGTGCGAGGGTGACGCCGTGCTCTTCACCTGGATCATCGAAGCAGGAGGCCGGCCCCTCACCGATCAGCACCTCGTGGGGGAGCTCGTGTTCCAGAACGGCGTGCCCGTGCTCGTCGACCACCACTCCGAGCCCTACGCCGTCGAGGCCGTCATCGGCATGGCGTTGGTGACGACCGAGGGAGAGATCCTCTTCCGCTACCAGGACCACTACGAGAACCTCCTCGTCGCCGACGCCAGCGTGGACAGCCTGGGCCGCCGGATGGCAAAGGACCTCGTCGCAGACATCGTGCCACTGTGGCTCGACGATCCCGGAGAGAGCGGTCCCTGGGTGGCCGACTCCCGCTAGGGGTCCTATTCCGAGGCGGTGAGCACCACCTTCGACATCATCGTCGTCGGCGCAGGACACGCTGGCTGCGAGGCCGCCGCCGCCGCGGCGCGCGTGGGGCGTCGGGTCGCGATGGTGACCTTCCACCGGGAGCACATCGGGCGCCTCTCCTGCAACCCGGCCATCGGTGGGATCGCAAAGGGCTGCCTCGTGCGCGAGCTCGACGCCCTCGGCGGACTCATGGCGAAGGTCGCGGACGCCACGACGGTGCAGTTCCGACGCCTCAACACACGAAAGGGGCTCGCGGTGCGGTCCAGCCGCGCCCAGGTGGACACCCTCCAGTACCCACGGGAGATGCAACGCCGCCTGGACGCCATCGCTGGGCTCGAGATCGTCGAGGGAGAAGCCCTGGGGCTCCTGCTTCGTGGAGGGAAGGTCGCCGGTGTCCGCCTGGCGGACCGCCAGCTGTGGGCTGGTGCCGTCATCCTCACGACCGGCACCTTCCTGGGTGGGCTCCTGCACCGGGGCAAGGAGCGACAGAAAGGCGGGCGCATCGAAGACGGCGCGGCCCACGCGCTCTCCAAAGAGCTGTCCGCGCTCGGGCTTCGCCTCGGCCGCCTGAAGACAGGTACACCACCGAGACTGTGTGCCTCCAGCGTCGACTGGAGCAGGCTGAAGGAACAACCACACACAGATGGTTGTTTCTCGTTCACCCCCCCGGCTCGGAGACTCCCCCCGCTCTCGTGCTGGATCGCCCACACCAACGATCGGACGCACGACATCATTCGACACAATCTTGCGTCGAGCGCGATGTACTCTGGCGCCATCAAGGGGAGCGGGCCGCGTCACTGCCCCTCGATCGAGGACAAGATCGCACGCTTCCCGGATCGGAAGAGACACCAGCTCTTCCTCGAGCCGGAGTCCCACGACTCGGAGCGAGTCTATGTCAACGGCTTGAGCACGTCTCTGCCTGTCGAGGTCCAGCTCGCGGCCGTGCGCAGCATCCCCGGGCTCGAGGACGCCGAGGTGCTGCAGTGGGGCTACGCGGTCGAGTACGACTTCAACGATCCCAGGGATCTGGCTCACGATCTCCAGCACCGCGAGGTTCCAGGCCTCTACCTCGCCGGCCAGGTCAACGGGACCTCCGGCTACGAGGAGGCTGGCATCCAGGGTCTCCTCGCCGGCCTCGCGGCGGCAGGCTCTCCGCTGCGTCTCGGCCGGGAGCAGGCCTACGCGGGGGTCCTGGTGGACGACCTCGTCACCCGCGGCGTCGGCGGAGAACCGTACCGGATGTTCTCGTCAAGGGCGGAGCACAGGTTGATCCTCAGAGAGGACAACGCAGACCGCCGCCTGATGCCCCTCGGTCGCGAAGCGGGGCTCGTCGAGGACACTGAGTGGCGCGCGTTCGAAGCGAGGAGCCGGGCCATCGCACACGGACTCGAGCGGCTCGAGTCAGCGCGGCTCGTCCCCGACGCCCAGGGGCGTGCCCGAATCGAAGCGGCGGGACTCGGCACGATACGAACTCCAGCGACCGGCTTCGAGCTGATGCGGCGGCCCAAAGCGAGCTGGAGACGCCTCGCTGAGGTCATCGATCTCCCGGCTCTCCCTCCAGAGGTCGCCGAACAGGTCGAGACCGACGTCAAGTACGCCGGCTACATCCGCCGCGAGGAGGCTCGGGCGGCGCAGGCCCGCCGCCTGGGGCGGGTGCGGCTGGACGACGTCGACTTCAGCACCATCCCTGGCCTCTCCAACGAGGCTCGCGAGCGCCTCCTCCGAGCCCGCCCGGAGAACCTGCAGTCCGCGAGCAGGCTCCCGGGCGTCACTCCAGCGGCCGTCAACACGCTGGCCGCCCACCTCTCGAGGAAGCGTTGACGCCGCTGGAGCGAGAGCACCACCGACTCCTGACGCGCTGGCGCGGGGCGATGGACCTCGTCGGCCCGGGCCCGCTGGAGCCTCACTTCGACGACGCCAGGCAGGCCGTCTCCTGGCTCTCACCCACGGGGCGCTGGGCGGACCTCGGCAGCGGCGCTGGGTTTCCCGGGGTGGCGCTGGCGGCGCACCATCCCGACATAGAGGTCGTCCTCGTCGAGTCGCGCTCCAAGCGCGCTGCCTTCCTGGAACAGGTCGCGGCCGGGACAGCGAGGCTCTCGGTCGCGTGCCTCCGCACGGAGAGTCTCGAAGACAGCAGCTTCGACGGCGTGATCTCGAGGGCCTACAGGCCACCGCCGGCCTTCCTCGCGGACGCGCGTCGGCTCCTCTGTCCCGGGGGGACCGCGGTCTGTCTCCTCGCCCGAGGGGAGCCGCCGGAACTCGATGGGCTCGAGATGTTCCACGTGGAACACTACGCGGTCCAGGGACGACCACGGGCCGCCGTCGGGTATCGCAAGGCCAGCTGATGGTCAGCGCTCTTGCGTTGTCAAGAGCAACTCGCTACAGTTCGAGTCCCCCCGGCTCGGCGCTCGCTGAGCCACCCCCGCCCCCTCCCCACCGGCGACACCACATGCCCCACGTCCTTGCGGTCTCGAACCAGAAAGGCGGCGTCGGAAAGACGACGACGGCCGTCAACCTGGCTGCCAGCCTCGCGCACCTCGGCCACCCGACCCTGCTCGTCGACCTCGACCCCCAGGGGAACGCGAGCTCCGGCGTGGGGTGCGCGATGGACCTCGCCGAGGTCGGCTCCTACGACATGCTGCTCGGTGACAAGCGGCTCCACGAGGTCACCTACGGGACCTCCATCGAAGGGCTCGACATCGTCCCGGCGACAGAGGCGCTGGTCGTCGCGGAGATCGAGATGTACGGCCTGCCTCGCGCCCAGCTTCGGCTGAGAGAGGCCTTCGGCGACCTCAGCAGTTTCTACGACTTCGTGGTCACAGACGGACCGCCCAGCCTCGGCATGCTCACAGTCAACGTCCTGGCGGCCGCGGACAGCGTGCTCGTCCCCGTCCAGGGGGAGTACTTCGCCCTGGAGGGCCTCGGCGCGCTGATGCGCACCATGGCCAAGGTGCGGAAGGCCCTGAACCCGCGGCTCGTACGAGAGGGCATCGTCATCACCATGCACGATCCCCGCAGCCGCCTCTGCCGTGCTGTCTGCGGAGAGCTCCGCGACATGTTCGGTGACGAGGTCTTCGACGAGGTCATCCCCAGGAACGTGCGTCTGAGCGAGGCACCCTCGCACGGAGAGCCCATCCTGGGATACGAGCCCAGGAGCGTCGGCGCGAACGCCTACCTGGCCCTCGCCTCGGAGCTCATCCGAAAGAACCACTCCCACCTGCTCGAGGCCTCCGCATGAACCCCTCCCTTGGCCGCGGCCTCTCCGCGCTCATCCCGGACGATCTGCTCGCCGAGGACGTCGCTGCGCCCACCGAGCTCGTCAGGAGCGTCCCGCTCGGTGAGATCCAGCCGAACCCCGAGCAGCCCAGGGCGAACTTCGAGCGCCTCGCAGAGCTCGCCGAGTCCCTGAAGACACATGGTGTGATCAGCCCGCTGGTCGTCCGCCCACGTCCCGGCGGCGGCTACGTGCTGATCGCAGGCGAGCGCCGCCTCCGCGCCGCAGGGCTGGCGGGACTGGACGAGGTCCCGGTGATCGTCCGTGACGACGCCTCGGAGGCCGAGGTGCAGCTGGAGCTCGCCCTCGTAGAGAACCTCCAGCGAGAGGACCTCGACCCGGTGGAGGCAGCCAGGGGCTACAAGCGGCTTCAGCGGGCCTTCGGGTTCACGCAGGAGGAGATCGCCGCCAAGGTCGCAAAGGACCGCTCGACGGTCGCGAACAGCCTCCGCCTCTTGAAGCTGCCGTCCAAGGTGCTGGCGCTCATCCAGGGCGGTCGCCTGAGCACGGGCCACGCCAAGGCGCTCCTGGGCCTCGGCAACCACGCGGACATGCTCGCCGTCGCAGCGCGGGTGGTCGCCGGGGATCTGAGCGTGCGGGCGACAGAGGCCCTCGTGAAGGCCAAGAAGTCGCCGAAGTCCAAGAAGAGAAGCGTGAACAAGGACCTCCTTCGCCTCGGAGAGGAGCTCACCCGCAGCCTGGGGACCAGGGTGCAGGTGAGCGGCAAGCGCGGAGGCGGAGCCCGCATCACGATCGAGGCCTACTCCAGCGAGGAGCTGGAGCGGCTCCTCGAGAGGCTGCGAGCGTGAACCTCTCCGACGGGCCGCTCAACGCCCTGCTCGGCAGCGGCGCGGTGTACGAAGGGGATCTGTCCTTCGAGGGTCGGGTGCGCATCGATGGGCTCTTCCGCGGGCGGGTCTACACCGAAGAGGTCTTGGAGGTGGGACCCGAAGGGCGCATCGAGGGCGAGGTCGACGCCGCGGTGGTCGTGCTGGCGGGAACGGTCGTGGGCAAGCTCACCGTGCGCGAGCTGCTCGTCGTCCAGCCAGGTGGTCTCGCGCGGGGCGAGGTCGCCGCGAAGCTCCTCGAGGTGCGTCCGGGAGGGCGATTCGAGGCTCAGGTCAAGGTCGGATAAGGACAGGTCATGGTCGATACGAACATCGTGGTCGTGGGCATCGCAGGTGGGACCGCCAGCGGGAAGACCACTCTCGCGCGAAAGGTGGTGGCAGCGCTGGGGAGCAGCGAGTGCCTGTTGATCACACACGATCGCTACTACCACGACGTAGAGAACCCCTCGACCTTCAACTACGATCACCCCGACGCCCTGGAGACGTCGCTCCTGGTCGAGCACGTCCGCACGCTCCGAGCCGGCCAGGCCGCCGAGCTGCCCGACTACGACTTCTCCAGCCACACCCGCAAGCCCGAAGCCGTCACCACCGAGGCGCAGCCGACCATCATCGTAGAGGGCATCCTGGCCTTGGAGGACGAGGACCTGCGGGCGCTGTTCGACCTCATGATCTTCGTCGACACCCCCGACGATCTCCGCCTCGCTCGGCGCATTCGACGGGACGTCGCGACGCGCGCTCGGGACATCGAAGAGGTCCTCGGCAGGTGGCTCACAACCGTCCGCCCGATGCACATCCGCTATGTCGAACCCTGCCGGACATACGCCGATGTCGTCCTGCCTGGTGTGGGGCTCCTGGAGCCGCTGGTCGACAGCATCTGCGGAGCCATCGAGCGGTGCCGGCTCGAGGTCGGCGCGGGAGACGATGGTGAGCTGGAAGAGCTGGGCACGGACGACCTCGTCTACATCGACTCGGACACCTGGACCAGCTGAGCGACCGCGCGAGTCACTCGATGAGGCCTTCCCCTCGGGCCTCTGAGGTGCTCATGTTGCGCTCCTCGGCGCCGGCGGACACATCGACGCTGAACTCCCAGGTGGCTTCTTCGCCGTGGCCGTCGCTCACGATGACCTTCGGTCGCCAGCTCCCCTCTGTCTCGACGGCACCGGTCCAGTGAATGACGCCCTCGGCGTCGACCCTCATGCCCGGCGGACCGTCTTCGAGGCGGTACAGGAGCGCGTCGCCGTCGGGGTCGCTGGCCTTCACCTGGAGGCCATCGACAACAGAGACGTTCGCGCCGCTCATCTCGATCGTCGGGCGCTGGTTGCCGACAGTCCGCTGGTCGGTGCGGCGGGTGACCCTGTTGACTCCATCGTTCGCGACGAGCTCGGCATACACGCGCTGGCCGGAGCTGAAGAAGCTGGAGGCGAGCGTGAAGCTCTCCTCCCCCGAGACCCTGGCGTCGTCTACGAACCACTTGATGTCCGTGCGGACCATCTGTCCCTCTGGATCCACCACCTCGTAGTTCACCCCGGCGGCCGACTCGGCGTTCCTTGCCCCGACCAGCACGACCTTGAGGAACTTCGGGGGCTGGTTTCGCCCCTCTTCCAGATCCACGTCGCCGCTGGTCACCGTGTCCATCCGGTTCGGCCTGGTGGGAAGCGGAGGCGGTGCCTCCAGTTTGTCGACGCAGGCAACGTTCAGCAACAGCAAGGGCAGCATCGCCGGGGATGATAACGCTCCCATCCGATGGTCCTCACTCCTCTGCTGCTCGCGCTGGCCGGAGTCGCTTGCGCACTCGGGGCCGCGCGCCTCGGTCCCCGCGCCCGCCTCGCGCTGGGTCTGCTCCTCGTCGGGCTCCTCGTGGTCGGACTCACCCGCCCCGCGCCGGGCTGGATCTGGCTGCCCATGGTCCTTGGCCTTCCTGCGGTGGCGGCGGGCGCCCGGGCCCTGGCCGGGATCACCGCGGTGCTGCTGCTCGGCGCCAGCTTCGCCGGGGAGCGGGTGGTCTTCGAGGCCCCGGCATGCCTCGCCGGAGAACTCCCCGCCGAGCAGGTCCCCGCTCACCCACCCCGCGGCGAGTGGGGCGCGCCCGACGGCTTCCGGCCGATGCCTTCGGCCGAGATCGAGGGACCCCAGCCGAGCGCGGAGGTCGAGCTCCTGGAGGTCGTCGAGGGGCGCGCGCAGCTGGAGGGCTGTCGGGCGCCCGGGTTGGTGCGTTTCACGTCGTCGAGCGGCGGGCAGGTCCTTGTCGTTGCCGGGCGAGGTCCGGCGATAGACGAGGACGATCGGCGGATGCGATCGGTCGTGGTCCCGTCCGAGGCCGGCGTGGTCGTCGAGGTCGATATCGCAGAGGTCCTCCGAGGCGGCTGGGACAGCGAAGGCGAGCTGTGCGCGCTCGAGATCTCGGCCGGGATCGACTCGCTCGAGCTGCTCCATCCGCTGGCCGCCTGGCGGGGCGAGCGAGCGAGCATCGACCGCGTCGAGCTGGAGGGGATCGTGCGCCCCTCGTGGGTGCTCAACCCCGGGGTCTCGGTGATCTTCCCTCCCGACGACGGGAGACCACGGGTCTTGAGCTGGGTCGACGGCGGTCTCGGCGACGGCGAGCGCACCGTGGTGGTCAACGGCGAGGAGCACGTCTCGACCGGCGCCGGGTGGGGAGAGCGCTTCGAGGTCGCCCTCGAGGGCGTGGCGGAGATCGAGCTGCGCTACGAGGGTGAGGGGGTCGGCGTGTTCGGGGACCTCGCCGTGCGCGAACCCCCACAGGACGCTCCGAGCGTGCTGGTCGTCCTTGTCGACACGCTGCGTGACGACCACCTGGGCCGAGCTCCCGCGTGGCAGGGGCTCGCCGACGAGGGTGTGCGCTTCGCCTTCACGAACAGCGCGAGCCCGTGGACGAAGCCCTCGATTCCGACGCTGATGTCCGGGGTCTGGCCGACCAGGCACCGGGTAGGCGCGCAGACCATCACCGACCGTGTCCCAGAGGGACTGGAGCTCGTGCAGGAGCGCTTCCGACGCGGTGGCTGGGCCACGGCATCCTTCGCTGCGAGCCCGCTGGGCAGCACGCTCACGGGCCTCGACCGGGGCTTCGAGGCCGCCTACGCGCCGCGCTACTGGGGTCTGGACCGAGAGCACGGGGACACCCCGACCGACGAGGAGATCTACGCCACGGCCTTGGAGTGGTGGGGACAACAGCAGCGACCGGCCTTTCTGTACCTGCACCTGCTCGACGTACACCAGTACTACGTAGAGAGCGGACGCAGCCACGAGGCCTACCTCTCCGCGATCGAAGAGGCCGACGCGACCTTCGCGGCCTTCTTCGCAGAAGCGAGGGAGCGAGGGCTCCTCCAGGACACGCTCGTGGTGCTCACCTCCGACCACGGCGAGGCCTTCTTCGACCACGGCGCCACCTCCCACGGGACCAACCTCAGCCAATCGCAGCTGCAGGTCCCCCTCGTGTTCTGGCACCCGGAGCGCCTCGCTTCGGGCCTCCGCACCCAGCTGGTCTCGCTGGCGGACGTCGCTCCGACCCTCCTGGCGCTGTTCGATCTGGAGCCGCTGGGGGACGCCGACGGCCGCAGCTTGCTGCCACTGCTGGGGAGCGGGGAGCTGGAGCCCCGGTCGGCACCCTCGGCGCTGCTGCGTTTCACCTGGGCTCCAGAGGCGCCCCAGCAGCGGGCCCTGGTGCTGGAGTTGGGTGCGAAAGCGTGGAACAAGGGCGACACGGCGCTGGCCTTCGATCTCTTGGAGGATCCCTGCGAGACGCGCCGAACCCGGCGCGACAGCGAGCTCGACCGGGAGTTCTCACGAATGCTGGAAGAGGAGGAAGGCGCCGCCCTCGAGTTCGACGCCCGATACGGTGCAAACCAAGGCGGACTGCGCCCCGAGGACTCCCTGCTCCTGCAGGCGCTGGGGTACCTGGAATAGCGCCGATGTTTTCAGTCCGTGTTTTTGCATTTGTCGGCGGATCGACGTGCGGTAGGGTCTTCTTCACCCTGCGGAGTCGGCGATGGCGGATCAACAGCGACCGACACGGACCCTGGCCCTCGAGCCTGCTCCGAACCCCGACTGGGTCGATCTCGACGACTACGAGATCCCAGAGGATGTGAAGGGCGTGCTGCCTCGGCGTCTCTTGGAGAGATGGCGCGTTCTTCCCCTGTCCGTCGAGCTGGACGAGACCTGTCTGGTCGTGGCGACGGCACCTCCGGCGCTGCCAGAGCTGATCCGCGCGCTCACGGAAGCGGCGGAGCTCTACGTCGAGGTGGTGTATGCTGCTCCAGCAGACATCAACGCCGGCCTCTGGAGAGCGTTCCGCATAGCGCCTGGCGACGGCTGGAACTAGTCTGTATCAAATCAGTTCTGTGTGGGATGATCCCACATGCCCAGGAGCTTCCGCAAGCGGTCGTCTTCCCGCTGCTCCTGGTCCTGCCAGAGAGCGAGCACCTTCTTGTTCCGGCGACGCCTACCCCAGAAGGCGATGAGGATCAGCGGCGCGGCCAGGCCGAGCCAGACGAAGTCGTCCGCGAGCGGGGCGAAGCTGATGAAGCCAGAGCTCAGGCGCGCCCGCCACTTCTGGTCGACCTCGGAGGCGAGCTCACCCGTGGCGTCCAGAAAGGCGGCGTTGACGGGGCGCCCGCTCGCGAGGGCCTGCACCAGGTTCGGGATCGCCTCCTCACCGTACTCGGTGGCCACGAAAGCGATGAGATCCGCCGACTGGGCATAGGCGAGGTCTGCGTCGCTGGGGTCCGCGGGGAAGTCCGCGGTGATCTCGTCCAGCGTGTAGAGGTCCCTTCGCCAGGCGCCGCGGCCGATACGCGCGGGCAGGTCAGGCCCGATCTCGCCGGCGACCCACTGGGCCAGACCCTCCTGCAGCCAGCGCGGCACGGGCTCCCGACCGAAGGCCTGGCCGAGCAGCACGTGGGTGACCTCGTGATCCAGGACCTGCATCAGCGGCTTCGCTGTCCCAGGTCGGATGCGCGGTGACTTGAGGTAGATCAGGCCGCGCTGTGGCCAGGCGGTTCCGTCCGCCCAGTCCGGAGGAACACCGGGCTGAAGCTGGTCGAAGGCCTGCTCGTCATCCGCCAGGTAGATGTTCATCGTGGGGCCCGCCCCGATCCCGAGGCGCTCAGCGATCGCCGGTATCGAGACCGCCACGTGCTCGGCGACGCGCTCCAGGGCGGCCTTGTCCCTCGGGCGTCCGTGGACCGTCGCATAGGTCCCAGCGAGCGACACGTAGCGCATGGGAACCGTCGGCGGCTCCAGCGCCAGGCTCAGATCGATCGCCGGATCGACCTTGGACCACTCCTGCGCCTCCACATCGGAGACGCCGAGCCACAGGGTGAGCAGGGCGGCGAGCACCTCTCCAGCGTAGCCGCGAAAGCGGGCGTGACAACGGCCGGGTTGCCCCTCAGTCGCGTCCGAAGAGGCCCGAGAGTGGAGCTCCACCCTCTTCGGCCTCCTCGAGCTCCCGAGATGCAGAGACGTGGTTCGGGTCGTGCTTCAGGGCCCACCGGAAGCGTTCGCGGGCGTCGTCGAGGACAGCCAAGGGGCTCGCGCCACGCAGCTCGTGGAACCGGGCGACCAGCTCCCGGGCATCGGGGTGGTCCAGACCCTCTGTGGGGTCATCCGGCGAGGTCGGATCCGGCACGTCCGCCAGCGGGCGCAGCCGTGGCGGCTCGGATGGTTGGTCCGGCGTGGTCTCGGCGAGCACATCGTCGTCGAGGTCGTCTTCCCAGTCCTCCTCTTCGGCCACGTCGACAAACGCAGACAGGGACTCGGGATCGCCCTCCTCCTCGCCAGAGTCGTCCTCCCACTCTTCGTCGTCGTCGAGGTACTCGATGCTGTCGTCGGACAGATCCTCGAAGTCATCGTCGCCGCCCAGGGCGAAGACATCGGTGGCCTCGTCGTCGGCCTCGTGAAGGCCACCGTGGACATCCGCGCTGGGGACCCGGGATGCCGGGCGCGCCGGCCAGTCGATCGTGTGCGACGCTCCGTCCGGCTCGTCATCCTCTTCGATGCTCACCTCGTCCAGGTCATCGACGCTCTGCTCGCCCAGGTCGCCCGTGTCCTCCCCCATGGCGAAGACGTCGGTGGCCTCGTCGTCGGCCTCGAACCTGGGTCGGTGGGGGAGGGCGCTCACCACCTCCTCCGACAGGCGCCGGGCGCGCTCCTCGGCTCGCGCTCGTGCCCGGGGCCCCCTGGCAGCGGAAGCCCGAGCGACGGGGGAGCCCTCGACCTGGAGCAGTCCGAGCTGCATCAGCAGATCGACGGCGAACCAGGCCTCCCGCGTCCGGCCCGGCTGGCCACGGCCGCTCGACGCGATCAGGCCGCGCAGCGTGTTCTCAACTCGCGCCAGCTTCATCGCGCGAAGGACGATCGCCCCGAACTCTTCGATGTCGTCCGGGCTTCCTGTGATCCGGATCTGGTTGTCGAGCGCCGTCTGCAGCTCCAGAGCCACGACGTCGGCGTCCCGGATCTCCCGCAGGCCTCGGTGAAAGCACCGGAGGAACTCCGTGGGCAGCGGGAAGGCGCCGCCGGGGGCCTGGACATCTGGATCGAAGCTGCAGTGGAGACCCGGATCCTGGGCGAGGGTCGCAATCCCTCGACCGAGACCGGCGCAGGCGGCAGCGAAGACATCGTCGAGGCCAATGCCGAGCGCCAAGCAGACGGGCACGTCGTTGGCGAGCTCCCCAGTCAGGGCCTGGCTGCTCGGCAGCTCGCCCGCGAGATCGCTCAAGAGACCGCCGATACCCTCTACGTGCACCGCTCTTCGCCCCCGCACGAAGACACGCGCGGTGGGCTTCGCGGCTGGTGCCGTCCGGACCTCGATGGCGCCGGAGAGCGAGTCGTGATGGGCCCGGAACAGGATCCAGACGAGGTTCCCAGTCATCGTGTAGCGAGGGCATCCATGGGATCCGGTGCATCATACCTTCCGATGGAGCTGGCAACCGGAACGCTGATCCGGGATCGCTACAAGGTGCTGGAGCAGCTCGGGGGGCCCTCCTGGAAGGTCAAGGACCGTCAGACAGGCAGTCTCGGCGTGTTCAAGCGGCTCACGGGGCGAGGGGTCCCGGACGACGAGGGCCTCAAGGCCGACGACGCCTACGCGGCCCCGGAGACCGCGATGGGGGGGGGGCGGAGCACGGAGCGATCTCTACGCTCTCGGCCAGACGCTGGTGTACGCGCTGACGGGGCGCGCGCGAGGCGGACCACCTCGAGCCACGAAGGACCGAGGGCGGTCTCGTGAACATCAACCTGGTGACTGGACTCCCCCAGCCCCTGCAAGTGGCCATAGGGATCGTGGGCCTGTGCATCCCGGCCTTCGGCTTCCTGGCCATCGCCTGGAGCGCCGGGCTGCTGCACGGAGAGGAGCGCACCGAGCGAAGCTCCTGGGAGGCAGACGCCGTCGAGCGTAGCGGGCCCTGGGAGGACAACGTGCCGAACCCCGTCAAGACGGGTGGAGTCGGCGAGGTCCCCACCCTCGTGTGGGCGATGGCGTGCCCGCCAGGCATGTACGCGAACTCGGTAAAGGCCCACGGTCACCGCCTCCTGTCCTGCGAGGATCTCAACGGCGAGATGATCGGAGTCCCGGGCGTGAGCGGGACGAACATGGCCCCCTTCCTGGCTGACCGGACCGAGGTCCCCGTGCGCCTCTACGAGGCCTGCGTGACGGCTGGGACCTGCAAGGAACCCGCCGGCGGCGACGGCTGCAACTGGGGCATCGCGGGCAAGGAGTCCCACCCGATCAACTGCGTCGACTTCGAGCAGGCCTCGACCTTCTGCAAGTGGAGCCACAAGCGGCTCTGCCGCGAGGGTGAGTTCAGGCGCCTCGCCGGGGGGGCACAGGGCTATGCCTATCCCTGGGGCGAGACGCCGCCCGACTGCGGCGTCGTGCTGATGGACCAGGGGGGACCCGGATGCGGCAAGGGCGGAACGGCCTCGACCGGGAGCCGCGCCGCCGGGGTCTCGCCAGTCGGTGCGCTGGACGCCGCGGGCAACGTCGCGGAGTGGGGCGCGGACGCCAAGGCGCGCGGAGGATCCTGGGGCTCTGCGACGGAGGAGGAGCTGCTGACGAGCGCGGCGACTGGTGGCGTCCCGGGACCGGAGGTCGGGCTCCGCTGCTGCCAGAGCTACTGACCGAAGTTCAGCACCTCTGCCCGTGCGTCCTCACGGCTCGGATCCAGCCGCAGCGCGGCGCGGAACCGGGCCCGCGCCTCGAGATCACGCCCCGCCGCCTTCAGCAAGCGCCCGGCGGTGACCTGCGCCTGTGCGATCGCGCAGGGATCCTCGAGATCGAGGGCGTCGAGGTTCATGACGCCGTCGTCAGCCCCGAGGCGACGGGTGGCCACGAGGAGGAAGACGTGGAGGATGCGGTAGCGCGTCGCGAGCGGATTCCTCAACAGCGCCGTGTTCAGCTTGTGCAGCGCGCCCTCCCAGTCCCGGTCGGCTGCCTGGGCGCGACCGTCGGAGTACATCCGCTCGCTCGCCACCTCGTCGTCGAGCTCGACCCGGACGTTCTGGCGCTCGAAGGCACGGAGGTCGCGCAGCCAGGCGGCGACGATGGTCCGGTTCCGGAGAGCGTCGTGGTTCTCCTTCAGCAGGGCGCGGAAGGACCGCGCCGACCCCTGGAGGGCCGGAGTGGCATCCGCGAAGGCCTCGGCCGAGAAGCGCGCGGCGCTCTCTCGGTAGGCGAGATCGATGCGCTCCCGCGTCAGCGGTCCATGGAGCTCCTGGAACGACAGCTGCAGGATGATCAGCGGGTTGATCTCGATGCAGAGCGCGCCGAGGCGCGCCATCTCCGCCTCCAGTGAGACCCCCTCTGGGAGCGGCTCGGTCGGCTCGGTGTCGAAGTCGTCCCAGTCCTCTTCGATGAGGACGCCGCCTGGGGGCTCGGGGTTCGACTCCGCCCCCAGGAGCTCGGCGGTGACGGGGACGTCCCCGGTCACGTCTTCGGGTAGGTTTGCCGGGTCCCAGTCCCGGCTGACCTCTGGCAGCGGCCCCGTGATGTCATCGGACCAGTCGGGCTCGGACTCGCCAAAGCGCAGCAGCCGAAGCTGTACGAGGAGGTCGACAGCGCGCCAGGCGTGGCGGGTGCGCTCGACCTGGCCACGGCCAGACGCATGGACGATGTCACCGAGGCTCTCTGCGCTGCGGGCGACCCGGAGCGTGCGCAGGCAGATGGAGTCGAGGCCCGCGAGCCAGCTCGGATCAGGCACGTTGACGCGTATGGGGGTGTTCCACTCCCCCTTCAGCGCCGCGGCCACGGCGTCTGGATGGCGGGCCCGACGCAGTCCGCCGGCGAGCATCTGCAGCGCGCCCCCCGGCAGCGGGAAGGCACCATCAGGCGCTTCGGCGCCGGGGTCGAAGGTCGCCATCGTGCCGCCGGCGTGGACCACGCGGCCGAGGTAGAGCGAGATGTCCTCGGCCGCGAGATCCAGGGCCTCCTCGACCTTCACTCCGGTGGCGATCGCAGCGCTCACATCGTGAAAGATGTCGCCGGTCAGGGTGCTGTCGTCCGGGAGCACTCGAACCAGCTTTTCCAGCGGGACGCCCTTGCTGTACTGGACCTTGCCCTTTCGCAGCCAGATCCGTGCCTGGCCGAAAGGACCATCCAGACTCAGGAGCCCGCCCTCCCCCGCACGGTGGGCTCGATACAGCAATTCCACGGGGGTGCCGCGTCTCAAGATGCTCATCCAGTGCGGTTGGCGAGACGATACGCAGAACCAAGGCCGGATTCCAGCCGTTGTTCAGCCAGCCACCCTCCTCCTGAGCGCGTTGAGAGTGTCGTGTAAGTCCCGCGTCTGGGCGTTCGAGAGCTCCCCGAAGAGCACATCGAGGACCTCGTTGGAGACAGCGATGAACTGCGGCAGAGCCTCCTGGGCGCGGCGCGTTGGCTGCACGCGCCAGCACCGACGATCATCGGGATCGCGGCTCCGATCGACCCAGCCGCCCTCTTCCATCGACTTGACGAGGCGCCCGACGGTGACCTCGGCGATGCCCATTCGGCGCGCGATGACCCGCTGGGAGAGCGCGTCACGCGCCTGGAACAGGATCATGAGCACCCGCGACTGGGCCGGGGTGATGCACAGGCCCTGGTCGTCGAAACCCGCCTGGACACGGCGCTCCACCAGCCCCCCGATGCGAGAGAACTCGAGCAACACCTCGGTCTGCAGTCGCCTGATCTCCAGCTCCACTTGACGCTCCTGTGGACTGATACTAAGCCTACTCAGCAATTCGCGTAGCACACCAGGCAATCCCGGAGACCGGATGACCCCCGACGCCTTTGTCTATGACGCGGTCCGGACCCCTCGAGGCAGAGGGAAGGACAGCGGAAGTCTCTACACCGTCGCACCGATCAAGCTCCTCGCAGGGGTCTTGAGCGCGGTCCAGGAGCGCAACGATCTCGCCGAGGACATCGTCGACGATGTCGTCGTCGGCTGCGTGACCCAGGCCCACGAGCAGGGCAGCTGCATCGCGCGGGCTGCCGTGCTCCTCACCGAGCTCGGCGACGGACCTCCGGGTCAGACGGTGAACCGCTTCTGCGGCTCCGGCCTCGAGGCGGTGAACCAGGCGGCGGCGCTGGTGGCCTCTGGCTTCCAGGACCTCGTCATCGGCGGGGGCGTCGAGTCGATGTCTCGGGTCAAGATGGGCTCTGACGGCGGCGCCCTCTTCGATCCCCTGATGGTCCAGGCCCGCGGCATCGTGCCCCAGGGCATCAGCGCGGACCTGCTGGCGACCCTGCGCGGGATCTCCCGGGCCGACGTGGACAGCTTCGCCCTCACCAGCCAGGAGCGCGCGATCACGGCGCTGGACGAAGGCGCCTTCACCCGGAGCGTCATCCCGGTGACCGACTGCAGCGGGCTGCCGATCCTCGAGGTCGACGAACTCCCGCGCCGGGGCACCTCTCTGGAGAAGCTCGGCAAGCTCAACCCGGCCTTCGTCATGCTCGGCGAGCAGTTCGGTCTCGACACCCTGACGCGCAAGGTCTACCCCCACGTCGAGCGCATCGAGCACATCCACCACGCCGGCAACTCCTCCGGGATCGTGGACGGTGCGGCAGCGGTCCTTGTCGGCAACGCCGGAGCAGGAGGGAGGCACGGGCTCACCCCGCGCGCCCGGATCCGGGCCTGCGCCATCGTCGGGGACGAGCCGGTGCTGATGCTGGATGGGCCCATTCCGGCCACGAAGAAGGCCCTGGCGAAGGCCGGAATGGAGATCGGCGACATCGATCTCTTCGAGGTCAACGAGGCCTTCGCCGCCGTGCCGCTGGCCTTCATGCAGCACTTCGACGTGCCGCTGGAGAAGGTGAACGTAAACGGCGGCGCCATCGCCCTGGGCCATCCCCTCGGGGCGACCGGCGCAATGCTCCTCGGCACGGCGCTCGACGCCCTCGAGGACCGCGATCTCAACACCGCGCTCATCACGCTGTGCATCGGCGGCGGAATGGGCATCGCCACCATCATCGAGAGGGTCTGATGTCCGGCTACACCATCACCGTTTCAGAGGGCATCGCGACCCTCACCCTGAAGCTCCCGGGCCGCGCCAACGTCATCGGCGAGGCCTTCGGCACGGCGGTCACCGCCGCCATCACCCAGCTGGAGACCACAGAGGGCCTCGCAGGCGTCATCGTCGCCAGCGGGCACAAGGACTTCTGCGCCGGGGCCGACCTCGACAACCTCTACCGCGAGCGGGATCCGGCGGTCATCTTCGAGGCGACGACTGGCCTCAACGAGCTCTACCGTCGGCTCGAGAGCCTAGGTGTCCCGGTGGTCGCGGCGCTCACGGGCGCTGCCCTCGGCGGCGGCTACGAGCTGGCCCTGGCGTGCCATCACCGCATCGCGCTGGACTCTCCGCGCATCCAGATCGGCCTCCCAGAGGTCAGCCTGGGCGTCATCCCAGGAGCCGGCGGTACCCAGCGCCTGCCCTACCTCATCGGCCTGCAACCAGCGCTGGAACACATCGCAGCGGGTCGGCCGGTGCGGGCACCAAAAGCCAAGAAGATCGGCCTGGTCGACGCGCTGGCCCCCGATGTGGAGACCCTGCACACCCAGGCGGTCACCTGGATTCGGGAGAACAAGGGCTTCAAGCAGCCCTGGGATCGCAGCAACTTCACCTTCCCAGCCGGAGTGCAGCCTGGCTCGGAGATGGCGCGCAACATCTTCATCGGCGCAGCAGCCTTCCTCTACAAGAAGACCCACGGGTGCTTCCCGGCGGCCGAGGCTGCGCTCAACGCCATCAAGGAGGGCACCGGGCTCACCTTCGACCGGGCGCTGGAGGTCGAGGGACGACACTTCGCCAAGCTCGCCACGAGCGACCAGGCAAAGGACATGATCCGCACCTTCTTCTTCCATCGCAACGCGGTGCTCAAGCACGAGGGCCAGCCCGCGGCGGTCCCCCACGGCTTCCAGAGGGTCGCCATCCTGGGCGCGGGAATGATGGGTGCGAGCCTTGGCTTCGTCTGCGCGAAGGCCGGGCTCGAGGTGGTCGTCAAGGACGTCAGCGCCGAGCAGCTCGAGAAGGCCCAGCAGCACCTCGTCGCCCAGGTCAAGAAGCTCCGGCACCTCGACGAAGCGACGCGAGACGCCCTGACCCGCCGGGTCAGCTTCACCCTGGAGTACGCCGATCTCGAGGGGGTCGACCTCGTCATCGAGGCGGTGCCCGAGATCATCGGGATCAAGCACGCCGAGACCAGGAAGATCGAGCCGCTGTTGGCCAAGGACGGGGTCTGGGCGTCGAACACCTCGGCGATCCCGATCACGCGCCTGGCCGAGGCCGCCGAGAACAAGGCCTCGTTCATCGGGCTGCACTTCTTCTCGCCTGTGGAGAAGATGCCACTGTTGGAGATCATCCTCGGCGAGGACACCGACGAGCGCACGCTGGCGCGCTGTCTCTCCTTCGGCGACGCCATCAAGAAGACCTCGATCGTCGTCAATGACGGCTACGGCTTCTACACCTCGCGACTGTTCGCCTCCTACCTGATGGAGGGCGCCCAGCTCGTCGCGGAGGGTCACGACCCGGTCCTCGTCGAGTTCGCCGCGAAGTCGCAGGGCATGGTGATGCCGCCGCTGAAGGTCTTCGACGAGGTCAGCCTGGCGCTCGGCGTCAAGGCCTTCAAGAGCCGCGAGCTCATCCTCGGCGACAAGCTCGACTACGCGGGCATCCGCCTGGTGGAGACCCTCGTCGAGGCAGGCCGCAACGGCAAGATCGTGAAGCAGGGCTTCTACGACTGGGAGACCCGCCGCATCTGGTCCGGGCTCTCCGAGCTGGTCACGGCCACCCCCGAGACCACCGGCCTCGAGTACCTGCAGCGTCGCCTGATGCTGGCCCAGGCTGCCGAGATCGGGCGCATCCTCGACGAGGGCATCCTGCGCGACCATCGTGACGGCGACATCGGCGCCATCTTCGGCCTCGGCTTCGCGCCGAATACCGGCGGACCCTTCGCCTGGATCGACCGCCAGGGCCTGCCCGAGCTGGTCGCGGAGCTGCGAGAGTTCGCTGAGGAAGCAGGTGAGCGCTACACCCCGTCGGCCACGCTGGTGCGCATGGCGGCCAACGGGGAACGCTTCTACGAGAAGGTCTGAGTCGTCCCGCTTTCGAGTAGGCTCGGTGTCTGCATCCTGGAGGTGAGAGATGCTGAGCCTGCTGTTCTGTCTCGGGTGTGGTGATGGCGCCGAGCTCACGATCGAGCTCGAAGCAGATGATGGCAGCACCATCGCCATCGACGGCGAAGAGGTCGTCGTCACCGACGGCGAGGGCAACACGGTGAGAGCCAGCGGCTCGACGACGGGCGAAGGCGAGGTGGCGATCGAGGCTGCCGGTGACGAGGACGTCGCCTCCATCAAGATCGGCGACAAGGGGGTCGAGGCCAGCGCCGGAGAGGGCAAGGCCGGGCTCGCCATCGCCGAGGACAAGGTCACGGCGAGCGCCGGAGGCGGAGAGGGGGTGGACTTCGACGTCGTGGAGGGCGCGGCGACCTTCCAGGCCGGCGGCGGGGACGAGTTCGAGATGTCGGTCGGCCAGGGCACGGTCGGCATCAAGGGCGGCAAGGTCAACATCGGCGGCGCCAGCGTGGACTTCAAGAAGAAGGAGTAGACTGGGCCGTCCAGACCGTGGAGGAGCTCCGTGCGATTCGTCTTCCCCGTCGTGCTGCTGAGCGCGGCCTACGCTTTCGACAAGTACCTGGTCCACGACACCTTCGAGAGCGAAGACGAGGTCGTCTTCCAAGGGGGCTTCCTGCCCTACGAATGCGCCGGGACGGTCTTCGAGCCGGACGAGGAGGACTACCCCTTCAAGCCGAAGACCCTCGACGTGCTCTTCGGCCCGGAGACCAGCTCCGAGTACATCGTCATCGCGGTCTACAACCCCGACGGCACCACCCCTCCCTTCGGCACCCGCCTCGGCGAGGAGGCCTTCAACGTCAGCGGCTCGAAGGAGTCGCTGCAGCGCCTGAACTTCGAAGAGGCCGAGATCTACCTCGACGACTTCGAGTCTGGAAACGTGGTCATCGCCTTCTGCTTCGAAGAGGGCCACGGCAGCACCCCGACGATCGCCGCGGACGGTGACGGGCTGGACTTCAAGAACAACCACTACATCTACGGGGATCTCGGCGCCGGCGACGACTGGTACACGAACGAGTACGTCGGTGGGCTGCTCGGCACGACCATCGGCGACTGGATCATGCGGCTCTGCATCGAGACCGACAACACCGACGGCGAGGCCTGCCCGAACCTCTCGGAGGGTGACGCCGACGCGGACAGCGACGCCGACTCGGACACCGACGCCGACGGAGACTCCGACGCCGACGCTGACGCTGACTTCTACCTGGACAGCATCACCCCCTCGATGGCTCCCTACGGCGAGTCGGTCGACGTGGTCGTGCTCGGCGGCGGCTTCGTCGACGGAACAGAGGCCCGCATCGGCGGCATCAACGTGGTCGGGTTGAGGGTCGTGGACAGCTCCAGCATCAGCGGGCGCTCCCCCTCCACGCTGCCCTCGGGCATGCACGACGTAGAGGTCGTCCATCCGGACGGGACCACCGACTACGTCGCAGAGGCCTTCGAGGTCGACGGCGGCTGTGGCTGCGGCACGCGCGGCGGCACCACGGGAAACCTCGCCGTCTTTGGCCTGGTTGGCCTCCTCGCCCTGAGGCGTCGGCGCTGAACGGTTAAGCCCCTGGGTCCATGACCAGGATCCAGACCAGCGCGGCCTCGATCTTCGAGGCCTGGAGCTCCCTCGAGCACCCCGCCGCGCGGGGGGCGGTGCTGTTGGCGGTCGCTGCGCTCCTGGGTCTCGTCCTCCACTTGCTGATGCGCTCCCTGGTGCTGCGCCTGGTCGAGGCGACGAAGACCGATCTCGACGACAAGCTCCTGGCCATCCTGGGCAAGCCGGTGGCGGCGGCCCCCCTGCTCGGCGCCGTCGGGTACTGCATCCAGGTGGCGGCGGTCGGTGACGCCACCCGCTTCACCCTGCGCGGGCTCTTCACCACCATCGTGGTGTTCTGGCTCGGCAGGGTCGCGCTGCAGACGAGCACGACCGTGCTGGAGCACCTCTCGGCAGAGGACGGGGCCCATCGGGGCATCGTCCAGCAGGCGACGCTCCCGATCTTCCAGATCGCCGCCCAGGTCATCGTCTACAGCGGCGCCGTCTACTTCGTGCTGCTGGCCTGGAACGTCGACGTCAGCGCCTGGCTGGCCTCTGCGGGCATCGTCGGCATCGCGGTGGGCTTCGCGGCGAAGGACACCCTCGCGAACCTCTTCGCCGGGGTCTTCATCCTCGCGGATCGGCCCTACAAGCTGAACGACTACCTCGTGCTGGAGAGCGGAGAGCGCGGGCGCGTGACCGCCATCGGCATTCGGACCACGCGCATCCAGACAAACGACGACGTCGAGGTCATCATCCCCAACGCCCAGATGGCCAACGCGAGCATCGTGAACGAGAGCGGCGGTCGCCACCAGATGTTCCGGATCAAGGCCATCGTCGAGGCTGGCTACGGCTCCGACATCGACGAGGTGCGGGCCATCCTCCACGACGTGGCCGAGTCCACAGAGGGCGTCGTCACGAAGGTGCACGACATCCGACCGCGGGTGCGCTTTGTGCAGTTCGGCGCCAGCGGCCTGGTCTTCCACCTGCTCGTGTGGGTGCCCGATCCCCGCTACAAGAACCGCGTCCTGGACCGCCTCAACACAGAGATCTACAAGCGCTTCGGCTCGCAGGGAATCGAGATCCCGTTCTCCAAGCACGACGTGTACATGCACCCGACCGACTCCGAGTGACGGTGCTCGCGGAGCTGCTGGAGCTCCTTCACCTCGAGCGCATCGAGGTCAACCTCTTCCGCGGTCAGAGCCAGGACCTCGGCTGGGGGAGGCTCTATGGTGGCCAGGTGCTCGGCCAGGCCCTCTCCGCCGCGGCGCAGACCGTCGAGGAGGGGCGGTGTGGGCACTCGATGCACGGCTACTTCCTGCGCCACGGCATGGCGGACACGCCGGTCGTCTACACGGTCGACCCGATCCGGGACGGTCGCAGCTTCAGCACACGAAGGGTCGTGGCGGTCCAGAACGGCAAGGCGATCTTCAACCTCTCGGCGAGCTTCCAGGTCGAGGAGGCTGGCCTCGACCACGCGAGGGCCGCGCCCAGCGGCGTGACGCCACCGGAGGAGCTCATGTGCCAGCGCGACCTCGCCCGGTTGGTGGCCCACGAGATCCCGCCGCCGTTGCGCGAGAAAGTGGTCGGCGAGCGCCCGATCGAGGTCCGCCCGGTGCGCCCCTGGAACCCCCTGTGTCCCGATGAGCGTCCGCCGGATTCACAGGTCTGGTTCAAGTCCAACGGTCCCCTGCCTGACGACCCGGCGGTTCATCGCCACCTGCTCGCCTACGCGAGCGACAGCCACTTCCTGACGACAGCGCTCTTCCCCCACGGTGTGAGCTGGGCGACCCCGGGCATCCAGCTCGCGAGCCTGGACCACGCCATGTGGTTCCACCGGCCCTTCCGGCTGGACGAGTGGCTGCTCTACGACGTTCACAGCCCGACAGCCTGCTCGGCGAAGGGGCTGGTCTCCGGCCACCTCTACACCCGCGAGGGGGCGCTGGTGGCCACGGTGGTGCAAGAGGGGCTGATGCGCGACTGGAGAGGGCGAGCCGATACGACTTGACCATCAGGGTCATGTACGGGTTCGACCTCTACCGTGCGACCAGGCCCTGGGGGTCCTATGTGGGCAGCCTGGAGAAACCATGCTGCTGCTCGTCGCCACCGCGCTCGCCCAGGACTTCTCGGAGACAGACAAGGAGCTCGACACGACCGAGGCCTCGGAGAGCCACCTCTCCGGTGAGCTGGGAGCATCGCTGACGACCGGGAACACCGACTTCTGGACCGTGCAGAGCACGCTCGCCGGGAGTCACCGCTTCGAGTCCAACAAGGTCGGCATCGTCGCCGGCACCCTCTGGGGCCGAGCGGTGCTCGACGCTGACGAGGACGGCACGCTCTCCGCGCTCGAGATCGCCGCCGGGCGGGCGGACAACGCCCGAAAGGTCTACGGCGACCTCCGCTACGACCGCTACCTCGGGGCGCGCAAGAACAGCCTCTACGCCCTCGGCGGCGCGCTGCACGACCCCTTCTCCGGCTACGACCTCCGCACCCACGAGCAGCTCGGCTACAGCAGGCTGCTGCTCGACTCAGAGGCCACGGAGCTCGTGGCGGAGCTCGGCATCGACTACGCGCAAGAGGACTACGTCGACGGCGTCGAGCCCAACTCGGCCAACGTCATCGCCGGGAGGGCCATGCTGGGCTTCACCCACGCGCTGAACGAGAACCTCGGGGTCGCCAACAACCTCGAGGTCTACGAGAACCTGCGAGACTTCGAAGACGCCCGCGTGCTCAACACGGCCTCGCTGAACGTGGCGCTGTCGGACCACCTGGCGCTGAAGGTGAGCCACCAGCTCACATGGGACAACGTGCCCGTAGAGAGCTTCCGCAAGCTCGACCAGACCGCGATGATGACCGTGGTGGCGTCGGTCCTGTAGCTCAGCGCAAGAGCGCCGCGTGGACAGAGGCCAGCCGCGGTGACAGGCGCGTCGCCCGATCGCTCTTCTCCACCAGCTGGCGGGGCAGGCGCTGCTTGGACAGGTGCGTTCGAAGGCGGAAGATGGCCACGTTCAGCGAGTTCTCCGCGGCCCGTCCGGCGCCCCACAGCTCCGCGGCGAGCTCGCGATCGCTGATCCAACCTGCCTCGTCGGCGTTCAGAGCCCTTCGCCGGTCCTCGATGAGGCGCTGGGCGAGCAGGTAGGCGAGCTCGGTCTTGCGCCCTCCGCGGAGCATGTGATGTCGCTCGGCGGCGACATCCTCTATGCGCACCCACAGGGTCGGGTGGTCTCCGATGTCGAGCCGGAAGGGTGTCGGCAGCGGACTCGACGCGGCGACCAGGCGCATCGGCGGGGCCTCGCCGATCTGGAGGATCGCGCCGCTGGGGGCCTCTCGGCGCCCCTCTACGACCGTCCCTTGCAGGCGCATCTGGCAGCCACTGCCAAGGTCCGCGACGTGAACCGTCGAGCCGATCGCCCACAGGCAGGCGTGGTGGCCGGCGACGCCCGGGTGGCGCAGGATCACGTCGCACTGGCGGTCCGCGCCAACTACGACGGCCCGAGAGCCCAGGACGATCGCGGGATTCTGCGCCAAGAGCGAACCCTATCAGTCACCCTGGCGTGCATTCGTCACCGTGTGTCGCCGGGTGTCTCGCTTATGCTTCGACGGTGGCCCTGATCCTCTTCCTCGCCTGCGGCACCTCGGACCCGGTGGTCACGGACCAGGCGCCGACCAGCACGATGAGCACCGCCCTTCGGAGCATCCAGTCAGGAGAGACCCCGAACGTCGCCCCGGAGGCCGAGCGGCCCGAGATCCCCGAGGCAGCTCGCCGGGAGGAGTCGGCGCCAGAGACAGCCACCACCACGGCGAAGAGCCCCAAGGAGTGCCGGGCGGCAAAGGCCCAGCGCCAGCGGCAGGAGGAGCGCATCGACCAGCAGCGCGGGGGCGTGCTCGCCAGCGCCGAGTCGCGCATCAGCCGGGCGCGCACCGCGATGAGCGCGTGCGTCGGGGACCAGGAGTGCGCGATCGACGGCAAGCGCGTGATGGCGCTGCAAGAGGCCATCGTCGGCGCGGAGGCCAGCTACGAAAACGCCTACGAACAGATCGGCGTGCTCGAGGCGGAGCTCTTCGAGATCGACCAGCAGATCCGCAACGCCTGCGGCCAGCCGGATCGCTAGCCTCGCTCGACGGGGAAGGTGAGACAGCGCGGGCCACCCCGCCCGCGGACGAGCTCGCTCCCGGTGATGCCGACGGCATAGCGCCGGCCGCTCTTGCAGAGCGCGTCGAAGTCCCCGCCGAAGTCCTCTGCCAGCTCGCGGAGGTAGGTCTCGCTGTCGACGACCCGAAAGCCGACCTCTGCGAGCGCCCGGCCGGTGTGGACGTTGCGCGCGTAGCCCACGACCACTCCAGGAGCGAGCGCGACGAAGTTGGCCCCGTCCGTCCACTGCTCACGGCGCTCGAAGAGCGGATCGCCGTCCCCGCAACGGACAGCGTGCATCGGGTAGCCCTCGAGCGCGAGGGCATCGAGCAGGTTCCCACGGAGGGGATCCACCACCAGCTCATCGCCGCTCTTGCGAAGGCGCACGACGGTGCACTCCTCTGGTCCGCCCGGCTCCAGGATCGGCCCGTAGACCACGACCGTGTCCCAGTCCACGAGGGTGAAGACCGTGTCCAGGTGCATCGAGCTGCGCTGCTTGGGCATCTCCGCGACGAGGATCCGCGTGAAGCCTTCGCGGATGAGCTCGTGGCCAAGGGTCGCGACCATGGACCAGGTGGTGCGCTCGCTGGCGCCGATGACCGCGAGGCTGCCGCTCACGACCAGCACGTCGCCACCCTCCAACGTCAGGGGGAAGGAGCCGCCGGAGTCCCGCAGCTGCGTCGACTGGTGGGAGATCCGCGCGCCCTCGAACCATGCGTGGTTCTGCACGACGGCCCAGGTCAGGATCGACTCGCGGCGCCGTGCCCGCTTGCTGGCGTTGCCGACCACGACCAGCGAGCCGACCACCGCGGCGAGGTCGCGGGCAAACAGCAGGTTGGGCAGCGGGTTCATGACCTCTCGACCCACGACCCTTCCGGTCGTCAGCGCCAGGACGAGCTCTGGCGGCTCCATCGACAGGAGGGACGCCCGCGTGCTCGGGGCCAAGCCCTCGATCCGGCCGACCTGCTCGATCACCCAGGCGCGGGCTGACTCCTCGCCCAGGGCCTCGAGCAGCAGGTCATCGACATAGCGCACCTCTGCCGCTGTCTGCAGCACGCGCACGAGCTGGTCGTGCTCCACCTGCGCGTCCGGCACGTGCACGAGGTCGTCGAAGAGCAGGTAGTCCTCTGTGCCCTCGTCGAGGTGGGCGGGCCGCATGGCGGCGTGGGCGGGGCCCGGGCGCTGGACGACCACCTTGCGCAGGCGGGCGACCTCTGACTCGACGAAGGGCATTGTGCATCGTACCGAGCGGTATGCTCCGCGACATGTACGCCCAAGCGGCCTGGCTGAGCGACCTCGATCCGGAGGGAGTCTGCGAGGCTCCACTCGCGGCGCTGGTGCGGGGCTCCGTCGAGCGCATCGACTCGAGCGAACTCGCCGAGCACGAGCCCCAGCTGATCGCGGTCGCTCGGGGGCACGAAGCGCTCTTGCGCGAACACGGCTGCCCCGTGCTCGTCGGCGGCCCCCCTTTCCGCCGCCTGGAGAGCGTGCTCGTACCCTTCGACCCCTCTGTCCGGGTCGGTGTGGTCGCAGAGGCCATCGCGCTGGGGGTCGGGACCGGCGCGATGCTGACCTTCCTGCACGTGCACGACGTGAACGAGACCTGCGAACCCGACGAGACCCTGGCGCAGATGCGCGCGGCGGTGAAGGAGCAGGCGCTGCCCCAGGAGAAGGAGCGACTGCGCGTGCGCTTCGAGGTCGGCATCGGCGAAGGGGTGGGCGAGGCCATCAACCAGGCCGCAGAGGCCCATGACCTGGTGCTCGTCGGCGCGCGGGGCAGACGCGGCCTGGCTCGCTTCGTCCTCGGCAGCGTGGCAGAGGTCGTCGCGCGCGCCGCCCCGGTGCCGGTCCTGGTCGTGCGTCCCCAATGAGGTCCAAGCTCGTCGCTGCCCTGGTGGTGCTCGTCGTCCTGTGCTTCGGCGCGCTCGAGGGTGCCTGGTTCTTCGCGCTGAAGGAGGCCGAGCAGGCAGGCGTGGACTGGGTCGATGCGGACTGGGGCGTCCGCAGCCGCACCCTCTACGGCGTTCGGTACGGGCCAGCGCTGGCCGAGGAGGTAGAGCTGGAGTGGGGCCGCGTGACGCTCCGGAACGTCGAGGTCGACGTGCTGGAGCTGAAAGGGGGCAGCTCCGGCCTGGAGGGAGAGAGCTCGGGCCTGCCTCCGGTCGAGGTCGTCATCGAGGGGCTCGTCCTGAGGCTGGGAGAGCGGGAGCTGGCGACGCTGTCGGGGCACCTCAACGAGCATGGCCAGGGCAAGCTCAGGGGCGAGGGCTCCGAGCTCCAGGTGCCAGCGCCGATGGGCGCGCGGGCCAGGCTCACCCTGGAGCAGCCCGTCGAGCACGAGCACGTCAACGGGACCGTGAAGGTCATCGCGGTGCTGTCGGACCCACCGGTCGTGCGGCTCCAGAGCGACGACCTCGTCGTGCAGCACGAGCTGCTCTCGACGAAACAGATGGCCCTGCCCCCCTTGAAGGGCGAGTTCTCCATCGAGGACGACGCCCTGGCCGGCGTGCTGAGCCTGGGCGAGCTCCCGATGCAGACCCGGGTGGAGCTCGACGGGGGGCTCCACGTGCAGGCCGACAACGCAGACGCCGGTCCGGTCTTCGCGGTGTTCGCGGACATCGTGCCGGAGCTCCGCTGGGCCCACGTCGAGGGAGAGATCAGCTTCGAGGCGAGCTACTCGCTGGCCGACGGCAGCTGGACGCTGGAGCAGCAAATCCACCGCCTGGGTGTCAGCGGCGCCGTGAAGAACCTGGGCACCCTGCGGGGCGGCCCCTTCACCTACGCGGTGCGCGACCCGGAGGGCAACATCGTGCCCCGAGAGTGCGGCGAAGGCAGCGAGGGCTGGACCCCGATCCACCGGGTCAGCGACCACCTGCTCGCAGCGATCATCGCCGCGGAGGACAGCGCCTACTACGACCACACCGGCTACTCGCAGGCCTCGATCGACGAGGCCCTGCAGGCGAACATCGAAGCTGGCGAGGTGGTGCGCGGGGGCAGCACCCTCACCCAGCAGCTGGCCAAGAACCTCTTCCTCGACGGCGAGCGGACCATGGAGCGCAAGCTCCGGGAGATGGTGATCGCGGTGGAGCTCGACCGCGCCCTGGGCAAGCGCCGGGTGCTCGAGCTCTACGTGAACGTGGTGGAGTGGGGACCGGAGATGTGGGGCGTCGAGGCGGCCTCCGACCGCTACTTCCTGCGCCAGCCAGAGGTCCTGCCCCCCAACGAGGCGGCCTTCCTCGCGGCGCTGTTGCCCGACCCGCGGGGCATGTACACCCAGTGGTACCTGGCGGACCGCGCCTCGCACGTGCGCATCGACTGGATCCTGGAGAACATGGCCAACGGCGGGCACCTGACCGAAGCAGAGGCCGCGAGCTGGGCCCGGGAGCCGCTGAGGTTCGTGCCTCCTCCGAAGTGAGCTGTCGCGATCGGTGAGGAGTCATTCGCCAGCTCAAGTGGCGCGATCGCTGATTGCGCCAGTTCAAGTGGCGCAAGACCGATCGACGGGCCGAGAGCCCCGAAAGTAGAGGATCCGCCGAAGTAAAGGGGGTACCGTTGCCTCCTTCGGGGAGCCCTGGGGTGCAGACCACCGACCATCCGCTGAAGATCGCCGACACCGGGGCCGACTACTGGTGGAACACCGCGCTGGTGTCACCGTGACCTGGGTGCTCTTGCTGGCCTGCCGGCACCCAGAGGTAGAGACCGTCGATGACGGCGACCTCGACGACGCGGAGTGCGCGCCTGTCGAAGAGGTCCCCTACGACGGGCGGGACCAGGACTGCGACGGCGCGGACCTCGTGGACCTCGACGGAGACGGCGCGGACTACCTCAGCGACTGCGAGCCCGGGAGGAACTGCCCGCGCTGGTCGAGGCCGCCGAAGATGCAGGCCGCTTCATCCCCCGCCACGTCGAGCGCACGGTCGAGCGCTTCCTCGGTTGTGGTGACCCGCGGGAGGGCTTCGCCTGGCTGGTCTGTGATAACTGCGACCATCACCGACTCGTCCCATTCTCATGCAAGACCCGCGCTGCCTGGCTCGTAGACAGGGTGATCCCGAAGGTCCCCGTTCGCCAGTGGGTGCTCACGCTGCCCTGGGCACGTCGCCTGGTCCTAGCCAGGCGCAACGACCTCCTGCGAGGCGTGCTGAGCCAAGCCCTGGATGTCATCTTTGCCTGGTGCCGGTACCAAGCCGCCGAGCGGTTGGGGCTGCCAGCCGAGCGTGCTCGGGGCTTCCGCTGGGCCGAGAGCGCCTGGAGGAACAGCCCGATGGCTCCATCCTGCTCCGGTTGAAGACCCCTTGGTCCGATGGGACGTCGGCCATCCACCTCACCCGCAGCGAGCTGCTGCAGCGCATCATCGCCCTCATCCCGCCCCCGAGGAAGAACGAGAGTCTCTTCCATGGCGTCTTCGCGTCACGTCATGCCTGGCGCAGCGAGATCGTACCCGAGCCGCCAGCGGACTCCACGCCGGCCCACCTCCGCATCAGGCTCACCAAGGAGCCATCCATCGGTCCAGCGCCACCCTGGCTGGCCTGGGCGGCACTTCTCTGGCGTATTTTCCACGAAGACAAGATCTCCTGTCCGCACTGTGACAAGCCCATGCGGGTCAGGACCGTCGTCATGGCGCCTGCCACGATGCGCGTCGTGAAGGGCCTGGAGCAGACGGTGGCCCGCGCGCCTCCGGGCGAGGAGGGTGAGAGCGCGCGCGAGCCACTCGCCGTGGTTGCCTGAGGAGCAGCACCACGGACCATCACCGAGCCCGGAGGGAGCCGCCGACGTAGCGGGCGGGGGAGTTGCGCGACGAACCGCTCGGCGCTGCCAACGGCGGCCACGACGACCAGAAACGCTACGCCCTACGCGGCCCTCGAACTCGTACGGTCACTGAGGGCGGGCTGCCTGTACACGCGGGACCCGCTTGTACGGCTCACGGGCTGTTAGTCCTTCCTATCCCCACCGCAGCGACTTCTGCCTGATGTTATAGTCGCGCTGCCTTTTTTAGAGACCTGAAATTGATTCCTGAGAGGTAGACAATGACTCGATCGACTCTTGTATTCGTCATGGGTGTGCAGTTGATTGGATGTGACACCATCACCAACAACTACTACAGCCACGATACCGGACATGATTGCTGTTGTTGTAGCCATGGAGAGGCCGACACCGACACGGACACCGACACGGACACGGACACCGACACGGACACGGACACCGACACGGACACCGACACGGACACGGACACGGACACCGATACCGGCGGCCCCACCGCCTGCGCTGCATCTACGATCGACTGTTCTAGCGCCGTGGTCTACCCACTGAGCGCCCACTGGCCTGACGATGCGGGGATCTGTGCCTCATCGACGCCCTACATCATCGACGGCGGGCTTTCGGTAGACGAGCACGCCACGGACTTTTCGGGTGCCGAGTGCATCTGTGAGGTCACCGGAGAGATGCGGTTGGCGGAGGTCTCAGACCTCATCAATTTCACGGGTCTCGACAATCTCACCACCGTGGGGGGAAGCATCGAGATTAGTCACGCATACTCGTTGACCGATTTCACCGGTCTTGGTTGCCTATCTTCTATTGGTAGTGGGTCATCATCGGGCGGGGAATTGGATGTGGACACCGCCCCGGTGCTCGTTGACTTTACCGGACTGGACAGCCTCACCTCTGTTAGCGGTGGTGTATCCGTTGTCAACAGCGACTCGTTCGTGAACTTCAATGGCTTGAGTGCCCTGACTTCCATTGATGGCTCGCTTGCGGTGACTGGCAACGACGCCATGTTGTCCTTCATGGGCCTGAGTAGCCTGACCTCCACTGGTGGGCTCGGGGTGGGTGACAACGTGGCCTTGGTGGATCTCACTGGCTTGAGTAGCCTGACTTCCGTGGGGGGGTCGGTCGGAGTGCAGGGCTCCGCGCTAACGAGCTTCAACGGTCTGGAGAACCTGCTTACCATTGGCGAGGATCTCCACATCGAAGACAACGTCGTGCTCACCGACGTCTCCGCTCTACACGGCGTTACGTCTGTCGACGAAGACTTCGTCGTGAAGGACAACACCAGCTTGCCCACCGCCGACGCTGAGGCGCTTCGCGATGCCATCGGTGTCACGAACATCGGCGGCACTGTGCTCATTATTGGCAACCAGTAGCGCATCGATTCCATGGCTGAAGACTCAGCTCAGTGAATGCCAAACACTCAAGAACGCCGCACGGATGTACATCCGCGGATGCCTGCAGACCTGGTGCGCAGCGCTCTTATCGCGCCGATCATGATGCTTGAGGGACATAGCCGCAGTGCCTGAACCAGGCCTCACAGTTCTTCGCTGTGATCTCTCGGAGGACAGTCCCGACGTCGGCCTCGAGGCGCTTGATGGTTCGCGGCGCCAGCGCGCGAAGGCGGTCCTTGAGCTTCGCCCACAACAGTTCGATGGGATTGAACTCCGGCGAGTAGGGAGGCTGGTAGAGGACTCGGATGCCTGCGGCCTCGAAGAGAGCCGCCACCTTGGCGACCTTGTGAAAGCTCACGTTGTCCAGGACCACGATGTCGCCGCGCTGGAGCTCGGGGAGGAGGAATGCCCGCACGAACTCGAAGAAGACGTCGGCGTCGACGGCGCCCACGACCATCATCGTCGTGACGACGCGGGTCAACGACCTTGCAGTCACGACGTCTTCGCGATCGCGCTGCGGCGGCTTGGCGTCCCCTTTTTTCGAGTGAACCCCAGCGACGTTCTCGCACGCTTCACGGTGGCTTCGCTCACCACGACCCCGAACACCTCAACGAGAGCAGCCACCAGCTCCGGTGCAGTGCTGTCCGGGATGTCCTCGATGGTTTCTTCCAGCCACTCCAGGTGCTCCGCCATCAGCTTTCGCTTCTCCGGCGACCACCGCGATTGGGGCCTGGCCGCCAACCTTCCGTCACGGTCCCGACGAAGCCAACGGCTCACGCTCGCTTCGCCGACGCCAAAGCGCTCTGCGAGCTCCGCGTACGTCCCCTCGCCGTCGTTGTACGCCTTCACCACGCGCTCTCGAAGCTCAACAGGTAGGGCTCTCGGCACATCCACCTCCTCCCTTCCGATCACACGCTCAGCCCACTCGATCAACTCT